>Ga0207422_1000411_pt1 | contig 139476 bp, 121 predicted proteins | sample MarCyaLeptolynsp_FD_187757 | JGI IMG/M metagenome (GOLD analysis project Ga0207422, IMG submission 187757) | Marine cyanobacterial communities from Panama - species 1 Leptolyngbya sp. (SPAdes) | ecosystem: Environmental > Aquatic > Marine > Unclassified | place: Panama: Panama City | collected...
CAGACCTGACTAACTCTACAATAGTTGAAGGCGGTTCCAATATTGTCCTTCAGGATAAAACGATCAACTATAATTCCTTCAATAGTATAGATGATATCTCACAGGGTATTTATTCGACAGATTTCACATACAGGTATGATGGCCAGCGCATTGGTAAGTATGAGTCTGAGAATGGAGTATTGCAGCATGCTAAATACTACAGAGGTAATTATGAAAGAGAGATACTGGGAACCGGTGGTACAAAAGAGATCATTTATGTACCTAATACAAATGGTGAAGTAGTTCTAGTGAAGATAACTGGTACTAATGCTTCTGAGAATTATTATTACCCAACCTATGACTATCTGGGTTCACTCATATCGCTTACCGATGATCAGGGCAGTATACTAGAAGAATACAGTTATGATGCTTGGGGTAGGATGAGGAAGCATGATGACTGGACCTATTATGTAGATGAAACAGGCCTTAATTACTTCGATATATTAGGTCGTGGCTATACTCATCATGAACACATGTCACAATACCGACTAATCAATATGAATGGCAGGGTCTATGATCAGATACTGGGTCAGTTTATCCAGCCGGATAATAATGTCCAGCTGGCAGATCATACTCTTGGTTATAATAGATATAATTATGTATTCAATAATCCATTATCCTATACCGATCCCAGTGGCGAGGAGGGGATTTTAACGGCAATGATTATTGCTGCTACAGTTAATACCATAATAAATGGTGTACAAAATACTGAGTCTGGAAAACCCTTTTTCCATGGAGCTGGCTGGGCAGCGGGTACAGGTGCAGTACAGGGTGCTCTTACATTTGGTGTAGGAGAAGTTGCTCAAGGCTTACATGGAATCAATAAAATAGCTTTTCAGACTTTAGCTCATGGCCATATAGGAGGACTTTCATCAGTGGCAAACGGTGGTAAATATAGTATAGGGTTTGTTTCTGGAGGTACTGGATCATTAGCTGCTACGGGTACAGGACATTTATTGAGAAATCAAAATCAGATACTACAAATATCAGGTATGATTGGTTCTAGTGCTCTTATAGCTGGGGGGACAAGCCAATTATATGGGGGCAATTTTTGGATTGGTTTTAGGAATGGATTGATTAGTTCAGCTACGAATCATGCTTTGCATTGGGCTGTATCAGCAATAGGTTTTAATCCGACATATAAAAAAGCTCTTGCACTACGTGGGGCAAATCCTGCAGCGGCTAAATTATCGGGTCAAAATAGACATAGATATGCAGCTGATGCAATCCTTTATTCGGGATATTTTGATACTTTTGGATTGGGAGGAACTGGAATTGAGTATGGTATATTGATAGTACTCAGAGGGGATGATGCAGGTGTTTACTCAGTCTTTGATAGCGGTGTGGCTGCAGCAGGTCCTTCTGCTGGAGTCGGATTAGAAACTACATTTCTTTATTCAAGTAGTGATGAGGTGAAATTAGATCAATTTGTCGGTGATAGATTAGAGTTTGGTGCTTCAGCAAAATTCGGTGCTGTTTTCGGAGTAAATGTCATTTATGCTCCACATGCCAATAATAGTACTTTTACATTTGGATATGCATCTACGATTGGAGTAGATATATTCCCAGGATTTAATGCTCAAATAAATAATGGTTCTACAGATGTTCTTGATACTCTTTTCCATAGGAAGAAGAAGTAGAAGTCTAGATCAATTACAAAGGAAAATTTAAAATGAAAAAAGCAATAATTATAATAGTCGCAACCCTGATACTAAGCTCTAGCCTGTATGCAGTGAAGTATAGTTTTACCTATGACGCTGCAGGTAATAGAGATTCCAGAACAATGGTTGATATTAACGGGAAAGAATCTGTTCCCATTCAAAAGATACTGGATCATGAAATCAAAGTATATCCAAATCCTACAGCCGGAGATTTAAGGGTTGATATATCCGGGATTACTCACGATTTATCAGCTGAAGTAGAGCTATTTGATTTCAATGGTCGAAGTGTCTATAAAGAAGGGACCCCTACCGGGCAGGTAACAATTGATCTGACAGAAGAACCCAATGGTTTTTATATCATGAGGATATCGATAGATAATCAGAATATTGAATACAAGGTTGTAAAACAGAAATAGGTTTGTTTATATTAACCTTACTCTTATCAAATTCATCAAGGAGTAAGTAGCCTGAAAAACTGATAATGAAACAAGAAGCCTCCCAGAAATGGGAGGCTTCTTGTTTAAGAATAAAAATAATCAACAATCGAAGTATCAAACCTGGTATCAGTTTAAGAAGAATTACTATCAAGGAAAGATCCCTGAGACTAGAGAGGTGAAGATTTGGAAAGAGTATGAGCTTACTATTTGAGCAATAAATTTTACCGTGATTTTGCACGGATTAAGAATGAAAGATTAAATGAGCTAGTATTAATCAGTCATAAAAGAATTTATCAAGTCCCTCCTCCGGTACTAATTTGAAGGGTTGGTGTTAACGCGCCAACTCTTTATTTATGCGCTAAAGCGTGTGTTGGTGAGTAATAGAAAGGGATTGATAATCTCTCTAAATCTTCGTAAATCTTAAATATGTCTGATTAGCTTATAAAACTATAAATGGCTTATTCTCATCTATCTCAATTAGCATCTTAACAGCTATTCCGCTACCATGACTTCTATAAGAACTGCAGAAATAGTCAGTAACGAACATAGTATTGGATTCAGATAAGAAGTTTGGGTCGAGATAGCTATCATACTTCAGGCAGTTGAAGCGGAGTAGCTATACTACTTTAGATTCTTAATCACATTCAAAAGCTTATCACGAATTTCTAGTGCAAGTTCTCCTAAAGTACTGTTTTCAACTGCACTCATCGAGGCTATTGGGTCAACAATAGAAACTTCAATATTTCCGTTCTCGTGTTCCTCAACTACTACATTGCAGGGAAGAAAAACTCCTATTTTATCTTCACTCTTTAAGGCCTTATGCGCAAAATGTGGATTACAGGCCCCTAGGATTTTATACTTCTTGAAATCAACGTCAATTTTCTTTTTGAATGTATCCTGGACATCAATTTCAGTTAAGACACCGAACCCTTCGTTTTTTAATTCGGCGGTTACTTTTTCAATGGCTTCATCAAAACTGATGTCAGCCAAAACTTTATCAAAATAATAGCTCATAGTCACCTCTTTATTCTTTATAAACGAGAATCATATTGACTTATTGAAGGTTTAAGAATCCATCGGTCATTGAACATAATATATTTGTTAAGTTATAATCAATAGCTCTTGAATTGAGTTGAGGAAGTAGTTAAAAGTAACTATCGGAAGTAATAATAGTATTTTCAACCCAAACGATTAGCATATTGTATCTATCAAGAAGTGGGGAAAGTACTAAGGAATGAAGTCCGGGATATATAGCTACAAGAGTTAGAGTGGTAATTGAATAAGTTTACATTAAGTGTAAGAGTTATGCAATTAATCTATATCTTATTACCATATGCCAATTTAATCGAAAGGGAGAATAAGTTGCAAAGTACATTTAGTTGAGTCTGTGTTTCATTTGAAGAAGAATAAATAGAATGATTGAAAGATACTGCATAGAGGTCACTAGATGATCTAATTCATGTGATAAATTGAAGTATGTAAATTTTTGTTCATCTAAATATTTGAAGTCTATATGAGCGATATAGAAGAAAGAGTAGATAAGTTAGAGTCATTACTTGTTGAGCAAGAACATAGACCCTTCAAGATCATTGGAAATTTCATTGAAGCTTATAGAGGGGACAAATCTGAGGACTTTAAGAAGTCCGCTTATAAAGCATTTATCTACAGACTTTTCTTTTCACCAGCAGTCATAGCAAGTGGTGGTGTAGTCATTGGAGTCCTCACATTATTGTTGCTTTACTGGCAAAATGAGAAGTTTGATGAACAGAATGCTTTAATATTAGACCAAAATAAATTCTTTAGACAACAAATACTCCAAAATTCTGTCAAGTCAGAATTTAATCTTCTTTACAATGATAGTATCAATTCAAACAGAAAAGTTATTTCCTTAAAGGAGATGCTAGATTATCAAAAATTATATGGAGATCAAGGAAGTAATAGAGTATTCTATTTAGATGAAGTAGATTTCTCTTACGCCAATTTTTCTATTCATGATACAATAAGTAATGTTGATTTCTCGGGTTCAAAATTATCTGAATGTGTTTTTGATTCTATAGTATTTATAAACTGTACCTTTGAAGGGATAGGGGTGTATCCAGATGACTATTTCAGTACAAATAGCGATAAATATCTTCGTATCTCAATGATAAACTGCACTTTTATTGACTGCCAAATTGACTTATTAACACTTTTATTTTGTGATATATCATACTCTAATATATTTGGATTAAGGATAATAGATAACTTTACCATATATGACAAAATAAATAGTAATATAGATGATAAAACCATTGCTTTTGATCTCAGAGGTGTATCTATTAAAGCCGATCAATACTTATCTGACCCTAGGTTTTCATATAATTCAATAGAAAGTGTATTTAATGAGGTAGATTCACTTTATTCATCTTTAGACTCTATTTATTATAAGGTGAAAAAGATAGATAGTATAAACTATGGATATATTAAAGATAAGCGGACATTTTTAATTGATGAATATTTGATTACTAGACAAAAATGGTACGAAGGAATATCAATATTAGGTTATATCAATGTAAAACATGATCTGACTATTGAAGATTCAATTCCTATGATACCAGTGGTATGGCATGAAGGATACTTCGATTGACATACTGATAGATGATAACCTAGTCTCCAGATCACAGTAAGTGATAGCTGATAAACATACTAGGAATACAACAAACTGGGAGGTATCAAACTTCTTGTAATGTTCACAATCAAGGCCTAAAAGTAAGAAGTTTGTTAAGGATAAGCTTCTGAAAAAGGAATGGACGGTGGTCAGTCATGATAGTTTTTACAGAATGGTAGTTAGCCATATTTAAGCTTATATCTCATACAGATCTTATTTTCTCCGGCGCCTTTGTTACCATAAAGTGGACTTTCATCATTAATACAGAATCCCTGCTTCTGGGATTGCTGTGGGTTGTAGTCGAATTCTTCATAGAATGATTTGAAGTAACGACATGATGTACAATCGCATTTGGGGTGATTATTAAATCCTTCCATAGTATCACCATCATTATTATTAATTGTAACTACCTGCTAAAAGTTGATGAGAAAAACACATCCTTGAGTATTTTGCCGTCCTCTGCTTCAAAATACTTGAAGGATATTCCTAAGTTGATTGAATCAAAATATCTAAACAATCTTTCATCGGTATAGACACGCTTACCCTTTCTTAGAATATCAGTTTTAAGCCCATAAAATTCCAGTCCATTTATAACAGGTTGATAAGAGGTTTGTTTCAAAGTGTAACCAAGGGTATCATACATTTCCTTGGTTTTGGTTTTAATTCTTTCAATCAGTTCTTCATTATCAATGTAGTTAAGATTGCTAACTTCTGATTCGAAATGAGCTGTCGGACTAACTCGAAAGCAAAGAAGCTGTTCAGAGTCTTGTTCTCCCATATGTATTGTTGTTTTATATTCTCTAGCCGAAAGATGTTTACAGTTATCAGGTATTTTTATTGACCATCCAAGTGCAGGATATCGGTATAATTGATTAGTATCTTCTACTAGTTCTTTTTGATCTTGACATCCTATTGTAAAAATTAAAACAAGTAATAATGCAATTGAAGTATTCTTCATAGTATTTTCTTTAGGAGAATCATGACACACCAAACCTTTAATTAATCTGATATAGATTCACTTGGTTCAATTCATAGTGATTCATCATATTTGTTTCACATTAAATTAATTGTTAAGGCTAAAAAAACAAAACCTATTCTCAGAAACATATAGTTCTTAGTATCTTGGATCAGTGAATTTAAATTATCTACTGGTCAAATATGAAACACATCAAAAAAGAAATCGCAGTAGAACAGATTATTAATCCAGTAAAATTCTATTAGTTTCCCACTATGCAAGTTCCTAAATCAGTCCTGATAATAAGAGTATTGATTGTTATTACAATTGTTTTACCATGGGCATTTTTTGCTCTGGTAGAACGAGATATTGATCCGGAGAATTGGGATACAATTTCTATTTCGGTAGCATCAATTGGATCGTTACTTTTTGCCTACAAATGGAAAAAGATGTATGATAAGATCCAGCCTAAAAATAGCGGTGAATATTTAATGTATCAAGATACCGATAAGGATTGGAACACGGATTAATATAGTCAAGTGGAAATGCTAAAGCTATTTATTAAGAGCTGGTTAATAAAAACTCAATATCTGCTTTCTGTAGATCTTACGGACACAGCGAAGGAAAGCTTTTAATAAACTTGAGCAGAGCATTTTTGTAGGAACCAATTGTGCTACGGCTATATTGCTTTATCAGCAGCAATTTCTCGAAATCATCCAATAACTTCATTATTTCTGGATAAACCCAATAAATAAAAAATATCATTATTTGCATCTAAAATAGCAGGATAAACTGATGTACTCAAATAATTTTTGTATGTTGCTTTTATCTCAGTGTTGTGTACAATTTTAAAACCGAATGGAAAATATTTTACGAGAACCGATCGAAAATTATTTAGTCGAAAAATCGAAAACCTTCAGTGGAAATCAACTAGCTTCAAAATTCAGAAAAGAATTTCCCGATCAAATAAATAATATTCTAGTTGAAAAAAGCAGATATAAAACTGTTGGATCTTCCGGAAAAGGGCAATGGACTGAATGTCCATGGATAGCTATTTTGGATGTCCTAATCACAGAAAGCCCACAAGAAGGTTACTACCCTGTTTTTATTTTCAAATCAGACATGAGTGGTATTTATTTGTCCTTGAATCAAGGTGTAACTAAGGTTATTCAAGATTATAAAAGAGAAGCCAAATCTGTACTTAGATTAAGAGCTGAAGATTATAGAGCAAAAATCGAATTTGATCAAGGTAAATTCTTGACAGAAATTGATCTGATTTCAAAAGCCAAAAACGCAGAATATTATCAAGCTGGAAACATAGTTGCTAAGTATTATTCTAAAGAAAATTTACCCAATTCAGCTGAATTGAAAGCTGATATAAATGAATTTCTCGCTTTTTATGAAGATCTTACATATTCGGACAATTCCTTTTATGATGAAACTGATAACAGTGCTTTTGAGAAAAAACAAATCAGACTTCACAGAAGAATTGAACGAAATACTTCACTATCAAAGAAAGTAAAAAAGCTAAAGGGATATAAATGTGGAGCATGTGAAATGAAATTTACGGATGTCTATGGGGAAATAGGAAAAGATTTTATTGAAGCACATCATTTAAATCCAATATCGGAATTGGAAATAGGCAAGTTTAAAGTGGATTTGGAAAATGATTTTGCTGTTTTATGTAGCAATTGTCACAGTATGATACATAAGTTACAGGACCCAAGTGATCTGAATGAATTAAAAAGAATAATAAGAAACTGTACACTACAACCTGTATAGCTCATTGCGGCTGAATTCCTTAATCGGAATTCATTGCAATTTGCTATTTTCCGCTACGACACCATACACAAACCGTTAGGTGCAATTTGACCGTCGCAAATGAAAATACCGAAAATAAAAGGAATAATAGACAGGCGAATTTTAATCAATTATCAAATTGATAAAGAAGTCTTGGAAAACTATTTACCAAAACCTTTTAGACCAAAATTGGTAAATGAAAAAGGGATTGCTGGAATTTGTTTAATTCGATTAAAAGAAATTAGACCAAAAGGATTACCAAAACAAATTGGAATTTCATCTGAAAACGGAGCTCATAGGATTGCGGTTGAATGGACTGAAAACGGAAAAATAAAAGAAGGAGTTTATATCCCGAGAAGAGACACATCTTCAAAATTGAATTCCATTGCAGGCGGAACTATATTTCCAGGAATTCACCATTTAGCAGACTTTATAGTAAACGAAAAAAATGGAACTTACGAAGTTGGATTTATAAGTGAAGACAAAACTTCACTATCAATTAAAGCAAAAGAAACTCACAATTGGAATACCAAAAGCGTATTTGACAGTTTAAAATGCGTTTCTGACTTTTTTGAGAACGGTTCTGTTGGATATTCGCCAGACAAAAGCAATTTTGAAGGACTTGAATTAAGAGCTTATAACTGGAAAGTATCGCTATTGGAAGTTGAAAAAGTACAATCGAGTTTTTTCGAGAACGAAAGTATTTTCCCGAAAGGCTCTGTAATGTTTGACAATGCTTTGTTGATGAAAGACATTCAACACGAATGGATAGGATTGAAAAAAATTAAAAACTGCACCTAACACGGTGTATAAGTAATAAAACGAAAGTGTAAATATAAAACAAAGGTCAGTGCAAAACCGAAAGGTTAGCGAGTAGAAACCCGCTACTACTCATATACGAGACCGTTAGCTTTAATTAAGAACAACCGAACTGAATGGAAGAAGGAATAGTATACATATTGACAAATCCAGCAATGCCAAATTTGGTGAAAATTGGAATGACCACTCGAATGGAAGTTGGAACGAGAATGTCAGAATTATATACAACTGGAGTACCAGTGCCATTTGAATGCTCTTTTGCAGGAAAGGTAACGGATGTAAAAAAAGTAGAGAGGGCATTTCATAAAGCGTTTGGGCCTTACCGAATAAACCCGAATAGGGAGTTTTTTGAAATCGAAGATGCGCAAGCAATTGATTACTTGAAATCATTTGCTCTGAAGACGTAACCCCCGAAGTTAAAGACGAATTAGAAAAAGTAGATGAAATTTCAAAAGATGCAGGTAAGAGACTTTCAAAAAATAGAAGACAAAGATTCAATTTCCAAGAAATGGGAATTGAAGCAGGCACAATACTAAATTCAAACTACAACGAGGAGACCTGCATAGTGGAAGATGAACGAAACGTAACTTTGAGAAATGAAAAAATGTCATTGACAAGAGCCACAAGAATTAAGTTGGATAACTCATATAACGTAGCTCCAGGGAATTACTGGATTTTTGAAGGAAAAAAATTGAGAGAAATATATAACGAAACATATACTGAAAACTAAAGCTAACATTGGTTATACGTAATGCGGGCGAAAGTACAAGCCAAAAAGTTGGTGCTTCTATTCCGCCAAAGCTACGCTTTGACGTTAAAAAAAAATAAAATACTAAGCATAGCTTTGGTTACCGTTCGTGCTAAATTGCAACTGAAGTGTCTTGAAATCCCGTACTACGCATAGCCGAGACCGTTGTAGCACTTAAGAAAAACGACGAAACTACGTGAGAAAGAAATGAACCAAGAAAACAGAATTCTATCAATACTAATATTTGTGGCGGTAGTTACTCGTGTGTTGGTTTTATGGATTGGAAGACCTGAATTTGTGGGGTGGTTTAATCACACATATTATTATTATGTTGAAACGAAAGGGATATTGCAAAATGGTCAATTACCATTTGCTGATATGCCTCTGTTGTTTTATCTATATGCTGCTACAAGCAAACTTTTAATATGGTTTGGATTAGAATTAAAAAGTGCCATTGTAGTTTCTTCAAGGTTTTGGATGAGTCTTATTCCAGCATTATTGACGATTCCAATTTTTCTTACAATCAAGGACATTTTTAAAGATAAACCAATGCCTAAATGGGTTTGGGTGTTCCTTTTTGCTAGTGCATTTTATCCATTAAGTCTTTTACATATGCCTGAGTTTTTGCAAAAATACACACTCGGGATACTTTTACTTTCTTTCTTTATCTGGCAGTCTAAATTAGCATTAAGAAAACTAAATACTAAAAGACTACTAATCCTTTTTGTTCTATTCGTTTTAATTGTTTTTACACATTTTGGTACTGCCGCCGTAACCGTACTTTATTTGATTTCGGTACTGCTTGGTATTTTTATAGCTAAATCAAAGAAAATAAACCTTAAACTTTTTATTGGTTTATTTTCAGGGTTAGGTGTGGCATTGGTTTTGGTTTATTTTTTAGATATTCAAAGATTCAAAAGAATTGGATACTATATCGATAGAGTTTTTGACAGTTCCAGTTTAGGCTTCCTTTTTTCACCAAATGACCCAGACAAATTCAGTACTATACTAGTAATTATCTTACCCTTGGTCATAGTAGGACTTTTATTAAAGTGGTATACATCTGTAAGGGTACAATTGAGTGATGAAAATAGGCTATTTTGGTTAATTAATATTGTTTTTTCCTATTTATTAGTTTTACCAATTTACGAACCGTTATTAATGGCACGTTTTGCCAGCTACCTCGGATTGCCCATTATATTTATTTTGGTCTTTCTGTTAAAGCACAAAGTGAAAAAAACATGGCTTAAGCACCTAATATTGGGAGCTGTAGCTCTTGGCACGCTAACAATTGCTTTCGGAGATATAGTAAGTTCCTTTTGGCACAATAGAAATAAGGAAGTAATTTATGAAGATTTAATGAGGATGAATGAAGGCGTAAATTTCACTGAGAGTGATTTGGTCATAACACGAAATGGTGCAGAACATATTAGCAATTGGTTTTTAAATACAAAATCTTGTTTGATTACTTCGTTTAACGCAACTGATTTGAACAACTATAACCGAGTTTTTATACTGAATCCAACAGAAGGAAGTATGAGGTTGTCACCGAACACACATGAAGCAGCTCAATGGTATAATTACATGTTGAGTAACATTCAGATTCCATCGAATGCAAATGAAATTTATATTTCCGAACATATTGAACTCTATAGCATTGAATCAAAACCTGAAGAATGGATTTTTGGAAATGATGGATATTGGAAGGGATATAAATAAAAAACAACACACAACATTTTGTATAAGTAATGGCGGGCGAAGTAGCAAATATCAGATTTTGTAGTCCGCTCAAACTGCGTAGCAGCTTGATAGGTCGGTGTTTCAAAAATGCCAAACACCCAATATTCGAGTCATTATTCGGAAATATTTTTTAGGACTCTTCTACTAATTCAAAAAAGATGATAGAAGGAATAAGTCACATTACATTTATTGTGCATGATCTTGAAAAAGCGACCAAGTTTTTCGGGATATATTCGATGCGAAGGCAGTTTATTCAAGTGGCGACAAAACATATTCGCTATATCGAGAGAAGTTTTTTCTCATAGGAGATATTTGGATTGCTACTATGGAAGATGAAAGTTTGTCTGAACGAACGTATAATCATGTTGCATTTAAAGTATCCGAAAAAAACTTTGATATGTATGTTCAACGAATAAAAAACTTGGTCTTGATATAAAAGAAGCACGATCAAGAGTTGATGGTGAGGCTCAGTCGATATACTTCTACGATTACGACAATCATCTTTTTGAGATACATACTGGTACCTTGAATGAACATTTGCAAAAGTATAATTGTTAGTGTAAATATACCGTCCTAAAAATACATCCGGTAACAAAGTATATCTGGCTCCGCCCAAATTTTGCTGATAAATATTAATTATAATAATGTATCGGCCTTCAGATATACAAAACGTTATTATTCCCACTCTATAGCTGGTATAGTCCCTTCAAATTCTCTTTTTTGAGATTTATTACCCCTTCCCTTTGTTATTCAACTTATTATCTACGTTTCGAGAGATTGCCGATTTCTCTTCTTTACTCTTGATTAAGACTCTATTTGTCTCTTTTTGTCACTCGTGACATAATTGAGTTTGGAAATGATACAAAAAATTATCAGTGAATTAGAGTATGTCATCTAAAGGGCTTTCCACAGATTTTATATTAGATGAGGAGATATGAGTGTAAATCTGGGTTGTTTTTATGGAATTGTGGCCAAGGATTTCCTGAATTATCCTGATATTTGTACCTGCTTCCAAAAGATGTGAGGCATAGCTGTGACTGAGAGTCTGAGGAGTAGCTCTTTTTACTATCCCGGCTTTTTTAAGAGCCCTTTTAAGAATATTCTGTACACTGCTTTTTGCAGATTTTCCAGACACAGTCAAGGAAAGCTTTTAATAAACTTGAGCAGAGCATTTTTGTAGGAACCAATTGTGCTACAGCTATATCGCTTTATCTGCAATAATTTCTCGAAATCATCCAATAACTTCATTATTTCTGGATAAATCCAATAAATACAAAATATCATTATTTGCATCTAAAATAGCAGGATAAACTGATATATTCAAATAATTTTTGTACATTGCTTTTATTTCAGTGTTAGGCACAATATCAGATGAAAAAACTGATGATCACAGTTGTAGCCTTAGCCATAACCCTTACTCTTTTCAGAATGAAACTCAACTTTTTTCAAAAGGAATCAAAAACCTCAAAAGTTCTTAAATCTTGGATAGCATCACCAGATAAAATTAAAATACCTAATCAATTTGAATATTCTGAAAGATCCGAAATTAAGAAGATCAAAGAAGTGGAAATATACGTTAAAGCTCTTAATGCAATAAATGAGTTTATTATCAAGGGTGAGGATAACAACATTGATGTAAACCTTAACGAACTAGTTGTAATACTTCAAAATGTGAGCAGTAAAGAAGTCTTTACAGAACTAAAAAATAAAGCATTACCTATCCTTAAAAATATTTACGAGAACTATCAGAAGAATATAGAACGTGTTAAAAGAAATCAGTTCAGCAACACTGATTTAATGATGCTAAAGGTATTTTGTATCTATTCTAACAAAACACCCAATCCCATTCTTGTTGATGCAATCAAACAGAATTACAAATCATCTGAGTATTTATGGAGTGTTATTTTTAACGTTTTATCTGAAAAGAGTATTGAACATCAAAGGTTCATAGATGATTTAAATGGCTTTCTACCAACTGACTTTCTTGGAGTTTCATATTTAGATTTCTGTAACCAGCTTTTGATAACCAACAAACTTAAAACTCACCCATACAATACAGATAATGGTAAAACTCAGTTGTTAGAATTGGTTCAATCAAGTGGAGAAGATTATTCATATGCAGTTAGTGCAACAACTGCGGTACCATTTATAGATGAAGTCTTTGCTAAAGAACTTTTATCAAAAGCATCAAAAAACAATAGCATAGAGGTGAAAATAGAAGCTGCCTGGGCAGGTACTAAGTTGGGATTAGGGAATCATCAAAATGATCTTATCGAATTCACAAAAGATTATCGTTATAACTCACGTGCTTCAGAGTATTTAAGAGAACTAAACCTTGAAAATCTAATTCCAGATGAAGCTAAATCCGATGACTTTATAGCTTTATCAGAAATGTGCAATTGGCTCTCTCATCCCAATGAGTTTGGCAGCTATCCTGACAGAGCTGAAGTTTTTGATAATCGAGTTCTATATTGGCCTCCAACTCGTGACCAAAGAAAATTATACCTTATTAAATACACTTACGAACAGTATAATGAAGATGGAACTAATGAAGTCGGAATTGGTATGGTTGGCTCAGTAACTTTCTCATTATTTGGACTCGAGAATATTCTTGAAAAAACTCCAGAAGAAATCTATGCAATTCATTGTAACTGGGAACTAGAAGATGACGATTATGAGAATATCGAAAAAGGGATAAAACTTTTGAGGTCAAAAAATACTCTGGAGTGAATGTGCATAACATTCAGTATGAAATCATGGCAGTTTTGAGAAATCCGAAACTTCCGTACTCTCTGGAAACTCCGCTAAACCTGAGATCTAGCGGACGTGAGAAGAAAAAGATATCCACCAAACCACAGATTTGGCTAAATTGTAAATCAAACATTCAATTATTTAAATCTGCCACTACTCATACAATTTACCGTTATCATTCCCACTCTAGAATGGTTTCCTGAATTATCTCAGCGTTAGAATTGGTTTCAATAATTTTGGTAGGGTGTCCGGACTCATCATATTCGTATGTGTATTGTAAAGTGGCAACCTCATTTTGTCCATCTACTACAGTAGAATAGCTTATTTTATTCATCAGTCTAGTATTGAACGCTATAGCAGAATTACCCATGAAATACTCTTCACCTAGAAAGTCTATTTGCGATAATGGGTTTAGTTTTTCTATCGCTTCAGCTTCCATTGTAGTAATCTCAGATTCACTACCCTCATCCTTCCAGTCATATTCGATATTTGTCATACCATCTAGCTGGTCTATACTAACCTCGATACGCCGCCAGAGAGGTTTGTTGATAATAAATTGACTCAACATACCCTGCTCATCATAAGTAAAGCTATATTCATTGTTTTGGGGATCAAGTTCAGAAGTCTCAAAATGTAGTATTTTCTTGGTATTACCAACCCATGATACTTTCATATAATAATAGGTAGTGTCTTTTCCTTGTATAAGATCATGGATAGACATATCAGTCCACAGAGTATCATTGCCTATTAGTTCCGGAGTAAGGATTTTGTGAACATCAATCCCCGCACCATCGAAGTCTACAACTATGCTATCGATAAAGCTTTTATCATTGTTGTAAAAATACTCTACTGAATTGTATCCCGTACTGGCAAAAGTAATTTTTTTAAGTTTCTTGGAATATGGTACCAAGCTATCAGATCCAGAAGGACCACTACTATCGTCATCGCAAGATGGAAGAAGAAATAACATTGTAACAGCAAAAAAAAGTAATCTGATATGCATTATAATTTCCAGTGAATTTGTAGTGTTAGCAGTATGTCTAATTGCCTTTCATAATAGATTGTGGCTATTAGCAACTATGAAAAAGTAGTAAACTTAAATATAGCAAAAGATATTGAATAGTCTTATCAGAACAGATTTAAAGAAAGCATCGTATATTCGAAATTATAGATAACAATGATATAAAAAGACATTAACCGAATACCAGAGAGGTGATATCATGAAAACCTTTTTTGCAATATTTGCTTTCAGCGTGATACTGTCTTCTTGTATGACTAATTATAGTTTTATAAGGTCAGGAACGGCATCGCGGCTTCCATCTCGTTCAGGTGGATGTGATATAATGGTTCTTACATCGATAGATCAGGACTTGGTTTATGATGAGATAGGTATTTGTATCGGCACAGGTGAGGAGTTTATATGGGATGATGGTACTGAGGGAGCCATGGAGCAAATAAATGAATGTGCATGTGAACGTGGAGGTAATGCTGTCTTTATCGAGGCAATAGAGCGTGAAGTCTATGGTGAAAATAATAGCTACCGAACGCGAATTACAGCTACTCTCATGGTAATCAGCGAATCCGAAATGACTAAGCTAAAGAAGAGGAGTAGGGGGAAGTAAGGTCTTTATACTAGAGTCTTACCTAATTTTATCATAAGCTATCCGAAGCATGCAGTTACAACACTCTTCGGATGCTTTTTTTGCTAAGAAGTCAGAATAATTTCACTTACCCCAGTAGGGAACTCCTTTTTCTATCCATTCGGGCATTTCGTCTAGTCTGCCTATCCAGTAGTCAGAAAATTCTTTCATTTTGATTAGATAATCAAGTTTGTTTGCGTATTGTTTTAGATGATGAGGCTCTCCTTCGTATTGTAGCATTATTGCAGGCTTCTGGAAGCGGCGTAGTGCCAAATATAGCTCCACACCCTGGCTATATGGTACAGCATCATCAATATCGCCGAACTGGATAAGCATAGGTGTGTTCATCTTATCAGCAAAGAATACAGGGGAGTTTCGAATATATGCATCGAGTGAATCTATCAGGTTGCCGCCTATGCGGGATTGGCCACGTTCGTACTGGAATTGACGGGCCAGTCCGCTACCAAGTCGAATACCGGAATAGGCTGAGGTCATATTTGAAACAGGGGCTCCAGTAACTATTGCCGCAAAATAATCAGTCTGTGTACCAATATAGGCCGATTGATAACCCGACCATGAATGACCGTGGAGTACTACTTTTTCTTCATCAATAGAAGCAGCTTTTTCTAAAGCTGCCATGGCATCCATCATCGATTCGGTAGAACTAGGGCCCGGGTCACCTTCACGGAAATAGATGTCAGGTAAAAACATTATATATCCATCTGATACGAAAGTCTGGTAGTTAGGGCGGTGGTTAACAACGGGCTGGACCCAATTATTATGGCGGTCGCCAAATTTTTCATAATAGTAGATGAATACAGGATACTTATTGTTGGGGTCATAATTATCCGGTAGAATATAAGTACCATAGAGAGTATCTCCATTTTGTGCCAGCCAGTTAACCTGATGGGCTGTACCCCAGTTATAATCATCAAGATAATAAGGTTGTAGCTTGGATACTGTAGAGGTGTCAGTAAGTGATTTACTTGCAATAGATACTTCAGGGAAAGTACGATAATTCTCACGTGTATAGATAATTTTATCTGAATCTTTCGCAATATCCCCAATACGGTAATTATACTCACCACCAAGCTTGTGTGTTACTTTGGCGAGTGCTGGTTCATATAGATGCAGCGCGGTAGATTTCTTGCTATAATCCCAAACATAGAATATCATAGCATCTTTTGTATCTATCCAGGGATCTTGTCTATCCAGATCCGCATAGCGATAGCGAAGATTTGCCTCACCTCGTATTTTTGATGTGATATTCTCAAATTCCTGAGATATTATATTATATCTGATTGCATCATGCTTGGTGTAGTAGATAGGGTAACCAGTTTTTTCCTCCCAACCCATGAAGCCATATTCACTATTCTTACCCGGACGATCTTCTTCTTGGTTCTGAAAAATCTCACTAGAGTTCTCAGAGATATTCTTTGAGTCTTTATTTTTAGTATCGTATAGATACCAGTGCCCGTTTTTAAACCATGTAACATATTTACCATCCGGCGAAAGGTGAGATCCATTTTCCAGGCTGTCTGCAATAATCTCAGACTGTCCTGTATTTATGTCAGAAAGAAGCAGGTCATAAAACCAACCATACCATGTAACATGTTTTGCATACTTGTTATAATCTCTGAGTGTAAGATAGCGAGGACTATGAGCAATGCCTGACGGCGATTGCATATTGGTATCTGCTAGTTGGAAGTATTTGTTATTATCAAGATTATAGACTGCTAAAAAAGATTCTCTTTTGGTATCTCTCCAGTTTGTCTGTTGAACTGTCATAATATTTGGGTCGTTCCAGTGCCAGACATTTAGCTTGCGATCTTTTAGTATCCTATCAAAGTCATAATAAGTGGAATCATTCCAATCATCGTCTTCATCATCATTGTGAATAATACGCCAAGCAGGACGAGTTGAGTAGAATATCCTTTGTCCATCTTCAGAAAAAGCGGGTGTGTCATCTTTAATATGCCAGGTTATACCATTTCTTTCTTGCTCAGCAGGAACTTTTAATACTGATTTATCTCTGCCGGGGCCAAAGATATATAGGGAGTTGAAGTCATTATATCCATTAGAATCAGCTTCGGCTTTGAGGTACGCCAATGTTAGTGATTTATCATGCCACTTCAGGTGATGATATAGAGCGTTTGAGTCTTTTTCTATTGTTTCTTCAGGGATGAAAGGTGCAGTCATATCCCTGATATAGATACCATCACGCGCTTCATCTTTTCCTGAGACAGTATATGCCAGATAATGAGAAGTTGAGTCGAGTGCAAAGTCTATGACATCATCCAGAATTATCTCAGTACCGCTTTCAATATGATGAAGATTGAGTTTGGTACCGAATTTCTTGTGAGATTTTTTGTCTGGATTTTTGTTTTTATCATAACCTCGGTAGATAGCCCAATGTCCATTACTTGATAGAGTAAAAGATTTGGCTTGACCTACTGTCTTGAATGTACTCCACTCAGGGTAGTAGAGTTTTAATATATTTTTAGGTTTGTTCTTTGAAGCGTTTTCTGATTCAATTTTTTTAGGTTTTTCTAAAAAGGCGAAGACCTTTGTTTCATCATCATATCGTAATGAACTACCGCGCTCGAAAAAGATATAGTCACCAGATTTAAGATTATGCAGATGTAGTTTACCATCGCCGCGGTCAGGTCCTGAATAGTATGATACAAAAAGACCATTGTTAGTAATATTGCGCCCCCACATATTCTCAAATTCCATTGCTTCTTCATGCGAAAATTTCTTGCTCCCGGAGTGTGCGATCGAAAAAATGGATATGCTATAAATCAGTAGAAGTGTAATTCTCATCAATTCAGTAGTTTTGGAAATGTTTATATAAGTTCAATTGTATGCAAATATACCGAAAACTGATAAGAGGTATTTTGAAATGGGCATATATGACTTATAATAAGTAGGGAATAGATGGACTGTTTATACTTACCCCAGATTACTACTCAGACTATTAGAGATAGATCAGTTGTAGAATTAGATATTCAAAATGTCAAGCATGTAAAGGCATTAAGGCTCAGAGTAGGTGACAATCTTTTGGTAAGCAATGGAAAGGGATTACTTGCTCTTACGAATGTGAAAACTATAAGTAGAACTAGTGCTAAGCTCAGGCTAGTCGAAGATTATACTGAACAAGTTCCTGAGAATAATATAGTTTTTGATCTTTTTGTGAGCCCTTTGAGTGATTCAGCAAGGTTTGAGTTTATAATTGAAAAAGCGGTAGAACTCGGAGCAAGGCATATTCATCTTTTCAAGTCAAAAAATAGTGAGTTTAGAAGTGTTAGATTGGAAAGATTGCAGGCGAAAGCCGAAGCTGCTCTGAAACAAAACCAAAGAAGCATACTTCCACAGATCAATGATCCTATTGCTTTTGGAGACATTGCCAATGTAATAAGAGATTATACTATGATTTTATATGGAGATCCAAGTGGAGAACCGATTTATAAATATGTTGAAACTTTAATGGCAGCTAAAAGCTCATTGGCTCTGATCGTAGGTCCCGAAGGAGGGCTCACAAATAGCGAGATGGGGCTTTTGAGTGCTTGGGATAATTCGGTTGGCGTGGCAGTATCACGAAGGAGACTGAGAAGTGAGACAGCAGCTATAGCTCTTATGTCACTAGTTGCTTCATTCTAGATCCCTGTAGACCTAAAAACTTATTGGTATGCTGATGATTCGTGTACTAGGTATCATTGCTGATAGTTCAAGGTTCTTGATATAAGCTGAAGAAGGAAGTGCCGTAATTCTTTTCTCAGCAAAATTGTTATACATTGCTGGGAAACTCCAGCCAATGAGTGAACCAATTATCGAACCTACTACAACATCGCTAGGGAAATGATTACCAGAACTGATGCGTAATATTCCAGTAAGACTGGCAGCCGTAATGTTGATCCCCCAAATATACCCACGATACTGGCTAGGATAGTCAAGATATTGATACATCATTGATGAATAAATGGCAGCAGAAAAGGCACCACTGGTATGGCCTGAGTAAAATGAAAGATAGGCATCTGATCCGTTAAGAGTACTATCTGGAGTTGAGGGGTTATAGGAATATGGTCGATAACGACGTACTGTTGACTTTGCAACCAGATTCAGGCCTGTGGAAGTAGCAATAGTAGGAATAAGCGGTGATTCCAGGGGCCTTAGTCTTGTTATATCTCGGAAGTTTATCATTACAGCTTCGGTGAGTAAACCATACAATAGATAATCGCTGATAGCTGCTTGCGTAGTTGATGTCTTCCCTAAAGCTATGCGATCAAAAAAAGGGATTTCCGAAGGATCTAGAGAACGAGGAGATAACGGATTTTGATTAGATAGACTGGAGTATACAAAAGTACCTGTCAGAAAGATAATACTACTAAAGGTATTAGAGACAGTTACAATCCTATTGTCAATATTATATGGATTATAATGGTTGGTAATTGAAGTTACACTTTCAGTAGCAAGTATGAACGACACAAGAGTTAGAAACAAAGCCTTGAAGTTGATCATTTCATCAATTACTACGTTTTTCAACCTCTATTCTGATGAACTCAGGCAGATAGTTTGGTGTACAGCCTCGAGAAACAGGTTCGTCTTTATACAAACCAAGTTCTTCTCCCAAAGTAATACATCTTGCTCTATAGTCTGGTTCGAATATGCCTATCTGGCCTGCTGTGAAGTTCATGGCCCACTGTACTTCAGGTTCTTCGGTAGCCAGATTCTTTTCTATTGCTGAAAGTAATTCCTCAGTATTGTCAATAGGTTTTTTGCCAGTCCACCTTAATCTGGATTGATAATACCAGAAGATCCGCCTTTGAATTTTAGATGGACTATGTTCCCAAGTTGCGATCAAGGAAACAAGTTTTTTGTCTTTACTAATCTGATTAGCAAAAAGCCAGTCGGTAAGCTGATTGCGTTCATTAAGTTCATGGGCCAGAATATCAGAGCTAAGATTATTAATGCTTTCCTGATCAAGTTGTTTTTTGTCAATAATGAGTATGGCTAGCATCCTTGGTAGGAATTCGTTAGTCGTCCAAAGATCTAATGCAAGCCTATGATCTATTTTGATTTCTTTAGCAATTTTTCTGATATCACCTAGTTTTGTCTTCGAGTGATCTATCGAGTCATAGATTTTTTTTGCTTGCGGGCTCATTTTCTTAGCAACTATAATGTAAAATTAGTCAGATAGGGAATACTATTACTTACTATTCTGACAAATATAGTTACTATATTATAGACTACAGCAATTTATATTATAATATGAATAGAGGTAAGGAGGTTTAAGAAAATATCTGGGTTCCCTACGCATGGAATATATCTGTCTAATAATCTATTACTATTTATTGCTTTATTTTTTTACCGAGTAATACAGTAGGGTTTTCGCAGGTTTCTGTTCTCCTTCAATTCCCAAGTACTGAGGTTGGGAGTAGAACTGCCCGGTAAATTCAAGTACTAGATGTTCTAAATCGCCCATCAGGTCAAATGGATCATCCAGCATTGTATTTGCCGGTCTGACATGCCAAAACATATCTGAAAATCTATTTGTATCAGATTGATCCTTAGATTCATAAATAATCTTATTCTCAGGTGTAATCCACTGAGGACATGGACACCCCCAGCCATAATATTCTAATGTAACAGATATGGTGTCAGTTTCAAGTTTCATTGTGTTGGTTTTTGTTACTTCAGTATCGATTGGCTGACTAACCACTTCAATTAGGCCAGAGAAGTGAAGCGCAAATATTATAATCAAGGAGTATTTCATACTTTCATTAGCTCTGTTTTCTAGTACTCTTTGCAACTACCTTCAAGATCACTGTAGCTATGCAATCTATTGTTAGAATATATAATATTGATATGATAAGAGTAGAAACAAAAAAATTAGTTGTTTTTAATAAATCGGTATTTTCGGCAATGAAGCTATTAGCCCAAAAAATAGGAATTATTAATGGATATAGATAATCTGCCAGAGTGATGAGCACTACATGGCTATCTCCACCTTCTGATTTAATCATTATGCTAATTGTTGACAAACCAAGGGTGACGAATACCGTTGCTATTATTAGCAGATAAGTCCGGATAGCTTTCGAGTTAGTTTTCAAAATCTAAATTCTTGATTATATCCATTATGATTATTAAACTCTTTATCATGCTATACTCTAGCTAATACTATGTTGATCCAGCTAACTTCGAGCTTCGGCTTTATATCTCGCTATTCATTTCTTTCTGCATCCACACTGAGCTTATAAATTGATCTTTGAAGTACGCATATTCATCAAATATGCCAATCACCTTAAATCCAAATTTTTCATGTAAACTGATAGATGAATCATTCGGAAGAGCTATTCCTACTACCACTCTATGTAAATCACAGTCAAATAATTCTTTAAATAGAAAACTATATAGTTTACTCCCAATACCTTTTCTTCCATGCTTCGGATGTACATAAACACTTGTTTCTATAGTTTTTCCAAATACGTCCTTATCTCTAAAGACTATACTTGAAGCATATCCAACTATTTGATTATCAATTGCTGCAACAACTAGTTTGTAAGGGGAGGAATCATCAAACTGATTAAACCACTTCAATTTTTCTTCGCTCGAGTATTGTTTACTATCAAGTGTTGCAACACTATTAGCATTGTAGTAGTTAATGATTTCAACAATCCCGTCAAGATCCTTATGTGTTGAATATCTAACTTCCATATGTCTTCTTATACATGTTTATGTGCTGTACAAATAGAATATTATTTATAAATACAAGTGTTTTGCTCATGGGCTTGGATTAACCAATCTGAATAGAAGCAAGAATATTTCTTCACTATGTAAGATAGAAGTAATCCGAAATGCTCTTATTAATTAGCTACTTCCTTATGGGTATTTCTGCTGCAACCTCACTTCCATTAATAGTTACATATTTTAATATTTGATACTGTTCTTCCATTGCTGTATCAAATATAAACCGCAAAGTAAAAGAGCAATTACAGGAGCAGAATCCGCCATAAGAAACATAAACTAAATTCAATGTATCTTGTCCAATTACTTCAGCTTCGCCTAAGAAGTTATGACAACAATTTGCCATTATCTCACAATCTATTATTAATCTGTTTTGATCCCTGGAAATTTCGATAAACTTGGGATAGTTTCCTGAAGTATGAGAATCTATATAATGGTCACATTCATTTATGATACTGAGGCTGATTGGTGATAATCCATTCTGTAAAAGAGCAATTATTTTGTCCGAATAGGGAAGGAAAGTAGTTCCAGCTAAAACCTGTGTTGTACTTCTCCCACCTGGAATGAATAGAGTATCGATTTTAAATTCACTTATACCTACAGATTTCTTGACAAAAACAGTGTCTAATTCAGTATTTCGGCAGTAAATAAAGTTTAGTAAGCCAACACAATGCATCGCTATTAGTACTGCTATCAACTGTTTCATGCTTTATGAACTATAGTAATCTATTCTTAAAACCTTCATTTGAGAGTACGAGGTTTTTCTACTATGGTTTTATCAAACAGTGATTTGGTATTGTATTGATTTATAAGTTAAATAATGAAGACTATTCATAGCATATGACAAATATTATTACTTGATTACCCAATGATCATAAGCTGCTCTTGCAATTCTTGCAATTGACATCTCTCTCTTTCTCCGAGAATCATAGGAGTCTGAAATAAATACTGATATTGCTAAATGGCTGTTATCGGGTAATGTAATAATCCCTACATCGTTTGTTGCTCGTGTTAATCCATTAGATGTTCTCGCCGTACCAGTTTTATGGGCAACGTCTGTTTCTTTGGGTAATAAGCCTTTTATTCTTTTATCAAACCACTTATTAGATACTAACATAAACTCTAACAATAAGGTTTGGCTGTCTCTTGATAAGTATTGCCCATCATGAAATATTTGTAAGATCTCATTCATTGCTTCAGGAGTTACCCAGTTCTTGTATTGGGTTGTATCATTTGTAACTTGAATTCTTTCTGGTATTGAAATCGAGATTGCTTTAATACCTAAATTATGTATGCTATTTTGTACTTCATTAGTTCCACCTAACAATCTCAATAGAACATCACATGCTGTACCATCACTTACCGAGATATTATACTCTAAGATTTCTCTTAATGTAAGTTTGGTACCACTTGGATATTTGTCTCTGATAGGGCTATGGCCAGCTTTAGGTATATATTCACTTCTATCAATTTTGATAGTATCTTCAAGGGAAAATTTGCCAGCATCAATTTGGCTGAGCATGACCATAGCAATGGGCAATTTATAAACACTTTGCATTGGAAATTTTTTATTTCCATTGAAGGAAATAGACTCTCCTGTTTCAATGTGCAAGACACTAACGCCTAACTTACCCTGCAAACTTTCTGCAATTTGTTCAAATTTTGATCGCAGAATATTTTGACTATATAATTGGTTTGCAAATAGTAGAAATAATACTAGCGAATTTATTTTGATAACATAATTGGAGTTTAACCTCATAATACGATTATTTATTAACTCTTAAGTGTATTTGAATAATTAGTAGTTATTTATAAGCTTAGTTGTAGATCAATTACTGTCAAAGCAACTTATGCCTTCTAATTTGATTATCTAGTAAACACCATTATTATTTGCAATTTTACCACCGATCAACCAGAAGAAGAATCTCAAAAATCCATTCATTGGTTGAAGTGAGTCCCAGTGCTCTACAATCTGGTTATTCTCTATTTTCCATGTATCGATTACATTGAATCCTTTGGTGTCGTTGCCACGGTCTTTTATGTGCGTTGTGATCTGTGAGTGAAAGATAACAAAATCACCATCAGCATAGATATGTTTTACATCATAGCTATAATCTGGAAACCGCTTTACGTAGTCCTTGACATATTTGATCAGAGCTTCCATCCCATCAGGGATACTTCTATTGTGTTGACGATAATATGGGTTATTGAATTTTTTGAGAACATTATTGAAGTCATGGTCATTCATTAACATTTGAATGAAATCTATAACCAACTGAATGTTTTGGATCTCACGATCAGACCAACTGTCCTTTTTGAGCTTGTCGAAGCTTATTACTGTTGTTTTCATTAGTTTGTTCTATTATTTGATGGAATTACATAACTTGCATTATGCAAGTAAACAAATATATCAATTAACTTGCAAAATGCAAGTAAGCGAAGAGAAGAATATGAGATCTGACTGCCCGGTTAGCTATGCATTAGATTTTTGGGGAGATAAATGGACATTCTTAGTGATAAGGGATTTAGTTGAAGGCAAGAAGTTTTATAAAGATTTTTTGAATTCGAAGGAAGGTATAGCGACCAATATTTTATCTGATCGACTAAAGAAGTTAGAGAATAACGAAATTATTGAATCGCAGGTATATCAGAAGCTTAAGACTAAGAAAGAATATAGATTGACTAGGAAAGGAAAGGATTTAATCCCTGTTTTGATAGAAATGATTGTTTGGTCGGCAAAATATCATGACGGGTTGGCTGTAACTCAGAATTTTCTTGAGAAAGCCAGGATGGATCGAGAAGAATTGATTAAGATGATTACCTCAAGATTAGAATAATTTTGTGTAGTTGCAATATGATTTGCAAACCAATACTATTCTATATTGGCAATAGGCTTTATAACAGACTGAAGTAGATGAATTTTTTTATAAACTAAAATTTGTCATTTTTTTGTTTCTCTCTTGGACATCAACCAATAAATGCTATATAGAACAGCTGGTACTATTGGTATAAAAATATAGGGATTAATGATCATGACTGGGTTTAGTACAATGAATCCAATTATTCCAATAATAGTCATTAATCCACCTAAACCTTCCCACTTCAATGCTATGATAAGTCCTATGATTGTGATAATTGGGAAGAATAAAAATGAAATAATTTCAGAGGCACTTTGAAAACCTCTACTTGATTCATGAGTGCTAAAAATATGACCGAAAAAAAAGTAGAGAGTTATTAATAAGATTAATACTCCTAAAATCCGAGCTGACCATAGTACTGTTTTCATTATTGCCATTTGATTATCCATTATAACATGAGTTTTTTAATGCTACAACTTAAATCACTCTTAAGTACAAATCTGTTAACCCAGGTTAAGAAATTCAACTAATAAGTCTTTCAGGAATCCTCTTCTTGAGTAAGAACTGAGCCTAAATAAGTTGGGGCTATTTTATTGATACCCATTCTAAATTGAATAAGCATTTTGCTTATTCGGTATTTTTATTTTATTAGTTCAACCAAGGCAAGGCTTATAATAATTATAGCTTCAAATAAAAAATAGATAATTCCTATAATTGTCAATTCGGTTCATAAACAAATCACTAACGCTATTGTTATGAAGCAATATAGCAGATTTGCAATTGCAATTACTTTGAGGAAAAGAATAAAATTAGTTTTAATCAGTAAATAGCATAAAGAAGAGTAGATACTATAAATGAATGCAATTAGCGATAGTATATAGAGAATACCAGCTGGCATCCCAAATGTATCTTCAAAGCTAGTCAAGACAAATCCTAGTATTAGAGCAGTAATTAAAGCACCCAAACTATCGATAAGAAACAGCTTTTTGTAGGTTATTGTCTTAATAATATGCTCGAGACGCATTATCTAATACTATCTATCTTTCGACAAGCAGCAAATATCATTCTTCTTCAGTAAGACTAGTACTAGTACTCAATTTCTTGTGAGAAAAATAGGATGTAAATAATATAATTAGTGCAATGACTGCCCCCATATATTCTCCATCAACCATTGCATGGGAGATGACTGCTAGAAACAAGTCAAAGAAGAAACCAGCATAAGCCCATTCCTTCAATGTTTTCGACTTACCAGTCCATATGGCTATTAAACCCAGAATCTTTAGAACTGCTAAAGGATATATAATATAGGTTGGATATCCTAAAGTCACAAACATCTCGCTTGCTATTTCATGCTTTACTATATAAGTTCCAGCAGATAAGACACCCATCATCAGTGTTAGTAATATGGTGCTTATCAAGTAGATAAGTCTTAGTCTTTTGTTATCCATTTTGGTATTCCTTATTTCTCAATGAAACTGTGTATTCAAGCTAATCTCAAACAGAATAATTATTGATGAGAGCAGTAACAGTGTATGACTGAAACAGGTTGATTTTTTGTAATTATTCAGATTTTGATAGTTATGAGTCGTTTCTAAGGATTAATTGTTGTATCTACATCGATTTTTGAAACCTTAAAAAACCTCGGTTACAAATTGATTGGTCTTATCGTAGTATAACTATCCGCTTAGTTAAATTAATCCGGGCAGTTTAGAGTTTCGAAAAAGCATAAAATATTGCAATTTCAATATAAAAGGAGCCATTACAATTGAGTTAGAATTCTTTTAATTTTAACTTTGACAGCAGCACTCTCTTTATCTAAAGCTTCTTCGCAAGTAGTTCTAAATTTATTACTTCGATTTGGGAATAGTTGTACAATCTTGAAGTAGGCTTCATAAGCGGCAGCTCTTACAAATTTATTTTCGGATTGTAGCAATTCAATTATACAAGGTTCAATAAACTGTGCTTGTTCCTTGGTTAAAGATATTTTTGAAATGATCTGCAACACATGAAGTTGACTACCCCAATGATTCAATTTATTGATCTTACTAAGAATCTTTTCAAGATGGTCAGACTTCAAAGTATGCCCATTTTCAACATGATATTTAATAATCCAACTTGTCGAATGCTCTAGCTCATCACTTGAAGAATATATTTGAACGATATCTCTAATGAAAGATGAGTTCTTTAGATTAGCGTTATAAATATCAATGAGAAAGTCAACTTGCTTTTCATTCCATGATAGGAGTTTATCCTTTAGTGGTATCTGATTCATTTCTATAGCACTGTTATTCCAAGATGTCAATGATAACGATTACATTATTAAGACAGTTCAAAACCAAGGAATATTAAATAAGAATAGCAGCATTGGAATGAAACCAAACTGCTATTCTTGTATAAATTATGCCGACTGTATTTTTTATTTTTGAATATCAAATCTATCAAGCATCATAACTTTGGTCCAAGCAGATACAAAATCTGAGATGAATTTATCATTAGCATCCTCACTTGCATAGACTTCAGATAATGCTCTCAATTCAGAATTGGAACCAAATACCAGATCAGTTCTAGTTGCGGTCCATTTTATTTCCTGTGTTCCGCGTTTATAGCCATTAAACAGTTCTCTGTTGCTTGTTTGGGGTGTCCATTCAAATTCCATGCTGAGCAGATTTTTAAAGAAATCGTTACTTAAAACACCAGGCTGTTCTGTTAAGATTCCATGTTTGGAACCATCGTAATTGATATTGAGGGCACGCATACCACCATAAATAACTGTCATTTCAGGTGCTGTGAGTTTCATCAACTGCGCTTTATCAATTAATAATTGCTCACCTGAAAGAGAATAGTCCTTTTTCTTATAATTTCTAAAACCATCAGCCATAGGTTCTAACACAGCAAAGCTTTCAATATCTGTTTGTTCCTGAGTAGCATCCATCCTTCCTGGATGAAAAGGTATTTTAACATCAATACCTTTCTTTTTTGCAGCTAATTCAACTGCTAGATTTCCGCCGAGAATGATTAAGTCTGCAATTGATATTTGCCTGTTATCATTATTGGAATCTGATTGTATTCTTTCATATGTTGTCAGTACTCTTCGGAGTTGGATTGGATTGTTGCATTCCCAGTTTATTTGTGGCTCTAATCTTATCCTGGCTCCATTTGCACCACCTCTTCTATCCGAATCTCTATATGTTGAAGCAGCTGACCAAGCTGTTAGTATTAATTCCTCGGAGGTTAGACCCGAATCTGAAATAATATCTTTCAATAATTCTATATCTTCTTTACTAACCAATTCATGATTTAATGTAGGAATAGGATCTTGCCAAATAAACTCTTCATCAGGAATTTCTGGCCCTAGATAAGTAGATTTTGGTCCCATATCTCTATGTGTTAACTTAAACCAAGCCTTAGCAAAAGCAGTTTCAAATTCTTCCGGATTCACGTAAAATCTTCTTGATATCTTTTCATAAATGGGATCTTCTCTTAGCGAAATATCAGTCACCAGCATGGTTGGTTTATGTGTTTTGGTTGAGTCAAATGCATCTGGGTACATTTTTTTAGGATTAACAGCAACAAATTGATGTGCACCTCCAGGACTTTTGGTGAGTTCCCATTCATTCTCAAATAGACTTTTAAAGAAATCATGACTCCATTTTGCGGGTGTTGATGTCCAAATTACCTCAAGTCCGGATGTAATTGCATCTGCTCCTTTTCCAGTTTTATAATTGTTTTTCCAGCCCAAGCCCTGCTGTTCAATATTTGCTTCTTCAGGGTCAGAGTCTAAATGTTCACCTCCTGCAGCACCGTGTGTTTTACCAAGCGTATGTCCACCAGCAATTAGAGCAACAGTTTCTTCATCATTCATACCCATCCTTCCGAAGGTTTCTCGTATGTCATGTGCTGCCAGCTTTGGATCAGGATTTCCGTTTGGACCTTCTGGATTGACATATATTAGTCCCATCTGAACTGCAGCAAGGGGTTTTTCGAGTTCTCTATTTTCATCGAAGCGTTTATCAGCTAACCATTTTTTTTCAGAACCCCAATAGACATTGCTTTCGGGTTCCCATACATCTTTTCTACCACCGGCAAAACCAATAGTTTTGAATCCCATCGATTCCAAAGCAACATTTCCCGTCAGTATCATTAGATCAGCCCATGATATCTTTTTTCCATATTTCTGTTTAATAGGCCAAAGCAACCTTCTGGCTTTATCTAGGTTAGCATTATCTGGCCAGCTATTTAGAGGGGCAAACCGTTGCTGGCCAGCTCTCGACCCACCTCTCCCATCACCAGTGCGATATGTTCCGGCACTATGCCATGCCATTCTAATAAAAAGACCACCATAGTGTCCAAAATCTGCAGGCCACCATTCCTTAGAATTAGTCATCAATTCTGCTAAGTCCTTTTTAAGCATTTCATAATCCAGATTTTCAAATTCTTCTCTATAATTGAATGCATTCCCCATAGGGTCAGACAAAGAAGAGTTCTGGCGTAGAATACTCAAATCCAACTGATTCGGCCACCATGACTTATTAGTATGACCCTCATTTCTAATGACTTTGCCACTCGACTTTAATTTGTCGTATCCGAATGGACAACCTTGTTCATTTGTATTCATAATTTCCTTTTCGTTTGGGCTACTGTTTAGGCTTTGGCTATAAACCATAACCCAAAGAGTAGCAATTGCTAATAGTTTACTTTTCATTTGTACTCATTATTGTTTTAAGAACTATACAAATATGAAGCTTAATTATTATTGATAAAAACTAAGTTGTCAATGTTAATATTGATATAATAGATATTGTTCTTATCTTAGTATCTATGAACATTCAGCAGTTTCAATATGTACTAGCAGTTGTTGATTCGGAAAACTTTGAGTTAGCTGCCGAAAAGTGTTTTGTAACACAATCGACTCTGAGTACTATGATTAATAGATTTGAGAGTGAAATAGGCATCAAAGTATTTAATCGAAAAACTAAGCCTGTAACAGTGACCCAGGAAGGCAAGCAAATCATTGATAGATTAAGAATAATCATTAATGAGATTGACTCACTCAATAATGTTGTCCAGGAAATAAAAGGAGCTATGGAAGGGCAGTTGAAAATTGGAATTATCCCAACAATTGCGCCATACTTATTACCCTTATTTATCGACGAGTTTTCGGCTCGATTTCCGAGAGTAAGTATTTTAATTAAGGAAATGACAACCGAGCAAATACGATCTGACCTTTTATTGAGAAATATTGATATTGGTATACTGGCTCTGCCATTGGATCATAATGAATTATCTGAGATTCCTTTGTATAATGAACCATTCTTGATATATGATTGTACTGGCAATCTGAAAAAAGGTATGGTTTCGCCTGATAATTTAGACTATTCAAAAATATGTCTCTTGGAAAAAGGACATTGCTTGAGAACACAGGTCTATGATATCTGCAAACTGTCTGAAAAGTACGTTGAAAGTAATGTGAATTATAAATTCGAAAGTGGTTCGATGGAAAGCTTAATTCGTATTACTAATTCAAGGAAAGGAATAACAATACTACCGTATCTGGCATATACTACTCTACCTGAGTTAGAAAAGCAAAAAGTTAATCCATTTGTCAAACCTGTGCCAGTAAGAGCAGTTGGCTTAGTAACTCATCGTTTCTTTGTTAAGAAAGCCTTGATGAGGGATCTGGAAGAAATAATTCTGAAGTCAGTCAAACCACTGATCCCAGCTATGGATGATGCTGAGATTATTAGTCCAGTTTAGCTGGTATCAATTTTAAGCAAAGATATTCAGTGTATTATTTACTTAGAATGTTGTTATACATTTCCATTCTAATTTCTCTGAAGTATAAGAATAATGGTAATCCACCAGCAATCCCAAATGCGAAGGTGTAGAGCCATATCCAAACTATATTTTTTATTCTGTACCTCTTTGATTCTCTATAAGTCCACACTAAGAACAGTATAACAATAAAGAGTAAATCAGTTATAAATGCTGCAGAGATATTATTAGCAAACATGCCGTTAAATGTATCTAAAGGATGAGCATACAAAAAGTAGTTGCCTGATTCAATTGATTCTGATAAAACAAAAATATTAGGAAGAATTGTCCCAATAATAGCTAGTGATAGATATACTTTTTTCATGGTGATGTTTTTTAAGCCAATTTAAACATAACCCAAAGTGACATCAATTGACGATTGTCAAGAAATTGGTTTTGAAGAGGCAATCCTTCTTCTAATTCTACTCAAAGTTTCTGGTGATACTCCTAGGAATGTCGCTAACTGATATTGAGGGATTCGTTGTAGTAGCGGACTATTTGTTGTCAATAGCTTTAGATATCTTTTTTCTGCGTTCATAGTAATAAAAGAAGAGATTATTTCTTGGTAAACAATTAATTCTTCTTCCATAATTACTCTTGCAAGAAAATCAAATTTTGGAGATAAATTGAGTAAATCAGAAGCTAGGTCAACTGAAATGATAGCAACAGTTGAAGCTTCAATTAACTGTAGATTATGCTTAGAGGGTGTTTGTTTGGTGAAGCTTTCATATGAACTGACAAACATATTTTCAAAATAAAAAAAAGCTGTTTTCTCTTCAAGTTCAGTTTTATAGAATAATCTTATAGAACCCTTCAGTACAAAATAAAATTCTCTTGATATCTCTCCTTCAGAAAGTAATAAATGATTTTTGTCAAATGTTCTGACTGGGACATTTTCTTCAAGAAATCGCTTCTCAATCTCATCAAGAGAAACATATCTCCCCAAATATTTAATTAACCTATCAATCATATGTCATTGCTTCGATTAGTCTGTTTACTAAGACTTATTTCTTTGTTTTTAGCAGTTCTTTGTATTTTAAATACAAAAACTAAATACACTAATGCTAAGACAAGAGTTCCCAAATATCCATCATTACCCAAGAACAGATTATCCCAATTTTGAACTTCAATAGCCGATCCGAAATAATTATTCCCAAAGTGCAATCCGAGTGGTAGCCAAAAGGTTCGATAAGCAAAGTACAGAATTGTGAGGAGCGCTCCGGCAAGGAATAAACTCGGGCCCGATCTTAATAAATCGATTTCAGGGTTAAGAGTATGAACAATCATAAACAAAGTACCAATCGTCAGAGAGATACTAAGTGGCGATAAGAATCGATTACAATAATTTAGAAATATCCCTCTAAACCATATTTCCTCCCACCCGACAATCACTAAGGTTAATAGTATAGTTGAAATGGAAAAGTCAATATTTAGTTGTCCATTGAAATCTGCGACTCCAATTGCTATGGAAACTATCTCTGGAATTAATCCAATTACTGCTCCACCCAATATCCCAATAAACAGATAGACTATCTTATTGAATCCCCAAAATTCTAGTAATTCCCTTTTTAGTTTAAAAATCAAGGCGCTAATTAAGTTGATAGAAAGTAGTACAACAAGAATAAGTACGGAAGCATTGAGCCATAACGGTAGCGTTAGTCTTTTTAAAGCTACTAGAACTATCAATCCGATTAGTACATGAATGAAAATTACTAGATAGGCTTTAATGTATGGTTCCTTTTTCATCAATATCAAAATCAAAAATTAGAGAAACATGTCAGTGCCATTTACTTAATGAATGTACAGGTACATCTGATGTTAAAGTGAACTTGTTTCTTTGTTTTGATCCAAGAAGATCTGCTAATGCATATATTCGAGCAAGTTTAAAGTGTCTTGAAATTAAGATTCTCTCTTCTAGTATATGCTTTATCCTAAAATGGTCAGGTAGAATATAGTTGATAATACACTGATTATCAATTTTGGAAAACAAAATCTCTATAAAGATACATTTCTTCTCGTGGCATCAGTTCTGATATCGAATCAGTAATTCTTTCATTCAGAGAATACACTGATTACATATTTCTCCTATATTGGCCGCCAACCTGATAAAGTGCATTCGAAATTTGTCCAAGAGAGCAGTATTTTACTGCCTCCATCAGTTCATCAAAGATATTTCCACCTTCTATAGAAGCAGTTTTCAGTGCTTCTAGTGCTTCTGGTGCATCGGTAGAGTTATAGCCTTGGAAGTCTAATAATGTCTTGATAGCAAACTCTTTTTCCTCAGTAGTAGAGCGTATCACTTCTTCAGGGATAATAGTTGGGGAGCCTTTTGGATCAAGAAAAGTATTTACCCCGACTAGCGGTAACTCACCTGTGTGCTTGAGCTGCTCGTAATACATAGATTCTTCTTGAATCTTATTACGCTGATACATACGCTCCATCGCACCCAAGACACCACCTCTATCGCTGATACGTTGGAATTCTACCATAACAGCCTCTTCCACCAGATCTGTTAACTCTTCGATTATGAACGAGCCCTGAATAGGGTTCTCGTTCTTTGCAAGGCCTAGCTCTTTATTAATAATAAGCTGTATTGCCATTGCTCTCCGCACTGATTCTTCAGTTGGTGTTGTAATTGCTTCATCATAAGCATTAGTATGTAGAGAATTACAATTGTCAAAGATAGCGTAAAGTGCTTGAAGAGTAGTTCTTATGTCATTAAAGGCAATTTCCTGAGCATGGAGTGATCTTCCCGAAGTTTGGATATGGTACTTAAGTTTCTGTGATCTGTCATTGCCATTATATTTATATTTAATTGCCTTAGCCCATATTCGGCGAGCAACCCGTCCGATTACCGAATACTCAGGATCAATTCCATTTGAGAAAAAGAATGATAGATTTGGGGCAAAATCATCAATATTCATTCCTCTGGAAAGATAATATTCTACAAAAGTAAAGCCGTTGGCAAGTGTGAACGCTAACTGAGTAATTGGATTAGCACCTGCCTCAGCAATATGGTATCCTGATATTGATACGGAATAGAAATTTCTAACTTTGTTATCAATAAAATACTGTTGTATATCTCCCATCATTCGTAAGGCAAATTCTGTAGAGAAGATACAAGTATTTTGTGCCTGATCTTCTTTAAGTATATCAGCCTGAACAGTACCACGGACAGTTGCAATTGTTTTTGCTTTAATCTCAGCATATATATCAGACGGTAATACTTCATCACCGGTAATACCAAGCAGCATTAGGCCAAGTCCGTTATTTCCCTCAGGTAAATCACCATTGTACCGAGGTCTTCTCTGACCTTTATCAGTAAAATATTTCTCTATTTTCGACTCAACTTCTTCCTCAAGACCATTATCCTTAATGTAAATTTCACATTGCTGGTCAATTGCAGCATTGAGGAAGAAAGCCATTAACATCGGAGCAGGACCATTAATGGTCATTGATACCGATGTGGAAGGATTACACAGATCAAAGCCAGAGTACAGTTTCTTGGCATCATCAAGAGTAGCTATGGAGACACCAGAATTACCAATCTTACCATATATGTCAGGTCTATGATCAGGGTTTTCACCATAAAGTGTGACAGAATCAAATGCTGTTGACAGTCTTTTTGCTGGCATTCCCAGGGAGACATAATGAAAACGTTTGTTAGTTCTTTCCGGACCACCTTCACCCGCAAACATGCGTGTAGGATCTTCACCTGTTCGCTTAAGAGGAAATACACCTGCAGAGTATGGGAATTCGCCAGGAACATTTTCCTGCATATTCCAGCGAAGGATATCACCCCAGTCTTTATATTTAGGAAGAGATATCTTAGGGATCCGAGTATGAGAAAGAGATGTTGTTGTAAGTGATAGTTCAATGGTTTTATCACGTACCTGGTAGCTCAAAGTATCAGCAGTGTATGTTTCTACTTTTTTATTCCAGCCCTTAAGTACCTTTTTTGCTTCAGGATCTAGCATCTCTGCTTTTTCATTAAAGGAATTTACTATCTCAGAATTACCCTTAAGTGCCTCAAGGAAAATCTTACCATACTCCTGATATTCTTCTTTTGTTCCCTCAAGAGTTTTGTGAGCAATGGATAGGGCATAAAGCTCTGTAGCAAGCTGAGCCTGACGCTTGATTTTATTATCATAATGCTTTGCACTCTCACGAATTTCTGCGAGGTATCGTATTCTGTCAGGTGGTATGATATATATTTTCTCAGATTCCCCAGAGCGATCAGACTTAATAGAGAATGAGTTATCTGAAGTCTTTTCAGCTATCAAATTCATGAGATGAGCAAAGAGTACATTTGTTCCAGGATCATTGAACTGAGATGCTATAGTACCAAAAACAGGTAGATTGTCATCATCCATTTCAAATAATAGATGATTTCGCTTATACTGTTTCTTAACGTCTCTTAGAGCATCTAGAGAGCCTTTCTTATCAAATTTATTTATGGCTATGACATCAGCAAAATCAAGCATATCAATTTTTTCTAACTGAGTTGCTGCTCCATATTCAGAAGTCATTACATATAGAGAAAGGTCAGAATGCTCTGTTATTTCAGTGTCTGACTGGCCAATACCAGAAGTCTCTACAATAATTAGATCATAACCTGCAGCTCTAACAATATCAATAGCATCCTGAACATATTTACTCATAGCCAGATTAGACTGCCGCGTAGCAAGTGAACGCATGTAAACCCTCTCGCTATTGATTGAGTTCATACGTATTCTATCTCCTAGAAGCGCCCCCCCAGATTTTCTTTTTGAAGGGTCTATTGATATAACTGCAATTGATTTCTCAATATTATTTTCAATAAATCTTCGAACTAGTTCATCAACCAAAGAAGACTTGCCGGCTCCACCAGTACCAGTGATACCCAGGATAGGAGCTTTAGAGGTTTTTGCTTTGCTGAGAACTATATCTTTGATATTATTATAGCCATCTTCTTGATTTTCAGCCAAAGATATTAGACGTCCGATAGATTTATCATTACCCTTGCCTAAGTCAGAGACTAGTGTCTCTGGTGTCATACTATTGTTATTATTTCGGTTAGTATCAAAATCACAGCGTTTCATCAGGTCATTAATCATTCCCTGAAGTCCCATATGTCTACCATCATCAGGGCTATAAACACGATCAATACCATATTCATGCAGTTCGTCTATCTCATCAGGCAGAATTGTGCCACCGCCTCCGGCAAATAATTTGATATCCGAACCAGCTTCCTGAATAAGATCATACATATACTTAAGGTACTCAACATGACCACCTTGATATGATGTAATTGCTATACCTTGTACATCTTCTTGTATTGCAGTATCAACAATTTCTTTTACGCTACGATTATGCCCAAGGTGAATCACTTCAGCTCCTGTAGCCTGGATAATACGACGCATTACATTTATGGCAGCATCATGCCCATCGAAAAGAGAAGCAGCAGTAACTATTCGGACTTTGTTTTTCGGTTTATAGGGTGCAGATATATTATTTGTCATGATTGTATTTATTATGATGTTGATCTATATCCTAACGCAAAGGTCATTCAGATAATGTATTAAGCTGATGTAATTATATCAGGGTAATGAAAATCTAATACAATACTTTTACTCAGATTTTATACAATCAGTTGTATAGTATAAACAATATGCGTTGCGCCAAGATGTTCAAAATTAGCAAATCCGGTTGAACATAGTTGATCAGAACAGATCGACTTAGGCACTAAATCAAAGCTTTGTCAGCAAAAACATAGTGGATTTTGACATTATTTATTTAAAAATTGGACATACTAGTCTAGAGAAGATTTGTTTGTAATCTATGATTTTAAGAATCTGTTACTGAACAGAATAATACATAACTTTTTGAAAAAATTTATTAGATTAGTAATACCTCTGAGGTTGATTAACTTTTTTGACTGGATACTAAACTGCAAATATTTGTTGCTTTATGAGCAGTGGTTGGTATTCCATCTTTTTAAATTCTTTGTAACGTTGTGATTTCAAGATGTATCAATATGTATCTGAGCTTTTTTGCTCTTTCTTGGCTTTTGCTATCTGTTTGGCTGCAGCCACTACACTTAATGCCCAGCTAATAATAACTCAATACATAGAAGATGCTCCCGGTGGTGCATTCTATAAAGGTATTGAGATTGCCAATGTATCAGGCCAGGAGATTGATTTTAAAGTTAATCCTCTTGAGATATTACAGAGAACGAATAGTAATTCAACTCGCCTTGTTTTTACAGTTAATGAGGGAGTGGTTGCTGATAAGGAGGTACTGGTAATAGGGACAACGGCAATTGAATCTTATGTACTTACTCGCAATATTGGGACTCGATTCTATCATAAGAATTTTACTTTCAATGGTAATGATGCTCTATTGCTAAGATTTAAAGGTGAAATTATTGATGTATTCGGTGATTATCAGTCCAACCCTGGTATTGAGTGGGCTGCGAATGGTATCTCGACTAGGGACCAGAATATTGGAATAAAAAAAGGAATAGACTATCCTGATGAAGATGGCTGGAAAAACCCAACTGAAAGATTTGAGTTGGTGTCAGATGGTAATGATCCAAAAGGTTTTGGTCTTTCTCCTTTCGATCCAAAAGGTATGGGGCCTCATTTTCCTGATCTTTATTATTCATATGATTTTGAGAATCAGAATTTAAAGCCTTGGACGGAATATCAAAGATCAGGATCAGCTAGCTGGTCTGTCCGGACCTTTGCTGATAACTACTATGCGGAAATAAGTGCTTATGGTGGGGAAGACAAGTCAGATGTCTGGCTCATCTCGCCAATTTTTGATTTGAGGAGATATTATAATAAAAAAATATTTTTTAAGTATGCAAAAAGATATGAGGATGTAGGCCTCGATGAAGAAATAACGCTTCACTATTCTTATAATTATGAAGACAATTTAGATCCACGCAACTATGATTGGTATTCTCTAGAGCCTGGATTTGACTATCTCAGAAACACTTATACTTTTGATGCATTAGGGCCCATTGATATTGACAGTATTGATCAAAAATATGTAAGGTTTGCGTTTAGATATCAATCATCAGGAACAACAAATAAATCTTCTTCAATAATACAAATCGATGATTTTGTTCTGATAGGGGACGAGATAAAAGGTATTCCTGTAATGCTACAGATAACAGAAATTAATCCGAATCCTGTAATTCAGAATTCAAATTTTGTGGCTTTAATTGAAAGTCTTGATACAAATGGCATACCTCAGAAGGTAAATCAACCTACTAAGGTCAACCTTGATCTTGTACATGGTACGGGAAGTCTGACAGGAATACTTTCAGATACGATCGGAGCAGGTGAGTTCTCTACGACCATTGCTGCAAAATATACTATGGATAGTGATTTTGTTATCAAAGCTCGAGATGCTGATGATCAGTTGCAACAATCCAGAGAAAGACTTCTGACCACAGCACGAGCTCCATCTCATCTTACTATTGAAAATTTATATGTTAAAGGCCATGTCGGTGTTCAGCATCCTATATTTTATATATATGCTAGAAATCCAGATGGCTCTATTAACGAGCATTTCGATAATTTCAAAGTGTATTTCAATTTGATCAATATTTCAACTGACCAAACTGATTCAATATATTTTAGTAAAACATTTCATGAAGGTAGGGCGGTTTTTCATGATATTTACTTTACTTCTGTCGGTGATTATAAAGTATTTGCTGAATCGGAAAGTATCATCTCAGATACTATCTCTGTTTTGAGTATTAAGGATACACCTATTCTAGTAGAGAAAGTTGTTCCACGCTATCTGATGGGATACTATGATAGTGATTTGGCTTATCAACAGGCTATTCCTAGTTGGTCACTTGTTCAACTAAGGAATCTACATCCTGATACAGAATATAGGTTGTATACTTCAGGAAGTGATTATAATTATCTTGGAAATAATGACCTTAATAGCCTCCAGCAGGGTAGGGCTGATTTAAGAGGGTTAAATATGAATTATTATTTCGAAACTGGTGAGTATTGGTACAATGGAAAGTTTGGTCTTTTTAACAAAAAAATAATGTGTGATGAACAGCAGAGATACTCAATAATTCGAACTGGTCCGGATGATACATCAAAAGAAATTTGGGTTAGTTTGGCTATGAATAGCTCAACTATTTTTGAATCTGATTTCTATTCTTCGGGTGGTGAAGACAGTCAAGTATGGTGGGTAGTCACTCTTGGTAATAGATTTGGAGATCGCATTACATCGCTACAGACCGAATCGTCATCAATTTTAACCAAATTTTGGGAAGACCCGTTCGAGAGAATTAATTCAGCAACAGGTTTCTATGACCAAAATTCAATGCTAGATCAAAATACTTTTTTGGCATTTTATGATACTAATGTATCAGATCGAAGACCTTTTACAACATGCAAAGTCGAAACAGGTAAAGACCCATTGCAACAGATTGACTTATGGAATGAGTTATCATGTACTGCTATTAGTGCATATCCTCCAAGTGCACCTCAATATTACAATGATATAAGTGGATATTACAAGGTCTCAGATACCAAGGCCCCATCTGAAATAGTAGATTTTGTAGCTGGAGCCGCAGGTGGTTGGGCTACTTTTATTCCAAATAATGAGACACTGAGTAGTATTGTTCAATATAGTAACAATGGTATGGTTGCAAATACCTGGGAAAATCCAGATGGGATCTGGAATGACCGAACTTATGATATGCAAAAACAAAATCCTGGGGGGAGTCATGCTCCAATTCCTTTCAAAACTCCATTACTAAGGTTTATAAACCTCAATAATCTCAATGGTCAGAATCTATGCAATGATAATGGTTTTATTGATATCGAATTGGTTGTTAGAGGTATATCTAGCATTGATATTATTGTTGAGAAGTATAAAGGTAACAAATCTATTCTTTTTGATGATATTGATGTTGCGTCTTATACAATTAGCGATACAATGTCGCTTAAGTGGTTTGTTGAGCCATATGAGTATACAGAGATACCTATTCGGTTATTAATATCGGATAGTAAAGATTATAAGATTACTGATTCTTCAGATTTTTTTATAGTTTATAATACTCCACAGATTATCTCGCAGTCCAAATCAGGTGTCTATTGTGCTGGTGAGGATTTGTTCCTTACGTCACAAACCAGTGGAACAGATCATACAGTTCAGTGGTATAAAGATGATTTTATCCTTCATAATAGAACAGATAATGATTTGCTTATTACTGATATTGGCTATGATGATAGTGGAACCTATTCGTTTGAAGTCTTAGGAAGACCTGAATGTCAGATCAAGAAATCTGACCCGATTGTTATACATGTTACTACACCTACCGAAATAGTAGAGCAACCTAGAAAACTTAGTTCATCTATAGGGGGTTCTGCCGAATTTACCTTTTCAGCTCATGCTAATGGCTTACCTCCATCATATAGATTAGATATTCAATGGTATCTAGATGATATTCCTTTGATAGACAATGATAGAATTTCAGGTTCACAATCAAATATACTTCATATAAATAATATCCAGTCTTCTGATTTTGATTATTCAATTGGCTATTATGCAAGAGTTATAGGGAGATGTGATACAGCTTGGACCGATACAGTTGAATTAGAGCAAACATCAATAATCATTAAGAATTTCACTAAAGTTGAAAATATATGTCAGGGTCAGGACATTGCTTTTAAGATAGATGCAGAGGCTTCAGACGGTCAAGTACTTTCATACCAGTGGCTTAAGAATGGGAATGAGCTAATAAATAATTCTCGAATAGTAGGTGTATACCAAAGTGAAATTCAAATAAAAAATGTTAATTTTAAAGATAAAGGTATTTACTCTGTATTACTGCAAACTGATAACGGTCTTCAATCAACTAATTCAAGTACATTTAGTTTTGACGTTGAGTCAGTACCAAAGTTAACAAAAGATCTAAAAGGTAATTTGTCTTTAAAAGAAGGTGATTCGCTAAAACTTTCGATATTAGCCTCGAGTAACAACCCTCTGGTCTACTCATGGTATCGCGATAGAGATTTACTTATTTCTAATAATATGCCATATTATTATATTGATTCGGCACAAATGAAAGATACTGGACTTTATCATGTAATTGTAGCTAATGATTGTGGAACTGTTACAAGCAGTAATATAAATGTAGAAGTAACAGATAAAGTATCAAGCATACAACCATCCTTTGCTAATTATTCTATTTCCAAGCCAACACCTAATCCCGCAATTGACTACTTTGACATTGAGCTGTCATTAGCAGATAATTCTGTAGTGGTTTTTGAGTTACTATCAAATACTGGTAGACTTCTGCATAGTTTTCCCCAGGGTAATTTGTCAGAGGGTCATCATTTGCTGAGAATCAAACTTGACAAACTTGACATAGCAAGTGGTATTTATCACCTAAGACTGAAAATTAAGGATATTTATCTCTTCTCTAGTTTAAAAATTCTTAAGTAATATCATAATTAATGCTTTAATTGTCACTTTCTTATCACGGACTTGTTAAGTATTAGCCTGTTGTGATTCAAATTTATCTGAGAAGTATTATGAAGAATTTTTTAGTGATGATTTTAATATTTTCAAGTATAGGACTTATCAGTCAAGACTTTGTTATAAATGCTTATAAAGATTCGGGAGAGGGGAATGCTAATGGAGAATGGACCGAGCTTCTAGTCCTTAAAGATGGAGCAGATTTATCTGGGTATCACCTTATCGATAATTCGGACAATGGTTCTTGGCAAGGTGGAATTACCTTTAAAGCTGCAAGTTCGCTTTGGAAAAATCTAAGGGAGGGCACTATAATAGTCGTCAATCATAGATTTTTGCCTCAAGTGCTCAATAGAGAGGATGGATACATTGAGATAAGTACGACTAATTCCCAGCATTTTGATAGGTACTATGGTGAAGTTGAACCCTCGGACTGGATAGAAAGGGCACTTAATATTAACCGACTGACTGATATAATTCAGCTTAGAAAACCTGAAGGAATTGCTGAGCATTCAATGGGTCACTCGCAAAGTACTTATCCTGCCTTCAACGCGATTAATAGTCCCAAGATCGGTTATAACGGCTTAATGTCGACTAATTCAGCTATAATTGCTAATCCAGGGGCAAGCCAGTCGGATTATGACTCCGGTTCATTGACATTGGCAGCGCTGGTTAATTCAGGTCAGACAATAAAAGGTATAGCAAACAGTGCAACCAACTCGGATTTTATTAGAAGTTTGAGACAGCCCGAATGGAGTAACCCTCAGCTAACCATTGATGTAGATTCAGATTATATAAAACTCAATTGGAATTCAGCCGCTATTGATATTGATAATACTCAAGGGTATCTAGTTTTAAGGTCGCTAAAGGGTGAAATGGAAATGCCCGTTGATGGTGTTATGTACTCACAAAACTCGACAATTAGTGGTGCAGTCGTTATAGCCTTACTGACATCAAACATTAACACCTATAAGCACCCTATTGAGCAGCTAAACTGTGGGCATGATTATGAATATGCTGTAGTTGCCTATCGGTATGGTAAAGACAATCAAGGTAAAGACTCTGAACCTTCTAATGGAAGAGGACGAAGCTATAATACCTCAGAATATGCATCTATCCAGTTTCCCTTGGAAATACCTACTATGCCGATTGTTGAAGATGTGGTTGACGGTAAGATTATTCGATGTAATTCTTCGGTTGATGGGAAAAGAGTCTCTATCGATAATCCATCGGAAAAATACAAGTATCAATGGTATGAAGGAGATCAAAATAACCCAATTAAAGGGCAGAATACCACTGAGCTGAGTATAACAAAGCCTGGTATTTATCTGGCTTCAGCAGAAAATGAGTTCGGTTGTATTGAGTTTTCTGAGAGATTTGAATTTGTGTTGACAGGAGAAGATGCTATAGAACTCTTTTTTGATAGATCACCTTTGTTTGAAATAGAATCAGACACAATATTGTACCTCTGCCCCAATGAAACAATTGATCTGAGAGTATCAGCCGATGGTAATATCGTATGGTATTTCAATGATCTGCCTATTAATACTTCAGCAAAACAGGGGGTAGGTCTGCCCGGAAAGTATTATGCTGTTAGTGATCTGAGTGGATGCAGAGATACTACACCAATTGTTACAATTGAGACTTTGGAGGTTGATCTCACAGTTGAAGATCCTATCTTTGAATTAGGAAGTTTCTCGGGTATAGCCACTGCAAATTCACTTATACAAAACAATAGTAAACGTTCTGTAGAGATAACAGAGTCTGATTTTTTAGATATCCCTGAAGGAGTGATATTTACTCCTGCTTTCCCTTGGTTGATTCCTGCCAAAGAATCTTTAGAGTTTAGTATTAGTTATTTGCCCGAGGAAACGGGTCCCTTTAGTGAAGATATTGTTCTGGATTTAGGTTGTGGTGATATTTTAAGCATAACACTAAATGGGAACTGGATTGAAGGATCTTTATCAGCTGAACCTATAGCTATTGATACTATTGTATTTAATTGTGATATGACCGAGAGCCCGGAATTTACTATTGATATTAGAAATAATAGTAGTAGTGCTGTAGAGTTTTTACCAAATTTTGGGGAGCGGATTCTAACAGACCCTTCTATTGGTACATATTATCATACAGGTCTGCCTTCTGAGTTGTCTCCCGGAGCTACAGAGTCTTTTACGGTTACTTTCTCTATATCGCAAGGTGGAATCTATAAAACAATATTAAAAATTCCATTCCGCAACGATGGATCGATGATATGGGATACCCTGACTGTGCCTTTAAATATAGACTACAGATTGATCGATATAATATCAACTGAAAAAATTATAATTGAGGATATAGGTGAGTGTGTAAAAACAGTAGCTTTTGATATCAACTTCACAAATCTGGGTTCGCACTTTGCTAATATCATTCCCATCATAGATGACGAACGGATTAAGGTCTCTAATTGGTCAGAGCTAGAAGTTCAGCAGAGTTATTATGAATTAAATGTTCTTATTAGTGATCCCAAAACCGAACTAATTGAGCTGAAGTTTTATAACCCTGACTGTGATGATACACTGAGTATACCTGTAGAATTAACAAAACTCGGTTTCGAGTATGCCTACTCCCAGGATAATGATCTAGGGACTGTTTATTTATGTGCAGATGATAGTTATTCTCATGAGTTTATGCTAGAAATAGGTGGAAGTGGCAACGATCCAATCACTATAAAAGACATTTCTTTACCAGATGATTCAGAGATATCTATAGAAATAGGTGATAGCTTTGTATTTGGAGAGAATTATTTCACAGTTGACTTCAATTCTCTGGCTGAAGGTACATACAGTGGTTCGATTGAGATAATAGTCGATCCATGTGATAGGGTTCTAAAATATGACTACCAGTTTATCATTGAGACTTATGATTTTGTTCTTGAGAAAAGTCAAATTCTTTTTGAGGAAGTTAGTCTTGGTAAAAGCAAACAAACAATTTTCGAGATCACTAATCCGAATTCAATAGCAAGAGTGATTGAAGTTGATTATTCTACAATTTTACCCAATGAATTAGAAATCATTTCGGATAAAGGAAACTTTCCTATTACTCTGTTAGCTAATGAAAGTACAAATGTAACAGTGACATACAAGCCTCAATTGCATGAAGAGAAAGGTAATATCCTAGTTGATTTTATTTCAACTGGGGATAATTGTGCAATAGCAAATGAAGTTGAAATTACTTATTCAAGCAAATCTAAAGATCTTGTAATACTAGAGGTAAGCCCTCTGGAGCTTCTGCCTTTAGGCGGGAATGAATTACTGATTGGCACACGAGCACTGATTCCTATCCAATTCACCACTGATCAGCTTGGATCTTTTACTGAAAGTAATACTTCCAAGGTAATTCTCTTATTTGATGTTGACCGTACAATGTTTGATATAATATCGCTTGATATCATACAGCAAGAAGTTTTCTCAGATGGAAGTATATTCTTCACTCCTGAAGAGCAGATGAGAATTGAACTTGATGTTAATAACCTCTCTGTCTTACAACAGGGTATAGTATTGAATGTTGAAGTATTATTGATGTTTGGCAAATCAGCAACTAGTATAATGAAGATTGATCCCGAGAATTCGTTAGCAATTAGTAATACAATTGATCTAGAGTTTATAGGCCAGGCAAGAAGAATTGAGCTTGATACAATTTGTGACTTTTCGTATAGAAGTGTTTCGTATTACAAGGATTATGAAGTAATGATTGCAAATAATCTATCGTTTGATGATAATACTTATTTAATCATTGATTCTGAAGATGAAAAAGTAATCCATATATCTATTAATAGTCTTGAAGGTAGAGTAGCTCTAGATCAGGAAATACGAGTTCGTCAGGGTAAAAATATACTAAGCTTATCTGAGTATTTGCCAGCCGGACACTATTTTGTTTTGATAAGCGATGGTATAGAGACAAAGATCATTAAAGTCGTTATTATAAGTTAGTAGCTAGATGGTAATCAAGACAGACCAAGATACAATACATCAATATTTATTCGACGCTAGTAATTTCCATGGGGAGTCTAGTATTGTATATATCCCGGAAAGTGAAGATGAATTATCAGATCTCCTAGCCAAATGTTCTACTAGTGGTAATTCTGTAAGCATTTCGGGGGCTGGTACTGGCCTGACTGCTGGCAAAGTTGCTGTAGGAAATGCTGTACTAAGTTTGGAAAAATTTAAAAAGTTAGAGTTTGTTGAGGGAAAACTCAGAGTAGGAGTAGGTTGTAGTTGGAAAGAAGCTGATGAATTTGCTCGTAGATTCGGGTATTTTATAGGACCGAACCCCACTGAACATAATGCTTCTATCGGTGGAAATATAGGTACAAATGCTTCAGGCTCTAGGACTTATAAGTATGGAAGTTTCAGAGATAGTATTGAATCGCTAAGAATATGCTTGGCCCATGGAGAAGTATGGGAAATCGATCGTGGTAGTTATCAAGAACAAGATGGATTTATTGATACTATTAATACACCAATAGCAAAATCTTTGCCTATTGACTATATTAATTGGCCTAAGACAAAAAATGCTACAGGTTATAAGCTGGTAGAGGGGACTGATTTAATTGATATACTGATCGGATCGGAAGGTACCCTTGCTGTTACAACCGAATGTGTAATCAAATGTATACCTTTATCTGAGTCATTAATTGGTGGAATTGCATTTTTCGAAGATATAGAATCTCTTTTAGATTTTGTCGAGGTACTTAAGCAGCAGGTTCTTATAAAACCAAGACTAATTGAATATTTTGATTTTAATTCATTGAGCTTATTAAATAAGCAGTACCCTCAGATTCCTGAAAAAGCTAAAGGCGCGATATGGTTCGAAGAGGAATGTCAGAGTAGTGAAATCGATGCAAAATCTGAAAGCTGGTACAATCTACTTTCCGAAAACTCAACCCTTGCAGATGAAACATGGTTTGCAACAACTGATAGAGAGCACAGAGTCCTTACTGAGTTCAGGCATCATCTTCCTGAGATGATATATGAGAATATTTCTAAGGAATCTCGTCATAAGATTGGTACTGACTCAGCTGTACCCGATGTCAGCTTCCGTAAATACTTTTTATCGATACATAAAAAACTTGAAGCAAGTGATTTGAACCATGTGGTTTTTGGTCATATTGGAAATTCGCATCTACATGCAAATTTATTTCCCGAAAATGATGAAGAGGAAGCACTTGGCAAGAAATTATATCTTGAGTTAATGGAAGAAGCCATAAAGATGGGGGGGACTGTATCTGCTGAGCATGGTATAGGTAAGCTAAAAGTAGATTACTTTTATCTTATGTATGGAAAGGAAAACATTAAGAAGATGAAAAAGATTAAGCAGATATTCGATCCAAACGGTATATTAAATCCAGGCAATCTTTTTAGATGAGGCCGTTAAATTCAATCAATCTGATTTGTCAGGGTAGTTGTAATCGGCAATGTTACTGTAAACCTATTACCAGTTCCATCCATCGAATCAACCTCAAAACCACCATCATACAATTCAACCAGACTCTTGACAATAAACAATCCAAGTCCTAAACCTTGCTGTTCATTCTTATCTCTTCGGAATTGTACATAAGAACTTACAGAATCAATTTCGTGTTTAGACAAAGGAGTACCATAATTACAAACAGAAATTTTATAAATGTTCTTCTCAGTATCAATACCTGATGTTATCTTTACCGGTGGCTCGCCTTTTTGCTGGAATTTGAATGCGTTTGACAGTAATTCCTCCATGATTTTCTGTAAATGGTTCGGACGGATTAGAATTGCAAATGCAGTAGGGTGATCAATATTTAAATCAATATCATCATCATAGTTTTCAAAATCTCTCATATTATTGATAGCACTATATAAGCTATCTTCAGGATCAAAAGCTGAGCTTTTTAGGTCCACCTCAGGTTTTTTCTTAATATTTTCATCATATAATTCCAAATCTGTATAAAGCAGATAGTTTTGTATAAGTCTGTTTAATCTGGTTGATGAATTAGCAATTGAGTTATACAGCTCAAATCTATCAGAAGCATCTAGATTTTCAGAATTTGCCAGCAGAAACTGAGCCACTGAATAAATACCGTTAAGGGGTGTTCTGAGCTCATGAGGGAGCGATATGGAAAGAGTAAGCTTTAGATCTCGTATTTTATGTTCATGAAGCTGCTTGATATTTTCATATTTGTGCAACTGAGATTGAATAGCTGAGTAAAGATCTTTTTTGGTAAAGGGCTTTGCAATGTAGTCATCAGCTCCCATTTCCATACCTCTTCTAAAATCATTTTTTTCAGCTTTAGCTGTAAGGAAAACAAATGGTATTGTAGAGGTCTCTGTCATTGCCTTCAAAGTTTCCAAAACCTCTAGCCCAGTTATATCGGGCATCATGATGTCGCTAATTATAAGATCAGGCAGATGTTCAGTTGCCAGCTTGATTCCAGTTTTACCATTGTCAGCAGTGTAGATGTTATAGCCTTGAACTTCTAGTAGTTCAATAATTGAATTTCGAACAAGGGTTTCATCCTCTATAACTAAAATCGAGTGGGTATGATTGTCTTGCATGGCTCTCTACAAAAATTAAACAGCTTCTGCAATATAACTAAAAAGAGATCATACACATCATCTTATTTGCCTATTATTCCTTTTTTCCAGGAACAGATCAGCAAGCTGGCTGGATTTAATACCAAATCTTAGCCAAAACTGCGCATTAGGACCCGTAGGTACCCAGTTAAATGTCAGCTCCCAGCAGTGTAGATCTTTTGTGAGTGCCAGGTTAGGTGTTCTAATCTGACTACTTATGAAGTCATAGTTGGCAGATGCTCTGAATTTCCATGTCTCTGCTAAGTCGAAATTTGCACTTGCATTGAGAGTAAATGTCTCATTAATCTCTTCGGGATTAGGTGTGTTGAGAGTATAATTAAGATTTAATGATAATGACCATGGAAGATTAAACGCTGAAAACCCAGGTAAACTATCTCCATAATAGTTTTTGCTACGACCAGAATCATTACTTTGGCTAAACCGAAGACCAAGTTGTCTTTGTTCTAGGGTATCTTCAGTGACAGGTTCTTCCAATGGATTATTCATTGGCGAATAACTCAAGCCTTGATCACTCAAAGAGGTACCTAATGTGAAATTAAATCTTTTGAGTCTGGCTATTCCACCATTGTCGATAAGAAGTTCATCGATATCACGCCAAACAAATCGCTTACTATCTAAATTGAATTGTCTTACCTGATCATAAAGTGAGAAAGTAAATTCACTATTTATGTTAAGAAATTTGAGAGCTGGTGTTCTCATTGTCATTCTGATATCGGAGTGTTTGAAAGTATCGCGAGTGAAATCATAAGAACCCGAAAGATTCAGCTGTAAAACTTCAAGATTTGAATCTTCCTTTCCTTCTTCACCAGCTATTTTAGACTCAAATCTGTTCTGAATTCCCCAGCTCATTGACTGGGATAGTGAATTTGATGGTGTTTGGCCAAGTCTGTCTCGTTCAAACCTATAATATTGTATTTCAGTTCCTTCGGCGTCCCTATAGCTTGAATAAAATCCAATTGATTCATCAGAAAAATCTGGATTTATAGTATAACTTATGTTCGGTTCCAGAACATGTCTAAAGGCTTTCAGACCAAAGTAGCTGGGTTTTATAAAGCCCAGAAAAGGTGTTCGATCATCTGCTACGCCAAACAACCTGGTTTGCACTCTTACACTGGCATTATAAAAATAATCATAGTAAAGTCCACTTTCGTATCTATCGATTAATGTATCAAGATTACTATCATAATTTCTGTCAAGTCTTCTGAAGTAGACATTTGCTCCACCGCCTACAGAAGGAGTTATTGTGAAGTTCCAGATTTTCGGTAAAGCATAGGATATTGTAGGGTTAAATGTAATACCTTTTTGATTAGAATATCTAAAATTGGTAGTCTGATATGTTGTGTCTTCTTCCTGTACGTTTGTTATAAGAGCATCGGATCTATCTGAAAATACCGCTCTAGATGTTAGACTAAAATTCATATCGCGGTCCAAGAATCTGGCTATTCTCTTGTTCGGTATAGTAAGGGTAAGTGGAGCAGTATTAGAGTAGGAATCATCGATTATATTCTGATTCCTATCGAATGAAGCTGATAAACTGGATCCATTGTCGAAGCTATGGTTATAAGATGCTCTCGAGAAAATGTTTTGTTGGATTAATTGCTGGAGTTGAACTTGAGTATTTTGATTAAAACCTCTACTACTAAAGTTCATATTGGCAACTAAACGGTCCTGAGGGGTAATCTCATGATTATGATGCAATGTAAGCCTATAATTCTCAACAGGTTCGTCGTCAGGATTCTCTCTTGTCAAGCCATATTCTAGTCCGAGTGACCCTGTAAATACATCTCTGAGTGCCCACTGATTCTTATTTTTAAGTAAAAAACTACCTTTCGTAAACCAGTCAGCAGTAAGTTCAGTATCGTAATATTCACTTGCAGCCCAATAGAAACCAAAGTCTGTAAACATCAGACCGCGTCTACGCGATTGGTTAAAAGTTGGAACTATTAATCCAGAGCGTCTTCCTGATTCAAGCGGTAAGAAGACGCCAAATGGTATGGTTACTACTGGCATATCTTCAACATACATTGTCATTGGACATAGTAAGAACTCATCTCCAACGATCATTTTCATTTCTTCCGATCCGAAATAGTAGTGCGGATGGCCTGCGTCACATGTAGTATAATATCCATTTCTGATAAAGAATTCGTTGTCAGATATTCTCTTTATTTTTTCACCATAATAAAAGCCCTCTCCCAAGGCTGTTTCTCCCATTGAAATAGTGCCTCGGTTGGTCTGGTAGTTATACTTAATTGTTTTTCCTACATATTCTTCACCATCCTCTTCAAAACTTGGAAACCCAAAGATATTTCCGTTGTCATCTTCAATACCTTTAGCATTCATTACCTTATTACCTAAATCAATTGTAATGATTTCTGATTGTAGTGTTCTTCCTTCAGTAACAATCTGGGCTTCACCTCTTAACCTGACACTTTTTGTTCTGAGGTTAATATGGATTGAGTCATTAGACTGAAACTCAATTGGTTCGCCGATTGAGCCCGATCCTTCTGTGTTTATAGTTGAAAGAGAATCTTTGGTATTAGTTTGTATAGTATCAGTCAATAGCGAATCGATCTGATTCCCGGGAATTAAATCATCGGACAGGTTACTATTCTGAGCATTAGTGACGAAGAGTACACCAAATAACAGAAGACTGGGGAGTAAGTGTTTAATATACAAAGCACTTAAGAAGATTATATTCTTTTTCTTTCACCACTTGCCGGTAGTTCAAAATCAAATTTATAATTACTTGGGATCATCAGCCTTGGATTGATATATTTTAGAGTAGCATCAATTTCAAGCTGCGGTATTTTGAAATCAATGCGCTGGGGTATAGCGTATCCTTCAATTACACTGTAATCCGAAAACAAGAAAGTAATAGTAGCGGAATTATCAGAATTTTTTTGCTGATATTGCTTTAATCTTTTTTGTGAGTCAAGCAAAAAATACTCTGCTCCAGTATTTAGTACATGGGAGTATAATTCACCATCGGCTCTTGCTTCCTTTGTAATCATATCTCCTGTCAGTGTAGGCACACTTCCTTTAAAAAGTGATAGTAACAGTTCTCTTGAAAAACTAAGTCTGAGCTTTTCCTCTAAATCATTATAGATATTATCTTGTTCAAGATTGGTATTGCTGTAAAAGATTGCTGCTTTAGCTTTATCTTCATGGAGATATGCTCTCAGAACTTTAATACCAAGCATAGCTGAAATATCAAGGCTCATTTTATCATTGCCTTCTATAGCAATAGTTCCCCTTGCCGACATACCTGAAAAATTGCTAGATGATAATTCAATCTCACTATACAAATCATCTGGGGAGTTACTCCCTATAACGGCTTCCTCTTTCGTTTTGTTCGTAGCACAAGAAGAAATCAAAAATAGTATTGTAAAAACTAGTAGTACTTTTGTCTGGCGATTCATAAGAAATTGCTATTTGATATATTGAAGTAATGCAAATTAGCAAATATCGAATTGCTTTTTCTGCTTGTTTGAGTCATTAATAATCTAAAACCTAATGGTTTATATTACACGAAGGATAACGTTTTCAGCTGCCCATAGGTTGTTTAATCCTACTCTTACTGATAGCGAAAACGAGTTGATTTATGATAAGTGCAATAATATTAATTATCATGGTCATAATTATCATCTCGAAGTTACTGTGAAGGGGATACCAAATCCTAAAACGGGCTATCTTATTGATTTGAAGCTATTAAAAAAGATTATACACGATGAAATCTTTATGCATGTAGATCATAAGAATCTGAATCTTGATGTTCCCTTTCTTACTGGAGTAATAACTTCAGTTGAAAACCTTATTGCGATCTTTTGGGATATCTTAAAAGATAAACTCCCTAGTGGCGAATTACATAAAATCAAGATTTGGGAAACTGAAAACAACATGGTAGAATATTTTGGTGAGAGTTTTGAGATTCCCCGCTATGAATAAACATTTAATGATTTTGAAAGGGTGAAAGAATTGATCAGAGTTAAAGATGCTTCATTGATTCAAGATGAGAATAATGCGAACTCCTCCAATGGTTTTCCTGATAAAAGCGTATTGGGATATACACTTTTTGATGCTAATGAGAATATATCACTTACTGAAGATGAGCTGACTGAGATGCAACAACAGTTAGAAACTAAGGTAGCTGAGATGATGGATATTTTAAGAATCAATAGAAATGATCCAAATAGCTCTGATACACCTCGGCGTGTTGCTAAAATGTATGTTAGGGAATTACTTCAAGGAAGATATACTTCTCCGCCAAAATTAACTGTGTTTCCAAATAGGTCAAATGTCAATGAACTTGTTATCTCTAAAGGGATAAAAGTGATGTCAATGTGTTCGCATCACTGGCAGCCCATTTCAGGTTATTGTGTGATAGGTTATATCCCTGACAAGAAAGTAATTGGTTTGAGTAAGCTAACTAGGATTACTGAATGGTTCTCCAGAAGGATGCAGATACAAGAAGAGCTCGGAGAACAAATTGCAGATTTTCTGCAAGAGCTGTTAGAGCCAAAAGCTATGGGGGTAGTTATTAAGAGTAAGCATTATTGCATGATTGCTCGTGGGGTACATGCTGATGAGGATAAGTCTGCTATGGTGACATCAGTAATGAGAGGCTACCTTTTGGAAGATCTGAATCTAAGACAAGAGTTTCTGAAATTAGCTGACTGATGCCTGAGGATACTTTATTTGTAGATTCTTTTGATAATTGCGATAAGAATTATCTCTCACTTCACAAAGAGGTGTGTGGTATTGATGAGGTAGGAAGAGGACCTCTTTGTGGCCCGGTGTTAAGTGCATGTGTATCGCTTAAAAAGAATATAGAATTAGGTCAACTTCCAAAAGAAACACAGGATTCTAAAAAATTGAGTCCTAGTGATAGAGAAGCTATCTATACCAAGCTGCTGCATTTGGTTGATTATGGTATTGGTATAGTACCGAATGACATCATTGATAATATAAATATCCTCCAGGCAACTATGATGTCAATGGAGATAGCTTATTCTCAGCTGCGAAAACTTACAGGATCTTCTCCCTTTGCACTAATTGATGGGAATAAGGTGCCTAATAGACTTCTTGGAAACTCTTTAGCAATTGTAAAGGGAGATTCTAAGTCAAAGTTGATAAGTGCTGCTTCTATTATTGCCAAAGTAAGCCGTGATAGGATTATGATTCACTATTCAAAGCATCTACCACAGTATTATCTAGCAAATAATAAAGGGTATGGGACCAAAAGTCATATTTCGTCGATACTAGAAAATGGTCCCTCTTATATCCATCGGAAAACATTTTTAAAAAAAATTCTCGAATCCTAACATTTATCTGGATTATGTGTATCTTAATTAGAGTCAACACATAATATCAGATGGAATATGGATAGAAGAAAGTTCTTGTCGATTGGAAACATGGGGCGTGAACCTAATGTTTTGAATGATTTCGATGTTGTAGCGATTACCCCTCCTGTCTCAGGTTTGTCAAAATATTCAGGTCAGTGGGATCGCCAAAGGGCATGGCATTTATTGTCCCGTACTACTTATGGCCCAACTGCGGCTGAAATTAGTGAGTCTTTGGATTTGGGTTTGGATGCTACAATAGAAAAGCTATTTGATGTATCAAACGATACAGATTTACCACTGACAATTTCTAAAGCTGATCCAGCGGCTGCGTATGGAGAGACTTTCGTAGATAAAGCTCGCTCTAGTGCCGAGGGACCTCGCAGAGAAGCTCTACTTGGCTGGTGGGCTGCTAGAATGAACAACACGAGGTTTGATATTTCAGAAAAGATGACAATTTTCTGGAGTAACCATTATTCCACAGAATTATTAATAATCAACGATGCAAGACATAGTTATCAATTATATAGGGTACTAAGAGATAACTGTATTGGTAACTTCAGAGAGCTTACAAAGTTAGTTACTCTGACTCCGGCAATGCTTACCTACTTAAATGGTGATAGGAATATTGCACAATCACCTAATGAGAATTATGCCAGAGAATTATTTGAGCTTTTTACAGTAGGTAAGGGTACGCAGGTTGCTCCTGGTGACTATACTAATTATACTGAGGATGATATCAAGGCTGCTGCTAAAGCACTAACAGGTTGGACTGTGAGGCGGCGCTCGGGTGACGACTTAAAGGCCGAGTTTATTTCTATATTGCATGATAAATCCACAAAGCAGTTTTCTCCAATTTTTAATAATACTCAGCTATCTAACCAAGAGGAAGATGAATACAGCCTTTTGATTGATATGATATATGAGTCTGATACTGCTGCAAAATATCTAGCTAGAAAACTATATATATATTTTGTGAATGATGTTATTGATCAGACAGTGACATCAAATGTTATTGATCCACTTGCAGCAATCATTTTTGAAGATGGTTATGAAATTGAACGAGCGTTAAAGACATTGCTTGCTAGTGATCATTTCAATGATGTAACTATGGCTGGTTCAATGATTAAAACGCCTTTTGATTTTGTAGCTGATACTTTAAATAAGCTTGGATTTGAAATAAATGGAAATAACTTCGAAGAGCAGTATAGAAATCATCTCAACTTTTTTGTATACTATGCAGCTGCAATGGAGCAAACCTTGTCAGATCCTCCTTCTGTAGCTGGCTGGCCAGCATATTATCAGCAACCAGCAATGTATAGATTATGGTTGAACTCAGTGACGCTTCCACTTAGGCAGAAGATTACCGATGGTGTGTTAGTAGTTGGTCTTAGAGGGAGAAATATGTCCAGATCAATAACAGTTGATCTTATTGAGATTGTAGAAACAATCTCTAATGCAGAAGATGAATATACAGTTATTGATTATTTCACAGACTTGTATTACCCTGTCGGTATCTCAAATGCCAAAAGAGAATTTCTACGCAAATCTTTAGTGCCTGAAGGTCAGCCAGAATACTTTTGGGCCTACATTTGGGGAACTTATCTAGCTGATAAAGAGAATGATGAGGTAAAGAATGGGGTAAATGGATTACTAATTGGATTTTTCTCTAATCTACTGGCATCCGCCGAATACCAAATAAATTGAGGCTAAGTATGAAAAGAAGAAGTTTTATATCTAGCGTAGGTGCTGCAGTTGCATTACCAGCGATCTTTGGAAAGGCTAGTGTTGCCAGATCTTCACCATTTTATGAAATGGTTGCTGCTAATTCTCCGGTAGATAATGAGAATATTCTGATCCTTATACAGCTAAATGGTGGGAATGATGGTTTAAATACAGTTATACCGCTTGATCACTACGATAATCTAGCTAAGGCTAGAACTAGTTTAGTTGTTCCTAAGAATGAGATAATTACGGTTGAGGATACAGTTGGTCTACATCCTTCCTTTAGTCAGTTTGCCGATTTATATTCCAATGGGAAAGCAGGTATAGTCCAATCAGTGAGTTACCCTGATCCCAATCTTTCGCACTTCCGGGCAACCGATATATGGACCTCGGCTAGTGGTTCGGATAAATATGTTGGTTCCGGTTGGCTAGGTAGGTATTTATCAATCTATCATCCGGATTATCCAGATGCATATCCTACAGAAAAGTTTCCCGATCCATTGAGCCTGACTATAGGTTCATTAGTATCAACTACCTGCCAAGGGTTTGTTAGCAATATGGGTATGGCCTTTAATTCGTTTGAAGATTTCTATAATCTTAAATCTTTTGCCGAAGGAAGTACAGCCGAGACATTTGCTTCAAGTCATATTGACTTTATAAATACGCTAATAGAGCAGACAAATATTTATACAAAGTCTTTAGAAAGAGCCAGAGATCAAGGGGCAGGATCTGTAAGAGATGATCGTTATCCTGAGACGGCTTTCGGAAACAGGATGAAATCAGTTGCTCATTTGATCAATGGGGGACTTAAGACTAAAATCTATGTTGTGACACTTGGTGGTTTTGATACTCATGCCGGGCAAGTGGAGACGGAGGGTGAGTCTCAAGGTCTTCATGCCGATCTTTTGGAGCAAGTCTCGCATGCGATTGACGGTGCTTATAAGGATCTTGCTGATAATGGAAATTCGAGCAAAGTACTATTTATGACCTTTTCCGAATTTGGGAGAAGAATTGCTGAAAATGCTTCTTATGGTACTGATCATGGTACTGCTGCTCCTATGTTTTTTGTTGGTGATAAACTTAACCCAGTAATTCATGGTGATAATCCTGTTATACCCGATGGCGTCACTACACAGGAAAATCTTGATATGCAGTTTGACTATAGGAGTGTTTATTACTCTGTTCTCAGAGATTGGTTTGAAGTACCGGAAGATGATTTCTCTAAAATTTCATTAGAAGGCTTTGAGTATATACCTATCATCAAGACAAATTCAAGTGTAAATGATGATAACATCATTTCATCAAACATCAAAGTATTCCCTAATCCAACATCAGATATTCTATATATTGAAGCCAATTCTTCAGTATCAAAACCAGCAGCGGTAATTGATCTTAGTGGCCGTAGAATGATTGATATCAGTAATGGACAGGATGGCCTTGATGTGAGTAGATTAATGGCAGGTATTTATATCATTATTGATCAGAAAGGGATACCACTTACTAGGTTTGTAAAAAACTAAATATTCAAATCATGGCATGATTTCGATATATCGCATGAATGCTTTATCAAGTTCCTCAAGGAAATAATCTAATTCTGCTTTAGTCAGGATGAGTGGTGGCACAAGTCTAAGGATGTTTCCTGATGTAGAATTAGTAATTATTCTTTGATCCAATAATAGATCTCTGAGCTTTTTGGATTCGAATGTTAGATCTAAACCTAACATATATCCTTTGCCCTTTATCTCATTGATATAATTTGGATATTTTGATTTTAACTTGGATAAGCCATTTTTAAGATGTTCAGCATTTAATTGCAAAGTCGATATTGCAGCATTATCGAATTCTTCAATTACTGCTAATCCTGCAGCACAGCTTACCGGATTACCTCCGAATGTAGTTCCATGCTGGCCTGATAAGAATATATTATCTAATCGTTCAGAGGTAATAAGAGCTCCCAAAGGTAATCCACCTCCAAGCCCTTTGGCTAACCAAATAATATCTGGTTTAAGGTTATAATGCTGATAAGAACAAAACTTACCGGTTCTCCAAACTCCGCTTTGTACTTCGTCAATGCATATTAAGAAATTATATTTCTTCTGTAGTGTGTTTAGTGTATCAACAAATTCATTGCTTACCATATTTAATCCACCTTCACCTTGTATCACTTCAAGGAATACTGCTGCCGTGTTATCATTGATAGCTTGGGTAAGAATAGAGGTGTCGTTGTAAGCGATTGTATCAATTCCTGCTAGAAAAGGACCCATATTATCTTTATAAAGAGGTTTCTCCATAAGGCTAAGAGCACCATACGATCGGCCGTGAAAACCACCTTTAAAAGAAATCACTCTATGTTTATGATTCTCAGCACCCCATTTCCTGGCAATTTTCAAAGCACCATCGGTAGATTCAGTACCGCTATTTGAGAAAAAGACTTTAGAAAGACCTGTTAATTCTATGAGCTTTTCAGCCAGTTTGATCTGTGGTTCTTGATAAAAGAAATTTGATACATGCATATACTTATGCAATTGTCTCTCTATCTCAGATATAATTTTAGGATTTGAGTGACCAAGTACATTTACTGCAATTCCGCCGAGCAGATCCAAATAGCGGTTACCTGATGTATCCCATACATAACATCCTTCAGCTCTTGCTACTTCAATTTCCAGTCTGGCATAGGTATTTAGGATATGTTCTTTATCTCTTTTTCTGATAGAATTAATCATTCTTTTGTTCTTTGTTATAAATTGCTAGAACAAATTACAAAGGAAGGAAATGTTTTTGCAAATACAGAGAGTAAGCCAGGCTTCATTGATTATTGACTCTAGATTGATCGGTACAATCGAAGAGGGGCTTTTGGTTTATATAGGTATTGAAAAGAATGATAGTATTATTGATAATGCCTGGATTAGTAAAAAACTTCATGGTCTTAGAGTTTTCAACGATACTACAGGAAAAATGAATCTTTCTATAAAAGATATAGGAGGGGGATTAATGGTAATACCTAATTTTACCCTTGCTGGAGATATTCGTAAAGGTTTTCGTCCTAGTTTTTCTAATGCTAAGGAATATGACATAGCTAAGGATATGTTCTCAAAATTAATTTCGAATCTGGAACATGATGCTGAGTCAATTAATATCAACTTCATTTCGGGTATTTTTGGCGCCGATATGAAAGTCTCATCAACGAATGATGGACCGGTAAACATACTATTACAAAAACATTTCAGTTAATGTAAAAAACAAATTACAGACCAAGAGCTGCACTAATGAAGTTTTCGTTGTAGGCTCCCTTGTAAGTTATTTCTCCATCTGCACTAATAACCAATACGGCAGGTATACCTGTCAGACCAATATTTTTTAACAGTGTATTACCATCTGACTTTCTATCATAGACATGTACGTTGTTTTTCTCTTTACTAACTAAATAGTTCTCAAGAATATTATAGTCATAGTCATATGAATAATTTACGACATGAATTGATTCAGGCAGTGTGGATACATAATTATCATAATCATCCTCAATCCTTTTACATAATGTACACCAAGTTGCCCAAAATTTAATTAAGACCGGTTCACCAGGCGCAGATAAATCCAAGGCATTATTCCCATAATAATCTATTTCATATAGTGGGAACTGATCACCAATTTCTAACGGAGATTGAATGTCAAGATTTGGGGATGAAGGTCTGATAAGTAGGGAACCTTTTGAGTCTATAACATTATCAGGTTGAGAAGGTTCATTTATAGCAGATTCTTCTTTACAACTCAATATAAAAAGCAATGATAAGCTTAGAATAATAGATTTCATTTTTTCTTTATCTCATTTATTTTATTGTGAGCACTTTCTAATGCTTCAGAAGCAGTTTTTTCTTTGTAAAGGACTTGTTCGATCTCATCCTCTAATACTTCTTCTACGTCTAACCACTTATTATCTGACGGTGTCATCCTAGAAAATTGTAATTGATGGGCAAACACTTGCTTCCAGTTACCAGAAATAAGTGATTGGTCTTTGAAATATGAAGTATCAGCAGGGAAGCCTGCTTGTGGCAATAGTTGAGAAAAAAGAAGAGCATTTTCTCCTTTGGATAAAAACTGCACGAGACGGATTGCAGCTTTGCTTGATTGAGATTGCGTAGAGATAGCCAAATATTCTCCTCCGGCAAATGCAATCCCATTTTTGGTATTACTATCAACTGGGGGGTATAGCACTACATCCATGTCATAGTTAGTAGCTTGCATTCGCTCAAGCAACCAGCTGCCACTGTTGAGGATAGCTATATTTCCTTTAAGAAATTCAATGTCTAAGTTTTTCTGGGTTTCAATCATACCTATATTAGCTAATCTGCCATAAATCTCTAGTGATTCTTTGACTTCTTGACTGTTAATAGAATATTTTCTACCATCAAATATATCTGCACCATTTGACCAAAGCATTGGCAAGATCTTCTTGTAAAGTCTGTGTCTGTCTGGCCCGTTAACACCAACTAAATATTTATTATCAATTCTACCAATATCATGGTTTGCTATTTTGTTCCATGTAATAGTACTATCCCACTTCAGTTTAAATTCTGATAATAAGTCTCTATTAATCATTATCGGACGAGAGTCTATATACCAAGGGACGGCATAAATACTTCCTTGCAAAGTGGAAGCTTCGATTGTGAAATCAAGAAAAGAACCAGAGTCAATAATAGAATCGGTAATTCTTAAAAAAATATCTTCAGCAGCAAATTGAGCAATCCAATCGGAGCCAATCTCTAAAACATCAGGTCCCGAATTGGAATTAAAACCTGCTATTAGTTTAGTTTTTCCATCGGCCCAGCTCAATTCCGTCGTTTTAACAGAAATACCAGTTTCTGTGTAGAACTTTTTCAGCAGAGAATCTAGAGCTTTTTTCTGATTTGGTTCACTCTGAAAATGCCAGAACTCTATAACATCCTTGTCAGAAGTGTCATTGCAACTCATTGATAAGAAAAAACTTATCAGCCAAAAAGCTAATACTGTAATTGAGATTTTGGGCCATTGTTTTGCATTCCTCATTCTCAAAAATAATAAAGGTATCATCTTGGTCAGCATCTACTTAAAAAAATTGCTGCATTGGAGCTAAATCAGTATTTTTGCCAGTCTGTATTTTTTAACTCTCCAAACCAATCCCAGTAGATGCCAGATAATGTATCAATAAAGCCGACTAAATATATTTTCATAACAGGTGGCGTACTATCGTCACTTGGAAAAGGTATCGCTAGTGCTTCGATAGGCCTGTTGCTTAAAAAAAGAGGGTTTTCAGTTACAGTTATTAAGCTGGATCCGTATATAAATGTCGATCCGGGAACAATGAACCCGCTTCAACATGGTGAAGTGTATGTAACTGATGACGGTGCTGAGACAGATCTTGATCTGGGGCATTATGAGCGTTTTCTTGATGTTTCAATGTCTAAGAAAAACAATACTACTACCGGGCAGGTATATAATGAAGTGATTTCAAAGGAGAGGAGAGGGGCATATCTTGGTAAAACGGTACAGGTAATACCGCATATTACCGATGAAATTAAGAAGAGGATTCGTGCATTTGATGGCGAAGTAGATATTGCTCTTGTTGAGATAGGTGGTACAGTAGGTGATATTGAATCACTTCCCTTTTTAGAAGCTCAAAGACAAATGAACCATGATATGGGAGTAGGTAATATACTCAATATACACCTTACCTATATACCTTATATTGCTGGAGCTCAGGAGCTTAAGACTAAGCCCACCCAACATAGTGTAAAGATGCTAATGGAGTATGGTATTCGTCCTGATCTTTTGCTTTGTCGTACGGAGCACAGTTTGTTGAAAGACATGCGAAATAAAATTGCATTGTTTTGTAATGTTGAGGAAGAATATGTATTTGAAGCAAGGGATGTAGATACTATTTATGAAGTACCTCTGAATTTTGCTAAGAAAGATATGGCGGAGAAGATTCTTGGTAAATTGGGCCTACCTTCAAGGCAGCTTGATATATCTACTTGGACCAAGTTTGTTAAAAGAATTAAAAACCCAGCACATGAAACTAATATTGCTCTTGTAGGAAAGTATGTTAAATATGCTGATTCTTACAAATCAATATTAGAATCATTCATTCATGCTGGATCAATCAATAACGCAAAAGTTAAAGTTACTCTTATTGATTCTGAAACTCTCGAAGATCAAAATCCGGAGGAAATACTAGCGGGTTATGATGGTGTACTTATTGGTCCCGGATTTGGTCTTAGAGGTATTGAAGGCAAAATCTCAGCTATAAACTATATCCGTGAGAACGGTATACCGTATTTTGGAATTTGCTTGGGTATGCAATGTGCTGTGATTGAATATGCTCGTAATGTAGCAAAAATAAAAGATGCAAATTCTTCGGAATTTATCAAGAATGATTATTCTGTAATTGATCTTATGGAAGGCCAAGTAGCTATTAAGGATAAAGGTGGTACTATGAGGCTTGGTTCATATCCATGTAAGTTAGAAGAGGGATCGCTTGCTCTACGGGCATACAAAAGTAAAAATATTGATGAACGCCATCGACATAGATATGAGTTCAATAATAAATTCCGTGAGGTTCTTGAGCACAGTGGTTTAGTATTTTCAGGTAATAGTCCTGATAATAAATTGGTTGAAATAATTGAGCTAAAAGATCATCCTTGGTTCTTAGGTGTTCAGTTCCATCCTGAACTTAAATCAAGGGCAGTTACTGGTCATCCACTTTTCATAAGTTTTGTAGCTGCTACACTCAAATACAGAAAGAATAAAACCAAAAATGAGATTTGATATGAAAAAAATTATTCTATTGTTCTCTCTAATACCCATTCTTATTCTTGTAAATGCTTGCAAGAGTATAACTGATGACTTAGTTGTTCAGTATCCTCAATATGAGATTAAAGAAGATGGGGTTTTATTTAAAGATCTAAAAGTTGGTACAGGCGAGAGTGTTAAGTCTGGAGACAAAGTAAGAGTACATTATGTTGGTACTTTTGAAGATGGTAAAGAGTTTGATTCATCTAGAGAGAAGGACAAACCTTTTGAGTTTATCATAGATAAAACTGCAGTCATTGATGGATGGCATGTAGGAGTAAAGGGGATGCAGAAAGGTGGTATTCGGAAATTAGTTCTAGCTCCTTTCATGGGGTATGGAAGATGGGGTAATAGTAGTGGAACAATCCCACCGAATACAATACTGCTTTTTGAAATAGAAGTATTGGAAATATTGGATTAATTCATGAATGTAATTCTATATGAAAATGAAAGGGTAGATAATTTCTACCCTTTTTCTGTTTTACACCCTACATGGGAGCTAAAGACCGGTTGTTTTTCTACGTATGAGCGCGTTGAGAGGCTTTTCGGGAGTCAACCTGGGTATTTGGGTAGGAAAGATATTACCGAAAGCTTTCTGGAACGATTAGATGTAGTAACACCCGAATTGTCTGATCAAGATTTCTGTCTTTATCTAGAAAGTAACTTGCTTTTTGGAAAAGAAGGTTCCAATTTTTTAAATAAATCCATCAACTCTTCTCAAAGTTCAGTTCTATTGTTCAAGAATAAAGTAGTTGGATTGGTCACTCATCAAGTGATATCTAATTCAAGTGAACTACTGAATTTTGATAACTCTGGTTTCAATGAAATTGTATTACCGGATGATTATTTCTATTGGATAGAATATCTCCATGATGCAATTACGGTCAACAATACGATGTTGAAGAGTGATTTCAAGGATTTCTTTAATTCTAGTTCCAATGTGATTGATAATGTAAAAATTAATGGTGAAAGAGAAATATGGTTAGGACGGGATATCCGAATTGGCTTTAATGTGATTTTCGATACAGAAGAAGGTCCCATTATAGTGGATGATGATGCTAAAATTGAGCATGGATCGATTATTTATGGACCCGCTTATATTGGAAAGAAAACAGTCATCAAGAACAATTCTGTTATTGAACCAGGTTGCTCTTTCGGACCAGTCTGTAAGGTGGGAGGAGAAGTAGAGAATAGTATTATTCAAGGCTACAGCAACAAGCAGCATAGTGGTTTTCTTGGTCATTCCTATCTTTGCGAGTGGATTAATCTAGGTGCTAATACTGATACATCGGACCTGAAGAACACTTATGACAATATTGCTTTATGGTTAAGAGATGAATTGATCGAAACCCAGCAGATGTTTATAGGGAGTCTGATCGGTGATCATTCTAAAACAGCTATCAATACGCAATTGAATACCGGAACAGTAATCGGGATCCACTCTATGATTGCTCATCAGGGTTTTCCTCCTAATGATATCAGAAGTTATAACTGGACAGGTAGTAAGAAGAATATAATTTATAAGATAGGAAAAGCTATTCGAACAGCAGAAATAGTGATGAAAAGAAGAGGTAAAAGACTAAATCAGTATGAAAGAAAGTTGATGGAACAAGAGTTTGAAAGGGTTCGAGAGTATTATTACAACAAAAAACAATAGTTAGCTTTGGGCCATTTCAATTCCTTTGTAAACAATATCTTTTGATAGTACTATATCAAAACCTGAATTAGGAATCGAATTTTCGGCATTTTCATATAAGTCTAAAATTTTGTGAAAAAGTTTAAGAGCTTCTTCTTTTCTTCCAAGAAAAGTCAAGGCATATGCCTTTAGATTCATTGCATAAATTTGATTTGGCCCATGTTGTAGCGATTGTTCAGCATAGGCTAATGCTTCCTTGAATTTTTTTTGTCTTCCCGCATATTGAGATAATGTAGAATATGCCGAGGCTAAAACACTGGCCGACAGTGCTTTGGTTTGTATTGCAAAGTTGATAGCGTTTTCTGATTGTTCAAACAATCCCATTTGTCCCAGGGTTTGACCCAGTTGATACCAGGCATAACCATTGAGGGGCTCTTCTCTTACATGATCTAGAAGCAATTTATAGTTACGCTTGACTTTTTTTTCCATCTCCTCACGGGATCTGTCATAACCAAGGTGCTCGATAACAACATCAGATGGAACTATATTTAAGTTGTTATCTTTCAGACTTGGTGTGATCTGCTCATGCACTCTACCTTTGAAATGGATTTTGGGGTAACCAAGGTTTCGGAATAGCCTAGGGTAACCTCCTCTGTGCATTTCTTTGCCACCAGTAAGCTTACTATGAACACTTTCAATTGTACAAATAATCCCACCAACAGATGTAGGAAGATTGGATAAAGATTGTTTGAGCTGAAATGGGTTGAGCTTTTTTATTCTTTCATCTGCATCGAGATACAATATCCAATCACATCGGGCCTGTTTTAGGGATTCATTACGAGCTACAGAAAAATCATCACTCCATTTATAAAAGTGGACTTCAGCTCCATATTCTCTTGCAATAGCTATCGATCTGTCTTTACTTCCAGTATCGATAATCACAATCTGATCAGCAATATCATTGACACTTTGTAGTGCTCCTTCAAGGAATTTCTCTTCATCCTTAATAATCATACAAACTGATATAGTAGGTAGAATAGCTGTTGCTTCTTTTTTCATTGTCATCAATTTTGTTTGAAGGCTAAGAAGTTCTGCATGATTGGAATTAATCTTGAGCCCTTTCTTGATCTCACCGTCTGCCATTTCATAATTACCTATTTCACAATATAGAAGAGCAATCTTAAGATGTATCTCCGATTCAGGTACTGAGAATTCTCCAACTATTAATGCATTCTTGTCAAGCTTTGTTCGAAGAATTGCTTGGAATTCAAGTAATGCATTCTGAAAGTCTTGCTTTGTTCGATAGATATCTCCAAGAATAAAATGTGGTTGTATCTGATTCGGATTTAAGGTAATAGATTTTTTTGCTAGCTGCTCTGATTTGTCAAGTAGATCCAGCTGAAGATAGCAAAGTGCAAGATTATTATATATCTGTATATTTATTAAAGGATGATTTGAACTTTCATATGCAAGAGACTTTTCAAGAGCCAGTAAGGAATTATCAAGCTTTTCTATCGCCATATACGATTTGCCAAGCTGAAGATAGGAATATGAACTTGGGATATCAGCTATTTCTAACTCAAGAAGTTTTATGTTCCTTTCGTGCTTCTTAACTAATTCTAGTTTATTAAGACTGTATCCATGGTGTATACCCTCGATTTTAGATTCAGCTATTTCGAGACCTGCTCCAATAATTGAATTGAGTACCTGCTCATGCACTCTTCCTTGGAATTTTATGTCATCCTGGTTTCGGAAAATCCTTAAAACACTTGAGTAAAATTTGGTTCCGTTTTGTTTATCTGACGAGTATGAACGAAGATTCCAGAGTAGGCCACCAATACTTTTTTTTGTAGATCTAAGGGCAGTAAGTAATACATCCGGGGTTGTTAGTTCTTCATCTGCATCGATATGAAAAAGCCATTTCCCTTCAGCAAAGGAGCTAGTCTCATTTCTGGCAGCCGAAAAGTCGTCTTTCCATTTGCTCCTGATTATTTTTAAATTATCAAGCTTAGCCGAGAGTTGGTCAAGAATTAGGATAGTATCATCTTCCGAACCTGTATCATTTACTATTATCTGATCGGCTACATTAGCTACACTGTCAATACATCTCTGGATATTTGCAGCTTCATTTCTGGCAATTATACAGACAGATAGTAACATCTTATTTCACCGACATGGGTGAGCCTACAATAGGAGGCTTCTTGTAATCAGTATTGAGAATATCTACCTCGCAGTCCTCGAATAGTAGCGATGGGCTTATTATTGTTGCTTCAACATACTGACTACCTCCTGTGACATAAGGTGATTCAACAGCCGAAGCCAAAAAATTATAGACATACGGCTTATCACCGGTATATACTATTTCTTTAAATGACTTTATACCAAAGTTAATTGTTTTAGTGGGTTTGATTAGTTCTTCACTTCCATCTGGATAGACTTTGTAAGTAAGAGTATTGGCATAATTGCCTTCACCTCGTAAAAAGGTCATATCACCTCCGGCTAGAGAGAATAGGGAAGTGTACTGTAGATTTTGATTCAGTACTTTCTTGATAATAATACCATATTCTAAGTTACGTCTTTTAACTAGTCTTAATAAGCTATCTTTCAAACTACTATAGCTAAGTCTTCTGACATTTTCCAGATTTGATACAACTAAAGTCGAGTACATTGAACCACCCTGTCTCTTAGATGCGCTGGATTCTTTTACCCTTCTATTAGGTACTCTAGAGCTTAATAGCATATTAAGATAGCCTCTTTCTACGATAGTATCAACTGGAGCCGGTATTTCACCATAGTCGTCTATATCATAATTACCTACAACTTGTGAATTTAAAGTATCGTAGATATTGGTAGCATTATAGATCGATATGTATTCCGGTAGTACTCTGGCGCCAATCTTGTTCTGAAGAAATGAATAACTCATATCATTCTGATAACCACCTTCAGTCATATTCTTTCGCTGTGCTACAAAATTGTAGCCCAATCCTTGAGCTATAATTTCTGAAGCAGCTCCATTTACAAACAGTACTGGGCCAGAATAGGGCTCATTAATCTCACTTGCTATTATAAGCTGCTTTATCTGGCTTGCTACTTTAGTTGCTATAGCCTTTAAAGAATCGTTGCTAGGTAGGTCACCAGGTTTATTGGAATATACTGTCTCGAAATTACTAATTGGCATCCCTAAGCTATCTTTAGCGAAGCCAACGATCTCCATACCTGTATAATAATCAATAGTCTTATATGAAGTACCTTCACTGTTCATATAATACCTTTCAGTAGGAATATATTCAATTCCAACCGAAGAGTTATTGACTTCAGGATAATCAATAAAAACTGATGATACTGTTTTTACAGTTTGATTGTATAAGCTAGTATTAAAATCAGGATAGGTATTATTTGATTCTATTTTCTGTTGGTCTACTGATTCCAAAAAATCTCTGATTGTATCCTTTTTGGCTCTATTAGTAAAAGCAGATCGTTTCTTAGAGTAAAGCTCTGCTGCATGTTTATATGCTACATCGGTAGCCAACCATAGCTCTCTTCTTAAAGAAAGATAGTCTAGCTCATTGGGAATACGGCGGTTTTTGTATCTCTCTTCATCATCTGAACTACCAAAGAAAGAAAGGTTGATATCAAAGAAATTGGTTTGATCAAACTGATAATCGCCAACTCTTACACCTACTGTAAGCAAAGTATTAGTATTTTCTGATGTTTCTAGCAGTGTACCAAGAGTTGCTTTACACTGATAATAGTGTTTTTTAGTTATTGTGTATTCTATATAATATAATTCTTCAAGCCCATCTATCTTAAGTTTATCAAGACTTCTATTTATCTCATCCTGCATAGCCTTAAAGATTTCATGGTCTGTAGTAGTGTCTGCTTTAATACTTCCTGCTAAAGAAATGAAAAATAATGCTACTGATAGTAATTTCATTCTGCACTCCTTGTTTCATAGGGAAATTCAAGGATAGGAGGTTTTGCCTGAGATTTTCTTTTTTTCTGAATTTCGATTGACTCAATTAAAAGATACGGAGAGCTAGCTGAAACTGGAACTCCCCCAGATTCAGCTCCGCAAATACCATTGAATGTTTCAATCTCATTGTTTCCGGCAATGATTTTTTTGAATACTGTTAATGGAGTTCCTATCAAATCTACTCCCCTTACTAATTCATTTGGCCTTCCATCAGCGAAGACTTTGTATACTTCTATGGGCTGTACATTAAAAGCATTTGGAATCGTTCTATTAGTAAAGGTAAAACCTCCCTGTACCTTAGCAAAATAAAGTCCGAACTCAAGTTCTTGCTTTTTGATCTCTTTTCTTAATTCTTCTGTAAGATTATCTTTTGTGCCATCGGAACTAACTTTTACTATAAGATTTGATTGTCTGGCTACTGCTTTGTAACCAGGCTGTTTCCTGCCATGTCCGTTAGATTCAGGGAAATTCTCGATGGGCATTCTCGACATAAGAAAACTCTTAAATATTCCATTCTCTACGGATATTACTTTTTGACCTTTTACACCTTCATCATCATATTCATAATATCCTGAGAGAAATTTATCCTCATACGATTTCAAAGTAGGGTCAAATATTACTGAAATGAAATCCGGGAAAATATCTTCACCGACTGATTGCTTGAATGTCTGGCTTGAATTAGGATCTTTTTCGCGATGCCCTTCAACGCGGTGTCCAAATATTTCATGAAAGAAAACACCAGCGGCCTCACCCGAAAGAATCGCTGGACCGGTATAGGTTCCCATAATCGGGGCTTCTCGCAAAGCAGCAAGTTTATTAATCATTTGATCAATATCTTTAGAAATTGATTCCTCAGATGGAAGGGCTGAAGGTTCGAATGCAAAATAACTTTCGAAGAGTGGGAGAGTCATACCATCATCGCTCTTGGTATAAGCAGAGACAAAAAGTCTTGCAAAATTTTCTTCCCAGCTAAGTCGGGTACCTTCACTTGATATATAGTATTTATGAATTTTTTCAAAAACAAGAGATGCTTCGCCAGAATATATTTCAGGAGAAGAATTGAATTTTGAAGACAGTCTCTTTAACATTCTTTCAAAATAGAGCTGATCAAACTCAATGTCTTCTAATTCAGTAATACCGGTTTGCGGCGATGATGGAGCTAAGTCAAAACTTTTATCCTCTTCTTCAACCTTTACTAACTGATTAGCCTGGGCTTTTTGATATTGTTCAATTGCCTGTTTGTATGCTTTGTCAGTTGCAAGCCAGATTGACTGTTTAATTGCTTTCTTAGAATTCTCCAGAGGCATTAGACTCATGTTAGATGAGCCACCAAAATTAATCGCTTGACCTCTTATGATATGAGTGTTATCAAAATCATAATCTCCGACTCTCAGGTCTGTATCAAGTATTCTGGTATTTATTGAAGATGAGTTTACTATCTGGCCAAATGAAGTGTTTATGGTTGTTCTATGAATATCATTGATCTGATATCCAACAAAATAAACCGGTATATCGGCTACAGAGAGTACATTGAAATTCCTCTGGAGTTCTGAATTTACTACGTCTAGAATCTCCTGATGTCTAGCACTAGTTGTAAGTACTTGAGTAGTTATACAAGCAAGTACAGTAAAAAGTTTTAAAATCAATTCAATCTATATTTTATCATTCAGATTAGGAAGGTAACCGTGTTCAATTAGCTCCATATTACTATTATACTTGTAGATATACGGTTTTCCAGTTGGTATGTTTAATTGTAGGATCGATTGAGAGTCCAAACCATTTAGTTCCATTATCAAAGCTCTGAGACTATTACCATGAGCAACTACCAATACATCAGAACCTGAGTTTAATCTAGGTAGTATTTCATCTTTATAATATGGAAAAACACGTTCTTGGGTCATTTTGAGTGACTCGCCACCTGGAGGAGGAGTGTCGTAGCTACGTCTCCAGATATGTACTTGTTCATCACCATACTTCTTGCGGGTTTCATCTTTGTTTAAACCTTGCAGATCACCATAGTGCCTTTCATTAAGAGCCTTATCTTGTATAACATCAGCTTTAATTCCAGCTTCTTTCATGATCAATTCAGCAGTATGTTGGGCTCGCCTGAGAGCTGAAGTGAAAACTATATCAATATTATGTCCTTTGATTAATCGCCCAGCATTGAGGGCTTCATTTTTTCCTGTTTCAGTGATATCAACATCTACCCATCCGGTAAACTTGTTTTCTAGATTCCACTGAGACTGACCATGTCTCACAGTAATAAGATTAGGCATTCTCTTTTCTCTGACAAAATTCTGTTAATACTTTGTTGGTTGATTTAGGATGAAGAAAAGCTACAAGCATATTATGTGCACCATCCAAAGGTGTTTCGTTAATTAACTCAAAACCTAATTCTTCACTTCTCTTAAGCTCTTGATTTATGTCCGAACTCTCAAAAGCAATATGATGAATACCCTCACCTTTTCGCTGGAGGTATTTATAAATTGGAGATGTATTTGAAGTTGGGGCTAGAAGTTCAATCTTAACTTCACCAATATAAAAAGATGCTACGTTGACTTCTTGACTCTCAACATAGTCTGTTTCAAAATTTGTTATCTGAAACAAGTTACCAAATGTTTGCTTTGCATCATCAAGGTTATTTACAGCTATACCAATATGATCTATCTTTTTTATCATAATTCAAGCTTCTCAATTGCCGCAAGATCCTCTTTAGAATTAATCCCTACAATTTCATCAAAATTGGAAATAGTGTAAGTTCCAATTTTCCTGTTTGACTGTTTAAATAGAGATACAATATCTGTTAGATAGTACTCATTCTGGGCATTATCATTCTTAATATTTTCTAGTGCATTAAAAAGTAATGTTTTATTAACTAAGTATGTACCACTATTAATTTCTAAAATCTTTTTCTCATCAGTAGATGCATCTTTTTGTTCTACTATTTTCAGAAAGTTTCCTTCACCATCCTTAACAACTCGTCCATATCCATTCGGATCATCTGCAATAGCAGTGAGGACTGTCAAATCAGCTTTACTTTCAATATGAGATTTAAACATTTCATCAAGAGTATTGCTACTAAGCTTAGGAACATCGCCACACAGTATAAGCACTGTACCATTAAATTCCTCTAGTTCCTTTTCTGCCATCATTACCGCATGTCCAGTTCCTAATTGCTCAGACTGAAGCGTACAAGTAATATTTAACTTCGAGTTGTAATTCTGGTCAACGAATTCGCTTACCATATTAGATTTATAACCTACAATTACAACGGTTTTCTCAGGGGCTAATGAAGTTACAGTTTCCAATACATAGCCTAGCATGGGATTGCCGCGAAAAGGAACCAATACTTTAGGTAGTGTGTCGTGGTTCATTCGAGTACCCTTACCGGCTGCTAATACCACAACAGATAGATTTTGCATACGTAACCTTATGATAACATGATCCACAAATATAACGTTTCAAATTCAGATAAACTGTAATGAATTCACTATTTGAACTATATTGATATACTTAAGTGCAGACAACTAGACAGTATTATATATTACTATTTATTCTATTGATTTCTTCCTTTCGTTTATATGCAGATCTGTGCTATGATGAGCTGCTTCTGGAAGGTGGAGAAAATATCGTACAAGCGGGACTGGATACTACCAATAACTGGTGGGCAATTACTAAACCATTTAGTGATAGATACCGACTAGTTGTGAATGGTGAAGAAACAGAAGCTATGAGAGAGGTGAGTGTTCCTGTTTTTTCTCCTGATTCTGAAAGATGGGCAGCATTTATTAGGGATAATACAGGATGGTATGTTATTGATGAATCTGATTATTATCCAATCAATACTCAGAATATAGGGCAGATAGTGTACAGTAGGACTTCTGATGCTTTGTCATATTCATTTATGCAGAATGGCCTTACAACAGTTGTATTACCCGATACTACAATTGATGTTCTTGATATGGTAGGTCAGTATTATATTACTGATTATGGAGATGATCTTGCGTATCTCCAAACAAACGGTAACCTTATTTCAGTGAGAACTTTAGAGTGGCAGAGTGATTTCTATCCTGAAGTGGATCTTGTTGGGTTATGGCATGACGGTAGTCCGGTTTATTCAGCTTTTACCGGAAATCAATGGAGTTTGTTCATCGGTGATGATGAGATAACTGAGTCGTTTGACAGAATAAGTGAACTGAAAATAAACCTTGCTGGTAATGTATTAGCATTTGTTGCTCAAAGACCCTCCGGCAGGTCGGTCGCAGTAATGTATAATGAAGATTTTATTGATCTTTTCAGATCGAAAGAGTATGACAGTATATCAGACTTATTACTTCACCCGACAGATCCTCTGATTGCATTTAAAGCATCAATGTTAAATATTCAGTTAATAGTATTAAATGATACAGAATATTGGGGTGGAGAACAAGTTGGTACACCTTGGTTTACACATGATGGTTCCGAAGTATCATACCTCGGCTGCAATGTTAACTGTTTTCTAATACTCAATGGTGTTAGGTATAGTTTTGGTATGAATCTAGGGGCTGATTTCACATATGCTGCAGCACCTAATACGGAAACTATAGCCTTTCCGAATTCAGCTGGTCTTAATGTACTAAATCTGGAAAGTGGACTAATGAGCATGGGCCGCATGATGGATATGGCATTTTCAATTAGGTATAACAGATACCAAAATGTTTATCAATCGCTTGGAACAATCAATGGGCGACTTTATCTGTTAAGTTGTCGCCCACTCTGAATAAACCAGATACCAAGCATTCAGTACAAGATTAGATCAGTTCTTTCAATTTTGCAGAATCAAATCCTATTACAATACCTTTAGATGACCTGATGACGGGAGTAATCAAAAGTGCTGGATTCTCCAGAAGTTCTTCTTCAGCACTATAAATTCTATGATCATAACCTCCTTCCGAATAAGCTTTTGAGGATAAGTCAAGTAATTGATCGTAATTTCCTTTACTGATATTGAGCAGTTCTTTTCTCGTTAGTGGCTTTTCATTAATATCTCTCAGATGAAAATTTATTCTTCTATCCGAAAAGAAGCGCTTTGCTTTGGCTGTTTCTTTACATTTCGGAGTACCAATAATCTGAAGTTCCATATTATTTACTGAAAGCTCTAGTATATGTTTTGTTACCTACTCTTAGAAGAAGATAATAATTGCCAGAGGATAAGGTATTTAAATCTATTTGTAGACTATGCATCCCAAAGCCAGTTTCATTTTCCTGAACAATCCTGCCAGCAACATCAGAGATTAGTAAAGAAACATCTAAGTCAACCCTGCCATCACTCACAATGCTGAGCCATCCTTCAGATATTTTAATTTCAAATCCTTCAATAACGTCTTCCACAGATGATGGAAAATCATTTTGATTGGCCGGACTTGTGACTAAAGCTTGATCGCCAGGATTCGGATCACCAATAACCCAATTGCCATCAGGATCAAGTAATTCTTGACCATTAGTGAAGCCATCATTGTCTGAATCAAGATCGTAGAGTGCCGACCAATTAACATCACCATTAATAAGATTCTGCTCGACATCTTTTCCAAAAAGATTCCTATCTGTATTAGATGAACTTACATGGCAGGCCTGACATTGAAACTTGTTCCCATTTGGTATTTGATTGACTCTAACTGGTATAGCCAAAGAAACTGTTGTGCTAATAATGAAAACAGTAGTAGCAAGTATAGTTTTTTTCATAGTATATTCTATTGAGTTAATGATTAATCAGTTGAGCCCATAATGCGGGCAAAGGTTGCAGTGGTTTCAAACTGCTCGAAAATCATTTTGGTCATTACAAGTAGAGGGACAGATAGAATCATTCCAGGTATGCCCCAGATAAAACCCCAAAATAATAATCCGAATAGTATTGTTACAGTATTAATCTTGTTTTTGTCTCCCATTACTATAGGTTCAACGATATTACCCATAACAACTTGTATCGAAACAATTAATATGCTTAATAAGAGTAAATCCTGAAGGGATTCAAATTGGATAAAACCTATTAGTATAGGTATCATTGATGCCAGGATGGAACCTACATTTGGGATGAAATTAAGTAAAAAAGTCATCATCGTGATGAATATCAAAAACTCTATACCATACATCCAACAAACTATTAGAACAAGAATGGCAGTTATTGAACTAATCAATGCTTTAATAAGCATATAGCTTGAGATACTGCTCTGCATAACCTCATAATAGGCAAATAGCTTAGATCCTGTTTCGCTACCCTCTACATAGTTTAAATATTTCTCAATGTCATTTATTCCCGAGACAAATAGAAAGAAGTAGAGAACAAAAAAACTTAAAAAACCAGCTAATGAACCAATAAAACCAGCAACATTATCAAACTGTTTGGAAATAATTTCAAGACCCCATATCTCTTTAAAAAGTTCTTCGTCAAGATTAGGGATTTGCAGTGCCAGAGTATCATTGAACCAATAGATAATAAGTTTTATTTTCTCGATAAATTTTTCAGCCATCTGATCCCACTGTACTGATATTTCAGCTGCAGCTGATTCTAATAATTTGTATAAGATGAATATCAGCCCTACAGTCATGAGTACTATAATCGGAGTGATCAGCCATCTTGGCATTCTTAACCGACGCAATAGTTTCACAAAAGGATGAGTAAGGATGGCAAAAATAACTGCCATCACTAAAGGTAGAATGATACTGGAAAAAATATAAAATATTCCAAACAGAGCACAGATAAAGAAAAATATTAATATCTGTTTTGTGCTTTTATCCATTGGTGTCAGTTAGCTTGATTTTTTATACTTAACTTAGATATAGTTTTCGGTTTAAGTACCAGACGTGTTGATAATATAGTAAATAAACAAAATCTATGGGTTGTGGTTGCAGGCTATGTGGGGAGTTAACAGAAAATCTATCTATCCAGGTTGGGGGCAGATCATACAGTAGATGTGAACGCTGTAGGTGTATACAGATGGATCAGCAATATCTTCCAAATCCGGAGCTCGAGAAGAAACGCTATCTGCATCACCAGAATAATAGCGATGATTATAGAAGTTATTTGTCTGGTAGAGTTGAAATTTTTAAGACACACCTGAAGGATGTTTTTCTTCATTTAGACTATGGCTCAGGACCAAACCCTATCCTAACAGAAATTTTTGAGAAAAAAGAAATAGAAAGCTATTCTTATGATCCAATTTTCAACCCTAATTCTGATCTTCTTAATAAACGATATGATCTAATTACATTAATTGAAGTTGCTGAACATTTCCATCAACCTCTCAAAGAGTTCCTTAAATTGGGTAATATGATCAAGGAGAGAGGGAAAATAGTCATAATGACTCAGTTAATACCATTAGACCTTTTAGACTATTCAGAATGGTGGTATATGAGGGATATGACTCATACTTTTTTCTATTCGATTGAGAGTGTAGCTGTATTAGGAGATATTTTAGATATGCAAACTGAGTTACTTGGTAATAAGGGTTTTGTTCTAATTGGATAATACACAGTATCTATTGCTTTTTATTTCTGGTTTGATAGCAGGTATAATCAATGTAGTATCTGGTGGAGGATCATCTTTAACTCTGCCTGCGTTGAAATTTTCTGGTCTGGATGCTGCAACATCTAATGGAACAAATAGGATAGGGGTTCTGCTTCAGACGCTTTCAGCATTGTATATATTTAGAAATAGGAAGGATATAGATTGGGGTTTAAGTCTCAAATTGGCCGCTTTGACTGTGCCCGGAGCCATATTAGGGGCTTTCTTTTCGCTCAAATTGGGAGATAAAGAGTTCCAATATATCTTGGGAGCCATTATAGTTAGTATAATAGTGATGCTGTTAACACCGGTTAAGACATCGGATGGCAGCAGGCGTATAACAGAATTAAATCCGTTTCGGGTAATTTTAATGCTACTATTAGGTATATATGGAGGGTTTATCCAGGTTGGGATAGGTTTTCTGATTATGCTGTTTTTAAGTAAATCTATGAAAATGGATCTGGTGGAGATTAACATACATAAGGTAATGATAGTTTTTGTGTATACTATCCCTGCTTCAATCGTATTTTATATAAATGGATTTATAGACATTTGGCCAGGTTTAATTCTTTCTGCCGGAACTGTTATAGGAGCATGGTTTTCAGCCAGGATAAGCTTGAAAAAAGGTGAGCGTTTTGTTAGAGGAATTTTGCTTGTATCATTAGTGCTGGTTAGCTTGAAACTGTTTGGTATATTATAGTGTTAAATAATAAAAGGAGTGTAAGATGAAAGCAATATGGAATAATAAAATAATTGCAGAATCAAATAATACAGTTGTAATTGAGAATAATCACTATTTCCCTATAAGATCTGTTGATAAATCGTTATTATCAGAATCTGATTATATTACTAGATGCCCTTGGAAAGGAATAGCTAGTTATTATAATTTGGAAGTTAATGGTAGTAAGAATGAGAATGCAGCTTGGTATTATCCTGAGCCATCTGATGCTGCCCAGGAGATTAAGGGAATGGTTGCTTTCTGGAAAGGAGTAGAGATTACTGAATGAGACAATGGTATCTGATATTATTAATTATCATTCCTGGTTATTGGATTCTAGGTCAGGGTTTTTTGTACCCTGATCTAGGTACTGATAAATATATCTCAGATACTCTTGCTTTGATCCCTGAAGGGGAATACAATACGGTTGATGTCAGTTTGAATGGCTCTCAATGGAATCGATATCCATTTATTAGTGATAATGGCCTGAAGTATATCAATCTACCTGCCGCTGAGGGAGTTGTTGATATTCGAATGCTTAATATTACAGATTCTCTTCTGATCAAAAATGTTAAAAGGTTCAGACCACAGAATATTGGTTTTAAGATGCTGGCAACCCATGCTGAAAGTGATCTGATTGCCTATGCTAGAACTGATGACAGATTCTCAATTGCTGATATATCAGATATCGATAATATAAATGGAACTGTAACTCTTAATACTAATGTACTGGCCTGGACTTCAGATACCATTCTTTGCTTCACTGCTAAAAATGATTTTAGTATTTATGCCTTTGATAGCCCCATTAGAAATCCAAAGAACTTGCCTTCTTATTCAAAGATTGGTGAAACGGATGATCTTATAATTGACATGTCTGTAGATAGTTCTGGCGATACACTGGCTATCCTAAAAGAAGATGGTATTGAGCTTTGGAAGATTGAGCCAGGCGTATTCCTACCAGATCCCATAGCCTCTACATCTTTAGATGATCCTTTTAGCTCTATTGAATTTATTACCTTGGGATTTACAAAAGTTGTTGTTGTTGGGGGAAATGATAAGAAACTAAGAGTATGGAACCCTGCAACTGGAGAGCAGTATGACTTGAATAATATAGCAGCGCCCAATACTGGTTTAAGAGATCTGACATATTATGAGCCAACAAGAGAACTCTTATTGAACTATGAAGATAACCTGACGGCTGATATTAGAATTTTAAAACTTGAATTATCTCAAAATACACTTACAGTGAAGGGTGGAAACAACTACTCTATACCTGACCAGGAAATACTTGATGCTTTGCTATATAACGGACTACTGATTTATAATTCAAGAAAAGGTAATAGAAGTAAGATTGAATTAATTAACCTTGATAACCAAGAGACATATCAGTTCCCAAGTGATTCATTGACTTTGATTCAAGTTGCTGGTTTATCTGATGGAAAGATAGTTTTTGGTAACTCGAAGGGTGAAATGATTACCTTCCAACCGCTTGATTTGCCATATGAACCTTATATAGCTGATACAACTGATATCATCCAATTAGAATTATTGAAACCTGTATTTGAATATCCATCAAATATTGATATGGGGCAGGTTTGTGTGAATTCGATCAAGGATACGATCCTCAAGGATGGATTTAAACTGTTTTCCGAACTTCCCTTTAGGATTGATAGTATTATTAGTAAATCTGGTGATAATCAATTTTTGTCGAATATGACATTCCCGATATTTGTTGAGGGTAGTAATAGTCAAAATATTGAGCTGACATTTATTCCCAAGTCACCTTCAGGATCTAAAAATGATGAAATTAATATTTACCATCAATTTGGTTTGAGCACATTTAACATTAACGGTTGGGCTAATGACCCAACTGTGGAGTTACTAGTCGACACTATAGATTTAGGTAGGGCTGTTGTAGCTTCAGTTAATCAAAAGAATGTGGAAGTATTAACCAATATTGATGGTCAGAATCTTGTTATTGATAATATCTTCTATGATGGAAAAGTATTATCAATAAATGATGATTATCCTAAATCTATTCCAAGTGGCCAATCATTAAATCTTGATTTTTCAATTACTTCTCAAACTGATACAGTGATAAATACTTTCATAGATATCTATACTGAGAATAATTGTTCACCGATCCATATTCCTATAACAGCTATATTCTATGCTTATAATTTCACAATATCACCTAGCAGTTTTGATTTAGGTGTTATCGATTGCAGTACTGAAAAACAATTTACAGTCTTTATCGAAAATAATACTGATGCCGAATTGCCTTTGATTATTGATCCTGATGAAGGTGTGAGTTTTGATGGTGTTGAAGATATAATAATACCTGAGTTCCAGTCGAGCACTCTAAAATTCTTGATTACTGAGGCAGAAGAAGGTGCCTATGAGCAAAAGGTACAGATAACACACCCTCAATCTCAATCAGGAGATTTAGCTACTACTATCAAAGTTGATTTTGTTTTCGATTCGATCATAGCGTCGGTTGCCCCAAAGCAGATAGTATTTAAACCTGAGAGTATCGCATCACGTGATAGCACTACTTTCTGGCTTTTTAATGATAATCTTAAAGAAGTTAAATATCTACTTACACTGGAGGGGAATAATAAATTCTCTTTTCCTGCTGAGGTAGTGATAGGCGAGAATGATAGTGTTGAAGTCAAATTATATTATTCTGGTGGTACACCTGATAATTCAGATTATGGGGTGTTATCAATTGTTCCAGTTGATTGTGGGGATACATTAAAGCTACCAGTGACTGTGGAATTTGGTGATTCTGATGCCCTCCTTACATTTAATACTCTGGCTGTTGATTTGGGTGAGTGTATTGCTGTTGAAGTTATTAGTACATTTTATCTCTATAATGAAGGTTCTACATATTTAAGTATATCCGATATATCGCCCAATGAAACTCTTAAGCCGCATGTTAATGATATTATATTCGATAATGTAGAAGCTGCGCGTATTGAGCCTGGTGATTCAATTCAAGTTACAGTGAAGGTTCGTTCTGATATCCCCCTTGGAATAGTATATTCATTGATAATCGTATCTAATTCCAAGGACAATCCAAGTAAGATAATGCCACTATCGCTAGACTCTGACAGGCTTATCAATTATGAGATTGATAATGGGGTATTAAATGATGTTAATCCAAATAGTAGGATGGATTTAAATCTATCTTTGATTTCTAATAATATTAATGGTTTTGATGATATATATTTATTAAAGTCATCTGAAAGATTAGCTGCGAGAGTAATAGAAGTTACAGATTCATATATCAGTGTTGATTTGTTAACTCCTAGTATAAATAGCATGATCAATGATACCTTAATTTTTAGTCATAAGAGTTGCTCGTATCTTGATACTGTTATTATTACTGGAAGTACTAATTCTAATTTTTACTTGACAAGTAAGTTGTCTCTTCAAGATTCTAGACAAGCTATTTTACTATCGCAGGGAGGCGAGTTAGAATTATCACTGGCAAATCCTTTTGATATTGATTTGGAACAGCTAAAAAGTATTGATTTTTATTTCAACTACGATGCTTCAATTATTGGGCTCAGAAATCAAGAACTATTGGCTCGAAAACTAAGCATTGGCTCTGGTGATATAAAGGAGTTTGTTGATGATCTTTCAATAATGATTGATATTCTTCCGGGATATACTTCAAATAATGCAGCCAATATTAGTATTGATAGCATTGTGACTTCAGGTATTGAACAACTGACAGTGAACCCTACCTCTCTTCAATTACCATTCATTGATAAAGATGAAATTGATTCTATAAGAGTTTTCATGATTAGCAATGGTATAGAAGTTAATATCAAGAACTTACCTGTCATATCTGAGTATTTGGAGATGGAAGTGACATTGCCCGAATCTGCAGCTTATAGTCTTAGTTTGATAGATTTATATGGTAAGACAAAATATCAAAGTAATATTGAAGGTCCGGTTCTAACAAAGGAAATTGCGATCCCGACACATCAGTTTGCCAGTGGAGTTTACTTTCTAACATTCACTTCTGGTACTCAATCTCATTCGGTCAAGTTTACTGTTTATAGATAAAAAAAGCCCTCCGGATGAAGAAGGGCTTAGATTTAATATTGACAGTAAATTTCTATTTACCTACATATTGCCAAATTTAAGAATCATGTCTATAGTACGGTTAGAGTAACCACATTCATTATCATACCAGCCAACAAGCTTTAACATATCTCCAACTTTGTCAGTAAGCTGAGAATCAAAGATGCACGAATGTCTATTACCAATAATATCTTGAGATACTAAAGGATCAGTACTATACTCTATGATACCTTTCATTGAATTCTCCGAAGCGTTTCTAATTGCATCATTTACATCATCAGCCGAGGCATCTTTATTAAGCTTGACTGTCAGGTCAGTTAAAGATCCATTTGGGACTGGCACCCTGACTGCATAACCATTGAGCTTACCTTTCAGCTCAGGCATTACAAGGCCAACAGCTTTGGCAGCACCAGTTGTAGTAGGTATTGCATTGACAGCAGCAGCCCTGGCTCTTCTCAAATCAGAATGAGGTAGATCTAATATTCTTTGATCATTAGTATACGCATGTACTGTAGTCATGAACCCATGCTCAATACCAAATTGATCATGAAGTACCTTCACCATTGGGGCCAGACAATTCGTAGTACATGAAGCATTTGAAATTATTTTCATACTGCTAGTCAGTGTATTATCGTTAACTCCCAGTACAATAGTTGCATCTAATTCACCTTTAGCAGGTGCAGAGAGGACAACTTTGCCAGCGCCATTATCAATATGCTTCTGAAGACCATCACGATTTCTAAAAACACCCGTAGAATCCAGGACAACATCAGGAGCCTGCCAAGGGATTGATGATGGATCTTTTTCAGCTGAAATGCTAATCCTTTTGCCATTGACTATAACAGCGTCATTCTCATGAGAAACTTCACCCTGGAAACGCCCATGAACAGAGTCAAATTTAATCAGATGAGCTAGTGTTGCCGCATTGGTCAGATCATTAATACCAATGATTTCTATGTCTTCGTTGCGGTTATGGATTTCTCTGAAAACGAGTCTTCCTATTCTCCCGAACCCGTTTATCGCAAGCTTTAATGACATGTTACTTCCTTTGTGATTTAATAGTGTGATCAATCATATTTCTCGAAAAGTATATTTCTTCTTTCGTAGCCCATTTCATCTTTAAGAGTTTTTCTTGCTTCTTTTATCATTGCGTCCCAACCGCAGATGTAGAATTGAGCAGGTCTGCCATCTGCAAAAAGATCTTTATATACTTGATGAACATAGCCCTTATGTCCTTCCCAATCTTCCTCTCTACTAAGAACTGGATAATAATGAAAATTAGTACCGCTATCTGCAAGTTCAGGCCATTCATTTGGATAAAGAAGATCAGATTTATACCTAGTTCCAAAAATAAGATGGAAGTCCTTAGGCGGATTTCCATTTTTGTAAGCTTGCCTAATCATTGAGCGAAAAGGTGCAAGACCAACACCAGTACAAATAAAACAGACTTCTTTATCTATTATTTCGGGTAGTACAAAACGGCCAAGAGCTTTTGAAATCTTAAGTTCAGAACCTTCTTTTACATGATTAAACAAATAATGTGTGCCCTTACCATGTTCTGCTAGAACAATAAGTAGTTCAATCTCGTTTGTATCACTAGGTTCTGAAGCTATTGAATATTGTCGATATGTTTTCTTATCATCAATTGGTAAATCCATCTTTATGTACTGACCAGCCTTAAACTCAAATTTTTCCATTTCCGGGAAAAATATTTGATATCTGTTTACAGTATTAGTTTCATGGATAATTTTCTTGACGATAGCCTTGTGATATTCAGTAGCCATTCACTATATGTGTTTTTAGTTTTGTACAAATCTTATGAATTCAAAATTGTAACTTATCAATCTATATAACAAGAAAAATGAAAATGTTTATCAGCAAAAAATCACTTACTAACTAATCTAACAGCAAATAAAATCTTTCAATGCAGGATTATTCAATAGCTTTTTCATTCCAACCCCTTTATATTGTTTTAGGGCTTTTACTATTGGTTGCTTTCTCAATTTTTTCCTATAGAAGAGTCAAGGGAGAAATTACTCCTGGCAAGCGTAAGATTCTTACAGTAATCCGATCAATTAGTTTTGGACTTTTGCTATTACTACTATCTGCACCAATATTATCAACTACATCCACTATGGTGGAAGAGCCTCTTATTGCTTTTTTTATTGATAGGTCATTATCGGTGGAAATGCCGGGTAAAGTGAATCAAGATATTGCTGAAACTAATATTCCGATCAAGCAACAATACCGACAAAGCATTGATAGACTTTCTAAGATATTTGATGGGACAGAATTGTTATTTGGTTTTGATGATATTCACTATAAACTGGATGCTGATTCTTTAGCTGAACCAGCTACTGGAGATTATACAAATCTTACTAGTCCGATATCGGACTTACCTGAGCTTTATCGTCAAAACAATGTCAGAGCGGCTGTAATACTTACTGATGGTAATCTAAATCAAGGGACCAATCCTATATCAGAAGCAGTAAAAGCTAAAATGCCCTTGTATATTATTGGTATTGGAGATACTAACACTTATGCTGATATTGCAATAAGTAGGATTTCAGTGCCCGCCGAATCAGCGCGGAATTCAGTTGTGCCTGTTTCTGTTGAAATAAACTGGAATGCCATAGATTCGGAAGAAACAACACTTTCTCTTTATAAAGATTCTCTATTAGTTGATACTAGAAAAATTGTTTTTGGTGCCAGGAAAGGAAGTCAGACGCTCGATTTTACTGATCTTGCTACCGAAGAAGGAGTTTATAATTATCGAGCAATCATCGATACTATGCCAAGTGAACACCTCAAATTGAATAATGAGAAACAATCTCTAAATAGAGTAAAGATACTTAAAAAACAAATAGCCGTTTTTGCTGGAGCACCGTCTCCTGATGTAAGTTTTATAACCGATGTCCTGAGAGATTTGCCTGATACGGAGTTGGAACGTTTTATTCTGAAAAAAGATAGAGAGTATTATAATCCACCTTCATTATCCCAACTGGATGATATCGATGCGTTAGTACTTATTGATTTTCCTAATCAATTTACAGATAGTAAAACAATTACAGCCCTTGCTAAAATGCTTGATAAGGGAATACCTATGCTATTTTTTGCTGGTAAAAGTACTGATTGGAATAACCTTGGGGGTATTGCTAAGCACCTTCCATTTGAGGTCGTACAAAGTAATGGTAGGGAATATAAGGTGCAGATAGCACCTAGTCAGAATATAACTTCTAAAACAGTGTTTGGTCTTGGAGTGAGTGAAAATATTACAGAATCGGGCTGGCAACAGCTACCACCACTCTATCGAACAGAAACGTTTGTCAGACCAAGAACTGGTTCAGTGGTTTTAGCTAACTCGTTGATAAATAACCAGAAAATGCAAGACCCTTTAGTTTCTTCTTATCAAATAGGTGGTAGTAATGTTCTAGCTGTTTTAGGATATGGAGTATATAGTTGGAAATTAAATGGATATGCTGTGGATAAAGTCATCGGAAATAAGTCAATAGACTTACTTACCAAGTTTATTACTAATGGTATTGGATATCTTTCTGTCAGAGATAAATCAGGGCAGTTTCAGTTGAGAACCAATAAAGATGATTACTCCCGCGATGATAAGGTTACTATCTCTGCCCAAGTTCGCAATGATGCTATGCAACCGCTTAATGAAGCTAATGTGGAAGTAAAGCTTACAGGTACATCGGATTATCAGAGGAAATTAGTACTGACTAGAATTGGTTTAGGGCTTTATTCTACTACATTGGATGTATTGCCAGCCGGGAGCTATCAACTAAGCGGAACAGCAAATTTTGAAGGTACGCCAATTGGTACTGATTTTACAGCTTTTACTGTTTCGGAAGTAAGCCTTGAGCAACTACAGAGTGGGATGAATATTGATTTATTGAAAGATTTGGCAAATTCAACTGGTGGAGTCTTTTATCATTGGCAGAATTTCGAAACACTTGATAAAGATATTAAGTCTGCAAATACCTACCGAAGCCGTTCCCAGGACAGAAAAATAAGTTTGCAGATTTGGCACTGGACTTGGTTAATGATAGCTATCTTGTTCTTTCTGGCTATTGAATGGTCGCTAAGAAAGAAATGGGGACTCTTATAAAGTTATTTGCTTGAGAACAGCTTTATTAATATCAATTTGTTTCTTACGATCAGTAGCTATTAATTCATTTGCTGCTAATTACTCTGAAAGCGATACAGTATTTTCCATACTACCGATTACTGAGTTTGAAAATAAGGATTCTGTTCTTGTTGTAGCTGAGTATTCAGATCTATTTTGGTCTCCACTCCATTCTCCAGTTTCAATAGCACCAATAGAGAATCAAGGTAATCGCATCGAGAATACACTAAAGACTGTACCCGGCTTATTTGTGAAGAACTATGGTGGAAGAAGCGGAATATCTACCCTTTCTATAAGAGGTGCTTCCTCTTCATCGACACTTGTACTGCTAAATGGTATGCGATTAAGTTCACCTCAAACAGGTATGTTTGACTTCTCACTTATTAGCTCGAATTTATTTAGTCAAGTTGATATATTAAAAGGAGGTAGTGGGGTTTTATATGGTAGCAATGCGATGGCTGGAATAGTAAATCTTAATACAACCAGTGGCCGTAGTGATTTTGTAAGCCTGGGATATGGTAGCTTTGATGATTATAATGTGGATATATCTAAAGTACTCCTGGATAGCAGTCTGTCATTCGCTGCAAGTTTTGAGTCCTTTTCAGGTAGATATCCATTTGAAAAATTTAATAGAAATTTTCAGAGGCAGAATGCTTCTTTTGACAGATTTAACCTGATTACCGATCTGAATTTGGGTGGGGAAGGGCAGAGCAGACTTGTTTCCTGGACTCATTACAATGAACGAGGCATCCCAGGTCCCTTTATTATAAATAACCCGGAAAACACTCAGACATCTTCTTCTATATTAGGACAGATGTTTGTTTACTCTGAAACGAGACAGACCCAATTAGGATCAGTCAACTCAGGTGTTAGTTTCCGGTATCAAAACTTCTTGGTCAATCAGGATGTAAGCATAAATACTCTGTCGGATATACGATATGAAAACTATGAACTTCATCTGAGAAGTACTTTGAAAGGTGATTTCTTAATGGGTAATTATCTCTTGACAGTTGAAGGCGGAGCTTCAGTTTTGGATGGAGATAATTTAGATCCTAATGTTGGTAATAAAATTACCAGAGAATGGGCTGCAATGGCATTCCAAAACTCCTATCAGCTTTTCAATGATGATAGTACTCGGCAGTCTATAGGTTTAGTATATGGAGGAAGATGCGATTATTATTCAGATACCGAACTATTGCCTAGTTTTTATATTGGTGCAATATGGGAAACGGGGACTTATTTTGATTTGACGATTGAGGCTAGCTATAATGGCAGGGTACCTTCATTTAATGAGTTATACTATCTTAATTATGGCAATTCTGACCTCATACCTGAAAAAAATATCAGTTTACCTTTATCTCTGAAATATAGAAATGAGGTTATTGATGGTATCAATCTATTAGCTGATATAACAGTTTTTTATAATGTATTTCATGACATGATACTAGCTATTCCCAAATCACCACTTGTTACAACTGCTCAAAATATAGGTTCCAGCAATATTTATGGCTATGAGTTAAGTACAAGTATACTAGAAAAAGATTTGATGATAAATGCAGGATATATAAGACAGTACCCCTTGGAATATGTACGGGGTAATGCAATGCTCATACCTAATATACCACAAGAGACTGCTAATATAGGCATATCATATCAAAAGGGAGCTATAGGGGCATCTAGTACATTCAATTATGTTTCGTTTCGTTATACTACCCGAGGTGAGGATATATGGAATATACTACCATCATACTCTACACTCGATGCAAATTTGAGCTATGAGATACAGCTTGATGATTTGACTTTACAAAATACGATATTTGTCGATAATGTTTTTGATACTCATTATGAGATTATATTGAATTATCCAATGCCTGGAAGATTGATTGGCATTAATACTAAAGTAATTTTTTGAGATGCTTATGAAGAAAGGAGCAATTTTTTTTGATAGAGATGGAGTTGTAAATGAGAGAATAGTAGGAGGTTATGTGAAAAACCCATCCGAGCTAATCTTGAATAAGCATACTCTCAAAGCAATTAAGACTGTTAAAGAAAAAGGTTACCTTGCTATTATTATTACCAATCAACAAGGAGTTGGTAAGGGTCTGATGACACAGAATGACCTAGACTCTGTGCATAAACATTTACAGGAATCAATGCAAAAGGCCATTGGTGCTCGTTTCGATGACATCTATTATTGCACAGATTTGGCAGGAAGTGGTTCTATGAGAAGGAAACCACAGCCGGGGATGCTAACCGAAGCTTTGGAAGAGCATAATGTGTCGCTAGAGAGATCTTGGTTTATCGGGGATAGTATGACTGATGTTGAAGCAGGTAATCGCATTGGTATGAATACAATTCTAATAAATAAGAATTGGGGATATGGAGGTATGGAATCACCATCTATTCATATTCCTGATTTAGAATATCTCAATGGTATTTTAATGTTTTTACCCAAAATGGAAAGATAATTTCAAAGTCTTGTCTATAGAGATCATTTACTTAGATAACATTTTTTTTAGTAATTCTGAATATATAAGGCTATCAATCCTGGAGTTCTGGTAATGTCCGGCAGATAGTTTTTGACGCATAGCCTCAAATAAACTCACTGCACACGCAACAGAGATATTCAATGACTCTATCATGCCCATTTGCGGTACTAAACAATTACCATCAGCAAGTGATTTAGCTTCTTCCGAGACACCATCATGTTCGTTGCCAAATACCAAAGCTGTAGGTTTGGTGAAATCCATGTTATATATAGATGTCGATTGTTCACCAATCGCGGTTGAATAAATTTGAAACCCTTGTGATCTTAGATGTTGATAGCATTTATCAATCGAATCCCATTTTTCTACATCAATCCACTTGACTGATCCTGCTGATGATTTTTTACCTAGTCTTCTGTAAGGCTTTGGAGCAATTGAGTTTACAACATGTATTTTGATAATTCCAACAGCATCACAGCTTCTGATGCAAGCGGATATGTTATGAGAATCATGTACATTTTCCAGAACAATGGTTAAATCTTCTTGTCTTCTAAGAGAAACATCTCCAACTTTCTTCATTCTTTTTTCAGAACGAATAAGATGAGCAGGAATAGCAACACCATTGAGTTCTACTCTGTCTTCCAGATAATCTAATTTACTCTCGTTCTTACCCATGGAATGATTAAATTATTATTCACTTTTTGTCCCAATATCTAAACCAAAGCTAATTATGGAGTTTATAGAATTTTGGACACTGTGCAGTGCTAACGGTATCGTACTGGATGAGATACAGCGCGAACAGATACAAAGATATGTAAAAGAACTTCTTTACTGGAATGGCAAAGTCAACATGATATCTAGAAAAGATGAAGAGAATATTTGGATTAGACACATAATGCATTCTCTCTCGCCACTTCGATATATTGATTTGCCCTATAAGTCTAATTGTCTTGATATTGGTTCTGGTGGAGGTTTACCAGGTATTCCTATTGCTATTGCAGCAGATAGGATAAAAATGCTGTTGACCGATTCGATTAAGAAGAAAGTGAAGATGCTACAGATGTTTGCTGACCATAGCCAGGTAAAACATCTTAGTGCCAGGCAGGTACGGGTAGAAGAACTCCAGTCTTCTAAGCAATATATCCGATCATATGATTTCATATTTGCTAGAGGAGTTGCAAAGACAGCTAAGCTATTAGAGTGGACTAACAAGATTATTAAGAAAAATGGTACATGGGTATTTCTCAAAGGGGGGGATCTGCAAGAAGAGATTCAGGAGGCAAATCATCTCTTCCCTGATGTTAAGATCAAAGAGCAACCTATCGATTTTTTTGGTGTTAAATGGTTTTCTGAAGAACAAAAAAAACTTCTGATATGCCAGAGACGTAGTCAATAAATCACCAAATCTGTAGCAGTTTAAATGAAAAAGATGATATTGTTATTAATTGTTGTTTTACTGGCCATACCAGCTACTGCTTCGGGGAATTCAGCCTTTCAGATTGCTAGATTAAAATATGAAGGTGGGGGAGATTGGTACAATGACCCTTCGTCTGAAGTTAATCTGCTGAAGTTTGTTAGTGAGAATACAAATATTAATGTAAACCCTGAATATATACCAGTTGATATAAGGACAAATGATATTTTTAAGTACCCATTCCTTTTTGTAACAGGACATGGAAGCGTTGTTTTTACAGAATCTCAGAAAACAAAGTTGGAGATGTATCTAGAATCAGGTGGTTTTATATACATTGATGATGACTATGGTATGGATAAGTTCATCAGGCCACTTTTGAATGACTTACTTCCTGACGCAAATTTAGAAACAATACCACTTACTCATCCTATTTTTTCTTCTCACTTCGAATTTGAAACTGGGGTGCCTAAGGTACATGAGCACGATGATAAAGTACCTGAAGTTCTAGGTTTGTATCAAAACGGAAGATTGTGTCTGCTATATACTTATGAGAGTAATCCTAGCGACGGCTGGGCTGATGCTGATATTCATAACAATTCACCTCATCTCAGAGAACAGGCACTCAAATTTGGTACTAATGTAATTGTTTATGCCCTTACTTATTAATCAGATCAGTTAATGAAAGACGAATCCATACATTTAATGCTGAATAAGCTTCAATCTTTTAGGAACAAGGAAAAAGTTGTTTCAGTCTGTTCAGGATTAACTCAAGCCGTTGGTTTTGTTTTAACGCTATTTACTATTGCAGTTTGGTTTGAATATCTGGCAGATTCCAGTGTTGGGGTTAGAACTGTTATATTTTGGTCATTTTTTGGGCTGTCACTGATTACTTCCTCCTTTCTTATTCTCAAACCACTTTCGGGTTTTTTATTAAGGAAAAAAGAATATCTAGACAAAACAGCTTTAAGGATCGGGGGGCATTTTTCTGAGATAAGTGATTCTATATCGAACGCGATACAACTATATTCAATGGAAAGTCATGATAAGAGTCTTACCGGGTCTGCTACACAACAACAATCAGTTTCGAATACGCTAGTAGCAGCGGGTATTGATCAGAATATTAAACCGTTTCTTGATTATGATTTTAGCCAGTTAATTGAATACAAGCGACTAAAGTTAGGTTTACTGGTTATGTTTATAGGCCTTACTTTTTTCTATGGAAGTAGTTTGATGGTTGGAGAAGATTTTGCTTTTGCTAGTAAAAGACTTACTAATTATAGTACTCAATATATCCCTGAGCATGATTTTGATATCGTTATAGGGATGATTCCTGAAAGTGTCAAAAACAATGAAATAGTAGATATCGATATAACTTTTACTGGTACTATCCCAAAACAAGCCTTTCTTTATCAGAAAGGTATAGAAGGTACTTATAATAAGACAAGTCTTACTATTGGAAGAGATGGATATAGCCTGTTCCGCACCACACCCCTAACTGAAGATTATTCTTTTTATATAGGTATACCATGGTATGGGACGGAGGTAAGATCAGATACATTGAGTATTAAGGTTTTAAATATACCTAGTGTTGTCGAATTAGATGGTGTCGTTAATTCTCCTTCTTATACAAAGATACCTCCATTGGCTTTTAATAATTCGAATCCGGCGATTTTGGCAATCAGAGGAAGTACTGCTAGGTTCAAACTTCAATCAAATACTCCTTTGGCTGCAGCTCAAATAGTATTTGTACCTGAGGATGATAATAAAATGATAGATACAATTGAGTTAGTTGTATCTGATAAGAGCGCTGAGGGAGAACTTAAGCTTCAAAAAAATGGAAAATATAGGATAGCGCTATTGTCTGAAGATGGTCTTCAAGATCAAAATGATGGTATTTATGATGTGCAGGTCTTCGATGATACTTATCCGACTGTCAAAGCTTTTTATGATGATAATCAATTGCAGGTAGATGATACAGGTATTGTCCAAATAGAAGGTATAATCAGTGATGATTTCGGCTTTTCTAGTTTGAAGCTCTTCTATCGTCTAAGTAAATCAGCTTATACTGATCCTGATAAAGATTTTTCATCATTGGACATAATAATTGATAAAAACAAGATAAATCAAGATATACTATACCTTTGGAATATGAATTCTATTGGCATATCTCCTTCTGATGAATATGAATTCTATCTGGAGGTTGCCGATAATGATCGTATTGCCGGATTTAAAAAGTCTAAGACTGGCATTATGAAAGCTAGGTTATTGAGTCTTGAAGAGTTATTAGCTGATTCAGATCAAAAGCAAAATGATATCAAGGAAAAGCTTAAGGATGCTGTTAGAGAAGCTGAAGAGATTAAGGATAAAATGGAGGATTTGAAACAAGAACTCCGGACTGACTTCCAAAAAAAGGAAATGAATTTCGAGCAAAAGAAGAAAGCCAACGATCTAGCAAATAAACAAAAAAAATTGAATCAGAGTCTGGACGAGATTAAGAAAGATATTTCTAAGGCCACCGATCAGCTTAAGCAAAATAACTTACTCTCTGAAGAAACTTTGCAGGAATATATGGAGCTACAAAAACTTATGGATCAATTGAAAGATCCTGAGTTAGAGCGTATGAGCCGTAAGATAAATGAAGAGCTTAATAAACTGTCGCCTCAGGAAATGCGCAAAATGCTTGAGAAGTCGAAATTGAATGAAGAACAGTTCAGAGAGAGTATTAAGCGTACTATGGAGCGTCTGAAAAGAATTGACATGGCAAGAAAGGCTGATGCCCTACAGAAAATGGCTGATGATTTAAGTAGAGAGCAACAAGAACTTGCTGATAGGACTGGTGAGCAAAAATCTGAACAAGAGCAGAAGAAAGATATTAACAAGCAAAATGCGTTGCAGAAGAAACTTGATGATCTTTCTAAGAAAGCAGATGAATTAAAACAGCAAGCATCTGAAGATAGCCCAAAAGCATTAGATGCATTCCAGAAAGCTGAAGAATCGCTTAAAAAGGAACAAACTTCGCAAATGATGAATCAGGCTGCCCAGCAGATGAAAAATGGTCAGAACCAGAAAGCAAAGAAAAATCAGCAGCAAGCTTCAGATAATTTACAAGAATTTGCTAGTCAGATGCAACAATTAAATAAGCAGATGAGTCAGCAGTCTAAAGAGCAGATATTAAAAGATCTGCAAAAACAAATGCAAGATATTTTGGAGCTTTCTAAGAAGCAAGAAGCGCTTAAAGGTGATACACAAAAAGCCAGCCCACAGTCGAGTAATCTGCCTGACTTAAATAAGAAACAAGGGCAATTAAAAGAATCATTGAGAAATTTAGCCAGACAGATGCAGAGCCTTTCCGAGCAAACCTCGGCACTGAGTCCTGAAATGGGTAAAAAACTCGGTGAAGCTTTAAATGAAATGCAGGGTGCAAGTAATCAGTTATCTGAAAGAAGACCTTCGCAAGCAAGTCAAAATCAACAAGGTGCTATGGCAGCTTTGAATAGTCTTGCCGGTAAAATGCAAGCTGCGATGGGGCAGATGCAACAAGGTGGCCAGGGACAAGGTCAGGGTTCTCCAGGTGGTAGTAATCCAATGGGTAATAATGGGCAGGGACAAGGTGGTTTTGGCCAACAATTACAACAAGCTGCTGCTCAGCAGCAAATGCTTAATCAAGCTATGCAAAATTTGCAAAAATCTGGTGGATCACAACCGGGGGGGATGAGTAACAAGCAGAAAGCAGAATATAGCCGTTTGCAAAAAGGACAAGGAGATGCTAAAAAGACTCTGGATCAAATGATTGAAGAAGAGAAACAAGCGCAACTACCAAATAGTGAAAAGATAAAAGAACTCCAAGATATTGCTAAAGAGATGGAAGAAATTATTAATGATTTAGAATCTGGTGATGTTAGCAATAATACGATTGAAAAACAAAATGAAATTCTTACTAGAATGCTTGATGCTATCCGATCTGAGAATAAACGTGATTTCTCTAAAAAAAGGGAAGGAAAAGACGGAAGAGATTATTACCAGAATCTTGATCAAGAAGGACTACGAAAGCTAAGAAGACGTGCTTTGCAAGAGATGATAAATCGTAATCAAAGAAGATATAAGAAAGATTATGAGCGCATTATCAGAGACTATTATGAAAGCATGGATAAGAATAATTAGAAAAAACCATAATTAACACCCAAGTCAAAATTGAATCCATAGAATAATGGAGAAGATTGTCCGAAAGTATAGAGCAAACTACCTGAAACCCCAGGGCTAAGATATAAACCTGTTATCAAAGGAATGTCATAAGCGACACCAGCTCTTAGTCTGGTGCCAAATGAATAATCATTATTAAGATCGGTATCAGGTATAATAATAGAAACATCACTTTCATTATATAATAAATCACTATCCAGACTTGTTAAAGTATGTATGAGCTGTTCATCGGCAATGATTTCTAGATCAAATCCTGCTGTAATTGATAGGTAGTTTATTATTCTTTGCTTCGCGCCAATACCAAGGCCAATAGATAGAAAATTCCTTTCAATTGTATTACGCTGTTTCCATTCTTTCTGTCCAACTGGACTAACAAGTTCAGAAAATTCTCTTTCAGTATGTTCACTATTAAAACTAAATCCGGCTCTCAACGATAATGCCAAGTCAGATTTGAGCCAATATTCGTTTAAAAACATCATCTTGAAACCAGAGCGACTAAGGATATGATTACTATCAACTACAAATCTATCAACTGATAAGCTATAAGCATCATTTGTCCAATATGTATTAAAACCTATCTCAGCACCTAAGTATAACTCCGGTACTTGATATGGATTTCTGTCACCTCCATACCAAGGAAAACCTTGTCCAACGGCCAGATGATAGCTCAGAATAGATGTAATTGAAAGAAATACTATATTTATCAAGTGGTTCCTGATTAAATGCTATCGTAGGTTATTAATATATTTTCCAGTATAAATGATAGAGTCATTGCTAGTAATCATTAGAAACGACAAGTAGGGAATTCTTTCTGCGGCAATTGGCAGAGAACATTTTGAATCTGAGTATGAAATATCAGTATTAAGTACATCTATCTCCCTTCCATATACATCGTAAATCAATAGCTTAATGTCTGCATCATTTACAGTTTCATAAACAATTTGGAATGAACTGCCATTATGTGATACTGAGCTAATGGACGGAGTTAGGTATCTGGATTTATCAAACACCTTACTTTCAAGACCAATTACTGAGTCAAGGTAGTATACAGGGGTATTTGTAACAAGATTGATGACATTACCACAGTTAGAGTTTGAAAAGCGTGGACTGATGATACGAATATTAGTACTTGAACCATTTCCTAAATAGGTATCGAAAAGTAATTTAATAAGAATTGTATCATTCAGAAATGAACTACCTTGCTCATTTAACAAATTCAATCTCAAGAAAGTTGATCCAATTGAATCTTTCTCAGGGCCGATAATACTCGAACTGGAGATTTGAGCACTTGCAGTATTATTTATATCGGTACCAGCATAGCTTAAAAGTGATCCATCATATTCAAGTAAAGCTGAAAAAGATTCAGCAATTTCAATATTACTACTGCTCAAAACCAATGGGAAAATGATTCTTCGCCCTGGTTTCGAGCTCTGATCGTATGAAAACAATCTGGTGTTTGAAGATAAATCAGCAGCTCCTTTTAAGAAGAGAACTTTTTCATTTTCTTGTACCTGATTTGTCGAAATAACTAAACTAGAATTATAATTGCCAAGCCCCGAAGGAGAGAAGCTAATCGGAAGTAGAAATTGTTGAGATGGGGCTATTATAGTATCAAAAGAGTCCGTTGAAAAAGAGCTCGTCGTTATACCCGGGGAACTGATTCTTAAGGTATCATTTCCTGTATTTGTAATAGGGAACAATGTATCAACTATTTGCTCACAATCACCAGAGATTATGACATTACCAAAATCCAAAGTATCATTCTCAATATAAAGGTTCGGACCAATTGCCCTACCACGGAGTCGGATTTCAATTTTATTCGATTCTGATTTTTGATTTGTAAACCGATTTTCTTCTAAATCAGTATATATTGTCAGCCCAACATTAAACAATCCAGTCTGCTTCGGTTTTAAGCTCAAATCTAAAACCATCTCTGAATCTAATGGCTTATTCTGTGGATATGAAATAATCTCAACATCACCGTTAAACGCAGGGTTAAGTATAAATTCACTGATGCTATCAATTTCGATAGGCAGAGTACTGAAATTATCTAATATAATTTTCAGATCACTAATTTCTGAGACAGGGATAAATCCAATATCAATTAGATTACCATTCACACTATCTTTCAATCCATTAGTTTGAGATTCCCTTATGCTTAAGCCATAATTTATGCTAGTAGCTATTGCAACTACGGAATCAGCTACTGATTTTCCAGCAGATTCATAATCAACCCTTATAAGAACCGTATCATTAGTACTACAATTATTTATAGCACTGTGTATTATCGGTATATCATAGACCTCTCTTTTAGGTGCAAGCGATTGGGGTATCTCAATATCATTAAGTCGAAAATTATCACATTTGTTGTTCGATATGGACTCGATATAGACATGTTCAATAGTGATTTCATTATCACTAACATTTCTAAAAGACCAATATTTCGTTGATTCGTAGCCATTAGAAAGAATTGTATCGAATCTAATAGTATCGGCTTTACTAGAGTCATCCTGAAACTGAAACTTCACATATGTTCCTAGATCATTATCAGTAGCTCGACCCAATAACCTAAACCTACGGGTATCTTCATTATAAGTAGTATCATCTAATTCTTCATCTGTCGATGGAGTGATATAAAGATCAGCTACAAAAACATCTCTATCTTTAACCCGATCCAGCAATATTCCATTGTGCCAATAGGAAACTTTCTTTTCGGCCCCTGAAGCTAACAAACCCGCACTAAAATCTGAGCGAAAGAAGGTATTACAAAGCTCGCACTCATAATCCAAAGGATCACCTAAGAAATAGTATGGATCTAAATTGGCAAAATAAAGTGTATTATCAGATAAATTGGTTATAACAGATTCAAAATTAAGACTATCCCCACGTTTGATAATACCAACATCAACAATAGAGTCATTGACAGGTACATCAAATTCAATATCAATCAAACCATCTTCTTGGCAGTATAGACTACTTTTGTAAGCAAATGCTGAAATAAGTAACAGCAAAAGAATTGTTTTTAAGCACAGGGTATTCAATTAAGTCTTAGAAATGTTGTGACAATTTTATAAGTTGTATCGTGTCGAGTAACAAATTTACTAGTGTTAACGTTACAAACTCGCATAAAGATATGAATGTTTAATCAACTACCAACAAGATTGATATGAAATTACCAATACTTCTTTCGACACTTTTATTTAGTGCCATTTTACTATTATCATCTCCGAAAATTGAAGTTATAGGTGGTAATACGCAAGATTGGGGGGATGTAAAACCTTCCAAAAAACCTCTTAAACATACTGTTGTCTTGAAAAACATAGGTGATGAGGTGTTAAACATAACAGGGGTGAAACCCTCATGTGGATGTACTACTGCTCCGATCGATAAGGAAAAGCTTAAGCCCGGTGAGTCAGCTAAAATCAAGGTTGAATTCAAGGCTGGTAGTTCTACCGGACCAAAAACCAAAACAATCAGAATTACTTCGAATGATCCCAGTAATCCTACTTTGATTTATAGACTGAAGGCAAATGTAGTTAAAGATCTGACAGTTGGACCTAGCCAATACTTCAATTTTTCGACAATGGAAGTAGGCAAAAAAGCCGAAAGTAAAGTTTTCATCCAGAACAATGGTAAAAAGCCTGTAACACTCTCTGATTATAAGGTTGAGCCAGCTAATGTTGAGATTAATCTCAACAAACCTGTAACACTTAAGCCAGGTGAAAAGGTTGAGGTATCAGCTTGGTTAACCCCTGAAAAAGCAGGTTACACTAGTGTAAGATTGACTATGCAAACAAGTCATCCTGAAGATCCAACACTTACTATCCAAGGCTACGGTACTGCAAAGGAATCGGCTGTTTTCAGAAATGGTTCTAAATAAAAATTGGATTTGCAACTTAAAAATCATTAAATAAAAAGCCCTCCATATGGAGGGTTTTTTATTTAAAGTACAATTCTCCAGTCAATTCCAGAGTATTCGTTTTCATCGTTACTAGCTATTACTAAGATATTTTGTTTACTTGCCCATTGTTCTATTTTGTCTTTGACAAGAGCAATACCCTGAAGGTCTAAGTTGGCATGAGGTTCATCTAAAAGTATCAGATTTCCTTTATCCTTAAGCGCTACCGAAGCCAGATAATATTTAGCTCTTTGCTTCATACCACTCGAAAAATTGCCAAGCGGCTTATTCATTGCAAGTGATAAATCCCAATAAGCAGCCTCATCATTTTGGAAAGGGGCCAGAGATATAAGACTATGATGTTCTGATAAAGTGAGTTCGTCATATAGATTCATATATGGGGAAACAAGTACAGTATTTATGATATTCTTACTATACTTAACCTTGCCTCTTGTTGGCGAGACAGTTTTCGCCATAATCTTTATTAAAGTTGATTTTCCCGATCCGTTTTTGCCCAAAATAGCAAGAGAGTTCCCGAAACAAATATCCAGATCAAGATTCTGAAATAAAGATGGGTTGTTACCATATCGATGAGTAATACTATTAATCGAAAGATCAAATTCCATCTCAACCTACAATTGCAAATTTGCCAACCAAAAAATCATCATCGGAGATGATAATTCTATATATGTATACCCCGGGTCTTAAATTAAGCGAGTTAATATCTTTGAATTCAATAGTTCGGACTGCAGTCAATGTACCTTTATTCTGAGGCTCAACTAAGCCCTGAAATGTATGTATTCTATTTAATGAAGCATCTAATATCTCAACAGTATGTTCTGTATAAAGTTCCATCTTATCATCAACTGGTAAGAACAAAGAGCTATGAGTATTTAGTCTAAATGGGGAAGGATAAGCGTAGCCTAATGCTAATGTTTCTTTACCTAATCTATCAATTACGACAATAGAATCATAAATAGATGTATTAGATATTTCAATATGATATCGGCCCTCTAGTATCGGATAAGATCCGCTAAAAGGGGTTTTAGAGAAAGAAATATCATGTTCAGTAACAATCGGTGATTCTTTACGAACAGCCTGATCGTAGTTTAAGTTATAGTGTAAGATATCAATTGTGTCATTGGTGATATTACCCACTGCTTCAATAACAAAACGAGTATATTTCAAAGCATAAGGCATCATCTTATAATTTTCGAATCCATTGTCAAACTCAATGAGATTTGCTTTTTTCTCAATAAAAGCCATATCAGGATATAAATCTACGTCTTTAAAACCAGGCCCGTCATAATCAGAAACAGCGTTATAAACCCAATTGCCATATCGAATGAATTCAGATTCCAGACTACTACCAACGGATAATAATACCTTATTCCAAGCTTGAAGGTCCGAATTTTCAGGTATCCAATCCTCTAATGTTTGGTCAGCAATTGTTGCAAAATATTGCAGATATACTTGGTCACCATAAATCTCGAATAGCATATGGAAAAAATTAGCGTATCCATAAATATCATAGCTCAGAAAAGGAAAACCAGATAATGGAGTAGGTAAAACTAAATAACTATTATTCGGATAATGGTTGCCACTTATATACTGTAGGTAATCTTTGATTTCAGGGAAAAAACGATACTCCATGTAGGTAGCAGAACTTTCCGAAAATTTTCTAGATTGACCGTCTAAGTCAGATATTGCCTGAACTGAGTGGTGAAACTCATGCATGGTTGTTACCTTAATACCATTATAGCCTTTGGACATCATGCTTGGCGATTGGAAATCATTATCTAGTTCCATGGCAGTTGTTTTTCTACCATTGATGACGGCAGTATTACTAACACGACCATAGGTACTTTTAAGGTCTTTAACATAAACCTTATAGACTAGTGTGTCCGGATCAGCTGATTCAGGATCAAAAATAATTGGCGAAGTAAAACCAAGTGAATCGATCTGCATTTCATATGCATAGTCTAGATAATAGGCAACTGAGTCTATAAAATCTGGAGTATTATTAGAATTGATGTCGGTTTTAGGAGGTGCATCAGATCCTTGATTTATCCAAAAGATTTTGAAAAGACCTTTATCCGATATAATCGAATCAGTGTAATCAGAGCTGTTCTTGATCTCTTCTATCGATTTAGTAAGACCACTCGGATTCCAACATTCGCTTGTAGAATTATGTTCGTTGATGATTGAATGGGCAGTTGGCTTGGCAAAAGTATTTACTGCAAAGCATGAAATAATAATAAATATAAATAATGAGAGCCTTTTCGTCATTAGTATCCGGCGATTACCCAAATCCGTTACTGACCTGACCTATCATAAAATGATCAAAGGAGTGTCGAAATTTAACGGAACATCTCTTTGATCATGCCCCAAGTTTTGGTAACAGAACTTGTTTTATGCGTAACATTCGCATTATCACTATAAGATATGCTACCATCTTTATATACAGCTTTGATTCTGTATATATATACATCCTCAGAATTCTTTATCTCTTGAGATTTACTCTTCTTCAAAAAAGGGCCTTCATCGATGAAAGAATATGTATTAAAATTACCAGTCGGATCCAATTCTTTAACCATTACAAAAGAATTACTCTCCGCTTTGGCTCTTTCAATATAATAATTGTCAATTCCAACTTCATTTTGAGACACGAACCTAACAGTAATGTCAGTGCCATTAGTTATTGCAGTAAAACTCTGAAGGCTTAGCATACTTGCTATCCCGGATATGAAGCCAGTAATTACAAGTATTATAATAAGTATAAGTCTCATAACTCAAATATAGCAAAACTTCAATTAATATATAGTGAAGCTTAAGTTAATTTAATTACTATCGTGGTATTGGGTATTTTTGAAATTACATCGAATAGCTATCCGTCTATACCTATTAGACACTCTATATTATAAAATAGTTTCAAGAATTATAAATAATGGCTAACCTCTATTCAGTTTTTGCTCATCCGCATTCGTCATCTACAACAACCGCTATCAACAATCTTGTTATGGAGATTGCCAGAGATAAAGGTTATACAGCTAACACCAACAATCTTTATCAACAAAAATTCAATCCTGTTCTTTCTGCTAATGATATGATTGGCTTTAGGCAAGGAAGGGTAAGTATGGATATTCAGGAAGAGCAATCAATTGTACGTGATTCGTCGCTTTTGGTTTTTGGATATCCAATTTGGTGGGCTGGCATGCCTGCAATTTTAAAAGGTTGGATTGATCGAGTTTTCTCGCATGGATTTGCATATGATATTTATGACGGCATGCCCAGAGGATTACTCAAAGATAAAAAAGCTATTATTGTTAATACTCATGGACAGCCTGAAGATGATTATAGAAGAAATGGTATGTTCAATGCTATGAATATTGTTACTGACATTGGGATATTCGATTTCTGCGGGATTGAAGTTATCGAGCATCTCTATTATGAAGATAATATGATGACTACTGATGGCAAAGCTAAGTTATTTCAGGGTATTGAAACTGATTTATTAGAAGCAATCCCTGAAGGTGATTACTTTGACAACTAAATCTAAAAGGAACCATTCACCCCTTGCTGATAGGATGCGACCGATCAGCCTTACTGATATTATCGGACATGAAAGTGTTACCGGTGAAGGTTCTATTCTAAATGGAATTCTTAACTCAATGAACTTAGGTGGTGTTCTACCATCCATTATCTTTTGGGGGCCTCCTGGTTGTGGAAAGACGAGTTTAGCAAAAATACTGGCTAAAGAGACAAAGCATAGCTTCATTGATCTGACAGCAATTTCCTCTGGCGTCAAAGATTTGAGGCAAGCTATTATTGGAGCTAGAAAGGCAAGGGAGGAAGGCCAAAATACTATTGTATTCATTGATGAAATTCATAGGTTTAATAAGTCTCAGCAGGATACTATATTGGGAGCTGTCGAAGACGGTACCATATCCTTTATAGGTGCTACTACAGAAAATCCAAGTTTCGAAGTCAATAGAGCTTTGCTCAGCAGAGCAACAGTGATTAAACTAAATGCTATCTCTAATGAAAGTATATCTAGAATAATTGATAAGGCTATTGACACAGACGAGCTTATATCAGAATATGAAGTAAAGATTGATTCTAAAAATAAGATTTCTGAGGCAGCTGCGGGAGATGCTCGTATTGCTCTGAACATACTAGAATTGGCTCTTAGAATGTCTTATGTGAAAGGAAGTAAAGAACTAAACATCACTAATGATATTCTTGAAAAAGCGATCCTTGGAAGGGCACGGAACTATGATAAGAGTGAGGATTATCATTATGATAATATATCAGCTTTTATAAAATCAATGAGAGGAAGTGATCCGGATGCTGCGCTTTTTTGGTTAATGAATATGATCCAAGGTGGAGAAGACCCTAAATTTGTTGCAAGAAGGATGATCATTTTTGCATCTGAAGATATTGGTATGGCTGATTCTAGAGCTCTGACAATAGCTAATGATTGTTTTACAGCTATTGAAAGAATTGGGCTTCCTGAAGCAATCTTTGCGCTTGCTCATGGTGTCATTTATTTATCAACAGCTCCAAAATCATGCTCGGTTAAATCGGCGATAGGAAGTAGTAAAGCAGCTGTCAATAAACAGACTAATCCTGAAGTACCATACCATCTGCGAAATGGTGTTACGCAATTGATGAAAAGCGTTGGTTATGGAAAAGATTATAAGTACCCGCATGATTATGAGAACAACTTCATTATTGAGGATTATTTCCCTGCCGGGCTTAGCAACCGATCATATTATCAACCAGCAAAGAATTCTGAAGAAAAATATATTCTTGATTTGATGAGAACAAGATGGGGTAAAAGATATGATTAAGATTTGTTTCTTTTTAATGTTAATAAGCCCGTCGATAATTTCTGCCGGGACTGCCGGAAATTTTTATAATGATGAGCCTTTGAAGCTTATAGAAATGCCTGTAGCTGGCGTGCTTGATACGAAGGATTTTGCTTCAAGGACTTTTATATACGGCGATGGTACACTTTTAGCGGAGTTATATTACTCGCCTTATGATGATCTTGATGTAGGTTTATCTTTATCTGCTAATAATTTGCTTGGTACAAATGCACCTGTTTTACAGAATTGGCCAGGCCTTCATATTTCTTATAGAGTACTAGATGAACAAGAGCATTTTCCCGCTATTAAGCTAGGACTAGATACTCAGGGACGTGGTCGTTGGTTATCTGAATCTGATCGTAATGAGCTTCCATCGCCAGGTGTTTTTTTAGTATTGTCAAAACAATTCGAATCTTATTTAGGAGGGGCATCCCTTCACGGTGGTTTAGGATACTCTATTCACCCTCTGCCCAATCTAAGAGATATGAATTTGTGGCTAGGTGCCGAAACAGCCTTATGGGATCATTTTGGACTTGCTTTAGAATATCTTTATTTTTTTAATGATAATGCTTATTCTCAACTCTATACCGATGGTTTTATAAGCTTTGCATTTTCTGCTTCATTAAGTTCTGATATTACTATTTCTCTAGCATTGAGATCAACTAAAGCCAATTTAGGGAGTAAAATAGTACTAGAGAGAACTATGATTATTGAATATAGGCTTTGAATATGGTATGAAGATTATTCTCATTGATAATAAAAAAGCCCAGCTTTTGAGAGCTGGGCTTTCAATATCTAACTAACTTATGAGAATTTAATTCCCACCGAAATCAGATGGATACATCACGAATGTCTTCAGTTCGCTTTCTCTAAGATATTTATTGGCTATCATCTTAATATCATCAAGTTTTATTTTATCAAGATGATTCTTATAATCAAGATATTCCTCTATAGCAATACCGTTTTGATCAGCACTCATCATCCAAGACATCCACGCGCCGTTGTCTTTGACACTAAGTTCAAACTGTGTTTTTTCCTGAGATAAGAATTTTTCCAAATCATCAGCTTTAGTTCCTTCTTTCTTCACTTCTTTATAGTAATCAGTGACAGTTTCGATCAACTCGTCAACTCTTCCAGGATCGCAAGAGAAGTATACAGAAACTGAGTATTTTTCTTTAGGATTCTTAGAAGTACTATAGAATACTGATGGCGAATAGACTCCTCCTTTTTCTTCACGCAATCGCTTGATCATAGCAAAATCAACAACTGTTTTTAATAGATCCAGCTCGATATTGTTCTCTCTGTTATAATCGAATTCGTCATTGATGGTAATAAACACATGAGCTTTATCATCTAAGCCTTTGTAAATCTTCTTGTTAAGATTTCCTTTAGGCGTTTTTTCACCAATATCTTTCCAAGTTTCTTTAGAAGGTTTTGTTGGTAGAGTTGCCATATATTTTTCCAGGTATGGCCTTAGAGTATTCAAATCTATATCTCCAACCATGTAATAAGTGAAGTCATTTGCATCATTAAATCTCTGCTTATACAACTGATAAGCTTTGTCAAGATCCACAGATTCAATTGTTTCAACAGTTGTAGGCATACTTCTGAAGTGATATCCTGACATTACATTCCCAATTGTATCTTGTAAAGCAGATATCGGATTATTTGCACGTTGCTTAAGTCCGTCAATAGTTCTTATTTTCCATGAATCATAGGCCTCCATGTTCTTTGCAGGGTCTGTGAAGTACATATGTACTAACTGGAACATTGTTTCCAGGTCTTTAGGAGTAGATTGGCCAAAAAAGCCTTCGTATAGTTCCCCAACATATGGTGATACATTTGCATTCTTACCAGCAAGTAGTTTCATAAGCGTAGGGGTGTCATATTTGCCAAGACCACTAGCATTTACAAGACTTGCTGAATAAGTTGCGTTTTGGAAATCACCGTTAGATACAACAGAGGTACCTCCAGGCGATGATGCTCTGAACATAATTTCTTCAGATTTGAAGTCAGTAGGTTTTACTTTTACTATTACACCATTAGATAGCTCGAATGTTATTACTCCAGTTTTATCATCAGCTGATTCAGATTTAATTTTCCCTGGTGTGAGATTTTTAGTGAATAGCTCCATACCTTCAGTATCATCCGAATATGCTTCGTAAGATGCTTTAGCAGAATTAGCTACAAGTGAAATAAGTTCTGACTCACTTGGTACCTCAACACCATCTTGTTCTGGAGCAGCAACTGTTACAGCAATATTCTCTTTGCGGATATATGATTTATATCTCTGGTTAACTTCTGCAAGTGTGATATTCTTATCAAACTGTTGTGCCATTGCATATTCATAAGCTATGCCTGGTATTGGTTCATCATTAAGGAAGTTTCTTACATATTCCATAGCCAGATTACCAGATTCCGCGTCTTTTCTGGCTTTATATCCTGTCTCATATCCAGTCAGTACTTGTGTTTTTGCACGATCAAGTTCTGATTTGGTAAAGCCACCCTGATATGCTCGGTAGACTTCACCCAAAGCTGACTCAAGACCACCCTTAATATCCTCTGTCTTCGGGACTACATTAATTATAAAAGCAGATATTCCGGAAAAATCACCAGTGTAACTGGCAAATGCTTGCCTGAATGGTGGATTACCAGATTGTATCTTCTCTTGAACTCTCATAGAGAACATTGTTGCAATAAGTCCATCAATATATCCTTTCCTATAGTCGCCAATAGTACCGTCACTTTCTTTCGGACCTTTCATATACACACTGGCTATAGCGTATGGCATTTCAGGATCAGTAGCCACTCCTGCAATAATACCAGGGTTGTTCTTAATACTATGCTCAACTATCTGGCGAGGTTTTGATGGATTTTTGATGCCAGCAAAATGTTTTTTTATCAACTTTTCAGTTTCGTCTACATCAATATCACCAACTACAACAACTGCTTGGTTCTGAGGAATATACCAATCGCCATAGAATCTTGTAAAAGCTTCATACGGAGCTTCCTGGAGGAGCGTCGTATCGCCAATGATATTATGCTTTACATGCTTAGCGTTGTAGAATGTTATTGGTGCTAATTTTTCCTGAACACGGCCTTGGGCGTTACGGCGTTGGCGATATTCAGATATAATAACACCACGCTCAGCATCAATTTCTTTCTCATCAAACAGAGCTTTATGTGCCCATTGCGAAAGAATTTCGACACCCTTTTCCAGATTATCTCCTTCATTAGAGATAGGTATCATATAAACTGTTTCATCAAAATTTGTATAGGCATTGATATCTGCACCAAATCTTGCTCCTGTTTTCTCAAGGAAATCAAGAAGTTTGTTTTCCGGATATTTTTCGGTACCATTAAAAAGCATATGCTCTGAGAAGTGTGCAAGTCCATTCTGATCAGGATCTTCTTGCAATGCACCAACTTTGACGGCTAACCGAAACTCAATGAATTTTTCAGGTTCTTCGTTGTGCTTAATGTAATAACGTAGTCCATTTGGTAAAGTCCCTGTTCGTATGTCACTGTCAATCGGTATGACTGTATTGGTCTTTGTCGCGTCTATATCTGGTATTTGAGCCGACAAGCTACCACTGAATGCGATAGCTATTGCTAATGAGGTAAGAAAACCCTTCATTGATTGATTACTCCGTTGGATAAAAAACAGTGGATTGTTCGTTTTCAATGGTGGATACGCTTACCGAAATATATAAGTTGCGAATGAAGTTAACTTTAGAATGATTATTTACTGAATTGTTTAGAACAATACAGCTATTAAATCGTCATTTGATTATGCAAAATAAAATTATCTTCAATGCAAGTTGGCGTGGAAAATTCCATCCCAGATTAAAAAGAATATCATTAATAGACAAATCAATCTTGTCTGATAATAATCACTTCTATAGAATTATGTCAGGGCTTTTTCTCTCTTGTCTATGCTTTTTTCTCGCTCCTGTAGTTATTATCTCTCAGAACAATATTTCTGTTGCCAATGAAGCGACTGATTTTGAAGGTAAGGAAAATCAGCCGCTGACTCAAGAAGAGTTTTTTAAAAAGATTAATCGAAGTTTTGACATTTTGGGAGCAGTCTATAAAGAGGTTGCAATAAACTACTTAATAGATGTTGATCCTGAATTACTTATGGATAAGGCTATTCGTGGAATGCTGAATAACCTTGATCCTTATACAGTTTATTATACCTCCGATGAAGAAACCCTTACTGATCAGTTAAATAGAGATGAATATATTGGATTTGGAATTACAATATCGATTATTGATTCTACTATATATGTAAATAGAGTCAAAGCAGGTTATGGTGCTGAAATTGCTGGATTTAAACCTGGGGATATCATACATGAAATTGATGGTATAAAACTATATGGTATGCGTCCCGATTCTATTTCAAACTATACTCATGGTAATTCGGGGACTGTAAGTAATGTTGTTCTTATCAGAGATGGTAAGAAGATAAGTACAATAGTGGAGAGAATGGAGATTACTGATCCCGCTGTACCATATTATGGTATGCTTGATTCCGGGGTTGGGTACATATCATTAGAAAGATTTTCGAGTGGTTCTGCTCTTGAACTCAAGCAGGCCCTGAGAAGTCTTGATAAAGCCAATGACCTAAATGGGCTTGTTATCGATCTAAGGGGGAACTCCGGAGGGCTGCTTAATGAAGCTGTTCAGATTGCTGAGACATTTGTACCGCTAAATAGTGAGATTGTTTCAACCAAGGGAAGATTGGACGTTGAAATCCAGACTTATCAATCTCTAAAGCAGCCTGAATATGGGGATCTCAGGCTGGCTATTATAGTTGACGAACAGAGTGCAAGCGCAAGCGAAGTAATTGCTGGAGCTATACAAGACCTTGATCGAGGAATAATAGTCGGAAAACAGACTTTTGGTAAAGGACTGGTACAGACATATTCAAGATTGCCGCATGGGGCGAAACTGAAGATTACAACTGCTAATTACTTTACACCATCGGGTAGAAGTATTCAAAAATTAGATATTGAAAAACTAGTGTCAAATCAAGAAAGGCGATTGGATGATACACTAATTTTTACTACTGTCAATGGCCGTGTGTTATCTCAATTCAACGGTGTTATGCCTGATACTTTAGTTAACGGATTTAATCTTCCGAATGAGTACCTCTCAATACTCAGCCCCCGTTTTGTTTTTGAATTTATTACTAGAAATGTAGTGAATACTAGTGATTTTGGTTTGAATTCTGAGATTGATGATAATCTGGTTTATGCTCTCATTGAAAGTGTTGATTTTGATCAGCTTAAATATGCTCTACCCAACCTTGAGTATTTACTTTCTGTTGATGAACAAGTTATTAATAATGAACTGGGTGCAGATATTGATAGAGAAGTGAATTCTGCTAAAGAAAGGATTCTTATAAGCACTAAAGAAAGATTGAAAAAAAGGAAGTCAGAAATTAAACAGCTTCTAAAGATTGAATTACTAAGACGCAATCTTAATCTTGATGAGTATCTTGATTTTGTGCTTGCTAATGATAATGTAATTTCAACTGCTGCAGATATTCTGGATTCGCATAGTTATATCAATCTTCTTAGTAATGGGTCGTCAGTTATTGATACTGGAGAAGAAGCTGCGTTACCAATAGGAGCAGAAGACCTTGAAAAAGAGTAGGGAATTTGGTAATTTTGTAGTTCGTATATTTCGTGCTTAAATACATTGAGTTGGCACGCACAATGGACATAAGGTATAGATGAGAATAACAAAACAGTATACCAACCGTGAGTCTCAATCACTGGATAAGTATCTTCAAGAGATAGGTCGAGTTGATCTAATCCAGGCTGATGATGAAATAGAGTTGGCCAAATTAATTAAAGGTGGCGGACCTGAGAGTGTTAGAGCTCTTGAAAGGTTGGTAAAAGCAAACCTTAGGTTTGTGGTATCTGTTGCAAAACAGTATCAAAATCAAGGACTGTCCCTTGGTGATCTTATTAATGAGGGGAACCTGGGACTGATCAAAGCTGCAAAAAGATTTGACGAAACAAGAGGATTTAAGTTTATTTCTTACGCTGTTTGGTGGATCAGACAATCTATTCTGCAAGCATTGGCGGAACAAAGCAGGATTGTTCGGCTGCCTCTTAACAGAGTAGGAGCTCTGAATAAGATTGGTAAGAAATTTAGTGAGCTTGAGCAGGAATTTGAAAGAGAACCTACTGCTGCAGAATTGGCTGAGCAACTGGGCATGTCTGTCTCTGAGATTTCTGAAACAATTAAGATATCTGGTCGACATCTTTCAGTTGATGCTCCTTTTGTACAAGGTGAGGATAATAGACTGTTGGATGTACTTCCAAATGAACAACAACCACCTCCTGATTCTGAATTGATAAGAGAGTCTCTTAAAACAGAAGTAAAACAGGTTTTGGGATCGCTCTCGAAAAGAGAAGCAGATGTGATCAGTCTATATTTTGGACTTGATGGTCAGTCTCTGACCTTAGAAGAAATTGGTGAGAAGTTCAATCTGACCAGAGAACGAGTAAGACAAATTAAAGAAAAGGCGATCCGTAGGTTGCGCCACGCATCTAGAAGCAAGAGCCTAAGAGCATTTTTAGGTTAAATCTATTATCCCCAAGAAGGGGTAAATGAAAGGAAATATCATGAGTACGCTAGAAGTAAGGGAAAATAAATTTGCCTCTCTAGAGGAGCTTGGTGTTAAAACTGATAAAACTGGTATTGTTGCTTCTCCTGAAGAAATTGAGTCTTTAAAGCTACCTGTTTTTGATAAGGCTAATAAGAATAATCCTACATATTCTATTACGAAAGGTCGAAGGCCTGAGTGGCTAAAAGTAAAAGCACCTGGCGGAGAGCAGTTTGCTGAGATCAAGAAAATGATGCGTTCTAAGTCTTTGCACACTGTATGTGAAGAGGCTCGTTGTCCGAATATTGGTGAATGCTGGAGTGCTGGAACTGCTACATTTATGATTTTGGGTGATACTTGCACCAGATCATGCGGTTTTTGTGCAATCAAAACAGGCCGCCCCGGACTGGTAAATCCTTTTGAGCCCCTTGATGTAGCCCGCTCTGTACAAAAAATGGGGCTTAAACATGCTGTAGTTACTTCGGTAAATAGGGATGAATTACCTGATCAAGGTTCGGAAATATGGGCTAAAACTATAACTGAAATCAAAAGAGTTAACCCTGGAACTACCGTAGAGGTGCTTATCCCTGATTTTAAAGGTGATAGGGAAGCATTAGATCGGGTAATTGAAGCTGCTCCTGATGTATTAAATCATAATATTGAAACTGTACCTAGAATTTATAAGACTGTACGTCCTCAGGCTAGATATCAGAGATCACTAGATTTGCTAGATTACTGTAAAGAAAATGGGATGAGAACAAAGACAGGAATCATGGTAGGTATAGGCGAAACAGATGATGAGGTTCTGGAAGTAATGCGTGACCTGGTTGATATCAAATTAAATGTGTTTACTATTGGTCAGTATCTTCAACCTTCAGTTAAACATCTGCCAGTTGATAGATTTGTGACTCCTGAGACATTTGATAGATATAAAATTGAGGGTGAAAAAATGGGGATCGAGCATGTAGAATCTGGTCCTCTGGTACGATCTTCATATCATGCTGAAAGACATGTCTGATTTTTTGATGATCATAGGTAAAGGATAAGAAGTTACCTCTATCTATGAAATCATCTGACAAACTACATATAACCGTACTAGGCAGTGGTACTTCTACAGGTATACCTGTTATCGGATGTAAATGTAATACATGTTTGTCTTCGGATCATAGAGATAAAAGATTACGGTGTTCACTTTGGGTCAGAAAAGGAAATACATCTGTAATTATAGATACTGGTCCTGATTTCAGGCAACAAGTGCTTACTCACGGAATTGATTTTGTTGATGCCATTGTATATACTCATTTTCATAATGATCATATTGCTGGTTTCGATGATATTCGAGGGTTTAATTTCAGTCAGCATGAGCAGATGGTAGCTTACGCTGATAATTCTACAATATCTGTTATTAAAAGAACTTTTCCGTATGCTTTTGGTGATAGCCTTCAGGTAGGTGGTGGACTTCCTCAAGTAAATTTTATTGAAATTAGTACCCAACCCTTTGTAGTTGGGGATTTGAAATTCGAACCACTGGAGTTAATGCATGGGAAACTACCAGTTAAGGGATTTAGAATAGGTGATTTTGCGTACTGTACTGATACGAACTATATACCTAATCAAACGATAGATAAGCTAAGAGGTCTTAAGTATTTGATAATAGATGGACTTAGGCCTGAAAAACATCCTACACACTACAATATCAGTGAGTCATTACAAGCTATTAATCAGATAACACCACAAAAAGCTTATCTAACTCATATTGCTCATCAAATTAGACATTCGGAATTAGAGGGTAATCTGCCGGAGAATGTTTATATTGCTTACGATGGATTGACTTTAACACTATAATTTAAAAACTTATATCAAATCAGTTAAAATGACATATCTGAATGGCTGACAAAATAGAACCACGTGAAGGATTAATTTTAGTGGTTGATGATAATAGGATTAATCTTCAGGTTATTTCTCAAACTCTGAAATCACTTGGAACCAAAATAATCAAAGCCGAAAACGGCTACAAGGCTCTATCATTACTTGATGAAGTGAGCCCATCATTGATATTACTTGATATCATGATGCCTGAAATGGATGGGTATGAAGTCTGTAGAAGAGTAAAAGAAAGACCTGAACTTCGAGATATACCAATTATTTTCCTTACTGCTAATGTTGATAGTGAGAATATACTATTTGCTTTTGAAGCAGGTGTAGTAGATTATATAGTGAAGCCTTTTAATCCTGCTGAACTGCTGGCCAGGGTTAGAACCCATCTTGATCTTATGTTTTCCAAGGAAAAGCTCAAGGCTTTGAATAGACAATTGCAGAAATATAATGCTGAGAAAAATGATTTCCTTGGTATGGTTTCTCATGATTTGAAGAATCCAATTTTTAATATCCAAATGTTGGCAAGAGTTATAAATGAGGATGAAAATCTTCCGAGAGAGGATATCGAGGAGTTTAGTAGCGATATATTGACTTCTGCTTCGAAAATGCTGGACCTTATCAAAAATTTACTTGACGTAAGTAGAATGGAAGAAGGTAGCTTTAAATTAAAACTCGAGCAAATTGATATAATTCAGGTTGTCAGGCATGCAGTTAAGCTATATGAGGAAAGGGCTGCCAATAAGAATATTAACCTTTATTTCAATTCAGAACTTACTAGGGCAATGGTCTTTGCAGATAATATGGCGCTAGAACAAGTGATGGATAATCTACTTTCAAATGCAATAAAATACTCTAAGTTTGATAGAAAAGTTTTTATTAGTGTTACAGATGAACAAAGTAGTATTCGGGTTGAGGTCAAAGATGAAGGACCGGGTTTCTCTGATGAAGAGAAAGAGAAAGTATTTGGAAAGTTTGTAAAACTTAGTAATAGACCAACTGCTGGTGAGAGTTCTACTGGCCTTGGTTTATCTATTACCAAACGCTACATAGGTGAGATGAATGGTAAGATTTGGTTGGAAAGTAAACAAGGGGTAGGTTCTTCCTTTCTTTTTGAGTTACCAAAATCATAGTATAAAACTATAGTTTATCAAGAATCTTTGACTTGATCTCGGCCATTGCCTTAGAACGATGGCTAATACTGTTTTTCTTTTCTCTATTCATCTCAGCAAAGCTAATTTCATAACCATCAGGTATGAAAATAGGATCATATCCAAATCCTTGGCTACCCATAATGTGGTTTGATATAGTACCATCAATGCGTCCATGTGCGTATTCAAAGCCAACACCATCGTAATAGCAGATTACCGTTTCAAAATATGCTTTACGATTTTTTATATCTTTCATTTCATTCAATAAAAGCTTTATGTTATCATTGTCGGTTGAATTAGATCCAGCATATCTGGCAGAGTTGATTCCAGGCCTACCTTTGAGATGTTTTACACAAAGCCCCGAGTCATCGGCTATCGAAGGAATTTTTGTTCTACTATAAAATGCTTTTGCTTTGATATAAGCATTTTCTTCAAAGTCATGACCATTTTCTACTGGCACGAAATCACTCAGGCCTATATCTTCAGGAGTAATAAACACTAATGTCTCATTATCCTTGACAAGCTCTTGATACTCTTCGATTTTTCCCGGATTGTTAGTTGCTAGAAGGATTTTCATTATTTGACTTCAAAAAATCGTTAATTAATTGTTTTGCTTGAAAGTACGGTGATAGCTTCTTTTTATTATCCACAGTAGTCAGGCTCTTCTTGAAGCTTTCAATTAAGGTGTGCAATGCTATATCTTTAATCCACTTTCTGGTCTGCTCAATTCTAAGAGTTTCAAGTTTACCACTTGTCTTATCACTCTTCCATTTACTTTCTATCTTTGTCCAAAGCTCATGAACTCCATACCCACTAACTGAGGATATAGCTGATAAGTGATTCTGCTTTTTCTTAGTAATGGCGAGAGCATTTCGGAGAAAATCTAAGCTTTGTTTAGCAGCAGTTTTTGTTATACCATCCATTTTGGTAACAGCAATGAAGTCTGCTATTTCAATTATTCCCTTTTTTATGCCTTGGAGATCATCTCCACTTCCAGGCTGTGCCAACAGTAAAAAATAATCACACATGTCTCTTACAAGGAATTCAGATTGACCAACTCCTACAGTTTCTATCATTATAATATTATAGCCTGCTGCCTCACATAGTAATATTGATTGACGAGTAGCATTACCAACTCCACCTAGCGAATTAGAATTTGGTGATGGGCGAATATAAGCACTAGGATGTATTGAGAGTTTTTCCATTCTGGTCTTATCTCCCAGTATGGATCCTTTAGATAATGATGAGGATGGATCTACAGCAAGAACAGCAACCTTATGTCCTAACCTGACAAGCTGTTCACCAAGGCAATCAATAAAAGTTGATTTACCGGTACCTGGTGGCCCTGTGATACCAAGCCTTACAGCTTCATAGTTTTCAGACATTACTGATTCAACTATCTGTGTGCCTAACTCCCTTTTTCTTTCGGAGGTACTCTCTATGAGTGTAATTGCTTTGCTTAGATATCTAGTCTCACCATTTTTCAGACCATTTATTATATTCTCAATATCCATGTACTAAGTCTCGTACTACTGCCGAATCCTATCAAATGGGGAAATTATTTTGGTTCTGCTTTTTTATTGGAACTATCATAGGCTTTTATTATATCGGCTACAAGTTTATGCCGAACAACATCATGATGATCAAAGTAAACAAAATCAATACCATCAATTTTTCTTAATATTCTCTCAGCTTCAACTAATCCAGAAGTTACACGTTTTGGCAGATCAACTTGCGACTTATCACCAGTAATGATAGCTTTACTACCTTGTCCTAGTCTTGTTAGAAACATTTTCATTTGTGTGGAGGTCGCATTTTGTGCTTCATCGAGAATGACAAAAGAATTATTAAGAGTTCGCCCCCGCATATAGGCCAGAGGATTGATCTCAATGATATTTCTTTCCTTGAGTACTTTCAATTTTTCAGTGCTGAGCATGTCTTGTAAAGCATCCATCAGAGGTCTCAAGTACGGATCTATTTTCTCAGATAAATCACCAGGTAGAAAACCTAGTGATTCTCCTGCCTCAACGGCTGGACGGGAAAGGATAATACGCGAAACCTCATTTCTTTTGAGTGCTGCCAAAGCGAAAGCTACAGCTAAAAAGGTTTTTCCAGTACCAGCAGGACCTATTGAGAATACAAGGTCATTTTCTAATACTTTTCTGAAATACTCTCTCTGCTTTGGTGTCTTGGCTTTGATAACACTTCTAACACCATTGTAAATAATTGTCTGCGTAGAGCCAGGCGAGATTTTAGTTCCAGCATTTTCAATAGCATCAATGAAATTTAGAACCATTGATATATCATCTTCATTAAGAGAGCCATTACGATTATACATATATATCATCTCTCGAAGTACTCCCTCAATTTTATTGAGTTCCTCTTCAGTTCCCCTGAGAATTATATTATGCCCTCTAATGATAATAGTGGCTGCCTGAAAACGATTTTCAATCATATTTAGGAATGAGTCATTATAACCTAAAATTTCTCCTAGGTTAATATCCTCCAGCTCGATCACTCTCTCTGTAGCTTCTACCATAAAATATTCACTTAGTTATTAAAAACCCCGTAGCATTTATGCTACGGGGCAATCATTGGATAACTATATTTTCTTAACTAGCATTAATTTGTACCATTTCCAGTATCATCAGCACCAGTCTGAGCTTCCATAGATTCTCTTTTGTCTCTATAGTATTGTCTTTCCAATTTTTTAGCCTCAGCATCCATAGCACCTTTTTGCGGCAACTCAAGAATCTGACCCGGGAAAATAATGTCAGGGTTCCTAATTTCATCACGATTAGCTTGCCATATCTTTGGCCATTGGTTAGGATCGCCAAGTATTTCAGGTCTTCCTGCTATATTCCAGAGACAATCACGAGAAGTTGCCCAAGGACGAACAGTATAAGTAGTAATCTTCTTCTCTCTGTAAAGACCTTTTATTTCGCGAGCTAAATCAATTATCGGTTGATAAAACTCTTCCATAAGAGAGATTTTATTTCTCCTAAGTTGATTCAGATCATATTCTAATTTCTCCACATCACTTCTTTTATCAGCAAGTTGGTCATTACTAAGTGTTTGCATTTGACGAACACGGCTTCTAATCTCGCCCAATTTTTTTCTGAACGCATCAATATCAGCCTGAGTAGCACTCAACATATCCAATAAGGCTTTATCACAATCCCGCAGAGATTTCTCTGCATCCGCAATTTCTTGTTTTACTTTGGAGTATTTCTCTTTTTCTGTAGCAAGCTTAGCTTCCAGTTCACTGACATCTTTTTTCAGAGATCCAATTCTAAGATCAGCTTCTTCTTCTGTTAGTTCTTTATCCGGTTTGCTTGCAGGTGGCATTTCAGCACTATAAGAGCTGAATAAACATAAGGTCAAGCTTGTAACTAAGAGTAAGAGTAGTTTTATTAGGTTCATCATACTTATCTCCTCTCCGTTGGTATCGACTGTTCATTTGGATTGTAATCAGGCCATACATTAGGCCAATTGCGAAGTTTGTCCTCTACAAATTTCTTTTTTCTGTCACATTCATCTGCATCGGCTTTCTTACGGCTAAGTTCCGACTGTAGCGACCTTGTATCATCTTGGACTCTTTTTATTTCAGCAGAAAGTGATTCTTTCTGATTACGTAGGTCTTTCAGCATGGCAAGCTGTTGTTCAGTAACCATACTAGTACATGAGCTGCTCATCAAAATGCCGCCCAAAGCAAGAGTACCTAGGGCGAGCTTCCGGAGATTGGGTGTTAGCATATATATGTCTCGCTTGTGAATATTAGCAATGTAATTTCTTAATTTTGAAATAAGTTTTTTGTACAACATTTGTTGGCAAAATAATGAAATAACAGCTACATATAGCAATACTGACAACATTTCTCGACCTTTGTGCTACAAAGGATCAACAAACCCTATCATGATATAGAAATCAATGCAAGAAATATCTAAAAACTTTGACTTTAACTCTTCGGAAAAAAGTATCGCGAATAGATGGGAAGAAGGTAAACTATTCTCTGATAGTGAAAATCAAGGGGATACTTATTCAATTCTAATGCCTCCACCTAATGTAACTGGGATACTTCATTTTGGTCATGTATTAAATCATACTCTTCAAGATATTTATATCCGCAGAAATAGGATGGAGGGTAGAAAAGTTTCCTGGTTCCCTGGTCTTGATCATGCTGGTATAGCTACTCAAGCAAGAGTTGAAAAAGAACTCGCAAAGGAGGGAATAACTCGATATGATCTAGGTAGAGAGGCCTTCTTGGAAAAAGTATGGGAGTGGAAAGAAAAATACGGAGGTATAATCATTGATCAGCTCCGTAAACTTGGGAATTCCAGTAATTGGGATAGATTACTTTTCACTATGGATGATAATGCCTATAAAGCTGTACAAAGAGTTTTTATCGAGTTGTTTGAAGAAGGTCTGATCTATAAGGGGAAGCGTATTATAAACTGGTCTCCTGTTTCAATGACAGCTTTATCTGATGAGGAAGTTGATTTCAAAGAAGTACACGGTAAGTTCTATACTTTGAAATATAAGTTATCAGATGGTAGTGGTGAATTGCTCGTAAGTACTGTCAGGCCTGAAACACTCTATGGTGATATTGCAGTTGCTGTAAATCCGAAAGATGAAAGGTACAAAGACTTAATTGGTAAGAAAGCAATTGTACCTGTGGTCGGTAGGGAAGTTGAGATCATTGGTGATGACTATGCTGATCCTGAGTTTGGTACTGGTTGTGTAAAGATTACTCCAGCTCATGACCCCAATGACTATGAGATTGGATTAAGACATAACCTGGAGATGATCAATACGATTAACCCAGATGGTACAATGAATGACCTGGCTTCAGAATTAAGTGGTCTTGATAGATTTGAAGCAAGGAAAAAAATGGTATTGCTTCTGGAAACTGCTAATATGATGCATTCGGTAGAAGATTATACCCATAATGTTGGTTTCTCTCAGAGAGGAGGTGAGCAGATAGAACCTTATCTTTCTGATCAGTGGTTTGTGAAAATGGCTCCTCTTGCAGAAATAGCTATGGAACCTCTTGAAAATGGAGAAATTAAATTTCATCCCCGGCATTGGGAAAAAACCTATAAACACTGGATGAGTAATATCAGAGACTGGTGTATTTCAAGACAGTTGTGGTGGGGCCATAGGATACCAGTTTACTATGATGCAGATGGAAAATATGTTGCTGCAGTTACTGAAGAAGAAGCCAGAGAGAAGTTGGGCCTTACCGCAGAAGATTATATCAATCAGGATCCCGATGTACTTGATACATGGTTTTCATCGTGGCTTTGGCCAATGACCACAATGGGTTGGGATGGTAAAATGAATGAGGATACTGAAATAAGTCGTGAGTATTTACCGACTGATTTATTGGTTACTGGCCCTGATATTATATTCTTTTGGGTAGCAAGAATGGTAATGGCGAGTAAAAAATTTAATGGCAAAATACCATTCAAGAATGTATATTTTACTTCTATGATACGGGATGGACAAGGGCGCAAACTTTCGAAGTCTCTTGGTAACTCTCCTGATCCGCTAAATATTTTTGAAAGCTATGGAGTGGATGCAGTTAGATTTACCATGATTTACCTGGCTCCGCTTGGTCAAGACGTTAGAATGGATGTTAATCTTGATGCTCAGGATATCCCGTCAATGGAAATTGGCAGGAACTTCATTAATAAGCTTTGGAATGCTTCCAGATTTATCTTGATGAAAAGAGAAAAGATATTTCTTGATTTAGATTTACTTGAGATAGATAATGTAGTAGAGAAGATCGGAGCAGATAGACTTGATATTGCAGATAAGTGGATTCTAGGTCGATTAAATTCAGCTATTAAAAGTGCTGATAAGAATCTGAAAGAGTTCAAAGTAAACGACTATAGCAAAGCTCTTTACGAGTTTGTCTGGACTGAATTCTGCGACTGGTATATCGAATGCTTCAAGACATCCTATTATAGTATAGAAGAAGGGTCTTTAGACAGAGAAAATAAGCTTTTATTTGCTCAGAGCATATTAGCTCAGACTATAAAACTGCTACATCCTGTCATTCCATATATAACTGAAGAAATTTGGTCTTTGATCACGATTAATATTGATAGTGTGGGATTACTTGCTAAGTCCCATAATCCGAAAGTATTAGATACAATCGAACAGGAAAATGAATTTGATACTGTACGCTCTTTTGTTGATGAGACCAGGAAAATAAGAGCATCGGTATCGGCTATATCTCCTGGACAAAGAGTCCCTGTCTTTTTCATTCCAAGTTCGTCGGAAGTCAAAGAGGTTACTTTAAATAATCAAGACCTTCTTACGGCTTTAGTCAGAGCAGAGACTATTAATATTATTAACACCAAACCTGATAACTCAATATCGAGCGTTACTTTATTAGGAGAAATTGGTCTGGAAATAGGAGATGTCATTGATATTGATGCTGAAAAAGAAAAGATTAACTCTGAGATTAATCGTATTACTAACCAGATCAAAGGTATTGAGAAGAAGTTAGCAAATGAGAGATTCGTGCAAAATGCACCCAAAAATGTTGTAGAAATGGAGCGGAAAAAGCATACGGATATGTCAATGAAAATAAAACAACTTGAAACATCTCTAAACTCTTTGTGACAAAGGATGTTAGTGTTGGCTATTAAGTGCTTAACCACAGATTTTGTATGTAAATTTAGTATATTTGTTGTCTCAGCGATAGTGTTATATTAAGTAAACCATATCGTTATTGGGTAGCATCAACAGTATAAAACCATTATAAAAATATATAGATGGAAAAGAACCCCAGACTAATTCTTCCTGAAATTGAGAACCTTCGTGATATAGATGTTTATATCAAGAATGGTGGCTATGAAATGTATAAAAAAGCCGCTACAATGTCCTCAACCGAGATTATTGATGAAGTAAAGAAGTCAGGATTAAGAGGCCGTGGCGGAGCGTGTTTCCCAACTGGCCTCAAATGGTCTTTCATGCCCAAAACAGATGATAAACCAAAATACTTAGCTATAAATGGTGATGAATCTGAACCAGGTTCATTTAAGGATAGACAGATTTTCGAAGATAATCCCCACCAGCTAATTGAAGGTATTCAGATAGCTGGTAGAGCTATGGGAATTAAAGCTGCTTATATATATATACGTGGTGAATATCATAAGTGGGTTGATATCATGCAGAAAGCCGTTGATCAGGCTTATGCAAAAGGGTATCTTGGTGAGAAGATGAAAGAGACATTAGGTGGTGATTATTCTGTAGATGTCTATGTGCACAAAGGTGCTGGCGCTTATATTTGTGGTGAAGAGACTTCACTTATGAATTCGCTTGAGGGTAAGCGAGCTTATCCTAGGTTTAAGCCTCCGTTCCCGGCTAATGTTGGTTTGTGGGGTATGCCAACTACTATTAATAATGTTGAGACAATAGCTGCAGTGCCTCCAATAATGCGAATTGGGGCTGAAAATTATTCGAAACTTGGCGCAGAAGGTCATTCAGGTACTTTACTTTATGGAGTATCGGGACATGTTAATAAGCCTGGAGTTTATGAACTTGAGACTGGAATCCTTCTTACAGATCTTATATATGATGTATGTGGCGGTGTACCGGAAAATAGAAAAATAAAGGCTGTTATCCCAGGTGGTTCTTCAATGCCTCCACTTAGAGGTGATGAGATTGAGGGTGTTAGAATGGATGAGGAGTCTTTAAAAGTACTGGGTACTCATATTGGTACTGCAGGTACAATGGTGATGGATGAAACAACTGATATACCGCTTGTAACTTTAAGGATAGCTCACTTTTATCATCATGAATCCTGCGGGCAGTGTACTCCTTGCAGAGAAGGCTGTGGATGGATGGAAAAGATGCTTAAGCGAGTGGTTAAAGGAGAAGCTACATCCAAAGATTTGGATACTCTCTTAAGTATTTGTGACAATATTGAGGGTAATACAATTTGTGCCTTAGGTGATGCAGCTGCTTGGCCTGTGAGAGGCTTTTTGCTTAAGTTTAGAGATGAATTTGAAGCAAGGGTGAAATCTTCAATGGTAATGCCTGCTCTTAATGTGGTTCATGGTAGAGAAAAGACTCGTGATAAATTAGTTTATGAGAAAGTGTAAGCTGCTAATAATCAATGGCTTATAAGTTATATGTTGATAAAGTACAAGGGTAATGGCGATTGCTTTTACCCTTGTTTTTTTAATGCTAATGAAAAAAATAGGACTATTTGGCGGAACGTTTAATCCGATTCATTTCGCACATCTCATTATTGCTGAACGCTTTGTCGAACAGTTAGGTCTGGATAAGTGTTATATTATCCCCTGTAATATATCACCCTTTAAGGCAAAGGAAGATAGAATCGTATTTGATCATATACGGCCTACATCAGCTGATAGATTGGCTATGCTTAATATGGCTATTGAAGGTAATTCTAACCTTACCTCTGATGATTATGAGATAAAATGTGGTGGCGTCAGCTATACTATTGATACACTACGTTACCTTAAAGCGCGATATCCCGATAGTAAACTTTATTTTCTAGTGGGAAGTGATCAAGCTAGACAGTTCAAGAAATGGAAAGACTGGCAATCTATTCTGGAATTAGCACAGATGAGTATTGCCATCAGACCAGAAACACAATACGATACCAAAGTACCCACCGAAATGACCGATCTAATTGGTATCGAACCCCTATATATCGATTGTCCCAGACTGGATATTTCCTCATCTGAAATTAGATACAGACTAAGTCATGGTCAGAGTATCAATTATTTAATGCCTCGCAAAGTACAAAACTATATTGAGCAGAAAAATCTTTATATTTAATTAACTCTTTATATATTGTAGAATACTATTGACTAACTATTGATTAGATGCTCAACCTAGAACTGTTCAGCATAGGATTTTTGTCTTTCACTCTCTTTGACCTACTGGACATAGCGCTAGTTACCCTGCTTTTTTATTGGGTATATAAATCTTTAAAAAATACCATAGCAGTTCAAATCCTATTTGGATTAGTAATACTGATTGGACTCAAATTCATTTCCGAAGCCGTTGATCTGAAATCGGTAAATTGGATATTGAATACTATAGTCGATATATGGTTATTAGCATTCGTTATTCTTTTTCAGCCTGAACTTCGAAAACTTTTATTATTGATTACCAAAACACCAGTTTTCCAGTTATTTGTTAAAACAAAAATTTCTGAAACACTCGATCCTGTAATTGAAGCTGCAAGAGAGCTTTCAGAAAAGCATATCGGAGCTCTCATTGTTTTCCCAAGAAATCAAACTGTTCAGATGACTATAGAAACTGGTATTCCAATTGGTGCTATTGTCTCTCATGAGTTATTGATGTCAATATTTGTAACTAAATCACCTCTTCATGATGGAGCTGTCGTAATAGAGAACCGAACTGTAGAAGCTGCAAGATGTGTATTACCTCTTTCCAATCAAAGAAAATATGCCGGAAGAAATCTTGGTACCCGACATAGGGCTGCTCTAGGGCTTACTGAACAAGTAGATGCACTTGTATTAATTATCTCTGAAGAAACTGGGTGGATAACAATAGCTGAAAGTGGTGAACTTAATATGAATGTACCCATTGATCAGCTACAGGGTATATTAGAATCAAAACTCGATTTTGATAGAGAGAAAAAGCAAGATTAATCGATGAATCTACTGGCAACCCGGCTATTAGAAAAGAAGATCATTCCTGTCATTGCTGGTCCGACTGGGGCCGGGAAATCACAACTAGCAGTAGAACTGGCTACCAAATTTAGTTCTGCTGGTGTTAAATGTATTATTATTTCGGCTGATTCGCGACAGATATATAAATACCTTGATATTGGAACTGCAAAGACCTTAAGAAATGAAATGAAAGGGATTCCGCACCAATTAATGGACTTCTTAGAGCTTGATGAGAAATATTCAAGCGGACAGTTTGCCTTTGATGCTGGTAAGATAATTGAAGACTCTCTTGCAAAAGCAATATTACCAATTATCTGTGGTGGGACAGGGTTCTATATTGAATCACTATTCAAAGGTTTAGATACTGATATACCTCGTAGTGAAGAGCTGAAGAAGAGAGTATATGATAAATACTCAAATTTAAGTCGTGAAGATTTGTATGAAGTTCTTAGGAAAATTGACCCAGTATCAGCCGATAAATTTAGTGATAAGAATCCGGTTCGTGTCTTGAGAGCAATCGAGTTCTTTGAGCAGACCGGCAGTAGATATAGTAGCCTTTTTAGTAAACCACCAAAAGAAATCCCGCTACAGCCATATTACATATTCCCCGAATATATTGTAGAAAAGGATCTTAGAAAAGTGCTTTATGATAGGATTAACACCAGATGTATTATGATGTGGAATCATGGCTTAGTTGATGAAACTAAAGCTTCTTTATCTATACTTGGGCTATCAAAGGAAGATATCATAACCACAGATGACAAACTAACTGGAATCCCAAACTCTCTTAATACTGTAGGTTATAAAGAGGCAATAATGTTCCTGAAAGGAGAACTAAATCAAGAACAAGCCATTGATCTTTTTAAAAGAAATACCAGACGCTATGCTAAACGCCAAATAACTTGGTTCAGAAGAGTTTTGAAAACCGACAATGATAATAGCTACATTGTTAAACACAACAGTACGATCAAAGTAAACCAAATTCTTGAGAATCTTGAACAGTATTTATTTAGTATGAACTAGTTCTTGTTTCTATTATTTTGTTCAATTGCATAGATATTGAATCCTGTTATTGCGATTCCTGTTATTAGCAGAATTAACAGAGCTAAAATCTCAGGCTCGGAGCTACTTGGAATATCATCATAAATATACCACTCCCTATAAAGCACTAGCATATAGGTGTTATTGATGAAGTGTACAAGCATTGCAGGAATAATCGACCCTGTTCTTTCTGTAAGGTGAGATAGGTATAAAGAAATCACAAATAAACCCAGGATAGCGAGTGGATTAAAATGTACAAGTGAGAATATGATTCCTACCAGAAAATATGTTGTGAGTTTGCCAAGCCTCTGACGCAAATGAAATTGTAAATAACCTCTGAATAATATCTCTTCAATAATTGCTGGTAAGAATGCGATAACAAAAACTAAACTCCATAAAGGTATGGATGCTTGAAGAATCAAAGCTTCCAAGCTCTCCTGATATCCTTCTGACAATTCACTAAGATATTCAACAACCCAATTAGGTAAAACAAAATTCTGTACTCCACTAAGAGACATAGATATCATCATTATACCTATCCATCCCAATATTGAAAATAGGTAGGTACTTATAGATGGATTTTGTTCAAGACTAAGGATAGTTGAATCATTATCTGATGAGAATCGAACTAAATAAATAGTTGGGAGTAACATAAATGTGAGTTGGCTAGCTGCCTGATATAACAGCAGTGCTTTATTCTTACCGAGCCATAATATTAATTCTTCAGAGAATAAAGAGTAAACAATTGCTGAACACACTATATACATTACTGAAACTAAGAATGTTCCTAGTAAACCTTTCTTGACTTTATTAATAGAACCTAACCTAAATTATTACTACAATACCTAAGCAAAAATACGTCACTTCCATCAGATCCCTCATGTTTATTTAATGAAAGGATAACAAAATGAACCCGCAAAAATATACCCTCAAGGCGCAGGAAGCTTTACAGAATGCCAAAGAAATTGCTTTGGGTTATAATAATCAGGCATTAGAGCCAGTACATCTATTTGCAGCATTACTTCAAGATACTAAAGGAGTTGTTGTTGATATAATATCCAGGATTGGAGCAGAGCAAGATTTATTTAGAATAAAAATAAATGAATTGCTCCAAAAACTACCTAAGGTTGCTGGTGGCGATCAGCAGGTATATTTATCAAATGAACTTAATTCTGTCCTTGATTCGGCCCTGAGTGAATCTACCAAAATGAAAGATCAGTATGTAAGTGTAGAGCATATTCTTCTTTCGATGTCTGCCATGAAAAATGAATTAGGAATTTTATTAAATGAAAAAGATGTTACACCTCAAAACATTAAGAAAGTACTAAAAGATATACGCGGTGGAAGAAGTGTAACCGATCAAAACCCTGAAGATAAATATCAAGCATTAGCAAAGTATGGAATTAATTTAAATACCCAGTCCAGGCTTGGCAAAATTGATCCTGTAATAGGTAGGGATGAAGAAATAAGAAGAGTATTACAGGTCCTTTCCCGTAGAACAAAAAATAATCCTGTTCTGATTGGTGAACCTGGAGTAGGGAAGACTGCTATAGTAGAAGGTATTGCTCAGAGGATAGTAAATGGAGATGTACCTGAGTCGCTTAAAAATAAGGATGTTGTGGCACTTGATATGGGAGCTTTAATTGCCGGTACCCAGTTCCGAGGGCAGTTTGAAGAGCGACTTAAAGCCATAGTTAAGGAGGTATCTGAATCTGATGGAGAGATTATTCTTTTTATTGATGAGATTCATACACTAATCGGTGCTGGAGCGACTTCCGGAGCGATGGATGCTGCTAACATATTGAAACCTGCCTTGGCTAGAGGAGAATTGCGAGCAATTGGGGCTACCACTCTGGACGAATACAAGAAGCATATCGAGAAAGATGCGGCTCTTGAAAGAAGGTTCCAGAAAATTTATGTTGCCGAACCAACTGTGGAGGATACAATATCAATATTAAGGGGGCTCAAGGAAAGATACGAAGTACATCATGGGGTAAGAATTACTGATGCAGCGATTATATCTGCAGCTGAGTTATCTGATAGATACATTACTGATAGATTTCTACCTGATAAAGCTATTGATCTTATAGATGAAGCTGCTTCAAAACTTAGAATTGAAATTGACTCAATGCCTCAGGAATTAGATGAGATTGACCGTAAGATTCGCCAATTAGAGATCGAAAAACAAGCCCTACTCAATGAGTTGAATTCAGATAATCAGCTATCAGAGGATTGACTTTGAATAAGAAATTCTCAAAAACGCTTAAAGCAAAAAAGGAAAGAATGGCACTAGTGCTCGATACTCTTTCATCAGTTTATCCTGATGTAAAGATTCAGCTTGACCATTCTAATGCTTTTGAATTGCTAATTGCAACAATACTTTCTGCACAATGTACCGATGCACGTGTCAATATTGTCACCAAAGATTTATTTAAAAAATATAAAACACCTCAGGACTATATAAATACTAGTACTGAAGAACTTGAAAAAGATATTTTCTCAACTGGATTTTATAAGAATAAGGCTAAGAATATCAAATCATGTTGTTCTAAGCTTGTAGAAATACATGATTCAAAGGTACCCGGCAGTCTTGAAGAGTTAATAGCTTTGGATGGCGTAGGCAGAAAGACAGCTAATGTGGTATTGGGCCATGCTTTTAATATTCCTGGAATAGTTGTCGACACTCATGTAAAAAGAATATCAAATAGATTAGGTTTTACTGATACTGATGATGCCGTTAAAATAGAATTTGCTCTTCAAAAATTAATTCCAATCGAACAATGGGTAATATTTACTCATTATTTCATTAATCATGGTCGAAATACTTGTGTTGCTAGAAAACCAAGATGTAGCAAATGTGAAATTGAGAGCTTATGTCCCAGCTCAATATCATAGTACATGGATTAGGCTTAATTATTAAGATATTTATTAGTGCTAAAACTGATGGTATTCATTGATTTGTCAAAGATTTCCTTGAAATAAGGGTATTGAGTTTCAAAACTATACATATACCCAATAAGAATCGTATTATTTAGATTTGCTATACTCTTATCAAGTCTAGAAGCTCGATCACTTGGTCTAGCTTGGGATTTTATACTATAAGATGCGAATTCAGTTCCACCATATCTTTTATACTTTCTCTGTATGATGTTGTAGAAATACATGTTCATACCTTGAAATTTAGTTTCTTTCTCAAATTCATCTACAATCTCTAATGGAGTCTTATCACCAAACTGCTCTTTGAGATTGTGATAGTAAATAAACTTTATTCCAACAGGTGAAGCTTCGGGGTTTTCTTTGTAGCGAGATGGTACAGCATGTATTACTATTTCTCCCTTATCATCACGAGAAGTACTCGTTTGCCATCCGGATGGTATCTCAAATGTCATAACATCTTTAGCATTAGTCACTGTTTTGAAGTTCAGCTGTTCAATTGGAATTATCTCAAGTCCTGCAATTTGCTCAAGCTTTTTCCTATCTATTTCACCTTGAGATGTCTTACCAATTCTATCATACGAGATAGCCCGATTGTTTAAAACATCTGTATTATTGGGATTGTGCTCAAGAGCGATTGAATAATTCTTTATTGCATTGGCAAAATCCGATTCTTTATAATAGATATTTCCTAATAGGAAATAGACATCATCATTGTGCAAACCATAGTTTAAAGCTGTATTTACATCTGTTTTTGCTTCTCTATACCTTTCCTGTTCATAGTGTAATTCAGCTCTACTGTAATAAGCATACGGATTGCGCTTATCAATTGCAATTGCTTTGTCATAGTCTTTAGCTGCCATTGTAGGCGTTGTCAGTCCTATCCATGCCATACCTCTATTGATATAGGCTTGACCAAAATTTGGATCGGCATTGATAGCCTGATCAAAATAGTATTTAGCTTCCGTATTATTACCAGATTCATAATATATCAGACCGAGAGTATTGTATACATCGGCATTGTTCGGATCAACTTCGATATATTTCTTCAGATCTTCTGTAGCTTCTTCCGCATTACCAAGAAAAAAATGGGACATCCCTCTCCATAGGAATGGATTACCTTTGACAGTTCCTTTATCAATTGCAGTACTATATAGCTCAACGGCTCTTTCATAGTCCTTTGATTTATATGCTCTGGCAGCTTCCTGCATCAATTTCTGTGAAAAAGCATCTACAGAATTAAATAAAGAAACTACTAATAGAAAAAACAGCCCAGTAACGAAATTTGTCATACCATGGATAATTGTTGTTTGAGTCGTATTATTGGTTAAATACGTAGATACCATATCAATGTTTATATTCTGAATCTATGAAATTATTGAAAACACTCGCAGCCCTGTTCTTATTAGTATACTCCATTATACCTGCTTATGGCCAATCTGATAATACAATTGTACTTTCGAAAGAATCAGCTGAAAAACTAAAAGAAGATATAATAATATTAAATGCTCGTCTTGATAAACTAATAAGACAGAATGATTCAATTAATGACTTCAATGAGTTATTGATATCCAATAATTACGCACTGAATAACAAGCTCAGAGCAGAACAGTTTAAAGGCGAGTTATTTGAAAGTGTCCTCAATGAACAAACCTATAGATTTCTTTTCCTAATTGTTCTAATAGTGTTAGCTGGCTCTGGACTTACCATATATGCTATAAGGGATAAAGGAAGTTCATTAGAAATGAAGCTAAATTCCAGAATAGATGAGATCAATAAAACCTTTTCTAAGAACCAACACAAACAAATTTCTTTAGAGAAAGAATTATTCTCATCACTGGGCAATGTGAATTATAGCCTGGCAAGGCAATTTGCGAATGATGGTAAATATCTACCTGCATTGAATTATCTGTTACTCTCAGCCATGTACATTCATAAGACAATAATTGGCAATAATGGTAAATTAGTAGAAGGTTCGTCAGGCATTGCTATTAGATTATTGTCTCTATTGACAACTGCAGAGAGCTATATAGAAGTATTACCCAAATCTGAAAGTGGAATCGAAAGATTTAGAGCTCTTTTTACCGACATGATTACCTCTTTAGACGAAATAACAAGAAGTCCTTCAGAAGAACTCAATATAAAAGCCAGCATAATTAAACAGCAACTTATTTCTTTAGAAAAATTATAGTAGTAATACAAAAATGGCCATTCACTTATAAGCGAATGGCCAAAATTATTGGCTTAGTTTTAAGCATATCTAGCGTTTTATTCAGCAGCAGTATCTTCAGTAGATGCGTCCCCAGCAACTGCTTCTTCAGCAGCCGGTTCAGCTGCAGCTTTAGCCTTAGCTTCAGCTCTCTTTTTTCTAGTTTCTTTTTGTTTATGATAGCGCGCAATAGCATTTTCTTTATGCATAGCAACTTTATCAGCAATTTCTTCATCAGCAATCTCTTTGCCTTTCAGAAATCTTTCTAATAAAACACCTTCGAAGCTTAGTATGCGGCGTACTGTATCGGTAGGTTGAGCACCAACATTCAGCCATTTGATAGCTTTAGCAGAATCAACCTTAGCTGTAGAAGGTGAGGTGTTAGGGTCAAAGTAGCCCAGTCTTTCGATAAACTTACCGTCACGACGCGATCTTTGATCAACAGCAACGATATCATATACCGGGTGATGCGCTCTTCCTTTTCTTCTTAATCTTAGTTTAACCATTATAGTGAATTATATTAATAGAACAATTGGTAATTGTTTTGTATAGCCTTACAGCTAGCACGTTTATTATTTTCTTCTACCAAAACGACCACCCATACCAGGCATCTTAGTGAGTGCATTCATGCCACTCATTAACCTGGATTTCTTGCCTTGGGTCATCATTTTCATCATTTTATTCATTTCATCGAACTGCTTCAGCAATCTATTTACATCTTGTACCTTGCGTCCACATCCTTTAGCTATTCTTATGCGCCTGGATCCATTAATAATCTTAGGGTTAGATCTTTCCGATTTAGTCATCGAATGGATTATTGACTCAACTTTGGTAAAAGCAGTATCATCTACCTCAATATTCTTAAGTCCTTTATCCATACCTGGTAGTAACCCCAATAGATCCTTAAGCGAGCCCATTTTCTTGATCATATTGAGTTGATCTAGGAAATCATCAAGAGTAAATTGATTTTTTCTGATCTTCTCTTCAAGCTTTTGAGCCTCTTCCTTATCTATTTGCGATTCTGCTTTTTCAACAAGAGTAAGGATATCACCCATACCCAAAATACGCGATGCAATCCTTTCCGGATGAAAAGGTTCCAAAGCATCAGATTTCTCACCAGTTCCTACAAATTTAATTGGCTTTCCTACAACTGAGAGAACAGATAAAGCAGCTCCGCCTCTAGTATCACCATCTAATTTAGTAAGTACAACACCAGTCAGTTCTAATCTTTCATGAAAGGCTTTTGCTGTATTTACAGCATCTTGGCCTATCATGGCATCACATACAAATAATGTCTCGGTTGGTACAAGCTCCTTAGCCAGGCCCTCTACTTCAGCCATCATCTTTTCATCAATAGTAAGCCGGCCAGCAGTATCAACTATGATCGTATCTCTAGAGAATTTTTTAGCATAAGCAACTGCCTTCTGAGCAATATCAAGAGCATCGGTATTACCTTCTTCGGTAAACACCGGGATTTTATTTTCACTACCCAGTTGCTTTAGCTGATCAATTGCAGCAGGACGATAGATATCACAGGCTACCAAAAGTGGTTGTCTGCCTTTCTTTCTTAGATTCCTTGCCAATTTGCCGCAAAAAGTTGTCTTACCAGAGCCCTGCAAACCTGCCACTAGTATCACTGTGGGTGGGGTAGAGCTCGATATAAGCTCAGAGCGCTTACTACCCATTAGCTCAACCAACTCATCATATACAATCTTTACTATAAGTTGATCGGGTCTTAGCTTGCCTTTTACTTCGGTACCAAGAGCTTTCTCTTTTACATCCTCAGTAAATTTCTTAGCAACATTAAGATTAACGTCCGCATCTAGAAGTGCTCTCCTTATATCTTTGAGAGCATCCTCAATATTATCGTCAGTTATTGTGGCTTGCCCTCTGAACTTTTTGAGAGATAGCTCAAGTTTTTCCTGTAGACTTTCAAACATGTGGTTTGGTATTGAGATCGAATTGGATGTAAAAATTGCTGACTACAAATTTACTAATCTTATTGATATAGTACAAGTCTCTGAAATTTTAGCACAAACCTAATTAAGATGATTCAATAATCTCATCATCTATTATATCATCAAGTGTATCTTTGATATTAAGATAAAATGAACGACTAATATCATAGATACATTTAATTACCACCGCCAGGAGATAATGAAAGATTAAAAACAAAATCCAGGTAAAAGGTATAGCACCATAACCAAGATTATCTTGATAGAAAATAAATTTGTGACTATCGTCAAGGAGCTCTAATCCAAATACACTATCCAATGTTTCTACAATAAGAAACCAAGCATTCAGATAACCAGCTGAATCGCCAAATATAATATCAAGTATAATCATAAGCGAGACAGTAACTAAAGCAATATTGCGCTTCCGAATATGCTGGTGAAGCATACGAAATGGCCTTAGCTGTCTTTTTTCTCTACGCTTAGTAATAGTATCCACTATTGAGCTCCCAACCAGAATGATGCTACTACCGGGCAGTGATCCGATATAGTAGCTGCAGTTTGACTATCAAGGGAAGAATAGATATCAAATACGAAAAGGCTTTGTCTAAGATATCTATTTTTCAGATTTGACCCTAACGCTATATGATCTATCATATCCCAGTTTTTGTTCTTACAGCTTTCCAATGAATCCGTAAGAAAATGAAGTTTATTTTGTAATACTTTAATATTTGTGGACTTCCTGAGAGGGTTATCATTGAAATCTCCGACTACAATGAAGTTTTTGTTATTATTTAAGGATAGGGAATCAATGTATTCAGCAAGTATCTTTGCCTGATCAGTTCTTAGTTTATAGCTCAATTGTCTTTTTTCAGGAGTATCGTCATAGCGACTTGTTGATTTGAGATGTACAGACATGATTTCAAAACTCATACCCGCTTTGTTCCCTTTTAATATGAGCCCCGGCCTTGTTTTCCCTTCCAGAACAGAAATCGGAGTATAGATCAATAAATCATCTACCAGAATGTCTTTTTTTACGAGAAAAGCATTATCCTGAGATGCCTCTGTATCAATCATCCAACTATCAAAATTGTCCAGATGAAGCAATAGTTTTTGAATTGCTTGCAGATTCTCAATTTCCTGGAGTGCAAGTATATCGACTTCAAGTTGAATAATTATATTAGCAATATTTTCATAGACTGAATCAGCACGTAGTATTCTATCATTTATACCATCTCCCAACCATGCTATATTGAATGTTCCAATGGTTAAAACTGAATCCAGAGGTAAATTACTATGCCGATATTCTACTGAAGGTTTGTCTGCTGAGCAGGAAAGAAGAAAACACAATACTATAAATATGAAATATTTAGAGATCATATTTATTTGTTCCAGAAGCGGATGAAGCTCAGTGCTACAGTTTTGGCCATTTCAGGGTTTTCATTGAACCTACGTATCGAATACCCGTACCAGTCGCTTCCAAATGGCACATAAATACGGACTGGATGATGCTTCAGTAGTTTATTTCTCCTGTTCTCTCTTACTCCCAAAAGCATCTGAAACTCATAGTCTTTTCTATCAGTCTCCCTTAATTTTAAAGCTTCCTCAGCATAGCTTATTAGTCTCTCATCATGAGTAGCGATAGCCGTATAATACCCATTATCAAGCATGAAATCCAGAAGTTTGATATAATTCTCTTGAATCTCTGTAAATTCCTTATAAGCAATTTCAGGGTTTTCAACATAAATACCCTTACACAGCCTAACATTAGGTTGATATCCTTTTAAATCAACTAAATCATTCATAGACCTTTTCAGATATGCTTGAATAACAAATCCAATATTCTCAAAACCTTTTTCTCTTAACTTTTTATAATAATCTAAAGTCAACGAAGTGTAAGGCGAGTTCTCCATATCAAGCCTAACAAAGACATCTTTTTCACTAGCATAGGATACTATTTCAAGTATATTTGTAAAGCCAAAATCCGGATCGATACCCATCCCCACACTTGTAGGTTTTACTGATAAGTATGTTGGTAACGATTCACTCTCAATAGCATCTATTACCATCTTTTGCATGGCAGTCTCATTTAAAGCCTGTTCTTTGCTGCTAACATATTCACCAAGAACATCAATGGTTGTCATCCCATTAATTCTTTGAAAATCTTTAGTAACGTTAACAGCATCTGTGATCTCTTCACCAGCAATATATTTAGAGGCAAATATTCTTACTACTGGCTTAGGAATAAAAGGAATAGATTTGCTTATAATTTTATCGAACATGCAGTATCAGTGGTAGATAATAATGACATATATTGATGAGTACTAACTAGAAATATTATCAGGAGCATCAATGTGTTCCTTTCTCATCTCCAATAATAAAGAGCAAATGCAAAATTAATCGAAATCGAACAATAAAAAACCCCGACAATGGCCGGGGTTGATATATGAAAAAAGATAATTACTATCTGGCAATCTTGAGAACAGCGTTATTAGTACTGCCACCACCACTTATTACAAGCACATAGTTACCACCCGCTAAGCTGGAAATATCAATTTCAATCTTATTCTCACCTACCTTAGCAAGGTCTGAAATTGATATCAACTCAGTCCCCTTCATATCAAAAACTTTAATATCTACATTACCCGGTGGTATTGTACTTATATATGTTATATCAGTTTTCTGCGAAGCAGGATTAGGAACTATTGAAGAGATATTCAGCTTAAGCCCAATTGATGATTCTTCTTCAACACTAACCCATTCACAATCATCAATTGTCAGAGTTACTTCATCAAGAACTATCTCATCTCCTCCAGGATTGAATACAATCATCCTCAGTCTATAATCAGTTGTTAATCCATCATCCTGGAATTCATTCCAGACATAATATATATTATCTCTTGCCGGCACCTCAGCAGTACCCAGTAACTGCACATTCTTGTAACTACTACCACCATCAGTCGAATATTCGAAAGTCACTGTTTCAACATATTCAGTACGGAATTCAAAAGCATAATTTTCCCAACCCTGACACACGGTCATTCCATCAGAAGGAAGAACTATTTCACCATCCTCCTGACCAACTAAGACTTCAACGATATCAGAATAATCACTATTACCTTTTTCACTAACCCTTATTAAAACTTCCCCAATTGTAAGATCAGGTACATCCCACAAATAGCTGTTTTTCTCAGATTCACCAGCCAAAATCCAGTCACCACCATCATTTGTGGAATAATGTATTTCAGTATTAGTGATAAGATTTGCTTCCCATGTTATCAGATAATCTACCTGGTAACCGAGCTTGAGACCTTCAGTAGGGGCAGTAATCGATACAAATTTATTTTCGACACGAATTCCTTTCAGAGAAGCATCATAAAGATTAGTTCCAGGTTGTCTGTTACCAGATTCATATATTTCAACCATTAAATCATCGGTAGTAATAGAAGGCACATTCCACTTGTATAATCCATCTGCCGAATTAACACCTTCAGCAATAATCTCCCAATTCTCACCACCATTAATCGAGTATGCCAAATCTACTTGATTAATGCCATGGCTTCTCCATCTAATATCTTCTGTTCCTGGTGACAGTACATTTTCTCCTAAAAGGTTAGTAAGCCTGACAATCGGAACTTCAGGATTATCTACACATTGTGCTCTTTGAGATGCATAGCGCAGGAGATTACTAGCAACATAAGGGTGGAATCGTGTCACAACCGAACCTCCTAAATGACAATAGCTCATTATTGTGCCATCTGTTCTAGGTCTGCGAAGCGAAGGGTCGGTAATATATGCATCACCTGTTCCAGGAGGTGGAGAAGTTCTTGTAACACATGTATCTCTTACATCTACTTGAGGGTCAGTTGTAAACCAATAAGCATTATGAGTATGAGGAGCTCCAAAAAGATGCCCAATCTCATGAGCAGTGGTATGAACATCATCCGATCCATCAAAAGTTGGCTCAACATAATCATATCCAACACCTACAACACAATACCCTCTGTCCCGAATACAAAAATTACCCTGACGAGGCTGGCCACCCATGGCTATACCTAGAATATTAGAATTATTGTCAGCTCGGGAATTATTGAACATAACTACAAAATGACTTTCATCTGTTCTGGAATTCCATACATCTGGCATTGCATTTAGTTTTACTCCTGCATCTTCTCTTTGTCCGGGTAGCTGAAGAGTAATTAGAGGATCATTACTACCAAATTGAATTATTGAGTCTATATTGAAGCGGAGATTTACCTGTCTTTCGTAGACACGCGAAGTCATTTCCATTACCTGGGTCATATAGACTATAGCCTGCTCAAATATCGGGTCAGATACAGCTGTGTTTTCTTCCCATTCAACATAATCTTCTATACTGGCATTGGAAGATAACGAACCTTCCCTGGCAGCAACTATTCTTAAATAATCATATGCTCCAACTAATGTTAATTTAACTTCTAAGAAACCAGTTGCATCCTTAGTTTCTCCCAGATCTTTGACATCATTATAATCAATTTGGATATTATCAAAATCTTCTTCTTCAACACCGCAGAATCTATAGCCAGACATTGGGTCTATAGATTTGTTAGATTCTTTAATAATATGCAGATTGTCATTACTATTACCATTGTATACAGAGCCAATATTATAATTAGTTTCATCAGAATAAATAGCCCCGACTAAATTCCCCTCATGCTCAGTTAAATATACTTCAACATCATCCATTCCCTTAATTGTTCCATAATAAGAATTAATTAACGGCATCTGGATTTTCTTACCCTTAGCTATAAAAGTAGTATTTGCATCATACACAGGCCTTGCTTTTGTCAGCCTCAATTGCCCTGATTCGCCATTCGGCAATCTGAAATCATCCAAGATCACAGTTCTATTCTTATAAGCAAATACTTCAGCAGCTACCTGACTATTAATTTCAAACTGCAGCGATCGCTCGCCTGATTGAATTAGATTTAAATATTTCTTGTCATTCTTACCTACATATTGGAAGAGTTCATCCGCACTTGTAGCGATCTCATCAGTTGTAGTGGCTTCCATAATACCATAGCTAAACTGTTGAGGATCTGAAGACTTCTGTCCAAATGCAAGATTTGAAACCAAAACCAGGAAAGCTAAACTGAGTAATTTTATATAAGTCATGCTATTTATTTGAATAATTTATAATTCTTATTTGTTAAACTCTTTATGTCTTTTATTGATTATAGATACTACCTTAGTATGTATCGTTTTCGGATCTCCATCAGCATCAATAGTTATGAAGCGGTCATGTTGGGCAGCCAAATCCTTATATCCTTTGACGACTTTTAGGAAGAAATCTTTTGACTGACCCTCCATTCGATCTTCAACTGTATCCTTCCTTCTAGCTCTGGAAACTTCCCATGAAACATCAAAGAAAAAAGTAATATCCGGATTGATGCCCAAACTAGCAAGATTATTAGTATGTACTATCGAACCAAGATCAATACCCCGGCCATATCCCTGATAGGCAGTAGTCGAATCATAATAGCGATCGCACAAAACTATTTTCCCTTGTTGCAGAGCAGGAATTATAGTTTTCGACGTTAATTCTGCTCTAGCTGCTTCAAAAAGCATCAATTCACTAACTGGATTGATATCAATACTTTTATCTAATAGTATGTCACGTATCTTCTCAGAAAACATGGTACTACCCGGCTCTCGAACAGCAATGATATCTCTCCCCAAATCCTTTAAGAGCTTGTAAGCAAGATTCATTTGAGTAGTCTTGCCACAGCCATCTATTCCTTCAAAAGTAATAAACATGCTTTTTATCTATTAAGACACGCTAAGCCATTGAATAGTTACCTGCTTGATAGTACAACCACAAACTCTCCTTTAGATAGCTTGGGGTTAACTTCAAATTCTTTGATAACCTCAGTAACGCTTCCATAGATATATTGTTCATTAAGCTTAGATATTTCCTTGGCAATACAAATCTGTCTATAACCCATACCATTTTCCAGTAGGGAATTAAGCAATTTAACTATTCTATGTGTTGATTCGAAAAAAACAGCAGTCTCGTTGATATCTTTCAATAAGCTAATGAAAGTCTGGCGGCCTTTTTTTTGAGGTACAAAGCCATAAAACTTAAAGCTATTTGTAGGTAATCCGGATCCTGCGAGAGCAGATATCAGACTCGATGGACCCGGTAGTGTTACAATCTCAATACTTTTCTCCCTACACTGATTAACTACTTTATAGCCAGGGTCAGAGATAAGTGGTGTCCCTGCATCTGAAACCAAGCCCACATCCACACCACTTAATAGAGTTTTTATAATTCCATCTGCTGAGATGACCTCATTATATTCATGATAAGCGAAAAACCTCTTGCCAGTAGGGTCAACCCCAATTAGATCAAGTAATTTTTTAGTAGTCCTGGTATCTTCACAAGCTAATACTGAGAGTTCACCGAGTAATCGTTTAGCTCTCAAAGTAATATCTTCCAAGTTCCCAATTGGAGTAGGTATAATGTATAGTATACCTGTTTGATTCATCTCTTGCTCCTAAAAAAATTCTGGAGTATTTCCCGGCATTCTTTTTCCATTATTCCACCGTAAACCTCAGGTCTATGATTTAAGTTCCGGTTAGGTATGATGCTAAATAAAGATCCGGCGGCACCACTGTCACTGTCACTGGCTCCAAAATAAACAGTCTTAATTTTAGAGGCCCAAATAGCGCCGGCACACATAGCACATGGCTCTAGGGTAATAAAAATAGTAGAATTTGATAAATATTTACCATCGATACTAGAAAGAGCATCTGCAATAACATTCATCTCAGCATGCTTTATAGCTGAACCATCAGCTTCAGTAGTATTTCTGGCTGTGAAGACTTTAAATGAACTATCAATTTCTGAAGGTAGTATTAGTACAGCACCTACAGGTAATTCACCTTCCTGAAGTGCAAGATCAGCTTGTTCATAGGCCAGTCTCATATATTGATATATGGTACTTTTATCCATATTGCTAGACCAAAAATCAACAAATAATTATCTTATCCGTTCTTCTATGCAAGATACTTATTTTGCAGCACAGGCTTCAATTACAATCAACATAATGAAAGGTTACATTTTGGATACTAAGGTAGCTATTGCCTCAAAAGACGGAAAACATGTTATAGGTGCTTTTGGTTCAATAAAGTACTTTAAAGTATTTGATATCAAGAACGGAAAAATAGTAGATGAAGAGATCAGAACTGTTTATCAGACTGATGCTGGTGCTTCTCTTCCGGATATCTCAACAAAAGGACAAGGACCTGGAAATATGCCATTTAATCTGGGTGTTTTTGATGCTGGAAAAGAAAAACATATGAAAATGGCCAAGGCCATATCGGATTGTGATACGGTAGTTGCGAGAAAAATGTGTGCGAATGCGCGTGACTCAATACTTCAATTCAATATGACACCATTCGAGACCAGCTTCTCAAAATTCGAACACGTTGTAGAAGCACTACAAAAGGGCGAATTAAATGATGAGAAAAGTACTTAAATATAATAGATTTATAATAGATTGAATTTAATCAATTATAGATTATCAAGTAAATCTTCGCTACTCATATCACATGCTCTCTTACCACCTGCCAGAGCAACTATTCTGTCATCATAATAATCAGAAATAAGTGCTACAACCCTTAGTGTATTTAGGAACTCATCTTCATTCATATCCGAACCAGTAATACTATGGGAAAAAGTTACTGTATTATCAAATAACATCCCAAATGCTCCAAAATGCAATTCAGCATTCTTTCTAAGTAAATAAGACATCAATGAAGAACTAATTGTACACCCGGTGACTACTTGAGCAAAACACTCAATGCATACCTCATCTTCTAAGAAAGGCCTTATAGCAATCATTACTATCGTAGATCCATGCTCTACTGTAAAGCGATAAGAATCATACTCAATACGATCCGGATAAGCTTGATCCAGACAATCCCTGACTCTATCAGCAACCTTATCCATTATAGAGGTGGAACTAAAACCCTCGATCGGATTATCATCTCCATCAATAATCCACTCATCATTATCCTGTTCCTGAATATCTACGTTATCCATTAATTGTCCTCCTTAGGAGCTTCCAGCTGTTTCTGTCCACCTTCTTTTAATAAACCCATTTCCTTTTTCATTCTTTCTAACTCTTCACTAGCTGAGCTACCCTCAAGTTTTTTGAATTCAGCATCTAAATTTGTATCACCGGCTAACTCATCAAACGCTTCGGCTTCAGCTTCAATTTTTTCAATCTTGTCTTCCATTTTATCAAATTTGGAAAAAGCATCGGAACCCATGCCAGTAGCATTCTGAGAAAGCTGTTTTTGTGCTTTGGCTGCCTGGGACCGAGCAATCAGAGTTGATTGTCTTGCACGCGCCTCCTCCAACTTTGTTTTCAATTGATTCAGCTGATCACGAAGTTTGGCAGTTGTCTGGGCTGCTTGCTGAACAATAGGGCCAAGGTCAGATACATTCTTATCAGCTATCTGCTTACGTTCCAAAGCCTTCATGGCAAGTTCTTCATTCCCTGCAGTCAAAGCTTTTTTAGCTCTTGCTTCCCATTCTTTACTTTCGTCATTTGCCTTTTGATACTTTTTCTCTAGTGAACGTTCATTAGCAATTGCCTGACCAACAGAAAGAGTAGCTTTATTAACACTTTCTTCCATCTCCAAGACCATCTGACGAAGCATTTTCTCAGGGTTTTCAGCCTTGCTGAGAGCATCATTCACATTTGATTTAAATATATCGGCTATCCTACTGAATATGCCCATATTTACTGCCTTTGATTATTGACTTTAATGATATTCAATTTAACTAATCATCATACAAATAAAAAGTTATGCTAATTTTGAAGATAATTCAACCAAACATAAATGCCAGATACCCGTTTAGAAATCTAACAGAAAACACTACCCATTATAAACCAAATTTCTTACTAGTTATGAATATAGCAGACATTATTGGTCGCGTCCGAAATATGCAGGACGATATGAAGAAAATGCGAGAAGAACTTGAGAAAACTCAGATTGTTTCCGAAAGCGGAGCTGGTCTTGTTAAAGTTACTATGACTGGGGATAATAAAGTTCGATCAGTAGAAATTGATGACTCTCTTTTTGCTGATAAAAAAATGATGACAGATCTTATCATAGCTGCTGTTAATGGAGCCCATGAAAAAGTTCAGGAAAGACTCTCTGAGAATATGAAATCGTTGCAAGGAGGATTACCTGATATTCCTGGCCTTGATATGTTTAAATAATTGTGTCATTCAGACTTTATGGATAACCAGACCCAATCTTTAGATAATCTCGTTTCTCATTTTTCATCACTCCCTTCAATTGGTAGGAAAACAGCTACTCGTCTTGTATATCATATACTTAGACAAAGTCCGGAGTTTGCTGCGCGGTTTGGCCAAGATCTTCTTACAATTCATGAAAAGGTAATCTTCTGTTCAAACTGCTTCAATTTCACAGAACAAGATCCTTGTCCGATTTGTTCTAATACTGAAAGAAGGAGCAATTCAATTCTTGTTGTAGAACAGCCATCGGATGTTGCTTTAATTGAACGTACTAAGGAATTTAAAGGTCTTTATCATGTATTGCACGGAGTACTGAACCCTTTAGAAGGTATCGGACCCGAAGATCTAAAAATTCGTGATCTGATATCTAGATTAGAAGGAATAACTGAAGTAATTATTGCCCTTAATCCTACTGTTGAAGGTGAAGTCACAGCACAATATCTTGCAAAGATGATTAAACCGCTGGAAATTAAGGTACGTAAGATTGCTTCCGGTATACCTATGGGCCATCAATTAGAATTTTCTGATGAAGCAACTCTTGCCAGGGCTATTCACGGTGCTACCGAGGTCTGATAAATGAAGAATGGAATAGTTATATATATTATCTTATTAATCTTTCTCTCCGGTTGTGGTCTATTTGATACACGTAATCCTGAGGAGCCTGATGTAGGTGGTGCAACTTTTATTCCGCAAACATCTTGGGAAGCAGTAATCATAAATCTGGAACAATCGTTTAGACTGATTGCGACTGAAAACTATTTGCAATGTTTAGACGAAGAGTTTTTTATATTCAATCCCTCGGCTGAAGCAGCTAATCTGTACCAAGGAATTTTTACCGATTGGTCTGTTGCTGGAGCCGAACGAAGATGGTTCCTTACACTACGTTCAAATATTGGTGAAGGTCTCTCACCTGAGCTGATACTATATCCCTCAATTCCTCAGTCATTTGCAGACTCTGTAATATATACTGCTGAATACTCATTGTCGGTACCTCATACTGCAGATAATGTAGCTAATATGTTTAAAGGTAGATTACAGTTTACGATTAAGCGCAATGAACAAGCTAACTGGCAAATATCTAGTTGGATAGATCAGGCTTCAGATTCGACTCTTATCCCTGATATACCGACAATGTCTCATTTGAAAGCAGGTTTTTTCAATTGACCATGAAAATAAGTCATATATTATCTACTTTCATTGCTACTGTTAGTTTACTATTAATAGTACAAAGCTGTACAAATCCCTTTGCTCCTGAATTAAGAGAAGGGGATGGTCTTGACTTAGTAGTTAGCGATCAGTTAACCGTTGAAGGAGTTTTTCAGAATTGGAGATACTCATATATTTTTAAAGATACCCTAGTCTATGGTCGTCTTCTTCATCCCGATTTTTCTTTTTCCTATACTGATTTTGAAGATGATGTACCAGTTGAGAGAATTTTAGTCAGACAAGAAGATATGATTGTAACTTCCCGTCTTTTCAACAACACCAATAATATCGATCTCATCTGGAATGATGCTATATTGAGTTACGGAGATAGTATACAAAGAACAGTGTCGCGTAGCTTTAATCTACAAGTTTACTTTGATGCCAGCTATACAGAGAGGGTACAAGGAAGAGCAACTGTACAACTCATAAGGAATACTTCCCAAGAACCTTGGCTTATACTAAAATGGGTTGACGAGAGTAATATACAGTAGGCCTGTTTTCCTGGCAGCATAGTATATTTAGTATCAGTCCACCTCAGGCAGCATTAGTCCCATCGCACCGCTATAGCACAGCCTATCATCACGATGAGAACGGGAACCTGGCCCTTCTTCAGCGAATGGACCAGACAGGAGCCTCCCTCGACACCAAGACCTACAGCTACCCGGCAGACAGTGATCAGCTAACAGCCGTCACAGGAGCCATCCCATCCGGCTTCAGCTACGACCCCGTGGGTCGCCTGCAATCCGACAGCAAAGACACCATCACACAGATATACTACCTGCCCGGTGGTAAACCATGGAGAATAGTTAAAGAAAGAAAATTCACTCCCTTACCCGATCCCGAATCTACCTATACCCTGGTGACCGACTACTGGTA
>Ga0207422_1000413_pt1 | contig 139183 bp, 122 predicted proteins | sample MarCyaLeptolynsp_FD_187757 | JGI IMG/M metagenome (GOLD analysis project Ga0207422, IMG submission 187757) | Marine cyanobacterial communities from Panama - species 1 Leptolyngbya sp. (SPAdes) | ecosystem: Environmental > Aquatic > Marine > Unclassified | place: Panama: Panama City | collected...
GCCCAAGTTCAATCTTTCCAGATTCAGCTCAATGCCGACTCCCTCGCAATTGCTGACCGTTTATGGGTCAAAACTCACCTTGAGCCGAAGGTAGAAAAACTACGGTTCTCAACCTAGGCGCGGTTTAGATCGGCTGGCGCTGTTTTCTGGCAAACTTCTCGCGGCTGTCGCTTTTTCCGAGAGGGTTTATATAAAGTTAAGGAAAACATTTCGATGTCCCTCCGAAACGTCAATGCTGACTCTGAATAAATTATACTACAAATATATTACGCATACAGCAGAGGAGCGCTACCGTCGAGAAAATCTACAATGGTATAGCTCAGCACAATACAAATCGCCAAGGGAAAGATGGGGGAAAAAAACGAAGGCATCAAAATTATTAGCGACAACCGCCAAGCGCGCTATCTCTATGAAATTCTCGAAACTTACGAAGCGGGAATTGCGCTGGTTGGGACAGAAGTCAAATCGATTCGAGCGGGAAGGGTCAACTTGCGGGATGGCTACGGTATCGTTCGCGACGGCGAAGTTTTGCTGCTCAACGCCCACATTTCCCCGTATCAAGCGAGCGGACAGTACTTCAACCACGACCCGCGTCGCACGCGAAAGCTCCTGCTCAAGCGCAAGGAAATTAACAAATTGATTGGCAAACTCGAGCAAAAAGGACTTACGCTTGTCCCTTTGAAAATGTACTTTAAGCGCGGTTGGGTGAAAGTCAGTTTGGGGTTGGGGAAAGGGAAGAAGTTACACGACAAGCGCGAAACGATTAAAGCGCGTCAGGCGAAGCGAGAAATCCAACGGGCCATGAAGCAATATTAGTGAGTTCGGAGTTCAGAGTACTGCGATCGCTTTTATAGTCATTTCAAACAAGAATGAAACACTTTTTTAACACCGTCGAACTCACGTCAAGAGAGGGGCAAGAAGCAATAGCAGAGTCAGAGTTTTAGCGTCTCCGTTCGTATTAGGCAGAACTTAGAAATCCAAAAGCACTTAGGGCGTGCGGGCCACTGATTTGAGAATGGCAATCGGGCCGAGGTCTTTGAGGCGCTGCATTTGCTCTTCGTTGCGAACAAAGAGCGTTCCGGCAAACCCTAAAGCGTTGACAGCAATTGCTTCAAAGCTCTCGCGAGATCGCGGCACGACGGCCATCCATTGCCGCGTTGCGAGCAAGTTGTAAGCTCCTGATTGTTGGCGATCGCGCTCTGGGTGATAGTGCAAATTCACCGCCTTCAATAACTTGCGGTAACACTCCAGCAAAGTCTCTGCCACCTCGGAAGGCGAGTCACTCTGATGTAAGTCCAATTTCGCAACAGCGTGCGGGAAGGGGAAATGAGGAACGGTTCCCGCCGAACTGCCCACGCGAGCCGCCGCGATCGCTTCTTCAATCGGAATGTTCTCGCCGTTAGGAACGAGGGGAAAAGGAACCAATTGCAGGTGCTTGTGGTGCTGGCTGGCCCCCGCGTCCTTACCGCCGTTGTAGAAAGCCAACCCCTCAACCTCTGCCAAACATGCCCAGAGAGCCTGAAAGTCTGGTAACGTCAGCCAGGTCTCCTGAGCCTCAAAATCCCGCGTAATAATCAACAAGTGACGATCGACCACATTATATTTGTTCAACAAACATAGGTGCGTGTCGGAAAGATCGGCAACAAATAAGTCTCGCTCGCAAGGGAGAAAGGGATTAAAGTTGCGATCTCCACTCCCGCTTTGCTGTTGTTTGCGGACTCGATCCTTGCGAGCGAGGTTTGAGAGACTGCGGACGAGAAATCGAAGGCCGTCTTCTTCGAGAAACTCGTATTCTGTTGGGATGGGTTGCAGCGCACCACACTCAAGGGCGAACTGCGTTTGCTGGCCGAGGCGCGATCGCAAAGTTCCGGGTTGTAACCCCAGCGATCTCTGAGTTTTGGGCGTTCCCTCCGACATGGCAAGCTGGTTTAACCGGAATCGAGTCTAAGCTCAATTTAACATCTCAATCCCAACGATAGTGAAGAGAGAATTAGTATCGGACAGACGTGGAGAGGGGAATTAGGCCTATAACCCGTTAAAGGTGACAGCGATTAAAATAACAATTCCGAAAGCGAGGCGATACCAGACAAAGACCCAAGTACTTTGTCTTTTGAGAAATTCAATTAACCAAGCGATCGCCAGGTAAGAAAAAATCGCCGAAGAAATTAATCCAACCGCTAGGGGCAACGCAGATGCGCTGCTAAGGCCAACATCTAACAAGCCTTTCAACTCCACTAGTCCTGCTAAAGTAATGGCGGGAATGCCAAGCAAAAAGGAAAAGCGAGCGGCGGTGGAGCGTTCCAACCCCATAAAAAGTCCGGCGGTCATGGTAGACCCCGATCGCGAAACTCCCGGAATGAGCGCTAGGGCCTGAGCTAAGCCCATCAAAATTCCATCTTTAGCATTTAAAACCTGAAAGTCCCGCTTGCGGCTGCCGAGGCGCTCTGCCAGTCCGAGGAGAATTGCCATGACAATCGAGGCGATCGCGATCGCCGTCATGCTCCGTAACGGGTGCGCCTCATTATCACCATAATCGGTGAAAAATTTCAGCATCAGGCCGCAGGCGACAATAGGCAAAGTTCCCAAGGCAATACCAGCGACAATGCGAAACTCACTTGCTTGATAATCGGACTTCTGTATCGCTTTAATCGCTCCTAAACTCAGTTGAGCAATATCCCCCCAGAAATACCACAATACTGCCGCAATGCTGCCCAATTGAATCACTGCTGTAAATGTTACTCCCGGATCGCCCCAGCCGAGAAACACAGGAACGGCTTTGAGGTGGGCCGTGCTGCTAATGGGTAAGAACTCCGTGAGTCCCTGTACCATCCCTAAAACTACTGCTTGAAACCAATCGAACTGGGCGATCGCGTCGGTTGCAACTGGCTCGGAAGATCCCTGCGCGATCGCGGCACTGGAAGGAACAGCCAAGCCGCTACCTGCCAAGGCCAAGGCAGCTCCAAAAACGACAGAACTCAAACAAATGAATCGTTTCCGTCCCGATGCAAGCATATAAATTTTTCTGCTTTTTTAGTTTTCCAAACCAAGTCTAGCCGAAAGGATAAAAGCAAAAGACTGAATGGAGTCGTGCTACGCTCGTTCAAAAGTTTTACGATCTACCCCCCACTGGTTAGACATTTCGCCCGGAGAGTTGCACTCCCGAACTTGGGTCATACCACCACAAGTAACGAGTCTCTCTGAAATGTTGGCGTTTCATCGCCCAATTCTCCACAACATTAAATCATCGTAAAATCCGGGAGTTTTAACTCAACCGGCCATCGCCTTACAACTTGTTCGGGATTTATTGCCGGCGATCGCCTCCATTCCACCCAGATTCGGTATGCTATCTTGAGATAAGTAAAGATAAGTAAAGAATTTTTAAAACCCTTTTGTTGAGCGATCCCTCACTGTCTTCAACCTGTCTGCTTGCAACTGACTATTCCGACCCCTCAAATCGAACACCTCTTGGTTTGTCCGGTTCAACCCGTCAGGAGCGTCACCAATGGCTCGTTTTTGGGTCAGCCGCCTTCTTAGTGTCCGTTCCCGTTTTCTTTCAAGCTCCTTTGGTGCGTCTATTCCCCCTATTAAGCCTGCTCCTAACCCCAGTATGGTTTGTTCTAGCCTGGCGACTGATGCAAGCTCCTCGCACCCAGATTTGGGGTGATTTACTCCTGGGTTTTAGCTGGAGTTGGCTCGCTGGCTCCATTTATTGGGGATGGTTTCGCTGGGAACCTCTGGTTCACCTTCCCATTGAAGCAATTGGCATCCCCTTTGCCCTGTGGGGGCTGCGACGGAACTGGGGTGTTGTCGGCAACCTGTTCTACCTTGGATCTCTCCTAGGAACGGCAATTACCGATCTATACTTCTACCTAACCGGTTTAATTCCCTATTGGCGCGCAGTGATGAAGGTAGACTCAACCTTAATCGCTTCAGTATTTCAGGGTGCAATCGAGCAAATTCAAACCCCTTGGGCGGCGATTTGTGCTGTGTGGTTAGTCTTAGTACTTTTGTTGGTGGGTTTGCGATCGCTCCAAAACCGCCACCTTAAATGGTGGGCATTTGGCGGAGCGGTATTGAGTACAATCGTAGTAGATGGACTGTTTGGATTAGCCGCGCTTGTTGCTTCGCTGTAATCTTTACATGACATTCTGCTTTCATTCCGGAAGTTTGCCTTGAAGTTATGGAATGAAACTAGAGAGAAATCCTTGTTGACCGGCGGTCATTGCTTTGGCATTTGTGGTGAGTTTGGGACCAACACCATATTTAATTCTCCGTACTGCAAGCGGTAATCGCTACTTACCTTTGGTGGGTAGCCACTGTTGGACAGTTGGTCGCAGCGACGACAACAATTTTGTGATTCCCGATCGCTGGATTTCGCGCAACCACGCCATGCTTCAATGTACTGAAATTGGCGAATTTTACTTAATTGATTTAGGCAGTCGAAACGGTACATTTGTCAATGGTCGCCGCGTTAATGTCCCCGTCACCCTACACGATGCCGATCGCCTCACCTTTGGCCAAACCGATCTAGAGTTCTACTGTCCTCCCAACGAACGCCTGTCTAACGGCAAGCTTCCTCAATCTGACGAAACCTTAACCGCAGCATTGCACGTCCGGCGTTTAATGTCTGTCCTGGTCATTGACATTCGCAATTTCACTCGCCTAACCCGACAACTCGACGAAAAAATTCTCTCGGCGATGATTGGGAACTGGTTTCGTCAAGCGGGTGAAATTATTCGCGAGTCGGGAAGTTGGGTTGATAAATACATTGGCGATGCAGTGATGGCCATTTGGTTTCACGGCGAAACCGACGTGACCAAACAAGAAGTGATTCAAATCTTTCAGGCCGTGAGCGATCTAAACAAAATGACCGCCGATTTAGGCAATCATTATCCCCTCCCCTTTCCCCTTCGCATTGGAGCGGGAATCAACACCGGATACGCAATGGTGGGAAACACCGGGAGCGGCGATCGCCCCGATTACACCGCAATTGGCGATACAGTCAACACGGCGTTTCGTCTCGAATCTTGTACCAAAGAAATTGGAGTCGATATTGCTTTAGGCAAAACAACCTACGAACATCTGGCAGAATTTGGCAATGCTCAGCAACGCTTTCAGGCGTACGTGGTAAATCTCAAAGGCTATGACATTCCTGTAGAAACCTATGCCTCGAGCTTTGAAAACTTAGATAACTTCTTACTGGATAAAGTGGTTTGGGAGCGAAAATCAAACTGATTTAGACATTGTCGCATTCTTGTTAATCCCCCTCTTGTCAAGCATTTTTTGCACGAGGGAAGGCGATCTTTACCGGAACAAGCTCTCTCCACCGCACAAAATTTTTCGTCCTCGCTCTGTCAGGTATAAATACTTACAGAAATTCCAAAGCGATCTGCCACAATTGGGAGAACTCAATCGTCCAACTCTCAACAAGTAATTGATGTCAAATACATCCATTGGTCAGATGACTTGGCGACCAGACGGTACGGTTAACGCTGAGATTTTGTACTTACGATTTTGTGCCTCAGATCCCTGGCAACCTTATTCCGATTTTCCTGAATATGCTCTGCCCGATCCGCCAGCATTTTCTCCAGGATACGCAACCTTCCTTGCCTTGTTGAAAAAACACTGGCAAATTATATGACCGTCGCGACAGTTGTCAAATCTCAATCGCGAGCTAAAATGTAAATAAATGTAAAAATATGCGATCTTGACTTTACAAAAAGACAGGAGCGTGAACTAAAACTCAAAGAGGTCTTGCCCGCATGACATCCAAACAAACTGCTCGACTCTCCACAGAATCATTAGTCATCGAGTTTTTTCGGCAATCGGAGGGACAATGGGAATCTCAGCGACGCTACTACACCCTCAAAAAAGAAGGAGAAACCTTAGAAGCTATCAGTTTCCTCACAATACGCTTTCTCGCACAGGGCAGTCCAGAACTCGTTAAACTCGCTCACCTGCACCAGCTAACAGATGAGACTGCCTTAATCTGCGGCGCACAGACAACTTGGCACAGCGAATATACCGGATCGAGTCGAGCTTTACCTCAACGCCGCCAACCGCTTATCGGTTCAACAGTCTTTGGCGTATTAGGGAATATTCTCTACCGAGATCGCGGTTTTGCCACCCTCGAACCCATTACCGCAACCTACAACTTAATCAACCCGAAAACCCTTTGCCTGAGAACCGAATATAGCGGTTCTGTCTTTGAAGAAGAAATTAAACTGATCGGCCAGCAATACCGCACCCGACAAACTCTTAGCTCTCGTGCGGGTGAAGAGCAAATGATTGCTCAATATCTTGAAAAGCGGATTACTTAGCTAAAACTATTTCTATTCTAGTTCGTCGAACTCACGTTAATACAGAATGGAGCTTATTCGCCAGGAAAAATCGCCTTACGCTAGGTAAGGCGATTCCAAAATGAAGATAGTTGACTAAGCAAATAAGGTTGGGAATTAGGCGATCTCAGTAATACTAAGGATCTTCCCGCCCCCTTTCAGAATATTCTGAACTTGCTTGGACATACTACTATAGCTCACCGTTTTTTCCTGGCAACTCAAACGATTGACTTGTGCAGCCGCCTGAGAGGTTGAATAAGCGATACAAAAGCGCTTGCTGGTGTTATCGTAAGCTGCACCATTGCCCTTAGCCAAAGGCTTAATCGGTGTTGGCAAATTTGCTCCGATGGAAGTAATCAATTGAGCGCCCTTACCACTGTCGCTGGTCGCAGAACCGCGCAGCAGCGAGAACATTCGATTGAAGCACTCATTCTTCATTCCCACTTGCGAGCGTATGCTACGTGGGGAAGGAACAACATTATCGCCGAAGCTCTGAATATACTCATCGCTATCGATGTAGGAGTTGATTTCAGCCTCGTACCCTTCCTCGTTGTAAATGCGGACGTGTTCCGCTATTTCCGCTTGGTCTTGGGGCGGACGACCCAACAGATGCTTGAAGTTGAGTTCGATAAAGCGGTATTGGGATGAACCACTGAAAAACAGCGATTGATACAATTCCGACTGAGCAACGCTTCTGACAAATCCTCGGACTGTCAAATCCCCATTTCTCAGAAGCGATTCCGCGCTTGATAGGCGCTCGCTGTCCATGACATGGTGGTTTCCTAAGACCTGCTTATAGACTGCCCGAATGACTTCCTGTAAATCTTCTTCAGTTGCCAAAGGGTATAATTCAAAAGTTCTCGCTTCAAAGGCATCCAGACCTAGCGATCCTGACAAAGTTAAATTTCCCACAGGTTTCCTCCTGATAACTTCTGCTTTACGCTAGAGAATTGATGGCATAGTCGAGGTAGGCATTGTATTCCAGCAGCGCTTGGGCTGACATATCGCGATCGGCACAACCGCGATTCCGCAGGAAGGTCAACCCAGCGATATAGGTTGCTGTGTCAATGCCGAGGGCTTTGTACACTTCGCGAGAACCGGCGATCGCCCACTCATCCAAAGGACCCGTTCCACCGACAACCAAGCAGTAGTTGATCAGGCGCAGGTAGTGAACGATGTCGCGCTTGCACTTGTCTTTCTGCGTGCCAGAATCGATGTCACGACCGCTGCCATTTGGGAAGCTTTTGTAGATTGCATTTACAGCTTCATTAGCTACAGCATCGTAGTTGCTGGCAAGTTTCTCAGCCGCTTCCATGCGCGCAGCTGCGCGCTGCAAGCTTCCCTGCACCGACTCCAAATCTGAGGAGCTGGGGAAACGACCGCCGAGATCGGCGGCGGCGACAGCCGTTGTTAAAACTGATTTCATGATTTCGATTTCTCCTGTCTTAAAAATGGGTGATTGGCACAAGTGCCTGTTTATAGTTACAATTTTGCTCGACTAGCTGATGGCTGAAATTGCAGCATCGAAATAGCCTGCACATTCAGATGCGAGGGCCGAGCAGTCACCTTGAGCTGTTTCGTTTTTCTTATATTTAGAACCGGCTTGAGCTTCGGTGTTAGTGCCATTGATGTGAGCAACCGCACAAGCTTTCATGATTGCAATGGCGCGAGCGGTGTTGCTGGTGGGAACGCCTAGCGCAGAGTAGGTTTCTTTGAGACCATTCAAGCAGCGGTCGGAAAGAACGGAAGAATCGCCCGTCAGTAAAGCATAGGTTACATATCGCAAGACGATCTCTGCGTCGCGCAGACAAGCTGCCATTTTCCGGTTGGTAAATAAACCGCCGCCAGGAGAGGTCAGTCCGGGACTTTCGCAAACGATACCGGCTACCGCATCAGTCACGATACAGCTTGCATTGCTAGCTACGGCATTCACAGCATCCAGACGCTTGTTTCCATTGGCAACAAAATCTTTGAGCGCATTTAAATCACCACCACCAACAAATCCACCTTTGGCATCAGAGCTAGCTACCGCTCTTGAAAAAGCATCAAGCATTGTAAGTAATCTCCTTATAGATAAAATAGAGCCAACTTTTTTGGGCACTAATCCCAAAACTACAAGGTTTGGGATTCTTACGTCTTGCTTACAATACATAACTTTACAGAATGTAAATATTGTTATTGTTTTGCGTTCGCAGATACGTCTCCCAAAAACTATGTGAGTGGTTGGACGAACAAGGTTTGAAACTCATAGCCCAGTCAAAGTGGAGCAGAAAAAACTGCCCCAAGAAGATGCTGGACAAATGCGTCACCCTCATGTTGAACTCGAATGCTGGATGCTGGGAAAAACATTACGGATTGTTGCTTTGTTTGGGAGAAATGAGACTGAAAAAACAGAATCTCCTATTCTCGAAGGGAGTTTTTATCTCTCGTCGAATCAGCTATGTACCAACCTTTTCGCGAATTTTTAGAGCAAGAGCTTTTTGGGCGCTTTGAACTACGCAGCTGCCCCATTCCCGAAGGGCTGGAATATAACGTTAGCGATCGCGGTAAAAACCAAGCGACAATTCGCAGTTGGTGCTATCAATGTTCCGAATTGCGGAAAATTCGCTACACCTACATCGACGCAGGGGAAACAGCTCAAGTCTTTAATAGCGTTATTTATCCCAGCCATCACTACGATATTCCGTTGTTAGGGATTGATTTCCTAACTTTTGGGAAGAAAAAAATTCTCGTTGTCTTAGATTTTCAACCCCTATTTCGAGATCGCGACTATCAGGAAAGATATATCGAGCCGATGAAACCCATTCGCGACAAGTACGACGACTTGGCGCAAAACTTAGAAATGAAGTTCTACGATGCAAATCAATACTTTTCTAAGTACTTGTTATTTGCGAAAACAGATGAAGAAACCGTAACGAAACGCCTGTTTCCCGCTTATCAAGAATACATTCGTCTGTATCTAGAAATGCTCGATCTCGCCAATCCTTCGACAGATCCAGAAGATATTCAGCGGGTTGTTCGAGCGCAGAAAGATTACGATCAATACAGTGCCGAACGCGATCCAGCTTCCGGATTATTCAGTAGTTACTTCGGTCGCGAGTGGTCGGAGCGCTTCCTCCACGAATTCTTATTTGAAGATGCGGTTCCTCTAGCCGTTGCAGCCGGAAAATGAGTTTATACCAGCCTTTCTTAGATTACGCGCTCAATCTTCTCAAAGAGCGTCTAGCGCTTCAACTCTATCCTATTCCCGACGGGTTTGAGCGCAAAGAAGGAGTGATGGGGAAGGGCAAAAGGCAAGAAAATGTGCTGACCACCAGTCATGCATTTCGGTCTGAGAAATTGCGTCAAATCCGAGTTGCTCATGTCCAAGGCGGTCAGTCACTGCAAGTTCTCAACTTCGTCATTTTTCCCGAACTTAACTACGACCTCCCCTTTTTTGGTGCGGACTTAGTCACCTTACCTGGCGGTCACTTGATTGCTCTCGATATGCAGCCGCTCTTTCGAGACGATCCGGTTTATCAGGCGAAATATACCGAACCGATTTTGCCGATCTTTAAAGAGCATCAACAGCATTTAACTTGGGGAGGAGATTTCCCCGCAGAAGCACGACCATTCTTCTCGCCTGCTTTTTTGTGGACTCGTCCCCAAGAAACAGAAGTTGTAGAAACGCGGGTTTTTGAAGCTTTTAAGGATTATCTGCAAGCCTATCTAACCTTCGTCGAACAAGCTGAGGAGATCGCGTTCTCTCAAGAGTTGGATGCTATTTTGCAAGCGCAGCGCCGTTACATCGGTTACCGTGCTGAAAAAGATCCGGCGCGAGGAATGTTTACACGGCTGTATGGGTCTGAATGGACAGAAGAATACATCCACGGATTTTTGTTTGACCTAGAGCGGAAATTGGCAGCAACTTCCTAAATCGCTTTGATAGGGTCAGGACTTACACAGTTGAACGAAATTTCGTTGTTTCAGCGATGAGTTGGCAATGGAAAATCAAGTTTTGCAATGCTGAAGTGCGTAAGTCCTAAGGGTTATGAGTATATGGGACTCTCTGAATTCCATTCATCCCCTAAATAAGCAACATTCCTGTTCTTGTACCAAGAGAACAGGTGTTCTAGTAATTTCTAAAGTGGAGAATATTTCAAGGACGAGTCATTCGCGCTTTGCACGAATCAATCTTTGTTAATACTTATTGTAAATATGAGAGAGTTATTTTCTGCTAGGATGACTCTCTTTTTGAGTTGCAGAAATGCTGGAATGCCGAGAAATCAACAATATTGTTGCTCAAGATCGCAATCCCGTACGAGAAAAGCTCAATTGTAATTCTCATTTATTTCATAACCTGTTAGAAATATTTAGTAATAACATTACAGTTCATTTCTTTCTATCTCAAAAGCTGGATTTTTGTTGACTTTATCTACTACTCTCAAAAAGTCACTAGGTTTATTTACCTACTTCATCGGAGGTTTCGATTGTGTCACTTCCTCTACTAGAATATTCTCCTTCCAGTCAAAACCAGCGCGTTGCTGATTATGGCTTATTAGGGGATGAACAGCCATCCATTTATACTTCTGCCAATCTTTTGGTTGGAGAAGAGATGGATGAGATGATCTGGGCAGCTTATCGTCAAATTTTTAACGAACAGCAGCTCATCAAAAGCAATCGCCAACCGGCACTGGAATCTCAACTCAGGGCCGGCCAAATTACGGTGCGCGAGTTTATTCGGGGGTTGCTCCTGTCGGAAACATTTCGGCGGCGCAACTACGAACCAAACAATAACTATCGATTCGTGCAAATGTGCGTGCAGCGCGTTTTAGGACGCGAGACGTACAGCGATCGCGAAAAGCTGGCTTGGTCTACCGTGCTAGCGACCAAAGGATTGCAAGGCTTTGTGGATGACTTGCTCAACCGCAGCGAGTACCTCGACAATTTTGGCTATGATACCGTTCCCTATCAGCGTCGGCGGATTTTGCCCCAGCACACTCAAGGGGAAATTACTTTTGCCCATATGCCCCGCTATGGGGCAGACTATCTAGCCAAGTTGGAAGCACTCGGTTATTTCCAAAACTTATCTCGAGTGACTTGGAGTCCAGCTCAGTGGCAAGATCTACCCCCCGGATTCGCTCGCACAATTTGGGGCGCAATTGCCATCACCGGCGGCGTGCTGCTCAGTGCAGGCGCGATCGCTGTGGCGTTAGCGGCCTGGGGCATTATCAGCCTTTAGCGTTGTTTCAGTCCTGCTCGCGGCAATCCCCATTTTTTTTAACAAGACGTAACAAACAAACACTCGCAAGCGTTGTATAAAGTTTACTTGGGGGATAAAAGTGACAGGCAAGCACAAACTAAAATGCCGATTACGTTACCTTTTTCTGCTTCTCTCAGACCAGTATAAACTTTCTTGAAGTTTCCTAAATTTGATGACTTGTCTGATGTCATTGTAAGGGAAACTTTAGGGGAGGCTGGAATTCCAATTGGAATTTTAATCAAGCTCAAATTTAAGTCACGTAGGAGATTAGTTAAATGTTCGATGCATTCACGAGGGTTGTTTCCCAAGCTGATGCCCGAGGAGAGTATATATCCGCAGGTCAGCTCGATGCTCTCAGCAGCATGGTTGGCGACAGCAACAAGCGGATGGATGCGGTTAACCGCATTACCGGTAGTGCTTCTGCCATTGTGACCAATGCCGCTCGCTCTCTCTTTGCCGAGCAGCCCCAATTGATCGCTCCGGGCGGTAACGCTTACACCAGCCGTCGCATGGCTGCTTGCTTGCGGGATATGGAAATTATCCTTCGCTACGTTACCTATGCTATTTTTGCTGGCGATGCTAGCGTTCTCGAAGATCGCTGCCTCAATGGCCTGCGCGAGACTTATCAAGCTCTGGGAACTCCTGGCGCATCCGTCTCTGTTGGCGTTCAAAAGATGAAGGATGCTGCGATTGCGATTGCAAATGACAGAAATGGCATTACCGCTGGCGATTGCAGTGCTTTAATGGCTGAAATTGCCACCTATTTTGATAAGGCCGCGGCATCTGTCGGGTAGTTGAAACGGATTGCTTGTGTAGTTCGCACATTTTAGGAAAATCAAAAAACAATAGGGAGATACCTTAACGATGAAAACCCCTCTAACTGAAGCTGTTGCCAGTGCAGATTCTCAAGGACGCTTTTTGAGCAATACAGAGATCCAAGCAGCTTTTGGTCGCTTTCAGCGAGCTAGTGCTTGTTTAGAAGCAGCAAAATCTTTGAGTGCTAACGCAGATAGCTTGGCTAGCGGTGCTGCCCAAGCAGTGTATAGCAAATTCCCTTACACAACCTCTATGCCCGGTCCGACCTACGCTTCTAGTGCAGAAGGAAAGGCTAAGTGCGTTCGGGATGTTGGTTACTATTTGCGGATGGTGACTTACTGTCTCGTTGCTGGTGGAACTGGCCCCATGGATGAGTATTTGATTGCTGGATTGGATGAAATCAATCGGAGTTTCGAGCTGTCTCCAAGCTGGTACATTGAAGCCCTCAAAAACATCAAAAGTAACCATGGTTTGAGCGGCCAAGCTGCTACTGAAGCAAACAATTACATTGATTACGCAATTAATGCTTTGAGCTAGTCGATCGCTTCATTAACTTCGCAACCCAGGTGATTTGCGAGCGAATCATTGCGATCTCAGCGGAGTTGCCCGGAACAATAAGCGAATGCTTGTAGAAACTTCTAGTGTTTGTTTGTTGTTCCGGGCATTGTTGTCTCTAAAAACTGAAGTTGCCGGGTCGCCATGCAAAACGATTACTCAAAGTTGGAACGAGAGCAAAATTCACAAGGGAAACCCTTGACTGTTGAGCAGGCAATCGACAACTTACAGCAGAAAAAAGATCTAGGCAACCGTTATTATGCAGCTTGGTGGCTGGGTCGCTTTCGCATCCGGGAACCCCAAGCCATTGAAGCATTGCTTGCGGCCTTGGAAGATAAATCGGATCGAACCCCCGATGGTGGCTATCCCTTGCGCCGCAACGCAGCCAAAGCTCTGGGAAAATTGGGCGATCGCCGAGTTGTTCCGGCCTTAATTGCCTGCTTGGATTGCGAAGATCGCTACGTTCGCGAATCCGCCGCACAAGCACTAGAAATGTTGGGCGATCGCTCTTGCATCTCAGCACTGATTAAATTGCTCGATGGGGGTGTAGAAGCTGCCAAACAGGTTCCCGGCAAGCCTCACCTCGTTCAGCCCTACGAAGCGGTGATCGAGGCTTTGGGGACGCTACAAGCTCAAGAAGCTCTTCCTCTCATTCAGCCTTTTCTAGAGCATCCCGTCGCCAAGGTACAGTACGCCGCAGCTAGAGCAATGTATCAGCTAACCGGCCAAAATGGTTACGGCGATCGCCTGATTCAAGCGCTGGAAAATGATAATCTGCAACTGCGCCGTTCGGCACTGATGGACTTAGGCGCAATTGGCTATCTTCCCGCCGCCGAAACAATTGCCAACACCTTAGCCGAGAATAGTCTCAAACTTATTTCTCTCAAGGGACTGTTGGAGCGAGAGTTGGGGGAGGGTGCAGCACTTTTTCCGGCATTATCTCAACAGAGCCAAGAAATCATCAGTTGGATGGATGGACTGTTATAGATGTTGCGAGAACAGCAGCGAGCAACTCTGGATTGCTCTGAGTCTCAAACATCGTTTAACCGCGAGATCTTTTTAAGATGAAGTCGCTCAAAGACTACGCTGCTGCGCTATTTGACAAAACTTTGATGCCCACAGCTCTCAAAGTCGCATTGATTGTTGGCTCGCTCCTGTTCGCGATCAACCACGGTTCTGCACTGATTCAAGGACAAATGACGCGAGAACGGTGGATGTCAGGTTTGCTAACCTACCTCGTTCCCTATTCTGTGAGCATTCACGGCCAGCATAGCAATCGCTCCCGCCAGTCTGTCTCTCAATCAAATCAATTAGCCTCAAATAGTAAATAGTGAGGATACGCCAAGAGCGTACCCTCACATAACTTTAAAAGGTTATTTACTGCCCAAGCGAAGAAGAGACAGCCGAGACGGATACAATCTCTTGTACCGCAGGCTGTCGCGCGATCGCATTTTGCAGCAAGGGAGAGTTCGCGACCGATTCATTCGCGAGGTTGAAGAGAGGGTTCGATAAAATTCCGGCCAAGGAAGTGGCTATCAAAGAAACCACAATCCCCACTTGCAAAGGACGCATTCCCGGCAAACTCCAGCGTACAGCTGAGTAATTCTTCACCGTTTCCGACATTTCGTGAGGTTCCTTGACCACCATCATCTTGACCACGCGGATGTAGTAGTAAATCGAGACGACGCTGGTAACTAAACCCAACAAAACCAGGCCGTACAATCCCGCTTGCCAGCCGGCCCAGAACAGATAAATTTTGCCGAAAAAGCCTGCAAGTGGGGGAATACCGCCGAGAGAGAGCAGACAAATACTCAAGGTCAGCGTCAGCAGGGGATCTTTCTGGTAGAGACCCGAATAGTCGCTAATTTGGTCGGTTCCCGTTTGCAAGGAGAAGAGGATGACGCAGGTGAAAGCTCCTAGGTTCATAAACAGGTAAACCAGGAGGTAAAAAATCATGCTGGAATAGCCCGCATCGGTTCCGGCAATTAAGCCAATGGTGACAAATCCCGCTTGGCCAATAGAAGAATAAGCCAGCATCCGCTTCATGCTGGTTTGGGCGAGAGCCACCACATTCCCCAGTACCATGCTGAGAATGGCCAGAGCGGTGAAAATAAAGCGCCACTCTTCGGTCACGCTGTCAAAGGCAGTAACGAGGAGGCGAATGGCTAGGGCAAATCCCGCTGCTTTAGAGCCAACCGAGAGGAAAGCAACAACGGGGGTCGGAGAGCCTTCGTAAACGTCGGGAGTCCATTGGTGGAAGGGAACGGCAGAGATTTTAAAAGCAATGCCCGCGATCGCGAACACCAAGGCGATCGCCACTCCTAATGATTGTCCGCCGCTGCTATCTTGGAGAGCCGTTGCGATCGCATCTAAACGAGTTTCTCCCCCAGACAAACCGTAGAGCAAAGAAGCGCTGTAGAGGAAAATGGCCGAACTGGCCGCTCCGATCAGCAGGTATTTCAACGCAGCTTCGTTGGAACGAGGATCGCGCTTGGTGTACCCCGTCATCAGGTAAGAAGCAATACTCAACGTTTCCAACGAGATAAATATTGCGACCAGCTCATTGGCCCCCGACAGAAACATTCCTCCCAGGGTTGCGGTCAGCAAAATAGCAATAAACTCTGCCAGAGATGCGCCCGACTGCTCGATGTAGCGCACCGACATCAGAATGGTGACCGCGGCTGAGAGAACGATAATGCCGCGAAAAACAATGCTGAGGTCGTCTGCATTGAAACTGCCCAAAAACCCGATCGTTTCGGCAGCATTCCACTGGAAATAGAGGGCAACCATCGAAGCGAAAGAGCCAGCGATCGCGACGTAGGGAAGCCAGCGAGACGCACCGCGCCCCCCAATCAAATCCCCAACTAAGACTAAGACAAGGGTCGCGACAATAATGCCTTCGGGCCAAATTGTCCCAGCATTGAGTTGAGAGAAAATATCGCTAGAAAAATCCATAGAGTCTAGATACATTCAAAACAGTAACGGTTAAACTAATCTCCCAATCTCGATCTTTGGGCGATCGGGCATCCGCGTTAGCAGCTAGCGACCGGATTGAGGTCGCTGTTAAAAAACCGTTACAGATAATCTTAACCCGCAACCTCCCTTCCTTTGCCTTTGATTGGCCCATTGACTGACTCGCAATCCATCCAACAAGATTGGAATCCTCGCTATGGTGGATTAAACAGAAACGCTCGACCGTCCAATTAAATTTCCCAGCGCTATCCAATCGCCTTAGTTTTGGTATAGGTATAAGTAGCGGAACCGCTCGCAAAGTTAGATTAAAAATCTAAAGGGAAAGTTGAAACAGCAGCTCACCGTTTCTTCTCCATCCTCCGTTCTCAAGTCTGTTTTTTTAGCTCTGTAGTCTCCTATGTCAACGCTTGTTATCGTCGAATCCCCCACCAAAGCCCGTACCATTCGGAACTACCTGCCTGCGGATTACCAAGTCGAAGCCTCAATGGGTCACGTCCGCGATCTCCCGTCTTCGGCGGAGGAAATTCCCCCAGCTTACAAGGAGAAAGATTGGTCGCCCTTGGGGGTCAATGTGAGAGAGAATTTTGTTCCCCTCTATGTTGTCCCCAAGAAAAAGAAACAGGTGGTCAAGGAATTGAAAGCAGCGGTCAAGGCGGCGGATGAGTTAATCCTGGCGACGGACGAAGACCGAGAGGGAGAAAGCATTAGCTGGCATTTGCAAGAACTCCTCAAGCCGAAAGTGCCGGTGAAGCGCATGGTTTTTCACGAAATTACGCGGGAAGCGATTCAAAAAGCCCTGAAAAATTGTCGCGAGATCGACGAGAACTTGGTACGGGCCCAGGAAACCCGACGCATTCTCGATCGCCTCGTGGGGTATACTCTCTCGCCGCTGTTGTGGAAGAAAATTGCCTTTGGCCTGTCGGCCGGTCGAGTCCAGTCGGTGTCGGTGCGCTTGTTAGTGCGGCGGGAACGGGAACGAAGAGCCTTTCAGTCGGGGGGCTACTGGGATCTCAAGGCAATTTTGGAGCAGGAGAAAAGTCCCTTTGAAGCAAAGTTGGTGACGCTGGACGGGAAGAAACTGGCAACGGGGAGCGATTTTGACCCAGATACAGGGAAAATTGCCAAAGGGCGCAAGGTGGTGTTGCTCGACGAAGCCGGCGCGATCGCGCTCAAAGAACGCTTAGCCGATAAAACTTGGACGGTGGCGAAAACCGACGAACGTCCCACCACCCGCAGACCCGCAGCCCCCTTCACCACTTCGACCCTGCAACAGGAAGCCAACCGCAAGTTGGGGATTTCGGCACGGGACACGATGCGAACGGCCCAAAGCCTTTACGAACAAGGCTACATCACCTACATGCGAACCGACTCCGTACATCTGTCGAAGCAGGCGATCGCGGCGGCCCGCAGTTGCGTCGAGCAGCGGTATGGGAAGGAATATCTCAGTCCCAAAGCCAAGCAGTACACCACCAAGAGTAAAGGGGCCCAAGAGGCACACGAAGCCATTCGTCCGGCGGGAAAAACCTTCCGCATTCCCAAGGAAACCGGACTGTCGGGCCGAGAACTGTCCCTGTACGACCTGATTTGGAAGCGCACCGTCGCCTGTCAGATGGCCGACGCGCGCCTGACTCAAATTACCATCAATCTGGAAGTGGAAGAGGCAGGATTTCGCGCCAACGGCAAGCGCATCGACTTTCCCGGCTTTTTCCGCGCCTATGTGGAAGGGTCCGACGATCCTAACGCGGCGTTGGAGAATCAGGAAATCGTTTTACCGCCGTTGAAAGTGGGGGATACGCCAGAGTGCAAGCAACTCGACGCGATCGCCCACGAAACCCAACCTCCCGCTCGTTACACCGAAGCATCGTTGGTGAAAACCTTAGAGAACGAAGGCATTGGCCGCCCCAGCACCTACGCGACGATCCTGGGGACAATTATCGACCGAGGTTACGCCCAAATGCGCGGTAAAGCCCTCGTCCCCACCTTCACCGCCTTTGCGGTTACCGCCTTACTCGAAGAACACTTCCCCGACCTCGTAGACACTCGCTTCACCTCGAAAATGGAGCAAACTCTCGACGACATTGCCGCTGGGGAAGTACAGTGGTTGCCCTACCTCCATAAGTTCTACCTCGGCGAAGAGGGGTTAGAAACTCAAGTTAAGGTTCGTGCCGAACAAATCGATCCCAGTTCGGCCAAGGCGATCGCCCTTGATAACCTGGAGGCGAAGGTCAGAATTGGGAAGTTCGGCCCCTACATCGAAGTTCAAAATGGCGAGAGTGCCGTCACTGCTTCCATTCCACCCGACCTAACCCCCGCCGATCTCAACCCCGAACAGGTTGCCAATTTGGTGCGCCAGAAACTCGAAGGCCCCGACAAAATCGGCCTGCACCCGGACACAGGAGAGGCAATTTATGCCCTCACCGGGAACTACGGCCCCTACGTCCAGTTAGGCGAGAAAACCGATGACAATCCCAAGCCCAAACGTGCTTCCCTACCCAAGGGAGTCAAGCTCGAAGATGTCACCCTAGACATGGCTGTCGGCTTGCTGGCTCTGCCTCGCACCCTCGGCGCTCACCCCGATACCAATGCCCCCATCAAAGCCAGTTTGGGGCGCTTTGGGCCCTACATCGTCCACGACCAAGGCAAGGAAGGGAAAGATTATCGCTCCATCAAAGCGCCGGATGACGTGCTAACCATTACCCTCGAACGCGCCTTAGCAATGCTCGCCGAACCGAAGCGAGGTCGAGGCGGTCGCGGTAAAACCAAAACCCCCCTGCGCGAGTTGGGAGCGCACCCAGAGGACAGCGAACCCGTCAACATTTACGAAGGGCCCTACGGCAAGTACATCAAGCACGGCAAGATTAATGTGGGCATTCCCGATGGGGAAACGGTGGAAGGTATTACGCTGGAAACGGCGGTGAAACTGCTGGCGGACAAGGCCGTAACGAAGAAGAAGCGGACGACTCGGAAGTCAACTGCGAAGAAGACAACCAGCAAGAAAACGACAACGGCGAAGAAGCGCACCTCGACGCGCAAGAAGAAGTCAAGCTAGGGGTTCATTGGACATTGAACATTGAGCATTAAACATTAAATGCTTAATCTTTCTCCCTTTGGCCATCCCAACGCCGCGATCGCATCTGGTGCTTGGCAAGGCGGTTGAATTTGGCGTTCTCCTGGTTGAGCTTTGAGAGCCAGAGCTAGTACCGCTACGCGGAATTCAGAGTTCAGAATTCTTGGATTGTCGGTCTTTCATCGATTTTGAATGGTCGCTCAATTTTTGCCCCGGCCTACTAATAATCTGTCAAGTTTAAATTGACGAATAGAGCTGCTTCAGTTTAATGCGAGCATCTTCGGTCGTAAACTGCCAATCAACAGGAGAAGAAGTTTGATTTCTTCGTTGCTCCCAAGCTTCCACTTCTTGTCTTAAAGTCTCGGGGGATGAAATACGGCGATTAAGGCACTGTCTCTTTAAAACACTGAACTCAATTTCTGCCCTATTCAACCAATTGCCAATAGTTTGGGTCATAGGGACGAGTGTACAGTTCTACAATTTCTTCCATCTGGCAAACGAACTCGGCATTCGCTTGAGGAGGAATTAACCAGCATTCTTGGAGCCAAGGTTTGATTTCGTTTTTTTTAAGACCTGTCTAACACTTTCGTGAGAAAGACTTTCTACCTGCTCTAAAACGACCATTTGTTCGGCGAATAATCGTAACGTCCAACGGTGATAACCGGGGGGAGCTTCCGAGCAAGCCATCGCGATTAAATAAGCTTCGGCTTCTCCATCTATCTTTACTGAGAGAGACGATATATTTTTTAGCGGGCATTTTTGAGCAGGTTGAGTAGGATTTACCCTTTCCATTATCCGTCATTATTGCTTTGACAGACCACTAGTAACCCATTGGCTCCGCCGCAATGAAAACGTTATCCTGAATCCCAGAAATTAACGAATTGTCTTGAATAATGTCGCTCAACGTTCGGTTGTTCAGATCTTCGCCAATACCAGAAGCAAGTGCTTTGAGATATTCATCGCCTTCAAACCAAAAGCGATCTCCATCTCGCAGGCGACCAAACTGATCGGCTAAAATCGCCTGGAATGTTTCCCCCACAGCTGCTCCCTCAACGTGGTCTTCTGCTAAACCCCCCACCCAAAGGTCGATGTCATCAACACTTTCATAAACGCCTCATAAATCATCTTGCAGCGCTTCATTGGAGGTAATTTCAGAAATATCAGCGATCGCTCCCAAGCCCAAAGCCTCGCGCACGTTGTTGTAGCTTGCAAGACCATGATCCCGTCCTCGTTGAATATTGAGAGAAGCGAGATCGAAGCCACCCGATCCTGGAGGGCCAAACAGGAAGTTACGAACATCGTCAACAACCAAATTGTCTACCTCTTGAGCCACCTGCGATGCCAAACCTTTAAGCAAAGAGTCAATTCCTGATTCTGTCGCTAAAGTAGGATTGAAAAAAGCACTCCGCAAGGCAATGGCCTCCGTTGTACCATCATCGCCAACTTGCAGCAGTTGAGGCGAAAGCATGGTGTGTCCAAACCGGTAAGCTGCCGTGGAAAACTCGTTGGCAATTCCGGCATTGACGCTGGCATCATATCCTTCGTATGCTTCTAGCGCGTTGTCACCCAGCAACAATGGCAGAAATTCTTTGTAGGTCACAGACTGAATTTCTGCCCCAACAATCCGGCGACTCGCCTCATAAATGAAATCGCCTTGACGTAAACCCGACTCTTCAAAAAGATTGATCCTTAAGAGGTGGAAAATATTTTACTTTTCCCGAATAAAAAAAACTTGATTTGCTGGCAGTAGTCGTCTTTGATGATTTAACGGATTCATACCGAGTGAGCGACGAACTTTACTCAAGACTGGTCGCGTGAATTTGACACAGAGACTTGCGCGATCGCCGGATCGCAAGGCTTTTCTGTCTGGCTGAGGCGCAGGAGAGAAACTAGAGAAAAGTCAAAGCCCGCAACCAACGGGGGAAAGCTTACCGTAAACTGGCGAGAGGTGAGAATCAAGTTTGAGGTCAGCGTCATGGATAGTGCAGCCCTTTGGCAACGTTACCAAAATTGGCTTTATTACAATCCAGAATTGGAATTTTATTTAGATGTGAGTCGGATGCGCTTTGATGATGCTTTCGTCGAGACAATACGGGCAAAGTTTGCCAAAGCCTTTCGCGAGATGGATGAGTTGGAAGGCGGCGCGATCGCGAACCCCGATGAAAACCGTCAAGTCGGTCACTATTGGTTGCGCGACCCCGACCTAGCCCCCACCCCCGAACTCCGGCAAGAGATTGTTGAAACCTTAGAGAACATTGAAACCTTTGCCAGCAAAGTTCGCAGCGGCGATATTCAACCACCAGGGGAGAACAAGTTCACCGATATTCTCTCCATTGGCATCGGCGGTTCGGCCCTGGGCCCTCAATTCGTTGCCGAGGCGCTGGCCCCGGTCAATCCCCCCCTTGCCATTCACTTCAGCGATAACAGCGATCCCGCCGGAATTGATAAAACCCTCGCCAAAATTGGCGATCGCCTCAGCACAACCCTCGTCATCGTCATCTCCAAATCCGGCGGTACGCCCGAAACCCGGAACGGGATGCTTGAAGCTAAAGCTGCCTTTGCAGCCCAAAATCTCAATTTTGCCGATCGCGCAGTTGCGATTACGGGGGGCGGCAGCAAGCTCGATAATATTGCCCAGTCAGAAGGATGGCTGGCGACTTTTCCCATGCACGACTGGGTCGGCGGTCGCACCTCAGAAATGTCTGCCGTTGGGTTAGTCGCTGCTGCGTTGCAAGGCATTGATATTCAGGCCATGCTCGACGGTGCGAAAACAATGGATGCGGCCACCCGCAGTCACGACCTCAAAACCAATCCGGCAGCTTTGTTAGCCCTCTCCTGGTACTTTTCGGGAAACGGGCAAGGGGAAAAAGACATGGTTGTTTTGCCCTACAAAGATAGCCTCTTGCTCTTCAGTCGCTACCTCCAGCAGCTTGTTATGGAATCTCTGGGCAAGGGGAAAGATCTAGATGGCAACCCAGTCGACCAAGGGATTGCCGTTTATGGAAACAAAGGATCGACCGACCAACACGCCTACGTCCAACAACTCCGGGAAGGAGTTCCCAACTTTTTTGTCACCTTCATTGAAGTCCTCAAAGATCGAGATGGACAATCTCTAGAGGTCGAACCAGGCGTGACCTCCGGCGACTATTTATCGGGTTTTGTACAAGGCAGCCGTCAAGCACTTTACGAGAATCAGCGAGACTCCATTACGGTCACGATTCCAGAAGTGAATGCCTTGACAGTAGGCGCTCTGATTGCGCTCTACGAACGCGCCGTCGGTTTATATGCGAGTTTGGTGAATATTAATGCTTACCACCAACCGGGAGTCGAAGCGGGGAAGAAAGCGGCAGCCTCAGTTCTTTCGTTGCAACGCGAAGTAGCAAGTGTTCTACAAGCTGCTGAGGAACCACTCTCGTTACAGCAAATTGCCGATCGCGCCGGTCAAGCCGACCAAATCGAAGCAATCTACAAAATCGTGCGCCACCTCCATGCCAACGATCGCGGCGTAGAGATCGAGGGGAACTTCGGGCAACCCAACAGCTTGCAAATTTCTTGGAAGTGACGTTTTTCTTCCAGCACCCGCCACAAAGCAAGGAGGAAGATTGGCCTCCTTGCTCCTATTTTCGTTAAGAATTGCGATCGCGGAAGAATTAAGGGCGCGATCGCGCCCGCATCTTCCTCAAGCCTGAGCTATCTTAGTAGTCTATTGGCCCGTTTTTGTGGATTCGGCGGCTATGAAAAAATTCCTACTACTCTGCTTATTTGTCCTTGGACTGAGCTTTGCCCTCTGTCACTTCAAAGGGTTAGCCGCACAAGGGAAATATGACTCCATTGTGCTGGACTTTCGCGAAGAAATCCCCGCAGTCGAGATGGAGCAAAAGATTAGCGCGATCGCGCAGCAATATCAGCTTGCCCCTCGTCTCAACAGCGAATTTTCCCAACCCGACCATATCTACATCCTAGATGGCAACCAAGACACTCTCAAAGCGCTGAGAGATTCCGATCTCAAGGAAGTCACTGAATACATCGAACCCAACTATATCTACCACTCCTGGAGCCGTCCCAACGATCCCGACTACGCCAAACAGTGGAACTTCCAAAACATCAACATCGAGCAAGCTTGGGATGATGCGAGTGGAGATGGCGTAACCGTCGCCGTCATCGATACCGGCGTGGCTACAGTTCCCGACCTCAACCCCAAGCAATTTGTCGAAGGGTACGATTTCGTCAACGATCGCGTCGATGCTCGCGACGACAACGGTCACGGAACCCACGTCGCCGGAACCATTGCCCAAGCCACCAACAATAGCTACGGCGTTGCGGGAGTTGCCTACAATGCCAAAATTATGCCCCTGAAAGTTCTCTCGGCCGGCGGTGGCGGAACCATTGCTGATATTGCCGAATCTATCCGCTTTGCCGCCGACAACGGAGCCGATGTCATCAACATGAGCTTAGGCGGCGGCGGTGCGAGCCAGTTGATGGAAGAAGCCATTAACTACGCTTACAGCAAAGGCGTTGTCGTGATTGCCGCTGCTGGCAACGAAAACCGCAACTCTTCCTCCTACCCCGCTCGCTACCCCCACGTCATCAGCGTTTCCGCCCTCGATTCTGCCGGCAACAAAGCCCCCTATTCCAACTATGGAGCTGGAGTTGATATTTCCGCTCCTGGCGGCAGCGAATCTGGGAAAATTTTGCAAAATACGATCGACCCCCAAACCGGAGATGCAGTTTTTGCCGGCTATCAGGGAACCAGCATGGCATCTCCCCACGTTGCTGGAGTTGCCGCTTTGATTAAGTCTTCGGGGATCTCGAAGCCGGACGAAGTGCTGGCCGTTTTGCAAGAGTCCTCCCGGAAAATTGAAGAAGACCCCCTCAATCACTTTGGTGCGGGTCAGCTTGATGCCGGTGCGGCCGTCAAACTCGCCCAACAGGGACAAATTAACTTCCGCGACTTCTTCCGCTGGCTGGACAAGAACGGCTACCTCAACCTCCGCTTTTGGTTCGATGGTGGCGTTGTCGCCCTGTTGCCCAAGATTCTGATGGTGGTGGGTTCTTACTTGCTCGCCTGGTTGTTACGCACCTATCTCCCCTTCACTTGGCCGCTAACTGGAGGACTGATTTTCGGCAGTTCGGGACTGTTCGTCTTGCAAGGATTTTATCTGTTCGATCTGCCCCAGTGGCCGTTCCGCCTCATGGGTAGCTCGCTTCCCGAACTGGGGAATGTGGTGCAGGGCAGTTCGGTTCTCAACCCCATCTTTGCCAGCGTGTTAATTCCCGGCCTTCTCGTTCTGCTGCTTCTGGGCAATCCCAAATGGAAGTGGTTCGCGGTGGGAACGACGTTAGGCGTTGCTTCCTGTTTGGCCGTGAGTGCGGTTGTGTCGCCGGCATTGTGGGGATTGGGATCTGGGTTGCTGTCCCGTTCTTTCCTGATGGTTAACGCGGTTCTGTGCTTTGGCTTAGCGAAGATAGCCTGTCAAGGCGAGGCGAAGGTGGCGTAAAGTCCTGCATCGAAGTCAGACGCTGTTGACATCCTCCCCGCGATCGCGCAGCGGGGATTCCAATCTATCCAAACAACGAAAGTTGCCTGAATTCTTGGCGGGTTGACGCTTCACAGGATGCTGCTACCTTGACGGCAGCCTGACGAAGAAATGAGGGATTGTCGATTTCCCCCGTGTCTGTGTCTCCCAACTCCCCAATTCCCCATCTCCCCATCTCCCCCGCCGTCAGGCCCCGATCGCAGACAAGCAAGAGACTATAAAACTTTGTGGGTGTGCGAGTGTTGCTTCACGTTGTCTTCTGTGCGAACCACATGAGCGGCGTTGAGGATGCGCTTGCGTTCGAGAGAGTAGTTGAAGTCTTCTTTGACGGTTCCTAGCGGAATATGTTGTTTTGCTTCCGGGCGACTTTTGTAGGTTCGAGCTGCGGCGATCGCTCGTTCTGTAAAGTTTTCACACGCCATCGCCTCAGCGGGAAACTCTGTAGGAAGTTGTATCGTCTCGCTAGCAAAGAAAGATGCAAGGGATTGGGCGCTAGCAAGTTTATAAGAGGTGGGAACGCCCTTAATCAGCGTTTCAAGAGCTGAGGACGGGATGGGTTCGACAACTTGAACCTGTTGAACTTCGCCATCTTCTCGAAAGAAGCAGGTGGCTAAACCAAAGACGCAATAGTCGTCTGCTGAGAGATCGGGAGCGTTGGGAAATAGCGTTGCAGTTGCCATAGAACAGTGGGATTTGCGAAATCAACTGGATGGATCTTACCAACTTGCGGTTGCGTCCTGCGATTTCCGCACAATTGTCCGAAAGATTGACAAAGTTTTGTAACGGACTTGCTGTTGCGTTTGCGGAACCGTCACAGTCGGAGCTGTAGTTCTTGGCAGCGATCGCTGCACCGACCGGAATAGTAAACTCTTTCGGTTAAGGACACAATCGCGAGTGACACAGCCTCTATCCCTGCTTCCAGAAACAAGACAGTAGGGTAGATCTCAAGAGAACCGTGGAGAAAGCCATGAACATTTTCAACGCAAAGCACGATGAGAACGATCGCCCGCATCGGGATTCGCTGATGTCTCTGGCTGGCGGTTCGCAGCGGGAAGCAACAGACCGCTTTCTCTTAGAACGAGAGTTACGCGCTTTAGTGCTTGAGAGAGCCAAACAAGGGAATTATCCAGAGGCGATCGCGCTCCTCGACGAACTGATCGCACAAAACCCTGACAGCGCGATGGATTGCAATAATCGAGGGCTAATGTATTTCCAAAATGGCCAATATACCGAAGCCATTGCCGACTATAACCGAGCAATCGAACTCGATCCGCGCTTAGATAGCGCTTACAATAACCGAGCGAATTGTTACGCCGCGCAAGGCAATTTAGCTGCTGCTTTGACAGACTACGAGTTGGCTCTCGATTTTAATCCGGGCAATCTGCGCGCGTGGATTAATCAGGGAGTGGCTTACCGCCAGATGGGATTGTACGACCTAGCTTTAGAAAATTTTGATTTGGCTTTGTTTCTCGGTAGACGGTTGAAAGGGCGGATTTATGGCGAGCGAGGGCGAACGTATCATTTACGAGGAGATTGGAATGGCGCGATCGCGGACTATCAACGAGCGATTCAGCACCTTCCCAAGACCCGTTCCGCGCGACACTATCAAGAACAGGTGGAAGACTGGCTGAGCGAACTTCTCAAGCCAATGACCGCTTGAGGTTACTTCGTTTATTCTTCTCCAGCGCGTACCGTCAGGTCGGCGGAGCGATCGCCTTGGATATTGCTCGCTGAGGGTTGTCCCAGAGCGCGATCGCTTCTTCTTTTCCTCGTAAAAACGACGCGACGTTGGTTGGGATCGACCCTCGAACTTTGCTCTTGCATCACGGTTTTGGCTTGGCTGGGGTCGAAACTTCGGGTAAATTTTTCTTGCAATTGATTGACTTTTACCTCACTCTCCTTCACTTGAACACGAATTTCTCGTAACTTCGCTTGGTGCGATCGCAGATGGGGAATGAGGTTGCCTAACGCAGCGATCGCCGCCGCCGAGATAACACCATTGACCAACAGTTTTAATGCCGTTTCCAAAATTGTTGTTGCGTAGGGATAGCGCTTGCGAGGTTGAGGATGCAGCGGAAGGACGCGACCGCGCTCTGAAGGAATTCTCTGTTTTTTCACTGCATTCATGAAGCTACATCCCGTTCGAGTAGAAGTTTGTGAGTTGAGTCAAGACGCTGGAGGCTTGTTGGGCTACTGGGATTTTCTAGTCCAGAGTAGCAAATGACTCAAAACTTGCTAACCCTAGTCATTGGCTCTTAGTAAGTTCATCTGTACTTGCTAAAGGTTAACTTTTTGTCCGTTAGGCCTCGCTACTCGTTAAATCTACTGGAAAGCACGGCAATTTGGCAACGCAGGCCCCAAAAAGAGGCGAAATAGCAGTTAAGTAACGCGCATACAATGGGGTCGGAGTAGCTTGTGCTAAACGTTGAAGGACGAGTTAGGGTGAGATTACCTAGCTGCGGCCTTGACACCAGAAAGTGCGGATGACTCAACCGCGATCGCCTCTCTGGGCAAAACCGCAGTCGGTTGTGTTTTATACCAGCAGTCTACTTGTACAGTTCTGTAGATAGACGATAGGCAAGAATGCCAGGAACAAGGGCAAGCACCAAAGCAAGAAGGACTTGGGTGTCGGTAAGAGACATAGTTATTAAACTCCTGAATGCTATATCGACGTATCCCTCAATTTGCGCTATTTTTGGCACTTTGCGAAATATCTTGTTACAAAAATCAATACAAGAGACACCTGATGCTTCTCGGTCTAATCCGAACTTCGCATAACTGCACTAGTGGCTGAGTTGCTTCTTCTTCGCCAGTATTGGCAGAACGGAGAGTAGGGTCAAAAAGCTCAAGGCGAGCAATAAGGGAGCGCGATCGCCTCCCATCAGCGCATCTCTCCCTGCCACCCCCAACCAGGTGTAGGCCAGCGTACCGGGAATAATCCCCACAAAGGTTCCCAGCGCATAGGTTCTCAAGTTAATGGGGGTCAGTCCAAACAGAAAGTTGACGATGTTGAAGGGAGAAATGGGGGCAAAGCGCACCGCCAGTACAAACTGTAGGGGCATTCGCTTCACCGCCTGCGTAAATCGGTTGAGGGAGTTGTGTCGACGAAAGCGGCGTTCGGCCCAGTCGTGCAGAAGATAGCGAGCCAAGAGAAAGGCTCCCACAGCCCCCAGAGTCGCCCCAACAACCGACCACAAGGTTCCCCACGTCAGGCCAAAAGCAATGCCGCTAGCGACGGTGAGAACGGTTCCTGGAATGCCGATAACAGTTAGGAGGGCATAGATACAGATGAAGATACAAGCCGACCAAGGCCCCCACTGTTGCAGTCGAGCCACCCAAAATTCTTGGTTAAAAATAAGCTGACAGGGGCCCAAGGTACAGGAGACGAAGCAGGCGACCAGCGCGATCGCCAACCAGAAACGGGGACGCTTCAGCCAGGACGCTAACAAATTTAGCTTTCTTGGCGGTTTTCCCGAACTAGAGCGGTGCCGCTTCGTCTTCGCTAGCAAATGTGGGAGAATTCCCAGTTTCATCTTCGATTTGACTATCTAACGCTTTCTTCGCAATTTTGGTGACGTAAACCGTTACGGCTACAGTAGCAATTAACCCGACAATGTTGAGGATGAGTTTCAGCGTACCGCCCGTTCCTTCTGCCGCAATTTTGCCCAAAGACCCCAGATAAACATACATCACCGTTCCGGGCATCATGCCGATCCAGGAAGCCAGTACGTAGTCTCGCAGAGAAACTTGAGTTACGCCAAAGGCATAGTTGAGGAAAACAAAGGGAAAGACGGGTGACAAGCGGGTTAAACCGACAATCTTCCAACCCTCGCTGGCGACAGCTTTGTCGATCGCTTTAAATTTCGGCTGACTCTCAATCTGCTTGGAAACCCATCCTCTCGCGAGGTATCGTCCGATTAAGAAAGAAACTGTTGCAGCTAGCGTGGAGCCAATGGAAACCCAAATCGATCCCCAAGCAACCCCAAATACCAGTCCCGCACCAAGGGTCAAAACGGCTCCGGAAATCAGCAGTGCAGAAGCAACAATGTAGATGGAAATAAAGGCGATCGGCCCCCAAGGCCCCAAGCTTTCAATCCATTGCAATGCACCTTGCAGGGCCGCATTAATTTGGTCTGCAATCCCCAACATTTTCGCTGCAATAATTAGTCCAGCCACAACAACTGCAATAACAACAAGTTTGAGAATTGATTTTTTCTTACCTTTCCTTTGTTCGGTCATCTTTACCCTCGTAGATTTTGTCCGATTTACACTAAAGAACCGCCGCAACTCGAACCGCTTCCTGCCGTACAACCGTAGCAGTAAGCGGCTGTTTTGATTTCATTGATAACATCTAAACTTCCTGCTTCGAGAAGTTTGGCAACTGTGAGGCGATCGCCTGTCCGAGTTGTCGCCGGTAGATTCTCCATCTGGTTGAAATCGCAATCGTAAATATTGCCTAAATAATCGACAGAAAGTTCGTTGCGACACATCAACTGCAGTACAGTTGTTGAATTGTAATTTTCTTCCAGAAATTTCAAATAAGGATTGTGAAGCTTTTGTCGCTGTAAATACTGTTTTGTTCGTCCGATGGGAATATTAGTAATGGTGAAGAGGCGGTTGAAAGTAATCTCAAAACGCTCACTTAAGTATGTCTGATAATCGCTTTCAAGCTTTTGTTGATTGGGAGCGAGCGAAAATTTTTCGTTCTTCGGCAGTGCGGGATTATAAACTAAATCCAGTTGAAGTTTTGGATCGGTTCCATAACCTAAAGCATTGAGCTTTTGAATGGCTACAATCGAAGCATTATAAACTCCAGAACCGCGCTGTTTGTCTACATTTTCCTCTAAATAGCAAGGGAGAGAGGCGACAACTCTCAGTTGGTGTTGGGCGAAATACTCTGGCAAATCTTCAAATTGTGGCTCAAAAAAGATGGTTAAATTTGAGCGCACAATAACCTCTTTGCCTTTATCTCTAGCCGCTTCAACTAAGAGTTTAAAACCGTAGTTCATTTCCGGCGCGCCACCGGTTAAATCTACAGATTCGATCTGCGGAAAGCGGTTAATAACCTCAATCAGTTGCTCGCAAATTTCAGGCGATAATTCTTCTGTGCGCTTCGGTCCTGCTTCGACGTGACAGTGAGTGCAAGCAAGGTTGCACCGACGGCCCAAGTTGATTTGTAAAACGGTAATTTTTTGCTTGGTTAGCGGCGTGCAGAGTTTACGCTTGAAGGGAGTTATCGCGACTGCATCAGGCTCTTTTTTGATGGGCGATCGAACCATTTATTCTTTCCAAATGTGAGGACTGAAATCTGAAGAAATGAAGGGTGCAAAATGACTAAAATGACCTTGCACCCAAGCTCCGTCTTAACAGCAACTATCGGTGCTGCAACTGGGAGCCGAACCGTTGGTAATCGTTTCGCGATACTCTAACCCTTTCGTTTCCTTGGGGTGTCGCAAGGCAGCATTTTTACAATTAAAGCTTTCTGCTGCTTCCAAGCTAATTTCCTGGTAGGGAGCGATCGCAAGAATATCTTGTTGATAAGGACTATCGGAACGGGTCATAATTTGGAAGGTTTTATCGCACACAGCCATGCGCTCTCCTCTGCGTAAAATATGACCGTCATCATCTTGAACTTGCTTCCAAGGGCCTTTATAAATGATGGCTTGGTTTCGTTCTAAACAAGGGCCTTCTTTCCCTTTATATGCGCGAACAGTGAGAGAGCGAAACTCAATTCCTTCAATCGTTTGCCAGGGTTCTGCTTGGCGCGAGAGAATTTCTATGCCGTAGAATCCTGCTTCTTCAAACATTTTCAAGAAAGTGTCTTCTCGAAATGCGCCAGAGATACAACCACTCCAGAGTTCCGGATCGTTCATCATTTCTGGTGTGGGATCTTCATCGCAAACAATGTCAGAAATAACGGCTCTTCCACCACGCTTGAGGACGCGATAGATTTCCTGGAAAAGTTGTTGCTTGTCTTGCGGTCGGACGAGGTTGAGAACGCAATTAGAAATGACAACATCGACGCTTTTGTCGGCAATAAGAGGTTGCTTGTCTCGAAGGCGATCGCGCTCGACTTCAAATGTACTTAAACTCTCTAGATCGCGAATGGGGTTTTCTTGCAGAAAAGCAGATGTTGCGTCTAAATTCAACTTCAAATCTTGAATTTTACCCTTGACAAAATCAACATTTTGATAGCCAATTTTATTGCCAATGTCTTCTCGATATTTCCGGGCAAGTGCCAGCATTTTATCGTTAAAATCAACACCAATCACTTTCCCGTGCGCGCCAACTTTTTGTGCCAAAATATAGCAGTTTTTACCGGCTCCCGATCCTAAATCGACAACCGTTTCTCCTTGAGCAACATAGCGCGTTGGGTCGCCACAACCATAGTCTTTTTCGATAATTTCTTGTGGCAAAATATCGAGATAATTTCCTTCATATTCAGTTGGGCAACACAAGCTAGCTTGGGGTTGCTTTGCTCCTTCTTGATAGCGCTCTAAAACAGCACTCTCAATGTTATAGTTTGAGACTGCGCCTGAGTTTTGTTGCTGCTTTTCAGTCATCGTGGAAGTTTCAATCACAGATATTTTTCCTTCTATGAATGATGATTGTCTAATGCCAAGTCTAAGACAAAGCTAGTTACGGCTGAAGCTCGTCCTATAAAACTTAATCTCTGCACTCTATGTTTATTAGAGTGGGTTGAGATGAAATTCTCCTGAGAATAAGCTTGAGATTTCAGGGGACTGCAACGCACTAGCAAACAATCGAATTACCGCCAAAGGAAAAGGTCAAGGATTCAGGAAATTGATATTCCTGAAACACGCCTAATGCAGACTAGGAACTTTTGACCCTGAATCTACGGTTGTTTCTTTCCCCTACTCCCTGTTCCCTTGCTAGGGAAAGAGTTTCAGGTTGTTCGCATCAGACGTAAATCTTATTCTTGAATGACGCTTTCTGGCACTCGTACCGTCGAGAGATTGGCGATCGCTTTCAGATTTTGGCAGCGGATCAACTCTTGAAAATTTAAGCTAGAGCGTCCCTCAATCTTAGCAACAGCTTCAATCCCCGATAGCAGCACTTCTGCCGCTCCTGTCGGGTTATAGCCCCGTCTCTGGGCAACTTTTAGTGCCGCTGCATCTGCCTCAATTTCTTTTTTTGAACTGCGAATTCCGCGCCAAATTTGTCGCAGCGCGATCGCGCTCAGCCCTCCCGCCACCAAAAAGCCAACCGCATCCCCCTGAGACAACTCCCCCACTGCCCCGATCGCCCCCGCCAAAACCAGGCCGCGATACCAATCTGGCTTAAACCAGTCAATCCCTAACAACCAACTTACTTCTCGCAGCAGCAACAGATCCCGCTGCGCTTTAGAAAGTTGCCGCCACAGATCGAAATTGATATAAATGGGGCGCGACTTTGCCTGCCAAGGCGGGGGAAACGGCACGTCGAGAACCCTGGATTGCTGGGGCTTGCTGGCGATCTTAACCAGCATTCGCCCGGAAGCTGGCATCAGTTCTCGCAGGCGCTGAATTTCGGGTTCGGGGTTCATTGTTCCAGAGGGTTAAGGCTACCAACAACGCTTTCAAACACCGATTCGATTTGAGTCTTGAGAAATGCGCTGACGACTTCGCTGTCGATTTGGTTCGTCGTCCCCGCAACTAACAGCAGCAACAACTTGCCCTTGACTTGGCGAGATAAAATGACTCCCTGCACGGGTTGCGATTTGCGTCCTTGGGTCAAGCTCCCTTGCCACGCGATTTTGACTCCACCTTGAGTCGGAGTGCGATCGCCCACCACAAAGCCCTCACCTCGCGCAAAGGTATCAATCGCAACTTGAGTCAATGCCGCTTCATTCAAGGAGCTATCGTTTGCTCTGGGGCGAACGGCAACGGTATAGGCAATACTCCCCGGCGGCAGCACAACTGCTGGAGTTTTGCCGTCGGGGGACTCGCTTCCCGGTACGGGAAGAGCGGGCGACTCAATCAGCGGCACGCCAGCCACAGAAGAAGAGTTATATCCTTTAACTACGCCAACTTCATAGCCCAGGCTCGGATTTTGGTAAGGTTTGTCCTCCAACACCAGAAGCGGAGGTAAAGCTAGCTCTGCTTCTTCAGCAACAGGGGACGGTGACTCTGTAGGAGAGGGAGATGCTGCTGGGGTCGGCGAAGGAGATGGGGAAACCACCGGATTGGGAGATGGAGAAGGCGATGCCTCTGTTGCCGTTGGAGACGCTTCCGGGGTCGGTGAAGGGGAGGCCTCCTGCGCTTGCACGGGAATCCCCAGGGGAGAGCGCTGCGCTGAGAGAGTTTCTGTTGCGGGGGAATAGCCAACAAAAATCAGCAACGTTGCTGTGAGGAATGACAGACCAATAAGCCAGATTCGATTGCGTTTCATGGGTTCAGGGTTCAGGGTTCAGAATTCAGAGTTCAGAATTCAGAGTTCAGAATTATGCGTTATGGATTGAACCAGGAGCGTTCAATGTTCAATGCTCAATGTTCAGCGTCCTAGGATAGCAGCACTGCCAAAATCGAAGACTCCGGCGATGCAACCGGTCATCAAGGTAGCCAAAGTTGCACCCCAGAGGGCTTTCCAACCGAGGGAACTAATATCAGCTCGGCGAGAGGGAGCTAAACTGCTCAAGCCGCCGACGAAAATTCCGTAGGAGGGAACATGAGCAAAACCGCAGAGGACGTAGCTGACGATTAACAAAGCGCGATCGCTGAGTCCTCCCGATGCAGATAATCCCGCAAGCTGGATGTATGGAGGAATGGAGGTTTGCAGAACTCGCTGGCCGATGAGAACGGAGGTTTGCCAAATCTCGTTGGGATCGAGGGAAACTCCAGTGAGGAAGGTGAGGGGGACGAAGAGGAGACCAAAGATATTATCGAGAGTGATGTAGGAGAAAAGGAATCCGATTTGCGCGAATAAGGCATTGTCACTGCCTTCCAAACTCGCCAGAGAAGCAAACAAGGTGTTGAGCAGTGCCACTAAACTAACGATCGCGATCAAAACGGCGGCAATGCCAACTGCGAGTTTTACCCCGTCGAGCGCGCCCAAAATGAGGCTATCCATCGGACTGGGTTTCTCCCCTTCCTCATCTTCCGGTTCGTCGGGAACTTCTCCCATCGTCACGGGTACGCCGGTTTCGGGAACCAGAATTTTGGAGATGACGAAGCAAGCTGGAATGGTAAGGACGGAAGCGGACATTAAGTGACCGGTAATGGTGGGAAAAACGGGGAGCAAAAACCCGGCGTAGAGAGCGAGAACGGTGGAGGCGATAGAACCGAAGCAACTAGTGAGGATGGCGCACAGTTCGCTGCGGGTCATCTCCTCAACAAAGGGTTTGACCGCGATCGCGGACTCAATTCCCACAAAAATATTAGCCGCTCCCGACAGCGACTCCGCACCGCTGAGGTTCATCGTCACTCGGAACAGCTTGGCAAACAGCTTGACAATCGGCTGAATAATGTTGAGGCGGTAGAGCAAGCTAATGAGGGCCGAGAAGAAAACTACCAAGGGTAAGGCCCGGAAGGCGAAAACATACCCCAAATTGAGATTATTGCCTCCCAAGCGATCGCCCGCGACGGCCGCAAACGGCTGTCCCATTGCCCTCGCAATCCAACGACCTGCAGGCCCCGGCCCGGAAGGCACAGAAGCATTTGGAACAATTATATTGCCGAACAGAAAGCGATTTCCCGCTTCCGCCGCTCCAATCACTGCATTGAGGAAATCATTGAGGAGAACGATGAGTTGGCGAGTGAAGGGGATTTGGAAAACCAACAGCCCAATGACCAGTTGCAGGCCAACGCCAACCACAATGAGTTTAATGGGAATAATGCGGCGATCTTCAGACCCCAGCCAAGCGATAAAACACAGTCCGAAAATTCCCAAAAAGGAAATGACGTTGAGGATGATGTTATGCTCCACAGTTCCTACTCTCAGAACGGCAATATTGAGAATGTTTGCGATAGTTTGCTTTTGAGCTAAAAACATGCATCTCGTTAGATGCAAGCAACGCTCAAGATAAAGCCAAGGACACCATACCCGAAAATGCAGGAGCTGAATACACTTTGAACCCGTCCAAACATAAAATGCAATCATTCGCTAAGCTAGAAGCGATCTTGCGCTGCTATTTTGATGGACGCTTTCAATCCCACGCCTCCCGAATGGACGAAACGAGCGACCCACGCCTTACCGTTTTGCTGTCCGACTTGCGGTGCTTCCCCTTACAAAGCAACGCGGGTGTGGATTAATCGCAGAGCGCCCGTGATGGGTGCAGACTATCAGCGCAAATGGCAGGAGTTCTATTACTGCGAGTGTGATACAGTTTGGTGGGCCTGGAGCAGCGATCGCCCACCTTCCGACCTCAAGCCACGAGAGGAGTAGAGTTCAGAGTTATGAGTTCAGGGTTCAGGGTTATGAGTTCAGGGTTTAGGGTTATGAATTGATAAATGCTCAATGTTCAATGTCCAATGAAAAGTTTCCCCAATTCCCTAACTCCCCAACTCCCAACTCCCTAACTGATAACTGAAATGGCTCTCTCGCTAAGGCAAGAATTTCAGGTAATGTACATTAGACGTGAGTTACGCCTGATGTGAATTAAAACCCAAATGGCAGTCAGTTTAATCGTCATCTGCGGCGCAACAGCAACGGGAAAATCGGGACTCGCCTTAGATTTAGCGCGGCGTTTAGAGTCTGTTATTCTCAGCGCGGACTCTCGCCAAGTTTACCGAGAATTGGATATTGGTACGGCGAAACCAACGCCGGCCGAGCGAGAACAAATCCCGCACGATTTAATCGATATTTGCGATCCCACAGACACTTTAACCCTGGCCCAATATCAAGAACTCGCACAGACTGCGATCGCGCAATTTCCTCGCCCTTTACTGGTGGGGGGAACCGGATTGTACATCAAAGCAATTGTGAAAGGGTTGAAGATTCCGAGAGTTTCTCCACAACCCCAATTAAGAGAACAACTGCAAGCAATGGGTCAAGACCAATGCTACGCTTTTCTCGCTCAAATCGACCCAGTTTCTATCCAAAAAATCCATCCCAACGATCGCGTTCGGACGTTAAGAGCGCTAGAGGTTTTTTATGTGACAGGTCGTCCCATTTCAGAACAGCAAGGCGAAAATCCGCCAGATTACCCCATTTTGCAGATTGGTTTGGACTGCGAGCCAGACCTCCTCGAAAATCGCATCAAACGACGCACCCATCAAATGCTGGAGATGGGATTTGTCGAAGAGGTGGAACGATTGGGAAAGAAGTACGGCTGGGATTTACCGCTCCTCGAAACGTTGGGGTATGCAGAAATCAAAGACTATCTGGCGGGCAATCTTTCTTTAACCCAAGCGCGAGATTTGACCGTGTTGCGGACTCGGCAATTTGCAAAACGCCAGCGCACTTGGTTTCGAGGCTATCCGGAAATTGAATGGTTTGATGCGAACAGTCCCAATTTGCCAGATCGCGTGTGGTCGAGAATTACGCTTAATGTGAATTAGAAGCTACAACCCCGATCGTACCGTTGTTTTTTCTTCCTCTCTTGGTGCGCGTTCCCTCTCTTAGTCAGCATTCCCTTGAGCTGAGACCCCACGGAACTTATTCCGCAAGGGAATGCTCAGCTAAGCCTGTCGGCGACGCGAGGTCTCACCGCTATTGCCTTTTGCCTTTTGCCTATTCCCTCGCGTTAGTAAGGTTTCTGACCGATAAAGTTTCCAGGAGGGTTGTAGTTGCAGACCCAAACTTCGCGATTTCCCGATCTCGCGACCCCGCAACCCACCTCTGTGGTACTCTTCCAAACCACCTGAGTATAGTGGCCGCAGACTTTCCCCGGCGCGCAACTATTGCTGGCGTAGTTATAGTCTTGGATTTCATTGCCCCACATTTCTACCACCCGTGCGGGGGACATTTGCCGGCCGGTTGAGGAAGCAAGATTCTCGCCGTAAGGGGAGTCTTGGCGATGCTCGAAGCTGTTGTTCTGAGCTAGGCGATCGGCCCAGCTCTGGGCGTAGTTCGCGAGTTGGGGCGACCAGCGCAAGGGCCCGACCCCGACTTGCGATCGCCACTGATTGTGAGCGTCAACCATTTGGTCGATCCCCGCTTGAGAACTGAGATCGTAAACATTGGTCGCAACACCACTTTGTTGTGCTTGCGCGAGCGTGCGAATGCGATCCACTGTTACGCCTCTTTCGGTACTGTTGTCGTCGGCGTAGCGAACGGTGTATTTCTCTCCCTCGTTGCTATTCCACCCCCAACCGATGGGCAATGCTTCCTGCCAAGTTCCATTCCGCAAGACGTAGATCGGCGTTCCATCAAGGGGGAAAGTGGGTGCTTGAGCGAGTTGCATCGGTGAGTAAGACTTTACTTCTTCGGTAGAGGGGATTGCGCGGAGGGTTTGAGCGAAAGAGAGGGCGATCGCGGCCGATCCGAGCGCGATCGCGCCGAACAAGACTTTATTTCGAGCAGACATAAACCTCGTTACTTTAAGATGACGGTCTAAATTCTTTGTCGTTTCCACATCGCGCTTGTTCCCAACACCCCCAACACCAGCAGTCCTAAAGTCGAACCCGGTTCGGGAACCGCCTCAACGCTAAAGGAGCGAACCGCAACGCCACCGTCGCCATCGGAAACTCGCAGCGAAATATTAAAAACGCCCGGATCGGCGAACGAGAACTGTCCCCCTACCCCCGTAAAGTCATCAAACAAACCATCGCCATCCAAGTCCCAATCAAACGTTAGCAAGTCATCGATCCCCGGATCGATCGCGCTGCCAAAGAAATCAAACAACTCGTCGCGCTGGACAACTAAATTATCGGTAAGCTGGGTAATCGTTGGCGCAACATTCTGGACGGTGACATTGAACCCATCAAAATCGAAACCGCCATCGCCATCGTCCACCCGCAACCCCAACCGATAAGACCCTTGATTGGCAAAGGAGTGCTGGCCGATCTGACCGATAAAATCATCAAAGAGATTATCTTGGTCGAGATCCCAAGCATAGGTTAAAACATCAAAAATCCCCGGATCGGTCGCCGTTGCCGAGAAACCGAACAAGTCGCCCTCATTCACCACTAGATTGGGCGTAATTTGAGTAATAGTGGGGGCGACATTGAGAACGGTCACCGTTTGCGTTGCCGCATTGCTCAATCGTCCCGTCGGGTCTTGGACTTGAGCTGTTTGAGCAAAAACCCCCTCATCGAAGAACGGCCCCAACGGTACGGTCAGCGATCGCGTTCCCGAAGTCTGTGGTGCGGTTCCCACAAAATTACCATTGAGCAAGAAGTTGAGCGGTTCGGTGTTGTTATCCGTCCCAAACAGCGTTGCGCTCGTTCCTTGTCCCTCGAAAATGACCGGGTTTGTCACCCCTAAACCCAGTAGAGTGGGGGGAACGGGAGGCGGGGGTGGTGGCGGCGGAACCGGATCTCTCGAACGGACGGGATCGGAACTCGTCCCGCTGTCTGTATCTGCCAAAAATCCCAATCCACCCCTAAATCCAGCATTCCAGAAGAGGGACAAGCGGCCGAAAAGATCGCCTCTGGAGATATCGATCGGAACGGAATAGTTAAAAGAGCTGGGCCCGGTTCCGGAAACAACTTGGAATAACCACCCCTCCGCAGAAGTAGGCGTTTGTCTGGGATCGTTGAGTCCGGGGACAATATCAAAAACCGTATTACCGGGAATCGTATCGATAATTAAAGAAGCAACGCTGCTGGGGCCAGAGTAGTTAAAGTTCCAGGGATTGTTGAAAGACCCAAAGGTATTGCCTGATTGGGTTAAAGACCAACCATTCCCAAAGGCTCCTCCCCCACTCCCTCCAGTAGGGTTCCAAATCGAAGTTTGGGCCGAACCATCGAAGAGGTTGACCGTAATTTGCATCCCACCCATTTGACTGCCAGAGGTCTGAAATCCGGTAAGCGTGGTTGCTTCCGCAGAAGGAGAAATGCTAGCGGCCAAAATGAGTGCAGTTGCTCCGAGAAGGGGAGGGAGGGGAGGAGACCAAGAATTTTTCATCATGATTCTTTTGTTAGGAAAGTTTTTGATTGGCATGGACGAGATAACACTCGAAAGTCGGAGCATCCCAGTGTTATGAGAACAAGAAGACTCAACGGGTCAAAGTGCCATTAAGATAAGCACAATGTTGTTTAAGACCTTGAGAGACATTGCTTTGTTTCCACTGTGCGCCAGAAATCCTGAGAAGATTTCATCCTCCACTTGCTTTGGCCTCTTTATCAGTTCATATATTCTATCTATTCTGGGATGCTCCCCTTCTGACGACCTATTCTCCTAGCCAGCAAGTTTGGTCAATAACACAATATTCGAGATCGCCGGTCATTCTATTTTTTGACGCATATTATACTTCGACTGTATTTCAAGCATAAATGAGAGGGAAAAGATGCGTTTCCAAGTTCTGATAGGAGATATGGTTGTTGGTACCTCTGACCTAGAATATGGCGATCCACCGATGGGCGTGGCACATGGTTCTTTGCTCCCGAATAGTGCATATCGCGAATTTCAACATTTGACCGACGAAGATGGGTTTGTTCGTACTCAATCAGAAATACGAATTAGGTCTGTTGACGGGCAGCAGTTTTTAGAGCCATCTGAAGGCGCTTTCATTCAAGACTTTTCAACCGATATGACCAAACCCGAAGTTGAGGTGTCTATACTTGGGCTTCATCGTTATGAGGATTGGTTTCCAGAGCATTACAAAAAGTACGAACAACAATTTTCAAACTAAAACGACCCGACCGTCGTCCAGTTTAATAATTGCGATCGGCTAAGTTGAAGCCTGACCCCCAACTATTACAGTCGTTGCGTACCTATTGGGGTAATGTCTAGTCCTCTCAACTCCCGATTCCCGATCGAGCTTGATTTGGTCCGAATCTTTTAGCATAGAAACGCGATGATTCGAGGCGAACGATGATGAACAGGCGCTTTTTGTTGCGATTGATAACAACCGCATCACTCTCCATTTGTTTAGACCATTTGCTGGTCGGTTGCGAAACGCAAAATATTCAAGCTTCTCAACCCTCAGATTCTTCCTGGAGAATGCCAGATGAAGCTGAAGAGCATCTGCGGACTTGGATGGCGTTTGGCGCAAGTACCGAAATTTGGGGCGGTGAATTTGTCTCAGGTGTCCGAGATAATCTGGCCGCAATTGCCCGCGCGATCGCCCGATACGAACCCGTCACCATGTTGGTTCGAGAAGAAGAGTATGACCTTGCTGCGGCCAAATGCGGGGAAAATGTGGAGTTGATTGTTGCTCCGTTAGATGATTTATGGATGCGCGATATCAGCCCTGTTTTTGTCGTCAATCGGGAGGGAAAAAAGGCCGGTCTGGACTTTAACTTTAATGGGTGGGGAGAAAAGCAAGAGTACGATCGCGATGCTGAAGTGGCTCATTTTGTCACCCGCAAGGCCGGCGCAACGCCAATCGAGACAGACCTCGTGTTTGAAGGTGGCGGGATTGAAGTTGATGGTCGCGGTACGGCAATTATTACCGAAAGTTGCATCTTAAATCCCAACCGAAACCCTGGATTGAGCAAAGCCAATTGCGAGGCAAAACTGAAAGCCTTACTGGGACTGCGTAAGATTATTTGGCTGCCGGGGATTGCCGGTTACGATATTACCGACGGTCACACCGACTTTTACGCGCGTTTTGCCCGTCCTGGCGTGGTTGTTGCTGCCTTGGAACCCGATCCAAACTCGTTTGACTATGCTGTTACCCGACAGCACCTCGATATCTTGCGATCGGCAACGGATGCGGAAGGGCGGAAATTGGAAGTCGTGCCGATCGAAGGGCCAAGACGCATTCGACCGGGGTATGAAAGCGACGAGTTTGCGGCGGGATATATCAATTTCTATGTCATCAACGGTGCGGTCATTGCGCCGGAGTTTGGCGATGTGCGAAGCGATCGCCGTGCCAAGGAAATATTGGAGCAACTTTTCCCAAACCGAGACATCGTGCAGCTCAATATTGACGATCTTGCAGCCGGTGGTGGAGGAATACACTGCACCACGCAGCAGGAACCTTTGGTCTAAAATCAAACTCTCTTCTCTCAAGGGGTGACAAGCCGATTGAAAGCTGGGTGGGGTGTGAGAAAACCTATTTTAAAGGTGTGACAGCTTAGCCCTCTTTTGTCACTCTGGGAAAAGTAAAATCGCTGTCGAATTCTGAAAGGCAGACTGCCACTAGGATTCCGCGATCGCAAACTGATAGAATGCTTGAAATGTAGGATCAAGTCTTAAAGTAGCTCTGCATAAGGGTTTCAGAATTTACTCTAGCGAAAGTGATGAAAGAGGGTTAGAGAGACAACTTTACTGCTTACTGTCCCAACCAAGCAACAATTCCCTGAGCGATCGCGCCGGCTAATTTCTTTCTCTCCCCCTCATCGACAATCCACTCAAACTCCGTCGGGTTAATCATAAAGCCCAACTCCATCAACACGGCCGGCGAAGAATGGGGACGGGTGAGGGCCAAGTTATTCCAAAAGACTCCGTAGGACGGACGATCGAGTGTTTCCACTAAATAGTTGTGCAGAAAAACCGCCAGATTGTGCGCTTGGGTGTTGTACCAAAACATTCCCACCCCCGCCGTCGCGATCGCGTCGCCATCGTCAGGTAAGGCGTTGTAGTGGATGGACAACGCAATGGTCGGTTTGAGGCGGTCAATGGCGGCCATGCGATCGCCGAGGGAAACATCGATATCCGTCTCCCGCGTCATGTAAACCGTTGCGCCAAGGCGCTTGAGTTCCGCTTGTAACAACTGTGCGATCGCCAAGTTTGCATCCTTCTCCGGGTAGCCATTTGGCCCCCTGGCCCCGAACTCCTGACCGCCGTGGCCGGGATCGAGTAACACTGAAATCCCTGACAGCGGCAAAGCCGGATTGTTGCTCTGCTGGGGAGGGTAGCGCAGAGATAGTACCAAGCTCGTTCCCTCGTAGCGCAGGTCGTAACCCCACTGTCCTTCCGGTTTGAGGTGAAACGTATATTCAATCGTTCCCGGCTCCGTTTGCTGCCAATCCAGTCGTTGAATCAGGGGGTTGTCATCCAGCCAAATTGTATCGGTTTGGGCCGTGGCGTTGTGCAGCGTGAGGGTAAAGGTACTGTCGCCTTGGCGTACCGAGATGGGAACGGGAACGGTGAGGGGAAAGATAATCTCTGCGGCCCCATCTCCCTGACGCGAGAGGACGCTGCGGATCGTCGCCTGTGGCGGCACGGAACCGGGGAGCAAGCGCGTTTCGCTCTCCTTTATCCAGGCCCCGTAGTCCAGGCGCAACCAGCCTTCCTCACGTCCCGTAACCGCCGCTCTCGTGCCTTTTGGGAGGGGGGTTAAGCGGGAGTAGTTGGTACTCGGCCCGGTGCGCGCCACCCCCGCCTCGGCCGTCACTTCCACCACATCTAAGTCCACTGGCGAGAGAATAGTCACCGCACCCTCCTTCGACTGACTGATGGTTTGACCGTTGAGGGTGAGTTGGAAAATTGGCGTTCCCAAATTTCCCGCCTGCGATGCGATCGCGCAGCCTTGATAGGGAGTTGCTGCAGCCGTCGGTTGATTGTGTCCCGTCAGGACTGCTGAGTTGGGGGGGAGTTGTACGGCTGCGGGTTGGGGAGAAAGGGGAATGGTTTGGCTTCCCAGTCGCACCGATACCGTCGCATTAGTCGGCGCGATCGCGCTGAAACAAATAGATTCTCCTGACAACCGCGCAATATTTCTGGACGGGACGAGAGAGTTCGGTGCAAAGGCCGCGCCTTGGGGGACTTGAGGTTGGCTGACCGTCCGAGTAATGACGCGCACAATCTCGCGATCGCGCCAACGAATTCGGAAGCGATTTTCCCCGACCTGTAACGGAAAACTCGGTGCAAAATGACCCGCCGGACTCCGCGCGATCGCCTCCCCATTAATTAGTACTTCTCCCGCCGCCGGGGCCGTCCCAATCAAGAAAATCCGAGCAGCCGCTGTTTTATGGTTGGTAGGCGGATAGGCCAGAAAAAGCGACTGCTGGGCCTCGGCCGCTGCCGCACTTCCGAACGATACTGCTACTGTCAACCCTCCCGCACAAAGCGCTTGCATTCCCAATAAAACCGCGATCGCTTGTTTTTTCATCAAAACTCCTGGGGTCTAACCGCATGAATCACCAGACTACCATCGCTTAACATCGATCGAAGTCTCTGTGTCCAATCGCTGAGCCTCCCTAACGCAAGAATAAGTCAGATCTGCGCGATCGTTCAGTTGAAGAGGTTAAACCGCTTCAGGAGCGTTTCGAGCAAGTTAGGCAGAGTATCGTGCAGTTCGGTTGCAGTTTTGAAGCGTAACTGTTGGTGCTTGGCGAGGTCGAACGGAAATTGCCCTGTGAAGCGCTCCATTTGGGCGAGGAGAATTTGGCCGGAACGCTTATTTTGCAGGGCATAACCCAGTTCAACGCAGACATTGGGACTGGGGAGCAGCAGGTTGGCTCCAGTTTGGGCGATCGCCGTTCCATCGGCGATGAAGAGCAAGCTTTTGCGAATTTTGCGGAGTTGGTTGCTGCTCAGACGTACCGGGACATTATCGGGGCGCGGGGAAAGTTCTAGGGTTAGAGAGAGGCGAGATTTGGCGTTTAAGGAGGCGATCGCCTCTTCGAGAACCGCTTGCAAGGCCTCGCTCGCTGCTGGATACTCTTGCTGGGGGCTGAAGAAGACAACAGGGTCGAGAAAAGCGGCGAGATCCTGCTTGGCGAGGTACATCTCGTGGGAAATCAGGTCGATGTTGGAGATCGCATAGCCGCCACTCCCTTCGATGTAGAATTCGACGGTTTCTCCTTCTAAATAGCGCTCAAACCAGAGAGACTGCTCGACCTGCTGGCTATCGTCCAAAAAGTCAGCGCGCAGTCCTGATTTGAGTAAGCTATTTCGACTCAGGCGCAGATCGGGGGGGCGCTTGATAATTTCCGAGATCGGTTCGTACTTCTCTAGATACCATGCTCTCAGCGCAATGATCGCCATTTTCTCTGCGACAGCAACAGAGTTTTCCCTCTGCCAACTGAAATGAATGTCCGTACTAAGGAATCTTAGCAGTAAGCGCTAATATCCTCGCCACATTCATCCGCCAGATAGCACAGCGCGCGGAAGCGCAGCATCACAAACTCCTCATACAGCGGGTTGAGCTTGCACATGGGGGGGATGTGAAAGAGAACACGCCCAAAGAGCTTGACATCTCGCTCAAAGGGGCATTGAGCGGGAATGAGGAAGCAAAGGTGATGGGCAATTTGGGGATCTTTGATTTCAAAGTTACCGAGCCAGGTTCGCAGCGGCTGCAACGGATCGAAGGCTTTCTGAGGAGCTTTGCGAGCGATCGCCTTTTTTCGGGAAGAGGTTTCAGAACCCTCACCCCAGATCCAACTGCTAATTGGTGCTGGCTTAATGGTATAATCGGTTACATTTAACATTACTAGACTCTGTTCTTCTGTCTCGAACAGGATGACTTATTATCAATCTACAAGAGCTAGACCGCGTTTCCCGGATTTTTGTTGCGCTAACTCCTGAAAAAGCTTGAGAAGGCTGTTTAGATTTTCGCCATTGTCTCAGCCGATTTTCCCGATATGGAAGGAGTTAACTGGATTTTTGACCTCACTCTTAAGATTGACTTCTACATATTATCCTGACGAATTCCTTTCGATTGTATTGTGACAAACATCACAAAAATTGGTGAGTTAGATGAAGTCAATTGAGTGAGAGTCTCGCGCGATCGACTTAAGCAACACGGATGTTATTTTAGTATCAAAAGAAACAGACGCTAACTTTTGCGCTCAAAAGCTTACCCGCATTACCACAGCGGCCCAGTCAGACAAAGCTTATGCGATCGGGATTTCAATCAGGAATTCCGACCCTTCCCCCAGTTTCGACCGACACTTCAAGGTTCCGCCGTGTTTTTCGACAATAATCTGATAGCTAATTGACAGGCCCAAACCCGTCCCTTTACCAACGGGTTTTGTGGTAAAAAAGGGGTCGAATAGCTTTTCTTTGACGTGAGGGGGAACGCCCGGGCCATTATCTGCAATCGCGATCGCAATGCGGGAGGTTTCGGCCAGAACTTGCGTCGCGATCGCAATTTGTGGCTCTTTTTCATCCATCTGTCCGCTCTCTCGCACCGCCTCTAGCGCATCAACTGCATTTACCAGGATATTCATAAAAACTTGATTCAGTTGCCCTGCGTAGCAGCGGACTGGCGGTAATTTCCCATACTTTTTGACAACTTGAATCTCGTTGAACTTTCCCCTCGCTTTCAGCTTATTCTGTAAAATCATCAAGGTATTGTCCAATCCTTCGTGAATATTAACCTCCTTCATTTGTGCTTCATCCAACCGCGAAAAATTCTTGAGCGAAAGCACAATATCTCGAATGCGTTCGGACCCAATTTTCATCGAGCTGAGAACTTTGGGTAAATCTGCGAGGATGAAATCCAGCTCAATTTCTTCTAACTTTTGAGCAATTTCTGTCCCTAAATCTTGATGTGGTTGGCGATAAAGCTGAACTAACTCTAATAAACTATTTGTATAATCTTGAGCGTATTCAAGGTTACCGTAAATAAAGCTGACGGGATTGTTGATTTCGTGAGCAACACCTGCCACCATTTGACCCAAACTCGACATTTTCTCGCTTTGAATCAGTTGAGCTTGAGCGTTTTGGAGATCTTGGAGCGTTTGAGCTAATTGGCGATTTTTAGCTTGCAGTTCTTGCGTTCTCGCTTCAACGCGCTCTTCTAGGGTATGGCTATATTGTTCTAATTCCTGACGCGACTGCTGAAGGGAAGCGGTCATTTGGTTGAAGGTGGCCGCGAGAGTGCCAATTTCATCTTTCGATAAAAACTCGGCTCTCGCATCAAAATCCCCTGCCATAATTTGGGTGGTGACTTGGGTGAGACGTTGGATCGGCTCGGCAATTTGTCGTCGTAAAATCCAGGCCATGAGAATTCCGAGGAAGAGCGCGATCGCGCCGCCTAAAAAGGTTTGCCACTGAGCGGCGACCAAACTCTTTCCGCCTCCTTGAAGTTCGGCAGCAAGGTTGGCTTGTTGTTCGGTGACAATTTCATCAAGCAGTGCCAACATTTCCTCAGCTTTCGGTTCGGCTTCATTGCGAAAGAGGTACAAATCTTTTCGATAGCGATCGCCTTCAACCAGCTCGAACATCTGAGGTGGCAGGGCAAGCAATTGGCTGCGATGTTGCTCAACTTTTTGTAGGCGTTCCTGTTGAGACGAGGTTAAATTTTGTCGCTGTTGCTGAAGGGTTTGCCAAGCTTTCTGATTGATTTCGAGTTGAGCGACATACTCAAACCGAAAAGATGGCTCTCGCGTCACTAAATACGTGCGTAAAGCGGCGACTAAGAGAGCAAAAGAGCCTTTAAAAGTCGCTAGTTCCACCAGCAGGGCATTGTTAGCGGCGGTAGGCGGTCGAGTGGCTTGTTGAGCGGCAATCTCCTGAGTCTCATTCTCAATGATTTTGATCGGAACTTCCCCCTGTTGCTCTAAAAGCTGGAGTGCAGGTTGGTTCTCGAACGCATTATCGCGTAGGGCAAAAAGTTGGTCGGGAATCGCCGACCACTCTCGATAAGACGCTTGCAGCGTCGCCAGTCTTTGTTGATTTTGAGCAAAATCTCCCGATTGGGAAAGGGCGACCATTGCGGTTAAATCATTCTCAAACGCTTGCCGCGACTCTTGGTAGCGATCTCGCAACTCCGATTTCCCTGTCGCCATATACCCTCGCAGATTCGAGAGCATCCGCAGCAAATTGGCTTGTGCGTTAGCAGAGGTGAGAGCGGTGGGAACGCGAAAATCTTGCGTGCGTTTAATATTAATCGTGGCCTTGAGACTTCCCCAATAACTCCGACCCGCGACCAATAAGGTCAACACCACTAGCACCCCAAACCCCAAATTCAGTTTGCGCGTCAGATTCAAATCGCCGATCTGCCTCTGAAGTGCGAGAATGCGACGGGCAAAAGCGCGGCCGCGTTTGGGAGGAGGAGAGCGGTGAGAGGGCTGCGAAGTCATTTAAAATTACGACTCCACAGTCTTAAACGCAAAACTGGCAAACCCCAACTCATTAACCCGGTTCCAGCGATAAACTTGCGCCCGAAACGCTTTCCACGGTTCGTAAATCTCGCGAAATTGCGGATCTTGGCTGGCGGTTTCTTCGTACAGCTCGAAGGCCAGTTTGTGGGTTGCGCTTAAAATCTCTGGGCTGAAGGGCAGCAATTTTGTTCCCCCCAGCACCAGCTTTTCCAAAACCTCGCCGTTGGCTGCGTCAAACTTTGCCAGCATTTTTGTGTTGACATCTGCTGCTGCCGACTGAAAGATTTCTTGATAGTCTTTGGGTAACTTTTCCCACTCGGCTAAGTTGACCTGAAATTCATAACTCGTACCGGGTTCCCACCAACCAGGATAGTAGTAAAAGGGGGCAACTTTGTGCAGGCCAAGCATGCGATCGGCGTGGGGATTCTTCCACTCCGCCGCATCAATAGTTCCCTGCTCAAACGCGGCAAAAATTTTATCCCCTGACAACACTTTAATCTCTGCCCCCAAACGCTCTAGAATCTTGCCGCCGAGTCCGGGAATCCGCATCTTCAAATCCCGGAAGTCCTCGACTGTATTGACTTCGCGCTTAAACCAGCCCCCCATTTGCACGCCCGTACTGCCGCCGGGAAAGTTAATTGCGCCCATTTCTCTGTACCGCCTTTGCATCGCCTCCAAACCCCCACCGTAGTAGAGCCACGCATTTTGTTGAGTGGCATTGAGACCGAAGGGGAGAGTTGTGCCAAAAGCCATTGCCGGGCCGCGATCGAGATAATAGTAACTGGCGGTGTGACCGCATTCCACCTTGCCCTCAGTCACCGCTGACAAGACCTTTAACCCATCTGCGAGTTCCCCTGCTGGGTAGGGCGTAATCGCAAAGCGGCCGTCGGTCATCTCGCCGACTCGCTGACAGAAGAGAGCGGCGCTGTCAAAGAGAATCTGTAAGGATTTGGGCCAGCTCGTTGCCATGCGCCAGCGAATTGAAGGTTGAGCGGTAGAAACAGCTTCTGTGGCAGGGGGTTCGGACGTTTGACAAGCTGCCAAGGTCGAGGTTCCAGCAAGGCCGAGGGCGGTGTGGGAGAGAAAAGTTCGGCGTTTCATGGTTAGCAATTGGGATGTTTCTAGAGGCGGCGATCGCGGCTTTTAATGACTCTATTCCCCAGGTATGAGGTCAAAACCGCATTAAACGCAAAATTGGCAAAACTCAATTCATCGACCGGAAACCTCTGTGCGATCGCCAAAAGAACGAAGCACAAGTGAAATTCAGATTGTGCGTTAACTCAACTCTAAAACAGAAGCTCGGAAACGCTCTACTCTCGACTCCACAATGCCCAATAAATAGTCAGACAAAAGTAATCAACGTTACGGATGGGACGGGGTAGAGATATTGGGTGGAGAGTAGCGTGGGAGCTTTCGCGATCGCCGTATCACTGTTTAGCCAGTTGATAGACCAAACTACACGCGAACCAAGTGCCAATGCGACACCGAACCCAATCGGCATTGACACTTGGTTCAGATGGGCAAGGCGATCGTCAGTTTCTGGAAATGCGACTTCTTTGAACCCAGTCTGACGGAAGAGAGATTAATCCATTCTCTTCTTTCGACTTTGGCGAAGTTTCATCGCGTTTCTCTAACTTGTGAGGTCTCTGCTGGAGCGATCGCTAGGAGGCGATCGCTTTATCGGTCTCGCGGGCCAAACTTCCCGCTCCTTTTTCGGCCACGAACTGCCGTTCCTGTTCTAGAAAAGCAGCGAGTTGGGACTCAATCTGACTCTTAACGATCTCGCGATACTCCAGGAAATGTTCGATGTAAGCGCAGACAGACAAATAACTCACCACTCCCCCTCGATTGTGCTGCCACATTTCCCACAGGTAACGCCAGAAGGAAAAGCGGGTTTTGCGAACAATCCCTTGTCGCCAACAAATAATTGCAAAGGCCCGCAGCATTTTTGGGTCAATTTTCTTCGGCGATCGCTTCTTCTTTTTCTTCTTTTTGTGACAGGGAGCTTCCCCTAAAATTCGATAGTGGCGATAAACGCGGTCAAGATAGCGTTGGGGATCGTAGAGTTCCCAAAATCCCTTCATAAACTCCCGTGCAATTTCTTCCACCGGACGAGTTGGAACAAAATTGATGAGTGTTGTTTGGTTCACATCCCCCGACTGTCCTCGCAGCCGTTCTTCTTTCTCTAACCTGTGCCAAAGAGCCGTATCGGGAAGTGCTTGCAGCATACTCAACAGAGCGAGAGGAATCCCCGTCTTTTCAACGAATTGGACAATGCGATCGCCGGCTCCTGATTTCTCGCCATCAAACCCCACAATAAATCCAGAGGTCACGCGCAGGCCGGAACTAATAATTTTATGGACGGACTCCGTTAGGGGGTCGCGGGTATTTTGGAACTTCTTCGTCACCGCCAAACTCGACTCATCCGGCGTTTCAATTCCTAGGAAAACAGAGCCAAAGTTACAGGCGGTCATCAAATCCATCAACTCCTGGTCTTTGGCTAAATCCACCGACGCTTCTGTCCCAAAGGTGAAGGGATAGCCGCGTTCTTCCATCCAAGGTTGTAACTCCCGCAGCAAATTCTTGACGTTGCGCTTATTGCCGATGAAGTTGTCATCCACCATAAAGATACTGCGCCGCCATCCCAGTTGGTAGAGATATTCCAGTTCGGCAATCAATTGTTCTGGGGTTTTCGTGCGAGGTTTGCGACCGTAGAGGATGATAATGTCGCAGAATTCGCACTGGAACGGACAGCCTCGCGAAAATTGCACCGCCATCTCCGAATACGCATCAAGGTTGAGGAGATCGAAACGGGGGATGGGAGTGGTGGTGACATCGGGTTTTTCTCCCCCCGAACGGAAGGTTCCAGAGGGTTCCCCTTTCTCTAAGGCCTCGACAAACAGCGGTAGCGTAATTTCTCCCTCATCTAACACGAGATAATCAGCACCTGCGGCCTCCACTTCTTGAGGCAAAGAAGTGGCGTAGGGGCCGCCGACCGCCACTTTTTTCCCGCGTCGCTTGGCTTCTCGGATTTGCGCGAGAAAATCTTTCTTCTGGACGATCATGCCGGAGAGAATGACCAGTTCGGCCCAATCCCAGTCCGCTTCGGGAATGTCCGCAACATTGCGATCGACCAAGCGAAACTCCCATTCCTGCGGCAAAATCGCGGCGACCGTAATTAAGCCCAAAGGCGGTAACATGGCTTGACGGCCGATTAATTCTAAGATTTTCTCAAACGACCAGAAGCTTTTGGGAAAGAGGGGATAAATCAGTAAAGTTCGCATGATTGAAGTAACGCTTTTATATAGGAGCAGAGATTGCTGGTTGTTGAAATATTTCTACATCATAGCCTTTGACTTCAAAAAGCACAGCCTGGAGGAGTTGTCCGGAAAGGCAGGGGGCGAAGTTGAAGAGAATTTTAGAGGCGATCTTTGTACTCGTCTGAGAGAAGACCAACCTCTGAGTAGACGTTGTTTGTAAGGGGGTAGTTTCTGTGGTTCGAGCGATCGCGCAATTCCCGTTTATCTCTCTTCCCGGCAAATCTTTGGCTCTCGCCAGCTTGCTGTTTGGCACGCAAGTTGCTTGTGCTGTCCCGACACCGGAGTCTTTCCCGTCGTCGCCAACGGTTGCGCTTCAGTCAGATGCGGCGGCGAAGGCGACCTATCAACCTGTTGCGGTTGACGAATTTATCTCCTCTCGAAATCTCACTGCGGTTGCGCCGCGAGAGGTAGCATTGCAGTTGTTCTCAGAATACGCCGCCGAGTCTGAGGGGAGAAAGTCTGAGGAAGTGAAGATTGAGTACCCTACCTGGGATACTGCGGTCGTGAGGGTGACTGTTGTTGGCTTAGCCGATGATTCTGTGGGAGGAGTCCGCTACCGCATTGCTTTTGAGCGGAAGGAGGGGGAATGGAAAATGACGGAGGTGGGACGGCAGTTTCAGTGTCAAGAAAATCGCGGACACCAAGATTGGTCGGCCGAACTCTGTTCTTAAAGAGGTTTCAGTTTATCCCGAACTTGCATTCGTCGGCTGCTGACTTAAATGGTGCGCTGAGCGGTAGAGCAATCGCAAATTCTGTCCCCTTCTCTGGCGTGGATTGATAGGTCAACTGTCCAGCCATGTTCTTCGACGACGATTTGATAGCTAATCGCTAGACCCAGACCCGTTCCCTTGCCAATGGGTTTAGTGGTGAAAAAGGGATCGAACAAACGCGATCGGTCCTCTGAGGGTATTCCAGGGCCATTATCGGCAATGCGCGCGATCGCTCTTCTCTCCTTCGGTACGCAATATTTCCTCCCAGATACAGAATATTTTCCCGTCGTAGAGGCGCAATGCTTGCGCCCAAAACAGGCCGCCTCAAAACATAAAGTTTTGTGACAAGGCGCGTAAAACTCCCTGCTTTTCACTGACTTCTAAATAGAAGTCTCTCAAGAGGGAATAACGTGGCTGTGAAACCAAAATTCAAGGGGTGCAAGACTTGGCTGTGCTTTTGCCTTGCTGGGGGAGTGGTTTTCGGGTTGGGAGGGAGCGCGATCGCGCAACTCACCCCCGACAATACCTTGGGGGCCGAAAGCTCCACCGTCGATATCTTATCGTTTTGTTGGTTGGCTGACGGAGAATCAGGACGTATTTAGACACTATCAGGAGAGTCGAGGCTATATTTGGGCTTGATTTTCGCTAAAGCACCATTAACTGTGGCATCCAAATTCTCATCCAGGGTGTGGGGTGTGGGGTGTGAGAAAACCCAATTTAAAGGTGTGACAGCCTACAATCGTTGTTGTTTCATCTCCTATCCAAACCTGAATTCGGGTTCAGACCGTTTTGGTGAGAATTCCACGAGATGATCGGGTTTTCTGACTGCGACAGAGTGAGGGTTTCAGCTTATCCCGAACTCACATTATCCAAGGGTGCAAGCGATGGGAGAAGATTGTTATTTTTTATCCGTATTTGTACTGAATTGAGTAAATTTTATACCACGATCTCTATTTTTAGCTACAATACTAAAGTGAAGATGAAAGCAAGATGAAAAAGAGATGAGCAGACGATGATAGGGCGTGCATCTGCTCTTCCAGGATAGCAATTACACGTGAATTTGAACCGGGACTGTCATTGTGTAATGTTGCTTTTGCTTTTGAGTGCTTTAAGTATTCATCTCAGATTTTTTGTCGAATTTAATACATAAAACAGAGGTGGCAAAGGCTGCGTTTCGATCGAGGTAGCCAACCCCTCTGTTGGGGAGTGCATCGCGTTTCAAATCATTCCGGTAGAGCTTGCCAAGCAGTGAATGGGATAAATAGCCCTTGCTGAGGCATCGCCGGTCTGTCGTGTCATTTCTCAAATCAACGCGAGTAACAGAACTATGGACTGCTTTCTTATTGGTGCGGGAAGTCTACCGCTTGAGTGTGGGAAACTTCTACTCGAACGCGGCGATCGCATCAACGGGGTTATTTCGACCGATCCCAGCTTGCATCGTTGGGCGCTGGACCGGGGAATTCCGGCGACCGAACCGCGCTATCTCAAAAAAGTTTTAAGCCAAAAACCCTTTGACTATCTTTTCAGTATCGCCAACGCCAAGATCCTCGGCCCCGATATTCTCGCTTTGCCCCGACAGGCAACGATTAATTACCACAACGCCCCTCTACCGCGCTACGGTGGCACGAATGCGGTGTCTTGGGGCATTCTCCACCAAGAGCAACAGTGGGGCGTAACCTGGCATTTGGTTAGCAGTCAAATTGATGGGGGCGATCTGCTCAAGCAAAAGTTCTTTGCGCTGGGGGAAGATGACACAGCTCTGAGCGTACATGGCAAGTGTTATGAAGCAGGATTAGAGTCTTTTGACGAACTGCTGGGGGATTTGAAAAGCAAGAGCGCGGTGAGAACGCGGCAAGACCCCAAACAGCGGACGTATTTTACTCAGAGTCAGCGGCCATCGGCCGCTTGCGCGATCTTCTGGAGCCGTCCGGCCCGCGAAATTCGAGCCTTAGTTCGCGCCCTCAACTTAGGCGGTTATGCCAACCCCCTAGGTTTGCCCAAAATCAAGGTAGGTAATGATTGGTTGCTGGTTCCGAAGTTAGAAGTCCGGAAAACGTCCGCTCGAAAAGCTCCGGGAACCATTCTGGCCCTGGAGGGCGATCGCCTCAAAGTTTCAACCGCGACGGAAGATGTGGTGCTGTCTGAGTTACAGACCATTGATGGGGAACCGCTTCCGATTTCTGAGTTGATAACTCGCTACGACCTCCACGTGGGCGATCGCTTGCCCGAATTAGAGGAGAGAGCGAAGCAGCAAATTGAAGAAGTCGATAGAGCGATCGCCAAGCACGAAAACTTTTGGGTGAAGCGTTTGGCGAGTTTAGCACCACCGCCATTGCCCAATCTCAACGCTCAACCTGCGTCCCCCTCGCAATACCGTTCGGCTTCCATCAGTCTCCCCTCAGTCCTCTTCAGCTTTTGTACCGACCGAGGTTTGCATCCCGGCGATTTTCTGTTCGCAGCCTTCGCTGTCTATCTCGCTCGCATCAGCAAAACCAACCAATTCGATCTCGGCCTCAACGATCCGTCTCTTGACGCAAAGTTAGAAAAAGTTTTTGCCGCCTATCGTCCCTGTCGGTTGCAACTCGACCCCAATGCGAGCTTTTCAGAAGCGTTCCAATCTGCGACCGAACAAGCGAAAAAAACTCAAAAATGCGGAACCTTTGCACGAGATTTGGTTGCGAGATATCCCCAACTGAGTTCTGTTCGCGGCCTTGTTCCACAGCAACATCTTCCCATTGCCGTCCGGCGCGTTTCCTCCCTCCCCTCTCAGCTTCCCGACAGCAATCCACTCACCTTAACCCTGACTGAAGACGGTCGAGAATGTTGCTGGTTCTACGATGCGGCCGCGATCGCTGATGAGGCTGTGGCTCGCCTGTCAGCACAGTGGTTGGCGACGATCTGCAGCATCTTAGAGAACGATCGGCAACCGCTGACCCGCCTTTCCCTACTCCCAGCAGCAGAACGCCAAAAACTTCTCTACGACTGGAACGATACGGCAGCACCTTACTCCGAGGATGCCTGCATGCACGAGCTGTTTGAAGCGCAGGTAGAGCGCAATCCCGACTCAGTTGCCGTTATCTCTGAAAACCAACAGTTGACCTACAGGGAGCTAAACGCCAGGGCCAATCAACTCGCTTGCCATTTACGCAATCTTGGGGTGAAGGCTGAGGTTTTGGTCGGGGTTTACTTGGGGCGATCGCCCGACACAATTGTCGCCGTCCTCGCCGTTCTCAAAGCTGGCGGCGCTTATATCCCCCTCGATCCTCGCTGGCCCGAAGAACGCATTCAAGGCATTCTTGCCACTTCCAAGGCCTTGTGTGCGATTTCCCAGAGTTCCCTTCTCCCAACCCTACAAGCGGCGAGCAAACAATGCCCTCAACTGCAACATCTCGTTTGCTTAGATGCGCGCTGTACTGAATTTACCGTCGATTCTGGGGAGTGCCAAGATCGTAGCAAGACTGCTCTGTGGACGAGTACAAACTTACAATCCTTCCCCACAGAAAATCTCCCCACCCAGATTACCTCCGACAATCTCGCCTACATCATTTACACCTCCGGTTCCACTGGCGTTCCCAAAGGGGTGATGGTGCGCCACAAACCCGCTATTAATCTCATTGAGTGGGTTAACAATACCTTCCAAGTCAACTCCGAAGATCGACTCCTCTTTGTCACTTCCCTCTGTTTCGACTTGTCCGTCTACGACATCTTCGGTATCCTGGCGGCTGGCGGTTCAATTCGCATTGCCACAGAGACAGATATTCAAGACCCCAAACGACTGTTCCATCTCCTTCGCGATGAGGGGATTACCTTCTGGGATTCTGCTCCCGCTGTCTTGCAGCAACTCGCACCGCTGCTAGATCAAGATGTTCCGCATTCGGGACGCAGCCGCCTCCGACTCGCTTTTTGTAGCGGCGATTGGATTCCCGTCACGCTTCCCGATCGCGTCCGGCGAGCGTTTCCCGACACTCAAGTGGTGAGTTTGGGAGGAGCAACGGAAGCCACGATTTGGTCGAACTATTACCCCATCGATCGGGTCGATCCAAATTGGAAGAGCATTCCCTACGGCAAACCCATTCAAAATGCCAAATACTACATCCTCGACGAACAACTCAACCCCTGTCCGGTTGGGATTGTTGGGGAACTCTACATCGGCGGCCCGTGTTTGTCTTCTGGCTATTTCAACAATCCAGAGAAAACATCCCAAAGTTTCCGTCCCAACCCTTTTGCGGAGGAGGAGGGAGAGCTATTTTATCGAACGGGAGATTTAGCTCGCTATCAACCCGACGGCAATATGGAGTTTCTCGGCCGCATCGATCGCCAGGTCAAGATTCGCGGTTTCCGCATCGAGTTAGGAGAAATTCAATCGATTCTGAGCAAGCATTCGGCTGTGAGAGAAAGTTTGGTGTCGGTTTGGGAAGATGGCGAAGGGAATAAGCATTTAGTTGCCTATTTTGTCCCCAAGGAGATGGAAACCGTGAGTCTGGTGGAACTTCGCCGTTTTCTCCAGCGCAAATTGCCCGATTATATGCTCCCGACCTACTTTGTCACCTTAGGGGCACTTCCCCTGACGGCCAATGGCAAGATCGATCGCGCCGCACTTCCCTCCCCCGCTGCAACTCAAGTGCAGTCGGAATTTGTGGCTCCCAAGGTGGGGTTAGAAAGCCAACTGGCGGCGATTTGGCAGCAAGCATTTCAGCGCGATCGCATCGGCCGAGACGATGATTTCCTCGATTTAGGCGGCCATTCCCTCCTTGCGGCTCGAATTGCGGGGGAAGTCGAGCAAACTCTCAAGCTTTCGCTCCCTCCAGCCACTTTAATGCAATACTCAACGATCGCGCAGCTTGCCGATCGCCTCGATACGGCGGAGAAAACGCCCACTTGTCCGTCGCTGGCGATTATTAAGCCAGGCGGTGCGAAACCACCACTGTTCTGCATTCACGCCTTGGGTCGCGGTTTGGAGTTGTATCGTCCCCTCGCTCGCCATCTCGACCCAGAGCAACCCCTGTATGGGCTGTCCATTCAACTCACCCAGGCGGAAGAAACAGTTGTCAATCGGGTGGAAAACTTGGCAACTTACTACATCGAGCAAATGCGATCGCTTCAACCCGAAGGCCCCTACTTCCTCGCTGGCGTTTCGGTGGGGGGAACCATTGCTTTTGAGATGGCCCAACAATTAACCGCTCTCGGCGAGACGGTGGCGTTTGTGGGACTGCTCGATACCCGAATTGCCGGGGGACGGAAAACATTAAGCCGCTCCGAACGCCTCGATCTTCACCTTCAAGGGTACAAGCAAAAGGGACTAAACTATATCCGACGATTAGGGCATCAGAAATGGCGGAACTGGGTTCAAAAGGTTCAATTTTCCCGCTACAGAATCAACCGGCAATTGGGACGACCGCTCTCAGATAGATTGGTGGAGCTAGCTTATATCAAGTCCAATCAGGACATTTGTCAGCGCTATACTCCCCAATTCTATACCGGCGCGATCGCGCTGTTTCGAGCCAAAGATGGGACATTTTTTGAAAAAAACTATCTCGACCTCAAGGCTCAATGGAGCGTTTTAGCTGGCGGAGGTCTGGATTTCTACGAAATTCCCGGCGACCACTTGGGAATGCTGCGAGAGCCTCACGTCCGGGTGCTGGCAGAGCGTTTAACGGCTTGTCTGAAACAGGCAACTCTTAATTCTGAGTCCGCTTACCCCACCCACCATAAGATGGCGGCCATGGCGAGTAAGTAAAGCAGTCCTGCGGCTCCCGCCAGCGGTTTTTCACTCCAACCCGTGACCCAAACCGGCCCTTTCCCGGTGGGGGCGATCGTGCTGGCGGACTCCAGACAGGTTAAGCCCCAAATCCAACCCGCATGAAGGCCCCAAGCCAAACCTAAATTACCGCCATCCGCCAGTCTCGCTAAAACTAAAACGAACCCCATAATTGCTAAACCGGGAAGTTGGGGAAGCGTCTCTTTTTGCTCCCAAACTAAATGCAAGAGCGCAAAAATGATGCTGGAAATTAGGGCGGCGATCCACAGAGAATAGTCTCGGTTTAACTCATTGAGTAAAAACCCCCGAAAGACCAATTCTTCCGTCCCGCCAATCCATAATCCGAGCGCTAAAATTGGCAAGACAAGCTCGCCGATCTTGCCTAAATTTTGACGCTGCCACTGAATCCAACCGGCGGCTGATTCAATCGCAAAAACCACCGCTAATCCCCCTACGCCAAACCCCAGTCCGAGAACTAGGGAAATAAAAAGTTGCGGTTCCCAGACAAAGCCGCACTCGGCAAAAGAACTGCCTTCAATGACAATTGCTCCCCAAGCGATCGCGGGAGCCAGTAGGTAAAGAGAAGCCAGTAGTCCTATTTTTTGGTTGCTCGCGAGGGGCTGACCGGGCTGCCATTGCAAAAACCGGGCTAGGGGGACTGCAATGGGCAGCCACAATATCAACCAAGCCCAAAAAAAAGCGATCGCGCGTCCGAGGGCCGAAGACCCTAGAAATTGTTCGACCAGAGGGAAGTTTGAAAAGAAGAAGGCGCGATCGATCCCCATCATATGTGTGTTTTTCGCCTGTCTAAAAACGCTATCTTCAGACGCTGCCAAACACGGTTTACAACCTAGAAAAACGAGCAACCCTCAACCCCTCCCAGAATTGAGAACAGAATGCCTAAGAGACTTCTGAGAACTGAATTCTGAGGGAGAGATTACGCCTTTGCTGCTTCAGCATCGGACGCATCTTCGCGATCGCTATCGAGCTGTTTCAGGTGAATGTGCTTGTAACCCAGTTTAATTTCAAACTCATCGCCCGGTTCTAATCCCATCGCCTGAGTATAGGTCGAGCCAATGACAATTTGCCCATTTTTGTGGACGCTGACTCGGTAAGTTGGCTCCCGGCCGCGACCATCTTTTGCCCCTTCTGGATCGAGAGGAACGCCTTTAGCTGCAAGTACCGCATCGTAAAAGTCGGTTAAATTGACGCGGGTTTGCCCATTTTTTGTTTCTGTGTAATATCCGCAGCGCTTTGCTGTTTCTCGTCGCGGTAAGTGAGCAAGCTCTTTTACTTTTTGGAGTAATGCTTTTCCCGTTAAGGGAGCAGTTGCTGTTTCAGCCATGATTGTGCGAGATTTCCTCCACTTTATCTATAATTTGCCAGCCGACGGCCAAGCATCAATCAAAATAGGGTATTGCTAAAGGTTAGTCGCTAGAGCTTGGATCGGAACGATCTCTCACTTCGCAACAGATTTTCTGCTCTCGAACTTAACCTCTACTAATCTGCCTTTCCCTCCTTATTAAAATTGTTGGCTGCAAATCGGTACTGGCTATTATACAGAAAATATATCGTTAAATTAGTCTAAATAAACAAAAAAGTTTGGCAAGATAATTCAAAAAATTAGAAAAGAGAGTCTGCAATGGTTTCTCGTTGCTTAAAATCTTCGCTTTTTATCATCCCAAGTGTTTTAGACTAGAGACATCAGCAAAATTTTTTCGAGGTGTAAAAACCAATCTGGATAGGAAACGTTGGGCTTTTGTCAACCCATAATCTCGAAATCCTATGGAGGTTGTGACAAAAATATTGGTTTAAAAGGGAGGCAGGAGTCAGGAGTTGGGAATCTGGAGAGGCTTTCGAGAAAGTTTCAATGGGTTTTATGTTGAGTCCATACAAACCAGATGGGTTAAGCTGTTCGACATTTAAACTGTAATATCCCAATTCTTGTCAAGGGTGTGGGGTATAGGCTTTGGGGTGTGACAAAATCCAATTTAAAGGTATGACAGCTTATAAGTCCTATTTATTCTTTTAAGCTTTACAAAGCACGCATCTCGCAATGGGGCGTTCGGAACGCAGAAATTACAAGGAGTCAATGTTGAAGGATTGGAAGTAATGGAAGTTCTTTTCAAGGTGATTCGACAGCAAAAAGAGGCTGCGCCTAGAGTTCAAACTTATTCCTTAGCGGTCGAACCGGGAAATACAATTCTCGAATGTCTCAATCGCATTAAGTGGGAGTTGGATGGCAGTTTAGCTTTTCGTAAGAATTGTCGCAACACGATTTGTGGAAGTTGCGGGATGAGAATTAACGGACGTTCGGCGTTGGCTTGTAAAGAAAATATTGGTTCTGAGATCGAGCGCTTGGGGTTGAACTCAGGCGATCGCGCGCCTGAAATTACGATCGCGCCGCTGGGAAATATGCCGATTATCAAGGATCTCGTGGTGGAGATGGGGGATTTCTGGAACAATTTGGAGGCGGTCGATCCCTACGTCAGCACGCGCGGACGCGCGATCCCCGAACGAGAATTTTTGCAAACTCCCGCCGCGAGATCGCGCCTCGATCGTTCTGGAAACTGCATTCTCTGCGGGGCCTGCTACTCGGAGTGCAATGCTCGCGAAGTCAACCTCAACTTTGTCGGCCCCCACGCTTTAGCGAAGGCCCAACGCCTCGTTGCAGACTCGCGAGATGGGGAAACAGAGGCCCGCTTAGAGCGCTACAACAGCGCCTCAGAAGGCGTTTGGGGTTGTACTCGCTGCTATCAGTGTAATGCAGTCTGTCCGATGGAAGTGGAACCGATGGAGCGCATTAGCGAGATTAAGCGGGAAATCCTCCAGCGTCCTGACGCGCGATCGAGTCGTTCGATCCGTCACCGGAAAGTTTTGGTGGATCTGGTGAAGGAGGGGGGATGGATCGACGAGCGCAAGTTTGGCTTGTTGGTGGTGGGGGACTACCTGCGCGACCTGCAAGGATTGTTGAGTCTTGCGCCGTTGGGGTTGAGAATGCTGGCGAAGGGGAAGTTTCCCTTCCGCTTTGAAGCGTCGGAGGGAACGGCTGAGGTGCGATCGCTCATTGAGTCGGTGCAAGCAGCAACCCGCGAATCGACGATCGGTAGATAGAGTTCGGGGTTCAGAGTACTGCTACGCAGAAGCAAGCTACAGAATTCAGACTTAAGGAAACAGTCAATGAGAAACCATCTCATCCCTCCCTCTCCCCCTCTCCGTGTCTTCCCCATCTCCCCAATTCTCCTTGTCCCCCGACTCCCGACTCCCGACTCCCCATTCCCCCGCCGTCAGGCGCCGATCGCTGATGACTGAAATGACACAACGCTGGCAATTTTGGATCGATCGCGGCGGGACTTTTACCGATATTGTGGCTCAGCGTCCCGACGGGGAAATCGCTCTTCGCAAACTGCTATCGGAAAACCCGGAACAGTATGAAGATGCGCCGATCCAGGGAATTCGTGACTTGATGGGACTTTCCGCCGAAGAACCGATCCCCACTGAAGAAATTGAAGTGGTGAAGATGGGGACAACGGTGGCCACCAATGCACTGTTGGAGAGGAAAGGCGATCGCGTCGTTCTGGCGGTCACTCAAGGATTCAAAGATGCGCTGCGGATCGGCTATCAAAATCGACCCGATATTTTTGCCCGCCAAATTATTCTCCCGGAAATGCTCTACGAACGGGTGGTGGAGGTGGAGGAACGCTACGACGCGCAGGGGAATGAGTTAATGCCGGTGAATGGGGAGAAGATTCGCCAAGACCTTCAAGCAGCTTATGATGCGGGAATTCGCAGTTGCGCGATCGCTCTCACGCACGGCTATCGCTATCCCCAGCACGAACGAGAGGTCGCCGAAATTGCCAGGGAAATTGGCTTTCCTCAAATCTCCGTTTCCCACCAAGTTAGTCCCTTGATGAAGTTGGTGAGTCGCGGCGATACCACCGTTGTTGATGCTTACCTCTCCCCGATTCTGCGTCGCTACGTTAACAGGGTGCGCGATCGCTTGTCAGGCAAAAATGAGGTAAAACTCATGTTCATGCAGTCTAATGGCGGTCTGGCGGACGCTGAGCGGTTCCAGGGCAAAGATAGCATCCTCTCCGGCCCGGCGGGGGGAGTCGTGGGAGCGGTGAAAACCAGCGAGATGGCGGGGTTCGAGAAAATTATCGGCTTCGATATGGGAGGAACCTCCACCGATGTCACCCACTACGCCGGAGAGTACGAACGTAGCACAGAAACAGAAATTGCAGGCGTGCGGTTGCAAACGCCGATGATGTCTATCCACACCGTCGCGGCCGGGGGAGGGTCGATCGTCCAGTTCGACGGGTCGCGATACCGCGTCGGCCCGGAATCGGCGGGAGCAAATCCCGGCCCTGCTGCTTACGGGAGAGGCGGGCCGCTAACGGTGACGGACTGCAATGTGATGGTGGGGAAATTGCAACCGGCCTTTTTCCCCAAGGTTTTTGGCCCCAACGCTGATTTGCCGCTGGATGGGGAGATTGTGCGGGAAAAATTTCAGCAACTCGCGGCCGAAATTGGGGACGGTCGCACTCCCGAACAAATTGCCTCTGGGTTCCTCGCGATCGCGGTGGAAAAAATGGCCAACGCGATTAAAAAGATTTCCCTGCAACGAGGTTACGATGTTTCCGAATATACCCTCTGTTGCTTCGGCGGTGCGGGGGGACAGCACGCTTGTCCGATTGCCGATGCGTTGGGAATCAAGCGAATTTTCTTACATCCTTATGCTGGCGTTCTGTCTGCTTATGGAATCGGTTTGGCAGATATTCGGGTGCTGCGAGAAAAGGCAGTTGAATCTTCTTTAACAGAGAACTTAATTCCCGAACTCGAAGGGGAATTTGCGAAGTTAATTGAGGAAGGGAAAGCAGAACTCCAGCGTCAGAATGTTAGTGAAACGAGCCAGTTGGAAGTTGTGCAAAAGGTTCAGCTTAAATATGAAGGAACCGATTCTGCGATCGCGGTTACATTTTCTCCCTTGACCGAACTGAGACGGCAATTTGAAGCAACTCACAAACAGCGTTATGGGTTCGCGATCGCGGACAAAAATTTGATTGCTGAGTCCCTTTCCGTCGAACTGATCTGTCCGACTTCGATGCGCGATCGCGCTAGTATTGGCAACGTCAAGAGCACTTCTCTTCTCCCTAGTTCTCCCATCGACACTGTAAAATTGTACGTCGCTGGTGCGTGGCAAAAAGCACCTGTCTATCAACGAGAAGATTTACAACCTGGAACACAAATAAGCAGTCCGGCGATTATTATTGAACCCACAGGAACCAATATTATCGAACCTGGGTGGCAAGCAGAGATTGACTCGCATAATAATTTGATTCTCGCAAAAACGAGATCGCCTTCAAGCACAGTTCGTCCTTCAATTTTATCTCACACAACTGCCGATCCGGTTCTCCTGGAAATCTTCAACAACCTCTTCCGTTTCATCGCCGAGCAGATGGGGACAACGCTGCAAAATACCAGCTACTCGGTGAACATCAAAGAACGCTTAGACTTCTCCTGTGCCATCTTCGATCGCGACGGCCAGCTTGTTGCCAATGCGCCTCACATTCCCGTCCATTTAGGCTCGATGAGTGCCAGCGTGAGCAGTCTAATTGAAGCTAAAGGAAAGCAGTTTCAGACAGGAGATGTTTATGTTTTGAACAATCCTTACAATGGTGGCACGCACCTCCCTGATATCACTGTTATTACACCTATTTTTGTAACGCAATCTGACTCGAAATCACCTCTTTTTTATGTAGCCTCGCGAGGACATCACGCCGATATTGGTGGAATTACTCCCGGTTCCATGCCTCCCAATAGTACCACAGTTGAAGAAGAAGGAATTTTGTTGGATAATTTCCGACTGGTCGAACGAGGACTATTTCGAGAGCGAGAATTACGAGAAATCCTAAGTAAAGGACAATATCCCGCTCGCAATCTAACGCAAAATATTGCCGATCTTCAAGCTCAAATTGCAGCCAACGAAAAAGGCACGCAAGAGTTACAAAGAATGGTTGAAAACTATGGCTTGGAAACAGTCTGTGCGTACATGAGCTACGTTCAAGACAATGCAGAAGAGTCTGTACGTCGTGCCATTGAAGTTCTTCACGATGGTGATTTTAAGTGCGAGCTAGATACAGGGGGAGAGATACAAGTCTCGATTGCAATTAATCGCCGCGATCGCAGTGCCAAGATTGACTTTACTGGAACTTCTGCTCAACTCAGCAATAACTTTAATGCCCCTGCTGCGGTGTGCAAAGCAGCCGTTTTATACGTCTTCCGCACCCTCGTTGAAGATGATATTCCCCTCAATGCTGGCTGTCTCAAACCGCTCGAAATTATTATTCCCGAAAACTGCTTCTTAAATCCTCAATATCCAGCGGCAGTTGTGGCAGGAAATGTGGAAACCTCCCAAAATATTACCGACTGCTTGTATGGAGCTTTAGGGATTATGGGAGCATCGCAAGGGACGATGAATAACTTCACCTTTGGCAATGAAAAGTATCAGTATTACGAAACGATTTGCGGCGGTTCCGGTGCAGGACAAAATTTCCACGGCACCGATGCCGTTCAAACCCACATGACCAACTCAAGGTTGACCGATCCAGAAGTGTTAGAATGGCGCTTTCCGGTCTTACTCGAAAGCTTTAAGATTCGTCCGAAAAGTGGCGGACAAGGAAAGTATCGAGGTGGGAATGGAACGATCCGCCGCCTCCGTTTTCTCGAACCTATGACTGCTGCTATCTTGTCCGGACGGCGTATAATCCCGCCTTTTGGGTTGCACGATGGCGAGGCGGGGAAACCGGGAAAAAATTGGGTGCAACGCAGCGATGGAACAGTTGAAAAGTTGGGTAATACGGCAACAGTAAAGATGAATTCTGGAGATGTTTTTGTTGTGGAAACGCCTGGAGGGGGAGGGGTTTATTTAAAGGTTGAGTTAGGATAGACTAGACTCCTTCTCCTGCAAGGTTACAGCCCCTGATTAGCAGGGGATTTACCGGCTTTAAGCTGAATTCCATTATGTTAGCCCAGACTCTCTTGCAAAATGACAACTCATAAAACTGGAACCCAAACCACCCTCCAGAGTGTTGCTAGTTTGTGGATTGTTGCAAGAGTTGCGATCGCGCCGCCATTGTCTGCGGCCAAGATTCCCCCTACCGCGATCGCCGCCTCACCAACAGCCAAACAACTGTTACCCCGACGAAAATTCTATCAAGGCTTTGAAGCTGACCCCGACTATTGCGACACCCGACAGATTCGCGGGTGGTTTTACTGGTACGTCGATACTTCAGGACGATGCACCATTGTCATTGTCGCCAATCGAGAAGAAGCAATCCGACAATCGCGAGAATTGTTTGAGAGTTCTTTCAGCGTTGTTGTTGCTGGATTTGGGATCAAAAATCAATAAGCGGCGATCCGATCGGGAATTTTTTCCCGCTTCTCTCGCGAACCCTAAATTCCCAGCATTCTCTCAGGATTCTCCCACTTTTCTCTCAGCTCTGCCTTCAAAACTAGGAAAAGCAATGCCAAAACTACAACCCCAAGGACTTATACAGCCATGACTGATATCAAGAAAACTGCCGTTGTTACCGCCGCACTCACCGGCGTTTTTGCGCTAGCGATGAACGCTATCCCTGAAACCGCTTTGGCTGGCAAACCCGGTATGGAGAAATGTGCGGGGATTGTTAAAGCTGGAATGAATGATTGCGGAACGAGCCAGCATGACTGCGGAGGACTGGCAACGGAAGATAACGATCCCGAAGAATGGATTTATGTTCCGGAAGGAACCTGCGAAAAGATCGCCGGTGCAACTCTCAAAGAAGCCGCTCCTAGCGACGAGTCCGCACAAACAAATTAGTCGCAGCGATCGGTATCTGACGGCGAGGGAGTGGGAAGCTTCGGGAGCTAAACTTTTCCTAATTCCCCTGAAACTCCCTTGTCTCTCTTGTCCCCCTTGTCTCTCCCACTGATGACTGAAGTGACAACTGCAATCCAAGGTGCGGGATTGGGTTTGCGATCGCCCCACTACCAGCATATTCTCACCCAAAAACCCGCGATCCCTTGGTTTGAAGTCTTATCGGATAACTATTTAGGTGCGGGAGGATTGCCCCTCCATCATCTCGAACAAGTGCGCCAAGACTATCCCATTACCCTGCATGGGGTGGGAATGTCTTTGGGGTCAACCGATTCCCTCAACTGGGAGTACTTAACCCGCCTCAAGCAACTTGCCGATCGTCTCGAACCCGCCTATATTTCCGATCACCTTGCCTGGATTTCTGTCTCACAGCACTATCTCAACGATCTCGTTCCCCTACCCTACACCGAGGCGGCTCTGGAACACGTCGCGCAACGGATCTCGCAAGTCCAGGACTTTTTGGGCTGCTCAATCTTAATTGAAAATCCCTCCCCCTACCTTGCGTTCGCCGACTCAACCTTGCCAGAATGGGTTTTCTCGCGCGAATTGGCCGAGCAAACTGGCTGCAACCTGTTGCTTGATGTGAATAATGTCTATGTGGGAGCCGTCAACCACGGCTTCGATCCCCTCGATTACCTTAATGCTCTCCCCGCCCATCGGGTCAAAGAAATTCACCTAGCGGGATATGAAGAACGGGAGGGCTATCTGTTCGACACCCACGGCTACCCGGTTCATCCTCCAGTTTGGCAGCTCTATGAAGCTGCTTTAGAGCGTTTTGGCCCGGTGCCCACCTTGATTGAGTGGGACACCGATATTCCGCCTTTTCCCGTCTTACAGGTGGAAGCAGGCAAGGCTGAGACATTGTTGCAACAGCAGCGCGATCGCGCCTTAAATGATGGAACTTCTTGAATTACAATCCCTGCTTTACGAAGCCCTAACAAACAAGGATGTCGGGGCAATCAACCGCCTCAAACCCCATCTCAAAGGCCCGAAAAACTTAAGCCAGGAGAGTGTCTTAGGAATTTATCGAGGGAGCGTTCTTGGCAAGCTCAGCCGCACCCTCGAATCCATTTATCCCGTTTGTCGTCGTTTGGTCGGCGACAAATTTTTTGCGGCGACTGCCACTCGCTACATCCGCAGTTACCCGTCTCAATCGCCCGATTTAGGCGACTACGGCGAGCCGTTTTCCCTGTTCTTAAGCTCGTTTGAACCAGCTGCGGCCCTTCCCTATCTTCCCGATGTTGCTCGCTTGGAGTGGTACTGGCATCGCGTTTTCAACGACGAGGACGAACCGGGATTGGATCTTCAGGCGTTGAGTGCAATTCCTCAGGAACAATGGGGAGAACTCATTTTTCACCTGCCTCGCAACGGTGTTTTTATTGAATCTCCCTACCCGATCCATCGTATCTGGGAGGTCAATCAACCCGATTATGAGGGTGAAGGACAGGTGAGTTTAGATGCGGGAGGAGTCAAAATTTTCCTCTGGCGGCAAGGTTACGACATGCGGCTCGAACTTCCCAATGAAGACCAATGGCAATTGTTGCGAGCTTTTCAGTTGAAGCTGCCGTTTGTGGTGGCCTGCGAACGCCTCTCCGGGATTGATGTAGCGGCTTTACTTCCTCAATTCGTTCAACAAGGGTGGATTGCTGGCTTTTCTCTGGACGAGACCCCAAATCTTTGAGCCTCATTCAGGGCGCAAGCATTGCGCCCCTACTGTACAATCTCTGAGTACAGGACAAAAAATCAGAAACCGCTTGAAACTTCGATAAATCCGTAGGTTGGATCAAGCAGAAGTGCGACCCAACACGATCGCGCTCCAGCCTTGCTGCTGTTGGGTTTTCTCCGTCAACCCAACCTACAGCTTGCAACTTTTGTCCCGTACAGAGGTCCAATCTTCAAAAAACGGGATGGGGGGCAACAATTTAATTGTTGCCCCCCGATGTCTGACTAGCACATCTACTACTTATTAGTGTCTCGGATTTGCTGGGATTTGGGGTAAAGTTGCCGTGAAGATTTGCCCATTTTCAATGAAGATTGTGTAAAGGTTGGGGTAATCGTTGTTTGAGGGGCGGAAACCACCTCAATTTGACCCATGGCTAATATTCGCAAACTCCTGGCCGAACTGGCGGCTGAGGAGCAACAGCTCGATCGAACCGAATTTCTCGCACCTTGCGTCGCGGGGGGGAAAGTGCGAGCAGCCGTTGCCAATTTGGTTTATACGTTTGCACCCAACCCAACCGATTTTGAGGGCTGGGGAATTTTTCTGGCAGAAAACAATCGCGTCGCAACCCTGGTGGATGAGCCGAGTTTGCCGCAATTGACCCAATATCTTCAATTCCTAGAACCGCTGCGCTTGCGACTCGCGCATCCGTTGCGAGGGCAGACTTGGCTAGCTTATCCGCTCAACGAGTCGGATATGAGGCAGCGTTTCGGTTCTCCTCGCCCCGTTCCCGTCCACCTAACAGCGGAGGGAGGGGCATTTGAACCGATTATCGCCCGCTTTGACGGCCTGGCTCTTTGGTTTGAAGAGATCGATCGCCGGGCCGACCCCCAACCGACCGAACAGCTTGTCGAACAGTTGCGTCGGGAAACTTTGCCGGAACGCCTTGCTTTTGCGGGGATGACCCCCGAAATGCGCGTGACTTACGAGCTAGCTTGGCGACAAACGCCGGCCTATCAACAGAGACAGGAACATCGGCAAGCCGCGCGATCGCGCCCGAGAAGGCGGCGGAGACACTCGTCTCGGAGTCACGATCGGGGGAACAGCGACGAGCAGCAGTTGCAGGAGGCGCTGCGCTTGGGCGGTGGAGACTTGCGGGAGTTTCGCGATCGCGGCGACTATTGGCAGGTGGAATGGACGACATCCGACGGCGAACGCCACACCTCTGCGATTGAGAAAGGCGACCTCACGGTAGTCAGTTCGGGGATTTGTTTGAGCGGGCGCGATCGCGATTTTGACCTGCAATCTTTGGTGGGGGTTATCGAGCAAAACTATTAATTGTATTGCGGTAGGCAACGTTGTCTAAACCTCCCACTTCATAGGATTGGGGCGGCTTTTGTACGAGTTGTTCTTCCAATGCTCGAATGCGATCGCTCACCGCCGGGTGAGTGCTTAAAATGCTCGGAGGAGACCCTCCGCTGCGCTGTTGCAGTGTCTTCATAAACGCAATCATGCCGGAAGGCGAATAACCCGCACGCCGCATATTCTCCAAACCCAAGCGATCGGACTCTAACTCATCCTCGCGACTGTTGGGCAAGTTCAACGCCAGTTCCACGCCAATTTGAACCGCCGCACTTTGATCCAGTCCGGCCACAGACAGCAGGCCCCTTTGGATCGCGCGTTCGCGCATCTGTGCGATCGCGTGGCCGCCAACAATGTGGCCGATTTCGTGGGCGACTACACTGGCGAGTTCGGCTTCATTTTCCGCCTCGATCATCAGGCCGGCATTGATGTAAACGTAGCCTCCCATCGTGGCAAAGGCATTAATATCTCGATCTTCAACAATTTGGAAAGTATAGGGAATATCGGGGCGATCGCTCGTCGCTGCTAATTTTTGACCGAGTTGATTGAGATACACCGTCGCTTCTCGATGGCTGGAGATTGGGGTTCGGTTGCGCCACAACTGATTGGTAATTTGTTGGTTAATTTGACCGCCAAGGGCCACTTCTTGCTCGTCGGAAATATTGGAGAGTTGCAAGATTTGCACGCCTCGCATCAAAATTTCCCACCAGGGAATCGCTTGCGTGGGTTTGGGTGTCCCGATCCACAAACTCAAGGCAATCACAACAGAAAGCGAACCGTACAGCCAGCGGCGGTAAGAACGCCAGAACGAAGAGAGAAAACGTTTAGTCATATCGGCACACAGGAGGAACGACGGCAAAGGATTGGGCAGCAATGCTTGGAAAGACAAGACGCAACTAGCCCCTATTTAGTTGCTTCCTGTCTTTATCTTAAAGGGTAAGCATTCAGCACTCAGCCGCCAGCCATCAGGTCGCAAGAAACATCTGGCAAGAGCAACTCAAGGTAGAGTGTTAGCAGAAAACTTAACGTTCGCATCCCAGTTGCGGCAAGTGGGGAACGCGATCGACTCGCACCTGAGTATCGTTGCTGCCGCTGGCGATGAAGATCTTTTTTAGCACCTGTTTAACATCAACTGTGTTGACGGGGTTATTTTCAAAGGCGCGATTCACTTCTCTGCCTTGCAACTCGGTGCTGGCACGTGCCCCATTGAAGCTGAGGGGCCAGAGCATAATTTTGCCGTCGTCGCCGCCGCTGGCAAGGTAGCAGCCATCGTCCGTCAGGGCCACCGATCGCACCGGCCGGCCGCCGTGACCGTCGGCCCATCGATCGAGCATCGTGCAGGGGCGATCGCTGGCGGCACAGTCTTGCACGTTCCAGAGGGTGATGCGTCCCTGATTATCTGCGGTTGCCAGCAGTTCGGGTTTGAGACTAGCCGCATCTAAACTGAAAATATAGTCATCTTTGCCGCCAGTTGGATAGGGAAGGGTGCGAGGTACGTTGGTTTGCCAGTTCCAGAGGACGAGCTGGTTGAAGCGTCCCGCGATCGCCAACACCTCATTCTCCGGATCGACAAAGGCCATCGCATAGACGGCGAAATTGAACTGTTGAATTCGCCTGGGTTGAGCTGCAATCGCATTGCCTTGCAGTTGTTGTCTTCGCTGCTTCATCAACGGCCACTGCAACACCATGCCGCTACCGTGGCCGCTGAAGAGAAAGTTGGAGTTTTGAGTAAAGGCTAAAGCCAAGACGCGATCATCTTTTTGGTACGAGAAGGAATCAATGCGCTTGCCGTTATAATTCCAAAACTGAATACCTTTATCATCCCAAAGCTGAATATCCCCATTCTCCAAGCCCACAGCGAGCATATCGTTATTGACGGGTCGGTAGCGGAGAATTCGACCTGCTTTTTTCAAGTCGCCAATCTGCCCGATTTCTTGCTTGATCCAAGGCCTAAAAAACCCCTTGGTATCCCAAGCGATCAGACTTTGATCGTTGGAAGCACTGGCGAGTTCTTGAGCTGTGCCGTTAAATTGGACGGAGTTGACCGCTTCTTGGTGGCCGAAAAAGGGATTTTTGGGATTGAGCCAAGAAACCAACCACAACAGCCAGAGAAACACGGGAATGCTGGCAATTTGCATCCAGAGAGGAGCCTTGGGAGCGACCTTCAGTTTGAGAATTTGGGTTGGGGGATTGGATTTGCCGAGGCGTTCGTCGGATAAATTTGCCCCCACTTCAAGCAAGATTCGCCGACCGCGTCCCAACAGCGGCCGGCGCGATCGCGCCACCAATTGCAGGTGCTGTGTTTCTCCCGGCATAACGTCAATCTGTTCGGGAACCACCTCAATCTGACACTTGGGCGATTCTTCGTTCTGCAAGGTTAAGCTAACTTGCTGGGCCAAATTACTTTGGTTCTCAAACGCTAGGTCGTACTGCGCGGGTTTTGCCTTCCAACCGGGTAGCCAAGAGCGTTTGGGCGGGATGCGCTTTTCCTTCGTCTCGCAGCGAAACTCCACCACCCCCTTGGGCAGCACTTCAATCGTTCCCGCGATCGCGCTGGGGGGGCCGTCGTCTTGGGTCGCTTCCACTTGAAAGGGATAAACTTGAGCGAGGGTTTGAGTGGCAACAGGGAGGTTGCAAGAAAAGGGGATTTCGACTCGCTTTCCCGGTGAAATTTGTAGGGAACGTTCGCGCAGCGTTCCGGAACGGAAATCCCCCCCCTCCTCCAACCAGCTTGGATCGAGGCCGAGCAGCTTAATCGTCGCCCGAACCCTTAACTGACTGGGGTTATACACGCGGGCCAAAAAATCAATCTGGCTGCCAGGATAGCCCTGAAAGTCCGCCATCGGCAGCTCTAACTTCAGGGGAATTGCGTGGGTTCCCCGCTCTAAAGTCAAGCGCAAAACTTCTCGCTCTTCCTCACTCAACTCAATCGAAAACACCCGTGCGGTCACGGTCATTAAGCCCACAAAACCGGGAATTGGGGAATCGACAATCTCAACCTGAAACTGAGTTTCAGCCCCCGGAGGTTGTTTGGTGCTGACTTCTGGCGAAATGTTGTACCAGTGGGACTGCCGATCGTCCTCCGTTCCCGCTGCAATAATTTCCAGTTGAAAACTGGCGAGGCGATCGCTCTCATTGATCGCCGTCACCTCAAAAGCAACCGGGTCGCCTCCCGGTTTAAAGGTCAACTCTTTAGGACTAACAGTGGTGCTAAGTTCGCTCATAAGTTCGGAATTCAGAGTACTGCTACGCAGAAGCAAGCTACAGAATTACGTCTAATGTGTATTATTTAAACCCCTGTTGGAGCAAGGGAATGGGGAGTCGGGAGTCGGGAGTCGGGAGTCGGGAAAGAGACATAACGGTAGAGTCGGGGTCAGAAGCTCTTAATTCACATCAGGCATGAATTGATAAATGTTTAATGCTCAATGTTCGCTATCTGACTTTCCGCGCAGAAATCGGGATTTTTTTTGCAAGGCCCGATAATATTCTCGTTCAATCGTCTTTACCGAAGTTCGTAGATTTTTGGCTTTTTGACTCATTCCTAATTGTTCCACCTGTTGGCTAAAACTTTGGTTGCGGGCATAAACAGTCTGGGCCATGCGCTCGAAAATTCGCGCGAGCTGTCCAATTTCATCTGAACTCTTGCTATATTTGCCTAACAGTTGAAGATCGGCTTCTCCCGCTGGATCGGGCTTGAGATCGTCGCTGCTGAGTCTGTGGGCGAGTCTGGCCATCGGTCGAATGGGTTTGACAACGGTTTGACGCAACAAAAATTGAATGAGAATGGCAATCAGAGTGAAGATTCCCGTTAGCGTCCCCATAATCAGGAGTGCATTTTTGCGCGCGATCGCGATGACTTCTCCAGATGGAACGAACGCAATTTGTACCCCCACAATCTCATTAAGCTTCCATCCAAATCCTCCCTTCGTACCATAGCGGTCAATCATGCTTTGTGGTGCTTTTTCTGGGGAACCGTGACAGCGCAAACAACTTTCCTCCGTTATCTGAATCGGAATCGCTTGGTAAAAAATTTCCTCTCCCAAACGCTTGTGAAGTCCCCCCACCACTTCAAGATCTGGATCTTGCCGAAATTGCGCGACCAATTGCGCTTCAAACTCGTCGGCCTGGTCGTCGGGATTGGTGGGGTTGAGAACGGCTTCTTTGTAGGAAAACTGGCGATATTCGGGCATTTGTCGCAGGTTTTCAAAGACTTGACGAGCCGAGTAAGCTGGTACAATTTCGGGGGCAAAGGTTGCTCCTTTCTCTCTAATTCGATCTTCGAGTAATGGCGTGACTTGCTCGTGAGTGTATTGCTTCACGGATTTCATCGCTGCCATTAGTAAGTGACCGCGAGACAGCATTTCTGCCTCAGTTTGGATTTTTAGCAAATTAGCAAAAATGCTGCCCGTCACCACAATAGCCAGCAAGAAAATAAAGGAGAGAATCAAAATAAATTTAGGCGCAAGTTTGAGTCGATTAAACATAAGCGATTTATTGTGCATTGAACGCGGTTATGGAGATAAAGCACAAGGCGAAACCTAAAGACGCGAGTTCGACAGACGGCAATTGCTAAGCTTAATAATATGGGGAAATGGGGAGAAGCTGATTCTCTGATTCCCTTGTTTGTGCTGAATCGGACTGAAATTTTCTCATCGAACTCAGGTCAAAGAAGGAAAATGCGCGATCGCTACCTCGCTCCTCACCGTTCTAGCTTCCGAAGAAAGGTTGAAATTTCGTCAATTAACCACTCTTGTTCTACCTCGGTTAGGTACCCACCAAAGTAATGCTGGCGAGTTCCTTCAACGATTTTGCATTTGCTCATAGTTGAAGCACTCAAGCTCATCTCGTCACCAACAGTTAGAGTACAGTCAGATTTAACCTGGTCAATATCATCTGTCTTCCCTAGAACCCTTCGTTTCAAGACGAACAGACACCACTGCAAGCAAAAATTATGCCGGTCGATCTCTAGCTTGGTCAATCCGAAAATGGAAAAAAGATATTGACCTAAATAGTAAAGTCCAATCCCGCTGAGTGGAACAGCACAGAAAGTCCGAATGGCAAAATTCGCACTTCCTGATAGCGTATCGGTACTGGCAGTCGGAGCCAACATTACACAAGTAGCGACTACGAACAACGCAATACCAGAGAATAAACTGGAAGAATCATAAATTAACCCTTTTCGACGATGGGGAATCGCGATCGCGATTCGTTCCCGCGTTTTGGTTAGGACAACGTGACTGTGTGCGGGTTGGCGGGGAGACGCGGGAATTTCTTGCTCCCCTTTCAACACGGCTAACGCTTGTGCAGCGGACTCAAAGCGATCTTCGGCGACGGGTTCGAGCATCCGTTCCAGCCAGTTTGCGAAGGGTTTTGAAATTTCAACCTCGGAGCGAAAATCAATTTTGAGCTGTCGTTCGGGGAAGTCCACCGGGGAGCGATGGGACAGCAAAAAGAGGATGGTGGCTCCCAGTCCGTAGAGATCGGTTGCTGGGGAGGCTTGGCCGCGAAACTGCTCTGGGGCCATATAGCCGTAGGTACCGACAATCGTACTGCTGCCGATGAGGGTTTGGCGATAGCTGTCGGTGACGGTGCCAAAATCGACTAAAGCAATCCGTCCGTCGCCATCGCACAGAATGTTTTGTGGCTTGAGATCGCGGTGAATGACCGGAGGTGAAAACCCGTGCAGATAAATGAGTATTTCGAGGACTTGTGCAGCGATCTCTCGGACTTCTTCCTCTGCGGCCCGCCAACCACTTTCGATGAGTTCGGCGAGGGATTGACCGGAGGCCAGTTGTTGGACGAGGTAAAACCGCCGTTCTTCGGTTCCGTCTGTCTGGAAGGAGTTGAGGTATTGAGGAATGGCGGGATGCTCGAGCTGAGAGAGAACGCGAGCTTCTCGTTCAAAGAGTTCGAGAATTTTCCAGTCTTTGAGGTGACGCAGAGATAAAACTTTGAGAGCAACGCTGCGATCGGTTTGCAGGTCTTGCGCTTTGTAGGTGACTCCGCTACTTCCTTCTCCTAAAGGGTCGAGAATTTTGTACCGTTCGGCAACAATATCCCCAGAGGGGTGAAGTTGTTCGGTCATTGGTTTTGTCTCGGTTTCTCTGCGAGAGAAGTCTTGGCGATCGCGCGACTGACCTGAAAGTTGGTGTTGAAGCCGCGGCGCACTTCTCTGTCTCTATGCTAGCGTGGAGAATCTTTTGCAGAGATCGGGAAAACTCAAGCCTCTAACCGAGTACGACAACTTCCGGACGATCGAAGACAAATTCACTGTAATCGGCTAAGTTATCGAGTCCGAGGAGATTTAGCGAAATCTCAACGAGCAACCAAAAGGTGACTCTAGCCAGTAATTTCTTCCATTTTATTTTCATTCGGTCTTTGCTAGCGCTGTATTGACTAGCGCAAAATTATGGATTGGTTGTTGATGCTGCAAACAAAGTTAACACTGTCTTTAACAAAGCGCAATACTTTTCTTTATATTCTCTTTATGTTTTGTTCGGGTGCCGCCAGATCGCATCGGCAATGCGGCACGCATCGCGCATTTGAAGGACATCGTGAACGCGGAGAATGTCTGCCTGCCCGGCGATCGCGGCGCAACAGGCCGCAGCTGTTCCCCACACTCGCTGTTTGGGGTCGGGTTGATTTAACAGATGGCCGATAAAGCTTTTGCGCGACGGGCCGACTAGAAGGGGTGCATTCAATCTTCGGAATTCTGGCAAGCGTCGGAGCAATTCTAGGTTTTGTTCGTAGGTTTTCGCGAAACCAATACCGGGGTCAATGATGATGCGCGATCGCGCGACTCCCGACTTTACGGCTGCTGCAATTTGTCCGTCAAGAAACTGGCAAATCTCCGCCACCAAATCGCTGTAATTTGTGAGGGATTGCATAGTTGACGGATTCCCCCGAATGTGCATCAAAATCAGAGGAGCATTGCAGCGAGCAGCGACAGCTAGCAGATCGGGATCGAACGTGCCGCCAGAAATATCGTTAACAATATCCGCTCCCGCCGAGATCGCCGCCTCTGCAACCGCCGCTCTCGTCGTATCCACCGAAATTGGAATGTCGGATTCTTGCCGCAAAGAAGCGATCGCGGGAATTACCCGATCCAATTCCTCTTCTAAGGAAATTTGAGCCGCTCCCGGCCGCGTAGACTGGCCGCCAATATCGATAATATCGGCTCCCGCTGCTTCCATTTGCCGAGCTTGAGCCAATGCAGCAGCAAGGGTGTTAAAGTCTCCGCCGTCGCTAAAACTATCCGGAGTTACATTTAACACCCCCATCAAATAGGTGTGCTTTCCCCAAAAGAAAGAACGCGATCGCACCCTCAGCTCGCTCTGTGCTGTCACAACGCGAAGAGACTCAAAACTTACTGATAATTGACAATCCGCGCAAAACTGGAAGGTTCCAGACTCGCACCGCCGACCAATGCACCGTCAATTTCCGACTGAGCCATAATCTCGTCAATATTATTGGGTTTTACCGAACCGCCATATTGGATGGGAACATCGGCATTTTTCAACTGACTGCGAATCAAACCAATCACCCGATTCGCCTCCACCGCCTCGCAGGTATCCCCCGTCCCAATTGCCCAAATTGGTTCGTAAGCAATGACGAGATTGCTTTGATCGACATCGACCAAATCTTGCTCAATTTGCTTGCAGATCAGCGCTTCCGTTTCCCCAGAATCTCGCTGAGCTTTGCTTTCTCCCACGCACAAAATGGGTGTCAGACCGTGGCGTTGAGCGGCTTTTAGGCGCAGATTGACCGTTTCGTCTGTTTCTCCGAAATATTGGCGGCGTTCGCTGTGACCGACAATCGCGTAACTTGCGTTGACCTCTTTGAGCATATCCCCAGACACTTCTCCGGTATAGGCTCCAGAGTCTTCCCAGTGAATATTTTGCGCTCCCAAGCGCACGCGACTGCCATGTAGATTTTTCGACATCGTTGCCAAGGAAGTAAAGGTCGGACAAAGAATGATGCCGCGATCGCTACTTGTCTTTTCAACTTCAGGCAGAAAAGCTTGTAAAAACTGCTCTGATTCTGCCTGGGTTTTGTGCATTTTCCAGTTACCAGCAATAAGAATTTTTCGCACAGTTTATTTTCAACAGGTTAATTTCAACATTTCTTGCAATCTTCTAGTCTAGAACGTTAAGGAGAGTCTTGACTACTCTCCGACTGACCGGCTTTTCAGAAGTCAGGGAATAGAGACAAGTTCAATGTTCAATGCAATCGTCGTTGCGTCCGAAAAACTGTAATCGGGCGATCGATGCCCTTAAAGCGGTGTTCTCCCATAACGACAAAATCTTTGGGATTTTTCAATTGACTGTAGGTTGTCTCCGAGATCACGCACTCGCTGGGGGGACAAATCCCCTCCATGCGAGCGGCCACATTGACCGCTCCCCCCAGAACCGTATAGTCTACCCGTTGGGTACTGCCCACATCGCCCACCACCGCTTTACCGCTGTTAATGGCAATATGCAATTGTAGCGGTTCCGGCCAAACGCCTGCCGCATTCAATCTGTCGAGACGGTTGAGCATCCCCATCGCTGCAGCGACTGCGCGATCGGCGTGATCGCTTTGAGGCTTCGGCGCGCCAAAAAAAGCCATAATGCAATCGCCAATAAACTTATCCAGCGTCCCCCCTGCCGCAAACACGGACTTGAGCATTTCCTCAAAAAAACGGTTCAGCAAGTCGGAAATTTGTGCGGGACTCATGCGCTCGGACATTTCGCTAAAACCCACCAAGTCGGCAAAAATAATGCTCATATCTGCCTCAACCGGCCTGAGGCGGCCCTCCTGAAGCGCTCCCACTTCCATCAATTGCTGAACAACACCGGGAGAGTGATAGCGTTCGAGTTGTTGCCGGATTTTCGCCTGCTCTTGCAGTTCTTGCGTCAGAAGCCATCGCTGAACGCTGTAGGCCATCAAGTGAGCTAAGGTCGAAAAAAAACTGAGATCTTCATCATCGGAGGCTTCCGACCCTTTGAGCGTTAAGCTGGCATCGGCATAAAGCACGCCAACAACTAGATCCGCATCCCAAAGCGGAACGGCTAAAGCACCGCGAATGCCTTTGACTAATATACTTTGCTCGTCTCGAAAGCGCTTATCTTGTTGAGCGTCAATGATTTTGATCGCCACCTTTTCCTGAAACACTTTTTCGCAAATACTGCGGCCGATCCAACTATTGCTATAGGTTTCTTTCGGAACGGGGAGTTCATTGCGAACGGCCGCATCCATCAGTTTGAGCTGACCGGAGCGATCGACATCGACGAGGAGTGCGAGACGTTGGATGTTTCTCAGCTCCCGAAAAACAACGGCTTGTACCTGCCCAAAAATCGCATCTAGAGATTCGGCGGAGTTTAAGTTTTTCGCGATTTCAACCAGATATTGAAGGCGGGAAATTGTGCGTTGTTGAGTGGTTTGAGTGTCTCCTTCCCGGACTTCATCAACTTTAATCCATTCTCGCTGTAACTCTTCTGCATTTCGCAAAATGGTGGGAATTTGTTTGGATTTAGAGATTCGGAACAGCGTCGTATTATCCGCAACAAATTTAACGGAAAGTAAAACATTACCGACTTGAATGGCATCATCTTGATGGATCGGATGTGCGTCTTTCAATTGATGGCTATTTAACATTGTGCCGTTGGTACTGCCGAGATCCTCCAAGTACCAATCTTCGCCGGGTGTCTTATAAAGACGGCTGTGCTGGCGAGAGATTTCTGAAAATGGCAGGCATAAATCGCATTCTGGCAAGCGACCGATAATAAATTCATCTTGATCGACTCTGACTTTGCTTTGGACTTTTCCCTCGATATGGATGTTTAACAGTAGCTCAGTCATAATCTTGTGTGGCTTGAAAGGGTTGGGCGGGAGTGACGGGGGAGGATATCGCTGTTGTACATTTAAATTGCGATGGCTTCGCCGACCTTGCGGTACGCGGAGCGTTCCAGAACGGAAATTGCGGGCGATGGGGGAATTGGGATAAACCCAATGGATAGATGCAGTTCAACTCCAAGTCTGTTTCCCGTTACAAAGATTTGGGGAGGGGCTGGCCAAATTGGATTTGGGGGGTTCGGGTTCCTGGGCTTGAGACAGAGGGGGAGGGAGAGGGAGAAGTTCTTGGCGGAGCGGGCTGTAGTAAAGTGCGACGGGACGGCGTTGGGGCGGGTGTGGCAACTGTTTGCACGATGGAGGGTCGCAGAACCCAACGATTTGTACCGGAGGCGGCTTCAAATTTTTGCAGTTGAATGTGTTGGGGCGAGAGGGCGATTTCTGGGGACAGTTCGATGGCAATTTGAGTTGTATCGGATGCTCTGGACTCGGAGAGAAAAATGCGGCGGATCGCACCGGGATAGTTTTGTTGAGTGGGGACTGCGCCCAGTTCGGTGTTGGGCAGATCGATGGTAATGCGAGGCGGATTGGTTTCGAGGTAATAGCTAGGAACGACGCTGGCTTCGAGGAAAATTTCGAGTTGGTTGGTGGTCGGGTCAAACTGCCAGTTGTTGAGAGGGGCTGCGATCGCGCTGCTACCGACCCCGATGCATCCGACTAGGAGTGCTATTGAGCGAACTCCAATTCGACTATTTCGCCACATTGTTCTTGGCCCTCTCTTCTCAAGATGAATACTTCTCCCTTATTTTGGCATTTGTTCTCAAGTTCTCTGCAAGATCGAAGACAGAACAAAAGGGAAAGTCCCCGATCGGTACAAGGGTTGAGGGAAAAGTTGATTGCGTTTTTTCTACGCAAGGGCTGCGATCTCGCAATCTTGGTTTTCCGTATTTTTATCTCCTGAAAGCCTATTTTTTATTTTTGTTTTTTCTTATCTCGAAGAAGATTGGGAAGTTTAAGACTTTTAGGGTGGCTGACTCTCCCCATTTGTACGGAGAATGCTGGCTGGCGGTTTGAGGCTGCGATCGCGAAAATTTTCAAGGTTTAAATTCTTTTTTCTTTCGCAAAAAAAGCGATTGTCCGATCGAGAAGATTTTCGGTTCCCCATCTTTCCGGGGTCAGCGATCTCGCTTTTCTCAACTATCCAGAGAAACTGTTAATGGCCACATCTTCAGTCAGGAACCAGTTCGCGAAGCTATAAATGGTTTGAGTTTCGAGGCGATCGCGCACATCAGAGGGTTTGCGATCTAAATCAAACACTTGGCGATCTAATTTGACTTGCAACCCGGTCATCGGATCGTCTCCGGTTGCGATCAGAAATTCCAAACGCTTGACAGCCTCCCAACCCACCAGGTTATCAAGGATGCTGAAAATTGCCTCTACATCGGGATGATGAGAGTGTTTGTACCACTCTGATGCGAGGGTTTGGGCAGTGTCGCGGCCGATATGAACGACAAGGGAGGGTTTGCCAAACAGGGCGATCGCCACCGGCCTTGCTTCCTCCTGCAAGACCAGATCGCTCGTCCGGACGAGATGGCGAAGTTTTTCTAACAGTTCGTAGCGTTCGGAGGCCGATTGTACATCTTCGTGCCAGTCAATGGCGATCGCGACCAAATAAGTCTGCAACAGAAGGTGGCCGAGTTTCTGGGCCTTCGTCGCCAAGTAGACGCTGTTGTAGTCCGTCGCTTCAATTAATAGGGGAACACGATCGACAATTTCCAACCCATACCCTTTCAACCCAGCAATTTTCCGAGGGTTGTTGGTAATTAAACGAATTTGCTTAATCCCCAAGTCGTTTAAAATCTGCGCTCCCATCCCGTAATCTCGCAAATCTGCCGGGAAACCGAGACGTTCGTTTGCTTCTACCGTGTCCAGCCCCATATCTTGCAAAGAATAAGCTTTAAGCTTGTTCACCAGCCCAATTCCTCGCCCTTCTTGTCGCAAGTAAACCACCACTCCTAACCCGAAGGATTCAATCATCTTCAGCGCTGTTTGCAGTTGCATTCGACAGTCGCAGCGCAACGATCCTAAAGAATCTCCAGTTAAACATTCCGAGTGCATCCGCACCATCACGGGTTTGTCTTTAAATTCTTCCGGATTGCCCTTGACAATAGCGAGGTGTTCTGAGTCGGCTAAGGCGTTGCGGTAAGCATAGATTTGGAACTGACCGAATTGGGAGGGAAACTGACAGATGGTTTCCCGATAGACAAAGCGATCGTGTTTGAGGCGGTAGCTGATTAAGTCGGCAATGCTGATCAGTTTGAGATTGTACTGTCGCGCATAATCGACGAGTTCTGGTAATCGCGCCATCGAACCATCGGGATTTTGGATTTCGCAAATGACCCCAGCGGGATACAACCCCGACAAGCGGGACAAATCGACGGCCGCCTCGGTGTGGCCGGCCCGCTTCAGGACCCCCCCTTTTTTTGCTCGTAGGGGGAAGATGTGGCCCGGACGGCGCAGGTCTTGCGATCGCGTGGCGGGATTAATCGCAACCTGGATCGTGCGGGCGCGATCTTCAGCCGAAATTCCAGTGGTTACGCCCAGGTGTGGGGCCGCATCAATGCTGACGGTGAAGGCGGTTTGGTTGGGGTCGGTGTTGTTGGTGACCATCAGGGGTAAATCCAGTTGGTCGAGGCGTTCCCCGGTCATGGCCAGACAAATCAGTCCCCTCGCTTCCACCGCCATGAAGTTGATCGTGTCGGGGGTGGCAAACTGGGCCGCGCAGATTAAGTCCCCTTCGTTTTCTCGATTTTCGTCGTCTACCACCACGACGGTTCGCCCTGCTTTGAAATCAGCTAAGGCGGCATCAATCGAGTCAAACTGGAAGGAGGTTTCTTGGGGCGATCGCGCGGTCATTGCAGTTGTCAGCCATCAGTTGTCAGTCATCAGTGACGACTTAGATTGATTGTATCTTTTTCGGGTGGAAGGTCGAAGCGCCGACAAGCTTGGCCGTTAGCGAAATCGCTGCGCCAAAAGCGCGCCCGCCTGCAAGCACAGCATTCCCGCGATCGCGCTGCCAACCCAGTACAATCCTGCCTTCCCCAGTTGTCCGCTACGCAGGAGATTAGCTGCGTCTAACTCGTAGGTCGAAAAGGTTGTATAAGACCCCAAAAACCCAACAGCAACGAATAACTGAACCTCTGGGGGAACGGTCCAAAGGCGATCGGCAACTAGCGTAAAAAAGAAACCCATCGCCAAACAGCCGCTACAGTTGATTGACAGCGTTGCGTAGGGAAAGGTTGTTCCTAACAATTTGCCCAACCACAGACTCAAATAATAACGGCTTAAAGCGCCGCCAACTGCCCCCAAACTCACGGCGAGAGGGTTGCGGAGTTGCGAGGAGTTGGCCGCCCGTACAAGTGCTGTAGGGGCGGCGGTAAAAAGTTCTAGACAAGATCGCCAGCTCAAACGGTTTGCACCTAAGCAGATAAACTGGCTTGCAGGTGCTGGATGAGTTGGGGCGCTTGTAGCAACCCTTCAATGCGATCGACAGGCTGCCCGTTCTTAAATAAAACCAACGTCGGCAGCGCCTGAATGTTGTATTGAGAGGCTAGGTGAGGGTACTTGTCGGTGTCTATTTTGACCACTTGAATGCGGTTGTTCATTTGAGCATTGACCTGTTCGAGGATGGGAGCCATCATCTGACAGGGCCCGCACCAGGTTGCATAAAAATCGACCAACACAGGAAGATTTGTACTCGCGAGGAGTTCTTCAAAACTGGAGAATTGTTTTTTGACGGTCATAGAACTTAGGAGTGAGGGAGAGCAAAATCGGGTTGAGGCAGATTTGACACCTGAATTTCGGCTTTTGGTTTGATTTTAGGGCAAAATACTGATTGGCTCGGATTATAAAAATCTAAAGAGAAATTGTCGATGGAAATTTTGCCGGAATCCTTACAAAAATTAAACCAACAAGTCGCGCTGGTCACGGGGTCTTCGCGAGGAATTGGCCGAGCGATCGCCTTGGCACTTGCAACCGAGGGCGCAACCGTTGTCGTCAACTACGCGCGATCGGGCGAAGCGGCCGAAGCTGTTGTTGCGGAAATTACTCAAGCTGGCGGTCGCGCGATCGCGCTACAAGCCAATGTTTCGCAAGCTGGCGAGGTTGACAATTTAATTGCTCAAATTAAGAGTCAATTGGGTCGCCTGGATGTATTAGTCAACAACGCCGGTATCACCCGCGATACCTTGCTCTTGCGGATGGATCTGGAGGATTGGCAAGCCGTTATCGACCTCAACCTCACGGGAGTTTTCCACTGCACTAAAGCCGTTAGCAAGCTGATGCTCAAACAGCGTAGCGGTCGCATTGTGAATATTTCCTCCGTTACTGGACAAATGGGCAATCCGGGACAGGTGAATTACGCGGCGGCCAAAGCGGGAGTCATTGGCCTGACCAAATCTGTGGCGAAAGAACTGGCGAGTCGCAGCATTACCGTCAACGCCGTTGCGCCGGGATTTATCATGACCGATATGACCCGCGACTTAAACGCCGAACGCATCCTCCAAGACATTCCCCTCGGACGTTACGGACAGCCAGAAGAAGTTGCTGGAATGGTGCGCTTTCTGGCCGCCGATCCTGCCGCTGCTTATATCACCGGACAGGTCTTCAATGTCGATGGAGGAATTGTGATGTAAGGGGTTTAAGGGCGTGTCATCTTAAACCACTCCTATTTGATGACACGCCCTAGCCGTTTTCTGTGGTATCAACTCGGAATCGCTCCACCGAAGCGAGCAGGCTGCGGGCGATGCTGACCTGACTTTGCAGGGAGGCGGACACTCGCTGGGATTCTTGGGACGTTTCTTGGGCAGTGAGTTCCACCGATTGCATGACTTGAGCAACGGCAAAGGTACTTTCGGTTTGCTCGACGGTATCGGCAGTAATGGAGCGCACGAGTGCGTCAATGCGGTTGGAGACCTGAATAATATCTTCGAGCGATCGCTTGGCTTGTTCCGCCCGTCGGGTCACGTCAATCACCTGGGTCACCCCTTCTTCCATTGCTGCCATAACCGAGCTGGTTTCTCCCTGGATTTGCAGGACGTTTTGTTCGATTTCTTTCAAGGCTTTCGCAGACTTATCAGCAAGCTGTCGGACTTCGTCGGCAACAATCGCAAATCCGCGTCCGGCTTCCCCGGCCCGCGCGGCTTCAATGGAGGCATTCAAGGCGAGCAAGTTGGTGCGAGAGGCAATTTGCGCGATCGCTGCCACAATTTTGGAAATTTCCTGGGACGCTTCTGCCAGTCGCTTGACTTTACGCGCTGTTTCTGCTACAGTCTCTCGGATTTGTAGAATACCGGAGACAGTGTGTTCGACCGATTCTCCCCCTTTAATTGCCACATCTGCTGCCGATCGCGCCACATCTTCGGCTTCTTTCGCATTATCCGCGACTCGGCGAATGGAGTCTGTCATCATCTGCACCGAGTTTAACGTAACCGCTAGTTCCTCTGCCTGACGCAAGGCATCCTGTTGCAGTCCACGCGCAAACTGTTCGTTATCGCCGGATGTTTTGTTCACCTGTCGGGCGGCATCTTTCACCTGTTGGACAATTTCCCGCAGGTTTTGAATAGTGAGGTTAAACGCATCGGCCACCGCGCCCAAAACATCGGCAGTCACTTCCGCGCGGACGGTCAAATCGCCACGAGCCGCTCCTTCCACATCGTCGAGCAGGCGGATGACCTGACGTTGGAGGTCTTCTTTTTGCTGTTCCGTTTCTTCCGCTCGCCGCTGCGCTTCGCTGGTGGTGGTTAAAATCACCCGCGCCATTTCGTTAAATCCTGCGGCCAACTGCCCAAATTCATCTTCAGAAAAGACCGTGGCTTTTGCGTTTAAATTGCCCTGAGAAACTGCTTCAAACTGGCTTTGCAGGTCGTTGGTCGCGCGACTGATTTGCTTGGCGGTCGCTTTGCCTAAAAAGAGCGTTGCGCCAAAACTCCCTGCTCCTGCTGCTAAGGACATGAGCAGTCCGGCCACTCGCATCCGGGGAACCAAAGCGGCTTTCTGCTCGGCAGGTGTTGTGGCTGTGGTTGCAAAACTTAATACAGCCACCGCGATCGCGCCAGCAATTCCGGCCGCACAGGCGGTCAAAAACTGTTTCTTGGGCAAAGGCGCATTTTCAAATCCCGCTAAAACCCCTTGTTCGACCTCGGCTGTCGGTTCGATCGCGCGATCGGCTGTACTCGTGAAGTTAGCCGAAGAGACACTCGCGGTCGCTCCGCTCAAGCTAAACATACTGTCATCGTCGGACGCGATCGCTTCGGAATTCGTGGCAAAGCCCAAATCGGTATCTGACAGCCCCCCCGTTTCCTTGAACCCTAACTCCGAATCTAATTCGGGTTCTTCTTCATCGGGAATGCTATCAAGTTCGTCGTTGAAGACATCAAAGTTCTCTAAAAAGCCATCGGTATTGCCAAAGTCATCGGTATTACCCGCATATTTGGCGATCGTATCGTCTTCGAGAGCGCCGTAGGACGAGCCGTTCTCGAACTCGCTTGCATCTAAAGGGCCGCTGTAGTCTTCCAAACTGTAATCTTCAGCCGCACTCCCATTTGTAAAAGAAGTTTCGTCAAAATCATCAGTAAAGCTGCGAGCCTCTCCCGCATCCATCAGGCGCGTTTCTACATCCTCCTCGTCGTTGGGAGGATCGAACTGGTCAGTTGGGACGCTGCCGATGGAATTATCGCCAACGCCAGACGGCATGAGGAGCGTTTCATCCTGAATCTCCAAAGTATCCGGCTCAAAATCATCCATCTCGGATGAGAAATCCTCTAATCCATAAGCATTATCATCGACCTCGCCAGCCAGACTGTCCCCATTCGCTTCGTTTAGAAACTCCTGTCCCACAGATGAATCGAAAGGATCGCTGGGATCGTCAAAGACATTACCGTTCTCGCTGCCAAAAACATCATCTTCCTCGTTGAGCCAGTCATTCTCCGAATTCGCCGGGAAAGGGTCGTCTATCTCGCCATTACCTGGCATCATAAAGGTCTCTTCATCTCTAACTTCCATTTCCGAGGCCGAAGATTCCTCATTTGGGAAAGGGCTATATTCCCCAAAGGGCGAGTCAGAAAAGTCTGCACTCTCATTCCACTCCTCACTTTCCCCACCGCCCTCTAGCGCAAAAGGATTGCTCTCCAGAGCATCGGCAAAGGGGTCGGACGCCGCATCAAATGTGTCGCTGCCATTCTCGCTGCCCAAATCGCTGGCAAAGGGGTTGTCGGGTTCGTCGGAGGTCCAGTCCGCTAAATTAGGGTCTGGGATGCTTTCCTCGGCGGGAGCGTCATCCCCCAAACTAAAGTGGGTTAGTTCTGGGTCATCTGCTTCGGGAAAATCCTGATAGTCGGAGAACCCTTCCAAATCTTGATAGCGTTCTTCAGCGCTCAGTTCGTCTATTAACTCCGATGTTTCGGGTTCGTAAGCCTCATAGGATTGCTCTTCGACCGCACCCCCTTCTAATTCCGAGCGAAACTGATTCGCATCTTTGATGCCGTTGTTGGCATAGTCAACAAAGTCCCGTTCGTCAGTGAGTTGTAAAACGAGTTCGTACTGCTCTTGGGCCAAGTCGTATTGGTGCAAGCCGTAACAGTAGATATGACCTCTCAAGAGTTGGATTGAGGGATCGTCTCCGTGTTCTTGGGACAGACGATCCGCAATCTCGCTAGCTTCCTCATAGTTGCCGTGGAAGTAAGCGTTTTCTGCTCGTTTGTAATCCTGTGCGTAATCGGTGCTTTGTGCCATTTGCCTTCTCCAGCTTCGTTTGCGATCGCAGTTGTGGGATTAGAGATTAGAGATTGAGGAGACGATCGCCCCGAAAAAATTGCTGTCGGCGATCGCATTGTTCGGTTCTATTACTTAGTCTATGTTTATTACTCATAAGTCGCATCCATGAAGTTCGCAATCGAGGGCGAGCGCTCTCAAGTCGCCCACCTCGCCGATCTCAAAATCGCTAACTGATCCAGCAAGCGCAGCGATTGATTGGCTTCTGCATCGAGAAGCCACTCGCCACGAATAAAAGGAGCCATATGATTGGGGACATTTGTGGGCATTTGAATTTGGTTGATATCCAACCACTCCATTTCGCCAATTCGGTCAATCGCCAAACCCAAAATCGTTTCTTGATCCTCAACCGCTACGATGGGGATCTCTTGCCGCTGGGTATTTAAAGCCACGCGATCGCCTAAGAACTGTCCGAGATCGGCCACCCAGATCACTTGTCCCCTCAAATTAATCGCACCCAACAGCAATGGAGAAGCATTTGGAATCGGCGTAATTCGGTCAGGCGGCTGATTCATCACCTCCTTAATCCCCGTTGCTGAAAGCGCAAATTCACTGCCTGACGGCAGAAAAAATCTAAGGTGAAGTTCGCCTTCTGGCGTTTCCAGGCGTTCGATATCTGAGGCAATATCTTGACCATTTCCGGCAGAAAAATTGGGACTACCAACCATCGCGCCTCCTTTTCCTATCCTCGCAGGAGTTGTTTGACCGTACCGATTAACTCTGTGGGCTGAAAGGGTTTGGCAATGTAAGCATCCGCACCCTGTTTCATTCCCCAATACCGATCGAACTCTTCTCCTTTAGAAGAACACATCACGACCGGCACATTTTGAGTTTTGGGATCGGCTTTCAGGCGACGACAAACCTCGTAGCCATTCATATTCGGCATCACAATATCTAACACCACGAGATCCGGGCGATCTTGTTGCATTTGCTTTAAGGCTTCGACCCCATCGCTGGCAACAACGACCTTCAAACCACTTTTTTTGAGCAAGTCCGAGATCATTTGCTGTTGCGCGACGCTATCTTCTACCACCAAAACTTTACTCATAACTCCCTACCTGATTTGCCCGTGTGGCACGTTTGTTGAGGGTCATCCCATTCGCTTCGGCCGACTGTACGATATTTAGAGTATCTCTTATTTGAACCCATCCTTCACGCCCCAACCGAATCTGGCTTTCGCCCCAACTGGGGCTTAGGGGATTCCAGGGCCGTTGAGTCAGAGGGAACCATCCCTAAGCCAATATATTTTTCCACGAGCATCAAGAGTTCGCTTTCTCCAAAGGGTTTGGTGAGATAATCGGTCGATCCCACTCGACGCGCCCGCACGCGATCGACAAAACCGTCTTTCCCCGTCAGCATAATAATGGGAGTCTGACGGAAAGCGGTTGCGCTGCGAAGCATGGCGCAAACTTCGTAACCATCTAAGTCCGGCATCGCAATATCGCATAAAATCAAGTCTGGATTGAGCTTAAATACCAAGCTTAGGGCTTCTAGGGGATTGCTCACAAGGGTTGATTGATATCCTTGCGGTGCGAGAATGTACTCAACGCTTTTTCCCACTGTTGTATCATCATCAATACAGACAACATGAGGTGGGTTCGCAGGAGGTTGCCAGGCCACCGATTCGCGGTTGGCCCCTAACGGTTGGTGTTGAGAAGGTTGGGGATCGAGAAGTTGTATCCAACCGCGTTGAATGTAGGGGTAAATTGCTCTGGCAATTGTTAATAAGTCGCGGTTGAGATAGCGAGAGAGTTGGCGCAGGGATGTTTTGCCATCTGTCCAGCGGTACAAGCTGTTATAAGCATTGGCGGGTAAGGCCTGGCGGAGTCGAACGTCGTCGGCGATCGCGGGGCATTGAGTAGGAGACTGAATGTGGGGATGAAACTGCTTCCACTGTTGCACCTGTTTCACCATCTTGGTTGTCAAAGGCCCAATTTCCAAAGTTGTTAATTGAGGAGCGAGGGCCGACCCCATCTCGAAACTAAATGTGCCTTGGTGCAAGCCTAGCAAATCAAAGAGAGTTTCTTTAATTGTACTTTCAATAATGCTGCGCCCCTGGGCCGGAGTCAGAATGCGGCGCTCCATCAGCAGCCATAAATAAGCATATTCGGGCGTATGAATCGAGGTCGTTGGCAAATTTGGAAGGCCATTGAGAGTGTCTTCCGCCCCATAGCGACGCAGGTAGTCTCGCAAGCGCAGCAAGCTACTATTGCTTCGATCGGCAGCATAAACAATTTGACCGTTGACAAAGAAGACTAACCAAAATGCTTCTTCTACCTGAGTTTTGTTAGGTTCGAGGGATGCTCTGCCCTGCCAGGAGGTGTTAAAAGCTTTGCCCTCGCCCCAAGTGGGACGGGGAGTGCTGTAGGCTTCGACAAACAATTCTCCGGTCCGCTGACCTAACTCGATCAGTTGTAAGATGCTGCGAATATCAATTTCATTTAATGTTCCCTGCATATAATGAATGGGTTGAAGATTATTTTGGGCGACATTTTCGATGAGCTTTAGCGTTGATGCGGGTTAGGGGTTAGAGTTGACAGAAGCTTCCGAATGATTCGGAGGTTTGCGCCTTCACGACTCGTTGCTTTGAGCTTAAAGTCCGAAGTCTTCTTACTGAAAATATTAGACATCGATTCGCAAACTGACGTTAGACATGTTAATTATTTTTAATTGTAAGACTGGATACTTCCCAAAAGCGTCAAAAATGCAACTAGTAATGTGCTTGGCAAGTTTTCCCCTCGCTGGTTATGCTGGAGATTGTTGCACGCAAAAGAATTTCGATGCATTGGATGGGGCAACATGACTGGGAGAAACACTCAGATTTTCAACAATCCCTTAATGGGCAGCGCATGGAGACTAAGCTCAGTGACCGGGCGATCGCTCTTGCCGAACTGGTGCTAGAGACAATTGAGCTTAATTATTCAAGAATCCTTGGTTGAAACTTCAGGTAGAAGTTCCAACTGAGGTAAAAGGGAGACGGAGAAATCGAAGGTTCGGATCGAGTATTAGAAATAAAGACATATCAAGAGGACCATCAGCGTGCTGTATCTCGCAGAAGTCAGGAAGCAAAAAGTTGGGTTTATGGGCAAGGCAGCGGCCGAGTTGAAACTTTTGGCCTGCCAGCGCAACGATCAAACTTGGAGTGCCGTTCAAGGAGAAGAGATCGTACCAGCCGAAGCCGCCGGCAATTTTGAGCAGGGTGCTTTGGTTTTGGCTAATTTGGGAGGGAACCGGCAAATTCAGGGGGAGCTAGAACCTGGCGGTCCAAGGTTAGCGAGTTTGCTGCAAAATCTGTCGAAATATATTGGCGAAAAGAAAGCCCACGAAGAAGAGATTGAAGCGTGGAACCAATCCCTGACTCTACAAGCTCAAGAGCTGAATAAGCGAGAAATGGAGCTGGAAGCCGAGCTGACCCAACTCGAACAAATGCGGGAGGAAGCAGCGGGGCTGGAGGAAAAACTCAATGAGGCGGAGAAAGTTAAGGAAGAGGCGACCCAAATTCAAGCAAACTTCGATCGCAAAAGTCAGGAACTCGAACAGGCCTGGGAGCATTTGCGCGGAGAGCAGCGGAAGCTAGAGGAGTTAAAGGGCGAAGTTGCACCTTCCGGCGGGTTGGATGAGGAGCAAGCCGCTCAAATCCAGGAAATTGTCGCTTCTTTGGAGGGGAATTCGGCAGCAGCGCTGGGGGAGCAATTCGATCTCGCCCGGGCCGCTGTTGAGAGTCAGCAAGCGGCTCTGGATAGCCAATGGCAAGCGCTCGAACAACAGCGCGCTGAGGCTCAAGCCCAGCAGGAACAAGTCCAACGGGAGAGCGAAGCGCTCCATGACCGCCAGCAGCAGTTGCAGGATGCGCGTCAAGCTGTCGAACAAGCGAGACAGGACTTACGCGAACAGCAAAATGCTCTGGCTGTTAAGCAAGAGGCAGTGAAGCGCTTACACCTCGACCTCCAAGTTCAAACAGAACTTCATGACTCTCTCTCCCGTTTGGCTGCGGGAGTGGGTGATGGAGGGGGCGAAACAGCCGTCGATCTTGCGGCTTTGGAAAATATGCCTTTGGGAGAGTTGCAGGGCATTACAGAGAGCCTTCAGCAAGATTTGAAAAAGGACGTGCAGTTTGTTAACGATCAGGAGGAAGAGCTGACGCTAGAGCGCCAGGATTTGGATGAGTTGGAGGAGAAGCTCAAGACGGCGAGCGAATACGATCGCATTAATTTAGAACAAGAGCTATCCGATGCCCGCGATCGCTACAAAATGCTGGATGAAACTCTAGTGGGTCAGCGTCGCAAAGTGCGCGAGAGAGAAAGCGTTCTCAGCGCTCACCTGCGGATTTTACGCCGGCGGCAAGGGATTCTAGACGAGCAGAGCGATGCTCCCCCCGCGATCGATCTCAACCCGGTTTTGGAGGCGCTAGAAGAACGGAAAACAGCCCAGCAGGAGGAAGTCAAAGCTATCGAAAGCGAAATCGAACAAATGCAAGCCAGCATTGGGCAAGTTGAGGCTTTGCTGGAACAGCAAATGGGGGAGCAGGAACGGCACCAGCAAGAAATTCAAGCCCTGGAGGAGAGTTTGCAGCAAGTGCGGGTGTCGGCCGCGCGGTCGGAGGCACAAGCGGTACAGCTCGAAGCAACACTTCAGCCTTGGCAAGCGGCGTTGAATGAAGGTCGCCAGCAGTTGGAGGCGATCGCGCAATCTCTAGCTCAAGTTCGGCAAACTAGCGAACGCCAAACCCAAGCGATCGACAACTTGAAAGCCTTGGTTAGCAGTTTGAGCTAAGAATTTTGCAACGGTTGGCGAAGGCTTAGGCGGCTTCTGAAGACGTTTCTTCTGCTGCGGCTTCGGGAAGGAGCGTTGGGTTGAGTTCGGTTTGATAGCTTTGGAGTTCTTGCTCTAGAGCTTCTATTTGCTTGTTTTTCTCCTTCACCTCTTTTTCCACCTTTCGATAGGCAAGCTGTTGTTGAAGGCGATTCCACAGCCCAAACATCCAAGCAATAACCGAGCCAACACCCAAGGCTAAAATAAGGGTAATCGATAGCGGGGCTTGGAATTCAAACCCTGGAACTAAGCGAATGGTTACGGGCTGGACGTTCTCAATACTGAAGAGGGCGATCGCCAAGCAAACGGCAAAAATTAGTAAAAAATTAAGAGGTCGCAACATCTCACTGCTCTAAAACTCTTGTCAAGAATTCGCAATAAAAATTAAAATTAGGATGAGACATTCGTCCATTTCGCTGAATTTTTCCGGACGAACTTAACTCTCTGATAACACAGTAAAGCAAAAAATGAGTATTTCCATCGCCGATCTTCGCCGAACCTACGATCGGGCAGAATTCAACAAAGCAAATGCGGCCGCCGATCCCTTCACACAGTTTAAAATCTGGTTTGAGGAGGCGATCGCGTCCCAGATCCCAGATCCGACGGCAATGACCCTGGCCACAGCGACTCCGGAAGGCCGTCCCTCGGCCCGTATTGTCCTGCTCAAAGACTTTGACGAACGAGGCTTTGTCTTTTATACCAACTATCGCAGCCGCAAAGGTCGGGAACTCCATGCCAATCCTCATGCTTCTCTCGTTTTTTGGTGGGCGGAACTCGATCGCCAAGTTCGTATTAACGGCAGCGTCGAGAAAGTCTCTCCTCAGGAATCCGATGCCTATTTTCTCAGCCGTCCTTCTGGCTCTCGCCTGAGTGCTTGGGCCTCGGAGCAAAGCCAAGCGATCGCCAGCCGGGAAGTTCTCGAACAACGCTTCCAGGAATTGGAGCGGGAATATGCCGAGCGGGAGATTCCGCGTCCTCAACATTGGGGAGGGTTCCGGCTCGTGCCAGCGGAGATTGAGTTCTGGCAGGGTCGTCCCAACCGCCTCCACGATCGTCTGTACTACCGTCGAGCTGCCGGAGATGCTTGGAGTCTGGAGCGCCTTGCTCCTTGAAGTTAACTGCTATATTTAACTGATTTTGCCGATCGGGTTGCTGCTCGCAGATAATTGACCCCTATCTTGTTTGAGGCGAGTCCAGTAGCAATCTAGATCTCTGGCAACGCTGTTGGAGAGTAGGAAGCACCCCAGCAAATTGGGAACAACCATAAGAACCATCATCATGTCGCTAAAGTTGAGAACTGCACCGAGATTGGTAACCGAACCGACAAATAAACCGAGCAGAAATAGAACTTTAAAGACAATGGTCGTGCGATCGCCAAACAGATAGCGCCAGCATTGCTCGCCGTAATAACTGCTGGCAATAATGGTCGAGAAAGCAAAGAGAACGACAACAAGGGCTAAAATTGCGGGAAACCAGGAGATTGATGCGCGAAATGCTGCTGCTGTTAGTTCCACCCCTCCAATGTGAGCAGAACTACCGTCCTCAACGCCAGTAACGACGATGGCGATCGCGGTTAAGTTGCAGATAACAATGGTGTCGATGAAGGGTTCGAGAGAGGCGAGAATCCCCTCGCGAATGGGTTCTTGCGTCCGCGCTGCGGCGTGAGCGATCGCCGCCGTTCCTGCCCCCGCACCGTTAGAAAAGACGCTGCGTTGAATGCCGCACGCCAAGACTCCAACCAAACCGCCGCCAATCGCTTTCGGGAAAAAAGCTTCGCGAATGATGGTCGTGCAGACCGGGGGTAAATCGGCCAAATGGTGAAAGACTATCCACAAACACATTGCTGCGTACAAAAGCAACATAGCTGGGACGAGGTTGCCAGCAACCGTGCCAATGCGACTAATACCGCCAATAATCACGAGTCCCGCGATCGCGGCCAGGACGAGGCCATACAGCCAACTCCAGCGGGCCGCAGCAGGAATCACCGCCGCGATCGCGGCAAAAGATTGGTTCGCCTGAAACATATTCCCCACCCCAACAGTCGATCCCGCGCACAGCAAAGCGTAGGAGATCGCCAGTCCCTTCCCGAACTGGGGCCGCCCTAACTCTGCCAACCCCCGCGTCAGGTAGTACATGGGGCCGCCCAAAATCGTGCCATCGGGCCGAACGATGCGATATTTCTGGCCGAGAGTGCACTCAACAAACTTGGCCGACATCCCCAAGAGTCCGGCGAGGGTCATCCAGAAAACTACTCCCGGCCCTCCCAGTTCGAGGGCGATCGCGACTCCGGCAATATTTCCCAAACCCACCGTTGCGGAGAGGGCAGTTGCCATGGCTTGGAAGTGAGAAACCTCCCCAGTTTCCTCCGGATTATCGTACTTCCCCAGCAACACGGCAAAAGCGTGCTTAAAACCCCGAAGATTGATAAATCCCAGGCGGAGGGTAAAAAAAAGACCGCAAACAATAATCCAGAGAATAATCAGCGGAATTTCCCCGACCCGAACAAAAACCACTTTCTCTAAAGCCGCGACGAGCTGCGAAAACCCGGTATCCAGGAGACTTAAGTTGCGATCTAAAAGCGTCTCTCTGGCAACTAAAGCTGTCAATAGCAGCAAACTTAACCTTTCTTAATCTTGAGGACAGATAAACCCTAACATAATTTGTCAGTTGGACTTCCCAGTCGAAGCGATAACCGGAGTTAGAGAAGAGAGGGCGCAGACTACTACGTTCGCATCAGACAGGGTGGGAATTTCAGCTCGACTCAACCGAGAGTCCCATTTCGGCTAAACCTTCTTGCAAGCGCTTCGCTTCAGGGGGGTTTTGGGTTTGATAGAGGGCGATCGCGCGTCCGAAGGCTTCCACGCTTTCGCGAATCTGGCCGCGTTTGAGCCAGACGACACCGAGGTTTTGATAGGCTTGGGCGTAGTTGGGGTTCAGTTGAATCGCAGTTTCATAAGCCGCGATCGCCTCTGGGAATTTTCCCCGGGCCTTGCAAGTCATCCCTAGGTTGTAGTGAGCGATCGCAAAATTAGGATCGATTTTCACCGCCTCGCGATAAACGTTTTCGGCAATCTGAAACTCCCCAACCCCTTGCAGCAAACTCCCTAAGTTGTTGTAAGCGCCTAGTTTGAGCTGAGGTAAAATCGGCTGTTTGAGTGCGGTTTGGTAGTGAATCGCGGCTTTGTTGGCATCTTGCGATCGCGCGTAGCTGTTGCCCAGATGGTAATGCAGCTCGAAGCAAACTGGGGGCTCAATCTCCGGCGCGTTCAACCCCCTCTCCAGCAGCTCGATCCCTTCCTCCACTCGGCCTTCTTGCAGGTACAGCGCCCCTAGTTTGCTGCAAACATAGGCATCGTCGGGATGAGCGGCTAAAAACTTCTCCATCGCTCTGCGCGCTCGATTGGATTTATCTTGGGCCGCGATCGCCTGGACTTGATAGCCGGAGTGGAGAATGGCCGCTGGTACGAGAGAAACCACTTTCCAGTGGGGTTCTTGTTCCATCAGTGCGATCGCGCTGTCATCTACGAGGGCGTGATAGGGGCGAGAAAAGGTTAGGGCGGGGTGGCGGCGAAAGAGGCGAGAGGTCAGGGAATAGGGCGACTGGGCCGCTCCCACCTCCTGACGCACGAGATTGACGATTAAATGGTTTTCCTGCGCGATCGCGTCCCGGATCTGAGGGATAATTTCGGGGTGCAGCACCTCATCCGCATCCAGAACCAAAACCCATTCCCCTTCTGCATATTTCAAGGCTTCATTTCGCGCTGCAGCAAAGTCATCGCACCAGTCAAAGTGATAGACCTTGGCCCCAAACTCTCGCGCGATTTCGACCGTTTTGTCGGTCGAACCCGTGTCCAACACCACCATCTCATCGACAACATCTCGAACGCTCTCAAGGCATTGAGGTAAAGAGGTTTCTTCGTTTTTAACAATCGCACAGAAGCTAAGTTTCATTTGAGATATTAATTCTTCTTTCCAAAATTTCTTGAGCGCTTATACGGAGGTTGCAGGAATGTTGAGGAGACAACACCAACAGTGCCTCGACATATCCTTGCACAATACCTCCCGGCCTCAACGCGGTAAGATCGTAACGTGTTGTTGCACGGGATTGACAATCTCAAGTAATTTATCACTCAGTTCCGCAACACCTAAACGGAAGCTGATAGCTCCCCCTGTCGCCCTGTCAGGTCAACAACAGGCGATCGCATTTTTGCAAACTTCACAACAACCCAGGCTGCATCCCCTGCAACTTTCCCTCGTCATTGGTTATCATTTGTGCAGAATTCAGGGAATTTAACAATGACTGTAACGCCAGAGAAAGAACCTACGTTAACTGATGTTCTAGAAAGATTAAATGAGCTTTCTGGGGAAGTGAATGAGCTTTCTGGGGAGGTAAAAAAATTTGATGAGAGATTTAGTAATTATCAACAAGCGACGCAGTGGGTTGTTCAATTGGCTTTTGGCTTGATTGCCAGTGCGACGGTTATTGTTGTCGTTACCACTGTTTTTAAATAGCTAGTTGTTGACCGATTTCTTGATTCAAATCCAAGCTTTTCAAAATAGCTAACAGATACTGCCAATTTTTAGTTTTGATTCTCCAGACGCTTAAAATCATAAACATGCCTAAAAAAATAAGAGAGCTAAAACAAATGTTACAAAAAGCAGGATTTACTCTCTTATCCAAGCGTGGAAAAGGCAGTCATTCTTACTGGGTTCACCCTCTGATACAAAGTCCCATCGTTCTCTCTGGGAAAGAGAGTCAAGATGCCAAGCCTTATCAAGAAAAAGATGTTAGATCGGCGCTTCAAGAAATAGAACAATTAGAACAAGAGAACGAATCATGAAATATAGCATTTTAATTCAATGGTCTGAAGAAGATAACACCTATATTGCCAGCTTACCTGAATGGGGTAAATATGCGCGAACTCACGGTAATACGTATGAAGAAGCCCTGCAAAATGCTCGAGAAGTTTTAGAAGACTTAATTCAGAGTTACCACCAGGATAATAAACCATTGCCCTCTCCACAACTTCTTAAGCTCGCTTGCTATCTAGAAAGTGTTAACTGACAGGTTGAACTCACCCTAACCCTACAACAGCACAATCGATCGCATTTTTGCAAACGTCACAACAACCCAGGCTGCATCCCCTGCAATTCTCCCTCGTCATTGGTTATCCTTTGGGCAGAATTCAGGGAATTTAACAATGACTGTAACGCCAGAGAAAGAACCTACGTTAACTGATGTTCTAGAAAGGCTAAATGAGCTTTCTGGGGAAATGAATGAACTTTCGGGAGAAGTGAGCGAGCTTTCTGGGGAAGTCAAAAAGTTTGATGAGAGATTTAGTAATTATCAACAAGCGACGCAGTGGGTTGTTCAATTGGCTTTTGGCTTGATTGCCAGTGCAACTGTTATTGTTGTTGTTACCACTGTTTTTAAATAACTGTTTTTTTTGCCTAATTTCTTGATTCAAATCCAAGCTTTTCAAAATAGCTAATAGACACTGCAAAATTTTAGTTTTGATTCTCCAGACGCTTCATTCTTGCTTCTAGCGCCCGTAACTTTTCCTCTAAATTCAAATGATCTGATTCGTTGGTTAAGCTGTAACCAATCAAGCGATCGAGAATTTCTTTTTGGCGAATAGACTGTTCGGCGAGATCGCCATATTTTTGAATCAATTCATGGAGAATATCTCGTTGAGCTTCTTGACTGGCTCTAAATGCTTCTTGGCTTGCTCTAAACTCTTCTTGACTGGCTCTAAATTCGAGCTGGCTTTCTTTGAGCGACAGTTGGCTTTCTTGAAGTTCTCTTTGAACGGCTAACATCCCCTCAATGATGTTTTGCATTTCTTCAAAAGTCATCTTTTCCTCCGCCTACAAGCGCGCGCCGAATAGCAATAGTTGAGATTACTATTAGTTTAACTGACTTGCTGGCGAGGAAGCTGGAAAGACATCCCTTGTTTTTGTGTCAGTTTACGGCTTGACTCAACACCTCATCAAGTTTTGTAACGGGGGGGAGCAGGCATTGACAGTCGCTTTCCCCCCCCTTTAAACTTCAGGCAGATATTGTTGATGCCAAAAATGGAGAAAAATCGATGAAAACGCCGAAAATTCGCCCTCAACTCGCGGCTCCGGTGAAGCGGGAGACGGTTGCTACTGTTTCTCGCGATCGCGATGGAAATGCGATCGCACCTGCGGCTGGGGGGGGGTTTTGGGGGGTTTTGGTTGATCCTTTTGCGGGGGACGACGCGGAGTAAACCCTCTAATTTTACCCCTCCCCTAAAAAGGTCAAAAGCCTTTTTCTTGCTGCCAGGGCGCGCGGTTCGCCTCAATGAACTGACGCACAACCCCAGTCAGTTCGGGGCTTTCCGTTACCTGGCACGCGACGGGAGAGGTAGAGGGGAAACTCTCTCCTCTGCCCCCCGCTCCCTTGCCCCCCTGCCTTTCCTTTTTGTGGGGTGCCCAACGAGTTCACAGCTTTTACCAACATCAAGACATTCTTCCCCAGATGTGGGTAGGGACTGCTCAAAAAGAGTTAGAAAAAACCCGAATTGATAATATTAGACTTTACTACTACCACTCCTCGGCTCAATAAACCCAAATTTTTAGTTTTGATTCTCCAGACGCTTCATCCTCGCTTCTAAGGCTCGTAACTTTTCCTCTAAATTCAAATGATCTGACTCGTTGGTTAAGCTGTAACCAATCAAGCGATCGAGAATTTCTTTTTGGCGAACAGACTGTTCGGCGAGATCGCCATATTTTTGAATCAATTCATGGAAAATATGCTCGTTGAGCTTCTTGACTGGCTCTAAATTCTTCTTAGCTTGCTCTAAATTCGAGCTGACTTTCTTTGAGTGCAAATTAGCTCTCTTGAAGTTACTTTTTAACGGCTAACATCCCCTGAATGATGTTTTGCATTTCTTCAAAAATCATCTTGTCCTTCACATACCAGAGATCGCGCACCGAATAGCAATCTTCCTATTAGTGTAACTGACTTGCTTATGAAGAAGCAGAGAGTAGGGGGAGAGAGTTAGTGTTCGGATTTCATGCTTTAACTTGACCCACACAGGTTTGATATTTAATTAGCCCCACCTACTTAGGGGGAGAGAGTTAGTTTCCATGCCCTATGAAGTTTTGTTAAAAGAACTCAATATCAAGATTGTGGCATTCCTGAGTACTGGATTGTTGACCCAACAATTTTTATTTCTTTGGTTAATTTTTTAAGCTAAATTAAGCTTTTAAATAACAGCGCGATTGCCCCTTTCTCTCGAAGCGACTCAAAGCGCTCTCGCACCTGGAAAGGTGGGGGACAGAGGAAAGAGTTGTGCTGTGTTTTCCCTCCTTCTTACAACTCCCCTCAGTGACTCGCGCAACACCTCATCAAGTTTTGTAACGAGAGGGGGGATCAACTATTGACAGTCACTTTTTATACCTTTAGACTCCAGACAAAAGTAGTTTGCATTTGCAAAAAACAGAGAAAAACCGATGAAAACCCAGAAAATCCGCCCTCAACTCGCGGCTCCGGTGAAGCGAGAGACTGTAGCGACTGTTTCTCGCGATGGGAATGCGCTTTCTCCACTCCTGTTACCGCTGCCACCGGTACCGTTTGTTCTACCTCCTTTTGCGGGCGACGACGTGGAGTAACCTCCATAATTCCTTGTTAAGACACCCCTGGCGAAAGGTCAGAAGTCAGGGTAAACGCATCCTCGTTTTTTTCGCAATAAGGCAGGTAAAAATGCACGTTATTGCGAAAAACCAAGAGATTTCAAGACCTATAGATTGCTGAAGCCCTCATTCCTTCGTAGGCATAAGTTTTGTATGCGTTTACCCTGGGTCAGAAGTCTTTTCTCCATCAAATTTTGTAACAGTAGAAGTCAGCGTTGATAAACGCTTTCTTTCACTTTAAACTCCAGGCAATTTGGTGACTTACACCTAATGTGTATTAGATGTTCAAAGCTTGACCCAGCCGTTGCTTTCTCCCCCTTGTTCTCTATTGCCTATTCCCTAGACCCAGCAAGAGTTTCAGGCAATTCACATTAGACGTGACTTGCTACTCGTTACTTTGTCTCAACATTTTTTTCCTATTGCTATACCTCTGACATCCGCCTCATCATTCTGATTCATGTAAGAGGTCTAATAATACAGATCGGAATAACCAGCTTTGAAGTTTGAACTTTGTCTGGGGTCTGTCGTCAGTTAGAGCTACATTCAGGTTAGTTATGGTTTCTGCCTTTATATTTATTATTATGCTCTAGGCATAATTGCAAGAAATAATGACTTATCTAAGTTTACTTAAAGCCAACCCCAAAAACTTACAATTCATTGGCGAGCATAAAAACGCCTTTGACCTTGAATATCTCTATCCTCTAGACTTATTCGAGCATTTAGTCGCCCAAGTGGAACCTTGTCGGATTGAATGCTCTTGTAAAATTCAAGATAATAAACTAGATCCAGCTCGTTTCAACCTGGCTATTAACAACAACTATGCTCGAAATGCAAAAGCATTTTTAGACTTTTTTCGCCGAGTTGAAACAAGAGTTTGTGTAACTCTTGACTATAAACCACTGCATCTTTTTATGAAAGATTTTGACTATGGTCGGGTTAGCCAAATTATGGCTGGAATTGATGCTCGCACAGAGTTGGCAGAAGCGAGGGTAAAAACTTGGTGGGCTATTTATGATTATCCTAAAAAATTAGAAACTGCGATCGCCCTTTCTCAGAGTGACAGCAAACCTTTAAGGATGTTACTAGAGCTTAACAGCCACCTAGTGATTGGTTTTCATCTGTATCTCAACGGTCAGAGCGAAGTTAGACTATATCCGAGTATCGATCGAAAAGATTTTCAGCAAAGTTCCGTACAAACCAAACTATCTAAAATTCTCTCAAGTTCTGCCCTTAAACTATTAGAAGATTGTTTGTCTATCTCCCTAGTTCTAAAAGAAGATGGGGACAAAATACTTCACTATCATGTTCGGCCAGACAGAGTAAACTACTTTGTCGATAATTTGCATCATGATTTAATCACTCGCGCTCACGCTCCTTATCGAGATAAATCTAAATTTCTTGGAGTAACAGTTTCTTTAAGCGAACAAGAACTACTCTCTGGATCGCTAAAAACCATTAATTTGTATTATATGAATCAATAAAAGTTTTACGGAATTAACTTTGCTTGCCATTTAGTTGGTTTTGATTTTATGTCTAATCTTAACGCTCTTATCTCTGGATTATCCAACCTACAAAAGCAAACCCAAGGTTCTTCAGAGATTACCGTTGCTGTCCTTGATGGCATTGTCGATACCGCTCATTCCTGCTTCAAGGGAGCCAGACTTGCCCGACTCCCCACCCTCGTTCGAGGCAAAGCCAGCGCCACCGGGCAAATGTCTACCCACGGCACCCACATCGCCAGCCTCATTTTCGGGCAACCCAACAGTCCAGTCGCAGGGATTGCTCCTCGCTGTCGCGGACTCCTCGCCCCTGTCTTTGCCGACGACAACCGCCGACTCTCCCAACTGGATCTCGCCCGCGCCATCGAACAAGCCGCCGAAAACGGCGCGCAGGTAATTAACATCAGCGGCGGTTCCCTCACCGACCTGGGGGAAGCCGAAGACTGGTTGGATAGAGCCGTTGGAATGTGTCGAGAGCGAAACATTTTGCTTGTTGCCGCTGCTGGAAACGACGGTTGCGACTGTCTCCACGTCCCCGCGGCCCTCCCCGCAGTCCTGGCGGTGGGAGCAACGAACGCGAGGGGCGATCCCCTCGACTTCAGCAACTGGGGGGAAACCTACCAAACCCAAGGTATCCTCGCTCCTGGCGAAGGCATCCTCGGAGCCAAACCCGGCGGTGGAATCCTGCGACTGAGCGGGACGAGCTTTGCGGCTCCCATCGTCACCAGCGTAGCCGCCTTGCTACTCAGCCTGCAAGTTCAGCGAGGCGAAGACCCCAACCCCCAGGCTGTCCGGAAAGCGCTGCTCGCCAGCGCCCTTCCCTGCAAGTTTGTCGGTACCGAAAAGAGCCGGAAATGTTTAGTCGGTATTCTGAATATTCCCGGTGCAGTTCAACAGTTAACAGGAGAAACTATGTCTGACTCAATCGAAGCCCAAGAATTGGTAGAAGCCTCCGGCTGCCGTTGCGGTGGCAATCCCGAACCCCCCGAAGCAACGGTTCAACCGCAAACAGAAACCCCAGAAACCGAAGTTGTCGCCGCTGGGGTCGAGGCCTCCGAACCGGCAACAGCGCCCCCTGTCGTTACCTCGGAAATGGCGGTCAATCCCGCCCCTGCAAACCTAATTACCTCCCAAGGAGCAAACGTGCCAGAAAATAACTTCTCTGCCAGCAATGCCGTCACGCCCAGCCAGCAAGCCGAACCCGCTGGCGGCATCGTCTATGCGATCGGAACCCTCGGTTACGACTTCGGCACCGAAGCGCGGCGCGACTCGTTTAAGCAAATAATGCCCCCAGCCGAATTTTCTGGAACTCAAGTTCCGGCAAACCCCTATGACGCTCGCCAGATGGTGGACTATTTAGGAGAAAATCTCTCAGAGGCCAAATCGCTAATTTGGACGCTGAACCTGGAACTGACTCCCATTTATGCAATCGAACCCCAGGGGTCGTTTGCCAGAGATGTGTACGAAATCTTGCAAGACTTCCTTTCCGGACAGGTGCAAGCTGAAGACAGCGAAAATTACATCGAGCGCGTCAGCATCCCCGGACACATCACCGGTCGCACCGTCCGCCTCTTCTCCGGTCAAGTCGTTCCAGTCATCGAACCCCAAAGTCCTCGCGGGATGTACGGTTGGCAGGTCAATACCTTAGTGGATTCTGCTCTCGCCGCCGTGGGGGCCGAGCAAGAAGGAGCCGACGAAGCACAAATGCGCCGCACCCTCAGCAGTTTCCTCAACCGCATTTACTACGATCTCCGCAATCTCGGTCAAACTTCCCAAGACCGAGCGCTCAACTTCGCCGCCACCAACGCCTTCCAAGCCGCCCAAACCTTCTCTGAAGCCGTCGGTGCGGGAATGGAACTCGACAGCATCAATGTCTCCAAGAGTCCGTTCTGCCGCATGGACAGCGACTGTTGGGACGTACAGCTCAAATTCTTCGACCCGGAAAACAGCCGTCGCGCTAAGAAAGTATTCCGGTTTACCATCGATGTCAGCGATTTAATTCCGGTGACTTTGGGCGAAGTTCGTTCTTGGTCTTCTCCATATTGATTCGGTTGAGTTTAGGAATAAAACCCAACATCTAACAATAATGTTGGGTTTCACGAATCCCTAGCAAATCGCCAATTTTTATCGGGCAATTTGTATTCCTTTTTCGTGCTTTTATTGATTCACAAAAACTCGATCAAAAAACTTGACAGAGGAAGCTTAAAAAGCTAGTTTAGTGACAAGAAATAACCTAGAGTTAACACTCTAGAAAAAACAGAATCCAAAAGGAAAAATCAATGAAAACCAAAACCAAAAAGCTTACCCCAGCAACTGTCGCTCCGGTGAAGCGCGAAAACACTGCTACGGTTTCTCGCGACGGGAATGCGATCTCTGCCATGAGTTTCTGGCTTCCAAATCCGTGGATTTGATGAGTCTTTCAGGGAAGTAATGGTCGCCCTGGCCACCTTTTGTGGGGCGATAAGTGCGAAGTAGATTGAGTCCTTCCAGGACTACCCTGGTGGACTGACAAAAGTCAAGCGACGCTCTAGAAAAAACAGAATCAAAGAGGAAAAATCAATGAAAACTAAAAAACTGACCCCAGCAACTGTTGCTCCGGTGAAGCGCGAAAACACTGCTACGGTTTCTCGCGATGGGAATGCGATCGCACCGCTATTTTGGTCGTGGAAGGACGCTGCGGCTGACGCTGCCGCCGGTAAGATACCGGGGCCGTTTGGTTTAGGAGGGTGGAGGTGAAGTTCCTTTTTGTGGGGAATGGCACAGAGTAAACTTTCTAATCTTGCCATTCCCCCCGAAAAAGGTCACAACTCTTTTTCCCCCAGCCAGGGCGAACGATTCGCTTCCAGGAATTGACGCACAACTCTAGCTTGTTCGGGATTTTCCGATACCTGGCACAGAGGTGTAATCAAACGGGACTTAGATTTTTGGCAAGGTGTCCTGTGTTAGCCTCTGAGGTTAACACAGGCTCAATGTAGAGAGAGAAGAAACCTTAGATTATATTCCAATAACACCTGAAGATGGCAGTCGTCCTGCTTGTAAATTCCGAGACTTTCTGAACATATCGTTAATCGTTACTATCTCATTGCGAAACCATGAAACTTCCCAAACAATCTCCTCCTGTTAAACGTCCCCATTTCATTCAAATTCATGAAGCTGTCGATGTCGTTAACGGCCGTCCAGAAGACTTGCTCGGCATCCGCATGGACTTGCTGCACGGAGCTAACTACAACGATCCAGCTCCGTTTCACTATCCTAGCTATGGTTACCTGAAAATGTCTGCCATCGCTCGGTTGCGCTAGAGCCATCGAGCGAAGCAATAACCAGAGTCAGGCTTTGCTCTTGCACGGGGGGTATTCATCTTCCCTCATTAAGCATTTCTATATCCTCTTAAGTCGCGAATGTCGGGAGAGTTTATTGTGTCAAATCTTCAGTCCGTCTTAACTTTTCGCAATACCAACAAACCCACAGATTACGCGATCGCCAACCCCTTTAATTTTCCAGAGCGCACTTTGACAGTTGAGCTTTGGCTCAAAGCCAATCGGACAACTGGGAGAACCCCCATCGGTTATGAGACAAGGAGTCAGGCCAACGCATTTATCCTCATCAATTGTGGAAGTTTGGAACTCTATATCCATGGGGCCAGTATTAATAGCCGGATAGCGTTTAACGACGGTCAGTGGCATCATTGTGCGGTGACCTGGGAAAGTCGCACCGGGAAAGTTCAATTCTACAAAGATGGCAAGCAGGTATTTTCCGGCACGCTCTCTAAAAACCAAGCGATTCCGAAGGGGGGCGCTCTCGTTTTAGGACAAGAGCAAGATAGCGTTGGCGGTAGCTTTGATATTAACCAAGCCTTTCGAGGGCAAATGGCCGAGGTGCGGATTTGGGATTGCATCCGTACCCCGCAAGAAATTCAAGACAATATGCACTATCGCTTAACCGGCAGCGAGCCAAACTTAGCACTTTACTGGCCGCTGAGTGAAGGTGCAGGAACGACTCTCAAAGACAAGACTGGTAAAGGTAATAACGGCACAATTCATGGAACAGTCTGGGAACAGGTAGAGATTCCCATTCAGGAAAAACCGACTGCTGCCGCTTCCTCAACTCCACAATCCCAGGGATCGGCTTTGACCTTTGATGGTGTTAATGATTATGTCAGAATTGCCTTGAACGAACCCGAAACCGAAGTCACTCACGAATTTTGGTTTAAGACAGATTCTCCAACTTGCGGTTTGTTTTCTGTTGTACTTGGCTCTGTGGGAGCGACAGCCTACGATCGCACGATTTATCTAAGCAGCGGTAACATCGCTGCTCGCCTTTGGTCTAATGAAGTTATTTCCAGTTCCGGTTTAAACCTAGCCGATAATCAATGGCATCACGTCGCGCACGTTTTTGGTGCTTCGATTGGAGGTCAGAAACTCTACGTTGACGGTCAAGTCGTTGCCAATGGCTCGAAGCCTAGCTCTGATTTTCACACCCAGAATGCGATTATCATTGGTTATTCTGATGACTCTCCGAGTCAGTATTTCAAAGGAAAAATTGCTGAAGTCCGGATTTGGAATAAAACTCGCACCCCTGAAGAACTTCAGGCTAATATGTCCCATTTTCTAAAGGGTAATGAAGAGGGCTTACTCGGCTACTGGCCCCTCAATGAAGGGAGCGGGGATACAGCCAACGACAAAACCAGTAATAACAATAATGCTGCAATCAGCGGTGCAACTTGGGAAACAGCAGAGATCCCCATCCAAGAGCGAGCTGGTACCGTGTCTTTCTCAAGACAACAGTCTCAGGGAACGGGCTTGAAAGATTACAGTTACTGGTATCACTGGGAGAAAAATCTCCCACAGCAAACAGACAAGAAACCCTTTCGCCGCGGCCGCATTTGGGCTTGAAGTTATCGAAAAATTCAAATTAATTTAAGCCATGACTAACCTCCATTCAGTTTTAATCTTTGATGGTATTGACGATTACGTCAGTTTGCCTGTTAGCAGCATTCCCGAAGGCAAAGAAATTAGTCTGAGCTTCTGGGCGAAAGGAGGGAGTTCTCAACCGAAAAATAACTCAGTCTTTTATGCGGGTTTTCCCTCCAGAACGGATGTGAGAATCATCAATATTCACTTACCTTGGAATAGTGAAATTGACTTTGATTGTGGCTCTGATGGAAGCACCTGCAATCGAATTGGTAAAGCAGCCCAAACCAAAGATTTGAAGGATACCTGGACTCACTGGGCATTTACGCTGAATGCAAATACAGGAAAAATGGTCATTTATCTCAATGGGGAGTTGTGGTGCGAAGGCAGCAACAAAACCAAACCAATTCCCAAGGCCGGCGTTGTCAAATTAGGCAATGGCTACAGCTTTTATCCGGGTTCCCTCAGTGACGTTCGGGTTTGGAATCGGGAACTCACCCACGCTGAAATTAAAGAGACAATGTCTGTTCGCTTGACGGGTAAGGAACCCGGACTCGTGAGCTACTGGCCCTTGGACGAAGGGACTGGAACTCAGGTGACCGACAAAACGGGTCGCGGACATCATGGCACGATCCATGGAGCCACTTGGGAAACCGCAGAAGTTCCCATCCGAGAACGAGATAGTGTCGTCTCTTTCTCAAGGCAACAGTCTCAGGGAACGGGCTTGAAGGATTACACTTACTGGTATCACTGGGAGAAAAATCTTCCCAAACAAACGGACAAGAAACCCTTTCGTCGCGGTCGCATTTGGGCTTAGAACTCAAAGTTTTTCCGTGCTTTTCCTTTCTCCTCCCTCAAAAAAATTGATTTAAACGTTGTAAGTTTTATCCCCTTAACAATTTCAGGAAAAGATGACTAACCTGCAATCAGTTCTCACTTTTGACGGTCAAGACGATTATGTGGCTACAACCCTAGATGCTCAACCCAGTGCTTTGCCAGCAATCACCTGGGAAGCTTGGGTGAAACCCACTCGTAACATCAATAACTGGGAGCCGATACTGTCAACCGATGATGGAGGTTGGGATCGAGGTGTTTCAATTAATGCGGGTCGGTTCCGCATTTACCATGGAACAGGAGCTTGGAATGCAGTAGAAGTCGATATAAATCAATGGCAGCATATTGCTGTTGTGTACGCGGCCGATAAGCAAGTTAAGTTTTACAAAAACGGAACTGAATATATATATTCGGGGAGATCGAGCGTTGGTAGCACGAAAAACCGACTCCATATTGGGCGCAGTTCCGGAAATGGTGCTTACTGTTTTCAAGGCTCCATTACAGAAGTTCGGGTTTGGAACTATGTCCGAGAAACCGCCGACATTCAACGCGATATGAACCATCGTTTGAAAGGTAACGAACCTGGATTAGTGGGGTATTGGCCGCTCAATGAAGGCAATGGAGTTTTAGCCCAAGATAAGTCGAGCAATGACCATAACGGTAATATTAGCGGGGCCACTTGGGAGAAATCTGAGTTATCGCTCGCTAGCCAGCCGAAACAAAACAAAACTGAGTCGGTTCAGACTATTCTGACTTTTGATGGTGTTGATGATTATGTCAGCTTACCGATTAGTAGTATCCCTGCAGGTAAAGAAATAAGCATCAGTTTTTGGTCAAAGGGCGGGAGTTTATTACCGAATAGCAACTCAGTATTTTTTGCGAATGCCCCGAACTTTAACTATATTGTCAACATTCACTTGCCTTGGAGTAATAGCAATATTTACTTTGACTGTGGTTCCGACGGACCCAATTACAATCGAATTCAAAAAACAGCTCAAGCGACAGATTTCAAAGATACATGGACTCATTGGGCATTTACGCTGAATGCGAACGCGGGAAAAATGGTCATTTATCTCAATGGGGAGTTGTGGTGTGAAGGCAATGATAAAGCGCTATCGATTCCCAAAGCAAGCCAAGCGTTCTTGGGAAAAGGCCTGTATGGGTATTATCATGGCTCCCTCAGCGATGTTCGGGTTTGGGATCGGGAACTCACGCCAGCCGAGATTAAAGATACGATGTCGGTTCGCTTGACGGGGAAAGAAACCGGACTGGTTGGCTACTGGCCGTTAGACGATGGTGGCGGAATTCAAGTAACTGACAAGAGCGGTCATGGCAATCATGGCACAATTGACGGCGCAACTTGGGAAACAGGAGAGGTTCCCGTTCGAGAACGAGCTGGTACCGTGTCTTTCTCAAGGCAACAGTCTCAGGGAACAGGCTTGAAGGATTACACTTACTGGTATCACTGGGAGAAAAGTCTCCCACAGCAAACAGACAAGAAACCCTTTCGCCGCGGCCGCATTTGGTGCTGAAGCCGCTACTCCTCTGGATCGATCCCCAAGGCCCGTAACTTTTCCGCTAGGCGATCGCCCCGTTGCTGTTCCCGCTTAATCCGTTCCTCGCTCGTTAACAACAACTGACCCTCAGAATCCCACCAACGCAACCATGGCCAACTTTGATTTTGGTATTCCCCCTCCCAAATTCCCAACTCCACCTTTAGCGGTTCAATGGGATAATTGCCGCGACGGTTGGGAGTCATTGCCTGATAGCGACCGTTAACGAGCTGGTACACTTCCACTGTGGCTTGACTGACTTCATAAATGCCATAAAACGGAATCTGAATCGCTCGTTCGTATACCCAAAACTTGCCTTTTACCGGAGTGCGATCGCGCTCTTCTGCACCGCTGCCAGAGACAAATTCTAAAGCAATTAAAGGAATCACCTGCTCTTGCCACAGTACATAGGAACGACGAATTGCACCCTCCAAAGTGGGCGGCACGTTGGGAATGTAAAACCAATCAGGAGCCTCTGCACCCTTTTCCGGTGTTTCCGGCGGATCGGGCAATCGCCAATAAATGCCGCTGTCTCGACCGATGCAATAGTTCCCATCTGGATGAAGTTTCTTTAAAACGGGAGTAATACAGTCCGTGAGGAGGTCGCCTTGAGGAGGTTCTTGGTAATTTTTCACAAAGTTCCCATCTCGATCTGGCAATTGGGTATGGTCGGGCAAACCGCTCGGACAATCAATTGGAGAAGACGTTTCGCGATCCGTTTTTGACTGCTGTGATTGGGAAATTGGACTCATACTTATTCCCCCTTTTAGTTCATCCGTTTCAATCTTAGACCATTGCTTGCTGGTACTCGATAAACAACCATGGCCGACCTTGCTGATATTCCCGGACTCTCTGCCTTGCGATCGCACACCAAAGGCGACCCGCGCATCAAAATTGCCGTTCTCGATGGAGCCATAGACCGCGATCGCGCCTGCTTCCAAGGTGCGAATATCACCCGCTTCGATCCCTATTGGGCCGAGGAATTCGACATCGACCCTCAACACCTGCAAGCCTTCCTCGATATCGAAAGCAGCGGGAAAAGCGACGATGAAAAAGGGGAAATGATGGAAACCGCTATCCCAGATGAAAACATTCGCGCCAGCTTGCACCTCCGCTTCCACGCCAACCACATCATCAGCACAATTTGCGGGCAACCAGACTCTCCCGTAGAAGGGATTGCCCCCAACGCCACAGTCATTAATATCCCCATTGCCTACGGCAACGAAGACTTTATCAATCCCCTCAACCTGTCTCGTGCCATCAGCACTGCGATCGAACAGGGGGCAAATATCATTCACTGCGCGGCCTGTCACCCGACCCAAAGCGGACTCGCTCACGAATTCATCGACAAAGCCATCCGCCAAGCGCAAGACAATAACATCCTGGTTGTTGCTCCCGGTGGCAACGATAAAGGAGAATGTTGGTGCGTTCCCGCCGTCCTGGAAAGCGTCCTCACCGTCGGTGCAATGAAGGATACGGGAGAACCCTTCAAGTTTAGTAACTTTGGCGATAAATATGCCAGCCAAGGCATTCTCGCACCGGGAGAGAACATCCTCGGCGCGCAACCGGGAACCGACGAACCGATCCGCAAAAAAGGGACGAGCTGTGCTGCCCCCATTGTCACTGGGATTGCTGCACTGCTGATGAGCATGCAACTGGAGCGAGGAGCTGCCCCTGACGCAGAGGCCGTGCGCGCTGCCCTCACAAACAGTGCCATTCCCTGCGATCCGGAAGAAGTGGAAGAACCGGAGCGATGTTTGCTGGGCAAAATCAACATTGCTGGCGCTTACGAACGGCTGACGGGAGAACCATTGCAAGCGATTGAACTCGAAGACACAGTTGAGAAACCAATTGCAGAATCGGATGTTCGTGCGGCGATGGTGGAACCACCCGTTATCCCCACTCGCGAAACCCCAGTGGTATCGGAAGTGTTAGCCGCGAATGTTGTCGTGCCGAGCAAGGAGTCAGAGCATCTTGCCCAACCCAACTCCGAAAAAGCTAACAACTCCACGAAAGCGATCGCCCCCAGCAACGTAACTCCCAGTCAGCGCTCGAACCTCATCTATGCTTTGGGAACCCTCGGCTACGATTTTGGCACAGAAGCTCGCCGCGATACTTTCAAACAAATGATGCCTGCGGTGATAGCAGGCGAGACCCAGGTTCCCGCCAATCCTTACGATGCTCGCCAGATGGTGGATTATCTGGAAACCAATCTCTCAGAAGCAACATCTCTAATTTGGACGCTGAATCTTGACCTGACCCCGATCTATGCGATCGAACCGGTGGGAGCATTTGGTGCAGAGATCTACGAAGTGATGCAATATATGCTCGCGGGTCAGGTCTTGCCCGAAGATGATGAAGACTATATCGAACGGGTCAGTTTTCCCGGCCTGCTGACCGATAAAACCGTTAGGCTTTTTTCCGGTCAAATCCTTCCCGTCCTCAAAGTGAATAGCCCCAGAGGGATGTACGGTTGGAAGGTGAATACTTTAGTTGAATCGGCGATGCAAGTGGTCAGCAATGAGCGAGAAGGTGCAGATGAAAATGCTATGCGTCGCTCTTTATCCAGCTTTCTGAATCGGGTCTATTACGATTTGCGAAACTTGGGACAAATCGCAAAAGATAGGGCTTTGAATTTTGCGGCAACCAATGCCTTTCAAGCCGTACAAACCTTCTCTGAAGCGGTAGCGATTGGCATGGAACTCCACAGTATTGATGTGGAAAAAAGCCCCTTCTGTCGCTACGGGAGCGAATGCTGGGATGTGAAATTAAAGTTCTTTGACCCAGACAACAGCCGCCGGGCCAAACGAGTCTTTCGGTTTACAATTGATGTGAGCGATCGCACGCCGGTGACTTTGGGAGAAGTGCGATCGTGGGCCGTTTCTCAATAACCTCACCATCAACTCTCCTTTGAACAATAAACGAACCCTCTTTTGTCAAACTGGGGTAAGACATGACAACACCAACGCTCCAAAATCTGGCAACACTATACAATCGAGATTATCAACTCTGGCTAGAAACAACCCTACAACAACTGCGCTCCAGAAATTTTGCTGAGGTTGATTGGCAAAACTTTTGTAATTGTCAAACGTCTGTTTCAACTCTTTGTTAACTTCAAGTTATTTAATCTTCCCAATTTGAAACAATACGATGCTTTTTCACAATTTGTTTAGGCCCGCTATATCAGCTTTCAGCTCTAGTGCCTCAATTCTGTAGCTTGCTTCTGCGTAGCAGTACTCTGAACTCATTCAGGTTTAGCGGGTTTGTTGAAGCGAAATTGGGCGGGAAGTTCGGGAATTGCTGGTGGAGAATCGCTCTCTGGCAGGACTTCGGGTTCGTCGGAGGTAATGGGACGCACCTCGCTCACGACGAAAACGAGATCGAGATCCCGGTTCATTTCTTTCGAGAGAAATTTCTCGACCAACCGTACTTGTTTTGGCGTAATTTCAGCGTTGGTGGTGTCGAGGCTGACAAACAGATAAACAGTTGGCTTGGCGGTGGTTGTCCAGTCCATCTTGCTGTCGATAAAGGTTATGCCGGGTTGAGTTAGGGTAAGCGTTCTGTCTCGCAGCGTTTTGTTCACGGCCGCTTGGAATTGGGCTTGGCGAAGCAACTCCAAAAAATTCCCCCCCAATGGCAGCAGCAACAAGGAGGTAAACGCCAAGGTCCAGCCTAGGGAGCGATTCACATCAGCATAGCTAGCAATGATGTACACCAGCATACAGGCGAGGATTATGCCGAGAAGGTTGGTGATGTAGAGGAGAAACGCCCCTTGACTGTAAGACCAAAATTGCTGGGAAAGAGAGAGTCCCACCACGCACAAAGGGGGCATGAGTGCTACGGCGATCGCGGTTCCAGCGAGAGCATCGCTAATGCCCTTCCGAATTTTGGCAAAGCCGCTCATTCCCCCGGCCGCAACGGCAATTCCCAAGTCCAGCAAACTGGGTTGGGTGCGGGAGGCGATCTCCGAACCCAAGGCCGGAACCCCTGCAATTAAGCCGATCGCGCAGGAAAGCACGATAGCGACGAGAGTCCCCCCCGCGATCGCGAAGAGCGCCTTTCGCAACAAGCTGACGTTTCCCTCCAAAGCGGCAAAGGCAAGGGCCCGCAGGGGCAGCATCAGCGGCGCGATCAGCATGGCACCGATAATGACAGCCGTACTGTTGCCAATCAAACCGAAGGTTGCGATCGCGCAGGAACTGACAATCAGCACGACATAGTTGGCGTTCCAACTCGCATCGGCAAACAACTCTTGTTCGAGTTTGTAGTCCTCTTCTTCTGTCGGTGGTGCAGGCAAAAATTGGCGCAGGCGCAGAGAGGACAATTGAACGAAGAGCGGTAGCCGCGTGGACTTTTTTGGCATAAACCAACCCAATAAACTCTTTCTGAACGATAGCGCGATCGTCACCCATCAGAAACGCGAGTTCGACATACTGCAATCTCCTAGTTTTTGGCAAAGGGGAAAGAGTAAGGGGAGCTGGATTCATTGTAGCAAGGGAGTTAGGGGAGATGGGGAGAGCTTACAAGGGACTGTTTTTAAGAATTAGCCATCGGGCCCGGAAAAAAGGGAGAAGTCTGCGTTTTTTATTCCTCGAAAGCTTAGAAAATTCTGGAAGATTGGGCCTGTTAGCAAAACAGCGAGCCATAATTTCGTCGTTCGCACCAAACTCGTGGCACTCCCACTCTCTTTTGGACAGAATCGAACTGAGGCGATGCACCTCTCTCCTCGCTCAGTGCGATCGCAAGATTTCACACTTCTATCCCTTCCCCTTCCCCTAGTAACCCAACCGCAGGTTTACTCCTCAGCTATGCCAACTTATCTCTTTTTCACCTTTGCTCCCGTACAAGGATTCATCGAAAAATCGCGCAAACTTCGAGACTTGTACGGAGCTTCTCAAATCCTCTCTCATCTCAGTAACACGGTAGTTGGGTTTGCCGACAACGATCTCAACCTTGATGTGATTTCTCCCACACTCATTCGCGTACAATCCTCAAGCGAACGAGAACGAAGTGGCGTTCCTAACCGCATTTTATTGAAAGGAAGCTTTCCCAATTCACAAGAGATTGAAAAAACGAAAAACGCCATTAAAGATAGTTTTTTTGCGGAATGGAGAAAGATACTGGTTAAGTGTAAAGAATGGGTTGAAGAGAAACTGGAGCAGGAGAAGAAAAAACAAAGAAAAAACTATCCCTCTTTTATCTGGTACTGGGATGAAGAGTGGAACCACTGGGCACAACACTCTTGGGAGTTATTCTTTGGGGTGAGAGCAACTATTCCAGCAGCGATCGAAGATTTGGAGGGTCGCAAACTCAAGCGAAACTGGATAGCGATTAATTGGATTAGTGAAAGTTCAAGCCTTTCTGGAACAGATGGTATCGCATTTCCCGGTTTGGGGGGAATATCTCGCAATCCCCAAACAGCTAACTGGAGTGAGGAAAGGGATAATGCGATTAGGCCATTCTACCGCTATCTTGCTTTTCTCTTAGATAATCCACAGTATCGACAGCGGGATTTAAGGCAAATTTCTCCAAGTATTCAACCTGAAGGTCGATATGTCGCAGCAAATGAAAAACTAAGCATTCCCGAACTGACTAAGCGTCTGGTAACCTATCGCGATATTTCTAACGCTTTAGAAATGTCCAACTTGGAAAGATTTAACGAGTTGGTGAGAAGAGCGAAGGATAACCCCAACGGAACTGTGGGACAGTGGACGGGTTGGTTTATGGGGGATGGCGACTATCTAACAAGTTTAGCCGAACGACCAGATGGTGACTCTGCAATTCAGGAATTCAGCCAAACAATGCGAAATTGGGGAAGCCATTTCTACAACAATTTTCCCGAACATTTAGGTCGTGTTGTCTACGCAGGTGGTGACGATTTTCTCGGCGTTATTTACAACAAAGATTTTCCAAAATGCAGTCGAAATTCGATTAATACACTCGACGTTCTGGAATGGTTAATGCAACTTCCCCAGGAATGGCAATGGGGAAAATCAGACGAGATTAATCGCAATATTACCCTCAGTTTGGGGTTTGTTTGGGCCGCACCAGGAGTTCCGCAGCGAGACATTTTGCAACACTGTCGGGAGGCGGAAAAACGGTCAAAATCCCAAGGGCGAAAGCGCGTGACGATTCGCATTGTCTTCAGTAGCGGTCAGTACGTGCAATGGACAACCCCTTGGAAATATCTCGAAATTCTCCAAAACTACAAAGATCGTGACGGCGAGAAAAATTGGAGTCACGTCTATACCGATTTAGCACAACTCAAAGCAAGACACGCTTTCGGTTTTAGTTACGACGATCCCGACGCAATCCCAGACGATATTGTAGACAATTATCCATTAGCTCTAAACTTTTTCGAGATCTACTTTCCTAACTACCTTGAAAAACTAAAACAGGATAAAAAGCTGTTTGAGTATTCTGGAAATACAGCAAAAGATAGGTACTGGGAAGCAATACGTTGGATTCATGACCTAATCCAGATTGGTTGGTATATCTGTACAAGTTAATCAAGTTATATCAACAAAATTGCGATAATGTTTGAACATTTAATTGTGGTGAAACCATTAAGATTGATGTATGGAAGTGTGGGGGCATTTCTGTCTCCAGAAAACCTCGTCGGTCGCTCAGGTGCTAAGTTTCCTCCCGATGCGGCAACCCTCTCAGGTCTGTTTTTTAGTGCTATCTACAAAGATAAAGCGCGAAAAGAAGAAGTTAAAGGAAAATTACGGGTTGCGGGACCATTTTGGGCAGACTATAAAAATCCCAAGAAAATTGGTGAAATTTACGTTCCTATGCCTTGGACAAAAATTATTGCTAAAAAAGAAGAGGATGAGTGGCAGCTAAAGAAGCAAGAGGATGAGTATATTTGGTATCGCGATAAACAGAACAAAAAAAACGAAAACAAAATAAAGAAAGATGAAAGACAGGAGATAGAACCAGAGTACTCTTGGCTTCCCATAACAGACTGGAATCAACAAACCAAAATCATTCACAGAAATACCAGAAACGGGAAGTCTGCGAAAAAAGCGCCCTGGAAGTTCGCTCCAATTCTGCACCCTAAAATGGAAAAGCGCGATCGCGTCACAGTTTCTAAAGACGGTTTATTCCTAGAAAACGCCGTCCAAATGCCCGAAGAAACTTGCTTAGTTTATCTGTCTACCCACAAATTAGATGATGGTTGGTACAAATTTGGCGGAGAAAACCACTTGGTTGAAATTACCAGCGAATCCATAAAACCCAACTCAACTTTGTATAAACTCCTACGAGAACCCATCCAAAAAGCATTTGCCCTCATTACTCCCGGCGTTTGGGGATCGAATCGATTATCTTGTCGCCATCCCCAAAAAAATAAACATTCAGACCCTAAGATTCCCCCATTTCCCAAAGTTGTCCAAATGCTAACTGATAAACCCATTCCCTACCGCTACAGTTCTGGAGGACGCTTGGGACGAGGACGCTATGCCGTACCTGCAGGGAGCGTTTACGTGCTGTCCGAACCCCTCAAGCGAACTTGGTGGGACTGGGAAGAAGAGTGGTTTCTCAATGAAGGTTACTCTCTCCAAAAATTGGGTTGTGGTTTGTGTCTTCCCCTCGATATTCAAGGACTGTCTTAACCTTTTTCCTCTCAATAATTCACACAAGGAGTAGCGCAATGTATCACAAAGGCTACGGTATTATTGAAACCCTCGCACCTCTTCACGTTGGAGCAACCGCTGGGGAAGAAAGTGGCAATCTCAACCTCATTTTTCGCGACCAATTTACCCAGACGGGGATTATTCCCGGCAGTTCTATTCGCGGCCGTTTGAGGACAGAAATGCGACTCCGATTGCGACTTGCAGCAGGAGAAAAAGCCGGGCAAAATGACAAAGAAACCCAGGAACCAGAGGAAGTCAAAATCTGGTACGGGAGGGGCGCAGAGAAAGACCGTAAAGAGAACTACGATTACGAATCTGCGATTAAAATCGAACACGCTTCCATTGTTTGGTTGCCCGTGTTTTGTCCCGGTCAGCCCGTGGTTTGGGTCAGCAGCAAGCTGCTACTCGAACGGTATAAGCGCATTGCTGGAATTCAGAGCAAAGTTCCCGACCCCTATACCAGTTCTACTGTTTTAGAAGCCCGCCCCTTAAAGAAGAAAAAGAACAAGGAAGTTCTCTTTTTTAACTTCGGGTTTCTGACGATTAAATATCCGAAACAGGACTTGAAGCAGTGGTTTCCCGATCGCCAGGAAAAACCTGCCGTCATTGTCGATGACAAAGAGATTGGCCTCATCCACGACATGGCCCTCTATCGCCAGAGTCACGTTGCCCTAGAACTCAATTCCAAAGTGGCAGCGAATAAAGCGTTTTTCAACGTCGAAGCGCTTCCGGAAGGAACGATTATGGCCTTTCCCCTGGCAATGAAACCCGATAAACAATGGCAGGACTGGAAACCTCTCGATGGCGATCAAACGGGCGATATCTATCTCGGCGGTTTGGAGTCAGTGGGTTTCGGTCACTGCACCATGAACATTCATCAACATCTGAAGCAGGAGGGAAAGTAAGTGAGTTTGGAACTGTATAACCTCGATCGCATTGCCCAGAAGTTGGTTTTGGACTATCGCGATAAGAAAGATGTTCTCAACGAGTCCCACAAAATGCGAACTACGGCGACCTATGGTTTAGAACGGTTTTGGGGAGAACACATTCGACTGCTGACCAACGGGGACAAAAATGCGACCGATAAAAATAAGGGAAGTTATTGGAAAGCGACTTGGCAGGCCTTTGTCAAGTTGATGAAAGACGCGGGGGTGGAGGTTCCCAAGGGAGACGTGCAACCGAAAGATACCAAAGCAATTCAGGAAACTGCCCAGTAGTTTTGGAATCGAGACAAATTCCCTCTCGAAGACCAAAAAATCGCGATCGCAATTCTCATTCAACTCTGCGACAGTTTGGTGTGGTGGACGCAACGATACAAGAAGAAGTCGAAGAAAAATGGTCGGGAGGCTAACGATGACTCATAACGGCGGCATAGAAGAGAACTGGGATGAAGTTCCGATGATGTTTCGGGCGCAAACAGAGGGGAGCTGTCAGCTTCAGAAAGTGGAGAACAATGAAAGCAAAGAAGCTGGTCAGTGGGTCGAGGAATGGACAAAATTTCATCCTCAACCGGCCCGCGATCGCCCTCAAATTCAGGACAGTAGCGTTCCGATGTGGAAGCGCCGTCCGCCCAAACCTCAAAAGAAAACCCAACAAGACCCCCCAAAATTTGGTGCTGGGGTTGTCACTCGTCCCTACACCCTCAGTTGGCGACTGGCAACCAATAGCGGTCAAGATGAGACAATTATTCGTCCGGTTATTGGTGCGAAAGGGTATCCTTACTACCCTAGTTCGAGTGTGAAGGGGGCATTTAGTCGTGCTTGCAACAAAGAGCAACGGGAACGGTACTGCGGTAAGGCGTTGTCTGAGAAAGAACTTGCCGAACTTCCCGCAGGTTCGCTGTCAACACAACCTGGAATTCTGCGCTTCCACGGCGGTTATCCGGTCGATACAAGTTGGACGCAAAATTTGATTGATGTTGTTCATCCCCAGCAAGAAAAGCAGGTTATCGACCATTCAACAACAGGGGTAAAAGTACAGATTTCCTTACATCGAGTCAAGATGCGTTTTGGCATTTCTAGACCCCATTTGGCGGAGGGCGATCCAGAGTGGGAAACCATCTGGAACATTTGGGAAACAGCATTGGGACAAGGGCTGGGTTCTAGGGTGAGTGCAGGTTATGGACGCTTTGAAGATTGCCCGTTAGAGCAAGTGTTGCTGGAAGTTCATCTTCTGGGTCAAGGACTCGCATCAACTCTCCTGGATGGGAAACCCGGTACGCCAGAACTACGACCGAATATGTTCAAAGCGGCGTTGTGAGGTCATACGCTGCGCCTGTTGGGGGGAATGACGGATGCGGAGACGGCGAAACGATTAATGGTACTTTAGCGAAAATCAAGCCCAAATATAGCCTTGATTTTCGCTAAAGTACCGCTAACAAGGAATCAGGGCCTCAAATTGAAGAAGTTCCCGGCCAGCTAGACGATTAAGATAACAGCAAACCGTATGAGCCAAGAGCTTGCGGTTTAATCGGCTCGTTAGATGCCACATATCCCTAGCTTTGACCCACTCAATATTAAAACGCACTGCCAGTTGCCCGGTAACGGTTTCAATCCGTCGCCGCACCTTTTGAAGCCAGCGAATCCAAGATTTAGGGCGAACGTCCTTCATATTAGAGCGCCAGGGGGTCTGTAGTTCAAGACCAGAGCGCTTCAACTCTTGGCGCTCACGGGGTGAAAACGAGTCTGAACCTTTGTCTAGACAGGCTTTGAGCCATTTGATCTCTAGATCGCAAAGTCCCTTGTTGACAGGCTTATTGACACGAAAGAGGCGTACCGGTAGGTCGGCGCAGCCATCGCCTCTTTCCCCAGTCCGATTCTTCCGTGACGACGGCCTCAAGTCTGTCTAGTTTCTTTTTTGAGGTCATTGCTTGAAACCCTTGTTGTGTCATGGCTTTAAGGTGCTTGTCACCCCGTGAGCTCTTGGCGTAAAAACTCACTGATATAGCCCTTATCCCCAATGAGCAGACCTTTAACTTGAGCAAGCATATCCCATAAAGCCTCCCGTTCATCGCCATTAGCTGCTGTTAGGCTAAATCCGGCGATCGCGCCGTCGCTGCTCACTAATAAGTGACCCCGAAAACCCCAAAATTTCTCATCCTTGGCAGCACAATAGCCATAGCTGGCAACGGAGCGAAAACTGCGACAGCGACGGGCGTAAGTCAGACAACATAGGGATATGGGAAAACCGTCCACTAGATGCACCTCATCGCAGAAAGCTCCGAGTCGATGAGCTAAGCGCTCGCGAAGTCTTTGTTTGTACTGCCACAGGTTCGCACCTTGACGCACAAACGTGCTGCGACTCGGTAACTTGGGAAACAGGCACAACCAATGGTCTCGACAATATTTCCAGATGGCTTTGTCCTCATCAAAGCCCTGATATTCGCCCACGATTTCCTGGCGTGATGACTTCTGAATCACTCAGGGACGGCTTGAATCCTCGAGTGCGAATGGGTTGACCTTGAGTTAACTCTTGGAATAAGTCATCGATACAGCAGAAGACCGCAATGATAAACTCTTCAGTATCAAACATTTCTTCCATCTTTTGCTTTAAGCCACATCTTTGTCTTTGACAGCTTTAGCATAGGATGGAGTTTTCTTTTTGAGAAAGTTGCACATCGCCTAGCGATCGCTAATCTTACGAAACGCGCAACTTGGGATTTGTAGTGATAGAAGTGGCCGAAGCGATCGCGCCACGCTCCTTTTTTTTGAGAGCCATTTCCGGCCATGCAACTCTTTCCCTACGAAACCTTCACCATTCTCGCTCCCCAGACCCTAGAGACAGTGGTCTCGCGCCTGGAAACCCAAATTGAAGCGCCGCGATTGCGATGGGGCCGCGATCGCAAACATGCCCCCTACGCCGGTACGATTTCCCCAACGGGTTTTGAGATTCACCGCATCATTCACTACCGCAACTCTGTTCGACCCAACATCCGAGGGCGATTTGAGGCGCGACCTGACGGAACTCGCGTTCGCATCGCGATGAAGTTGCACCCTTTCGTTGCCATCTTTTTGTTCTTTTGGTGTTCGCTGTGGTACGGCATTTCGATCCCCGTCTTTTTATCCGGTGCGCGATCGGGAGACCTTTCGCCGGAAGTTGGACTTTTTTTAGGACTGCCAGTGGTCGTGCTATTCGTCTTCTGGTGTGCGTTTTGGTACGAGGTTAAACGCTCTCGTCGCGAATTAACCGCGATCGTTCTCGGAAAATCGCTCGAACCAGCAACAGGAGGGACTCCAGGGTCGAAAATCTTGGCCGTGCTGACGATCGCGGCCATTTTTGTGGGTAATCTCTTCGTCTTTCAGACGTTCTGGTCGCCGTCCCCGCCTGCGGCCCGACCCTGTTCGCAAGCACCCTCTGTTTCCCCTTACTGCAACATCTCCCTGGTTCGCACCATTACAGGACATCCCACGGCGACGGCGATCGCGGCGAGTACCGATGGCAACATCCTCGTCACCGGCGGTACGGAGAAAGCAATTAAAGTGTGGGATCTGCAAACGGGTGAGTTAAAACGAATGCTGCAAAGCGATTCGGGAATCATTAACGCTCTCGCGATCGCGCCAAATAACCAAACCGTCGTCAGCGGTAGCGGCGATCGCATGGTTCGGATTTGGGACGCGATGTCCGATCGCCCTCCGCAAATGCTCAAAGGGCATTCGAGCAACATTCTTCAGGTGGAAGTGTCAGACGACGGTCGAACCGTGGTTAGCAGCAGTTACAACGAGATTAAAATTTGGGATCTGGCAACAGGGGAACTCAAAACCACCTTCCCCGACCCATCTCCTAAAGAAATTCAAATCGGGCCGCTAACGATTGAGGATAACTCGCCCAGCTTCCGCGTCCTGCACCTCAGTTCCAATGGAAAAACTGCATTGGTTGAACGGGGGAGCAAATTGGTGGTGTTGGATTTAGCAACCCACCACGAGCAAATGTCAATCTCAACCTCGTGGTTTGCATCGACGAACGCGGCCCGAGTGAGTTTAGACGGTCAAACGATCGTTACCACCTCCTACACTCAGCCGCAAACCACACTCAAAATCTGGGATCTAGCCGCTGGGAAACTCAAGGCCAAAGGAATTCTCTCGGCCGCGAGGGAGTCTTGGGGATACGGCGATCGCTTGGCCCTGAGCCGCGATCGCATCTTTGCCGCCACACCCCAAGGGATTCAAGTTTGGAACCCGCAAACGGCCCGACAGGAAGCCCTCCTTGACACCCCATCCCTACACAAACTCAAGGTGAGTCCTGATGGCAAACTGCTCGTCGGGATGGTGGGAGATGGCTACAGCAAAAATGCTCAAATTCAAGTTTGGCAGCGTAGCGTTGATTCCTCTTCCTTGTCTACCTTGTCACCCCCTTCTACCTTGTCTCTCAAAGATCGCCCCTGGATTCGTTGACAATCACTCCTCCTCTGGATACGCCTCGAAATAGGCTTCCATCTCATCCGCCGACACTAAATGCTTCAGACCCTCTTGGCGAGAGAGAAGAACGGTCTGAGTAAGTCTCCCCGCCTCGCCATCGCCCAAACCAGCTTGCGCCAACTCATCAAAGCAGCGATGATAGACCGCTTCCAGCTCGTGATAAAGTTTAAACCTCAGTTCTTGTGCGTTTGCCATCTGCGTTTTTGCTTTTCAAAATACAACGGCCACCTCAACTCGATGGCAATAAACCGCAATAGGGTTGAGGTGGCCGTTGGGTTATCGCCTTAGCGCGATCGGCGTTGGTCTGCGATCGCTAACGCGGAAGTTGACATTGAGCTTGTTCTGCTTCCTCAACTACTACTGGATCTGTCAGCGGTTCGTCGCCAATATTGGGATAGCCGCGATCGTGCAGGGGGTGATAGATCATATCGTGTTCGTAGGCGTAGGCCCAACTTTCCGTCCGACTCCAGTTTGCCAGCGGATGAATCTTCAAGCGATGTTGGTCGTCCCACTCAAAAACGGGAAGGAAACTTCCTCTCGCATCTCGATCTCGCCGCTGTCCGGTCATCCAAGCCACAGTTTGTAATTCTTTCAAGCCACGCTGTAGGGGTTCAATTTGGGTAATTTCGTGAAATTTACCGAAATTCACCGTCCAGAGTTCTTTCCCATATTTTGTGCTGAAGGCCTTGCGCGTTTTAACGCCGCGCACCTTATACACGCGCAGATCGAGTCCGTAAACTTTCTGCGCGTAGGCGATGAACTCTAGGGTTTCGGAAAAATGATGAAGGGTATCTAAAAACAGAACCGGTACGGGGGGACGACACTTCAACTCGCGGTAGAGGAGGTCGGTAATCACCAAGTCATCGATATTAAAAGTACTCGTTTGCACGAGTCCAGTCGGCAGATTGATCGCGCACCAGCTTAAAATCTCTTTGGGGTAAGCTTTGTTGAATTTACGATTCAGTTGCTCTAAGTCCAAGCGGGAGGGACTAATCGGCTGTAGGGTCGATGGGGTCATAGCGATCGATACTCTATGCTGAATTACGTGGGTAAACACCCTAGATTCTAGCGTATCGAAGACCTGTAACCCGATAGGAAAACCGTAATATAGGTTTACTTCAGCCTGTTGAGAGCAGAAAAATCAACGCGGCGATCGCGCAATATTTCGGCTTATCAATCTCCAGCTCAACCGCCTCAGATCTCAAACTCCCACCTTTGCTTCGAGAGACTTGAGGTATTCGGTATTTACTCCCGACTCGCGAGCTAAGGCAATCTTGCCCGTGCGCGCAATCTCCCGAATGCCAAATTTGCCCAGCATCTGCACGATCGCGACCAATTTTCCCGGATCGCCAACAACTTCTACCGTGAGGGTTTCTTCGGAAATATCAACGATGCGAGCGCGGAACACCTGTACGAGTTCGATCGCTTCAGCGCGGTTAGAAGCGGTGGCGTTCACTTTGACGAGCATCAATTCCCGCTCTACGCAGGGGATTTGGGTAATATCCTGTACTTTGAGGACATTAATGAGTTTGTAAAGTTGTTTGGTTACCTGCTCGATGCTGCGATCGTCTCCAGGGACAACCATGGTAATCCGAGAAATCCCTGTTTTTTCTGCCGGGCCAACGGCTAGGCTTTCAATATTGAAACCTCGACGGGCAAACAAACCCGCAATGCGAGTCAGGACTCCGGCTTCGTCTTCAACTAACACAGAGAGGGTGTGTTTCATGGCTAACCCCAACAAATCGCGCAAACTCAGCAAGTTTTTCATTGTACCGCGATCGCTACCGGCTCCTAAAGTTTAAATTTTCCGGTCGGAAGTTATCTGCTTTCGGCTCGACTCAATACTATTGAGAGGTTGGAAACTTAAAGAATTCAGGAGAATTAGATCGATGGGTTTTCTAAATCGGATGTTTGGAGTGGCTGCGGACAAGGTAGAGGAACTCAAGTCTAAAGTGACCGGGGGTTCGTATGACCCAGTTGCTCAAGCAGCAGCCTCCACAGAGGAGATTCCTCCTGAAAGAGTGGGGCTAGATGGAGAGTACGATCAAAGTGGCTTGGCGAAACGAGTTGTTTTAGCGTTTGACGCGCATCCAGATCTTGACGACGAAGAGCGGTTGTGGGTTGCTCAAACGGGCGGTACCGTGGTGCTGAAAGGAGAGGTTTCCAGTCAGGCCATTCTCGATCAGATGGTAGCAGTGGCCTCGAAGGTAGATGGGGCGACGGATGTTGATACGGGCCAAGTTCAGGTGGGTTAGGCAATTTCTAGGCTTTGGGACAGCGTGCAGGGGCGTTCGACCTCTGCACGAGTCTGCTAAATTACTTAGCCGAGCTGACTTGCGATCGCATTATCAGAAGTCTCTCCTTTCTTCTGTTTGAGACGGCGGTCTAGCCAGTTGAGGAAAAGGGTATTAAATTGCTCCGGACATTCATCGTGGGGACAGTGACCGGCTGGGTTAAATTCGACGAGTTCGAGGCGCGGGTTGAGATTGACAAAGGATTCTGCCAGGCTGAAGGGAACCATGCGGTCTTGACGGCCCCAAACGAGCAGGATGGGGATGTTTAAGGTGGGAAGCAAAGTTTTCATCGAGGGGGCAAACTGAGGCTGTCGAACGGACTTAAACAGCGAGTAGAAAGCATCTCCCGCACCGCGATCGCAAGCCGGTGCGTGAAGAATTTCAACCAGTTCGTCGGTGACGGCGGTGTCATCTTCGTAGGCGATCGCGACCCAGCGGCGCAGAATGGAGGGGCGACGCAAGACCCGCAGCAGCGTTTTCAGCAGCAGAGGCGAACCGACAATTTCTTCGAGAGCGGACACGACCGGTTGTAGCGGCCGGGGAATTGTTTCTTGGCGCACGGAAACATCGGGGAGATTGAGCAGCGCGATCGCCGCCACCATCTCCGGATGCTCGGCCGCCGCAGTCGCGCAGGCCAGCGAACCAATCGAATTCCCCACCAGCACGATCGGTTCTCGGATAAACGTTCGCCAAAAATCATAAATTTGCTCAGCCCACAGAGAAGCGCTGTAGGTCGTTTCAGCTTTTCGCGAAGCGCCAAACCCCAACAAATCAAGCGCATAAACCGCGTAATGTTCTCCCAAGACAGGAATATTCTGTCGCCAATGCTCGATCGCCGCTCCAAACCCATGTACCAGTAAAAGCGGGGTCGGGTTTGAGGACTGAGGAGGCCGGAAGAAACTGTAGCGAATTTGCCAACCTCGCCAGACCCAATCTCTTTGCTTTCCCAAACGCTGCTGCCAAAGTATGGAGTTGCTCGCCACGGTTCAACGTTTCCTTGCAAGTGTGGATTTGGATTCTATCTTAATCGAGAAAAGCTCAAGGCTTACACCTCGTTCGAGAACTCAGCGAAAGCGGATGGGGCGTTGGGGTTGGCTTAAGTGAGAGGTATCGCCATTTAACTCCATTTCCCACTCTGACGCGCGACGCACAACCTTCACAAGACAGCACAAGCTTGCATTCACCGTCGGACGACCCCCTACCAAACCGGTGGTTGCTCCGACAACAGAAGCACCGTGTCCGACTAGCAAAATATCGCGAGAAAATTCAGCCACTAAATGTGTTGCCGTTTCCCCAGTCCGTGCCATCATCTCTTCTTCGCTTTCGGGGTATTGAGGAACGACAGCCGAAGTATAGCTCAGATCGATTTCTGGGTACTTTTGCGCTAAAACGTTGGGAGAAAGAGTCTGGGGCGATCGCGACATCCACTCAGGGTTCAACCATTCGCTTAAACCTGCTTCCAAATATATAGGTAAATTCAGAACTTGTGCGACTTCCCTCGCCGTTTGCACCGTTCGCAAAAAAGGAGAACTAAAGATGCGAGAGATCTTCTCCGATCGCAATCGTTTTCCTAACTCTTGAGCCTGAATGATTCCGTCAGCAGATAAAGGCGGATCGTAAGGATGTTCTGCGGTATTAAACCAGTCGGGGTTGACGAAATCAAGGCGGTTTCCATGTCGTGCAATCCAGACAATTTGCGACATACTAATACGAGTTTGAAAACTACATTTAGTATAGCGCTTCTCTATCTAGTTAGGGACAAAATTTATCACTTTAGACACCTTGAAAATACAGATAGAAGTCCTGAAGAAAAATCCTTCCGTTTTCCTTAGCGAGAAGATTTAAGACTATCCACTTTCTTAACAAACAGATCGGTGAAGATGCTGATTACCGTGCGCTTTCGTACCTTAATATTAGCACTCACAGACATTCCCGATTGTAAAGCAACTTCTCGCTCTTCGATCGAAATATACTGCCGATCGAGCTTAATTTCGGCAGGGAAGCGATAAAAAGGATACACTTCATCGGGAGGCAAAACATCCGAGCCAATTTGCACTAATTTTCCCTCGACATCACCAAATTCACTGTAAGGAAAAGAATCAATTCGCACGTCAACGGTCATTCCTTCCTCAACAAATCCGATATCTTTATTGGTAATAAAAACTTTTGCGACCAAACTATTATCGGGAACAATTTTGAGGACGGGTTCGCTGGTATTAGCAACAAAACCGGGATCGCCGGCTTGGAGATCGAAAACAGTTCCACCCACAGGGGCTTTCAACTCTTGATATCTTAATGTTAGTTTAAGTTGTTTGAGTTGCCCGTCAATGTCTACAATTTGTTTTTGATTTTCTACGATGGCTTTCGTCAGTTGGCTGTCAATTTCTGCGATGCGCTTCTCGTTCTCAGAAATGCGCGCAAATAAATCATTTTGAGTGAGTGCAACGGTATTTTGTTGCTGTTTTTGAGCTTGAGAAATGGCCAATTGCAAGCGCCTTTCTTCTTGAGTCAGGCGCAAAACTTCTGCTTGGCGCGTTCCCACTTCCTGTTCTTGGTTGAGGAGTTGAATGCGAGGAATTCCGCCTTCGCCGGCAAGGGGTTTGATGTCATTGAGAATCTTCTGGTTGGTTGCCAAGATGTCCCGCGCATTGGCCAGTTGCACCCGCACTTGGGCTAGTTGTTGGGTGAGTTGTTCCACTTCCAATCTGGCGGCGGCTACGCGCGAGGAAAATTCAGCTTGACTGGCGCGGAAACGCGCGCGTTGCGTCGCCGTTAGACTTCCTCCCCCTCCTCCTCGTAACGCTGCTCGGTAGTAGCGATTTTCGGCGACTAAAGTTGCTCGATTTTCCGTCAGCGAGGCAAATTCGGGCAGTTCCTTGAGTCCTTCAACACTGACTTCGGTCAAACCCTGCATTTGAGCGCGATAAAATTTATTTTCTTGGGCGATCGCGGCCCGAATTTGAGTCAGAGAAGCAATATCGGCAGTCGCCGCCGTTTGGTCAAAGGTGAGGAGAACGTCGCCTTCCTTCACCCGTTCCCCTTCTTCAACGCGCACTTCCTCAACCACGCCGCCGACGGGGGCCTGAACTTTTTTAACGGCCCCTTTGGGTTCGAGTTTGCCTTGAGCGGGAATTGCCTCCTCTATTTTCGCCACGCAGGCCCAGGTCGCGGTCGCCGCAGTTACGCCGACGATTGCCCAGACAATGGCCCGCGACCACACAGGCGACTGACGAAGAATGACCGGCCGGTCAAAAGGACGACGCTTGGGAGTTTGGGTTTGGGTTTGAGTTCCGTTGTTTTGGGACATGGGATTTAGATAACAGCAGCAAAGGCGTGGGGAATGGCGACACCCTCGATCGATGTTCGAGGTTTCTTGGACTAAGCTAGAAATTATCAGCGCGATCGCCTTTTCTTTGGGAGAGACAGTCGCCTTGATGAATGACCAATGCAGTCGGAGATGCAATCGCGGTGTTAGATCTACTCAAATTCTATCGAGCCACAAATCCAGCCAGAACTCTGAGTGTCGAGAACGAAGAGGATCGCAAATACTACATTGATTTTGCCTCAGTGCGCGGGAGTTCGACCCTAAAAATCCTCAAAAACAGCATTGCCCGTTTCTCGCCGGACGAACCCACCTGCCAGCTCTTCACCGGCCACATCGGCGTGGGCAAGTCCACGGAGTTGCGGCGACTGGAAGCTGAACTCAAACAAGCAGGGTTTCATGTCGTCTATTTCGAGTCCTCAGAGGACTTGGAAATGGGAGATGTGGATATTAGCGATATCTTACTTGCGATCGCTCGTCGCGTCAGCGAAAGTCTAGACAGCTTAGAAAAACTTCATCTCGAAGAACCCTCCGGGTTCAAAAGTCTCCTGCAAGGGGCCGCCAAACTACTGCAAACCGAGATCGAACTTTCTGGCGAAGTGTCTATTCCCGGTGTCGGAACTGTCAGCAGAACGGAGGGGGAGTTTGCCGCAGAAGTCGGTTTGCCGGGAGTCGGACAGGTTACCGCCAGCAGTGATGAAGGCGTGTCCCTCGTGGCCCTCGGAATTGGCAAACTCACCGCCAAAGCGAAAAATAGTCCCGAACTTCGCAGCAAACTCCGAGAGTATCTCGGCCCGCGCACCGCCTCAATCTTGGAAATTATTAATGGCGAACTCCTCGAACCCGCTAAAGAACGACTCAAACAGTTAGGGAAAACCGGTCTGGTGGTGATTGTCGATAACCTCGACCGCGTCGAGAGTCGTCCCACCGCTTGGGGGAGACAGCAGCAAGAATATCTCTTCGTCGATCGCGGCGAACAACTACGGCAACTCAACTGTCACGTTGTCTACACCCTACCGCTGGGATTAATGTTTTCCAACGACTTTAACTGCCTCGCCGATCGCTTTGGCAAAGAACCCCAAGTCTTGCCGATGGTTCCCGTTTGGCTACAAGATGGTAGCGAATGCACCCAAGGGATGGCATTGCTGCGGCAAATGGTTCTCGCCAGGGCCTTCCCCAACGAAACGCCCGAAAAACGCCTCGAACTCATTTCCGAAGTGTTTGACAGTCCCGAAACCCTCGATCGCCTCTGTCGCATTAGTGGCGGTCACGTCCGAGGGTTGCTCCGCCTGCTCAACGAGTGGATCATGCAGGAGGACGAACTGCCCCTCTCCCGCGATGTCCTGGAAAATACCATCAAAGCGCGTCGCAACCAAATGAAACGGGCGGTGGACAGCGCAGAATGGGAGTTATTGCGGAAAGTTCAAACTCACAAACAGGTCAGCGGCGACGGCGACTATCAAGTTTTGATTCGCAGTATGTTCGTGTATGAATATCGTCACGATCGCGAATCTTGGTTTGAGGTCAACCCGATTTTGGCAGAAGCAGAACAGTTAGCATTGAGCATTAAACATTAAACATTAAAGTTGTTGGGGAATCAGAGAGAAAGCAAGCTCCAACAGATTTCTCTCTCCTTTAACTCTCTTCTACCTAGAGTGACAGAAGAGAGTTAGAAGCCAGTAAAATAATCTCAATTCCTCAGCTTATTTGCCCGCAACCTAAAGCCAACCGAGATGTCCGTTCAAACGTTCTTGAGTGCTGGAGGGATTGTCACCTTTCCTCTCCTGGGGTTCTCCCTCGTGGCGGTCGTCCTCATTATCGAACGCTTGAGTTTTTGGCTGCGGGTCAATCGCCGCCAGCACAAGCTCGTGCGCGATGTTTTGTACAATTACGCTTCCGATCGTCAGGGAACCACGCACAGACTGGAGCAACAGACGGACTTGCCCATCTCCCGCATTTTCTTGAAAGCGTTGGAGTTAGACGGACTTAGTCCGGAAGAGTTTCGCCTGGCTCTAGAGAGTGCCGCTCAAGCCGAACTCCCTACGTTAAGGCGGTTTAGTACGGTGTTTGAGACAATTATCAGCGTTGCGCCTCTACTGGGACTTTTGGGGACAATTTTAGGCTTGATCCAAGCCTTTGCTTCCCTCGATCTGGGTCGGGTCGGGGGAAGTCAAACCGCAGGAGTCACTGCGGGAATTGGCGAGGCTTTGGTCTCCACTGTGATGGGGCTGGTGGTTGCGATCGTTACCTTGCTGTTTGCGAATCTGTTTCGCGGGCTTTATCGGCGGCAATTGGCGTTTATTCAGGAGTCTGGGGGACGGCTAGAACTGCTCTATCGCCGACTGTCCGACCGCCAAGGCTTGTAGAGAAGCATCGAATTATTAAGTTAATCTTAAGGCTCTGAAAAGCTTGGCTGTGGTGAATTAAGGGATGTTCCTCTACCCATCAGATTCATCCCTTAATTCGGCAACGTCCAAATTATGCCGGCGCTGCCAAAATTCCCATTCTGACCAGCGCCGTTCATAACAATAATGCCGAGCTAAATTTTTTTGATAAGCCTTAACGACCTCTCGCATTTGTGTCGCGTAACGTTGCATTGCATCCAATTGGCCCGCAAAATAGCCATCAATAGCATCCCGTGCCAACAAAGCCGTTGTCAAGGCATTAAAAAGACCTTGAGATGAAATCGGATCGAACGAGATAGCTGCATCGCCAATGGCTAACCAATTTTCACCAGCAGTCTCAAGCAAATGAGCGCTATTCGCTGCTGTGATAGATGGTTTAAGAGCGAAACTTTCCGTAATGTCTAAGTCTACAGAAGTCGCAATGAGTTGGGTCTGTCTCAAAGCATTGAACCAAGCCCCCGGTTGACGCAATCGTTTGAGCGCAGTGAGATCGCTATCGCTATGAAACGCAACAACTTGCCGTCCCTCAGGAATTGGCGCGGCATACCACCAGCCTTCGGAAGTTGATTCGAGAAGAGTAACCCCAAGATTCTCTTTTGCCAGTTGAGGCGCTTCCGGTAACACCGCATATTGTGCTACCAAACAATCTAATATCTGCCGCCGAACTTTTATCTTCCGAGCGAGGACAGCCTTGCGCCCCGTCGCATCAACCAGAATCTGACTCTGTACAACGCGATCGCCATTCAGCGACGAGAGAGGAATAGACCAGTTCCGACCCGAGCGAACTATTTCTCCGATCTGATTGGCATAGACTAATGCTGCTCCCTGCGCCATTGCCATCTGCAAGAGATGTGCATCGAAAGCGCGTCGGTCGAGATGCAATCCAAAGCCTTCAGGTGCCTGCAAGAAGTCATATCTAACTGCTGCTTCTTGTCCCCAAATTGAGGTGATGCCGTGATAAGGCAAGCAAGCGGCCTTCTGGGCTACATCAGTTAACCCCAATGATGCCAAAGATCTTAAAGCTGCTGGAGGCAGGGATTCTCCAATATGATGCCTGTTGGGACAAAAAGCACGTTCAATGAGAATCGTTTGATGCCGAGCCGCCAGAGCGGAAGCCAATGCCGAACCAGCGACTCCAGCACCCAAAATAGCAACTTCCGAGCGAATTAGATTAGGGTCGGCTCGAATCACAACCCCCGAGGGAATCGATTGATTTTGTCGATCGATTCGCCTTCAAGATTCAAGTTAGCAATGGGATCGATATCAATTGGGATATCTAAGGTTTGCGGTTCAACAACAGGTAGATCGGGATGCCTGATTTCCACTTGTATTTTCGCGGGAAAATCAGAAACATCGGTGGGGCCATCAAAAACCTCAACCACCCCCATTCGATCGAAATGAGTCACCATATAATTGCGCTGGTCGTTATAGCTGCCCGTTCCCAAGGTACGGAACCAACTGGAACGGCGCGAAAAAGCCTCTCGTCTGTCTTCCAGAGATGACTGAGAGTCCATAACGACTTCATAATCAGCATGAGAAAGGACTTGATTGGGAACCCTTGCCGGCCAAAAAGTCGGGACATAGGGATCGTACTTCTTCCCATAGCCCGCATAATAACCCGAGCGGCAACTTGCCGTATCGGCTTGCCAAGGAATTGCCATCCATCGGGTGATATCGCCCGGCCCTTGCCCGTATAGAGGGCCAATTTGAGAAAGGCAAACTTCAGGTGTCAGCCGTTTCCCATAATCAAGCTCTGGTTCGTCTTCCCGGCGGAGGCGAATCCGGTAGGGAGACATATACATCGTGGCGTGACGCATCGGCCAGGTCATTTCGCAACCGGGGTGAAAAGCATCGGCCAGACAAAATTCTAGGGCCGCTCGATCGAGCATGGCAGGTTGCTGGCTGAGCGCAACATCGCGATCGAGAGAAGCGGGAGGGGAGCCTGCGGTTTCGAGATCGTTAGTGAAATCGCCATCTGCCCAACGTTGTAACAGCTCGAGTTGCGTATCTGTCAGCGTCGCGTGTTGGCGAGGGGTATTGGCAGGAGGAACATTCATGGCATCACCGTACAGCCACGGCCAAGGCTGGGGGGCTTTTCCATCTCGTTGAAAATTGCGAAACATATTCGCCAGTTGCTGGCGCAACTCTTTGTGCAGATCGGAGGTGCTTGCCAAAGTGCGAATCCATTCCGCATCTTGGAAATAATAGGGACTTTTCCAGCCAAACTGAGCTGCAAAACCTTTATTGACCCACTCCAAACGACTCATTCGTAGGAAGATCGGTAAAATATCTTGAGTGAAAGAGACTGTATCTGGTAAAGGAAAAATACCCCCCTGAACGTAGAGATCGGTCAGCACATCGTACATCGTCCGCACGGATTTTTGCTGGGGGCCATAGTTAGGCGGTGCGACGACAACCCAAGCGGGTTCAACTGGAATATCCCGAGTTCCAATTTGAACCGATGCGACGACGGGCCCGTCGCTCGTATCGTCATACCAACCTTCATTGTTGGCAAAAGTCGTTAACTCTTTGCCGTCCTTTGATGCTGACACCCCCCGTCCTCCCAGCACCACTAATCTCCCATCATCATCAGTTCTCAGTTCGCCAAGATAAACCTGTATGTCAAAGAATTTTCCCTTGTCGAATGCGTACTCCGAACCTTGTTTATTGGCCCCAGAAATAGAAATGGTTCCCGGATCGATAATTAGTTGCTGTCGATCTTTGGCCGTCGCATTGCGTCGCTCGCTAGGGTCTGCCGATGAAGCTTCTGGAACGTCAAGGGCAAGCTGGAACTGATACCAAGCGGCTTTTTTGTTAGCAAGATGGACAAACCAGGTAATGTTGGTATTCGTACCTGCAGTAATCTCGCTCACAACATCACCCGCTGCGTTGTAGCCATAGATGCGAAAACGAGCGGCTTCGCGCTTTAAGGCCCCAGTGCTATCGCGGTAAAACCCTGGTTTTTGGGCAGGGGGGTCGGTGACTTCGGGGGCATAGTAAAATTCACTTTTGCTGTTGCCCACTCGGGCGATGCCAATGCTGGGGTGGATTGCTGCACGGACAATGGTTTTGTCTTTGCTGCCTGTCAAATCTTTTGAATCAGCCATTTATCGCTCCTACAGAACTATACGCCCCTACGATCTCAGTCCGTTGTTATGAAATCAAGGATTTGTAATACCCCTTAACTTCGGCCTTTTGAGCAGACAAAAGAAATCTCCATTAAGACTTTTAAAGAACTAAAGAACTAGATGTGATGGATGTAAGCCTTGTAAGACAAGTGTTGCGGCTTCAAACACTTTTAATGGATGTAATGACAACAGTTTGACAACACCCGGAATTGAAGGGAGGTTAAGGGAGTCCGAGTTGTTGTTTCAGGGCAGGGGGGACGTTTCCACAGGCACTAGTTGCGATCGCTTCTTCATAATATTTAACCCACTTGGTTAGCTGGGACAACATTTCAATTGCCAAAGCCAAGATTCTTGAAACCCTAAACTGCGAGCTATCTATCCAGATTCTGCTGTTATCGGTCTTAATTGAATGATATTTTCCAAACAATAGACACCTCCAACTAATGATTTTCAAGCCCTTGTACAAAAGTGATTTAAATCAAAATAATGGAAATGTCTATCGCCGTATTTTAATCAACAATCAGTTGATTTTAATGAAGGATAGCTTATGCTAACTTGTCGTCCACAAACGGGTATTGTTTGAATCGTAGACTGCTAATGTGCCATCCTCGCTAAGACCTAGATAAGCTCCTTGATGATTATCAGTTCCAGTAGACCATAGTGCTTTATCGCCATCATAAATCACGACATTGCCATCGGTTTGGATCGCTAACTTATCGGCTCCTTTACCACCCGTTTCGCTTTGCCAAACAAGCGTAAAGTCATACTCATTGGTAAGCTCTAAATTTCCATACCTTGTAAAACACAGACAATACTGGGAGTTCATTTCCCAAAGCTGCCCTTTGGGAAAGAATAAAGTACAATCATTCTGGGGTTGCAATTTTATCATATCCGAGCCGGTATTAGATTGCCAAAGAGGATCGCTATTAATCTTCTCTCGAACTGACAGATTACCGCTATTTTCAAGAACTAAGAAAGCACCTGGATAGTTCTGTGTGTCCGTTTTCCAAAGGGGGTTTGTACCTTTGTAAATCACAACATTGCCATCAGTTTGAATGGATAACTTATCAGCTTGTTGGTTGAATGTATTACTCGCCCAAACAACCTTTCTTGATGGATCGTAAATTACAAAGTTGCCATCTTTCTGAAAGGCAAACATATAGTCAGAATTGGTGACCCAGAACTGACCAGGTTTAATGTCTAAATCGGAATCACCAGCTTTCAACACAATATCCTGATAATAATAACCTTGACTATCTTGAACATATGTGGCGGTTGACCAAATGTCGCCATCATCAGAACCATCTCGAAGTACAACATTACCATCGTTCTGAATGTCCAGATAGGCTCCCCGATTACCAGATGTGCTGCTTGACCATAGCTTTGTGCCATCGTCTTTGTAAATGACTAGATCGCCATCAAGCTGAATTGAGAAGAGTTTTGCGCCTTGATTATCAGTTCCACTAAACCACAAAGCCTCATCAGAAGGACTATAGAGAACTAAGTTGCCATCTTCTTGGAAGGTAAACCGATATTGAGATGCAGTCACCCAGGAATATCCAGGGGCATAGTAGCGACTCATATATTTAGGCCCTATGAGGATATCCTTAGCATCGACACTACTCAAAACCTCTTGTGGGGGTTCCCAGAGAGGTGAAATTCCAATCGCAACGATTGTCTTACCGCTCTCCTTATTAGTGGGGTGGAACTTCGCGTATCCATAGGTGTAAACATTGCCACTGTCAGCAACGATCCAATAGCCTCGACCATCTAGGGTGATGCCAATATCCACAGCCCGCTCGTTTTTACCAATACCATGACCGTAATAGGTTGCACTGCCGTAGTTGTGAATGCCGCCATTTTCGCAAAGAATCCAGTAGCCATCGCCATCTGGCGTTGCCGCCAAGGCAACCGCTTTAGAGTCACTACCGATCCCGTGCCCGTAATCCTGAGCATTGCCGTAATTGTGAATGTCGCCATTAGCAGCAAGAATCCAATAACCACCGCTATTTGGCGTGATGGCAATATCGGCCGCTGTTGTATTCATGCCAACGCCGTGGCCGCAATACGTTACATTGCCATAGGTGTGAATGCCGCCATTTTCGCAAAGAATCCAATAGCCACCACCACTTGATGAAACCGCCAAAGCCGTGGCTTTGGTGTCGCCATCAATACCATTACCGTGATAGGAAGCATTCCCAAATGTGTGGATACCGCCATCCTGGCAAAGAATCCAATAACCACCACCATTACTGGAAACAACCAGATCCACAGCCGTGCTATCGCTATCAATGCCATCGCCATTGAGTACCGCGTTACCATAGGAGTCGATTGTCCCATCGGAATACAGCACCCAATACCCCGCTCTTCCCAATGCCAAACTGGGAACATTTTCAATGGTAGCGTCCGAACCCTGGGCAATAATCGTCGTAGCCCCAGCACTAATGCCGGCGAGTTTGAATTCTTCTCCAGCACCAGCACCCACAGACACGCCACCAAACTCAAGCGTATCTAGTCCGAGCGAAATGTTAAAGCTGCCCCCAACACCAGCCTCTAGCTCAAAACCTAAACCTACACTTGTTCCGGCTGAACCCGATGCGGGCGAGCCATTCAAACAAAAGGATAGGGACGCATCGACTCCTTCTTCTATGCCACCACTGACACCAGCTCCAAGGTAAACAGCCCAATTCTTCGGATTATCCCAATCAATGGCAAGGCCCAATGAAACGCTCACACCAACGCCCAAATCTCCTTCCAGGGAACCTTCAATCCCAATCGATTGAACAAATGATGCTTTAAGATCTTTGAGGGCATCTTTCAAGTAAGCAACCATCTTCTGGACATGGTCTTGAAGCTCAACAAAATTGACTTCGCCCCCCTTCGTAATATTGAGTGCTGTCTGAGTGTCTTGATAAGCTTGATAGGCTTCAGAGCCTGCTTCTGCCATCTCTTTCCAGGCCTTGGCAAAGTGCGTAATTCGATCTTCATAGTCCTTTGCCGTGTCTTTGAGCGTATTCGCGATGATGTCAGGTCGAAACAAGAAATTCCAGGCCAGTTTTGCCACAGCCCAGGCCGTTTCGGGCCCGAGCTTCGCAATGTTGGCTGGGCTAAGGGATATCGTTTCTCCTGTTGGTGTTGTTGGCGACGGCGCGTCTGGGGGAGCTAGCACCGTTGTGGGGAAGGAAAGTAAGTCCCAGGGATCGATAAACCAGCTCGTGTCGGTAAAGGTAATATCAAATGACTCCCAGTCTTTATCTCGGGGAATGTTGAGACAGTATCCCGAATTGGCTTTCACATGATGCCCAACATCCGAAGGAGTCCCTGCTTTGGTCATGAGCAGCGTTGCATCGGAACCGTAAACGATGAATAGGCCCCAATCACCTGTATCAGCAAGAACAATGGCATTATTCTCGTTATAAATGCCTATGAATTGCTGATTTGAACCGTTGCCAATATTTCCAATCCAATTAGCAAAATTTTTTGCTCCTGGTATCCAGGCTCCTGATTGAACGCTATCGCTTACTCCAACTTCCTTGTCATCACCGTGATCGTAAAAGTTTTTTAAGTAGACAGTACTGTTGGAGTAATTCCAGATTGTTCCTATTTTTACAGTCATGATTTTGCTTTTTTTGTATTTCTAAAGTCAGCTTCACCCCTTACAAAGATTGCAAAATATAAAGACTAGGACGTGTCATCATTTAAATTAAGAAGCTTTTCAGGGCAAGGGTCTGCTAGCGAACACCCAAAAATTTCCTGAACGCTAGAACCTTTAGCTAGCCTGGGATGTATCGCTAATTGATGACAGAGCCTAATCAATACTTGAAATTTTATTTATAGGCTTTACGATTTGTAAGGAGATTCACGGATATGATAATATTTTGCGGGATATTTGCTTTGCTTTGGTTTATTAGAAAGTTTTTAGGATTTGATTTATTGAGTTTTCAGGCCAATCGTTCGGACAATTTTCTGTCCAAGCGCTGAAACCCTTATTTTTCCGTTGGTCATTAAAAACTTTCCGGAGTGTTGAGAAATTAAGAATCCACCCTATACCAGCATTCAATTTTGACTTTATAAAAAGTCTTTCAGGACTGATTATAAAGTTGTGAAATTCTCTTCCCGACTCCCTATTGTTGAATAAAGATCGATTACTGACTGGAACCGACGCTGAAAATTGCTCGGAGTTCTTTGAATTTTAGCAGCACAACTAGGCTGAGTAAATGAATCGACCAGTGCGCGATCGCAAATCCCCAAATGAGACAGACGATCGCAGTGCCAGCGGCCAGCACCCGCCACAACTCGTGGGATACTCGCTGGTACAGAAGAATGCTACCAATTGCAATGCTGAGTAGTAGAAGCGGAAAGACCGGGAGCATCATAGCAATCGCCTTGAGTCGGTTGTTATGGTGAAGCTTCGCAGTTGCAAAGTTGTGGAATCTACTGCAACTTCAAGCTTTGTAGTTCTACCTTAACATTGACTTCAAGAAGCCATCGGTGATGTAGGCGACAAGAGAAGATAATTTTTAAGCTTCTTTGCATATCTTCACGCAGAAGCTTGAGTCAATTAGCAAGCACTCTTACGTGTAAATAACAAAAGTTAAGAGGAAAGAAAACTAGCAAGCCAGTTTTTGAGGCAATAGGTGGCCCGACAATCGTCTTCGTTGTAGCGAATAATGGCATCGAGTAACGCGCGATCGCCTTCTTGCAGCCAGCGATCGTACCAACACACCGTCCGTTCGCCACTCGCCTCTCGATCTCGCCACTCAAATCCCAACCAGTTCGCCAAAGACTTGAGAGAATAACTTTCGATGGGTAGCGTGACCGAACTCGTCACCCAGTCGTGCAAGTCTACAAAGCGAGAAAGTACGGGTCTTAATCGATCTTTGGGGGTTTTGTACAGTTTTGCCAAACGCTTAACCGTTTCCACTTCATAGGCTGAAAAGTGAAAAATCGGTGCATTGGGATGCAACCCAACAAGGGCTAAAAATTGCTCCCAAATAACCCCTTCATCTTCTGGTTTTTCGGCAAGAAAAGCATAAAAACGCTCTTGCTTTGTCCGGCGATTGACGCACAAAACACCCAACAAAAAATCGAGATTGCGTTCGGGTTCGGCTTCGATATCAAAATAGAGTTCGACCTCGGCGGTTGGCAGTTGAAGGTTGAGCGGAAAATCGGGTTTTAAAATGGCTCGCTGTTCCACCAGCGATCGCGCTTGTTGTTGCAGTTGCCAAGCAATTTCATCGCCTAACGTTTCCTGGATTTCGGGAGTGGGGGAAACGGCCAGTTTTTCGAGAGAGTTAATGCCAAATTCCTGCAACTGCTGATAGCGGCGGGGGGTGATGCCGGGAACGAGAGAGAGATGTTCTTGGGACTGCGCGATCGCGTGGCAATAACTCTGCCATCGACACAAACTGCACCGCTGTCGGGAGATAAAAACTTCTGGTTCTTGCTGCGAGAGCAACATGGTGACGCAAGCACTGACAACCTCCTGCATTCGCGGCAACCAACTGTTTAAATCCACCGCGTACTGCTTGCCACCGCGTAAAATCAGTTGGGAGGTTGCGGGGACAACGCCTTGCAGTTCTCCGAGCAAACACGCATGAAAGGCCGCGATCGTTTTGTACTCTGGTTTCGGCCGCTTCCCCAATTTCACATTGCTGGGAATATACTCCCAAGGGCCAAATTTCGACAGACCGGGACGCTTGAGCAAGAAGGTCGGCCGTCCGAGAAACGTAATACCCTCCGCAGCAGGAAAACTGGCAAGATTCTGCCCAACAAGCACGCCGCGATCGATGCAATCAACTCCCTGTTGCATCAATTGCAAGGTCTGCTCGGCCCCCGCTTGCCAGTCTCCCTTGGAGAAATGCGGCCGGTAGGAGGTCTGTTCGGCGAGAACCTCCTCCACCTGCTTCTGATTTTCTCGCTGCAACTTCTGCAAAAACTCCCGTTCCGGTTCTTTTTGGGCGCGATCACCGTAAATTTCGAGAAACGTTCGCCGCTGGCAGCGTCTATAGTTGAGCAGTAGGGTGTCGGTTAGCAGCATTGAGAAAGGATTACAATGCCCCCGCAGCCGTGCGATCGAGAATTCCCGCACCGAGATGGGGGGTGAGATTAATCGCCTGCAACACCGGCAACCCCACCGCACCCTTGGGGTAGTCGATGACGCTGACGGCACCGTTCCCCTGCTTAATGCTCCAAATATTTGCCGGTTGCAGGCCCAACAGATAGCAGAGAATCACCTTATTAATCGCATCGTGAGCGACCACTAACCCGGTTTGGGTTTCCTCCGACTGAGAAGCCGTTTCCACCAATTGATTCCAGGCCGCGATCGCTCGCTCCCAAACCTGCTGCAAATTCTCTCCTTCCGGCATTTGTACCGTCTCTGGAGCCGTCTTCCACTGCTTTAACAATCCTGGGTACTCTGCCTCAATTTCCGCCTCTAATTTTCCTTCCCAGAGTCCGTGGCCGATTTCCATCAACTCCGGTTCCAATGCCAGCTCAACCCCTGGATGCGCTTCCAGGATCAACTCAGCCGTTTCCTTGGGTCGCAACATCGAACTGCTGACGGCGAAGTCAATTTTGACATCCTTGAGAAACTCAGCCGCTCGCCTCCCTTGTTCCCGTCCTTGCTCGTTGAGGGGAATATCTTTAATCCCCTGAAAGCGAGACTCTCGGTTCCAATTCGTTTCCCCGTGGCGCACCAACAGCAAGCGCAAGTCAGAGCGAGGCGGACGCGGCGGTGGGAGGGGAATTCCCATGTGCGCTGTCTGGTTGAGAGATTCGAGCTGAACCGTTTCCCCTAAACCGCCGCTAAAATTCAGAACATTGATGCAGCAGTTGGACTGTTGAATGGTGTGGTAGCGCTCCGGTGCAATGCCAATCGCACTCATAATGAGGCAGCGATTAATGCCATTGTGAGCAACAATAACAATGGTTTCTCCGGAGTGCTGGGAGAGAACCTCCTGCCAGAATTGCCGAGCTTGTTCGTAGAGAGAGAGAACGGGAAAATGCTCCGTTAAGTCCGACAGTACCATGCGAAACTCGTGAGGGCGATGTTTCCAAATGCGATAGTCCTCTGCGAAATTCTCCGATACGTGCTTCTTATCCAGCTTCTCCCACAAAGGTAAGTCAATTTCCATCAACTTCTCGGATGTCTGTCGGGGAGGAGGGTTGTCCAAATATTGATGAATGATGGCAGCGGTTTGACTGGCCCGTTGTAGGGGACTGTGGTAGAACGCATCGACCTTTAAGCCTTTCAGCGTTTCCCTGACGGTCTGTGCGTCAGCTCGACCTTGGTCGGTCAGCACTGATTCGTCGCAGCGACCTTGAATCTTTTTTTGGGCGTTATAGGTGCTTTGTCCGTGGCGCACGATAATGGCACGAGTCGTCAAACTTCTGTCCTCCGTTGGCGAATAGACACTGTCCACCGTTATTTTAGGCAGGACTTACGCAAAAGAGAAGGGAAGAGCCAAAGTCAATCTCAACTGCGCGCACTGCAAGAGGTTGCTAGCGCGATCGGGGCAGCTAATTTGGTACGAGTCGTTCGTCTAAATGGCAAGATGAAGGTTAGCCTTGAAGGAAATTAAAGATGATTCAGCAAGACACGATCGCAGATGAAATGATTTTGGCCCGAGACGTACACAAATGGTACGCCAGCAATAAATTTCATGTCTTGAGGGGGGTCAGTCTCACTGTTAGAAAAGGGGAAGTGGTAGTCATTATGGGGCCATCCGGGTCGGGAAAATCCACCTTCATTCGCACCTTCAATGCACTCGAAGAGTATCAAAAAGGCCAAATTATTGTCGATGGCATTGAACTGTCCCACGACCTCAAGAATATTGATGCCATTCGTCGAGAAGTTGGGATGGTGTTTCAGCAGTTCAATTTGTTCCCTCACCTAACTGTGTTGCAAAACGTTACGCTGGCCCCGATTTGGGTGCGCCGCTGGAAGAAGGTCCAAGCCGAAGAAATTGCCATGCAACTGTTAGAAAAGGTGGGAATTTTAGAGCAGGCGAAGAAGTTTCCCGGACAACTATCTGGAGGACAACAACAACGAGTGGCGATCGCGCGCGCTTTGGCCATGCAACCGAAAATTATGCTGTTTGACGAGCCGACTTCTGCCCTCGACCCAGAAATGGTTAGGGAAGTGCTGGACACGATGCGCTCCCTCGCCAGAGATGGGATGACGATGGTTTGCGTGACCCACGAGGTTGGTTTTGCCCGCGAAGTGGCCGATCGCGTCGTCTTGATGGCCGATGGTCTGTTAGTCGAAGAAGCCTCACCCGAAGACTTTTTTAATCAACCCCAACACGAACGCAGCAAGCAATTTCTGTCTCAGATTTTGTAGGGAATTGAGATCCTCTCCACCCAATTCCAACAGGTTGCATTTGACACCTAATGGTACTTTAGCAAAACAAGACTCTGTGGTGGAGTTAAAGTAGACAGAGCAATCGTTTTAGGTCGGTTCTCGTTCGATGAGAGAAACAAAATCCACAGCCGTGCCCCCCTGCTTCGAGCGATGGTGCAAGCGTTTTGACGATGATTTCAAAACTCTTGCCCAAAGAAAAGAGTTTAGACACTATTTAGGAGGATTATTAGGGGAAAGCGCGCGAAAAAACCTAACCCACTTATGTCACTCTAGGCAGAGGAAAAGTGGAAATCGAATGGTTCCTCGACATCTGAAACAGCACCCACAAAGAAATTCAGGATGGCAATTAAGCGAGAGAATCCTTGAGACAATTGAGGAATGGGAAAAATTT
>Ga0207422_1000414_pt1 | contig 139147 bp, 99 predicted proteins | sample MarCyaLeptolynsp_FD_187757 | JGI IMG/M metagenome (GOLD analysis project Ga0207422, IMG submission 187757) | Marine cyanobacterial communities from Panama - species 1 Leptolyngbya sp. (SPAdes) | ecosystem: Environmental > Aquatic > Marine > Unclassified | place: Panama: Panama City | collected...
GCAGTCACTCCTTTTCCAAGCGGCTCGTAAGATGCTCTCCTAGATCAATTATTAAAAAAATGAAAGAACTTATTTCATGTCGCAGTCACTCCTTTTCCAAGCGGCTCGTAAGATGCTCTCCTAGATCTTTAAATTTTATAATATGTACGGAAAAGATGCAGTCGCAGTCACTCCTTTTCCAAGCGGCTCGTAAGATGCTCTCCTAGATCAATTATTAAAAAAATGAAAGAACTTATTTCATGTCGCAGTCACTCCTTTTCCAAGCGGCTCGTAAGATGCTCTCCTAGATCATCATTTAAAAATGAAAAAGTTTCTAAAGAAGTCGCAGTCACTCCTCGTAAGATGCTCTCCTAGATCTTTATTATGAATTAAAATAATTAAACAATGAATGTCGCAGTCACTCCTCGTAAGATGCTCTCCTAGATCAATATAAATTTTATTATTATGGATTTATTATTGTCGCAGTCACTCCTCGTAAGATGCTCTCCTAGATCAGGAAAAAGAAATGTAACAACTGTTGAAAATTTTGTCGCAGTCACTCCTCGTAAGATGCTCTCCTAGATCAAAATCTAATTCGCATAAAATCTATGCGTGTGTCGCAGTCACTCCTCGTAAGATGCTCTCCTAGATCTAAAATTTATTACTATGCCAAAAGAATTAATAGTCGCAGTCACTCCTCGTAAGATGCTCTCCTAGATCTTAAATTTTTAAAAATCATGGAAAATTCACATGTGTCGCAGTCACTCCTCGTAAGATGCTCTCCTAGATCTTTAAAACGTACAGACAGAATGAAAAATTTATGCGTCGCAGTCACTCCTCGTAAGATGCTCTCCTAGATCTTTTAATTTTACAATCATGGAAAATTTAAATGAAGTCGCAGTCACTCCTCGTAAGATGCTCTCCTAGATCCTTAAATTTTTTACTATGAAGTGGTACTTCGATGGTCGCAGTCACTCCTCGTAAGATGCTCTCCTAGATCAAAATCTAATTCGCATAAAATCTATGCGTGTGTCGCAGTCACTCCTCGTAAGATGCTCTCCTAGATCCATGAACATACTTGGACTATCAGGCCGTTTTTGTCGCAGTCACTCCTCGTAAGATGCTCTCCTAGATCTTTTAATTTTACAATCATGGAAAATTTAAATGAAGTCGCAGTCACTCCTCGTAAGATGCTCTCCTAGATCCTTATTAGTGAAATTGAAAATTTAATCTGCTTGTCGCAGTCACTCCTCGTAAGATGCTCTCCTAGATCATATCAAAATGGGAATATTGAGTTTATATCCAAAGTCGCAGTCACTCCTCGTAAGATGCTCTCCTAGATCTAACCCAAATCAAAAAGTCCGATTTAAAATCGGGTCGCAGTCACTCCTCGTAAGATGCTCTCCTAGATCTTTTACATTATGGGAAACCAAAATGAATTGCAAGTCGCAGTCACTCCTCGTAAGATGCTCTCCTAGATCATATGTTAATCCAATGGGTGAGTCATTTACTGTAGTCGCAGTCACTCCTCGTAAGATGCTCTCCTAGATCAGAAAACAATCGTCCAAACCATATTGGACATTAGTCGCAGTCACTCCTCGTAAGATGCTCTCCTAGATCAATTATGCGACAAACAGATAAAATCGCAAAAAAGTCGCAGTCACTCCTCGTAAGATGCTCTCCTAGATCATTGCCTTGGCAATTCCGTCTTTATCCCTTGTTAGTCGCAGTCACTCCTCGTAAGATGCTCTCCTAGATCCTTTAAAGTTTTTCGTATGAAACGAAGAAAAAATGTCGCAGTCACTCCTCGTAAGATGCTCTCCTAGATCTTAAAAAATAAAAATTATGAAAAATTTAGTAGCGTCGCAGTCACTCCTCGTAAGATGCTCTCCTAGATCCCTTGACTTTTATATACCATTGTATTACAAATAGTTAAACCTGTTTTTACTCCAAGCCTTATGCACATTTTAGGCATTTGCTCCATTTTTTACCTTTTTTATAAATTCTTACTATTAAACATGGTTATCGTCCATAAAATTAATCAATTATGTTTCGTATTCAAACCGGTACGTCAAAGAACTTATGCTACTGAACAAACAGATAATTGTTAAAATATCATTGTATGTTCTAGCCCTGCTAAGTATGTTAGCTCCTTAGGTAATTGCCCAATTGTTTCGGTAGCCATAAAATAATGTGTAGGCACTTTTACTATGGCCAAAACTGCTTTCTCCGTATCTTCCGCTTTGCAGTATTTATTTAAAGTTTCCCAAAGTACTATATCTTTTTTGGGGTCTTCAAGCCCTGTAAAAACAGAATATTGTATACGTTCGTAACCAGCTTTTACTAAAGCTTTGGCAATTTTAGTCCGGTTTTTATCATCGGTTATATCATACATGATCAAGTAAATCATCGGGCATTGTTTTAATTTGTTGTGCCATGTTTTGGCAATAAAAGTAAATGTGGTTTTTAAACGTGGTTATCTTCTCATTAAATAACATCCTTTTAGCAAGATATTCATTATAGGCAGGAATCAATACTTTTTTACCTGACCTGTTTAACAAAAAGCCACTATCTTTGGCTGTAAAGTGTTTCTTTTCTAATTCAGATTGCATAAAAAGTTGAACCAAAAGTTTATCTACCAAAGGGCGAAAAGGTTCAATTACATCAAATACCAAAGAGGTCTTGTAATAGTTTTCAGTATGCAGGCAACCTATTAGTGGGTCTAGCCCAGCAGCGAATACGGCAGATTCTACTACAGAATAGGTCATACCGTACAAGTAGTTGAGAGCTGCATTGAATATGTCTTTAGCGGGTCTTCTACTTCGTTGTTTAAACGTAAATTCGGCAGGTAGGTAATGTGCAATACATTGCCAATATTTTTTACCAATACCCCCTTCTATACCCATTAGTTTGTTCCTAATTACATGGGGAGGGTATGCTTTCAAGTTATTTATGGCTTTTCTCTTATTGTTTATAGTTGCTATAAATTCTGCCGACTTATCGGGAATAGTTTTCTTATTATGCTGTAAACTTTTTAACAGCGCCGACTGAATCGAAAACTTCAATTGTAGACTTTCTATAAAAAAAGTACCCGCCTCACTTTTTATTGACCACACCAATTGCTTTCTCCTTAAAGAGGCTAGATTACTAAAATAGGGACTTGTCATGCGCGCCATTACCTCACCTAGGTTATTAAAATAAAGAATGGGTACTTGGTTTTTGGCAGCTAGTATAATGGCAGATGCATTTATATAAGCATTGCTTGTTATGGCTATGCTGCTTACTCTTTTAGGACTTATTTTTCTATTTGTCTTTTTAGAGCGAATGTAAAAGCAATCATCTTTAACACTAATATGAGTCTGGGCGGTATCAATTACTATTTGCATGGTCATTCGTCATAAGGTAGGTCCATCCAGCTCATTGAGAGAGAATTGATATTTGGCTTGAGGGCTTTTTGGTATCTCTTGGCATATTCTTCATACTTTTCGTCTTCATAGCCAAGTACCATACCTATAAAGTTTACTTTTCCTGCTATTTGTTCGCAATACTTTAAAACCATTTCATCTTTTTCTGGCCTTCCGTACATCATTATGCATAGTTCTACAGCTTTGCTAAGTCTCTCTAGGTCTTGGGAGAGTTCGTAATAAAATGAACCTGGTATTCCAATTATATCGGTCACTTCTAGCCCGGTTACTATTTTGGTTTCAGCTGGCCCGTACCACTTGATCTTATCTGGATTAAAAAAGTAACCCGCACCATTTACAATAGCGTTTATTTCGGCCAGGTCTTTATGGGTAATATCATTTTTAGATGAAAAACTGAGGTCATCTACAAATCGCGTATAGGTTATATTGTTCCTGTTTGCCCATCTGTCCAGCTCATTGTCTAAGTTTATACAGGCAAAATTAGATAATACGGGAGAGGTGGGGCTCCCCATGGGCAACCTACCGTTATAACAAACCAATGCTACAAGCAGCTTTACGGCATCTTCGGAAAAATTAAATGGGGCTGCTGTAAAAATTCTTTTTACTTTGGTATCTAATACCTGATGAAAGAAATCTTCAAAATCGGCATTTAACATATAATAATTGCCTATATGCCTTTGGGCGTTAGTGAGTATATTTCGTTTATCTTTATTGCTTTTATTGCCAATAATGTACCCATATGCTGCCCGTGTTTTATAAATCCAGTATACACACTGCAGTAAATGGTTCAATCGCCTTAATATCTCTTTTAAGTCTGGGTGTGGGTCTTCAATAGTTCGTTTAGAACCATCACTTTTTTTTATTTCAAAGGTTTGGTATCTAGGATTACCCGCCAGGATCTCAAGTTTTAATTTGCTGGTTTCTAATGCCTTGGCTACATCATTAACACCATAGCAACTCAGTAATTTCTTTGCTAAGTTCCTAGTGGTGGGTAAACGCTTTAGGTAGGGTAATTTCCTCATGAGGTAGCTATTTAATTATTGCCCTGCCCATTATCAGTTGTAAAGTTTCCATAGCCCACATTGGTCTTGGCACCTATACCTTGATCTAGTATAATTTGCCTAAAAAGCTCCTTTTTTAGTGCTTTGTCCATACCTTCATCGCCCAACTTAAAATTGAATTGAAACACTACTTTGGGCATTATTTTTAAAAAACAGATTGGAATAGGATTCTTAAACTGACCCGTTACTGGGTCGTCTGGGTGATGGGGGGTAATGAAGTCATCGCCCAATAATTGCTGTTGTTTGTTATTTACTTCTACAGGGAAAGCATCGAAGAAAATGTCTCTTAAATTTGGTGCTATATTTTCCAATTCTCCACTTACTTCTTTTTTGCCCTCAAATACCTGTGTTACAAAAAGGCTGGTTTTGTTCTGCCCTTTTATGTGTAAATCAGTCTCCTGCTTTTCTAAATACTTAGTTGCAGCAATTTTTATATCTTCTTCTCCATTTTCCTTTATATCTTCTAACAAACTGGCTACATAATGCCCATTGACCGCTTCACAAGCATGGCGCAACACGCCTTTTATAGAAGAGCCTGGTAGGCAAGGTAAGCCTGTGGTGTAATCGAAATAGAAGCCTAATGAAAGCTGACCTTCTAGGTCGGGTAATAGGTGGTTATAGCCTGAACCTATTAGTAGTCCTGGGTAAGTAGTAGTAAGTTGAAAAGAGGCATTAGTGTTGGCTATTTCAGGAATGAATTGCCGATAACTATCTATATTTGCAGAGAAAATCTTTTTTAAATACTCTTTAAACTGGTTTACGGTTATTTCTCGTCCATTTTCCTCCTCTTTAGTAATAACAGGCGCTATGCCAGTTTCATTAATTGAGATTTTATTAAAGTATTCTTCATAAAATGCTTTCCCCAAGTTCATATTATAAGGGTTTAAGTAGTTAAAAATGTACGCAATGCCAGTTTAAGTGCAATAATGGCATTCATTACCTTATCTTCTAATTCATTTTGCTCAGTTTGGTCTTTCCCAATTGCGATAGCAAGTAATGAATCATTTTCAGCATCTAAACCTATTATTTCAGTAATTGCTTTGATCACTAGCGTTCTATCCGCTTGAGTTCTATCAGAGCTTTTCGAGTAAAAAGCCAAAGCAGGAAGTAAACCAGACTGTATAATACTGGGACCTAAAGAGGCGATGTAGCCTTTGTATTCGCTTGCCACTTTGAGCGACCCTTCAGGGCTTACCAAATATTTTTTAATAGCTTCTATGGCAGTGGGTATCAATTCATTCACTTTTTGGTTCATCTTCTTTTTTCTTTTCTTGTAGTTTTTCTATTTCACAAAATCCATAGCCAATGCTGGCATTGGCCCCAATTTGTACTGTTTCCTTATTCAATGTTTGCCATTCCTCTTGATAAACATCATTCTTATCATTGGTGGGTCGGGCTACAAAAAACACAAATTGGCTTTCACGGGGCACTACTTCTTCGTACCAGAGGTTTTTACTCTCCCCGTTTTCTAGTTGGTTACGGGCTATTACAGGCAAATGCTTTATTTCTTGGTTAAAACTGGAAAGTGTTTCTGTGTTCCATTCCCCAAGGTCTACCTTCTTTATACCTAGTGCCACACCTTTTGCTTCAATATCGTCTATAATACTTTGTGTAGTAATAAGTTGATAGGGGTTGTCCCCATCCATCTTTCTTATAGGATATGCCAGTAAGTCGGCAGGAAAAAAACGGTAAGCCCCTGCTTTTGCATCACTATTATTTCGGGTAGGGTCTGCGCCAAAAATATACTCCACCATCTTTCCATTGCCTGAAAAATGCTGCCTTAGAGCACCTTTTAGACTAGAGGCATTGATAATGGGAAAATGGGTAATGGGGTCGCGCTGCACCAAGTTGTCTACCACGCCAAAATTGGCATCGCCACTGCCTACGTGTAGGTTGGTTTTGCAAGTTATTTTATAAGCTTCAGTTGTATATTTCATGCTATTTTGATGTTACTTTTTGTGAATCAGTTTAATTTTGTTGTAGCCTACTTTTTCAAAAAGTGGGTTTTCAAAAGCTTGTTTCAGCTCTACTCCTTCTCCAAAAAATACCGAGCCTTTTTTGTAGAGGTTAAATTTTTGGCTTTTGGTAATGGCTTTAGGGTTTTTCTCGGAAAGCTGTGCGTAGTGTACTGTGCGTTGAACGTGGGTGTGCAAGCAGCGGAAATCAACGCTTTCCACAATAGCAAAATCCCATTTTTTGTCTATGTCTGCGGCTATATAAGCATCGCTTAGCAATACCGCTTTATCGTATTTTTTTTCTGCTTTATAATTAGGAACAAACTCATCATAATCTTTTTCAACTTCTTTCACTTCCATGTTAAAAGCAGATTTTTCTCCCCCGAAAATCACCATGTCTCTAGACTCAAATTCTGGTTTTATTTTCTCTCCACTAGAATACTCGATTTCATTACTCAATTCCACAACAAAGGCAAAGGCATATCCTTTTTGCAGCTTGTAAAAAGTTTGTACGTAGAAAGCATTGTCTTCTGTATTGCCTTGGTAGTTTTTTTTAATGCCTACTTGTTCTTGGGCTATAAAAATACCATTGCTTTTCTTTTGTTGCTCGTCTTGGGCTTTATCTTCATCAAAATCGTAGAAGCGTATAGTTTGTAAATCTTGGCTAAGTAGTAAATCAGGTAAACCTTCTTTGGCATTATAGCCTGCCAAGTAGGCATTGTCATCGTACTTCTGTTCATAATGCCTATGCACAAAACGCTTAGACTGTTCATCCCACTGGTATTGTTTGTTGGCAGGAAAGAGATAATCCTCTTTGTCAGACGCAATATACACTGGGGAAATAGATTGGATTGCTCCAAATTTAAAAGTATTACCTACCTTAAAACTCTCTTCTCCAATGAGTTGAGCCGCACTTTCCTTATTATTAATTTTATTGTCAGTCAGCAGCTTATTTTGTATCAATAACTGATGCCTAATTAAACCCAAAATACCTGTTTGCTGTGGCCAGTAATTAGATTTTACTAAATAGTTTGCCCCAGTACCGTCTTTGCCCCCAAAGGTACTTTCCCCACCAAAAAAGAAGGTGCTATGTGGGGTGAGTTTTACTAAATATTTAGTTTTCGCCATCTCTTTCTACATTATTGGTAATAAAATCTAAGAAGCGCAGTGAGGCATAGATTTTTTGTAAGTTATCTTTATTTTTTTGTGCTAAAAGTTCCACGGCTTTTTTAAGTTTTTCAGGCTTTATTTCACATAACATTTCTTTATATCTTTCATCTTCACATTTTTCTGATGGCTTTTGTTCTTCTAACAAAGCGAGGTTTTTTACAGCTACATCGTGCAATGTTGCATAAACTTGGTCGCTTTCTTTTGCATTGAGCGATACAGGGTTTTCTTCATATACTGCCTTTACCAACTTTTTTACCGCTTGCATAAATTGGTTTAGGTTTTTTCGCCCAAAATCGTCTTTGCCTTTACCGAGGTGTAAAGACTCGTTAAAATTATTGGCAAAAAAATGATCGAACATATCTGATTGAGCATTTGCCTTGCCCATGGCATAGAATACTGCCTCATGGCTGCCAAACACATGTGCTATAGAACTTAACATACCCTTTCTGGATGGTGTGCTTTCAGTGAGTTCACGAAAAGCCAAAAATGCCCCTTTATTCTCTTTTTTGAATATGGATCCAAATAGTTGACCACTATGCTTGCGTACCTCAAAAGCTATTTGATTTTTACTGCCAGATTTAGCTTTTGTAAATAACAACTCTCTGGCATTCTCTAAGGCCTCATTTAGTGGGTATTTGTAATAGGAAATAGAAATACCATAAGACATGGAGGGAGTGGTATCTAGCCCTGCTATAATTTGCTTTAAGGTAAGGTCATCCTTTCCCTTTATACCTTCATTATCTATGATGTATTTTTTGAAAAGGGCATCTATTTCATTAATAAGGTTGAACAAGGTAGCCTTTGTTTTTAATGTGCCATCTTCTATCTCATTTTTAGCAACTGGTGCAAAAAAAAGTAAATCATCTCCACCTGCATAAATAGGGAAACCATTGTAGTTTTCGGATTTTATCTTATCTACAGCTGCTTTGGTAAACTCAAAAAGCTGTGCAGAAAAATTTTTGAATAATTGCTCACCTCCCTCCTTATACAATGCCTTAATGAGTTTACCCATGTTGTCGCCATCGGCCTGTACTATGGCAATATACTTATGGTAATTACGATATTTTTCTTTGAACTCGGCTTTTATTTTCTTGTAGAATTCTTGTTGAGAAAGGCCATCGTCCTTGTTGGTAGCATCGTCTACTTCGCTAGATTCTGTCTGTTGGTTGGCTTTCTCTTTTTTGGGCTTTAAGGTTTTCTTGATGATTTCGATATACGCATCCTCATTAGCATGTTCAAACTCACGGGTAGCAATCTCTGCTGTACTTGGGAAACCTGATAAATTCTTAAATTCTTTTTTAATCAAGAAGTTATAATATACTTTTTCCAAGAAATCCGTAAGATAATTGTGAGCCTCAATGGACACTACAGAAGCAGCCAGTTCTTGTGAAGATAGCAGTTTGCTTATTTCTATAATGGGGTTTACCTCATCTGGCAGTTCTACTTGTATGGTATGTATCTGAAAGTAGTTATCTATAAAGTCTTTGAGTACATCGAGTTGTTCAGCTTTGTATTCCTCTTGCTGCATCTTGGTTGGGCTGCCTAAGTCTACGGCTATCTTTTTCCTTAACTTTTTCCTAATTTTCTTGATCGGAATAGCAGTATCATAATGCCCTTTTAAGATGCATACATCTGGGTATAGCCCTACTTGTAAGTATTTAGTCAATTTTTTAATTTCTGTATCTACGTTACTATCGTCATTTTTTTCTGGGCGCTTGGACTCACCATGATATGGCATGAGCATATCTTCTTGAGGCAGGTTATCCAGTAGCTGTTTCATCATCCAAGAAAACAGATAACTTGCTGCCCAAATGGCCTTAGTACTTTTGGCTTTGGAGAGGGTTTTAACAATAGGGCCTATGGTGATAGCAGTGTAGTTCATCTAATTTCCTTTTTGGAATTGACTATATATATAATTTAGCACAAAATACTCTTTGGCATGGGCTTTATTTGTAAATGTTGATCGCTTATCAACACTTGGCAATTCTTCTTTTACATATATAAAAAAATCATCCCAGTTAAAGTCTTCTTCTTTTGGCGTAGTTAGTTCCAAACTTCCAGTGTCATTTTGTTTTACAACAAATACTTGATTAAAAAAGTCAGTATCTATAGGATTACCTTTTACTAAAATCAAAAACTTGTTATTAGCAGATTTAATGACTTTGAAGAATAATGGAGACTTGAATCTTTCAATGTCTCCATTAATATGTTCTTTAGTTATTTTTGACTCATAAGGGTTTTGCCACTGTTCTTCACTACTTAAGCCAAATAAGTCTTTTATTAAATAATAGTCTTCATCTTCTTTTTGCTTAGTAAAGCTTAGGATATCTGTATCATGTTTACTTTCGTTATGGAAATCAATGTACTCTTTTGTTTCATCTACAAAATAGTTTGACTTAATTGTTTTCTTATCCCATTGCTCCTTCATTTTATTCATCGCGAAATAAAAAATAGCAGGCTTAATGTAAAATACTGGACCATATTTATTGTAACGATTAATGCCACTTCGTAAGCTTTTGTAAAAAAGCTCAATGCTACCAAGAATCCTCATATGAACATCTGATAGAGCTAAGCTAGTCCTATTTATCAAAACAAAATCATTCTTATTAAAATTGCCATCTATAGTAAAGTAGAGATGAAATTCTTTTTCAAAATCTTTAATATTTTTACCTTCTAAAAAAAATGACCCAAATCCTTTACTTTGCCGAGTCCCAAAATTAGTAAAAGCAAAAAAATGTGCTATTTCCCGCTCGATTACCTCTAATAAGTCTTGGTGAAAGGTACAAATAGTTAATAAGATTTCTTTATCTGTGTATGAGCTATATTTTTCATTCCCGACATAATCATCTCCCATATTACCAAAATAGGAAGGTATCTTTTTCTTTTTAAATATTTTTTTATTAGATATATTCATACCTACAATCTTCACCTTATAATCTAATGCCTTTTCTTTCCCTCTTACCAACCATCTAGAATAATCAATATCATCACCATCTTTTTTAAAGATATTAATCAGGTACTTGTCCAGCTTGGGTTTTAGCTCTGTAGCCCTTAGGGTAGCCCCCTCTTGGTTGTGAAAATGTATGAGGGGCGTATGCTGTTTAAGCTTGAATGTGGTTTTATAACTCATAATATCATATATAAAAAAGGAAGTAACAACTTATAAACAAGAAGATAAAGTAAACGAGGACCCTAAATAATACTCTACTATAAATAGTTCTGTCAACGTTTTTTTCATGTCTAATCAAAAGAATGACTTTCTCCCAAGAAATGATTATGTCTAATATGAAGAATATCACAAGACTTGACAGGGTTAATAAACCAAACCGCTTCCAAAAATTGGAATCTAAGGACCACTCATAGCTTAAGCCAACAAACTCTGTTTGAAAAAAATTACTTCCTATAATGCTTGCCATTAATGAAAGAGGAAAAAAGACAGCACCAATATAAGTGATTTTATCAATCTTCCTTTTTTGTTTCCTTTCCTTTTCCTCTATCAAAAATTTCTTATTCTTCTCTTTTTCTTCACTTTTCTTTTCGGCTATTACTTGTAATCTCCTATCTTCTTCTCTCTCTTCAAGTCTTCTCTTTTCAGCTTCTTCTTGTTGCTTTCTCTCTTCTTCTTTATCCTCAAGCCTTTTCTTTTCTGCTAATTGATTGGCATAACTATTCAGCTCTCCAATCTCTTGCCCCAACATTTTTACCTCAGTGGGTAATCTAAAATGCTGTTGCAGCATATCATAAAGTTCTATGCCCTGCTCTTGAGCTGTTACTTCTCTAAAGTGTATTTTATTAATAAAAAGCACATAATGTTTATGTACTTCTTTAATTTTTTGGGCCACCTTCTCGTAGTCCTCTTCACCACCCTGTGTTAAATCTGAGACATGTGTAATTTCATCAGAATAATTTAATACGGTAGCCCTTTGCACAAGAGCAAGTTCCACCATTTTATAATACATGGTTTGTACATGTCGAACTAGAAATGCATTGTCTTCAATTAAATTAGAAGTGAGTGCCACAAATGAATAGCGGCAAATACCGTAAAGAGTGCCATATGGTTCGACCCAACGAGAATAGGTATGCTCTTTAATTTGCGATACCAATAAGTTTCTATCACTACAACTCGGCCACTTAACGTCTACAAAAATATATTTATACCACCAGTCGTCTTCGGCAAAGCCATACTCCTTACTAAAAAAATCAAAAGTCCCATATTTACGAGCTATTGCATCATTGCCAAACCAAGAAATAACAAACATGCGATCATCCAATACAGGTCGTAGGTATATTTCATACTTCAACCTTTTTTTATCATTGTTTTCATGCTCACAAAGAAAATTGTCAGGGAAAAGTCCAGATATAAACTTTGGGATTAAAAAAGGTCCATTGGCAACGTTTTTAAGGTCACTATAAGACCCATAACTTTCTTTAAAGAGATATTTTTCTTTGTTCTTAATAGCAATGCTATTGGGTATTTCCTCTCCTTTAGATTTTTCTAATCCTTCAGGCTCTAATATTTCGTCTTTTAAACCATCTATTACAGACTGTTTCCCAAGTACATAAAAGGGAGGGTATAACCGCCTTCCATATTGGTTTATCTTTAAGATATCTTCTGGTGAACTATAGACAAAATTTCTTAAATGAAACACCAACATACCCACACCTGTTCGATACATATTTAGATGTATGCTATCTATAGTTAGGTTAAAAGTTTCAGTTTCAGATAAAGAAATTTCATATTGCCAATCTAGTTCAAGAAGACTATTAACTCCATTATGCAAATACTCAAAATGCTTTACTAAAGACCTATGCTCGTAAGCATCTTCTGTTTGCAGGTCTTCGCCTAAGTCGTACAAAATCTCTCGAACATGGCCATAGAAGTAGTTATACTCATTATAATTTTCAGTAGAGCTATTCTGGTATTGCACATGTTTCCAATCGCTACCTTTAAGTTTTTCCTGGAACAATTCTAAGTTGTATCGCTCCTTCATAAAACTTTCCTTATTAGTTCCTTTCCAATGTTTCCATTTAAAAGGAAAAAGAAAAATATGGTAACTGTATAATTCTTTATCCCCTTCCATTAATAAAAGTAGTTATCTGGTCTTTTATATTTTCGATTTCTTCCCTTGAGAAAAGGCCAATTTTAAGCCCAAAAAAGCCACTTTCTCCTCCTCCATGGTAAGCTTCATTTTCCATATCCATTCCTTTCATTCTCAACCACTCTACCAATGCATCTTTGTGCTCTCCATAATAATTGAGTGTATCATTGGAATAGATCAGTAGCCTATCATTTGTTTTCCCAAGTAGTCTATCAGCAATGGTGCTAAACTTATTTGTATTTGAAAAGACAACGGTAACCTCTCCTTCAAGGGTTAAGTTATTGGCAATATCTCTTTCTGCGATTGATTCTATTTCAGTTGTTATACCTTGGGCTTTTCGATCAGCTAAGCGTACTTCTTGTACTTCCTGTTCTGTAGCTCCTATTTGAAGCATCGCTGGAATATATCCCCTATCATTAGCAGCTACTAATCTTTGCCAATGGGTTAGCTCGTGCCCCAATATGTCAGCGATTTGTTCAATAGATGAGGGCCTATCTTGGTATTCATTATGGTGGTCAATAAATTTGAAATTTACAGGTACATCTCCGGAGAGTTCTATGCCGTATATTTCGTAGCCATCTTCTAGATATTTTATTATTATCTTCCGATAATCTTCATTTTCAAGATAATCACTCCAATTTGCACCCCAATCTAAATTAGCATCTAAAAAATTACATTTATCCTTATTTTCAGTCAAAACTTTCCTTATCTCTAGCATCTCTAAATCTGCACCGCCTAAAAGAAAAAGAAACTTATTTTGCATTGATAGTTGAAAAAATATGAAAATTTCATGATTGGATTAAATATATCAAAATTAGGTAAAAACAAAAAGTATATATACATTTATTCATGTTGAGTTGGGTCCTATTTTAAATAAACCTATTAGAATAATTTTTTAATATCAAATTGGGCAATGGGTATAAGCTTTTTTTAAATTATAACAACTTTCGATTGCTACATTTTCAAAATCTACCACATTTTCGGGCATTCTTAAATTCCAAGAAACTTCCATAAAATTTGGTTTGACATCAATCTTAAAGGATATACTGATAGAAAAGAAATAGATAGAATTATCTTTGCCCAGAATAAGCTACGTTCAGAGTGTTGCCATTTGAAAAATCCTAAGACTACGAATCAATCCAACAAAACAATGCCCACTACAGCCTATTGTTTTTATGAACTATTAAGTTTGAATTGTTGTAGAGTTTCAAAAAACTAGATAGTGCAAAAAAACCAGCCAATGCAGGTGTATATCCTATCCAAACCAGGTTGGTTCCAAAAGTTATAAATCCAATATCCATTCAAGAACGGATAGAAAGTTAAAAACCTCCTATATCTCAGTGTTTTGAATGCTTGTAGACATAACAAAGGCTATCACCAGTATAGAGACAGAAAGCTTTCAGAAGGGAAGCATTATTATCCCGTGATGAAAAACGTCTCCAAAGTTGTGCCAGCTAAATTGATACAAACAATTTATGCTCTATTTTAGAAGGAACAGAAACTTGATTTTTCTTTTGTCTAACTAAAAGAATAATGAAGGTTTAAATTCCTCGAAAATAAATTTTAATTTTCACTATTCTAAGTTGCTTTAACCAGAATAAAATAATAGTACAGTATGAAATTATCTGAGAGCAAAATGACACATTTAAAGTAACTGCTCAGAGGAAGTTGGCATGTAACCAATTAGAGTTTTTGACAATTAAGCCTATTGGTCTTCATTGGCGAATAAATAAAAAACTACTATTTGGTTCATTAGTGCCAAATTCTCCATAAACAGGGGTTGGAAAGGTACTCTCAACAGTGCTTATAAGTTCTGCAAAAGTTAAATATCCATCATCATTAAAATCTCTTAAAGCCTTTAAAATATTTTTAGTTAATGGAGAATGATCGGTACCATCGGGAGTTCTTTCTTTGCCTCCAGATGTTAAATAAAGTCTGGACTTTTTCAATAATATGGTTTTAATATGTTTTTCAACATCAGAAAGTTCACCTGGCCTACCTTTCATTGCAATTTTTTCATCAAAAGTACCACTATAACATGCATCTATGATAACAAAAATATGTTGGCATGGGATATTATCTATATATCTTTTTAATCTATTTAAACTTAGATATGTTTCTTGAAATCTATCTTTTAAAACCCCATCCAAAGGAATAAGAAATCCTTCTTTACTTTTTTCATTAAAAAAACCATGTCCAGAAAAGTACAATAATAATTGGTCATTATCTTCAAATTGTTGATCAATCAAATCATCCAATACTGATAGTATTTCATCTTTACTCTTATTGATTTTAATATCTGTGGAAAATCCATATGTATCATTTAATTCATCAGCAATTGCATTCGCATCATTAATCGGATTTTTTAATTTTGACCAATATATGTAATCCTTTATAGGAAAAAAAATGGCAGTATCATTTCCTTCCCTAGTAAGCTTTTTATTATTTTCGGTTGCTACTTTTTTATTAGATTTCACATATATTTCTTCATTAGATTTCACATATATTTCATGAATAATTTCAGGATTTCTATAGATTGGTACTATTGTTTGATTTGTTCGTAAACCTGTAACAGGTGAGATTATATTAAAATTTTCCGAGAGAATTTGTAAAGTTAATTTAACTACATCTTCTGGAACATTAATTTTGAAAGAACCATCATTACGAGTTATATTAACTCCAGAATGTCCTATAATTATAAATTCAAGACCAGCCACTCCCCTTCCTGATTTTTGTTCTATTATTTGTCCTATAAATTCTCTAGTTGGTTGAGAATGTAAAATTGATACCTTTAATAAAAAAAGCAGAACAATTGACAGTGCAATATAAATTTTTTTCATCATCATATATTGATTAAACTATAATCTATCAAATTTTAGGCTTAGTTATATCACAATATAATCTTTTCTACTTTATTCTTAACTTTCTGTTAAGCTATGTATGACAAACACCCAAATATAAACTCACTTTATATTATAAACATCAACTATTGGTACCATAGATTTATTAAAATATTTTTAAGAGTCGGTAACTCCTACAGGTTTCTCTGCCTTTGTCCCCAAAGAATTGTACATGCAAGTTTCCCCGCATACAGCCAAGACACGTCCTCTCAAGCAAATGAAACAACAAACCGGTTTTACATGTTGAGACAGTTTCGATAACTTTTGTTGATTGTATAACTACTTATGAAAAGTTGGGTGTAGTAACAGTAGGTTATCCATATTAACTAAACCATTAAAGTATTTAGCCACTACATGATGTGTATGCCATCCTGTACCCTTTGTTATTTTGTCTGGTATATTTACCACCATATTCACAGAACTTTAATTTAATAGAGCTTCTATGGCGCCACATGAGACAGAAGGTATAAAGTTGGGAATATTTCAGCAGGTATGAAGAGTTCCGACATTGTATCCATAACATCATATCGAATCTAGAGCCGCATAGAAAGGACCTGGAATCACTAATGACCCTGAACTTTAGGACTGTCGGAGGATACTCTTATTATTCCCAAACCGATTAATCGTTAGTATAGCATTGATTAATTTGGAGATACTTATCACTACTATTCTGAAAAGATAGGGATCTTCTTGTATCTTATCCAATACAAAATCTATGAAATTATCCTTTAGGATTTTCAGATTGATACCTTCATTAAGGTGATATTTATAAATGTTACATAAATCAATTTTTAAAAAGGTTTTTAAACATTGATTACTTTTCTAATACACTAATCAATTACTATTATTTTTGCAGTATTGCCTTCAGTTTGTATAACTTCAAAGTTTATACTAATATAATTATTAGTTTTTTCGTGTTTTTCTAAATGTTCAAAATTATCATCATCATTATTTATTGCAGACTTATGTCCAATAGTAACTTCTAAACTATTATTACTTTCAGAACGTTCTTTGACAAAATCAGGAGAATCAATCAATATTTCTAACTTGTAACTTCCTTGTTTTGGAATAGTTAAATCAATACTTTCATCTATTACGTCACCAGCTATAATGGATTCCTGAGATTTTTCATTTATAGTAATAACTTCAAACTCATTTGTATCTTTATTTTTTTTTGAAAACTTCCATAAGTACTTAGTTTCAACTGCTTCCATTGTACAATCTCTATTACTATCTTCGATTTCGTTTAAGATTTCTAAAGTAAATGAAGTTTCAGAGCCGAATACTAATACTGAGGGTAAAATAAAGCGTTTAACAATTAAATCAGGTAATACCATACCATCACATGTATATGTACCACATGAAGATAATTTAATTTGAAAGATAAAAGTTAAAAATATTAAAATAAAACGGTATAAGTTCATAAACTTAACTTTATTGAGCTTCAAACTTAAATTTTAAAAACTAATCATATTCATTTTAGAGATACTTAAAACCAAAAAAATACTTCAGGAAGTATAAGTTTCTTAAGAACAAATAAGATTTTATCCAACATAATATGATGAATGATTTACTTGAACTTTCAAAGAATAAATATCTACTTTCTTACCTAATTATTTTTCTACGGATATTAATCAACCATTATTATTTTTGCATTATTTCCTTCAATCCTGACAACTTCAAAGTTTATACTAATGTAATTGTTAGTATTTTCATATTCTTCTAAATCTCTGAACTTATTTGTCTCATCTTTTATAGCAAATTTCAATTCAATATTTTTATCTTCATCATTATTTGCTTCAGAGCGTTCTTCAACGATATCTGGAGAATCTGTTAATGCTTCTAACTTATACGTTCCAGGTTCTAAAATTGTAAAATCTATTCTTTCCCCAATAACATTACCAGCAGAAATTAAATCCTGAAATTCTTCATCAGTATCAAACTCCTCAAATTCATTAGTATCTTTATCTCTCTTAAAAAGTTGCCATAAGAACTTTGTTGCTCCAGCTTCTTTTGTGCCACAATCTTCATTACCTGCATCCCTCTCATTTGCAACTTCTAAAATAAAGGTTGTAACTGAACCAAAAGTTATAATAGGGGGAGCTGTTAAAGCTTTTGCCACAAGATCTGCAAGTGCTATTAAATCACATTCGTCACAAGAAGACAATTTTATTGGTGAGATAAAAATTAATATTGCTAGGATTAGGCGATTAAAATTCATATTAAGATTTTATTGTGAAAGTAGTTGAAGTTTATAAGGTTTATCACTTTCAGAAGAGTTATAGTAATGATTTATAAGAAAATAATATTCATGATTAGCCTCTAATTCTAGATTTGACATCTCTACTGAAGACTCTCCTTGAATATACACGTTCTTCTTGTAAGTACCACCAGGAGTATCGTAAAAATATAAATATGTATAAGGAATTCCAGTTCTATTGCTAAAAGGATATCTTGGTGTACCAATTAATAAAGCCTTGTATGTTCCACTCACTTTTGGAATGAATTTAAACCAATCACTATCTTTAACTCCTAATCTGTTTGGATAAGCTAGCATTCCTTCATATTGAGTCTCTAACTGTATTTCAAATGCAGAAGATGGACTATCGTTTGGCTCATAAATATCTTGCTCATCTATTTCTATAGAGATTTCATAAGGTTGTTCACTTTGGCAGCTGCATTCTCCTTTATAATTAATTCCAATATAGTGCTCTCCAGGGGCTAATGGCCCTAATATAACCTCCCCTGTTTCTCCTCTATCGACATAAAAGTTTTCTAATTCTGTTTCATCGTTAGCATCATTAAATATAGTAACCTCAATTGACTCAGAGATTGGTTGGATTTCTTCTGGAGCTCTAAACCTGATTTTTGCTATACCATATTTATCATTAGTAAATTTAATCATATCATAGTCTTCATAATTTGAGCTACCATCATTTGAAGCTAAAATTCTAGCACTATAAGGTGTGCCATCTGATAGAATTTCAGTTGCAGTATTAAATGTATTATTTAATTCGTCTGTATCGGAACAATCAAAAACCAGTTTAAAATTAAATTCTGCACTCACTTCTTCCCTATTTCTCGGATCCAATTCAATGTAATGATTTCCAGGAGCCAATGGACCAACAAATATCTGAGCATTTTCACCAGTATCAATATAGCTTGACCGCTTAACTAGACTACTAGAATTATCATTTTCATATACAGCAATTCTATATTCAACAGCAGCATCAACTACATCTATTCGAATTAAACAAGTAGTACTAAATGAGAATTTATAGAATTTACTACCTCCATTTATGAAAACACCACTCTGAGTAACTAAATCAACAACAAATTCAGCACTTTCAAAAGTACTATTTTCATTGATAGGCTCATCTTTAGAATCAGAATTATCCTCTGAAAGAAGCTCACATGATTCAAAAAACAATAAGAAACAAATGAAAAATAATAAGAAACAAAAATGTAAAACTAATCTTATATTCATATCTCAAATTTAACAATATCTTACTATAAATCTACTTGAAAAACTCAATTTATCCTAACCATTCTAAAACCAATGCTATTGCTACATTGATTAGGACTAGCCTTAAATCTTTTTGAAACTCTTTGTGTGCCCGGGGCACTATTCCAAGAGCTGCCTCTCAAAGATTTTTCATTTCCTTTATTTGGTCCTTTAGGGTTTTTAGGATTTTGACTATTTATACTTCTACCATAATAACTAGCATTATACCAGTCCCAACACCATTCCCAAACATTTCCAGTCATATTATTAATTCTAAATTCACCTTGGGCAAAAGTGCTTACAGGCGATGTGGTGCTATAACCATCATTATAATTTTTCCAATAATTTATTATATCATCCTCTGAAAGATTATTTCTTTCTTCATCTGCAATATTTGCAAAAGGTTTATATTCATTACCCCAAGCAAACTGAATATCTTTACCTCCACCTTTTGCAGCGTACTCCCATTCAGCTTCAGTAGGCAGCCTAAACCCATTTACCTCCCAATCTGCAACAACACCATTTTGATTAATCTTATAAACTGGGTTTAAACCATTTTTTTTACTATACCAATTACAGTAGTAGATTGCTCCATACCAAGATACTAGTACTATGGGATGTCTTTCAAAACCTTTAGCGACTTCAAACTTTCCAGAATTGTTTGAGATCCGTTCAATCGAGACTTTACAATTTGTACACTGTAAATCAAAAATCACATGTCCTTTATATTTCAACTTTCCTTCGGAACTAACATCTAATTTATCAGATATATCATTTAAAAATGTAACAAAGTCTACATTTGAAACTTCAAGTTTTGAAATTACAAAATCGCCAACAAAAACATCATGAACCGGTCTCTCATCTTTTCTTTGTGGATTCTTCTCCTTTCCAAATAAATCGCCCATTTTATATTCTCCACCTTTTATAAGAATCATATTTTCTTCTATTTGTGTAGTATCAAGAGGAATCGGAATATTACTATTAATAAAAAGAAAATCACCTGTTTCATGACTTCCAAATTTACCTACTCTAGGTTTTGGAAATTTAGTCTCTAAAAAATTAGCGTACAGATAGCTAAAGGTGATAATCCCATATTTGTTACCTCCATTATTCAAACCTTCTACAAAACCTTTTGCAAACTCAGATGGATCTGGTGTTTTCTCTATTCCACCTGATGTATACACCAAACGAGTTTTTCTAACAAGGTTTTCATCATTGTAATAGGCTTCCTTAATAAATCGTTGTCTCTGTTTTATAAAACTTTCACCTACACGCTTACGAAAGTTGCTTTTTGTCCCAAAGTAATTCTTCAAAAAACTTCCACTGTAACAAGCATCTATAACTACAAGTATATGGTCGAATTTCAGATTATCAATTTTCCTATCTAATGTTAAATAACTTATCGAGGATTGACCGTGAGGATCATTTAGCTCCCCATCTTGTGGCACAAAATATCCAATATCATTTATATCATGTGAACCATGGCCACTAAAAAAAATCATTAACTGACTGTTTTCACTAACTCTTTTATTCCTATATTCATTTATCTTATCAAGAATTTCATTTTGAGTAGGGTTCTTGACCACTTCTGTTTCAAATCCATAATCATTTTTCAAAATATCAGCAATATCCATAGCATTGGATACTGGACCCGCCAGAGGAGTCCATTCATCATAACCGGAAACGGCAAAAAAGAGGGCAAAATCTTTACCTTGCCGGTCGTAGGGTTGGGCGTAACTTACTAGCTTACACAACAGAAATAATAGAAGTAAGGATATGTATTTCCCATTAACCATGCCTTAAAAATAGTATAATCGCTCTTGTTTTAAAAATGTTGATGTTTAATTATCGACTTCTTCTTTTTTGAATAATGAAGAAATAATTGAACCGATATATACCCCAAAGCCTGTTTCAATTGTGGCTACATAAGTTTGCATACCTTCAAAACTAAAGCTACCCCTCACTTTTGCCCAAATTACAGCGATAATGGCTATACCATACAATGTAGTGAGAAATAGGTACAATCGGGCATCAAACTTTTTGATAGCACTATGTGCCTCATAATCACCTATATGGTGGCGACCGATCCTGTCTTTGAACATAGCTGAAGTATAGATAGCGAAGAGCGGTAAAACCAATGTAATAGCCGCAGTGGTTTGCTTAGGGCTAAAACCACCCGTTGCCGAGTGGTACAGAATAAAAGCAATGACCAGTAACTTAAAGCCCAACATAATTAGGAACAATCGATTTTTGAGTATGCTCTTTTCCATAGGTTATCGGTTGATTGTTTGATAGATTTCTTTATGGAACTTGCGCAAATACGCTTCTACCTGCATTTGGAATTCTGGCTCCATGTTTTGATAGGCACTATCTTTAGGTTTGCTACCTGCACCAGTAGCAAATGATGCTGTTAAACTTGTATTTAAAGCAAAACCTTCATTCTTGGGTAGATAACGGATTTTAAACTTTAGCCATTCCCTAGGCCTATCGTCACAAGAATTATCAAAAAGAGCATTCCAAATATAACAGAGCCAGCTTTCCTCAGCATCTGAAAAAACCTGTTTACGTAAGTGTTTTACCTCGAACTCCAGAAAATCATCATTGGGTAGACTCAATATTTCAAAATTGTCTTTATCAATTGTTTTGTATTTGGTGGAAGCATAATGCTCAATAAACTTGAGTACTGTCTTACTTTCCAATTTAAAGGGTATTTTAACATTCCCTATGAATTTATTCCCTTCCTCTTCAATTTTAAAGTCCTCTGATATCCCTATCTGTGGATTTTCCAAATCATCTAGCCTAATCGATAAATCGGCATCTGCCCTACAGGTGGTTTTTGTTACTTTCACTTCTTTATCTATAAACTGCATGCCTACAAAAAGACAAGGTGTTTTCATAACATCATAGTCATCATAAATCTGCACATTCGCTTTGGCAGGGTCTACTTGCATGGTATGCACCATTCTAAAAAACAATGCCTCTTCTAACGTATGGTTGGCTTTAGCTTCATAACGCTCTTTTAGCAGGCACCAAGCCACTGAAGCAGAGTCTGAATCTATGTAGGTAAATTGCAGATAGACCGAAAGTTCGTCCGATTCTACGGCAATTTCTCTTGTAGTCAATACTTGTCCTAATCCTGAACTTTGCAGCCAAGTATTGTATTTTGGTAGTTTACTTTCGAAGTCTTCTTGGTGGATATCGAGTGAATCAGTTATTTGTGCTTGGCTACTTGTATAGATTAGTAAGCAGATTAGTAAAGAAAGTATGTATTTGCCTATCATTCGTTGAGTTCCAGTTTTGATGAAAGATAAGGAAAACTTTTAAATTTGGGAAATGAAAGAATATGATTCGATAGGCATTCATTACATATGACATTTCATGTTCTGCGGTTATGCTGAACGCATCATAAACAAATCATAGTTTGGACTTTGATTAAAGTAAAACTGAAACTATATGCATACTACCTGCCTATAGCCAACGGATAACCCTACACATTATTCGAAGTCAAGAGACTTTTGCCTAATAGATATTTACACAAATATTCTAAACTTACACAATTGGATAATGATATCAAATTCAAGGTTCTCGGACTATACGAAAACCAAGTTGAGAGTCCCAGTTATTATGAAGAAAGAAATTACGATCTGTAACACGGCAATAGTAATCTTGGAAGTACCAAGATCCCCCACGATAAACGCCATGCACACCATTGAACGGTCCTTGAGGGTCGCTTTTAGGACTGTTAGCATAATAATCTAATCCATACCAGTCTTGGCACCATTCTGATACATTGCCACTCATATCATATATGCCCAACTCATTAGGTGCTTTTTGACCTACAGGGTGGGTCTTATTATCAGAATTATTACCATTCCAGCCCAAATTAATCATGGTATTACCCCCAGCATATTTATAACCTCGACTCTTATTTCCACCTCTTGCTGCAAATTCCCATTCCGCTTCTGTTGGTAAGCGGTAAATTTGACCAGTCAGTTTGTTAAGCTTATGTAAAAATTCTTGTATATCATTCCAACTTACTCCCTCAACAGGGCAATCATTACAGCCCTTAAATCTTAATTTGAGTGGGTCGCTATCCATGACTTTACGCCATTGGGCTTGGGTTACTTCATACTTGCCTATTTCAAAATCCCCAATCTTAATTTCGTGTATGGGTTTTTCATCGTTCCCATAACCAGTATTTCCCATATTAAAAGTACCACCTTTCACATAGACCATTTCTAACAAAGGGAGGTCGATTACAACGTCGCCACTTTTTTGAGTACTGACAGGCATCTTTCCTATAGTATTTCTCTTATTCTTTTCTATACAATCGTCCGTAGCAATAATCTGTTGTAAGGCTTTCTCATCATTCACCTTATAATAAAGCGCCTTTTCAAAATGCTTTTTTGCTTTTTGGCAGTCACTTATGCTTAGCAATTGTTTCCCTTGTGCCATATTTCTCAAATAATAACACTCACTCACCCAGCTTTCACACTCACTTTGTTGTTCTTTATTACTATACCTTATGGCTTTATGGTAGTTGGTTATCGCTTCATCATAAGCACCATTTTTCCTTAGATTATCGGCCTGTTGTTTACTCACATTGTACAGCTGTGCCTGTAAGTTTGGATTAGGCTTTTCCCTCTTTTTCAAAAAAAGAAAGTCTCCACTATTGTGGCTAGCAAACTTTCCCTTTTGTGGTTTGGGTGTGCGATATTGTAAATAATTACTCCATAAATCATCAAAATTGAGAATTCCGAAATTCTTGCCTCCGTTTTTCAAAGCTTCTAAAAAGCTTTTGGCAAATTCCGATGGGTCAGGAGTACGCTGATTGCCTCCTGAAGTGAGTACTAAACGTGTTTTTGTTTCAAGCCCTTCATTGATAAAACGTGTTTTTGCCATTTCATCTGTTTCCCCAGGTCTTTTCCCAAACTCATTTCGATTACGGTTAAAAGGTGAAATTAATATGCCACTATAACATGCGTCCATAGCAAATAAAATATTAGAAACTGGCAGGGCATCTACTATCTCGCGTAACCGACTGTAGGGTATATAGCTACTCCCAAAATGGTCATTGCCTGACCTTTTCCCTGTTTTTGGCACAAAAAAACCTGTTCCGTATTGGTCACGGTAACCATGACCACCAAAAAATATTAAAAGTTGGCTATCTGAAGAATAGGACCTTTGGCGATACTCATCCAATTTAGCATAGATTTGTTGCAATGAAGGATCAGGAACTACTTCCGTTTCAAACCCATAATCACTTCTCAAAATACCTGCTATAGTTTCTGCATTTTTAACTGGTTCTGAAAGATTGCTCCACTCATCATAATCCGAGATGGCAAAGAACAGAGCAAAGTCTTTTCCAGAACGGTTGTAAGGTTGGGCAAAGGCTTGTTGACAAACCGAAGAGAGTAGAAGGCAAAATAGGATTGATATTGTGTTTTTTATCCCCATGCCTTAAAAATAAGGTAATTTCTGTTTTTAATATATGTACAAAAGCAGTTTTATTTCTATGAGGCTGAATTTTTCTTTTTTCTCTACTTACTATTTGAGAAGTGGGCAAAAACTCTAGCAACCTTCAAGGGCTGTTTTCAATATTTTTGATGTATAAAATTGAAGACCAATTTTAGACATTTTCGTATAGAACCTTAAAAACTGTATTGACAACAATATATAGCCTATTAGTTACGCCCACCCCTTGCTTACTATTTAATGATACTTAATTAGATTTAAATTAATTTCAAGTTAATTGATTAAGCTATTTACACTCAAATTTAAGATGTCAATTTTAGTAAAGCGAATGTTAAGCTTAGTAGCTTTGGAATTCCAACATAAAATCAAAACGTCAATACCTTGTTAAAGGTAAGTTCAATATACCCTCACTGGGGTATATAATATGGCTCTATTAATATTTATCTTTGCTCCTTTTTGGATTTTTGAATTGTAATTATCTAATAATTTATTATCAAAATATAGTTTTGCAGTCCTGGAAGGAGTATTTTAAAATACTAGGGCTACTTATCCGAAAGTCTTAACTTTGTTAATATACTGATTTTGAATATTTAGTACTTATAATATGTATTTAAAGTTCCTCATTAAATACTATTATCTCCAAAAAAGTATCTCCAAAGGATGTGGTATACATTTTACTTCAATATCTTACTATAAAATGGCTGAGGAAATATTTTCTATCATTGAATCAAACTAGTCAATAGGCGCAACTACTAACTTTAAATAGGTATCAGCAAGTTTATCAATATATTTGTTATTAAAATAGAGGGTTGATTAGCTTTATATTACTAAATTTAAAAATCAAACAAACTGAATCACAAACTTCACCTCTCCGAACTTGGTGAGTTCTTCGGATACTTTTTTTACTAATCCTAGCTTTTTGGCCATGTCCATACCTTTGTTGATAGTGGGTTTGATGCGTTTGTAGTTATTGGACTTTTTGTATTTATCCAATCGCATAATTTCTACCAAGCGGTTGTAACTGTATTCCACCTTATTTTCGGTAGTACAATGCCTGGCTTGATACAAGCATTTGATGAACAGCTCAACGCCTACATTGGGTCTACCTGTTGAAATACTTCTCAACTTTTTATTAATGTCTATCGGCAATGAAAAATAAGTAGCATTTTTACTGTTAGAAGGCAAATTTAAGAAAGAAGAATCTACACTTACTTTTATAGTTTTACTTCCATTTTCAAAAGATAAGAATGAATTTATTTCTAATAATCTGCGAATCTCAAATCCATACCCCATCCCCTTACTTGGATTGTACTTGCTAATCGGCACAATAAACTCTCTATGATGCAATTTTTGAAAAGAAGTTTTCACCTGATTTCTCTGAGATTGACCAGAGGACCTTATGCCCATAAACTTATACAGCATTCCTAATTCAATAGTAAAAGTCGCTCGATTAATATTCTCCGAATAGGCTAACTCATTTCTCGACTGTGCCAATTGTGCCAATATCAAAACAGCAGTGAGCAAGCGCACCTCATTACCTGTTAATTGCTTGGCAACTTTATCTCTCACATTGGTATCTATTTTTTCTTCAATCTCTTGTGGAAGTTCAATAGAATACTCATCTGAACCCTTTTCATTCAACTTCAATATCCTGCTAATTGAGGTGTTGATTTGCGAGGCGAGCTCTGCTTTCAATTTGTTATTGTTATCAAAAATAGAAAGCTGCTTTAGCTGTTGCCTTGTTTCAATCTTTAACAAGCGGTTAGGGTAATTGATGGTATTGGTTTCTTCTTCTTTCATAAACCAATAATATTCAATGCCTAAAAACAACACAAGTAAAAATTGGGGTTTTTTACTAGCTCTGGGGACATTATGACTTCAAACATGTACATTATGACTTATTTATTGTTTATTAATACTACTCAAAGGTACATTAAGACTAAAATCATGTATATTATGACTTATTTGGGTCTCATATGACTCGTTTTTTGTACATTATGACTTATTACTTGTTTAAGGTATATTACGACTTAAACCTTGATTCATAAGACTTTTCAGGGGTAACATAAGACTGAATAAAGGTACATTATGACTTAATTTCTGTACATTTCAACTAAAAGTCTATCTGTAAGATATTGATATACAAATGTTTATGAGCGAAAATTAACCTATATAATATATAAAAGATATAAAATCTTTTTAACAGCAAATAGAAGGGTAATTTGCTGTTTATCATTTCAAGCGTAACCAATCTTATTGAAATACAAATCCTTTTGGTAATTTATATATCCTTGCCAAGTAATTATAAAATGATATGATACTTTCCTTCTTAGGGGTAAAGAACACAGTCATTGCTTGACCGCCTACATCAGTTGAGGGTAAGTCCATAAACCTGAACTGATATGAATTCCAAATATCATAGGCTAGTGGGTGCTCATGCTTGGGTTTCTTGATTCTTGAAAGCCAATTACTTTTCAAATCGTTTTTGAATTTCATTTTCTTGTATTTGTTGTTATCATCTGAAAAAATGGTGAACTCTATTTCATCTCCGTTAAAAATAATAGTGAACCTAAATGGTAGCAACCCCATAGCCTGAAACATATGAATCGCATTTATGAACAACATGGCATTGTTTTCTGCATATTCAGACAAGTTGAAATGAAATTTACCTACTCCCTTTTCTTGGATTGTTGAAATCACATAACTTTTATTTTCAGCGGTAAGTTGACCTATATTCAGCAATAACAAATCAGCGGAATCCTCAGTATTGTGTCTATCAATAAATGTAAGTAAGCTTTTGGGATGGGTAAAAAGGTAGATGCTTTCAATGCCTTTTTGAGGTGGTATTGAATTCCACATTCCATTTTGATTTGGCTTTAGCAGTGCATAAGCATCAGCATCGAATTTTATGAAGTTGACTAATTTTTTTCCATTGTGTAATCCTAAGATAAATGCCTTTTGGTTTACATGGGCAAATATTTTATTGAATAAAGGCTTGTTGGTGATATTATAAAATTGCTTGATTAGCACGTGATTTTCATCAATCCTATAGGGGAGAAAATCTTGATTAATACTTTCTGAGGCAATGGAGTGTTTGATATTGTCTAATGTTATTTTAGGTGCTAAAGCAGTGATTGATTGTAACACTTCGGTTATGGCATCATGACCAATGGAAGGCATCAACAAACATAGTAATTCAAATGAATTCATCGTTTTTTGATTGATTCCAGTGGTTACGCTTAACTCAGTTTGCTCATTTAAAAACACTGAAATGGTAGGTAAACCTTGTTTACTGTATTGATTGAAATAGGCTGAAGTAAAGCTTTGCTTAAACTTAAAATATTCCAAGATTTGCTCAAAGGTCAATACCGATTTTAGATTCTCCGTTGTTGTCATTTCTGTGCTAATTGAGTTGGATTCAAATCTTTCCTAGTTGCCTCAAAAGGGGCTAATAACTCAGCAATATCTGATTGTATTTTTGTAAAATTCAATGCCACTTGCTTGTCGAGTATCTTTCTATCCAAGGACTCCTCTCCTGTCCTAGCTGTAAATGCAAAAGGTGGTATGTTCTGCCTCTCCATTTCAAACTTGGGCAATTGGCAGGAGAAAGCAGCTGGTTGACCTTGGGCGATTTTTCCAGTAAAATGACCTACAGATTGGTTAATGATATTTTCGGGTCTAATGATTCGCTCTTGCCTGGAATTATTACTTATTGTTTCCCCTGTATTATTTCTTGAAGTATTTCTGTCAAATACAGTTGCATTTCCAATTGTTTTACTCAATTTCTCTGCTTCATCGAAGTTGTTAGTGCCTCCAAGGAAATAATTGCTTAAAACGCCTTTAATCACTTTGGCATTTTTGGTGGTATAATCCCTGTCAAGCTGATTGTAATCTTGAATAGCAACAATGGTACTTACTCCTTTCTTCCTAGCCGTGGCGGGTAGACTATCTAGTTTGTTCACATAAATGGTAGGTAGCTCATCAATGACAATGGCGCTTTTTGGGTGTTTGCCTAATTGATTCATTTGGTTCATGCATACATTCAAAATCAAAGAAACTACAGGAGAAAGTGACGTTTTGATATGTGGTGCATTTCCAATACAAAGAATGACTGGGTTTTCAGGATGAGTAATATCCAAGTCCAGCTCATTTTTAGAACAGACCCAAAAAATCTCAGGGGTAAAAAGCTTTGAAATCGGTAGTTGTGTAGAAGAGACTGCTCCTGCAGATTGTGAACCCGCTTTCTCCTCAAAAGCAGTAATGATGGGCATCATCAGTTTTCTCACTTCATGGTCTTGCGAGAGAAATTTCAACACTACATCATAAGGGCTAAGTAGTAAGGTAACAATATGAGGTAGCGTATTGAATTGCGGATAATTTTTATTCATCATCCAAATGGCTGCTGTTAAAAAAGAGATTGCATTCTGCGCCCAAAAGTCGGTTTTATTGATCCAATCTTTTTCCAAATTCTTCATGATGGTATCTGCCAATTCTTGGGCTTCCAATCGTGTGCGTACATACTTTCTATCAAGCGGATTGCACCTACAAGTTTTAGCCATATCCACAAAATTGATAAACTTGAAAGTGCGTACTTTTCTAGGGCTTATAACATGGCGTAGAATCCCTTTACGTTTTCTGTTTTCTAGGCTTAATTGCTGTTGTAAAGCGGTGTAAGCAGTTCGACCTAGAATGGGTGCACCTCCTTCATTCGGATTTCCCTCAAAATCATAAATACAAAGAGCGTAGTCGTTTTCAATGGCTTGGGCAATGATGGGTTCTACTAGGGATTCACTTTTACCAAATCCGGCTGCTGCATCAATGAAAATCCCTTGCATGGGATTAAAAATGGAAAGCCAACCTTTATCTGTTTTAAAGCGAAATGAAATGCCTTTTTTGAATTTATGGGAGACATGGCCCAAATTCTTGATGGACTGATTGTCATCAGTGCCTAATAATGTTTTAAAAGCAAAGGTATTGGTTATCAAAGCAAAGAATAAGATAGTGGGGAAAATGTATAGGTCATAAAGTGTATTGTTGGTATATCCTTTTAATGTCAGTACTGACAAACAAACTGCCCCAGCTAATAATAGAATTTTTTCAAACATTGATTTTGGAGTAGTATGGAATACTGGAAAGGAAATAGCTCCCAATACGGAAATGCCCAGTAAAACAATCCTTGCAATGACGAATCTATCTTGGTAGAAATAGATTTTGGCTATTAGGGATTGGGCATAAGAATTTTCCACATAAAGCAAATCATTTATTATGAGGTATTCCACTGAACAGGCGATGACTGTTAGGCCAAGTACCAATACTAACATGAGCCATGATTCTCGATGGTCAATCATTATAAAGGTTTAAATTTCTCTACTTGATTCCCTGTTTTCTTCAGGGTTTGTGTTGTTAGTTCTCTCTTGTGTAGAATTGTTTTGGGAAGCTCTTTTAGATGCTTCTTTGGAAGCCCCTTTTAGTATGGCTAAGCCTGCTTTTTTGGTAATTTTTGCCCCAGTGTTTTTGTGTTGTTTAGACTTTGTGCCTAGATGCTTTTCAGAAGACTTAGTTAAGTTAGTAATATTTTTTTCGGAATGAAAACTTTTCTCATTAGGATTAGTGATTGCCTTGACAAAATTGCTTTCTAGTTTTTGATGGATGTTTTGGTAACTCAAGTCCCTACTAATCTCGCTGGCCTTAAAGATAATAGCCCCTTCAAAATTATTGGACAGCCGTAAGCCATAAGTGCCCCCTTTGTTTTGCATCCATTGGGTAGTGATATTCGCTTTTTCTAATATAGCTGAAAGTACCTCTTTAGATGTGGCAGTTTGTAAAGCGTAAACCAAATTCTTTCTGATATAGGCACTTTGTTGCTGCTTGGTGAAGCGTTCAAAGTTTTTTATGGCTGAGGCAATGTCTTTATTTCCTGCTAGTTTTTGGAGCGCATAAAATTGCAATTCATTGGGTACGTCTTTGTCTTTCAGATAAAAGTTGTTGGCTGGGTCTCCATAAATCAAAACAGTCCTACCTTGTTTTTGCAATTTCCGAACATACAGCCCTGCTTTTGTTAAATTATTGATGTACTCCCCTACCCCATTACAGATGGATAAATTGAAATTCAGTTTTTCAATCAATTGCTCTTTGTCACTTTTCCATAGCAAGCTTTCCTTGTCTAAGAATTTTGTGAGTTCCTTAAATGTTTCTTTGCCAATAAATGCCTCGAATTGCTTGTCGTCCAATTGATAAAATTCTTCCTTATACCGTTTTAGATTCAGGGATAAATGGGATGAGGTCTTTTCTAACAATGCTTTATCTTGGTAAACTTGTTTCATGGAATTCACTACCCGATACTTTTCTGCATTCAACTCACTGAGCCTGTAATGCGCTGTTTTGTCGTACTGGGTAATTTGTAAGCCAAACTCCTTTTCCAATTCCCTGGAAATTGCTTGACTGTTTTTCCAATCGTTGTAAAAGCTTATTTTTTCTCCATCGAAGTTAATAGAAGTGGTGACAATATGGATGTGTTCATGGGCTTTATCGGCATGCCTATAAACCAGATAAGGGCGATTTTCGTAACCCATTTTCTGCAGATAATTCTGGGCTAATTTGAGAAAAGAAGGATTGTCAAGGTGTTCTTCTACAGGGAGTGAAAGCGAGAAATGAATGGCAAAATCTTTCTTTACCCTGTTGTTTAGTGCCACCGTTTCATGGAAGGCTTGGATATATTCCGCTTTGTTTTCACCCATGGTTTGGTTCTCTAACAAAGTGGCTTTGCCCTCTATTACCTTACTTTCATGGTAATTGATAAGTTTGGTAAAATTACTCCCCTTTGATATGTCGGCAATCATTGCAAGGTTTTTAAGATGGATTTCAATGCGTGGGTTGCTTTATCAAGATTTTTCTGTAAAAAATCAATATCTTTTTTTTCTAGTTTTGCATTTACTCTATGCGCTATTTGATTAATATTTACGCCTATTTTTCTTATCTGACTCTTTGTTTCTAAAGTCAATTTACTTTGTTTATTTACAAAGTTATTATCTCCTAAACTCATTTTTTTTACATAAGTGGTCACACTTAAATTCACTTCCTCTGCTTTTAGTTTTAGCAACTCATACTCCTTTTTTGTGTATCTTGTTTTTACAGGATGATGCCTTTTTTCATAGGCTTGTTTAGTCTCATTATAGCTATCCATTTCAAAAAAATTAGAATTTTCAAAAATAGGCGAACGGATGTGAGCGTATTTCTATCATCATGAAGATAGGAAACATTTTCGGTAACCGAAAATATACCTTGCCTATCCTCCCTATTGCATCCTTAATGGATGCTTTGACCTCTTTTTTTTAAAGGATATGATAACTGAGACGCTCAAAATAGCTGTCATTCAAATTTCACATTGTTGTAAAAGCATACAAGTATTTTAGTGTGCTTACGTACATATGTGAGTATATATAAAGCGATAAGTACAAAAGTATAAAGGCATATATATATATTTGTGTGATAATATGATTATTGATATTCATATTTACATATAATAATATATTTATTTTTATATAAATATTTAGATAAATATATGCGTATATTTGTGTATTTATTTTTAAGTAAATATACTTGTAAATAAATATAACTTTATATAAAATGTCACGAACAAAAATTATTGCTGCAGGAAATCAAAAAGGAGGAGTGGGCAAAACCCATATCAATTTGATTTTAGCAAGCTATTTTCATAAGAATACGGATATGTCTGTGGTGGCTATAGACCTAGATGACGGACAGCAGACATTGTGGTTGAAACGCAAAAAAGACATGGCAGAAGGAGCTGATGTTGACCAGTGGTACGATGTGTTTTTGATGGAACCCCAACAGTTCCCCCAAACTTTTGCCGAAGAGTTAGACGGCAATGTAGACTTGGTAGTGATTGACTTACCTGGTAACATGATGCAACCCGGTGTAATGGGTTGTTACACCCTGACAGATTTGATTATTGTACCAACCGATTTGGATGAAGAAAACTACCAAGCCAGCGACTTGTACATAAAGCAGATAGACGAGAACGTAAATCCGCTTAGGTTGAAAAGTGGTTTTCCCGAAATTGAAGTAAGAAAGCTGCTCAATAAAATTGACTTAACCGAAAACGAAACAGCTTCTGCTTATACCGATTACTTAAATGGCTATTTTGGGGATAATTGGTTTGATGCAGCTTTACCAAAGTCCAAGAAAACTTTTGCTGCCAATGCCACTACAGTAAATGAATTCAGCTATTTCAGTAGTTCTAAAAAATTTAGGGGCAAAGGTGATTTAGTAAAAAACTTTTGCAAAGAAGTAGAAGAAATTTTAAGTAAAATAGATTAGTCATGAGTGAAGAACCAAAATCAAAAGCAGCCAAAAGGGGCAATTTGGACAAACTGCTCCAAAAGTCGCAGGAAGTAGAAAGAAAGTTTAGTAGGGATGTAACATCCGAACCAAAACCTAGTACAGAAGTACAAGAAACAGCTTCTAAGGTAAAACGGGTAGATATGGACTATGGCAACTTAGACTTTGAAGATTTCTTTAGAAAAGACAGCAATGCCTTTAAAGGGGAGGAGAGACATCAAGCTATTTTATTTGGTGATAACAAGAATGAATTAAAGCTCATTGCCATGGCATTGGATAGCAACATCACTACCATTTTGAATAACATGGTCTTGGATTGGCGGCAGAAATATGCCAATGAAATAAAAAAAACCAAAAAGCGCTTGACGAGGTAGGTATTGGCTGACTGAGCTAAATATTTCACACACAAAAATTTTTCGTAAAAAAACAGTAATCAGATATATGTCAAAAAATTGTTAAATTTTTAACAATTACTAAAAATATGTTATTATTGAAAGTTTAACAGAAAACATTAGAGTAAAATTTAGAATGATAAAAGATAATCCTTCTGTTGAGAATTTACCAGAGATATTTATATCTTATGCTTGGGGTGAAGAAGGTGAAGAAAGGGAAAATATTGTTGACGAATTGCAAAAAGTATTTGAGGAAAACCAGCTCAAAATTATTAGAGATAAAGTAGATGGAGTAAAGTATCGTGGATCTATTCAAGAATTTATGAAGCGTATTGGTAGAGGAAACATGGTATTAGTAATCATCAGCGACAAATATTTGAAGTCCAAACATTGTATGTTTGAGTTGTTGGAAATTGAAAAACATGGAGATTTTCGAAATAGAATATTTCCAATTGTACTTTCTGATGCTAAGATTTATAATGCCATAGACATTTTAGATTATACGGATTATTGGGATGATAAATCAAATGAACTACAGACTAGAATCAAAAAAGCAAAAAGCAATGCTTATAATTTAAGTGTGCATTCAGAATTAGATTTGTATTTGACTATTCGGGCAGCTTTAGACCGTCTCACAGATATCATTTCAGATATGAATACCCTTAATGTCCAATTGCATAAGAACGTAAGATTTGCAGAAATCATTAAGCCTATACAAGATAAAATTGAGGAAGATAATCGTAAAAAAAAATTTATTAAGGACAGTGTTGATTATAAAAACAATATTAGCTCATTTCAAAACTTTGCAGAACACTTTAAACATTATTGTGACCGCTTTGTCCAAGAAGAAGATTTTATCTCTTACTTAGAAAAATATAGTACAGAGATGTTTCAATTTTATATTATCCATGGAGAACGCAAGCAAGGGCATGATGGTCTAATCAAACGTTTTGCCTTACAGAGATTGGACATAGACCCTGATACTATACACAAAGTTCTTTTTACTGAGACAACATCTGAAAGCCGATTTAGAAAAAAAATTATTATTAAGCTTTTCGAAAAGATATTAGGGAAGCGGGTAAACCGTCCATTTGACCAATTGAATATCGCTTACTTAGCAGAGTTGCTTAAAAAAGAACAACAAAAAAAATGTGTGATTAATTTTAAAGTACAGAGCTCTTATTGGCAAGATTTTACACCCGATTTATTAAATTGGTTTACTTCTATTTACTGTGATGATGCCCAGTTACCTGAGAACAGTCCTGTATTTTACTTTTTCTTGACTGTAGTATATTCTGAAGATACACAAGAGAGAAAAGATATCTTCAGTAGAATTTTTGGTAAAAAGGATAGGAAAACTATTATTTTGGAGCAGTTTAGAAAATTACGAAGTGGAAAACTACTTAAAGAGTTAGAATTTGTTAAAAAAGAGCATGTGCTCACTTGGTTTGATGAATATGTGTCAGTAAATGATACTGTTTGCGAGAATTTGTATAAAACTTTTTTTTATGATTCTAAGTCACTACTTATGGAAGAAGTGGAAGATAAATTAGAAGATTTCATAAATAAATACAATTTAAAAGACAAATCTCTGAAAGAATGTGGTATAAAATTTTAGAATATGAGGCAAAACTTTAATCTTAATTTATCAATAAAAGAAGATTTTCTTTCGCCTGAGGGATATATACTTGATGACAATCTCTTTAAAGCTGTAGAAGTAGCGCTTACGCTTGGTCAACCTTTGTTGATTACAGGAGAACCTGGAACAGGGAAGACGAGGCTGGCACATAAAATAGCGGATATGTTGCATAAACAAACTAATAGAGGTTTCAAAAAAGAACCCTTCGAGTTTTTTACCAAAACTTCTGCAGTATCGAGTGATCTTTTCTATCACTATGATACACTAGGTCATTTCCACGAAGCTAACGTGAATGTTAAAATAAAAAGCCCTGATATAAGAAAATTCATTAGGCTTGAAGCTCTAGGAGCTGCCATTGTTTTAAGTGATGATGGACACCTAAGTGAAAATTCCTATTTGAAAGAAAATAATGCACAAAGTTCTGTAGTACTGATAGATGAAATTGATAAAGCACCAAGGGATTTTCCTAATGATATTTTGAATGAAATAGACAGGTTTGAGTTTTACATTAAAGAGACGGGTGAAATTTTTAGAAAAGGGCAAGACCAACGCATTTTAGTTATAATGACCAGTAATACTGAAAAAAACTTACCTGATGCTTTTTTAAGGCGTTGTATTTATTATCACATTGATTTCCCAAATACAGAACAGTTATTCAAAATTGTAGCGACAAGGCTAAAGAATCTGGTAGAAAGTAATGAGGATGCAGTGCTAAAAGCAATCCGATATTTTAATCAAGTCCGAGATATAGTGAATAGGCGGCCACCAGCTACAGCAGAATTGTTAGCTTGGTTAAAAATCTTAGAGATTGAAGGTTTTCTCAAAAATGAAATTGATTTTAACAAGCTTTCTGAAGAAGAGAAAGACATATTGAATTTCTCTCATTCAGTATTAGTCAAGAATAAAGCTGACTTAGACTTATTGAGTTAAACAATAGAAAAGTGTGAGAACAAAATCAAAAAAGCATCTCCCTTTTGAATCTTTTTTACTCTTATTGCAAAATGAAGGTTTTGAAATTGGAGTTGACACATATGTTAATGTTCAAAAACTACTATTTAAATTAAGTGATAGAAATATACCATTTGATGAAGTTGGATATGTGTTAAGGCCATTATTAGCAAAAAACCCATCTCAACAAAAATTGTTCGATGAAGTATGGGAGCAATATTTTCAAAGCATTCAAAAGCATAATGTAACTACCTTTTCTACTTATAATGAAAAGAAAGAAAAAAAATCAACAAGGGATAATTTGCAATTGGTAGTCGCCGCCTCATGGGCAGTGGGTGTGATTGCCTCTTTAATAGTCGTTTACGTACTATATCTATTTTTCAGTGAACCACCTCAACCTATATTGAGTATTTCTACTTTTAAAAAAAATTATGTAGTTGGCGAAGAAGTAAACTTAAAGTTGAATGGATTGGATAGCATTGGTTTAAAGGAAAATCAATTTATTGTTTGGCAAATAGATGAAAGTCAAAAAGATACAACTCTAGCTTTGAACTATGTAACCTTATTCAAAAGTGTTGGTACAAAAACTATTACTGTTGAACTTATAGAAAACAATTTATCAGCTGATGATATCCTAAGGAGCAGGGTCACCACCACATTACAAATTTCTTGTCCCACAGATAATTCTGTAAAACCTGCATTTTCAATTATAGCAGATAAAAATATCAGAGTAAATGATACTGTTTCTTTTATAAATGAAACGGTAAATTATGATTCAGTTATCTTGTACTATCGTTGGGATTATGGCAATGGTAATACTTCTACAGGTTTTGAACCTAAAGTCCAAACATATAAGAATGCAGAGAGTTATACTGTGATTTTGACTGTAAGTAAGGATAGTGCTTTTAACGAACTCTGTAAACGTTTCACTACTACAGAAGTAGTTACAATAGAGTTAGAAAAGACAACAATTGTACTAGCGCCATTACCTCTTGACAGAGCAGAAGAATCAAATTTAGAGGTATATTACACTATAAAAGTTAAGGTTTATTTATTGTTATTATTTACCCTATTGGCAATATTATGGTTCTTATTGAAATACCTTAATCAAAAGAGAAAAGTACCCAATCATTTAAAAAGACTATTACAAACTAGTGATAAACCTCCATTAAGCATTCAATTTCGTGAAAAGGATGAAGTGGTAAAACAGGAGAAAGCTTTTTATGAATTGGCGAATGGTATGCGCCAAAGGTTGATAGGAACTAATGCTCGATTAGATTTAAAAAAAACAATAGAATCTACTGCTAAATCAGGAGGGATTCCTAGTTTTCATTTTAAGCAAAGTACCAAACCACATGAGTATTTAGTTCTAAAACAACAAGGAGACAGAAATAACCATTTAAGTCGCCTTTTCGACCTATTAATTAAATTTTTAATTGCTGAAGATTTATACTTAGAAGTATACTATTACAAGCATAATCCTATGATGTGTTACCACCCACTTACGGATGAAAAACGTAGCATAGAACAATTGGCTTTACAATTTCCTAACTACCATTTATTAATTTTTGGATCTGGACAAGGTTTGCTAGAAAGCAAGTATCCTAATTTAAAGGAGGGTTTGAAAATTATTTTACGTTCATGGAGAGAGAGGGCTTTATTTACTCCTAAACCCGTTTCTCAATGGGGTTACAAAGAAGATTTGTTAAAAGGTACATTTCGTATTTTCCCAGCAGATTTGCATGCTATGTTGCATCTATTGAAACCAGTTTCTATAGAAAATCAGGGTAGTTTGGCATCATTGCAAAAAAGTTACTTGACAAGTGAAAATTATGATATAAAGAAAGTCGATTTTTATGAAGTAGAGAGTTTAAAAATGTATTTTTCTATTACTGGAAATGAGCATTTGTATCAATGGCTTTGTGCAATTATGGAGTATCCAACACCCAACTGGGAACTGTTACTACATATAGGGCAGGCTTTAGAAAAGGATAAAAAGGTGGAAGTAAATTATTCCAATCTTTTACTGTTAGCGCGTATTCCATGGATGCAAGATGGTGATGTACCTTTTGACTTACGTCAAAAACTGTTAGAAGAGCTCTTGCCAGAAAACAGAATTCTAGTTAGACAAGCCATATTGGATATGTTAATTGAACTAGACTTAGAAGAAGAAAGTTTTGCCTATGGAGAGGTTGAAGCCTTAAAACTTACCAAACGTTACTTACTTAATCCAAAAGATTCTAATAACCAAATTGCTGTGTATTGGCTGTGGAAGAACAACTTACTACCTGATGCCCACATAAAACAAGCTTTGGAAAAGCGAAGTTCCATATTAAACGATGCGGCAAGTATAAAAGAGTTGTCGAAGAAATACCAATCTATTCAACCTGTATCAATATCTATTGTAACTATTCTTCTACTAATCCTAGGTATTATTCTTTTATACAATGAAATACCACAGGTTAACTATAATCAAAAAAGAAAATTAGTACAAAAAGGCTGGACATATGAAAAAATACCAGAAGTTGTAAAACTCAACAATTTAGCAGTAGATACTACACAAAAAGGATTCTTTTCAGATGCTCAAATTTTGATTAATGAGGCATTAAGTAAAATGGATGATAAAGTGCGCCTGGGGCAACTAATACAAGAAAATAATGAAAAAACAGCATATAATTTAAATACAGTTGATTATAAAGAAAAAAATTATTACGAACTAACCCAGTTGGATTCTATACATTTCTTAAATAGTTATTTCCTCCATTTAAAAGGTGCTGCTTATTACATGCTAGATAGTGTAGACTTGGCCTTAGAGCAATTGAATAATATTATGATTAACGATCCTACTTTTTTTAAAGAGCAACCTAAGCCGCATTTACAAAGTGTCCTACAAAATACATTAGATACAAGCATAGAACGAAATGATAATTTTATATTAATTAATGGACTTTTACTACAAGGAAGGGATTTTATAGAAAGGCATAAAAATAAAGAAGCAATTAATACATTGTACAAAATAAATCTTATAGAATACGGCCAGATTGGAGCTGAGGCTCAGTATTTAATTGCCTATGCTTTGAACAAACAAGCTCAATACTTTGATAGTAATGATGCCTTAAAACGTTCTTTGGATACTTTTATTGAATTTAGTGAATGGGCAGAAAGAAGTCGATTACTAAAAGCACAGAATTTTATAGCTTTGGGTGATATAGAAGGAGCTAAAAATCTTTTAAACAATATAATTTCTGAGACATATTTACAAGAAATACGTGTATTTGCACAAAATAGTTTAGATTCATTAAGTGATGTTATTGAAGTATTTGAAGACCCTCCTTTATATTATCAAGCTATTAAAAAAGGTGATTTAGCATTAGAACAAAAAAAAATTACTCAAAGCTTAGAGAATTATAGAGAAGCCTTAATCTATGTACCTGATGATGAATACGCAAGTAATGCTGTAGCAGAAATACAACAATTTCAAGAAGACCAACGTGCAGAGAGAGGTAACTTTATGAAACTACTATATAGTGGTGAAGGGTTTAGTGATTATGAAATGATTGGTAATCCAGAATTTACTTGGGCAAAAGCAGGGTATAACACTCAATACAATGATATTTTTATTGAGATTAATGAAGTGGATAAAATAAACAATAAAGTAATATTTGAGTTTAGGAAAAGCAAGCTGAAAGGGCAAGCAGTTCTGCAAACTATTACTTTAGGGGTTGAGAAGAGTATTGAATTAGAAGAGGGTAATACATATTACCAAATATACCTCAATCGTCTTGGTAAAGTAGGCAAAAATCCCTTTAGTACTGCGGCATTTTTCACTATTGCTGCCTACCGAAAAGAAGGGGCAAGTAACCTGTCAGACAAATTCTTCCCAGAAATGGTTTTTGTAGATGGCGGAACTTTTGAAATGGGTTTCAAATCTGGTAGGGATGGTAAAGAAAAATACATTTTTAATACACAACCTTTACACAATATAACCTTAGACGCTTTTTATATAAGTAAATATGAAGTTACTAATGCTCATTATGCTGCTTTTCTAAATAGTTATGGTAGTAACCATGTGAAAAATGGAAAAGATGCTGGAAGAAAAATGGTAGAAGAACATCAGTGGGGGGTAGAAAGAACAGATAATGACTGGCAACCCTCTCAGGGTTATGAAAATCATCCCGTGGTATTTGTTAGTTGGTTTGGTGCCAATGAATATACTAAATGGCTTAGTCAACAAACAGGTTTAAAATTTCGCCTACCAACAGAGGCTGAATGGGAATATGCAGCAAGAGGAGGTCAAAAGAAATCAAGTAATCACATCTATGCTGGTAGTGATACTTTAGGAAATGTTGCTTGGTATGATAGCAATTCAGAAGGCAAAACTCACCCTGTTGGTCAAAAATCTCCAAATGAAATAGGCTTATATGATATGAGTGGCAATGCTTGGGAATGGTGTTATGATTGGTATGAAAAAAGTTATTACGGCAGTAGTCCTACAAATAATCCTGATGGTCCTAAAAATGGGACTCAACGTGTTCTTCGTGGGGGCTCTTGGTACTTCAGTGATAATGAATCCCGTATAGCTCATAGATTTGGAGATTATCCTTTCAATTCATACAACGGTCTCAGTTTCCGAGTAGTTCAAGTACTTTAATCTTTTAGGTTTTTGCCATTCCTTAAATATGGCAGGTATTCAAGGTGTAAACGATTTATATTACTTTTATCAATCTACAAACTTGTTTGCCAATTTTATATATCTGTTCTTCAATATACTCATATTGAGCAGAAGGTCAATAACTTAGTGAAAATCTATGCTCATAAAGTGCATTAACTTAATATTTACATTATATTATTAGTATTTACACAGATAATTATTATATTACTATTAACTTGGATTTAATCAATAGAACAGTATGTTATTTAATCTAAGGTTAAAATAATTTCTCTTTACCTGAGAAAAAAATTTGCATCCTATCATCAAAATTGATTATATTAGTTATACAATATCAATATGGAGTTCTAATTTTTTAGAAATTATCACCTACTAACTCTATACTACCCATCAATTAACAAGATAAGCTTTACGGGCTACAAGTTTGTCTTAAATACAACCAATAATTTTTTTAACAGTAATTGTTTCTGAATCGATTAGCGCGATTTAACAAACCAATTTTGTTTAATTCCTCTTCTGCTCAAATAATATAATTTGTAGCAGGAGGGGCGGGTATTGAACAGTATTTTTTAAAACACACTTTTTAGTGTGGTTAGGATTCTTTTGTCTTTTTCTGAATATGGATAGTTCTTTTTTAGTACTACTGGCTGTTATTGTTTCTACTATTTGGGTAGTGGGTTACTTCTTAGTTTTTAAGAAAAAGGCTCCTAATAGCACTGATAGTAAGCTTATAGGCAAGAAGGATATAGAAAAACCGAAACATATTACACTGACACTAGCTATAGAAGATGACATGGAAATAGATTACGCACAAATCGTAGAGATGACTTTCTCTTGGAAGGAAATCTTGGAAAAAGCAGAGATGCTGCCCGTAATTCATCATGAAGAAAATGCTAAAACAAAACCTGTGGGACAAGCGGAAAAAATAGAAAAAGTAAAGGAAAGTGTAGTATCACCTAAGATTGAAAAAAAGGAGTTTGTGCCACCCACTAATTATGTAAAACTTGAATACTTATCGCAAAACCTATTATGAAGCAAATAAATACATTTTCTAGTAAGAAGAACATCTATCAAATAGCTTGTCTCTCTTTCTTTTTGATATGCTTGTCTTTTGTTGCCACTGCCCAACCTGAGTTAAAAGAATTTGAAAAAGGTGCGAAAGATGGCGCAGATGCCATTGTGAGAATAGCCTTGTACGTAGTTAGGGCAGCTGCTTCTATTGGTGTGGTCATCTTGGTATACAATTTAGTTACTGGCAATCAGACGAGTAGAAATCAATTGGTGTATTTCCTAGTAGCCATGATTGTTTGGGGCATTGCTGAAGCTATAATCTGACGTACGATGGAGAAAAAGATAGTCTATAATACGCTCCCCAAAGTAAATATGCCCCTGCGAACATTTGGTTTGCCTTTTTGGTATTTCTTTGTTTTTGCAGTGCTTTCCTTTGTCTATTTGGTGCTAATACCCATAGTTGGGATTTTATTGATTGGCCTATTGATATTCAGTGTAAAGAAATGCTACAAATCTTACAAAAATGGGAAGTTGTATTTTTTCGAAGATTTTATTAGCAGCTTATTTACCCCTGAGAGAGTTGTTGACAGTTCAGGGCTATTAAATCACATTATAAAAAAATAATCTATGGTCAAGCTTTCAGAAATATTTCCCATTCTAGGTATCGAAAACCAATACATCAATAGCATTTATGCGGATGTTACTTTTGGATATGAGGTATCATGGCCAGAAATATTCTGTTACGAGAAAAGTGAGTATAACATACTACACGACTCAATAGTAAGATTAATTAAACGCTTGCCACATGGAACGGTTTTCCATAAGTTAGATTACTATTATGTTTCACCACACCAAGCAGACTTTGATGAAGCGGATACCCAAGCACAAAGGTGGGATAATGAAAACACGCATAGGCGGCCCATTTTGAATACCCATTCTCAAGTCTATATTACCGTGTCGAACCACGTCAGAAAGTTTGCTAGACCTTCTTTAAAGAAGAATAGTTTGGTAAAAAGGTATCAAGAAAAGTATAGGCAAATCACCAAAAGCAAATTGGCAGAGCTGGGTGATAAAGCAGAGGAGCTTGTGGGTTTGGTTACTTCAGAGTTGAACAGTATAGAAGGAGTAGAGGCAAAACGCATGGATAATGAACAGTTGAGGAAAGGTATTTATGAATATGTGTCACTCTCTTATAGTAGCGAAATTGAAACCAATGATTATACACTTCCCACTTACTTGTCCAAGCCTTACACAAAAGTAGGGAAGGACTTCCTTTCAGTGGTCACACTCATAGAAGAAGGAAAAGGTTTATGGATATACGAACCGAGTCAATCTGATAGTGACAATTTTGGAAATGGATTGGCTGCGCAGCATAATAAAATGGAAAGTCCATTACCCTACGCGTACCCTTTAGGTAATGGATTACCATTTGATCATATCGTTTCTACGTCCATTGAAGTAGGCAATAATGAAAATACCATTACAGGTCTCAAAGCGGATCAATTAGCGAATGTCAATCCCTATCGCTTTATTGGCAATGAAAAAGCAGCACATAAAGTAGAGGAAACAGAAGCCTATATCAATTCTCTATTTTCGGTGGGTTATACACCTACCATCACGTCACTCAACGTATTGCTCCAAGACTTCGATAGGCAAAAACTCAGTACCAAAGTAAATGCAGTACTATCGGCAATGAGCAAAATGAACAGTGCTAAAGGAATAGCAGAAGTAGAAAGTAATTTAGCCACATTTTTCTCTTTGATACCTGGGGCGGTAAAATCGAACCACACAGGTTTTATCAATGTGGTAGAACAAGCTGTAACCTATTTAAATTTGCTCGATAATTATAAAAGCGACAGTGATGGAGTGCAATTTCAAGATAGGTTTGGTAAACCCATTAAAATCGATTTATGGGATAGTCCTATAATTGTGAACCGTAACAAGTTGATTATAGCCCCATCTGGAGAAGGGAAGAGCATGTTCATCAATTGGCTAATTGACGATTCTTACAGCAAAGGACATCATGTGATTTTATTAGATGTAGGGGCAAGCTACCGAAAAAATTGCCTCATCAATAACGGAGTGTATTTCGATAGTTCAAATAAAGAAGAACTTGGTTTCAACATTTTTGAAATTGAAAAGACAGATGAGCAATATAATCCTACCCAAGAACACTTGATTTTCCTGACCTCTGTTTTACTGCTCATTTGGAAGCGAAATAATAAGTATCCTATCACTGGTGAGACAGAAGCTATTTTAATGAACTTGGTCATTGCGTTTTATAAGTTCGCCAACACACATTATCAAGTAAAGCCCAATTTTGAAAAATTGAACAGCCAGCATTTTTGGGATTTTATTGATTACTACGAGGAAAATATACTAGAGGAAAGGCAAATGGATTATTTCGATTTTGTTTCCTTTAAGCTCTTGTTGCAACCATTTATGATAGGGGAGTACCGCTTTGTGTTCGAAGGGGAAAATAGTCTCTCCACCCTATTGCATAAAAGGCTGGTCATATTCGATTTAGAAGGCATCAAAAGTGATAAAACGTTGTTGCCAGTGGTCTTCATGATCGTAATAGAAATGACCTTAAAGAAAGTGAAAGCCTTAAAAGGCGTAAAGAAATCATTCATCATTGATGAAGGTTGGGATTTTCTTTCCGAGAGTCCGTTTTTGGTCAACTTCATCAAATCCATGTACAGGCAAATTAGAAAGAAAGAAGGGGAAGTGTATTTGGCAACTCAAAATGTGCAGGATGTAGGTATGAACGAAGAGATACGGGCAGCCATTACCATTAATACATCTACCAAAATCCTATTCAGCCATAAAACAGCGAGGGAATCTTATCCTGCCCTGCAAAGCATCTTGGGCATTACCAATAGAGAGTTGAGTTTAATGGAAGACTTGCAAAAAGACAACGGGGAAAGCGGATATAGGGAATTCCTTTTGAAAATGGGGGAGAAGGCCAAAATCTTCAGATACAATGTATCACCCAAATTGCTGTCTTTGTACGATAGTAGGGAAGTAGAGAACAAGAAAATTTATTGCCATTACCAAAAGCATGGCAATATGAAATTAGCAATAGAGGAGTATTTACAGGAAAAATAAAATTGCTTATGAAATATGTATATCTAATTGTATTCACTTTATCATTTTACACTATACAAGCACAGGGGGTAGTTTCTGCCCCTGTTTTGGAAGGGCTTACGGCAAAATCGAATGCGACTGAATTAAAAATGGCAGCCATCCTAACGAAGCTTAATGCACGTGAAGCACAGGTGGAAAGCGCTTTAAAAAAGCTTAAAAAGGCCACATATCTGAAACAACTCCGCTCAGTGAGGAATGCCATCTATTTGATTGAAACAAGTGCTTGCAGTGAAATTAATATCCAAGCTGATTTGAAGATGTTGAATGAAGAAGGTTACGAATTATGTGGCATTACCCAAAAGTTTGAGAATACCATGATACAACTTGAAATTGTAATAGACCTCATTCAATCGGCAATGATGGACAAATTAGAGATGGATCCCTCGGATAGGATACAAACGTTTGATGATGCCGTGGAGCAATATGCTAGGGCAACCGAGAACCTAAGAAATTTAAATATTACACTGGATAAAATCATCCGAATGCTCCGTCAGCAACAGCGGCGAAGAGAGATGGATGGCGCAGTTCTTTCAAGATACTTTTAAGCGAATAGGAAACCATGTCCATACACGATTTCATAAAAACTTCTGGGGTACTCAATTACTTTGATGCCACCACTGTCGGCTATACTTGGCAAATACTCAAAGTATCGGGTAGTTTGTTAGTAGCCTTTGCCGCTTTATCGGTAGCATGGAAATCGTTATTGAAAGTATTGACCAAACAGACCAGTGCCTTTATAGACTTTACCGAATTGTGGCGGGTAATAGGCTTAGGGTTTTTAATGGCGATGTATATTCCAATGATTGGCAGTATTATTTTCATCAATAGTTCCATTGCCAAAATGGTCGATTATGATGAAAGGACTATTGCAGAAATAAGGGCTCAGATAGTTGAAAAAGAAATGAACGAAACATTTTACGGATATGAGACTGAAGAAGAAGAACAGGAAAATGTGGAAGACCCCTTCAAAGAAATTAATGAGCAAGTAGATAAATCAGGTACAGCGATTACCTCTTGGGATATTTTAGGTTCTGCCACCAACCCCAATGCCTTAGGTATGATGATACTACAAGCTATTGTATCGGCTTTGACCCGCATCACAAAATGGACTGTTACCATGATTATTACCGTATTAATAAAAGTATTTATTCTGATAGGGCCATTGGCCATCATGTTTTCAGCATTACCGCCTTTTAAGAAAGCGATTAATAAGTGGTTAAGCACGTTCATAGCATTGCTTATTACTCAAGTTTTATTCAACATCTTAGATAGTGTCATCTACTTATCATTCGGGCAAACAATTAATGTCTGGCTGGGTGTTGATTTAATTATCTTCAACATTACCATGATTTTCAGTTTCCTACTGATTTTTTGGATTGCCAGTCACGTGGTAGGGGCAGAAGATGGAGGGGCTATTTTAAGTGCCATGGGTACAGCTGCGGCTGGTATAGCCAGTACAGCCTTAATGGCTTCTAATAATACAAGTAGAGGTGTTACTAACCTTGCCCAATCATTGAGTGCCATTTCGAGATCAGCTGGAAATAATGATGCCATTAAAAATGAAAATTCATGAAACTGAATAATCTTTTAAATGTAAACAAGGCATTGCACCTAGCGAAAGTAGTTTCTATCGCGAGTATTTGCATTGCAGCTATCAGCGTAATCGGGGCACTCTACTTTGTCACCCAATATAAAGAAAAAGTGTATGTGGTTTCGCCAGACAAAACCATGGTCGCTTTTTCAAGGTTTGATGATACTTACTTATCCCATGAGGTTAACAATCACATCAAGTTTTGGTATCAATTGTTCCATTCTTTCAATGAAGCCACTTTTAAGCCCAATATGGACAAAGCTCTGCCCATGATGGGCTATTCTGGGCAGTTGGAGTATAAGCGATTGGTGAACGAGGGTATCATCAGTTACTTAGCCAATAATGATGTTAGCGTTACAATCAACATTGACACCATGATAGTAGATATGGAGGCAGTGCCTATCGTGGCTTATGTGTATGGTACGCAGAGTTGGGAAAGAGGAAATATTATCAAGAAAAATAGAAAGGATGTAGCTTTTACTGTTGAGGTGCTACAGTGGCGAAGCGATGAAAATCCTCATGGATTATGGATTGATAATTATAGGATTTTTAATGAAGAAACGATGAAGGATGAATGATTTACAGCTAAAAAAGATTATCTATTTCTTTCCATTGGTCTTTGCACTTTCGGTCATGGGCTTTTTGTTCCTAGATGAGAATAAACAGCCAGTGAATGAAACTGCGTTTCACGACATTGATAATTCAAGTGATACTATGCTACTTACTTCTTCTCAAACTGAAATTTATGATAATCAACTACAAAAGGAAACCAAGCAAATCATTAAAGAACGAAACTCTAATAAAGACTTCCCCAGTTTCGATAGATTAAAAGAAGAGAAGAAACAAAGTGGCGTGCTGTATACCCGAAGTGCAATACTTTCTAGGGAAGATAGCTTGATCGCTTTTTATGAAAAACTGCTTCAAGACACTGTAAAAAGGCTCACTGCAGATTGTCAATCAGCCCCTATTAAAAATCAGCGTTATAAAAGAGTGGCACAGAGAAAAATTAAGATAGAAGAGCCAAAGGTTTTGGAAAAGGAAGATTCTGAAGATAAAGAAAAGCGTAGGAAAACCAGTTTCTCTTCTACTTTTCAAGGTAAACGAAGTGAAAGCCTTACTCCTGAGCCGACATTGATTTCTGTAGCGGTCGTTGGCAATCATACCGTAAAAAATAATGGATTTATCAGGTTAAGAACTACTGCAGCTTCCGAAATTGAAGGTAACCAAATTCCAACGGGTACAACCATTTTGGGTGTTCTAAAAATGGATAGTGAGTTTGCAAACATAGCAGTAACGGGAATAAAACTAAATAACGGAAAAGTATTGGCAGTAGCACTAACTGCTTACGATGAACTAGGGAATCATGGACTAAGAACGGAAAGCAATCGGAACAATGCACTGGCTAGTGAATTAAAAGAGGAAGCTATCAACGATTTAACAGGCAGCTCAAATGTAGCTAGAGGATTGACCAGGGTACTTTCAAGAAATAAAAAGGAAGAAAGTATATTCATTCCTAATGGACTTAAAATGGTATTAAGATGAAAAATAGGTTCATAATAGGATTCTTGATAAGCTTTCCGTTTTGTGTGTATGGGCAAGGGTTGAAGGTATTAGAAATTACTTTTAGTAAAAGTACACACGTCTACTTTCCTTCAGAAATTGAGTATGTGGATGTAGGCGTGCCTGATGACATAGGTTGGCAAAAAATGGGTAACATGGTCAAATTGACGGCCTTTATTGAAGGCTTTGAATATGAATCGAATTTGACCGTGCATACCGTCAAGGGCATTTATATGTTCAACATCCAATACAATATGGATTTGCAAAGGCCTATCTTTTTTATTGAAGAAGTAGATATGCTCAAACGATTCGATGGAAAAGTAATTGAGCAAAAAGGGATGGAAGTTATGCCAAAGGTTTTGGCGACTAATACCGATTTGAACAAAAAAAAAGATGAGCAAAGTACTAACAAACGATTTGTCAACAATGCCATTGAAATTAAAAAAGTAGAAAAACTTTGTACAGCAGTATTGAAAAAAACACCGACCATAGGTGATGTGGGTAGCTATAAACACAAGGTATTTGCGGTGGTAACAGGTATCTATGCAGCAGGCGACCAAATATTTATGAAGTTGGAAATGAAGAATGATTCTGCCTTGGATTTTGACATTTCCTATCAGAATTTTTATACAAAAGCAAAGAAGAACTTGAAGAAAAGCGTGATAGCTCCTGAAGAGATAAAGCCTGTTTTTGTGATGAACGCAGAAAATAGGGAAGTGCCCGCCAACGGTGGCATCGTAAAAATGGTCATAGTATTCGATAAGTTTTTTGTGGATGAAAACAAAAGGCTTTTCTGTGAAATCGGAGAAGATGAGGCAAGGTTCATCAAATTTCAAATTAATGCAAAACACATTATTAATGCAAAGGCCATATAAGTGAAATTCAAATTTTCCATATTGATCATCGTCGTTGTTCTGATTTTTCCACTTACTATAAGTGCTCAGGGGTATAAGCAGAAAAGGTTGAACAGTAAAAAGCGGTTGAAGTTACAGAAAAAACGACAAAGGCAAGTGTCTAAGGCAAAAGATAATGAAGTTCCTAATTCGTCCGTTTTCAATGATTTTTCTACAAGGCATTTCCAAAATATGAAAGCGTTCGAGTTGTTTGGGGGTACAACTGAATTTGGCACTTATGCAGGATTAAGTTTTAGTAGATATATGACCAGTAACAGCTATATCAAAGTAAATGGCTTTTGGGAAAGTGGGGATGTAGATGCCATTGAAATCAGAAATTTTGGACTAGACTTAATTTACAACCATACTATTTTCAAAGTAAGCAACACTATTTTTTTCAATGTGGGTGGAGGTGCTACTTTCGGGTATGACCAAATTCTCTCCAAAGAAATATTAAATCTTGACGATGAGCTCAACTTTGGCGGATTACTCAACGCAGAAACAGAAGTTTTTTTCACTAATAATATTGCAATGGTCATTCACGCCAATCAACGATTTTTAGCACGGACAAATTTTGGCAGGCAAAGATGGTTTACTGGTATTGGCATAAAATATAGTTTTTAACTGAATCCAAATTTTTTTACTATGAAACAATTATTTCTCTTTTTGTTACTTCTATCATTTATTCAAGTAAATGCACAGCGTTTTGAGATTTCCACAGGATATTCGATCAACAAAATGACGGGTATAGATGGCAATGGTTTTGAAGAAGGCATTTATGTGAACATGGGGTACAAATTTCCTATGAATAATGAATGGGGGATACGTCCTATGTTATCTTATATAGATTTAGGCTCGGATATAGAATTTAGAGATGAAGGGATGAATAAACAAACCGAGATTGATGTGAGTGCAATTACTTTTGGAGGAGATATTTACCATGAGATAGGGAAAATGGAAATAAGTGCTGGTCTTCACTATGCGATTATGAGTGATTATGGAATACCAAGTGAAATTGATGAATTCGTTTTTGAAGAAGAGGAAGTTAACGATGAAACTTTCAGTAATAATGATTTGATGCTGAATTTTAAAGCCAGGTATAGCATGCAGTTTGTATTTCTTGAACTGGCTTTTAGACAAGGTTTACTTCAGCAAGACGATATTACCACCACCAATCTGAACACAGGTCTTGGCTTGGGAGTAGGATTAAGGTTCTGATTATATGCAGAAGTTATTGTTGTTATTATTTTCAATCGGTTTATGCTCTTTAGCCAAAGCCCAAGTATATGAAAGTCCTTATCTGAACAATGTGGAAGAATATGTTTGGTTAGAAAAACGGCATTCTCAGATTTATAGACTTGATGCTTATGAATTTGGCTGGGAAGATTTTGCCTGGCAATTCGATACTTATGTGAGGTTCGTTTTGGATGTAGGTATTGAGATTGATGGGGTAGAAGTCAACGCATATCAGGGCACAGTGGATTTTGATTTGGATGAAATCGGGAAAAATACCCAAGTGAAGTTTGCGGTACAACAAGGAACGTGTCCTACTTGCACCGATTTCAAAACAGTTGGTTTTGTTACAGTCTTTATCTTTGATACTGAAATTGATGAACTAATTGATTGTGCCAGTCCGACCTTTGGTTTAAATCGAAATATACTGGATAGTTACAGGTATGTAGCATCTGTGATTGGTCAAAGCAAAACGGAAGAAGTATTCAATGTAAGTTGGATTGAGTTGAACACCCAAAAAGTTTATCGGAATGATGCAACTTTCGATGCATCGATTGCAGGCTCGTATAATTTCGATGTACGAATCGGCCCTTCCAATTTTAATCTTTCAGGCAAGCAATTCATAGCCAATGTTACTTCGAAAGCTAGTCCGGCTTTAAACATAGATCAGAGGGATATCAATGTTTGTAGAAATGAAGAAGAAATTGACCTGATGCAGTATGTGTATTCCTTTGAAGGTTCATTGGACATTAAGGTGTATGCTGTTTTGCCTGGCCTTGATGTAAGGGAGATTTCCCAAGGAGAAACGCTAGAGATGAAAGATGTACCGCTAGAGATGGATAGAGATTTTATTCTGGTCAGTTATGAAAATGAACTTTTGAATTGTAAGAATGAAGTCTTTAAAAATATATACATTGATGAATTGACTGATATTGAAATCAATTTGCCAACAGCAGTTTGCAATGATGGAGGAGTAATTGAGTTGAGTGCAATACCTTCAGGAGGTGTTTGGTCAGGGGAAGGAGTGAATAATGGTAAATTTGATCCATTGTCGTTAAGTGCAGACGATTATATCATCAATTATGCTTTTACTAATGAAGCAGGTTGTGTAAACAGTGAATCGGTAAAAATCGAAGTGCTTGAAACGGTTGAAGTAGAAGCAGGGGATAATGAAATAGTTTGCCAAAATGGTGAAATGCTCGCTTTGAGTGGCAATCCTGGTAATGGTAAATGGGAGGGGATTGGCATAGTTGAAGGAACACATTTTTTCAATCCAGCAAGTTTGGGTACAGGGAGTTATCAATTAAGGTATACTGTAGAAGGAGCTTCTTGCAGTGGTAGTGATGAAATGACGGTGAGTATTGTTGCCAATCCTTCAGGTACTGAGGCAGGACCCAATAAATCATTTTGTATAGAGCAGGATGCTATAGTATTGAATGGGCAATCGCCCTTTGGTGGATATTTTGAGGGAGCTGGTATCGAAAGAGATGGCTTGACCTTCAATCCGCAACTGTCAGGAGAAGGAGTATTTCAAATTGCTTACATCGTAGAAAATGAAGCAGGCTGTTTGGGCAGGGATACAAGAACGATTACAGTAAATGGGACTGCTTATGTAGAAGCAGGCGAGCAAATGATACTCTGCCAAAATCAGGAAAGCTATAATCTGGCAAATGATGTCTCTCCCAAAGGAGGGACTTTTACGGGAAATGGCGTTAATGGAAATTTTTTTCAATCAGCTTCCGCAGGTACTGGCAGCCATGAAATTGTTTATACCTATACAAATGAATTCGGATGTTCAAACAGCGATTCAAGAACAATTATCGTAGATGAAGAACTGGAGGTGGAAGCAGGACCGAGTTTGATTTTATGTGAAGCAGATGGCATCATCAACTTAGATTTGGATTCAGGGCCAGGAGGTGGTTATTGGTCAGGGGTTGGTATAGAACCCAATGCCAATACCTTTAATCCAGCCATTTCAGGCGAAGGTACTTTTGTGATTACTTACGAAGTGGAATCTATCAATGGTTGTAAAAGCAGTGATAGCAGGACGATAACGGTCCAGAAAACTCCGATTATTAGTGCTGGAGAAGATAAGGTAGTTTGTTCTACCATGGGAAGTATCAACCTGTTGATTGATGCTTCTCCTAACGGTGGGGTCTTTGAAGGTCAAGGAGTATCCGAAGGTATTTTCAATCCTGAGCTTTCAGGCATTGGTACTTTTCCTATTAAGTATACTTATGGTGAACCGGGTAGCAATTGCGAAGGTTTTGATTTCATTAGCATTACTGTGGTGCAATCAGATTCGGTGAGTGCGGGCAAGGATTCAAAGGTTTGTATGGATGAACCTCCATTCAGTTTGAGCGGAGAAAATTTTCCTTTAGGTGGTATTTTTACAGGCAATGGCGTAGTGGATGGTATCTTCAATCCTGAATTAGCAGGGTCAGGAGAACATCAAATCAAATATGCCTTTTCAAACGGGGCTTGTACACTGGTTGATACCAAAAAGATTACGGTTACTAAAATCGAAGGTGAATTTTGGGCAAGTAGTACCGAAGTGATCAGTGGTGATTTGGTCGAGTTCAATACTGATATTATAGGTACGGATTATTTTTGGGATTTCGGGGATGGATTTGGCACTTCTACAGATAAAAATGCTGCCTATTATTACTATGGTGTGGGTAATTATTCAGTAAAGCTGAAAGTTGGGGTGGAAGGGGCATGTGAAAAGGAATTTATAAAGTCTGCCATGATTCATGTTAAAGGGGAAGATGGCGTATTGACCAGTAATGAAAAACCGACAGTTACCAACACCTTGGTTTATCCTGTTCCCCTAGAAGATGAGTTGATCATAGAGTTTCCAATCTTGGGAGATTATGTGATTAAGCTGTTTGATATAGTGGGTAATGAGATTTTCAAGACCAAAGTATTCATAGATGAGAGGCTAAAATATAGGATGGATGTTGATAAAATAGCTATTGCCAGTGGTACACTTTTCTTAAAGGTGCAAAGTGAGCGCATGCCTTCTAAAATCTTTAAACTGGTAAAATGATGAAGGGGATTTTCATACAAATAGTTACATTAACTTTAATAATAATATGCACGTCTTGTGATGACAGGGAAGAAAGTTTTTTCGAATTGGACACAGCTCCCAAAATCACTATTCTCGATGCGCGGTATTTTGGGGATGTAGAGAATTATGTGATAGATAGCTTAAAAACCAGTTCAACGAATGGCCTAGGTAATTATCAATTTAGATTATTGGTTGAAGATAAGGAGAACAATGCTTCAAACATTAGGTATGAAACAGTAGCTGGGATAGCCCAACTTATCTATGGCGATTCCGATTTAACAAGTAATGAAGCATTGGATTTAAAAGATAGGAAAGTGCTTGAGCTTACTTACAAACCATTTACTGAATTAAGTATTTTGAACATCATTCTCAGTGATAAATTGGGTAAGGAGGACAGTGTGTATTTGGAGGTCAGGACTTTTGATAATCTTCCCCCCATTGCAAGGCTTGAGGTAAGGGAGTTTAAGGTGAACAGCCAATATGAATATTTACTCGATGCCAGTCAAAGTATTGATTTGGATGAATTTTACGGAGGAGAAATTGTGAAGTATAGGTACAAAATCAACCAAAAAGAATTTACCAGTTTTGATGCAGAAGCAAGGTTTATTTTCCCTGGTTCTGGGAATTATGCAATTTCTGTTTCAGTAGAAGACAATGATGGGGTAATAAGTGAGTCCGCTAACCAAATTTTAACCATACCATAATGAAAGCTGAACATTACCTTCTATTAACACTTATTCTTGTTTTAGGTGCATGCGGTACTAAAAAAGCAACTGAAAAAGCTAGAGAAACGAAAGAATTGCCTGAACTTAAATTGGTAGGGCAGGGGGAGGATAAACATATTGAAATGAGAAAGCTGTTGCAGAAGGATAGGATAGGTATTTTTTATGGAGCAGGAGTGAAAGACGAATCGTTCTACCCAAGTTGGGTAGAAGCAGGACAGCATAAAATATTATTTACAGACAGGTTTCATACCGAATTATTTGAAACTTTTATCTTTGAAGTAGATGACGAAAACAATGTAAGATGGGCGAAGCATTTATATTGAAAAGGAAAATATGTAAGATACAGTAAAGAATAAAATTATGAGTTTAATAAAGATATATAAGGGTAATTTAGTAGATGCAAGGGAGCTGCATGAATTTTTAGGAAGTAAAAGGCAATTTGCTAACTGGATTAAAAGCCGTATTCAAAGATATGGATTTAAAGAAGGGTTTGACTATACCTCATTTAACAAAAATGTTAAACGAGCAACGGGAAGTTCGAAAACAACAGAATATGTCCTTACCTTAAACATGGCTAAAGAATTGGCTATGGTTGAAAATAATGAAAAGGGGAGGGAAGCTAGAATTTATTTTATCGAGGCAGAAGAGACATTAAATAAATTAAAGCAAAATAAGAGATTAGAAGCTTTCACGAAACTAGAAAATACAAAAGCAAAGCTATTCAATTCCGTTTTAGGGGTAGGTGGGGATGAAACAGATTTTATACAAATAGATTTTTCTGGCAGAAAAATACTTTTTAATGGCAAACCTGTTGAAGATGAAAAGTTACCAACACTTTTACTTATGGCACGTGGTTTTGCTACAGAAATAACCAATGAAGGTTTTAAAGATGGGCTTGTTGATTTATCAGAAGCTGAAGAGTTGAACAAAGCAGCGCATAATGAAGTAAGACAAACAATCATTAATAACACCAAAAAAAAACCTGAGCAATTTGAAATTGAAAAAGATATCAATCTTTTAAGTGATGATGAGGAAAATAAGGCGATTGAGTAAAAGTAAAATTTATGTGAAGTTTTGGTTTAAATGTTTGAATTAAGCATAAAAGTTTATTAATTTAACAAAAAATGTTAAATTAATAAACAAAAGCTATGGAAATAATCACTCCAAGAAGAATTCCTGAACCTAACATGTATGACTATTCTCAAAAAAGAGAAATCATATTTAAAGAATTCACAAAGTATTTAAAAGGAAAAGACTTGCTGAAAAAGTTTCAACGTGCAGAGATTTCCATAGATTTTGAAGTAGATACGGTGAACAGAAGCGTTAGTATCAATCCTAAACATTTTGCTATTTACAGGGTATCAACTGAATTAAAGGAAAGTGTCAATAAGGATCTTATATCAATATTAAAGGTAATTAAACAAAGAATAGATCAGTGAAAAGTAATAAAGAAAGACTACCTGAGTAGCAATCTTTCTAAAAAGAATGAATCAAATCAATCCATTTTCTATAAATGAGAAATGATTGTCTTCTGTAAGAATGATGTGGTCTAGTACCGAGATGTCCAGTAAGCGACCGGTCCATTTTTAAGTGGATAAGTGCCAAAGTAAGCGTTTTTTTATTAGGTCAGGAAGCAGCACCGAGTGTATCGAAAAGACAGTCTTTTTCGTATACACGGTGGCATCGAGTCTTCGTTCCAAAGAAAAAATGGCACTTCCCACATGGGAACTTTGCCTAAAATAAATTTTTTACAATGCGGGTAGGTAATAGCTTAGTAGTACTTGGAATATTTTAATGAGTAATTACCCTGTGAATCGAAACAAGTTGCTCTTTTTATACGGGGTGCTTCAGTTTATGGCAAGAAAAAAGAGGGACCGAAGGGAATTCTAAGTGGTACGTTTAAAACTTCCAATTCATAAGCTTGAAACAACTTGGTCATATCTTACTTTTCATCATTCATAAATTCCAATTGAAAACTAATCTAATTATTAGTAACTTGATTTTATAATCAGTTAGCTAAAAACAAGAATCATGTTTGATAAAATAGACCCAATCCATACTAAGAGACAAGATTTATTAGACGTATTAGCTTGCAAATTAGAATATTCAATAGGAGATATAAAGCTTTGGGGGTGTGATGGAATATATCTTGACGCTGTACCTATAGATGAGTTTTTGGAGTATGAAGAAAAGGATATTAAGGGCAATGCAGATATTAATAGCATGACATCTCGCAGGAAAATAAGTGGTTTTTATAAGGTCATAATCATGTTTGGTGAAAAAGCTATTGAGAAATATACTGAGGTCAAGTCCCTAGTAGATTGCATACAAAACGAAAGACCTCAGGACGAATGGTTGCATATCGATTTTGAAAAGCAATACTTGGAGATACAATTGCTTTGATTTGTCGGTAAAATTTTGAAAAATGGAAATACTTTAGAAAGTGGTTTTTAGTAGCTTTTAATTATATAATAGCGCAAGGTGGATTATATTTAATAGTTATGTAATATATCAATTAATATGATTGAAGATAATACATCTATATTGTCTGGTGTGAAAGTACTTACAACACTAATTGGAGCTTTAGTTACCATATCTGTGGCATTTTGGAATTACTTTACTTCTAGAAAAAACCTGATGGATATTGAAAAACTTAAACATGACCTTTCTGAAAGTAAATCCCTAAAAGACGCTAGAAGAGAATATGAATTCGAGGCTAGAAAGAGACTCTATCAAGAATATGAGCCCTTGTTATTTCAACTGACCGAAACATCAGAAAATGCTCTCAATAGGGTGCAAAGTTTAGCAAGATCTTCAAAAAATATTGATCTTGAGAATAATGAGGGGCTTAGTAAATTTGAATATTATGCTATATCTACAATTTATAATTTGTTTGCTCCTCTTGCCATATTTCATATGATGCAAAAAAATCTTTAGTTGATTTACGAGTTGATCCAGATATTGAATTTCAATACCTATTGGCTAAACATAACCAGTATAATTTGGACGACCATTTTGCTAGGCAAAGAATTACTATACTAATAAACTTGCCTCAAAAAGTTACAATTCTTATCTTGTAATAAAAAAGACATGCAGGTAATACGTATTTTTTTGGCTTCATCAAATGAATTGAAAAGAGAAAGAGAGCTTTTTGAGATAGAGATATATCGCAAGTGCAAAGCATGGCTTAAGAAAAGTATTTTTTTGCATTTGGACATTTGGGAGGATCTCTCGGCAAGGATGATGGAAGATGGCTCCCAAAATGAGTACAACAAATTTGTAAAACATGCAGATTTAGTGGTGGTGCTTGCCCATACCAAAGTAGGTGCATATACTGAATTAGAGTTTGATACTGCCTTTGGACAGTTCGGTGAAACCAAGAAGCCTTTTGTCTATACTTACTTTAAAGAAGTGGAAAGTAAAGTAGAGCCTAGCCTACAGGCTTTTAAAGATAAATTGAGTTCACTGAAGCATTTCTATAGTCCTTTTAAGGATAGCGATGACCTATGGAATCAGTTTAATAAGGAATTAGATCGATTAGATGAAAATAAGTTTACTAAAAGGGACACTACTAGAAAAGCGTCTGATAAGGTGACAAGTATAATTGACAGTAAAAATGTGGTGAAAGATGTATCCATAGGAAAGTTAAAAGGCGGTTTCAGGGTAGGAGATGGTTAGGTCATTGACAATTTATCAAATTTTTGCCCATAAAAATAAATCCAAACATGTCGATACAGTACTCCAAGAACATTTTAAAAGACGTTACCATCGGGGATGTATCGGGAGATTTCCATGTAGGGGACATCATCCATCTACATTTTGTGGATGGGACTGAGCAAAAAGTGCCCCTTAATGTACTCAAGGAACAATTGAAAGAGGATTTATTGGCTCAGGTTATAGAAATAGCAGAAGGGAAGGATTTTTTCGATAAATTGACCCAAGCTTTGAAGAAACCACCCAAGTACCTGACCAACAAACCCTTTCCACCAGAAGTATTCCTTGGTAGGGAGGACGACTTGAATGAGGTGCACGAAAAGTTGTTCACGGGAGAGAATCTACTCTTATTGGTGAACGGTAGTGGAGGAACTGGTAAGACCACCTTTGTATCTAAATACTTTTATACCTACCATGAAGAATATACCCACTTGGCCTGGGTATTTGCCGAGAAAAGCCTCTTAGAAGCGCTACTAATATTGGCAACTCCTTTGAAATTGGAGTTCGATGAAAAGATGCCTAACGAGAAACGTCTGCAGGTACTGCTCAATGCTATGGGTGAGCTGGAAGAGCCGAGTTTGTTGGTTGTAGATAATGCGAATGAGCTAGAAGATCTTAAAAAATATCATCTTGCACTAAAGAGCAATCCCAACTTTCATGTGCTGCTTACTACAAGAGTGACCGAACTGGGGCAAGTAGATATTTATCCCTTGGGTACGCTGGATGAAGTGAAATCCAAGGAACTGTTCACCACGCATTATAAGGCACATAAAGTAGAAGAGGACGACCTGCTCGAGCAACTCTTGGAGGCTATAGGTTACAATACCTTAGTAATTGAACTATTGGCCAAGAACATGAATAATTTCAACAATCGTTTAAAGAAGAGGTATCCTTTAGTAGAACTGTTAGATGACCTGAACACCAAAGGACTTTTTGGTATAGAGACAAAGAAAGTGAGTACCATATATCAAGGGCAGAACTTAGAGATGCGGCAGGAAGTCCCAGAGCACATCATAGAGGCCATGTACGAATTGAATGATTTACCCAATACTGAGCGTCGTCTTTTATCTGTATTTGCCGTTTTACCTGCAGAAGCAATAGCTTTTGATACCATTGAACAGCTGATATCAGACATAGAAAATATAGATGAGTACCTACTCAGACTGGCAAACAGGGGATGGTTGGAGTATGATGATGAAATAGCGACCTTTAAGGTAAGTCCAGTGATACAGGAGGTAATTATAAAAAAGAATGGTGAACTATTATGGGAAGAGGTATGGCCGATAATTACCCAATTGATAGATTTACTTCAGCGTGACAATATCCATGAAGAGAACTATCTCTATAGTTCAGTATATACCCGTTATGCAGTAAATATCATTAAAATTGCGTTAAAGGAAGATGAATTGATTACATTGAAAGAAGGTGATACCTTAGGTAACATCGCCATCCTCTGTGAACGTGTAGGTATTTTCAACGATACTACAGGTAACCTTCAACAGGCCTTTCTTTACTTTGAGAACTTTAGACAGTTGGAACAGTCACTTCATGACTTCTATCCTCAAAATGTGGGCTATAAGAACGGCTTGGCGATATCGTATTTGAAACTTGGGGAGACCTACTGTTCGCTAGGCAATTTAGAAAGGGCGCTTGAGTTCTTTGAAAAGTCTACAGACTTGATAAGAGAGCTATATTCTTCCTTTTCTCAAAATGTGGGCTTTAAGAACGGTCTGGCGATATCATATGAGAAACTTGGAGAGACCCACAGTTCGCTAGGCAATCTAGAAAAGGCGCTGGAATATTATAAGGAAGATATGTTACTGACCAAAGAACTCTATTCTTCCTATCCTCAAAATGTGGGCTATAAGAACGGCTTGGCGATATCGTATTTGAAACTTGGAGAGGCCCATAGTTCGTTGGGCAATCTAGAAAAGGCGCTGGAATATTATGAGGATTATAGTTTATTAGAAAGAGAACTCTATTCTTCATTTCCTCAAAGTGTGGACTTTAAGAACGGCTTGGCGATATCGTATGAAAAACTTGGGGAGGCCCACAGCTCGCTAGGCAATCTAGAAAAGACACTGGAGTATTATGAGGATTATAGCCGATTGGAAACAGAACTCTATTCTTCCTATCCTCAAAATGTAGGCTTTAAGAACGGTTTGGCGATATCGTTTTCGAAACTAGGGGAGACCCAAAGTTTGCTAGGCAATCTTGAAAAGACACTAGAGCTCTTTGAAAAGTCTACAGTCTTGATAAGAGAACTCTATTCTTCCTATCCTCAAAATGTTGAATTCAAAAATAACTTGGCAATATCATATTCAAAACTAGGGGAGACCCAAAGTTTGCTAGGCAATCTAGAAAAGGCGCTAGAATATTATGAGGATTATAGTCTATTGGAAAGAGAACTTTATTCTTCCTATCCTCAAAATGTAGGCTTTAAGAACGGCTTGGCGATATCGTACGAAAAACTTGGAGAGACCCACAGTTCGCTAGGCAATCTAGAAAAAGCGCTAGAGTATTATGAGGAGGACATCTTACTAACCAAAGAACTCTATTCTTCCTATCCTCAAAATGTTGACTTTAAGAACGGCTTGGCTCTATCTTATCAATGGATAGGGTGGCATCTAGAAAATAAAATGAATAAGGAAGGGAAAGCGGTTATTTATTATAAAAAATCAAAAAGATTACTTGAGGAACTGACTCAAAGTTTTCCTACTTATCAGGAATTCCAAACTAATTTAGCATGGGTAGAGAACAGATTGAGTAAATTAGAGTAACGAAAAAAAGTAACTTCATAAATCCAACTTCTATTCTTAACAAGAATATTATAAAATTCACACAATGAAGTATAACCGAAAATGGAATTGAGGAAGTTAGACCTGTTCACAAGGTAATCTATTGAGATTTTCAGATAAGCAAATATTTAGTTGCCTAAGAATTGTATGAGTTTGTAATGGGGGAGAATCATTCCAATTTCAAGGGTCAGAACATAATAATACGCAATAATGGACAGGATGTTAAGAATGTCAAAGTAAGAATACTTATAGCCAAATCAATTGTGCCTGAATTTAGAAGTTAGATAGTTAAGGGCTAGCATTCTATACGAAGGACATATCAGAGAAATATAGACCAATATCGAAGCAATTAATAATTATATAGAAAGTAACAAAGAAAACAGTTAGTCAAGTCTACAAACAGGATGCAAAAGAACCGATACTTTGTGAACTAAAGATTATATGTAACCGGAAATGATATTATAGGTAAAATATGGTCTATTAGTCTGGGTCAACTATTCCCGAAACTATATTTTGAGAAGAGTGATAATCTAAAAGACTCATTTCCATAGAGGATATAAGTGTCAAAAAAAGATTTCTTGACTAACTGGTAAATAGAAGTAAGTCCTACTTTTTGAGAAGGCTTGTTAATCCTATTTACGAAGGTCATATTAACTTGATAAGAAAAAAACAATTATCATTTTTCAATATTCCCAAATCATGATAATAGACAATTTTTTAAATAATAATATTTAGTTAAAAACAATATAATATTCTGTAAGTAAAAATACTTATTAAATATTATATCATACAAAACTCAAATAAGATATATTTTATTGAAAAGACTTACATAATCAAAATATTTACAAAGAGCCAATATGATTCTTAGATTCATCTGAAGACGATTCTAAAGCGTTTTTAATTATAGTTTATTAAGATAGTTAGCGATTGATTACCAAATATATATAAACGAACTATTTAAGTCAAGATAAAATATGATAAAAATCATAAAAAAAGGTATAATAGTATGAGTTCAAGAGTAAAAAATACTGTAAATACAGTATTTTTTCATAAAAATCTATCTTTCAAAAATTATTAATCATATTTGATTATTCGTATTATAACAATCATAAAAAATGAACAACTCTGAAAGTGTATTAAATGAAATACTCAAAACTTCTCATTTAGTTGAAAAGAGTTTAGCCGAAAACTACGTTCGTTTAATTAATAAAGATAAGATTAAATTACCTTCTGAAAATGAGTCATTGTTCTTAATCGAGACTAATGGATTTAAAATTGTTTATCATCATTGTTCAGCAAATCTTTCAATAAAAAATCTTGATTTTCATACCCAAAAAGACAGTAATTGGTTTGAATATCAGAAAAATATAAAAGAAGAAGATTTAAATCTAATTCTAGAATTTTATGCAAAAAATGCTTTCCCAATAATTTATAATTATCCATTAAAGAACAGGAGAAATTTTAGTATTCAAACAACCTATAGATTTAAGAATAAATGGAATAAATATGTAATGGTCTTTGAAAGGATGTATATACTAGAAATAGATGGTAGGGGAATCCCTTCATTGATTTTATTAAAAACCATTCCACTTGATAATCATATTATCTCTAACGTTACAGGTTCAGTCATTTTCCATGATGGTAAAAAAGAATTCAAAACAATTGTAAAAAAAATATTGAATAATAATTATCCTGTGGATAAATTAAGTAAAAGGGAAAATGATATTGTTGAATTAATATTGAAAGGATATAACACTAAGGTAATATCCAAAACTTTGAATATATCTAATAATACAGTAGATACTCATAGAAGGAACATATTCAAAAAACTTGATGTACATTCAATACAAGAATTAATGTCAATAGTGCGAAGTGTTTAATTATTAAAAAAAACTTTTTAGGAAGACAGTTTATTTATGATTTAAAATAAAAATCTCAAATTAAATCAGTGTCATAAAAATTAGAAATATTTAGATTTTGTATGAGCTTCTATTATTCTTTTTAATAAATTTAAATATTTTAAGAGTCATAATTAATCAATAAAATGTGTAATTTAAATCTATGAAAATAAAAAAATATGCATCATTTTTACATTGTATCTATAAATATTTAAGTAGTGTTATAGTTAGGAAAACTCTAAAGATCAATAGTAATCTATCTAAGCGATTTTTTTCAATAAATCAATTTCCAGGTAAGAGGTTTTCCGACAATGTTATGCTATTACTGAACACTTTATTTAGGGTTAACAATTTTCAATGATAAACCTAATTGTAACAATAAATTCAACTATTTGATGAGTGAATGTCAAAATATGAATTGATACAGCAGATGGGCCGAGAGATAACGGTATGGCGACTACATTCGAGTTTAGACAAGCTCGATAGTTGGAATTTCTCCTTTGAAAACAATAAGTTCTTCATTAGTAAGGAACTGAGCATCAAAAATGGTCTTATCAAAAGTAGGATACATAGTTGCGTTAAGGAAATATTATTAAAGATAAGTAAACTAAATATACCACAACGGAGTCTCCAAGTGTATTTGAAAGAATTCTGCTTATCAAAAATTTTATTTGTCAAAAAGAAACGTCGGGTCACCAAAAACCTCTTATATGTTCTCAAGGAAGTTCAAATATTATTCAACTTTCTTAGTGATGAAGTGATTGATAAAATAAAGGGAGGGATTTTATAAACGAACAAGGCAATTCATCTTTGACTTACTCATTAAAAATTTAATAATTTTTAAATCAAAATATATTAAAAGTAATTCAGCCAAATTTAACTGGACAATGAACAAAATAATGCTACTATTCGGCCTTGTTATTTACTCCTCATACATAAAAGGGCAGGATAAGTATGATGTAGGTGAAACCGAGGTGGAAGTTACTCTTTTACAAGAAAATATAGCTTTACCTTGGGAAATTATCTGGGGAGACAATCATATCTGGATGACCCACGACAACGGTAAAGTTAGCCATGTAGACCCAATCACTGGACAAATACACACCGTGCTAAACATCCCAGATATGTACACTTCCAGCAATTTGGTTAGTAATCGTATGCTAGGTCTTGCTTTATCGGTAGGTTTTCCTACAACACCGTTCGTATATGTCAACTACGTCTATAAAGGTAATATTTATGAAGAAAAATGGGATCGCTACGAGAAGATAGTCAGATACAGGTATGAAAAAGGGAGCGATAAACTTATAGAACCCCTTATCTTATTAGACGGTATCAAAGTCTATGATGGTTGGCGAATTGGTGGTAAATTGTTGATGGCACCCGATGGGCAACACCTCTTTCTATCAATAGGCGACGCCAAACAGCCTACCAACCCTGAGATACATCCTGAATGGGTAGAATCTAAAACGAAACCTCAGAGTCTGAACAGTTTCAGTGGAAAAGTTATAAGAATAAATATTGAAGGCACGGTTCCTAGTGATAACCCTTTTAGGGTTTCAAATGACAGAAACATACCCCGTAATCTGATATGGTCATTAGGGCACAGGAATACACAAGGCCTTGCCTTTGGTCCCAACGGACAACTCTATTACAGTGAGCATGGGGAAAATAGTGATGACGAGTTCGGAATAATAGAGAGAGGAGGTAACCATGGCTGGCCTATTGTACAAGGTTTCTGTGACAACAGGCCTCGAATAGAAGGTGCTCCCTGTGGCACAGAAACGAATGTAGAACCCTTACATTCATGGCAGACATCCATAGCTCCTAGCAATATTGAATTCTATAATAATAGTGCAATTGCAACATGGCAGAACAGTGTACTCTTGACAACCCTCACTGGGTATACTGGAGGAGAGGGCAATGAAAGGACTGGAGAGGATATAAGGGCTATGAGTTTAACTATTAACGGTAATGGTCTTACCAGTAATTTTCAGGAAACACAGTACTTCGACCAAAAATATCTTCGAATCCGTGACCTCTGTGTAGCTCCCAATGGTGATGTGTACTTCACAACTTCCAATCTTGTACTTAACCAAGGGAGATTTTTAGGTAATGATGATAAGATATACCGCATAAGGGCTATAAATCAAGGTAGTGATAACAATATACCCACTGATATATCTTTGACTAGTGACATGATTACAGAGGGATTATCAATTGGTACTGAAGTTGGACGCTTTTCTACCTCTGACTCTGACGTCAATAACACGCACACTTATATCTTAGTAGATGGAGCGGGTAGCAACGACAACGATTCGTTCTCAATATCAGGAGACAGGCTTCTTACAGGAAAAGTATTCGATGCCTCATCAAAAAAGACATATAGTATCAGAGTAAGGACTACTGACAATGGAGGGCTTTTTTTTGAAAAGATTTTTTCCATAGCAGTATTAGAAAAAAATTCTACTGAAACTTATTTTAGGATAGAAGCCGAAGATGGATATAGTCTGGAAAGTGAAGCGGGAGGAAACGGGATTATAAATGTCCAAAATGGTGTTGGGCTTAGTAATGGAATAGGAGTAGTACTCCCTGATGAGGGAGATAAAATTTCAATAAAATTCACTCTCTCTGAAAGAGGGCGATACATAATTAGAGTGGGTAGCCGGTCAGGCTCCAGTACTTCTGAGCAAGACAAGACGGATTTATGGTTCGATTCTAATTTCCAACCTATTCCAAACTATATCTTTACACTTGATGGTATCGAAAAAAATATCTATGGAGATAAGTCTTGTCCAGATATTTTCTCTTCCAATGTACTAGGAGGTAGTTGGTGGGGACCAATGATTAATACCTTTGCAGACATTTCCGCAGGTCAACATACTATTACAATAGAGGCTAAAGGAGCCTACTTGGGAGTGGATTATATAGAACTAGAAAAAGTGCCCGAAAGAGTGGGGGTGTTGGAGATAGAGGATAGGTTTACTGTTATTTCCGACCAAGGGGACAAAGGTAGACCAAGGGCTTTGATAGAAGAGACCGTAAAAGACTGTTTTGGTGGACAAGCCGTGATACTTTGGGACATTGAAGATGCCATTTCTGTGAGCTTTGAAGTATTAGAGGAAGGTGAGATAGAGATGGCTTTAAGGGTAAGGACAGGGGATGCTGCTGGAATTTCGAGACACGCTGATAAATATAGATTGACACTTGATGGAAATAGTCTAACCTTACCCTTGGACGCAAGTACAGTAGAAGAAGAATTGACTTGGGGTAAGAGCGGTTGGGGAGAGTTGAAGGGACGTGTACTACTCACTGCTGGGACACACCGTTTGGATATAAGATCTGGGGTGACTTTCTTAGGAGTCGATTGGCTCTATATAGGGCCTACTACAGTATTTAATAACCATCCTCCAACAGATATTGTATTAAGTAATACTTCTGTAGAAGAAAATAGACCAGCAAATACCTTAATAGGACAACTCTCGTCCATTGATTCAGATGAGGGTGACATGCATAATTATGCCTTAGTAGGAGGGTATCCTGACAATACATTTTTTGAAATAGATGGAAACAGATTTGTAACTAAAGAAACCTTTGATTTTGAAAATAGGAGCGTATTTATCGTTAGAGTAAGAACCACAGACCAAGAAGGAGCCTCTTTCGAAAAAGACTTTACGATACGTATAGAAAATGTTGTAGAAAACTCAAATCCCACGGACATTTCATTAACTAAAAATTTTATAGAAGAAGGGCTTGCAGCAAGGACAACTATCGGCTCTTTCAGCACCTCAGACCCTGATACAGAAGATTTTCATTTTTATACAAAGGTAAGTGGAGTAGGGGATGACGACAATGCTTCTTTCCATTTGGAGGGACCAATACTTTACACAGATGCTGTGTTTGACTATGAGGCCAAAAATACCTATTCCATAAGAATACAAACAGATGATAGAAATGGGGGCACTTTACAGAAGGTCTTCAAGATAAACATACTAGACGTTGAAGAGGATAACGGGAATAATATGCCTACTGATATTGAACTATCGAATAACTCTATTCAAGAAAATCTACCCAAGGGTTCAGTAATAGGCGATTTTTCTACAGTTGATCCTACCCCTAATGAACAGCATGTTTATACTCTAAGTGCAGGAGAAGGTGACGATAATAATGATAATTTCTCTATAAGTGAAAATCAGCTTCTCGCAAATATTTCTTTCGATTTTGAGGTAAAATCTTCTTATAGTATTCGAATAAGAAGTACTAACACAAAAGGGTTGCTATTTGAAAAAATATTTATTGTCAAAATAGAAGATTTAATTGAAAATAGTGCCCCAACTAATATTTTATTAGATAATAATTCTATAAATGAAGGACTCGAAATAGGAAGTTTAGTAGGTAAACTTACTACAGAAGATGCTAATCATAATGATACACATAAATATACTTTAGTGAATGGGTTTGGTGATACGGATAATCAAAGTTTTTTAATTTCAGAAAATCAAATTCTTTCTAATGAAGTATTTGATTGTAATGAAAAGAGCACTTATTCCATTAGAATACAATCTGAAGATAATAGTAGCGCATTTGTTCAAATAGTATTCTTAATACTAATTAACGGATGTACAATTGATAATAACCCTCCAACAGAAGTAGTATTGGATAATGAATCAATCAAAGAAGGGCTTCCTACAGGCTCTGAAATAGGTATATTATCGACAATAGATTCAGATGAACAGGATTCACATATATATTCCTTAATAGATGGAATAGGGGATGATAATAATGTAAGTTTTATAATTCAGGATAATAAACTTCTGTCAAACGAGGTCTTTGATTTTGAGAAAAAATCTATTTACACAATAAGAATCCAAACAGATGATGGAAAAGGAGGTATTTACCAAAAAGTATTCCTAATTAATATAATTAATGTTGATGAAGGTGATAATAATAATGCACCTATTGATATTATTCTTGACAATAATAGTATTGATGAGAATCAACCAATTGGAACTTTGATTGGTACATTTTCTACTAATGATCCTGATCAAGAAGATACCCATACATATACACTTGTTGCTGGAAATGGAGATGAAGATAATATAGATTTCATTGTTGTACCTAGTAAAAAAACATTAGAGTCAAGAAAAGTTTATGACTTCAATGTTAAAAAAAAATACTCGATTAGAGTAAAAACTAATGATGGTAAAGGAGGTAGCTTTGAAAAAGTATTTGAAATTAAAATAAATAATATCAATATTGCCCCAGAATTGACAAGACAACTTGGAAATCAAGAATTCACAGCCAATGATAGTATTAATTTTTCAATTGGAGAGGATGCTTTTTTTGATTCAGATGGAGACATGTTAACATTTAGTGCAAGACTTGAAAAGGAAAACGAGCTTCCAGAATGGTTGAGTTTTAAACAAGAGAACCTTACTTTCGCAGGCTTTCCGACAAATAAAAATGTCGGTAGTTACCAAATATATATTAAAGCTAGTGATGGTATTGGTGGAGAGTTAGAGACAAGCTTTAAAATTACTATAAATGAACCTCTTTCATTGGCTAATAAACTACATAATCATTCAGTTACAATATATCCTAATCCAGCTGAAAAAATACTAATAGTAAAAGTAAATAACTTCTATTTAGGTAAAGTACAAATAAGTATTTATTCTTTAGAGGGTAAAGAAATCATTTCTAATAGTTTCAATAAAGAAACTTACACCTTAGAAAAGTCAATAGGCTTAGAAGGATTGAGAAATGGAATATATCTAATTCAAATAAAAACTGAAGAAGTGTATATAATAAAAAAAATTATAAAAAAGTAAATTGACCAATGGAAAAATTATTTACTAGATTATCAATTTGTTTCATTATAACCACATATTTTGTTTCGAATGGAACTGCTCAAAAATATGAAGCGGAAGCCAATTATCTTATAATCTCAAATGTTGGAGGAAATGGTAACATTTCTACAAATTCTAATGAGCCTATTAATAATAATGGAACAGGTCGAGCAGTACTGTTGCCAGATAGTGGGGATAAAATTAGAATATTCTTTAATGTCAGCTTAGAAGGTAGATATATTATTAGAGTTAGATTAAGAAGTGGTGAATTTAATAGTAATGTGGATGATGCAAGATCATTTTATGAGTCGTATAGGTTTTCACTCGATGAAACTAGTTTTCCACTATATAGGAATCCATCTTGTCCTGAAAATTCAAAGCTTACTTTACAGATGCCTACAGGAGGTTATTATTGGGGAGGAGCTTACTGGGGCTTAATGATTGGTATGGCTAAAAACTTAACAATTGGCTCTCATTATATTGATATTGAATCTACGAAAGATTATGCAGGTATCGACCATTTAGAAATTGAACATTTACCCAATGTTCAAAATAGAATAAATGTAGAGGATATTTCTGGCGACCCTGTTTCTTATGATGTTGCCCTAGCATCTGGGCAAATAGCTACATTAGATGATCCTATATATGATTGTCGAGGTGAACTAGCAACTGTTTTTTTTACTGGAAATGTTTTGGAAATAAATTTAAATGCACCTCAAGATGGAACTTACGAAATAAGATGCAGATTAAGAACTGGTGATAGAAGAGGAACAAGAATTTTAGAATCAGAGTATGAATTTTACGTTAATGGAATACAAGTGAATCTAAGTTGGGATGGAAGCCAATTGGAAACTCAAGTCGCTTGGGGAACAAGTACCTGGGGAATATTGAAGAATAGAGATATAAAATTAAATCAAGGTAATAATAGCTTTGAGATAAAGGCAAGAGATAATGCGATAGCAGTTGATTATGTAGAATTTGAATTTATCGAAAATATTGAACCTACTAATAACAATCCAAGTAATATAACATTGAGTAATAATCAGATAAATGAGAATGTTGTCATTGGCACTCAAATAGGTACTTTCACAACAACGGATGATACTGGAGATTCCCATACTTATTCTTTTGCAGGAAATAATCCAGATAACAATAGTTTTTCATTAAATGGGAATAGACTACTTACAAAAGTAGACCTTGATTTTGAAACGAAAAGTACTTATGCCATCAGGATAAGAACCACCGATCAAGGAGGACTTTCTTTTGAAAAAGACTTTACAATTAGAGTCTCAGATGTTAATGAAAATAGGGCGCCATCAGGTATATCTATAAGCGATGATAGAGTAAATGAGAATGTTGTCATTGGTACTCAAATAGGTACTTTCACAACAACGGATGATACTGGAGATACCCATACTTATTCTTTTGCAGGAAATAATCCAGATAACAATAGCTTTTCATTAAATGGGAATAGACTGCTTACAAAAGAAGACCTTGATTTTGAAACGAAAAGTACTTATGCCATCAGGATAAGAACCACCGATCAAGGAGGGCTTTCTTTTGAAAAAGACTTTACAATTAGAGTCTCAGATGTTAATGAAAATAGGGCGCCATCAGGTATATCTATAAGCGATGATAGAGTAAATGAGAATGTTGTCATTGGTACTCAAATAGGTACTTTCACAACAACGGATGATACTGGAGATACCCATACTTATTCTTTTGCAGGAAATAATCCAGACAACAATAGCTTTTCATTAAATGGGAATAGACTGCTTACAAAAGTAGACCTTGATTTTGAAACGAAAAGTACTTATGCCATCAGGATAAGAACCACCGATCAAGGAGGACTTTCTTTTGAAAAAGATTTTACTATTTTCATAAATAATTTAGGTGAAAATAGACGTCCTACTGATATAAAAATCACCTCAAATGAAATACTAGAGAAACTACCTACTACTTCAGATGTAGGTATTTTTTCAACAGAAGATTTGGATGATAGTGATTTTCACTCATATAAATTAGTAAATGGTGATGGTGATGAAGACAATAATAGATTTAGTATTAATGAAAATTTATTAGCATCAAATGAAATATTTTATTTTAATCAAAAATCAAGTTACTCTATTAGAGTCAGATCGACTGATTCCGCAGGAGAATTTATTGAAAAAGTTTTTTCCATTAAGATTATAAATGTAAATGAAGCTCCAACAGAAATTAATATCAGTAGTAATGGATTTAATGAAAACTTAAGTATAGGTTCAAAAATTGCCACATTTACCACGTCTGATCCAGACGAAGAGTTAGATATCCATTCATATACTTTAGTAGCGGGTATAGGAAGTATAGATAATGACTTATTTGATATTAATGAGACTTCTGGGGTTCTAGTTACAAGTACACTTTTTAACTATGAAAATCCACCAAAAGGAAAGACTGAATACTCTATAAGAGTAAGAACAATAGACTTAGAAGGTGAATCTTTCGAAGATACTTTTACCATTAGATTAAGAAATATTAATGATAAAGCCTCTGAAATTGTACTTGACAAAAACTACTTATTTGAAAGTGCTCAACTAGATGCTACAATTGGAAATTTAAGTGTCATTGATGAAGAAAATGATTTTCACACTATTAAAGTAACATCAGTAAAAAGGCTTAAGGGTAATATCCTAACGATTGTTCCTAATAATTCTTTTTATATCTTTGATAACACTACGCTCAAATTAAATACTTCAGCTAGTTTAGAATTAGTAGATTCCTATGATGTTGAAATCGAGGCTGTAGATAATAGTAATTTAAAAATCAGTTCGGTTTTTAATATTAAAATAAAGCCTATTCCTCCTAAGATAGTATCTGATAATTTTAATAAAGAATTAGCAAGTAGCTATTCAATACAACAAGCAAGTAGACCTTCGATAACTGTCAGTGGAATAAACAACTTAGGAAGTGTTAAAATAAAATACGGAGGCATTAGAGATGAAATAATGAAAGATTCTATCTTTTTACAAAAACCAAGCGACTCAATTTTATCATCTGCATTCGATTATAAATTAGGAGATGAACTTGGAATTATGTACCAATTTTTTATATATGATATAAACGAAGAACTAGTAGATAGTAGTGATATAGGATATGCATATAGATATTGGAATGATGATACGAGTCCTTCTATTCCTAATATCGTAAAAGGCTCAAATCAAAATGATTATGAAATAGTTGCCATTCCCTATACGGTAAGTGCACAGGTCTCAGAAATTTTTGATGAACTTGGCGATTATGACCCATTCAAATGGAGATTATTTGAATTCAAAAATAACATTAATGCTGAAATGAGCACTGGATTAATTGAGAAAGGTAAAGGATATTGGTTAATTGTAAATGATATAGATCAGTATAAAAATCTCAATATTAAAATAGGTAGTAGTAGTACTGAATTGAATGACAACGAGCCAGTAAAGATAGGCCTTAGAAGAGGTTGGAATTTAATCGGAAATCCATATGACTTTGACTTAAACTGGTTGGATATTAGAAAATGCAATACTACTTTAAGTGATTCAATAAAATACTTTGAAAGAGAATTTAATGTTATTCAAAATTCAAGTGTGTTAAAAAAATACAGGGGTGCATTCGTTTATTCTACCACTTCTCAGGAATTGATTTTTCCTTATAAAAAACAAGTGGATGCGGCATCAAATTGTAGAGTAGCTTCTTCTTTACCAAACAGAACTCCTCTAAGTAGTAGTTCTTGGCAAGTGCCTTTGGAAGTTTACGCCGGTGAAGTTGGTAATAAATTATCTGCCATAGGTATGCATACTCAAGGAAAACCAGGTTTTGATTTATTTGATGATTTTGCTGTACCTAGGTTCTCAGAGTTTGTTGATATTACTTTTTTAAATGAAAGCGATGAAAAAATATCAAAAGATATAACTCAAACTGCTGACCATCACATCTGGGAATTTTATGTTAATACGAATGTTACTAATGGTTGGGCAACCATAAAATGGGATAATAGTTTCTTTGGTGAAGGCAATAAAAGTTTATGGCTTTTTGATACTGAATTAAATAATTTAGTAAGAATGGGTGATGAAAATAGTTATAAATATAAAATCAGACATGAAAGTAGAAAATTTAAAATTTATTTTGGTGAAGAAGATTATCTGATAGATAATGTACTTCCTGAGAAAATAAAAATTGGGAATACTTTTCCTAATCCAGTTAACAAAACTATTAATATCCCTATCTCACTACCAAAGGAAGAAGGTAGTTATAATATAGATTTAGTCATTTATGATATTATTGGAAATCAGGTTTTTAGTATGAGTGAAACTAAAATCAAACATGGTTTCCATAACTCAAAAATCTCAGTTGAAAGTAATCGCCTAAACAAAGGACTATACCTTGTAAAGGTAGTTGTGCAAAGTAATGTAAAAGAAGCAGTATCAAATCAAAAAATTCATATAGATTGATTTATTAAACCAGCAAATCAATACAAACAAAACTTCAATTAATAGTATTGACTCAGCATCTTATTGATGCAAAAGTTAGTGTTAGTTTAAGAAAAAAAAATGCTTATTGTATAAAATCGTATTATTTATATGGTAGATTTTAATTACTATAAATTATCATTAATTCAGATAAAGACAACACTATTAACTGGGAACAAAAGTTAACTTCAAAGAGATAATATTATTGAATCGTTTTTGTATAGTACCTTAGATTTGTATACTGTAATATTCCAAGATTATAGCTTAACTTGAAATTAATGAGATTCCTTGGTAAACCATTGTATAGTATGACAAGAAGTGTCTTCTCACTATTTGGACCAAGGACTCCTTTTAAAAGGGAAAGACCTGAATAAGAATAAAGTGGACCGACTGTCAAGGTTCTTAGGTAATGCCCATTTCAAGGATTTAAAAATACAGACATCATGCAGCACGATTTATTTACAGATTTTATAGGCATAGATATCAGCAAAACAAAACTCGACCTCTGTCTCCATTGTCCCAAGGGTACGATTGAGGGGACAACATTAAAAAACTCGGAGACGGTGATTACAAAGTATCTTGCCAAATATTTTAATGAACATGGGCTTACCAAAGGCAGTACCGTGATATGTGCAGAATATACCGGTCATTATATATATCCCCTTGTGCAGGTCTGCAAGCGGGAGGGTTATGCGCTATGGCTGGAGGCCGGACAACAGGTCAAGGCCTCTGCGGGTCTGGTCAGGGGGAAGGAAGATGCAGTGGATGCCAAACGTATCGCATTGTATGCCAAACGCTTCATAGACCGCTATAGACCGTTTGAGCCTACAGATAGGACATTAGAAGAAATAGGTCTACTACAACGAGAAATGGATACATATATAGCCGATAGGACCAAGTACAAAGGACAGTTGAAGGACATGAAAGGTTTCATGCCAGAGGATGTTTACAATAAACGGAAAAAAAGGATGGAAAGGCTCAAACGTGAGCTGGACAGGATGATAATCTCACTTGAGGTAGAGATAGACCGTCTCTTTAAAAAGAATGAAACACTCGACAGACAGTTGAAAGTGCTCACATCGATAAAGGGTATAGGCCCCCGTACAGCGATAGCGGCAATTTTTGCGACAAGGGCCTTCTCCCGCTTCAAAAGTGCAAGACAGTTCTGTTGCCATATCGGGATTGCCCCTTTCCCTTTTAAATCAGGGAGTAGTATAAATGGGAAGGCCAGGGTCTCACAGAGAGCCGACAAAAGGCTCAAGACACTCTTCCATTTGGCAGCGATATCATCTATCAGGGGGAAGGGTGAGTTCAGGACCTACTTTGATAGAAAGGTATCACAAGGAAAGAACAAGATGTCGGTAATAAATGCCATTAGGGGTAAACTGGTACACAGGATTTTTGCTCTCATAAGAGATAATAGAATGTATGTGGAAGATTTGTACTTATCTAAGACTGATTTACTTGTTTAAACCATAAGAATAGTTAGATTAAATTTATTTTTAATCCTTGTTTTTATATTACTGCTATTAATTCAAAGCATCTCTTTATGGGATAAATCCTTAAAAATATGTCATTTAAAAAAATGATTTAACATGAAATTATTAATCAAATGTATAAATCGATTAAAACATCAATATTGATATTACTTTTCACCAACCATATTTATGGTCAAGTAGAGGATTTTTCTACAAAAGATTCATTAAAATTATTAGCTGGAAATAATATAAAAAATCAAATTTCATTAGATTCTTCTTTAATGGACCAACTAGAGGGCAGGGCATTGTTAAAGGTTCAAAGCTTAGGAGATTATATACAACTTATTTCAAATAAAAAAAGTGACGTTTTAGATATTGATGACTCGATTAACGCTGCATGTAAGTTATTTATTAATGAAGATTCAGAAGTACACGTTTCAAATCATACAAGTATTAATAGAAGAAAAATCAGGGATTATTTTAAACGTTTGAGGCTTTTAAAATTTGAAAAAGTAGAAGTATTGTGGAGCAAAGTATATTTTGCAACGGATATTTATAAAGGCACAGATGGCAACTACTATACTAATATTGAAATAGAGCAATTATTTAGAGGGATTACTGATGATAAAATTATCTATGAAGATATTACAATAAAGCAAGTAGAAGTAGTCATTTCAGATTATACTATTGATTTAGGAAATGAAAAAGTTACAAAATGGGATATAAAATTATCTGATATAGGTGTTAAGCAGACTTTTTTTGAAAAATGAAAACATTGTATATCGCACTTATCTTTTTGACACAAGTTTCTTATGGACAAAATTTATTAAATAAATTGGAAATCCATGAGGAAAAATTCATAGTAAGAATTAAAAAAGTAGACGAATTTATCGAAAGGTTTAACAATGATAAAGAATCATTACTATTCAAATATCTAGAAAGTAAGAATTACAAAATACCTTCTCATAATGAAATAATTAAGAGCCTGTTTAACAATGATAAAAAAAGTTGGGATTTAGAATTGTTAAAAATGTTTATTGATGATGTTGAAAGTAATAACCATAAAATAAATTTATTAGGGGAGTTTTATTGCGAACTGAAATGTACTTTAGAGGATAAAAATGGCAACTTTTCTGCTAATATCATTCTTAAATTTGAATATGAAAAATTCTTAAATGCATACAAATGGACTATAATAAGTTTCATTTCTGAAACTCAAAGTAATTTGAGTCATTGTGAATGGATGCCTATGAGTTACGATACAATAAGAACTCCACACTTATCTCTTAATCCGGTTATGCATGCGAATGATTTTCAAGGATTCAAAAAATATTTAGCAAATAAATCGGCATTAAGATATTATGCAAACTCAAAAGCAACAAAAGAAGTCGGTTGTTTTTTGAATTTACTTAAGGATAGTAAACTTGAGTTATGTACTATAAATAGTATTTCATATCATTGTTTAGATATAAAAAATTGGATATTTAGAATTGATTATTTGTCAAATCGTGGTTGGTTAATCAATGAATTATACAGCGCTGATATAAAAGGAAAAAATATATACAAAGAGCAGACTCTTAAACTAAATTTTTAAAAGTGAAGATTATAATATTAACTCAAACATTAGTAATTCTGGTAAATATGTTAGCCTTTGGTCAAGTGATTATTTCAAATTCAAAGGTAGAAGAGATAGAACTAAAGACGATCAATAAAATTTCAAGATATAATGATTTATTGAATTTAATTATTGATAATGAGACAGGCAAAATTGAAAAAAAGATTTTGTTAAACAATAGTTACGATAACAATAGCCTTGACAGGGTTTTCTTAGATAGTTCAACTATTATACAAGATAATCTATTTGCAGTGTCTAAGTATGAAAGAACGATACATGATTTTCTTAATGATTTAAGTCTATTTACAAAAAGAAGTGATACAATTTATAATAACGAGTTTTTAATTGATTCTTTGAGTTTTTCAAATATTGATAAAGATATAGAAGGTGAATACTTTTTAGAGGTATATTTTAAAACTATATTCAATGGTTTTTTAAGAGATTCTATTCGAAAAGTAAGTGCATACAATAAAGGGATTATTCGTATTGTTAATAACAGGAATGGCTATAATCCATATATTAGTTCAATAACAATAATTGAAAAACTTCCTGATAAGCAAGTTAGAGATTTAAATACCTCTGTAAATATAAGAAAAGGAAACATATCAATTATACAAGAGCCTACTTTAAAATTCCTTGATATTAAAAATGTTGTAATTAGGGGGAAAGAATTGGATTTACAATGGCAAGTAAATAATGTTAATGGAGAAGTCAAAATTGAACTACCGGGTTCTGTAGAAAGTTTTCCTTCAGAGATCAGCAGATTTATTTGGGATGTTCCAGAAAACTTAAAACCAGGAAAATATAAAATTTTAATATACACAGGAAATAATAGAGAACTAAAAGATATAGTGGATATTAGGATTAAAAGAAAAATACCATTAGGAGTTAAGTTAGGTATTATTCCTATTTTAACTATACCTTTTCTTATTCCCCCCCCACCCCCTAGCGAGGAGTTACCCTTGCCCCCTAGTTTATCAGAATTATAAAGATTCACATAATTATTCAAAAATGCCTATATTAATTTATAATTATGATTCCTTAGTCACTATCCATTGAATTAAGAATTTATAATTATGGTATATATCATTAATCTATATTAAAATTAGGATTGAACTGTAAATTAGTTTGAACATATAGGTTAATGATTTATTTAGGAAAATTTGTTTAAAAAATCTTATATTTAATAGTCATTCTATTTTTATTATTATTATCCATTTCTTCAAATAAAGAAAACTATTAAAAAAACTCTTTGATTTAGTGCTAATAATTGATTTAGGTTGATGATTAACCAATAATTATTTTTCATATTAAAATATAGAGAGTCATATTCTATCTTCTATCAGGATTTGTACACTGAAAATCAAATATTATGGTACTTTGCCCTAAAAAATAATATTTTAAAAATACTTGGACATTAGCAATGGTATATGTTTTTGATTTCGGCTTCAATAGGTTATTTGATTTTTTTTAGGAAGAAAAGGCGGACTTAAGTTATTTTTAATTATAAAAGAATATGAATTATTCAATTTCAAATGAAGACTTGAAAGCCACTATCAGGTTGGCTCAATCGATAGCCAAAGAATATTACAATGAGTCATTTTCTGCACCTCATTTGCTCCTCGCTCTATTGTCTGAAGATTATTATTTGGTAGATATTCTCACAAAATTAGGGAAAGATATATCTTATTTAAGAGAATGGGCAGAACTGAGAATAGAAGAATATCCCAAAGGTTTTAAGCCTGTTGAAGAGCCTACGGGTGATAAAGTGATTTCTAAATTATTAGATGAAGCCTCTAATATTCAATTAAAATTAGGCAAAGAAGAAATAGACCAATATTGTGTTCTAACGGCTATTACTATCCCAAACATTGCTTTTAGTACAGATGAACTTAAAGCATTCACTATAAATCAAGATGAATTGATAAATTATGTGTTGGAAAAAAAACAGGTAGAAAGTGCAATAGGAGATTTTTCTAATAATGATAATATGACTAGTGGCGAAAACCAACCTCTTAAAGCTCTTTTAAAATTCTGTAAAGAAAAAACATCTCTAGCTAAAGAAGGAAAAATAGACCCTATTATCGGTAGGGACAAAGAAACAAGAATGGTCATCGAGATTTTGGGTAGAAGATCAAAACCAAATGTAATTATAACCGGGGAGCCAGGTGTTGGTAAAACTGCATTAGTAGATGGGTTGGCACATGAAATTATCCAAGAGAAAGTACCTGCATATCTGAAAGGGTCAAATATATTCGAAATGGATTTGGGTTCTTTGGTAGCAGGGGCTTCTTACAAAGGAGAAGTAGAAGAACGACTAAAAAATATCATTAAAGAGGTTAAACAGTTTGATAAAGCCATTCTATTTATAGATGAAATTCATCTTCTACTTGATAGTACTGGTCCAGTGGGTACAGGTGCTGCTAACTTACTTAAACCAGAGTTAGCAAGAGGCGAATTGACTGTAATAGGAGCTACTACTCTAGATGAATACCGGAAGTTTATAGAAAAAGATGAGGCTTTTAGTAGAAGATTTGAGGTTATGGCAGTAGAAGAACCAGATGCAGAAACAGCTGTTAAAATGTTAGAAAAGATAATGCCGTTTTATGAAACCCATCATGAATTAGAGGTAGACTCAAATGCATTGGAAGATGCCGTTCAGTTGGCAAAACGATATCTTAAGGAAAGACGCCTGCCCGATGCTGCAATTGATTTAATGGATAAAACGATGTCTGCAATAAGACTGATGGATGAGATTTCTGGAGAACAATTGAATGAGTTGAAAGATGGGTTTGAAAAGCTAGAAGGGCAAGGTTTATCAGATTATAAATGGTTCTTTAAACAACTTAATAATAAGATAAGTCCAGTACTGTTAGGACAAATAGAAGATGAAGTGGACTATTTAAAAATTAAAGATCTAGAAGAGCTAAAACTTTATATAGAAAATAAACTGAATGCACTAGAATCCCTTTCAAATTCAAAAAAAGGAAAGGTTGAAGGAGCAGACATAGCTGCTGTTGTTGCTCACAAGACTGGGATACCAATGGGCAAGATTCAGGCGCAAGAGAAAGAGAGAATTTTAAATGCTGAAGGACACTTGAAAAAAAGGGTAATTGGTCAAGATTATGCCATTAAGACCATATCAGAAGCTATATTGGAATCAAGGTCGGGTCTTATTCGCGCTGGTCAGCCAATCGGTTCTTTTTTCTTCTTAGGGCCAACTGGTACCGGTAAAACTGAATTGTCCAAATCATTAGCAGAATTCTTATTTGACGATGAATCAGCCCTAATGCGGTTCGACATGTCTGAATTCAAAGAAGAACATACAGTTTCTATATTTTTAGGGGCACCTGCTGGTTATGCCGGATATGGAGAAGGAGGGTCGTTGGTAAATGCTATTAGGGAAAAGCCATATTCTGTAGTTCTTTTTGATGAAATTGAAAAGGCACACAAATCTATATTTGATATCTTTTTACAGATACTTGATGAAGGTAAAATATCTGATAGGGAAGGTAGGGAAGGAGACTTTTCTAATGCTGTTATTCTATTCACATCCAATATTGGGAGTAGGCATATAATTGAGCAATTTTCAGATGGGAAACAACCAACATCTAATAGTTTAATGGAAATAATGAGTGCTCATTTCAGACCTGAATTTTTAGCTAGAGTAACGGAGATAGTGCCTTTTGCTCCAATTTCTGAAGAAAATGTGGTGAAAATATTTGATATTCACTTATCTAAACTAAATAAGCTGCTTAAAGCAAAAGGAATTACCCTAAATCTTGGTGAAAAAATAAAAAAAGAACTAGCTTTATATGACTTTACTCAAAAATATGGTGCTAGACAAATTGCTAGTGTAATAAGAAATAAAATAAGGAAACCTCTTTCTAGAAGGATAGTATCGGGAGAATTACTTGAAGGAGATACCATTACTCCAATCAGTTTTGAAGATGGTATTCTACGATGGAGTATTAAGAAAACTTAATTAATATAACCTATAAAATTATGATGAATAACGATGTAGAGATTGGTGGGCAATTAGTGCCTCGTCAGTCTTTCGAAGCTATAAGCAACATTTCTTCAAATAGAACTTTATTTGTTCAAAAGCTCAATGATGATGGGCCTGATTCTGAGCCCAAAACTGGGCTAAAAAATTTAAATGAAGTTTTTGAGCACTACAAACCTAGTGTATCTGTTAGCTTTGAGCAGGAAGATGGGACTGAACAGGAAGAAGCAATCGAATTTAAAGAAATCAATGATTTTAAACCAGAAGGGATTACGGATAATAGTAAATTCTTATCGGGGCTTGAAGGAGAATATACTGCCTATAATAAGATTTATAAGCAGATAAAAACGAATAAAAGATTGATGGCAGTATTGAAGGATGCTAATAATAAGCAGGCATTTATTAATGTGTTAAAAGCTATGTTGGCTGAAATAGAACAAGCTGAAAATTCTTGATAAAAACTTTTTAAAAACAATAAAATGGCAGAAAATAATAAAGACACAGCTAAGCAAGTAGTAAAAACGCAAGAAAAAGTAAAAATTGAAAATCCTACTGCACTTTTAGAAAGTAATGCTAAATCTCTTACTAAATTTGGTGGATTCGCTCTTATCGAAACAGCCGTAGATGGTGCAAAGGCCATGAACCCTACTAGCAAAGCTAGAAAAGGCATGTTTTTAAATGATGCAAAAAAGCAATCAGCAAGGGATAAGCTAAAAAGTCAATTAAATACTTGGATAGGCCTATTAGAGGATGCTTCAAGTCTAGAAGAAGTCGCCAAAAAGGCAGATGATAAAGCCAAGAGTGCTAAAGCTTTATTGAATAAAAACTTAGAAATGGCTGTTGCCGCAAGTAATGAATTAGAGCAGTCGTATCGTTCAGTAGCATTATTTTTCAAAAATACAGAGCAAGAAAAGGTTAGAAACGTTACTTTCTTTAACACAGATTTAGAATTTTTGAAAGATACTGATGATGCAACTGCAGACATTATAGTTAATGAACTTGATAATAATCATAACAGACTAGATTTAAGGAATAATTATTCTCTGTTAGTAATTCCTGGCTATTTAGGAGAAAGGTCTGTAGTTGAAAAGTTTGCAAAAATAGCTTATAAAAATAAAGTAATGCTATTAACTGATTTTATGCATTTAGAGAAGCCAGATGATGTAATTCAAGAATTTGATGAAGCCAAGTTAACAGGCTCAGAATTAGAATTCTCAAATGTGATGATGTCCTGCAACTGGTTAAAAGCAAGGGAAAAAAGAGAAGATTTAAATGAGTTTGAAGATATGTATGTTTCTCCCTCTTCAGCATTAGCAGGTAAAGTGTACAGTACTCTGATTTCCCAACCTGCTGCTGGTAAGATGCATGGAGGATTAAATGAGATTAGTGATGTTACTTTTGATTTAAAGAAAAGTGAAATTACTGAATTGGAAAAAAGAGGTTTGATTCCAATGGTCAATGAGTTTGGAAAAGTAATGGCCTTTTCTGCAAAAACTTTAAATACTGGCAACGATATTGGATTACAAACGTATTCAGTGGTAAGGGTTTTTGACTATATCGGAAAAGTAATTATAGACTTTTTGAATAGGCAAGCTTTTGTAAATTGGTCTGCAAAAGTAGAAAGGGATATGAAGTTGGAGATTGGCCGTTATTTAGAAAGTGTTAAAGGTCATGATAAAATCATCGAAAAGTTCCAGATTACTGGATTAACCCAAGATAAGGCTACCAAACAGATACATTTAGATTTGCATATTACTCCATTCTTTCCCGCCAAAAACTTTCTTCTGAGAATGGGAGGTACTAAGGGAGATACGGCAGATGAATGGAAAGCTGAATATTCAGAAACTAATTAATGTTGAACAATTCTTTTTATAACTTAAACTATTATAACTAATGGCTTTCAATGCTAGATTAAATCTGGATCCTTTCAGTGATACCAGAGTTGTCGATTTTTCTTACAGTCTTTCTAGAGATGTTGACGCAAGCGGTCGACCAGCTGGTGCTGTTCGTGGTGGTATCATTACTATAACCATTGAATCTACTGATGATACCAGTCTTTTTGAATGGATGACTGATCCTACACAGAAAAAGAGTGGAAATATCAAAATAATGGACCCTAATACAGCTGGTGGTTCTTTAAAAGAACTTTCTTTTGAAGATGCGTATATTACTCAATATGGAGAAAACTTTCATTGGCAAGGTAATGAAAATATGCTTCAAACATTTACAATCTCTGCGAAAATAATAAAGCTTGGTGGCGGAGAACATGAAAATGAGTGGCCAGGTAGCTGATAAATTATGTTTACAATATTCTAAATAGTCTCTATGGAAGAGGAATTGTATGTTCCTCTTCAAATTATTTATTAACACCAAACTCATAGAAAGTGGCACAACAAGCTTCTACTAAAGTAGTAATAGGAGGAAAAGATTATAATAATTTTCATAGGCTGTCAATTAATCAAAGAATAGATTGGCACCACCAATTTGAAATAGTTTTTCCATATGAGGCTATTGGAACAGGTAGTTCTGTATTTGATATTTCTAAAGATTTACTGGGAAAAGAAGTTGAGGTAGTAGTTGAAACAGAGGGTAATAATGGATTTAAACAGACAGGAGAATTTAAAGGAGTAGTCACCAATCTTAGAATGGATAGGCAAAGCGCGATTAGTAAAAAAGCCAAACCTACTTATCAAGTGATATTATCAGGGTTGAGTTTAACCGCCTATCTGGATGGAAATCCACACACACGTTCTTTTGAGAAAAAGAAAGTTTCAGACATGGCTAATGAAATGTTTAAAAATGCTCCTACTTTTAATCATACTGTAGAGGTAGAAACTGATGAAGAGGAAGAATACTTTGTACAATATAAAGAAACGAATTATGCTTTTTTAAATAGAATTGCTACGCTTTACGGACATTGGTGCTATTATGATGGTACTGAGCTGATATTTGGAAAAGTAAAAGACCGTACAAAATCTATTGATTTACCTTTTGAAAAAGATTTGCTAGACTTTGATGTGTCCTTGAGTCTACAACCTTTAAATTTTGAAATACTCGCCCATGATTATGTTAGTGAGGATGAGCAGTTATATAAGTCAGAAGGCTCATCTGAGGATATTTCTGGTGAGTTAGATGAACTAGGAAAGCATGCTTTATCTACTTCTGAAAAATTTTATAAACAAAAGGGTACCTATCAAACCTTACAATTAATTGAGTCCCAAGAAGAATTAGATAGATTAAATAAAAGAAAAAAATCAAGCTTAGGTCGCCGACTATCTGAAGTAAGTGGCATTAGTGATAATCCACAGATAAAGGTTGGGTCTGTATTTAACATTACAGAGGATAAGGAAGAAAACTATGATTTTGGAAAGTATCTAATAATTGATGTAATGCATTCTGTAGATGCTTTAGGGGGATACCAAAATTCTTTTTCAGCTATACCATTTAATGCAACTTCTCCACCGCCAAACACAAATATAGGCATGCCTATTTGTGAAGTTCAACCTGCCATTGTAAAAGATAATAAAGATGATAAAAAATTAGGAAGGGTTAAAGTGCAGTTTATTTGGCAAAAAGAAGGAGAGATGTCAAATTGGATCAAGATAATGCAACCTCATGCTAGCCAAGGTGAAGAAGGAGAATTACATGGGTTTTACTTTATCCCTGAAATAGGAGATCAAGTAATGGTAGCTTTTGAAGATGAAAACCCTAGTAAACCTTATGTTTTGGGGAGTTTTTATCATGGTAAGGCTAAACCCGATGAAAAGTGGGTAGATGATACCAATAAAAATAAGATTATAAAAACGCGTAATGGGAATCAAATACAGTTTATAGACGATGAGGGCAAGGAGGTAATTAAAATATTAAATAAAAATGCTGAAGATGCAGTTAATGAAATTACCTTAGAGATGGAAGGAGATGGAAAGATATCTATAAAAACCAAAGGCGATTTAGTAATGGATGCGAAATCTATTGAGATTAAATCACAAGAAGGTATATCTATGGAGGCAGGTACTGAAACCAGCATAAAAACCGAAGATTTAAAAATGCAGTCTACCAATACTGAGATGAATGCAACAGATATGAAGATGGAAGCATCAAGTACCTCTATTAAGTCAAGTGGACAGTTGGAAATTGAAGGTGGGGCTTCAAAGATTAAAGCTTCAACTCTTACTGTTGATGGTGGTGGTAGTGCAGAAGTAAAAGCAGGCATTATAAAATTAAATTAATTTATGGATGATTTTCACTATATACCTATCAATTTTATTAAGTTGGTTAAAGGTGATTCCCCACAGACCATAGATATCATGGATTCTATTCATCAAAACATTGGCCTTATCCTATCTACTTCACCGGGTGAATATAGGTTTAATCGTGGTTTTGGCTGTAATATCTGGGAAAGGGACTTTTTGAATATGAAAAGTAAAAACATGATGAGTGCTGAGATGGAAAAAGAGATAATGATTGCAGTGAAGGAGTTTGAAAAAAGGTTAGAAGATATAAAAGTAAAAGTAAATATTAGTGAACCAGAGAAGAAAGAGGAAGGAATAAATAGAAAAAGAAAAGAAATACATATAACAGTAGAAGGCATATTAAAACTCAATAAGCAGAACTTTAAACATCAAGATTTAATATATTTTAGTCCATTATCTAAAAATTAAAGTTTAGAATTATGTTGAAAACACTTTTAACTACTGCAGGTAAATTTATCTATTCTAGATATCAAGCTAGAAAGGATTATATGAAATTAAAACCAGCATGTTTTAGAGTTTGGGAAAATAATGGATTCCATTCTTTAGAAGGGCAAGTACTATTTGATGAACTTGCTGATACTGCGAATTATGGAGCACAAAGGCATAATTTCAGAAAGTACTACTCGATGTCTACAAATTGGAAAAAATTACCAGATGACCCCAACGATATTATGTACGGATACTGGTAAAATCTTTTATAACTTTATATTTTAAGAATTCCTAATACTTCTGATTTATGCACACAGTCTGAAACAGTCATTGAGCTTGGGTTTTGCGCCATAATTCATAGCTGAACTTCAAAAATGTTTAGTTAGGTGAAATCTAATAGAATTAATTTAATAATGTTTATATGAAAGAAGACTCCTTTTATAGAAGAGAGTTTACTAGAGGTAAGATAAGAGCACGACTACTAAAAGCTGCGGCAAAAGTTTGGAATGTACCTGAAGCTAGTATTGAAAACTTTGATCCTGTGGTTAAAATGCTATTGGGTGTAAATGCCTATGAATTTGAGCGAGTAGCCGCAGAAATATATAATGCGGAGACAAGAGCACTTGATAGGTTGGCCAATTTACTCATTCCTGGAGAGATTACAGGTGCAACACCTGCTCATTGCGTAATCGAAGCGAAACCCATTGAGCCAAAACACCATACAGAGGTTGGAGAACAATTTATTATAGAAAGAGAATTTAAAGATACAAATAATTATGGGCAAGTAGAGAAAAGGCAAGTCGCCTTTAGTCCAGTACTTACTATGCCTGTTTTCAACGCTCAATTACTTTATGTCGCAAACAGCGATAGATTGATGGAAGTACAAGGAGGTCTTTCTTATGAAGAAATTCTTCAAACAGGAATAGGGTTTAGTTTCGAAGAACATACAACTTGGTTGGGCATCAGTCTAAATGAAAATATTTCTGAATTAAAAGATTTCTCTCTTTTTTTTGATTGGAAGAATGTACCTGAAAAACTTAATCTTTTAAACCGATTAAAAGATACCAAAGCATTTATAAATGGTCATAAAGTAGCGCTCAATACAGGCTTGCCTATAAGAAATAGAATAACAAGGAATGCTGACGGTAAAAAAGAGAAACTTTTATCGGATATTTTAAATTTACAGCAAAAAGTGATGGATAGTGTAAAGGCTTACTATGCTATGCATTACTTATGTATAGATGAGGGTGTTAATTTAAAAGATGTATCATTAAATCATTTTCCTAAAGAGTTTGTAAAACATTTCCACGAAGATGATCTTAAACAATTAAAGGTAAACTGCCTTTGGATAAAATTACAGTTCCCTACAGACATACCTGAAAATTTAATCTCTGAGCTTTTTGTAGGTATTAATGCGGTACCTATGGTTAACAAGCAATATAACAAAGGAATAAACCCTCATATAATTAGCAAAGGGCTTAACAATATTCCGCTTAGGACAAAAGACAAACTACTATATGTGAGTAAAATATATGGAGAAAAAGGTGTTGAATACAATCAAATACCATTCAAACAATACCGGGAGAAGCAAGCGGGTACTTTTTCTGTAAGGAGTAACAGTATTGAACGATTTGATGAAAGAAAAGCTTCCGAATTGTTGACCAATATTATTGAGATAATGCGTGATGAAAGGGTAGCATTTATGGCAATAGATGATCAATCAGCTTCAGGTTATCTTAAATCATTAGAAAAAGCTTTTGGCCAACTAGAAAGACACCTTAAAAAATTACCTTCTATAGGAGAAGAAGTAAATTTTGTGATGGTGAATACCCCTGATGATACTGAAATATGGATTGATTATTGGAGTACTTATGGGGCATTTGCGAATAAAATTCCATCAGGTTCGGAAGCAAAACCTATTCAGGGAACACCTTATCAAGCTAGCTCTTGTTTTACACTTACAGTTTCTTGTGGAGGTAAAGATTATTTAAATGAACCTGAGCGTATTCAGAAATTTAAAAGTACCCTCCTTTCTAGAGGGAGTATCCATACCTTGGCTGATATTGAAGCGTTGATTATGGCACATGTGGCTGACTTGGTAGAAACATTAAAAGTAGATACTGTATATAAAGAGAGCGCTAACCCTAAAATAGGATTTAAAAAAGTATTTGTAGTGAAAATGAAAGCCACTCAAGATAGGGAACAAGAGCTTAGTGACATGCTACCAGAGCTACAGCAGTACTTAGAAAGTTACGATATATTTAAGAATAGAGTCATTTTAAAAATAAACACCTAATGTTAGAAAGTGCTAAGTATTTAAGAGGTATAGAATACCACCCTATTGCAGGGTTTTCAGGTATTTTTTCTATTGCACATCCTAGGCAAAAAGATTCTATCTACTGTATTGGTACCTATGAGCATTTGAAGAATAATAAAGCAAAGTTATTTAATGATTTTTTTGTAAAGCTTGGTCTAAATGAAAAGGCCAAAGATTGGGATTTACACCATATAGTAGAAAAGACTCACCTAAAATCATTCTATAAGGAAGATACCTTAACTTACAACTATAAAAATACATGGCCAGTAGTGCTATTATACAATAAAGTGCATCACATGTATAAATACCCATTAGAAGGCAAGGAAGTAGAAATTATTTATGACTTAAGTACAGTAAGTGGGCTTAAAGAACTTTACAATAATGTATACTACGATGATTTTGTTTTGAGAAGTATTGCCCTAAATGTTTTAAATATAATCTTATATTAAGTTATTTAGATTTTAATAAAATAAGTCTCTATTATGCCCATAAACCCGTTACCTCTTGTTGCTATTTTGATCATAATACTTTGGAAATTTGGTTACATAGATTAAACCGTTTTAAAGAAACATATTACGCCTATTTTAGATTATTTTAATGATATATTTGGAGATGAAGAAAAAGAAAATGCATCTTTATTAAGATAATGCAATATCGATATTAATAGATGCAAAAATGAAAAAACTTTAGTTCATAAAATAAAGACTAGTAAATCATTAGATAAAGCAATAAAGAAAGCAAATGATTTACCTAATCCTCTGAAAATGCAAATATTAAAAAATATAGGTATCAGTTGAGCTAATACTTTAATTTTATATGTAGCCAATGTAATATATAATACACCAATAGTTAAACTATTTCTCTTCTATGAAAAAATATTTTGAAGCATTTTCGTGATTTAAAAATTCAATAATTAATTATAAACTGTATTAAGATATAATATAGAAAATTAAATGGGTATTTACCCCCCCCCTTTTTACTTCGTTAGTTATATAGTTTTAAGTGTAACAGAGGGGTTAAAAAAATTAACAGGGAATATATATTTTGACAAATAATAACTATACAATACATTATAGAATTAGCGAAATTTAGCGCAAAGATGAAAGCAAATTATGATGGTTCAAAACCAATAGTACATACTATTAAAAATGGAGAATCCCTTTCAAAAATAGCATATGATTATACTGGTAAATATGATTTTTGGAAGGCTATTTATAATTACAATACAAAAATCAATCATAAAAAAGTACTCGGTAATGATCCAGATTTGATATACCCTAACATTAATATTATAATACCAAGAAGCAAAAAAGGTTATGATGATTTGATAGTGTATTTAAAGAAACTGTACATCCAAGAAGAGCATGCCTTAGATGTTATTCGTATAAATGAAGAACATCAAAAAAATGCAATAGATATGTTTAGTTTCTTGGTTGACACTACCGCTGATATTGCTACTGCTGCTGTTACTACTGGAAGAAAAGCTGCTTCATACCTTGGAAGCGCATTCAAGTATGACAAAGCTGCGAAAGCTGCTAAGGGAAGTGTAAAAGCAGCTAATGAATACCTTGCTAAAAATGCTAGGAGAAAATATAGACAAGTGATATTAGAAGATATAGTGTATGATAAAGCAGCTGATCATTTAATTGAAAATGGCATAGACTATAAAGCAATAGCTAATATTTTGAATGACCCAGCATTTAATAAGTATATAAAGACCAATGATAATATTAGTGAGGACGATGTAAAAGAATTTTTCAAGAGTTTAAAAAAGCACTATGGTAATGCAAAAAAAGTTGGAAAGAACATGCCAAATTATCTATTAAGTGGAAAAAAAGGTCTAGGAATGGTTGCTGAAGATGCTATTGAAATTGCTTTCTCGTATCTTGATATTAAACCTTCAAAACTAGCAGAGAAACTTATTGGTCAAACAAATAAAGATTCATATAAAAGTACAATGCGTTATATAAATCAATCCGAAAAGAACTTACGTATAAGAAGAGACAAACACATTAATAGGGTTTTAAAGGAAAAACAAATTGTTTTTGGTATGAATTAAAACAATCAAGTAAGTAACAGAAAAATTTTATATATGCCCAATAAGACAGCCTTACATAAACACTTACCAGAAAACACCTATTTATCAGGTGCTTCTGATGGAGATATCATCAATACGGAAGCCTCAATTAATACCTTTCAAATACACAGAGCACAAGAAGCAGCAGCAATACAATTCTTTGCTCCATTTAATGCAGAGTTTAATAATATATACAATTTAATAGCCAATGAAGAATGGAATATATTGGGGCCAGAACTCGGTGGGGAGTACAGAAACACACTAAGCCAGTTTTGGGGTCTTAATCAACTGCCTCTCAACAATAGGCAATTAAATATTTTATTAAGGATTATACCTTTAGCAAGTAATTTAGCAGGCAAATTTGATGCTCTTTCTTATTGCTTTACCTCTGTACTAGAAGCCGATGTTGAGTTAACCTTAAATGAATACCACCGGGTCATTCCCTTAGAAACCGATACCAGAGTGGGTTTAGGTAATATGTTACTTGGTGTAAATAGCCTAGTAGATAATGTAGCTTGGGAGGAAGAACCTGCCATATTAATAAAAGTGGGACCACTTAATAAAACTCAAATAGAAGACTGGCTAAAAGGAGAAGACGGAATGTTATTGCCCGTTTTAAACTGTTTAGAATATTATTTCCTTCCTGCCTTATACAATACTGTAGTAGAGATAATTCCTGAAGAACCTATATTAACCTCTGAATTAAATCAAGATAAAATTGAGCAGCCTATCCTAGGTTATACATTACGTATCTAGCACTTTTCAAAAGTATAGTCAATTTTTTTAATTAGAATTAAGCCTGTTGGTCTTGAGATTGTCACTTTAGGTCAACTTAATTTATAGTTTTTGTTTACATTATCACATTCACATCTGTAGATTAGTAGTATTGCCTTTTTTTTTCTTATTTTTGTTTTTATAATCTCAAATATAAATTTCTGAAATAAATAATTTTATACTACCATGCTATTTCGGCTGCAGAAACATAGAATGCATTGGCAAGATGGGATGAAACTGTCTAGCGAACATTTAAAGCAATCAGATGATTGGGTTTCTGACCAAATACGAGATATAGCTGGACAGCAACTTAGTAACACTAATTTCGGTCTACTACCTATAGAAGAAGAAGGAGAGCCTTTACACATACAAATAAACCCAGAGGCTACAGAGGTAGAAGTAAAAGCTTGTAGAGCTGTTACAAAAAGTGGAGCTAGAATAGAAATTTTAGAGGGCTACACCCCTAAAGTAGCACTTTCTTTATTAGACCTTAAAAACAGATACGACATCGAAAGAGTAGTATTTAACCTTGTTCTCAGGGTTCACCCTTTCGAACATGTGCCATTTGGTGAGATTGAAGGGGGAGAGGTGCCTATTAGGCAGAAAAATGCAATGCCAAAATATACGTTGGAAGTAATCAATGATGACAATAGGTTAAATAATGATGCTATTTTACATGGATTGATTTTAGCAAAATTACGTGTGGCAAAGAACAATCATGTATCAGTAATAGAAAATTATATTCCTCCTTGTTCTAAAATTCATGTATATACACCATTAAGGAATAAGTATGAGGGGTATGCTGCCCAAATAGCAGATTTAAGAAACAATTGCCTCAGTATCATTAATGAGACCCATTATATAAAAAACCCTAATGAGTTTACCATACATGCAAGAATGTTTGCTAAGGAGTTAGTACAGTTTTGTAGTAATAATCAAGATTATTTGCATATAATCTTAGCAGAGAAGTCCCCTGTTTATTTACATGAGTTTTTTGCTAGGTTAGCAAGGGTGGTAAAAACTTATTTTGATTGCATGCCTGATCATGAAAGAAGAAAACTCACTTGGAAATCAGAAGTACAATGGGGAGATATTACATGGAGAGGACTCAATATAGAACATTTTGATGAAAGTATTATCCACTTGTTAGGATACCAGTATGAGCATATAGATATACTTGGCTTATTAAATACTATAGATGGTTTTATGGAAAAACAAGTAAGCTTAATTACAGCTCTATTACAATATAAATACGTTGAAAGAAATTAAATTTTAAAATTATGAGCAAACCAGCAGCCAGAGTAGGGGATATGCATGTTTGCCCCATGGTAGACGGTTTAAAACCACATGTAGGGGGCCCAGTAATGCCACCAGGCGTGCCCACAGTACTTATTGGCGGTATGCCTGCTGCACCTGTGGGTAATATGTGTACTTGCGTTGGACCACCAGATACTATTGTAATGGGTTCTAGTACCGTACTCATTGGGGGCAAACCAGCCGCCAGAATGGGAGACTCTACCGCTCATGGTGGATCAATAACTGCAGGTTGCCCAACTGTATTGATAGGAGGCTAATTGATTATTACTAACATTTAATAAGAGAAGACAATTGACTAATGGAACTATATTTACTATTTAGAAGGCATTGCCTTTCTATATTCTTTTGCTTTCTAGTTTTATCTATATCTAAAAGTGTTTCTGCACAAGTTGATAGCATTCAAATTGTTAATCTAGATGAATTACAGGATCCAGGAGCAGCTCCAGCCTTTACAGGTGTAACAAGAGATGGGAATGTATCTGATGGGACATTTGAATTAAAGCTTAAATTTTTTGAGGGTGAAACTGATGTAACGAATGATATTAATACAACTAATGTAGCGATAAAGTTTTTCGCCCCTGGTAACGAAGATAATCCTGTTGAGTCAACTAGCCAATTAGAATTAGTTGTAGATGCAAATGAAGAGAATCCAATAAATGGTACATTGACATACGAAATAAATGTAAAAGAAGTAGGACGAAATGGTATAGCAATCACTTATGACAATGATGATGATCCTAATAATGATAACTCTGTAGAACAAAAATCTCCCTTGATTATTCTATATGGTCAGTTGACTATTTTTGTTTCGGATGATATTAAAGCAGGATTAGAAGGTATAGTTAGTAGCCAGATAGATTTATCTGATGAAAGTAAAGTTAAAAAAGGTGAATCAATAACTGCTAATTATATAGAAACAAATTCATTGGTTTTTAGTAGTTCAGATGAAGATGTTGCTTCAGTTGATGAAAATGGTTTAGTTGACTTAAAAGCTGCGGGTGGAGTAGACATATTTGTAAATATTGCTAGTTCAAGTGATGTTTATTTACCTGCTCAAGAAGCTACTATTAAAGTAACCTCTATTGAACTTCAAGATAGAACCATTGAAGATTTTAAGCTCGAAAAATTTGATAATTCAAATCCTGAGGTTAGCAGAACAGATAATGATTTTGAAACTAATTACCAAGAAAATGGAAAATTAAGTATATCTGCTAATGCAAATCCTGCTTTAGATCAAGGAGAAAGTATAGAATACACAATAACAGATGGAAACGAGTATGCAAGTATTGATGGAAATGAAGAGCTCAAAATTCTTGGTGCCACACCTGATGGACAAAATGTTGTAATTCAAGCTAAAGTGGCCGAGGGCAATGGGTACAAAGAAGCAACCGCAACTATAAACCTAAAGATAAATAAGGCCGAAACAACTATTGAAAATTTTAGCCCTCCTAGTAATCCAAGGGTAGGAGATAATAATTACTTATTAAATGCTACTACTAATTCTGAAAATCCTGTAAGATATGAATCAAGCAATACAAATATTATTGATATTATAAATGATAATGAATTAAAATTTATTATTGAAGGAAATGTTAATATCACAGCTATTGTGGATGAGAGTCCAAATTTTAAAGAAAAAAGAAGTGACCCCTTCCCAATATTTGTGAGACCTGCAGCACAGCCTCAAGTAATTAATTTCACAACCCCAACTTTGCAAGATGGGAATATATTAGATAAAACATTTGGCGATGTCTCTTTTATAGTTAATGCAGATTCAGATGCTGGATTAGATAATAAATATAGCAGTTCTGATTTAACCGTTGCAACGATTGATGAAAATACTGGTGAAGTAACAATTAATGGTGCTGGTCCAACAACTATAACAGCTTTTAATAATGGGAATGAAAATTTTAATTCTTCAGAAGCTTCTTTTACCCTTAATGTAGCAAAAGCAAATCAAATAATCACTTTCAATCAAAACTTTGAGAATTTATCTAAAGGTTCAGAAATAGCACTTACTGCTGAAGCGTCATCTGGATTACCTGTTTCTTTTAGATTGGAAGAAAATCAAGGTGTTGCTGAAAAAAGAGATAATAGAATATTAATAACAGGAGTTGGGTCATTTGATATCATCGCTTTTCAAGATGGTAATGAAAATTATAATCCGGCTAATGAAGTTATATTGACAGCTACGGTTCCAGAGGTTTCTTTTAGCTTACAAGACACTAGTTTAATTCTAAAAAGAAGTGATTTTCTTACTGACTCTTCTTTTACTATTAAAGTAGCTGTAAGTACTAGTAATGAAAATGCTACAATAAATAAAGTGAACTTAGAATATAGGAAGATATCAAATCCCAATGATGACTCATTATTTAAGACGGCTGATACCACATCTAGTACAAATGGAGAATTTGGTTTTGCAATAAATTTTGAAGAAAATAATCTACCTTTTATTGGTCTTGAATATTATTTTGAAGTAGATTATGAAATCATTGAAGGTGATGTCAAAACACAACCAATCACTAATCCCAATAGTTCTAGTGGTTATTTCTATACTTATAGAACTTATCCAAATGGACTAGATATTGTAAACCTTAAAAGTGGTAAAGAAAGCAGTGATTACCAATTTATCAGTTTTCCTTTAAATTTAGATAATGCCTCTGCTGGAGCCGTATTAGAAGATGATTTGGACTCGTACAATGATAAACAATGGCGTGCTTTTGCATGGGAAGACTCCATTTTTGTGGAATTCCCTTTTGGCGATTTTGAGGTTGGTAAAGCTTACAACCTAATAGTTAGAAAAAAAGATAAAAGCATCAATTCTGGATCAGGCATAGCTGTAGAAGTAACAAAAGATAATCCTTATGAAATTACATTAAATAAAGGGTGGAACCTAATTGCCTCTCCATATCCTTTTGATGTATCTTGGCAAAAAGTTATAGAATCTAATAGTACTGATACTTCAGTTGTAGATACTGAGTTGACTGTATATAACGGTGGTTATACCATAGATTCCGAAAATCTTTTACGAGATTTAGAAGGTGCGTTTGTATTTTCTGAGAGTGTTGAGGAATTAAAAATACCTGTGGAGTATGATAATAGCATTCAGAGTTCTGGTAGGAGAAAGTCTAAGATACCTAGTTATACACTTAATAGCATTGATAAAGAAAGTTGGGAGGTAAATTTAAATCTCGTCAATAACAGCATAGACTATAATATAGGTGGGTTTGGCATGAATGTTCTTGCTAATCTTCTCAAAGATAGACTTGATAAAATGGCTCCACCACGTGTAGGTGAATATCTAGAAATTTACACAAAACATTCAGATTATTTTTATCCATGGTTTACAAAAGATGTAGTGCCAAGTCAAGAAAATTACATTTGGGATTTTACCCTTGCAACTTCATCTCCAGATGAAATAACAACTCTTTCATGGGATAATACTTATTTTGGTGAAAATGATAAAGAGCTGTACTTGTATCTAGTCGAAACAGGTCGAATAGTAAATATGCGTGAACAGCAAAATGTGAGTTTTAAAGCCCAATCTCAATCGAATATTAAAATTTTTTATGGTAATAAAGGCTTTATTGATTATGAATTGATTCCAGAAAGTAATTTTATAGGAAAACCTTATCCCAATCCAGTAAGAAATATAATTAACTTGCCCCTTTCAATAAAGCGAAAATCAATTTTAGATGTATATATTATTGATTTGCAAGGTCGAGAAGTTTTTGCAAAAAAAGGCTTAAGCTATGCTCAAGGCTTCCATACATTAAGTTTTGAAATACGAGATTTGGTTAAAGGTATATATTTACACAGAACGGTAATAACTGATTTAACTGGAATTAAAAGAATTACTACAGAGAAATTTATTGTAAGATGAAACAGATTTTACTAATTATATTAACTTTTTTGTCAATTAATGTATTTGCTCAGCAAATCAATATTAATGTTAAAAATACCATACCGGTTGGTAATGTTGTTCAAATCATTTTTGAGGCAACATTAGATGAAAATTCTAGCGGTTTAGCTAGTGATTATCTTTTTGATGCTGTTCTTGAAACTGAAAGAGGTAAAGTAATAGATAATAAATTTATAAATGGCAAAACAAAGGGGCTCTTGCCTAATATTGATTATACTGTATCGGTTTTATACAAAAATGCTGGTCTATCAGAGAGAGATGTTTTAAACAATCTTAATGTAAAAGCAGATATTATTTTTAGACCTTTAAATATAGAAGTAAATAGCAAATATAAAATTGATAAACCTATTAGTTTAGATTTAAAAAACACTGGGCCGCAAAAGAATCTGAGGAATGGAAAGTTAGATGTCTACCTTGTATCAGGTGAGGGAAATGATATCCCTTTGGAATTTGGTTTAAAGGTAAATGTAAATAAACCTATTTCGATAAATTTAAATAACCACAAAGATAAGTTACCATCTAAAGGCGGAGAGTATAATTTTCGAATAGAGTATAAATTTACATCTGAACTTATTAATGAATATGGAGAAGATATCTATTTTCCTCCTTTTAACTCTGATAAATTTAAAATTGTAAGTAAAAGAGGTAAAAAACTTTTGTACACAATAGGTGGTGGGGTTTTAGGTGCAGCTGCAGTTATATATTTTATTATGCCTAAACCTTTGCCAGATCCAGAGTCTCCTATACGGGAATAAAAATTTTAAATATGGAGCACTTGAAAAGAATTCTGGTTGTAGTCTTTTTCTCTACTTTTCTTCAAATAAGTTTGAGAGCACAAGATGTTATCTATATGGTAGATAATAGTAAAATGTCTAAAATTGATGTTTTAGATATAAAAGAAGGCCAGGTTAAGTACCAAAGAAGTAATTCTACCGACCCACAGGAACTTTCTTTAAAAGAGTCTTATATTTCTTTTGTGTTTTACAGAAATGGCTATTACGATATTTTACCTAAACCTACAGATAAAGCAGACATACCTAAGGGAAGACCAATGACTAACTTGGTTATAGATAGAAAGGGGGCCATACTTACGGCTAATCAGGAAGTAGTAATTGAAGAAAACAGGGTAGTTTTGTTAAATTTTGAAAATCAACGTGTAAAAAGAACTGAGAAAGTAAAATCAGATATTGTAGCAGTCATAAGAAAAAATGGCAGTCATGAATTACTTTCAAAGCCTGAGGAGATAAAAACAATCATGCAAAATGCTAAAAGTAAGATAGTACAGTACTTTGGTGAGCCCACAGTAGAGGATTTAGTGGAAATTGATTTTGAAGATTATAAAAATAGGGCACTATATAAAGCTGATTTACTAAACTTTTACATAAAAAAGATATCTAACAAGCAAACGCCATCAGCAGAAGCAAGTAAGTCGATTGAAGAAGCTTTGTCCTTATTTTTATCAGATACCTGCATAGTTGAGGTTGCTTCAATGAATACTGGCAACATTGTTACTAGAAATATAAAATCTTATTTAACCTTACTAAAGGCCTTGCCCTATCAAGAAGTTGAGATAGAATGGGTTGATATCCAATACGCTAGTAATTTCAAAGAAGGACCTGATGGTAATTACTACGCCACTGTTGTAATCAGACAGAGATTTAAAGGTAAAATAGACAATAAAACTGCATACGAAGATGTGACTGAAAAAAACATACAAATTGTTCTAAAGGCATTTGATGTAATTGAGGAAGGTAAATTAGTAAGGAGATGGGATGTGTTTCTGTCTGACATTAAAGTTGTTTCAATAGGATAAGCAATGAGATTTTTATTTAAATTCACTTTAGTTGTACTTTTCAGTTTAAAGCTTTCTTTAATCTGTATAGCTCAAGATTCTGTTGAAAAATTAGACAGAGAAAAGTTTATATGGGAAATAAAGCAAATTGAAGAATTTATAGAGAGATTCAATTCTGATTCTTCTACCTTATTTTTGAGATACATTAGTGAAAAAGGGATGCAGATCAGTAGGAAAGATCTTATCAAAAGTCTATTTAAAGTACCAACCGACATAAACTTTAATGTTGCAAAAAGATTTATTTCAGAAGTTACAAATAAAAAAGATGAAAAGTTTATTTCTTTTACTGATACTAATTGGTATGCAAGTTTGAAATGTAATGTAATTTACAAAGGAGAAAGACATAAAGCAGATTTAAAACTGAAAATATTTAATAATGGTAGTTTAGAATGGATAATTTTTGATGCGCATGCTCCATTTTTAAAAAATCAACTTTCTTCCAAAGATGCTAAATTTATAAATCCAGCATCAAGTGGGACTGATTTTATGGAGTTAAAGCAACTATTTCGAGACACTAATTCAATTGGTTCTATTATCGATTTTAGTAAACTTGATGATTTTACTTTGTTTATGTTAAATCTACAAAATGGTGATATAAAATTAGATTCAATCTTTGATATTAGATATGTTTTTCAAAATATACCTGGTTGGTCATTTACTGTAGAGAAATTTACTGATTCATCAAATTATAAGCAAAGAGGTTGGCTTATTTCAGATTTACAATTAACAAATAATCCGGAGGGCTTTTTACAGAATTAAATTAGGTTAAAATGAGAGTTTTGATATTAGTCATATTTACTATTCTACCCTTTTGCAATGTTCTTTCGCAAAATCTAGAAGACAGAGAAAAGGAAGATATCTATATAAAGTCTAAAGTTCTACTTAATGATTTAAACGATAGGTTAAATCTTCTATCAAGCTCTTATTTAACAATTGCTGAAAGGGCGGAACTTGTATCAACTGCTATTTCGGGAAAAAACAGATTGTTTATAGATGGAAATGCTACTATTTTAGATGACCTTAATCCAGTTATATTAAAAGAAATTCCAGTTGATTCAATAAACAATTACTTAGTTGCTGAGGATTATTTAGAAACTTTTTCTCTTTTCTATTCTAAATATGATACCAATACTGTGAAGTTTAGCCCTCCTATATTTTCTGAAATTAAAGAGGATGAATTCATTTACTTAAAAGTAAGGTATATTAGCCATTTTCTAGGTTATAGAACAGATATGGATACAGTAAATTATCCTTCTGTAGAAAAAATTGCTGAGATAGTGGCAGAGAAAAACCGTAATAAATGGAATGTGTATTTCTCGAATATTCAATTTGTTACAAAAAATAATACTTTCAAACCATTCGACCTGTCTGAGTTAAATAAAAAGGCAGATTCTCTTAACTTAGTTTTTAAAAATTCATTATTAAAGGGTGATTCAATTTTTAACCTTGGTAAAAATCGGCTAGCTGAACTAAAGGAAAATAAACAGGTTAGAGATGAAATTTTAGCTTTCTTTGTAAAGGCAAAAGATATTTACTCAGAAGCTAGAAATATTCCAGATAAACAAGATGACAAACTAGTGCTTAGCAAACTTAGCTTGTCTCAGCAAAAAGTAGATAGCTTACTTGCTATAAAAGTACCTACAAAAGAGGAACTTTTTAAAAAAAATATCCTTGTTGCTAATTCTCAAATTAATAGAAGACTATACAGAGATGCAATAACAACTATTGACGAGGCATTAAGTTATTTACCAGGTAATCAAGAAGCCATTAATCTAAGGCTAAATATCAATCAACGCCTATCAAGAAATTCAGTATTAGAATCATATGTTACTTCTGGTCAATATAATGAAGCAAAGAAGAAATATTCAAAAGAAATAAAGAATTCTATTAAAGCGGAAGAAAATGATTCTGCCTCCAATTCAGATTTATTTTACGGTAGAGGAATCGTTCATTTAAAACTTGAGGATTCTAAAAAAGCATTAGATGATTTTTCCGAGGCTGTTAGATTAGATCCAAAATTTGTTTCTGCTCGAATAGAAAAAGCATCAATACTGTCAAAAGAGAATCAAATTCCAGAAGCTATTGGAGAACTTAACGCTGCAGTTCTTATTGAACCTGAAATTAAAACATACATTAAGTTATCCAACCTTAAATTAAAGGTGAAAGATATCGATGGAGCCATAGCTACAGCAAAAGAAGCTACAGAAAAATTCCCTACAGCTGACACCTATACTCATTTGGGAAACCTTCAAATGTTTTATAAAAAGGATTTTACTTCAGCAATTAAATCTTTTGATTCAGCAATATTATCCAATAGCGATGAGCCTAACCCATATTTATACAAAGGCATTTCTTTATATAATATAAATAATTATGAAGAAGCTGGTAATATGTTTGAAAATGCCATTTCTTATAATTTAGAAAAAAAATTAGAAAATAAAATTGATAGTCTACATAATTTACAGTTCAATATTGGAGAAGTGAACTTTCTTAATAGACCTGAAGATGCTATTATATCCTATAAAAATGCATTATTGATTAACAAACGCAATTACTATACCTGGTACAGAATGGGTAGCGCATATCTGTCTATTGAAAAATATGAAGATGCTATTGATGCCCAATCAAATTCTATAAAAAATAGTAAAGATTTTTCTTCTGCATATTTTGAAAGAGGTAATGCAAAATTTGCATTAAAAAGATTTGAGGAGGCATTAGAAGATTATAAAGTTTCCATTGAAAAAAACAAGAAGCCTAATGAAATTCAATTCCAGTCACTGGGACTGGCTTTACAGAAACTCAATTTTCATGGAGAAGCCATTATAGCATTTAAAAAAGCCCTTGAAATAAACGAGGAGTTCTATCAGGCAAATTATCAAATAGGTGAAAGTTATTATGAAATTAATGATTATAATAATGCAATTAATTTTTACTCAGAATCTCTTGATGTTAAAGAAGCTTATTTTAAAAGAGGCTTGGCTTATCAGTTGATAGGGGAGTATAGAAAAGCAGAAAAAGATTTAACCGAAGCAGAAAACCTTGGTGTGAACAATAAATTATTATTGTTGAACAAAGGACTATCTCTCAAAAATCAAGAAGATTATTCTAATGCAATATCTTCTTTTAAAAAGGCAACGGAATTAGATGAAAAATATGATTCCGCTTATTATTATATAGGAGAGTGCTATGAAAAACTATCTAACTGGTCTACTGCTTTGGCTTACTATAATGAAGCAACTAATATTAATGTAAAATATATTGATAATGATTATTTGTTTAAAAGAGGAATGTTGTTACTGAGAGTAGGTGATAATGAAACAGCAAAAGCAGATTTTGACAAAATTTTATCAATAAATGAAAATTCATCCAAGGCACTTTTTGGAATAGGTTGTTATTATGTACAAAAAAGTGAAAGAGACAATTGGATAGAGACATTTAAAAAAACTTTCACCTCTTATGAAATTTCTAAGGAAATGGTGCTTGAAGAACCAATCTTGGAAAAAATTAAAAATGACAAAGATTTTAAAGATTTGAAAAAAAATTTGAATTAAGGAAAATCTAAACATTTGAGATATGTCTAGAATGACACAAGCAATGAGTACGGGATTCAAAGTATTAGCTGGTTCTGATGTTCCAGCATATACTTTAGAATACCTTACTCCTACGAAAAACAAAAAAATTGGGGATTACGAGACAATTGTAATAAACTATATTGAAATTGGAAGGGATAAGAAATGTGCTGTACATTTTGATGAAGATACACCTACTGTAAGTAGAAAACATTCTGCTATTGAGAAGAAAAAGGAAGAGATTATAATTAAAAATTTATCACAAACAAATCCTACTTTGGTTAATGGTAGACCTGTTAATAACCAATGGTATTTAAATAATGGTGATGAAATTCAATTTTCTATAGAAGGACCAAAAATGAGATTTAATGTTTCCGCTACTGGTACCGCAAAAATGACAGGGAAACAAAAAATGACCCTACTAGTGCAGCAAGCAGTAAAACCATACAAAACTTACCTGATATCTCTTCTACTATTATTAGTTACTTCCTCATCAGTTTTAGGTTATTATTTATATAGAACTCTTGGTGATAATGAAACATTAAAAGGGAATTTAGCAGATAGTCAAGTTATGAGACAACAACTAAAATCCACCCTGGAACAGCAGACTGTCATGGCTAAGTTTATGGAGGATTCATTAAACCAGGAACGAGAAAAGCTAACAAGAGAACTAAAAAGTCAAAAAGCTAAAAATGCTGCTTTGAAAGATAGTATAAAATCCTTAGCATCTGCTGAAAATCTTATTAACAATGACCACATTTATTATATTGAGGCTAATAAAGTTACTATTAAAATGTCTGATGGAGAAGATGTTGAATTTGACGAAAAATTATGGATTGGAACAGGATTCCTAGTTGATAATAATAAATTCGTAACAGCGAGGCATGTTATAACACCATGGAGGTTTGATATAAGTAATGAATTTTATTTAGCATTAAATATTTTAGAGCAAAGTGGTGAAAAGATAATAATAGACTTTTCAGTTAAAGCCCCTAGTGGTAATACTTTTAGTTTCACAAATTTAGATTTTAAATTAAATGAACAACGAGATATAAGTGACTCACGTCAATATGAGGAAGAATCATATGAAGTTAAAATAGCCAATGATATGAATACCGATTGGGCTGTTCTTAGAGTCGAAAGTATTAACTCAGACTATAAATCTAATGCATCACTTTCTAAAAACTTAAAACAATTATCCGAGGTTATAATATTTGGTTATAGTTATGGTATTGGAGGAGGATACAATACTTCTCCATTAGCTAGCAAATCTCAAGTTGGTAAAGATGGTCTTGAAAACGGTTTGATTCATTTGACTAATAGAGGTTTTGGTTCGGGCAATTCTGGAGGCCCTGCCTTTAGTTATAACAATTCCACAAAAAGTTATGAAATTATTGGAATTGTTTCAGCAGGAGTTGGGGCAGAGATTGGTATACTTGTTCCTATAGCGAATGTAGTAGTCGATTAATTTTATTTAATTACAAAAAAGTAGATTATTTTTCCCTGTAGGTTATGAAGTTTTCAAAAAGACATCTAAATAGATTTCTATCAGCTAATTATATAGTTCTGATATTTGTGTATCTTTTTTTTCCTCAGAACTCATATACTCAAAGTTTGATAATTAAAAAGGATACTAGTCAGATTGTTATCACTCCTTTTTTAAGTAGTAATTCAAAAGAAATTGAGATATTTAAAGCTGTTTTGAAGAATACGTATTATGTAGTAAGACAAGACTATGTTTTACAAGACTCTGATAATGAACAATACGGACAAGGAGAGGAAGAATACTTTGAGAGAAATCATAGGATAGGTTTAATTTTAAATGGCAAAGACTTTAAAAGTCTTTATGTTCCTTATGAATTGGTTTATGCTTATACAATAAGTAAAGAATTTGAGGAATATTCCGAAGAATATCTAGCAGTTAATACAAATTCCCATGTATACTTTCCAGATTTAGAACCATTTCCAAGTCCAATGGGTACACCAAGATTAGAAAGGAATTATGGACGATTTGACGGTATGAATGAAGATTTGCCTGCCTTGGAAATTTACAATGAAGAAGAAAAACCTAAAAGTGGAAAGGTTATCTTATTTTACAGAGGCAAATTGCTTAATAAAAAGGATAGATATAAATATAATGACAATGATATCGATTTTTATGTAAAAGACTTAAGTAATATTTCTTGGGAAGATAATTCAGCAAATTTTCCAGAAGTAAAGGTAATTGGAGGAGAATACCTTGGTGGCATAATGCTAAAAGAAAAATATGATGTAGGTAAGATTATATATTCTGTAGCGGGCATAGTGATTAAAAATACAGAAGGTTGGAGAATCGCAAGTATAAAAAAGTAAAAATTTTACAATGGCAACAACTGTAAATATAGAAGCGAAAACAGATGTGGGAGTGGTAAGAGACCACAACGAAGATAATTTTATAGCATCTCAAAGTTTATTAACTGATACTGAATTTTCTATACCCAATAGAGGGCAAAAAATTAAACTCGATAAGCATGGAGCAGTTTTAGTTGTAGCAGATGGGATGGGCGGACTAAATGCTGGTGAAGTAGCCTCTGAGGTAGCTGTTGATACTGTTAAAAGAGAATTTCTTCAGAATGCAACACAATATTCATCAAACCCAAACTTAGCAAAAACCTTTATCAAAGAAACAATTTTAAAAGCCCACTATGCTGTGGTGAGCCATTCCCAAATGAACCCAGATTGTGCAGGGATGGGCACAACACTAGTTATTGCATGGGTTATCGGTCTCGATTTGTATGTAGGTTGGGTAGGTGATAGTAGGTGTTATGTATTTAACCCTAAAAATAGATTTTTTGAGCCATTTACTGAGGACCATTCTTTTGTATGGCAAACTCTAGTGAAAAATGGAAAAATTTCGCCAGAAGAAGCAAGATTACATCCGGAAAGTAACATTATAACACAAAGCATCGGTGATCCTGCAAATGCACCTAAGCCTGACACCTTAGATTGTCCATTACAGGATGGAGATAGGATTTTAGTATGCAGTGATGGACTTAATTCTATGATTCCTGATGAAGATATTAAAGAAGAGTTGAATAAAAGTCTTAGTACTTCTATAACTTGTGATTCTTTAATAGCTAAAGCAAAACAAGCTGGTGGACATGATAATATTACTGTGCTATTATTGGATATTGTTAATTCCGTAGGTGTAAGGAGTAAAACTAGTAGTAAAAAACCAACTATGAAATTACCAATTTGGGTATATGCTACTGGTATAGGTCTTGTAATTATAATAGCAGCTTTATTAGTTTTTATAAAAATAGAAACACAAAATGCTAGTACTAATTCCGATAATATTGTAATACAAGATACAGTTAGACAGAAAACTAGAATAGTCGCGGAGATATCAAAATCTGAAGAAAATGATAATCTAAATCAAGACTCAAATTCAAAAAATACTACGTCAAGAGAGAAAAATACTACTACAACTAAAGTTTCAAAACAAGATATAGATAGGCCTTCTCTAAGCATTCCTGAAGTTAAGGATGATGGAAAAAGAAACAATTCAAGCTCTCAAAGTCAAATACTAGATAATATTCTTAATAAAGAAGAAAAAGAGAATCAAAAGAATGATTTAACTACAATTTCGAAAGTAAATAAGTCTGAAATACCAAGTAATCCTAGTATAAATGAAAATCAGCTAATTAATGAAATCAAAAAAATCAAAGATAAATTCAATAACAATCAAGAATTATTTAATGACTTAGATAAAGTTGAAGAGCATTATTCAAAAGGAAGAATAAAAGATTATTCTAACGCGAGAGAAAGGCTATTAAATCTTGAAAAAGCCCACAACTTTATAAGTTGTCTAAAAAATGAAAAAATTAATGCGAATAAAAATGATAAAAGGAAAATAAATAGATTAATAGAAAATCTAGAAGATTTAAGAGATAAATTGATAGATCCTGAAGAAAATAGAAGTAATAACATTTTTACTAGGTTCATCAATATAAATAGTAAAGAACTTTGCATAAAAAGCTAAGATGAATTTTGCAGGAAGATATATACTTGAAACAAAAATTGGGGAAGGAGCTTTTGCTGAAGTTTGGAAAGCAAGAGATCAAAAACTTGAAGGCCAAGTTGTTGCTTTAAAAATCATGGCTCCTAATCAAGGCTTTAATTCACAAATAAGCAAAATGTTTATGGATGAATATAAACAAGTTTTTTTGCTTAATCACCCTGGACTCTTAAAACCAATTCATTATGACACTTATAACAATTCTCCCTTCTTAGTAATGCCTTATTGCGCACAAGGCTCTTTGGCTGAACTTATTGAGAGAAAAGGTTCATTGAGTGAAGAAAAAATTGCTCATATCATTTATAGGGTAGCAAGCGCTCTCAATTATTTACATAGGAATTTAGTTTTACATAATGATTTAAAACCTGATAATATACTTATTCTTTCAGAAAATGAATATGCACTTTGTGATTTTGGTATCAGTGCACAAACTATGACAGTTGCTTGGCAACATACACAAAATAAACCTAAAGAAGATAAGGGGATAATAGCAACAGATTACGCTGCACCTGAGATTTTTAGTACTCAGCCAAAACCGGGTAGGGCATCAGACATTTTTTCTTTAGGAGTTACGATTTTTGAGTTATGTACTGGTAATACCCCCTGGCCAAAGCTTGGCGGTTTAGCAGCCAAAAATAATCAAACTCCTCCAGAAATATATGGAGAATATTCTGGTAGGTTACAACAACTGATTTCACTCTGCTTAGCTAAAGAGCCAAGCAAGCGCCCCAATGCTGAAATGTTAGAAAAATGGGCTAAATTCTATATTGATGAAGGTTACTGGAATTTTGATTCGACAAGTTCAATCAAAAAAAGTAATCCCAAAAAAGAAATCACAGATAAGCAATCTAGACCTAATAAGGTTTTAATTTTTTCCATCATTTTTGCCATCCTATTGGTTTTATCTTTAGTATTTTTAATAGAAGGGAAAAAAAATAACATTACTGATTTTAGAGATTCTGAAAAGATAGAAGTGAAAAATATTGAGTCTGAAAATCTACAACAAGAGGACGAAATTGTTGAACAGGATGAAGAAAAATTTTCCCAAAAAGTTGAAATTAATACATCTGAACCAAGTATCAATAAATTAAAAAATGAAAAGATTTTAACAACAAAAAACAATAATGATGAATTTTTGGAAGATGAAATTGTAAATAGGAATAAAGAAAAAACAGTAGGACTTAACAAAATTAAAAAAAATAATAAATACAATATTACGAAACCACAGTCACTTGTACAGGATTGTTTAAAAGCATTTAAGCAAATTTCAATTTCCGATTGTTTAGGTGATACTTATGCTCTGGATAATAATGAAAAAAATAAAGTAAAAAAGATTAAGGAAATTAGAGATACTGCTCAACTTGAAATATCAAAAATCGCAGATTGCGATTTTATTTCATATAAATTTAATAAATTCATAGTGCCATTAAATGATGATGTTTCTGATGAGCTTAAATTCATCTTAAATGATTTAAATGACCAAGTAGAAAGGTTAAATAATATAAAGAACACTCATAGTGTTGAATGTCTTTAATTTATGTATAGATATAATATAAATGATATATTTGATTCAAGATTCAAGCTTGTTGAAAAGTTAGGTACAGGAGGGTTTGCAGAGGTATGGCTTGCACATGACATAGAAGCAAATTATGAAAAAATAGCATTAAAAATTTTAGTGCCAGAGGGAAATATTCAAGATGATTTAATGAATATGTTCCGTACTGAGTACTCAGATACAATGTCTCTTTCTCATAACGGACTACTCAGGCCAAGATTTTTTGGTGTAAATAAAACTAGCAATCAAGAAGTAATACCATATCTTATATTGGATTACTGCGAAGGTGGCGCCTTATCAAATAGAGTTTTTACAAAGCAGTTTATGGATGAACATGAGATAGCTGAGTTACTAAAACAAATAGCCAATGCTTTAACGTATTTACATGAAAATAGAATATTGCATAATGATATCAAACCTGATAATTTACTCATTAGAAGAGATGGTGATTATGTGGTAGCTGATTTCGGCATAAGCACAAAAACAAGGCAAACGGTTCAAAGACATACACAAGTATTCGGAGGAAAAGAATCAACTAATTCTACAAAAGGTTATACTGCTGCTTATACAGCGCCAGAAGTTTTTGGCCAAAATCCAAATACATCAACTAAGTCTGATGTTTTTTCATTAGGAATAACTGTTTATGAATTAATCTCAGGAAATGTACCATGGATGGGCATGGGTGGATTAGCTTTGAAAAATCAAGCAGATATTCCTGATGTTCCATCCGGGTTTTCAAAAGGGTTTAATTTATTTCTAAAGTCCCTATTGGATTCTAATCCTACAAATAGGCCTCACATGTATGAAATCGCATTAGCAGCTGAAAACTATTTAAAAAGTAAAAAGTGGTCAATTAAGAAGATAAACAATAGAGATAAGTTGCATCTAAAATACACATTACCAATATTGGCTACAATAATATTACTTTCTTTTGTTTACTTTCTGTTCCCATTTAATAATGAAACTTTAAACGTAGGAAAAAATATAAATACTGAAAGTAATGATTCTACAATTGTAAGAAAAGTTGAAATTTCTCAGCCTCCGATTAAAAATTATAAAGAAATACCTGATGATAATGTACAAAATGAGGAGAAAGCACAAATAAATAAAAAGCTAGACATAGAAAAAGGTAAAGAAGTGAATGAAATTGAACCATCTAATATAGTTCCAACAGAAATAAGAACAAGAACTAAAATTTTTGAAGATCAAATAATTAGATCAATAGGAGTTATAAATATAAGATATGGTGAGTTAATAAGGTTGACTTCATGTCTTAATAAACAAAAAGAAATTCAAAGTAAAGATTTATATGAGAAAGTTAAAGAAGAAATACTAGAATATCAGAATGTTATGGAAAGTTATACTAATCTTACTGGTAATACCGATGAATTTTTTACACTTAAAGATGATTTAAGTTATACTTCAGAAAATCAAGAAAAAATCTTAAGCCTATCTATAAAATTTACAGAATTATATGATGAATTGCAATCAATAAGTCAGCATACTTCTTGTAACTAAAATATGTAACTATGAAAAGATGTAGTGAATGTGGTTTTACTAGAAATAAAGACAATGCAACCCATTGTGAAATGTGTGGTGCTATCTTGAAAAAACCCGGCGGTCATAATATAAATATCAATAGTACAAATTCCCCTAGTAAAAATCTACATACGAAAAATCAATCTCCATTAAATCCCAAAAAAACTGTAAAAGGGGAACCTAGTAATGCACAGGCTTGGGACATGAGTAAATCTGATATCAATAGTACATCTACAAATAAAAATACACCGCAATCGAATAATTTTAAATCCTTTTCTCCAAGTATGAATAATCCAACAAGTTTAATGTGCCCTAACTGTAACTATGCTTTAAGAACCCCTGTTACGTTAGCACCTTGTCCGAATTGCAATTATTATCAACCTAATCAAGATGGTAATCAGCAAACTCCAATGTCAAAAAAGACCATGGGATTTGGTCAACTTTCGGGAATTGGTAATAGTGGAGACACATCATCATCTTATAAGTTGGTTGATGCAAGCAACAATCAAAAAATCTTGAATAGTGGCCAAGATTTAAATAGGGATAATCTTTCACCAGGCGATATGAGTATTTCTGGTGGATCGCATGCTATAATTAGAAATAACAACGGCTCTTGGACTATCGAAAATAGAAGTGGAAATGGATTTACTTTTGTACAAGTCCAAGGTACAATGCAGATAAAAAATGGTGATTTGATAGTTATAGGAAATAAAATTTATAAGTTCGAAACCAGCTAAGACTATGGTTGCAAAAATTGGTGATCATGTTCATACAAATTCGAATTCATATTTAGTCAAGGATTCAATAGGTGAAGGAGGTTTTGGAATTGTTTTTAAAGTAGAAGATAGTACAGGGCAAATTTATGCTCTAAAGATGCCAACAATACATCTACAGTTACCTCAAGAACGCCCGCAAATATTAGAAAAGTTTAGGCAAGAATACGAAATTGTTAAAAAACTAAGTAGTTCTAAGAACCCTAATATTGTCCCAGTATTTGACTATGGAGATTTGAATGGCAATCCATTTATGATAATGGAATATTGCCCCAATGGTACTCTTGAAGATTTTATTAAGAAAGGCTGTGATAAATTCACGCTTAAAAGGACAATTAAACAAATTCTTAATGGGTTAGCTTTCGCTCACCAAGAAGGTGTTATTCACAGAGATTTAAAGCCTGAAAATATATTATTTGACCAATCAAATAACGCAAAAATAACTGATTTTGGAATTGCTGCTGACATAAAAAATAGAAAAACTAAAAGAAATTGGTTGGGTATGGTGGAAGAGGTATTTGCTACAGTTACCTATTCTCCTCCAGAACAAACAGATTCAAGACAGGCATTTCATGTTCTTGAAACTAATGATATTTTTGCTTTAGGTGTGATTATGTTTGAACTCATTACACGAGGTCAATTTCCTTTTGGATCTTTAGAAGATTTTTCTGAAGATATGGCTAAATACCAGAAAAGAAAAGAAAAAGGAGATTGGGATAGAAACAAACTTTACTCTTACAACCCAGATAAGGAATGGATTGAAATCATAGAAAAATGTATCGCCCCTAAACCATCTGACAGATTTCAAAATGCAGGAGAAATATTAGCAAAGTTAGGCGATTTGAAATATACTTCTAAAATTAATCTTAATAAGGGTAGTAATTTCCTTGCAGGAACTTGGATATTAGAGGTTGCAACCGGGGAGGAACCTGGAAGGGAATACTTTTTGTCTAATCTTTCTAAAGCCAAAGATAATAGGCTACTTACCATAGGCTGGTTAGATCCACAAAATCCTTTCGTAAATGATATTGGTTTGACAGAGAAATATACCCAGTACATTTCAAGAAAACATGCAACTTTGGAGATTGAAAGAAAAGGAAATTTAGAGTCCTGGTTTATATGTGATGGTCAGTTTTACACAAAGAATAATTTGAATGCGATGCACCCTTCAACAAATGGAGTTTTAGTAAATGCAAAAAAAATACAAGGATATTCTCCACTACATAAAGGTGATGTAATAACAATTGGAGATACTACACTAAAGGTTAATATTAAACAATTTTTTTAATTGGTATCAGACCTGAAATGACAGGTGAAGCTGTAATTCTTTCTAGGTCCAATAAGAACCCAAAAATAGTATAGAATAAAATGGGAGTACCCTACTGTGAGGCAGGGTAAAGATTGGTGTAAGGTGAGCGCTGGATTTTGGTACGAGTCATAAAAAAAATGAAGGTATAAACTTACAAGTTTACAATACCATACTTTATTGCATACATTACCAAACCTGTTCTACTTCTAACGTTTAATTTTTCAAAAAGTGCTTCCCTATATCCATCTACAGTCCTTGGTGCGACATTCATCTTATCCGCTACCTCTTTATACGTCATTTCAGAACAAACATACTTCAGAAATATCATCTCTTTTTCATTGAGTGAAGAATATATCTTTTTACCTTCTGTATTGAGTTGGTTTAAAAGTGTGAGATTAACTAATTCTGAAAAATACATTCCTTTATACTGTACACTCTCTAATGCATCAAGGAACTCTGATGGTTTTGCATCTTTTAATATATATCCCTTAACTCCTTCCCTTAACATTTTTATTATAGATTGTTCATGATCTATCATTGATAAAGCCAATATTTTGACTTGTGGAAAATTTTCCTTTAACCATTTTGCCGTTTCATATCCATCCATAACGGGCATACTAATATCTAACACTATAATATCAGGAATCTCAACTATCGCCAGCATTTTTATAAGTTGTTTCCCATTATTTGCTTCACCTATCACTTTATATCCTTCAAATCCATTCATCAGCTCCTTGATACCTTCCCTGAACAAAGTATGATCATCTACCAAAAATATTTTACAAACCTTCGTTTTCTTTTCCATTTACCTAAGAATTAATAGGAATACTAATAATAACTTTTGTCCCTTTTCCTTCAGAGCTTTTTATTGAAAATTTTCCGCCTATTAGCTCTGCCCTTCTTGACATATTTTTGAGTCCAACACCTATTGAACTGTTTGGATTAGATACTTCTAAATTTTTTATGTCAAACCCTTTTCCATTGTCTTCTACTAGTAATATCAAATCATTTACCTTGTAATTCAAGGAAATTGATATTATATCTGCCTCAGAATGTTTTATTATATTGTTAAAAGTTTCTTGTAAAGTTCTAATTAGTATTAATTTTTTTTGTGGAGCTAAAGATATCCTATCTCCTTTTTCCTTGAATTCAACAGCGAAAAAGCCTGTCCTTTGTATCCTTTCTATTTCGAAATTTACCGCTTCGTAAATGTCTACATTTATCAAATAATCAGAATTTAAAGACTTGGATAAGCTCCTCATGTCATTGATAACTTTTCCAATATCATTTATCATATTATCAACTTTTCCTGCATTCCTATCTATGCATTCCAATTTTAATCTATTTAAATTAAGCTTAACTAATGATAATGATTGTCCGAGGTTATCATGTATTTCTTGGGATATATTATGAAAAGTTTGCTCTTGTATTTCAATTTGGGTCTTTAACATCTCTTTTTGATAATTGTTCTCCAATGTAATTACTTCACTTTGATGTTTTTTTAATCTATTATAATATTTGATTATGGCTATGATTATTACAGTTATTAGAAAAGTAATAAAAAATGCTCCTTTAATGGCTGTTAAGTATATTTCTTCATCTGATGAGAACATATAAATGCAATTGAAAAACACACATAAAGTAAACAATTTAAACTTTTATTAATATAATAATTTAGCTTTTCTGCAAGGTCTGGTTCTGAATTCATCAAATATTCATAAACCTCATTAAAAAAGAACATCCCAGAGTAAAAGAATAATATACCAAAACATATCCAAAATAATGGAAGTTTGTAAAACGGCAAATCATTAATAGGTTGCAGATTGAACAATGCAATGATTGATAAAAGTATCAACCCACTTCCAACCAGGTTGAAGTTCTCCCCAGGAAAAATATATAATGAATTTATTACTAATGAAAGTATTAAGCTCAGTAAGACTACAAAAACAATGGAAGCGATAGTAAGTTTTTTTAATGTTCTATTATTGAAATTCAAATAAAAAAAATAAGCAAAGAATACATACTCAATAGGTAGATAAATATGGTAGATAATTTTATATGATCTTTGTAAATCAAAGATATAATACATTGAATATACAATGACCTCTGTAAGTAACGAAAGTGATAATAGATAAGGTAATAGTTTAAAACTTTTATGGTATTTAAAGCTCCTTATACTCAACAGCAGACTGATTACTAGAAGTAAGAGATATAAAACATTGAATATATTCACAAAACTAAATATATGTTTTTTTGCAGTGCATATTAAATGCACTGCAAGTTTTATTTATAAAAATTTAGATAAGCTTTGTGTAAAAAATTCATTTGCCAAAAAACTATCTTTATCTATGTCTCCATGCTTGGTAGGAGGTCCTACTTCAAACATAATAAACCCCTCTTCAGCATCATCCGCTAATATTGTAGGATTGTCCGGTGTTGTTCCAAGGTCTTGCACTTGATTGTTTAGATTATCAGGATCCATTGGAATTCCAACAACATTTATGTTTTTTTTGACACCTACAGCTAAAATAGATATATGTGTTTCATTAGGATTTGCCAAATCTCTTGGGACTTTACATAAATAAAACCTCACTCCTTCACAATTTTCTTGTGATAAGATATGTAACAAGCTTTCTCTTCCTAACGTTATTGCAATAGTTTTTTGATCATTAGTATTTGTTGGGTCGTTAATATATTCGTTTACAATTTTCTTAGCAGCTCCCAAATCTACTGGTTTTCCAAAGCCAGCTAGACTGGAATCACTCTGTTCATTTACGGTTACTTCATCTTGTTCAAGTTCACCAGTAGTACGATTTAAAATCAAACCTGGATATTTTCTAGGGTTCATAGTTATAATTAAATTTAATTAAAGAAATGATTGAGTTTTCAAGATATATAAAACAATCTTTATAATCAACAGAGTCTTAGTTGTATAAAAAGTCAAATATTTGAAAATCATATATTTATAAATTCATTTAGGGTAATAAGAACAAATAATACGGGAAAATCACCCTATTAATAATAGTATAAAGATATCTTAATAAGGGGAAGAGTATCATTGTTATATTATCAGTAAAAAAAGAAATTTGCTTTATGAATAAACTCTGTAAAATGAATTATCAATAGATATTATTTGCGATTGTAAGGTATAAATGGGCCTGTTTATAACGGGTCTTTTTATAAGTCGGTTTTGACTCAATTAAAATAACGATTGCTGAATGTTTAAAAAGAGAAATCAATTTTTTTCATAGCTAACGAACGTATATTATGTTACATGGGAGTATACCAGATGATTTTAAAAAATTAATCGACAAAAAAGCACCTGCACATCCAAATGAAGTTCTTTTTAAAATAGCTAATATCATGGGGCCAGCAGATGAAAAGAATGAAGGAATACCTGCTGGTTGGACATATTTTGGACAATATGTTGACCACGATCTTACTTTTGATAGGGAAGACGGTGTTAATACTAGGACACCAATCTTTGATTTAGATAGCTTATATGGAAAGGGGCCATCTTCGGATGAGCATGGACATCATTTTGAAGGAGTAAGTGGAACTGAAACTTTTAAAATTGGAAATCAATTAAATTCTAATGCTGATTTATTTAGAAATAATTTCATAGCTCAAATTCCTGACCCAAGAAATGATGAGAATATCATCATAGCTTCAATTCAACTTCTTTTTCAAAAGTTTCACAATAAATTAGTCAATGAAAAAGGATTAAGTTTTGATGATGCTAAACAAACAGTGACTTGGCATTATCAATCAATAGTCAGAAACGAATTCTTACCGCAAATAATAGGCAATGAAAGGCTAAAATCAATTATAACTTCAGGGCGTAAATTATTTAAAGTAAATAGAATTGAAAATGTTTTTATGCCCTTAGAATATTCTGGAGCTTGCTATAGGTTTGGCCATAGTATGGTAAGAGAAAGGTATAGTTTCAATAATGACTTCAAAGATACTCGATCAAATGATAACCTTTTCTTTGGATTTCCAGGTGGAAGAAAACCAAACGGAGGCCATCAAATAACTAACATTTGGAGTTTACAAGGAAATGGTAATAGTTTGTTAAGGTTTTTTGACTCTAGTATATTGAATCCTCTTTTGAATGCTGATAATCTTTCAGGGAAAATAGATACAAAATTACCCTCTACATTGTTTAACCTAGAAGTTGCTCCTGGGCAAAATAACGTTCTTGCTCATAGAAATTTGTTGTCAGGGCAAAGGTTAGAATTACCAAATGGACAACAAGTCGTAGAGGAATTAAATAATTTGGGTTTTAAAATAGAACCACTTACAGAATCAGAAATCATTGATGGTAAAGCACCTGAAGAGATAAAAAACAATACACCTCTATGGTACTATGTATTAAAAGAAGCTGAGGTTCGAAATGAAGGTAAACATCTAGCTGATGTTGGTGGAATTATTGTTGGAGAAACAATAATAGGTCTTTTAGAAGTTGATAATAATTCGTTTATAAATAGAACATCTGATTGGCCATTCAAACTTGGAAATACAAGTAACGATATCGTATCCATCATAGATGTTCTTGAATTTATTGATGAAGTGAATATCTAGAAAGTATTTTGAGTAGTTCAACTACTTTAGGCTATTTTATTTTGCTTATAATCTGATTTAACTTTTATTAAAAAAAGAAGATTAATAAAGTCGTGCTATTTTTTTTTAATAAACTGTAATACTAATAAACTACCTCTACTGATTAATATCTTAATATACTACATTGACTTAAGGAAGGCAGATTAACTTTCCATTATATAATGATTCTCGATTCCATTTTGATAAAATCGTTTCTGGATTAGAAATGAATAAAGTCTATTCATGGAATCAATAGAGATAAACTAAAGAAATACAATTGATACTTGGGAAAGTTATACCTCTTAGTAGGCATTTTATTTCTTGTTTCTCATTAAAAATAATTTTCAAAATAAAACAATTTATTTAAGATGTCAGAATTAACTGAAACCGAATTAAAAGAGCTCGTTTTTCATTCACTAAGTAATGAAAAAATAGAAATTGATGAGTCTGAGTTTATATTTAAGAAACGTATAGATCCATTGCAAAACTTACTACGAGAATCTATTTGTGGTATTGATCAACGCCAAAAGGTTATAGCTACTGAGCAAATGCCCTATATGGCAATTTGTAAATTATATCTAAAAGCTAAAAATGGCTCAACATATGTAGGGTCTGGATGGCTAGTAGGAGCTAATCGCTTATTTACTGCAGGGCATTGTGTATTTGATAAAGAAAGTGGAGGTTGGTTTGATTCAATAACTGTGATACCTGGTAAATCTGGTTTATCTGAACCATATGGAAGATATACTGCTATTGAAGTATTAGCTACACGAGGATGGATTGAAAATGATTCAGTAAGATATGATATGGGAGCTATAAAGTTAGATAAAAATGTTTCACATAATAATTTTATAACACCAGAAAACAATGATTCTAATTTCGGAGAAGTTTGTGGCTACCCAGGAGATCGAGATAATGGTCTTTTTCAATATAAAATGTCTGATAGTTTAGCCAAATTCAATGGAAGGTTTTTTTATGAAGCTGATACATTTGGAGGGCAAAGTGGGGGAGTTATTTTAAAAAATCGATCTGTGGGAATTGGGATTCATAACTATGGAGGATGCCCCAATAAAGCTTCTGATTTATATACTGAATTTATCAATGGTGTAGCAAACTGGTAAATACAAATACCATCAAAAGCATCATTCCAATACAAAAACTAATAATTAATTCAATAATTATATTGATATCTAGCATATCAAATAACTTAAAATTTATCATGAAAAATATAATTTTAACAATGTTATTTTTAATTACATCAGCGTATTGTTTTGGTCAAATAAAATTTTGGAAGGCTGAAAATAATAAAGGGATAAAACTAAAGAAAGGAATCAAAGTAAAAGGTGCTTATTTAGCACTTGATACATCAGATGTTAAAATAAAAACAAAATCGAATGAAGTTCCTGAGTCTTTTATTGCTGCCTCAACTATAGCAGCAGCTATTATACCTCCATTATTAAAATTTGGTTCAAGTTTTTTAACACAACTAACTACTAAAAATGAAAAAGACTATTCTGCTGAATATTCAAGTGTAAATGTACTTGAAATTGACAAAGATTTAGATTCTTGTAAGATTGAAGCTTTTCTCAATTATTTTGTAGTAAATTCTGTTAAACCAAAAGATGCTTGTACATATTCTTTTGATGTAAAGATGGAAGAAAGTATGAATAATGGGAATTTTTTAAGTATTACTTTAGATACTGTGAACATTACTGAAGATTACATTCCAAGTAAATTCAATAAAAAATCTAACTTTATAATTGAAACTTTTGATTTTAATGTTTTTATTGATGCTACATTAAAAGATGATACTAAAGACAAAGTTTTTAAAACCATAAAATTAGGCAATAAAAAAATCCATAGAGTAATACCTAATTTCCCAAGTAAAGTCCTCAACGAGAATCGATTGAAATTAAATAATAATATCAAATTTTTTATTGCAAAAAAGGAGAAGAAACAAACTATTAATATAAATAAAATATATTGCACTTTATCTGTTGGATATGTAAACCCTGTTGGTGTTACACAGTCAACCCTCAATGCTTTCTTATCCTCAAATGGGGACTCTTTTTCTGATTTATTATCTGCATTGCTTATTGAATCAGAATAACATTTTTCAGCAAAAAAATATTGGATTAGAGGATAAATTATGACCTAAACACAAAATTATAACTTTCTAAGATTAGTTTTCTTGATTCTATCTAAACTTAGCTTAGTATTATTTAACCAAGACTGCTATGAGATTTGAAATTATTGTAGTAAACTACAAAAAATTCATCCCATATAAAAAAATCCATGAGTCATTATGTCCTAAAGTAAAGGGGACATTATAGAGAATTTTTATAGTTTTAGAAATAATGAGAGGCCAAATCTATTCTCAATTTACTTAATACTTTTTCAGTATAGGGAACCATTTGTGATAATGATTATTATATAAAAAATAATATTTTTAACAGAATTGATTCAATATTTAAATTTCAAGTAGTGTATAGTTATATCTACTAATTACTGTTAATCATTATTTTAATAGAGATTGTTTTCATCTACGTAATTTGTGCAAAAGAACTAAAAAAAATATCTTTAATATTAAAGATAATGGATTCATATATCCAATAATATTTATGAACATAGTCAAGAAAAAAGGAAAACGTGAAGAGACAATTGTCTTCATTCATGGAAATTCAAGTTCTTCTAGGGTTTTCAATAAAATATTTACAGAAAACGAGCTCCCCTTTAATCTTATCAGTTTTGATTTACCAGGACATGGAAAATCTCCTCATAATAATGAATATAGTTTTGAGATATTTAAAGGAGCTTCTCTTGATTTAATTAGAAACATAGAAAGAGATGTATTATTAATTGGGCATTCATTAGGTGGGCATTTAGCTTTAGAAATTGCCCAAGAGATACCGAATTTAAAAGGTTTAGTAATTTCTGGAGCACCACCATTTGAGAAGCCAATGGTTTTAAATGAAGTTTTCCTCCCCAATCCTAACATAGATACGCTATTCTCAGAAAATCCTTCAGAAGATGATATTAAAAAATTACTTAACTCCATAGTGAAAAATAAAACTGCTATTCCAATAATTAAAGATGATTTGTTGCTAACTGATTCAAAAGTACGCTCAGCACTAGCAGTAGATTTATCGAAAGAAGAAACCTTTTTAGATGAAAAAGCTATTTTTTTATCTTTACCTGTCAAGAAATTCATTATCCATGGTGAAGATGATTCATTAATAAACTTAAACTATTTACATAAATTAAAGCATGAATCGAATAACTCATTTGATATTTTGATGATAAAAGATTGCGGACATTATCCAACAATAGAACAGCCAGAAAAATTTTTACAACACCTACTATACATTAGTATTGACACATTTCAAGAAGTAGTACAATGAAAAAAAGTACTGAAAAAGAAAAATTATCTTGCCAACAATTTCAACTCCATAAGTTGGCTTCTGTCTATAAAAAAGACTTGGATCTATTTGAAGAAATTTGTAATTACTTCCCGTTTTCTATTTATATCAACAAGCTTGGTAATCTCGATTCTGTTTATTTCAATCATGAAATCCAAACCGTACTAGGAGCTGATGAATTAATTAAAGTAAAGACAAAAGGACATGAATATGTAAGGAGCATTTCAGATAAACAAGTTTTAGCACATAATCTTATAACTATAAAAAAATTCAATGATAATAATGACCCTTATGCGGTGTGTTCTTATTTACAGAGACTTTTAGTTAAAAATGAGATGACATGGCTGCCTACATTCAAAGTGCTATTAGGAGATGATTTTTATTTAAATATTTTGTACCAAATGTCAGACTTTGGTAGAATAGGTGATTTATTAGAAGATTTATTGGGTAATACATTAGTGAAAAGAAATGGTTGGGAAATATTTAGTTCTTTAACAAAAAGAGAAAAAGAAATTTTAAGGCTATTAGCTAATGGTTACACTAGTAAACAAATAAGTGAATATATACATATAGCCAAAACAACCGTAGATACCCATCGTAGGAATATATTTGAGAAACTAGAGGTAAAAACTTATGCTCAGTTATTTAAGTTCGCCCAAACTTTTGAGTTAATTGAATACAACAAGTAATGAATACTAAGAGACATTTAACAGAATTTGAAACCATTTCAAATAATAGGTTTTATATATATAGATTAGCGAAACTGGCTAAGAGGAACAACAAACTTTTTAAAAATATATGTGATTATTTACCATTTGTGATATATATTAATAATATCGATAACTTAAATATCACTTATTTAAATAATGCATGTGAGTATTCTCTAGGTGCCGATGAAAGTGATATTTTAGAACAAGGAGTAAGTTTCATAAAAGGTATATCTGATAAAAAGGTACTAGAAAATGCTTTAAATTCAATTCAACACTATAAGAATAAAGGTGATACCTGTGCTATTATTACTTATCTTCAAAGGATGGTTTTAGAAGGAGAATTAGATTGGTTAATTACCAATAAGACTTTCCTCTTTGAAGATACTAATTATTTTAATTTTTCTTATACTACTAATTGCTTGGGTAAACCAGCAAAAATCCTTCAAGATATTTTAGAAGAGACATTTGTGAAAAGAGATGGTTGGGAGATATTCAGTTCTTTAACGAAAAGAGAAAAGGAAATCTTAAAGCTATTGGCCAATGGTTACACTAGTAAACAAATAAGTGAAAAAATCTATATTGCCAAGACCACTGCAGACACCCATCGTAGGAATATTTTTGATAAATTAGGTGTAAAGACCTATACCCAGTTATTTAAGTTCGCCCAAGCTCTTGAGTTAATTTGGGAAGGTGAGTAATGAATACTAAATATTATATTTAATCGGTATTTTTCAATTTTTATGAAAATGAAAAAAAACGGAAAAAGAGAAACTTTCCTACCAACAAAGTCAGCTTTACTAGCTAGCTAATACCTATAAAAAGATAGAAATCACTTCGAAGAAATCTGTAGTTACCTTTCTTTTTCTGTATATATTAATAAAGTCAATAGCCTAGATTCAATATATATCAATCGTGAAAGTCAAACAGTTTTAGATTATAGAGAATCAGTTGATATAACTACAAAGGGAAATGAACACATAAAAAGTATTTCTGACCAAAGAGTTCCAGCCTACATTTTAATGGCCGTTCAGGACTTTAATGTCCATAAAGATCCACATGAAATATGTTCCTGTAAGTAAGGAATTACGGCTAAAGGTAAAATGGCTTGGCTTCCTACATTTAAGGCAGTCTTAGGCGATGGTCTTTACTTGAAAATGCTATATTTCCCTGTTATAATAAGTCGTGAGGTTTCCTAGAAGGCATATTAAGTGAAACGTTTATAGAAAGAGATAGTTGGGGAATATTTAGCTCTTTAACAAAAAGAGAAAAAGAAATCTTGAAATTATTAACAACAGGATATACTAGTAAACAGATAAGTGAAGAAATCCATATAGCCAAAACCACTACAGATACCCATCACAGGAATATCTTTAAAAAATTAGTAGCAAAAACCTATGCTCAGTTATTTAAGTTCACCCAAGCTTTTAAGTTAATTGAAGATTTATAAATGTTCTTTAGCGTGATTTATTCAATAATCCCATAAAAATACTAACATGTTAGTATTTACTTTTTATATGCTTTAATGCAACTTTGAGATATAAAGATTAATAATTATGTCTTTAATAAATCTTTGTGCAAATATATTTTCATTGCTAACATCAGCATTTCTTGTAACTGTGCTTTAGCCCAGCTTAAACTTCTGAATGAAGTTTTTTATTCTATAATCACAAAGTTTTTGGTACTATAGTTAAACAGGTTTGAAGTTGTAAGCCAAAAATTCAAATACTTAAAGAGTAATTCTAATCACCATAAAGAGCACCAAATAATATTATTCACAAATAATTTAAATATTAAAATGAGAAAATCTATTTATCTATTAGTTTTTATTTTCCTTCTACTACAAGCTTGTGATGATAAAGACCCAGATTCTGTTACTTTGATAAATCCAACAGATGCAAATGCTTTAAGTCAAGTATTGATTATGCCAGATGGGACTCAAAGAAATAGTGGTGCGCCTCCATCACCAAGTAATTCTTCTGATGCACCAACAGTTAATAATTTGAATTCAGATGTATTGAGTTCCAATGGCGCAACTGCTCCATTAAATTTTGATTACAGTAATGTAAATGGTAATCTTTCAGGATGTTATGTACAAATAACTGGAGCAAGTTCTTACTTTACAATTCCTTATAATGGTAATTCTAATAGTGCTGGGCAATTACAAGTACCTCTAGGACTTCCAGTAAATGTAGATGAGGGCAACTTTGAAGTAAATTTTTGTGTGTATGATAATAATGGCTTTATAAGCAATATTGTGACAAGTTATGTAACTGTATTAAGACTGGGTACAGGTACGTTGCAAATAAGTTTAAGTTGGAATAATATTTCAGACCAAGATCTATATGTAACCGACCCCAATGGAGAAATTATTTCATACATTAATAGTTTTTCTTCTTCTGGTGGACAACTGGACCGTGACGATGTTGATGGATATGGGCCAGAGAATATATTTTGGCAAGATAATGCTCCTAATGGAACTTATAACGTTAAAGTGAATGATTTTGATGGTACATCATCCCCAACTACTTTTTATGTAACTGTAAATGGACCCAATACTAGTCGTAATTTTACAGGTACAACTGTTGGAGGAAATACTGCTGATGTAGTGACTTTTACTAAAAATGGGGATAATATTTCTTTCTAATTTCTAGTGTATCATGATATCTAAATGCTGTAGGAATTGGTTTTTTAGCCCAATTACAGTTTTAAATATCTAGCACCATTTAATTAACTACAAAATCAAAAAAATGAAAATATTTACTTTAATGATAGTATCATTTGTTTTATTTTGCCATCCCCAAGATATAGTAGCGCAAGATTACATTTTTTTAAAAGTGGGAAATGATATAGAAGCAATAGTTTTAACAATAAGTGAAAATGAGATTCAATATAAAAAATATAATAATCTAGATGGTCCCATCTATACTATTAACAAGGAAAAGATTGTCATGATAAAATATCAAAATGGTTCAAAGGATATTTTCAATAACTCTAGTCCTATTAATTTAGAAAATCAAATTAACAAAATAGAAGAAAATATTTACCCTACTAACTCTAATAATGTTACTATAAAATCTAACTATACAAGTAATAAAGCTTTAAGTATATCTAATGAAGAGGCACGTTCTGGTAAAATCAGAACTTTAGGATTTGGATATATTCCAGTATATCAAGGGGGGATTTCATCAGGATTTGAAGGTGGATTAAATTTGGGGTTATCACTTGATAATTACACTGGAAGACTCGGTAAACTCGGTTTTGGTATAAATAGTGTTTATAACATTCAAAACTATAGTGATGATGTGATTGATTATCTCTCATTTACAATGGCTCTTGGTCTAGGCCCAGGAACATATATTTTAGCTGACGAAAAATTTAGGCTCTGGATAGGAGCTAATGGAGGAGGATGGTACACTATAGGAAGCGTAAGGACCACTCTTTTTGGAAATGAAACAAATGAAGAGATAGCTGACTTTGGCTTCTATTACAATGTATCAATAATGGCCACATTATTTCTATCGCCGAATGTTGGTGTATATGCAAAGGGTGGATATTCGAATTTCGACATGTTTACATTAGGTATTTGTTGGACTCCGAAAAAATAACTTAAAAATAAATAATTTTTGATGAGGGTAACTATAGAAGTCGCAATCCTGAAATATTAATTATTTATCTAAAAGTTGTGCAATATCACATTATAGTAAATAATAAACTATGTATTGTTATATGCTTTGATGTAATTGATTTAACCTGATTAAATAGAAAATTTTAGACGACAACACCACTTTAGAAAACTACAATTTGGAAGTGAAGATAATTCTGCAGTTTCTTCCTCTGTTAATACATTTAATAAGATTAATGAAAATCAAATTTTATAGAAGTTTAGGGAAAATTATGGACTCCTAGAATTTCGTGTATTTAAAATTTTGTTAATTCCTTACAAAGGGAAACTTTTGTTATAATAACATAAAATTGACACTTAGTGATTGGCTGTATACGGTCGGTTTTTTTTGCCAAATACTTTACTATTTGTATCATTTTTAAAATATTTTTGATATTTTTATTTGAATTAGTTAAACCTTAAACTTATAAATAATGGCTGATAAATGTAAGTTAATTGCTGAGGTAACAATAGAAGGTTTAACAACACTTGGGAAAGCCCCCGCAATGGGCACTTATATTTGTGTTCAAAGTGCAGCTACTGTTCCACCAGCTTCACCTTATATTTGTGCAGGAACTGCTTCAGCTACTGCCATAGGAACTTGGCTGAATTCGGGAGGACCAGCATTGCAAAAAGTTAGTAAAGTAGCTTTGGGAAAGGGATGCCAAGTCGTAGTGACTATTGGTGAAAATAACGCTAAAATCATGCTTATAGAAGCTAAGAAAAAAATTAAACAAGCAGAAATATCGAGACAAAAAGCGATAAGACAATTTAAGGCTCTAGATACACCTCAAGGATTATCTTGGTTGATAAGATATTTAAGTGGAGTAGGACGCTAATACTACTAGTACATACTAGTTCATAACGACAACAAATATCAAATATATAATTTTATTTCTCGATATCAATTTATTGATAACCCATCGATTGTTAAACTTTATTTTAAGCATAAATTATCAAAGAATAAATAAAACTAATGTTTAAAAAAATAACTCCTCTACTTAATTGGAATTAAAAGGAATAATCTTAAAATTGAAAAAATAGTCATTGTAATTGAGTTGTTGTAAATTTCTTTTATAGCAAAATACTTGCTTATCAATTTTGGATCTCCTTGGCAAAGAAGTAAAATCTATTTATTAAGTTTACGATAAAGCTTTTTTTATATGTCTAGCTTTTCAAAAAGAATATTTATGGAGATGTTATTAATTCTGCAAATGGTCTATTATATCTAACATTTCAATACTTTATTTTATAGTTCTATTATTTTCATCAAAAAAATACTTAATTTGAAATAAAAATTTAAATTTTCACCATATCATTTGACAGTCTAATTATAACCTAAAACTTATATTTAATGAATATCCTTTTCAACATGGTTATTGGATAAAGATTATATTACTTAACATAAATTGAGTTATAACCTTTTAACAACCTTAGATACATATTTCCCAGTTTCTGTGAAAAAATGAATAAAATAAACTCCACTTGGACTTCCACTAATATCAATTTGAGGTAAATCTTGGCTTAGTTTCCCTTTGTTTATTTTCTTACCTGATAAACTATATACTTCAAAAGATAAATCTTGGGTTTCCAAGTAATCAGATTCTAAAATAAATATACCTGAACTAGGATTTGGGAAAATGGTAAATTGGTAATTGACATTATCAGCTAATGAAGTTACTTCTGTGATGGTAAAATCTTCCGTACTTACAATTTGTCCGCCTTCGTAAGTCAGATTGATTTTACCTGTAGTTGCTCCTTCGGGAACTTTTACAATTATTGTTTCAGAATTAAGTAATGTAAAACTTGCAGTAGTACCATTCAAAGAAATGTCATTTACCATATCTAAGTTTTCTCCAATTAGGGTAATGGTATCACCTATTGAACCTTCTTGAGGACTAAAGCTGGCTAGGAATGGAATAGCACCATTTGTGGAGTCTCCAAGTTGCAAGCAATATTGACTGAGAGGTTTCGCTGCTTCCATATTGCCCACATTGTCTTCTGCTATGCTAACAAAGCAATAGGTAGAATCTTCAAGCGCAGCAAAAGAAATGGTAGTATCTGACAAAAACGTTTCAGCAACCAATTGGAGTGGTCGGTTATTTTCTGAAACGTATAAAGTTGTTTTTTGCAAACCACTACCTACATCTGTTGAGTTCAGACTAACCTCGAAGGCATTACCCACACTTCTAATAAAGGTAATTTCAGAAATAGGCAAGTCGGCATCAATTGTATTAAAATGCCTATTGGTGATCATAGGGGCTTCCTCATCAAATACAATAGAGGCTTGGGCAAATAAAGTATCTCCTGTTACCACATCTCTATTAGCACGCATAGTAAAATTAACAAACCCTTCTCCATTGCCAATGGCAGTATCATTTACGGGTAAGAATCCTAAGCGAGCATCAGTAGGTTCTAATCGCGTGATGGGATCTACAGAGTTGAACACCCAGAAACCTTTTTCATTAGTTACATCCAATCCAGAGGTGTAATTCACCAAAACTCCTAGTGAGTCACTTACATCTAAACGAGACTCAAAATAGCTGCGGTTATCAGGAGTTTCATATAAAAAATTACCAAAACCATAATTACCTACCCGAAAACTACCCCTATCTGCATTAACATTAATAGGCATATCGATGAACACATTACGGGCTGCCGCAGTAGCAAAATCAGGGTCATTCTCAAAACGAATGGTATAGTTCAGGTTTTCATTGATCGATACCCATTTTTCAGACCCATAACCTGAAGGACCAAGGATATCGTTAGGGTCAATGGCGCGCAAAATAAAAATAGCAAAGTCAATTCCATCTTGTATAAACTTTTCATTTTCTTCTTGATATCCTTGTCCTTTATTACAATCTTCTAAAAGTGTATTACTGATCTCGTTTGTTTCATATGCAGCTCCTATTCCTCCAATAGCACCTGTTTTTAAAACTTCTTTTTGCAAAATAGTACGATTCTTATAGGCTTCAAAAAGGCTATTTTGAAATTCTTTGAAATTTTCAAATTCATTTCGTGTTAATGCTTTATTATCATACTTCCTCAATTGATTTTTATAATATTTTATAGTATTCCTATTTATTAAAAAATCCTTTCTGTAAGATAAAATCGCTCCAATCTTAAATCCATTAGATACTGAGCCTAATGATCCTAAAGTTATAAATCCAATTAAAGCAGATTTTGCTACACCTGAAAACTTAACACAATCAATATTTCTTCCATTACTAAAATATTGAATACTAAAATCTAATCCTGCACTAACTACCCCTCCAATAGCAGCTGCTTTTAAGAGAGCAGGAATAGCTGCTAGAAAAATCAATTCTCCATTAGGATCATTATACAGTATTGGATTTCCCTCAACATACCCATATTTATTTATACTCATGGGCCTTTCCATTAATCCCTGAAAGAAATCCTTTACAATAAACCGCCCAATCCCAGCTTCATAATAGCGGGTACGGTAGTAGTATAAATCGGCTATGGGATCTAATTCCCTTCCTGTATAGGTATAAGGATTGGCTATATTTTCTGTTTGTGTTTTTATTTTACCATAAGCTTCATAAGTATATTTATTTGCAATATTTCCTGTAGCATTGCTCAATGCCATGGTGCTATTTAAGCCATCTTGGTGGTAGGTGTAGTTTTGTCCATTACGATGCATACCTAACCAAGAGTCCATTACTTCAGTAGCAGTATATTGCACTACTCGGGTATTATTCACATCCAGTTCTTGTAACACATTGTCTCCATCTAATATGTAACGGGTTTCTATACCATCAGGCGTAGTTTTACTCACTCGGTCGCCAAAAGGGTCATAAGCATAGTTAATGGTTCTGCCATCAGGTAAGTTTATTCCCACTAATCGGTTTTCAGTATCATAGGTATAACGGGTAAATTGTCCATCCTCATTTTTCTCTAAGAGATTGCCATTAGCATCAAATCCAAAGGTAATGGCATTGGCAGTCAATAATCTATCTGCTCCATCATAGGTGTAATTGGTAGTTATACCATCAGTTGTTTTGCTTGTGCGGTTACCCGTAGCATCATAGGCAAAACTCTCTGTACTTCCATCGGCATAGTTGACCGTAAGTAAACGATTATCGCCATCATAAGTATAAGTATGAGTCCCCTCTTCGGTATCCATACTTAGTCGGTTACCGTTGGCATCATAAGTATAAGCGTGGCGAGAAATAATCCCTCCACCGGCATCGTGGTTTACCAATTCGGTTAAACGGTCGGCATTATCATAAGTATAAAGAGTGTAAGTACCATTCCAATTATCTTGTCTAGTAATGCGTCCCGCCCCATCATAAATAAAACGAAAAGTTTCCCCAAAGGGATTTTGCAATTGGGTAAGGCGATTGTCGGCATCATAAGTATATTGGGTTACCCCTCCATTGGGATCCGTCATTGTCGCTCGGTTACCATTAGCATCGTAGGTGTAACGAATCACTTTTTGCCAATTGGTAGCTGCTTTACTCACCAAACGGTTCAATCCATCGTACTCATATCGGTAGCTAATGGCATTATTACTGGCGGTGGCAAGGTTTCCTAAAGCATCATAAGCAAATATATCTTCATTGTCTCCATATTTTTTACTCACTAAGCGATCCAACGCATCATAAGAATATTCAATAATATCACCATTAGGGGTAATCCTAGCTAATAGGTTGCCATCGCCATCATATTCGTAAGAGGTAGTAGAACCCACACCATCAGTTTCAGAAGCCAAGAGATTCAAACTATTGTACGTATAGGTGTTTACTTTACCATTGGCATCTTTAATCCTTGTTAGATTGCCTAATTGATCATAAGTATAGTTGGTCATTCCAGCAGGTGTAGTAACCTGTTGCAAACGGTTCAGTGCATCATAGCTATAATTTTTAATATTTCCATTTGGGTCGGTTTCTTGGGTAAGATTGCTATTTCCATCGTATTCATAAACTACTTCATTACCTAAAGGATCCGTCAATTTGGTGAGTCTATCCAGTGCATCATAGGTAAACACCATTGTATTACCATTAATATCGGTCAAGCTTAACATATTACCTGCATTGTCATAGGTATACGTTTCCTCTCCAGATGGATACGTGGTTTTGATAACATTCCCTACCCCATCGTATTCAAAAGAAGTAGTATTTCCTTTACCGTCTATGGCAACCGTCATATTACCAAATTGGTCATAATTATAAGCTAACGTTATTCCTTCGGGTATGGCTACCGTCGTAAGGTTGCCTTTTTCGTCATAGGTATTGCTTATGGTATTACCATTGGCATCAAGTATACCTATTAAGCGGTTCAAAGTGCTTTCGTAACTATAAATTGTTTGGTTGCCCAAGGCATCTGTTTCTGATATAAGGTTGCCACGTCTATCATAGGTATAATTGGTCACACTTCCATTGGCATCTGTCACTTGTCTAATATTATTTTGTTCATCATATTCGTACTGTACATCAAACCCACAACAATTCCCTTTTTTACGAATAAGATTACCCTCTTCATTAAAGGTATAAGTAGTTACCTGATTACCAGAGTTACCATCTTCAATGGCAAATGTCTGATTATTTTCTGGATTGTATTTAAGCGTAAGCATAGAAATAGGCGAACATACCTGACTAATTACATTCTTACCGTTATAAACAAGCGAAGTAGTTTGTCCATTCTTATCGGTCATCTCTTTGATTTGCCCTTGCTTGTTATATAAATACTTCTGCGTTTTTCCCAAGGGGTCGGTTACTTGGGTCAAGTAACCATTTGTATCATAGGCATATTGAATTTTTCGGGCTGGAGAAATACTACTATCTGTTACCTCTTTTAAGCGGTCATCTTCCCAAGTCATTACTAATCTTCGTCCTGCCGTATTGGTCAGTGTTATAGGTCTACCTGCTTCATAAGTCAACAAAAGCTCATTCCCATTGGTATCTGTGATTTTTGTTAATCGTTTATGAACGGCATCTTCAAAGAAATAATGCACACCTGTTTTAGTGGTCAACCTCAATTTATCCGTTTCATATTCTTCCAAAAAGTCAAATACACCTGAGGGAGGTATATAGCCAATCTCCTCTGCTTGGAAAACATCTCTTCTACCATCGCCACTCACCATGATGATATTATCTACACTATCTTGTTCGTAATATAAATTATATGCCAATGTCCAACCTTTCCCATAACCAAAATCCAATGTATCTCGCAAACCATTGTAAGAAAAAGCTAGGTTCAATGGAAATCCTCTGCCCGGTAAATAATGGTCTTGACGCTCGAAATAAATATTTCCATTAAAACTATTTACCTGAATTCCATTCGGACCAGGAATATTGGGGCGATTGAATTTTTGGCCAACCACCAATGGGCTGAGTATTAAGTAACCCACTCCAAAAAATAAAATAGATATTATATGTTTCTTCATGGCTATATTCTTCTATTCAATGAGGCGAAAACGCATCTCAGCAGTTGATTTAGTATAAATAATAAATTTCTTAGTGGCACCAGGTCTAAAAATCTTTGGTGGCCCATCTTTTTCGTCAAAATCAAGGAAAAGCTCCGTTAAACCTTTTTCTAATTCTGCTGAAGCAAAGGCAATAGGTGCCCCAGACATACTCACCAACATACGATTAGGAACTGGTAAATCTATGTTCCCTGTATTGGTAAACTCTATGGTCATATTCAGTATCCTATTAGGTCTTGTAGATTCTGGGTGGTCAATATCTAACAATAGTACATTATCTTCTCCTTCTACAAATACACAGCAAATATTGTGAGTCCCATCTGCACTTTGTCCTCCAGTTGCTACCATAACCCCAGCAGAACCTTCCTCCACTTCAAAGCTATTTTCTTTTGTTATCGTATCCCCATCTGTATTTTCCAATACAACATCATACTGCCCTAGAGTAGCCCCATCAAGATTGAATGTAGCAAAAATAACTGTCGGGTTTACTCGGAAAATAGAATTTGCGTTAATACTTTGCCCATCTTGTTCTAAGCTTGCTATAATACCTGGTTCAAATTTCGCTCCTTCAATTTTTACTGTTACCTGACCTGCATTGCCACCTTGCTCGGCATTGATGTCCCTAATCTCAAATTCTAAAATATCTGCAAAAAGAGTAATGCTTTGATCAATAGGAGTTTTGCTATTCGCATAGAGTGTAATGTAATATGTACCACTGTCTAACTCAGGTATAACAACATCTTGGTTACTTAAGAAGGGGTCAGTATGTGCAAAGTCAAAAGTAGTTCTTGAAGCTGCTTCTCCATATCTGATATATACTTCATTAAATGTTTCCTGTGCTTCTGAACGTAATTGCAAAGTAATCGATTCTCCGTGTAGCACTGGAGGGATTTCCATTTTAAAGTACTTTTCTATTTGGTGTAATAGGCTGTCGGAAACAGTGGTTTCTAGTGGTAGCTTCTCCACCTTAATATGTATAGGTAAAGCGCTGTAGGTAAGGTTATTTGTTTCCTCTGACTCATAGATATTATTCTTTACATCTGTATCGACTAACACATAATATCCCCCTTCTTTCAGACTGCCTATTAAACCAGTAAGACTATCAGTATGTACAGCCATAGGAGCTAAATTCAGTCTTTGCGCCCTTATACCTAAGCGGATATCATCTCCATCTAACAGGGTATCAGCTGAAAGATAAACGGCTTCTTGCATGTTACCCGTAGCTGGATTTTCTCCTTTATTGATGGTTACCCATTTTACCTGTAAAATTTCTCCCGCATAAGCCGAATCAGGAACAGTAATATTTTGTACTAGTAAATCAGAAACAGGCGGTCTAATTACATTAAAACTGGTTGCTACTCGGTTGTTATCTTCCATTAAATCTTCAAAAATCCTGTTACCAGCATCTGTTTCTATAATCAAGAAGTAATTGCCTTGGATATCGATAGGCAGATTAAATGTAAGGGTGTCAGTATAACTTTTTGCTACGGACAAACCCATTTTATTTCTTTTATTACCCAGTAAAATTCTTCCTGTTCTACCTTGCGCATCGGCAGCCAAATAAACTGACTCCTGCCAGCTACTAGGAATAGTGGTACTATCTCCTTGATTACTCACCGTGTAACTTATTTCTATGGGTTGACCTGCGAGTCCTTCTGGGGGTGCTTCTAAGGAAGTAATTACTAAATCAGGTGGTGGTGGTGCATAAATTTCTACTGGTTCTTCTCTTCCATTATTACCTTGCCCTTCAATGGTAATATTTACGGCAAGTAAATTATTATTAGGGTTACTATCAGCATTTTTTTGTTGGTAGTCTGTTACCAGTAATAGAAAGAATTCTCCCGACACTCCATTGGGCAAAGTAGCCCAAATGAAGTTTTCATACCCTGCATTACCAGGTAAAGATGATCTTTGGGAAGATGTTCCTAAACGTATATCAGAAGCAGGGTTAAATTGAGCATCGGAAGAGAGATACACTGCATCTCTAAATGCAAATGCCACAAGGTTTTCAGCCTGGTTGACTACAGAATACTCAACCCTCATCCGTTGTCCTGCCTGAGCTTGTGTCAAGGTGGTTTTTGCTTCTGTAACCGCCAAGTCTATCTCTGGGTAAGCTGTAATGGCAATCTCTTCACCTCTTAATAAATTGTTTTCATTAGCTCCTGCATGTTCATAAATCTCATTATTAGCATCTGTTTGTACAAAAAGATAGTAAGCCCCTGGTTCCAAACCTGAAGGAAGCATAACTACTATGGATTGGTTATAACTCTCTCCAGATGGCAATACACTTGATACCCTTTGCCTGTTTAATAACCTTGAACTACTACTACTCCAAGTAGGGGAACTGGAAAGATAAAGATAATCAGTCCAACTCTCTCCAACTACATCACCTACTCCATTATTCTGTATGGTATAGTTCACAAGAAATGAATCGCCTGCCTGTTTTTCTAATACGTGATTTAATGATGTTACTTGCAAATCAGGTGATGGGGATATTGAAATATTGACAGTATTAGTAGTATAGGATATATTGTTAAAGTCCATGAAATCTTCGAATATTCTCTCACTGGCATCTGTCTGTATACCTACGTAAAAACTGCCTTCCAAACCTTCTGGTAAAGTAAAAGTGCGTGATTGAAATACGCTACTATCAGATAACAAAGTCAGACTATTATTAGTGAGACTACCTAAAAGTAAAGCCTCAGGATGATTGATATCCTGCGTAGGTGTCAAATAGATTCTATCTATAAAATTTGCATTGAGTAGGTTACCTGGTCCATTATTTTTAATTCGGTAACTGATAGTAATGGGATTACCAGAAGAAGGTGCAGTTGGTGGTACCACTTCTGTTACTACTAGGTCTGGTACTTGTAGCAATACAGTTTGAACACTTGCAGCAGTGTTATTACCTTCCCTATCAAACTCAAAAACTTGATTACTCCTGTCCGTAAGCACGTGTAAATAGTACGCTCCACCCTTGAGGTTGTTTGGTATCCTCACTGTAGCCGTTTGGATATACAGCGAGTCTTTCATCAGTATTTCGAACTGAGAAAAAGAACCCAACAAGGTTGCATTATTGGTACTGAGTATGGAATCTTCACTGATGTAAATAGCATCGCTCCAACTATTGACCTCGGTATCACCTGCTCCGATGTTTTGCACTTCCCAGGTTACTTCAATGCTTTGGTTGCTACTTGCCTCATTGGGTATAAGTACCTCATTGACCACCAAATCGGGAGGTGGCAATAAGACTACTTCTAAGCTATCACTCCTACCTATATTGTTGTCCTCATCGAAATGCTCGAATACTTGGTTGCGAAAATCGGAGTGTACAAATATGTAGTATTCTCCGTCTATTCCTTGTGGCAAAGTAATCTCTTTAGTAGCTGTATAACTACTATCCGCTTCTAATACACCTCTATGGAGTATATCTCCTAAAACGATTGCCCCGTTCGGGTTCAATTCCTCTGAAGTAGTCAGGTAAATCCTATCATACCATCTATCTGTTTCAGTAGGGTTTGTACCATTGTTCACTACTTTCCACTCAATAGGATAACTCTTAGAAGAAAATACTGGTGTGGGTGGAACGATAATATTTTCCACTTGGAGATCAGGAGGTGGTTTCAATTGCACTTCTGTGGGAGGTTCACTGAATTTTATATCATTGTCTGCTTCATTGGATTCCACTACACTATTAAACCTGTCTGTTACTACAATGACGTATCTACTACCTTCTGCTTCTCGAGGTAACACAAAGTTTATGTCATTGTTATAGCTATCATTAGGCATCAAAGCACGTTGATTTGGATATCCACCAATATAAATATCCCTATCTGCCCCTCTTATAGATAGTACTGGATCATTTGACAAGTACAGGGCATCTATCCATTGTGTATTCCCTGTACTGCCTAGACCAATATTTTTAACCGCCCAAGAGATAGGTACCGTTTGTCCAGATAATGAAGTTGATTGTACTTGAATTACATCTACTACTAAATTTGGCAAATCTTTTACTGTAAATGATTGGATGTCACTTTCAGAAGTAGAACACTTGTTTTTGGCTATTACCTGCCAGTTATATGTAGTTCCATAATTGAGTGTATTCCGATAAGTATACCTTATGGAAGTAATATCAGTAACTGTAGCAACTTCTGGTTTCGTATCTGAAATAGCCCAAATATACAAATCATAAGTTGTGGCAAGATTTGCCGGTGCCCAAGAAAATGTAATAGGTACTTCAAGAGAAGTTGTAGCATCCATTGGTAATAGGTTTTCTAAATCACCTACTTTACCTAAATTACTCACTTGTATACTAAGTGTATCATTTCTGGCATTTTGATCACCTGTAACGGATAGTGAAGCTAAAATACTGTACCGCCCTAATGTAGAAAAATCGGCTTTCTTTTGGAAGGTATAAACTGTCCTTTCCCCAGGAAGTAGTGATATAGAGTCAGGTAAAGATTCTGAAACGGGTATATTATTACCAATGCGATAACTTATCTCAAAACCTGACTGAGCCTGACTACTAAAGTTGAGTAATTCTACGGAAATGGATACCGTATCACCTAAATCGCAATTATCGGAAACTGGAGAAAGAAAAGCAGTAATGCCTACATCATTGGGAGAAACATCAAACTCATCTGCCCCAATGTCAGGGTTTAGGGTGTCCCGTAGTTCACCCTCTATGTCAAAAGGTACTTGAGGAATATAAGTACCTAAATTATTCAGTAGAGGATTGGTAATGATATAGGAAGTATCAGACAGGAAGAAGGGATTGGTAGAAAATGAATTCAAATCTTGGTTAAAGTCAGTTTGCCAAGATTCAAGGGAGTTATGGGTTGTCCCATATCCAATCCAATTAATCCCTGTTGAAAAAATATTGTTATAATTAGAAGAAAAAGGTGAACCAATACCTCTATTCCCAGTAGTTTGTAATAACCATCCTCCTCCTGTATTGGTCAAAATGTTGTTTATTAAATTAATATTCCTTGTGAACTGACCTAAAAACTCAGAATAGAAAAATAAAGCTGACGAATTAGGATTTATATTTTTAATATGAATAGTATTGTGATAATAATCGAGGTGACTAGAAGTCGTTCTTAGATATATACCTTTTGTATTTGCTGTACCAGCAATGCTAATATAGTTATTTGAAATAAGTCCCCGTTTCAAATCACTGCCAAATACTTGATTTAAATAAAAACCATAGGAGGCATTTTTCAATATCAAGATATTTCTTGCTATTTCGGGTGCTTGAATAATATCATTTAAATTAAATCCAATAAAATTGGCGCGTGAATTCTCAGATGTTTTTACAGTATTTTCTATTACTTTTGTCCCATTTAAATGCCGTAAAAATATAGCACCTTTGGATTGATCAATAAAATTGTTTGAAAGCACTTCAATATTATTTTCTCTTTGATCAGAAGATGGACCCTCTAACCATATACCATAACTACCATTTAGGAAATGAGAATCTTTAATTAATAGTCTGTCATCTGGGTTCAATTGACTATTTGAAGGAGAATATATTAATGCAAAATTATTATTTTCAGAATTAGTTGTTACTCCAATTAATTTGCAATTAAAAATTTCATTACATTCCGATCCATCTTCTATCCAAATAATTCTGCCATAATTGTTTTGAGAACTAGAAAATGTTATATTTTTAAGTATTAGTCCATCAGCTCCTTCATTTTTCAGTATAAAATTAGCATCTTGGGTAGAAGTTGATTTGATAATCACATCCTCCTTATTGCCTGTTTCTGATTGAAAGATGACTTTTTTATTACAATCTGTCCCTTCAAAAGCAGTAATAGATACCTTTTCATTATATACCCCAGAACGGATATTGAATATTACCGCATCACTAACTCCACCATTATTCAAGATATCTACTGCTTCTGTCAATGTTTCAAAGTCAGGATTTTCTCCTCCAATGGTATATGTACCTACCAAACCTGTGTAAATATTAACACTTTCGGTAGAATCATTAAAAGAGAAGCCATCTGGTAAACCATTGGGACTGGAAGTCCATGCTTTTAATGCAAAGGGTTTCCCATCCTCAAAATTAAAAGTCCCAATGGCTAGTGTATCTTTCTGATTGGGGGGCAAAACACCGTTCCAATTAAATACAGGTTGTAGCTGTCCGTTTACTGACCAATTAATGTTGCTTACGGTTAAAGACTGCTTCCCATAATTCAGCAAGGTAACCACTACTTCTTTTTCACCTTTTTCGAATCCTGTATTTTGAGGGGAATTGATTGCTAAGATTCCTGCATCATTATTCGATTTATTATCTCCAATAGGTACTTCTGAAAGCAACCAATTAGGGTTACCTTCAAAAATTGCCTGTTTCCCAGATACAATGTCAAAAGCTTTTTCACTAATGTTCTCTCCAAAATGCCATGTTGCCACCAAACCAGATTCTTCTTTCAGCTTAGCGTTTTTGACCATATACTCTTTGATTTGGGCTGATGTTCGGGCTGTATTCCAAATCCGTACTTCATCAATGCCACCTTCCCAATGATACCTTCTTTCAGGAGCATTTCCTATCAGCAAGTTCGTGTCCGAGTGATCTATTGCGCCTGTATAGGCCAAAGAATCTACTTGCAAGCCATTAATGAACATCCGAAGGTATTCACCGTCATAAGTACCCGCCACATGACTCCACTCATCTAACTTCAAAAACCCACGGACATTGATACTACTATAACTATTCACAAAAAAACGTATGTCATTTTCAGTAGTATAGTGTGTTAGCCCGAAGCCATCTAGCCAACCTCTGGAAGACTTTATCACTACGGAAGACCAATTACTCAACTGTTCAGGTTTTATCCATGCTTCTACAGTAAGGTTTTGGACATTAAAATCTTCCAGTTGTTCAGAAACGACCAAATAGTCTTCATCCCCATCAAAATCAATTGCATAATGTGGTTCAGCGGGAATTACTAAAATATCGCTGACTATGGCAACATCATTCAAGCTGTTCTCATCATTGGTAGAGGAAATATTCCCCTCGATACTATAAACTATTCCAGGCTGGAAATCCACATTCCCTAAAGTAAGGTAGGTGGTATCTAATAAATTAAGCGATCCATTCCAACTTACAGGAGTTTGTGTCACTCCATTTACCTTCCAACTTACAGTAGCCGAGGTCAAGGCTGAGTTTCCTACATTTTGTAAGATTACTTGAACAGGATGAGTCCCTTCTGTTATATGGTCGCCATCATTTTGATTATAACCAATCAAGGCAGCATCATTCTCTTGGTAGCCTCCGTTATCATAAATCGCAAGAACTTCATCTTCGTTAAGCGCACGATTATAAATCCTTACATCATCAATAATCCCCTGAAAAAATTGTGACCCAACTTGTCTTCCACCTACTCTGAGATTATTTGCATTTGGTATATCGTCACCAATTATTCCTTTACCTGAGTATTCATGTACAAGCTGACCATCAAAAAAGGTCTTGATATACCCTGACTCGTATGTAATTACTATCGTAGTCCATTGATCTAATTCAGTAGATGCAGCAGTAGTCCAATTCCAATCAGGGTCTTCATTATCAAAAGCCCATCTAATTCTACCGTCAGCAAATCTTGCAAACTCATATTCACCTTCTTTATTTAAAACTATTCCACCAAAACTACCAGGCCTACCGGGGTCATTAGGTTTTATTGAAGCAACTAAACTTCCATATGAATTTAATTCTAGAATAGAATCATCCCCAAAATCAATATAATCATCTCCACCAAAGAGATAAGCGCTATTGAGATTACCAAACTTATCCCTTGTTAATTCAGCACCAAAGTTAGTCCCATTATTTTCATTGCCACTTTCATCATTTGCATTTCCATTAAAGGGATAATAAGCAACCAACCCGTTTTCTAGAGCAATTTTGGGTAATGTAGTAATTGGGCTTTCTTCACTAAATATTGAGTTGGTAATGATACTGCTAATTGCTCTTACTTTATAGAAATAGGAGGTACTTTCGGTAAGCAAAGAATCTGTGTAGGTAGTAGCATTGTTGGGTAAGGTCGCAATGAGCTGATAGTTATCATTGCTGTCTATAGAACGCCAGAGTTCATAACCCTCTTCTGAGATGTTGTTATCCTCCCACGAAAGTTCAACTTTGTTGTGAGCTAGTACTTTTCCGGATAAATTTGTTGGCTGGGTTAAAGCACTAATTCCGTCTATATAGAGCTGTTGTATTTCCTCACTATTGATGCTTCTATCGTATATCCTTATGTCGTCCAGAGTGCCATTGAATTCCAATCCACCTCTATTCCAAGAACCTATATACAAGTCTGCATCATTTGTAGTAAGTAATCCTTGCCATTCTTCTTCTTCTACAAGCATACCATTCAGGTATGTCTCTGCCCTTTGCCCATTAAATCTAACTACGACATGAAACCACTCTTGTAGTTTTACCAAATCGGTTGGTGTAGGATAAGCAGTACGTGTGCCATCTAAAACCGACAAATGATATATATAGTTAGAATTCCCATTATAAAAAATAGCGTAGTTTTCATTAGGCTCTACTCCTTTAGAAATCAATGCTTGCCATTGTGTGTTGTTTTTAGAGTTTATGTTGAACCAAAGACTGATAGACATCTCAGAACTTAAATCCAAGGTACTATTATCTGAGATAACGATATCATCAGACCTGCCATCAAAAAGAAAGGCACTATTTATATTTCCGAAGCGATCAAAGGTTAAAACTGTATTACCTTGCACTATTCCATCATTCCCATTCCCACTCTCGTCATTTGCATTGCCGTTGAAAGGATAGTAGGCAACCAAACCTTCGGAAAGGTTTACTTGAGCCTTTGTGCCAAGTGAAATAGCTATGCCAATAATAGCTACTAAAAAGACTTTTATGTTCATGTTTAGCCTATTGAAGAAATAAATAGTTGGATCATTGGTAAATTTATTTTACCATTAATTAATTCTTTTAATAATGATTTTACATTTTCATGAAATCTTATTTTTCAGAAGCAACCTCTTTTTCCTTAACCTTTATTCCTTGTACCTTACCAAAACCTATACTGACACCTTGGCCTAAACCAATTTCTTCTGGTAATTCCAAATTACTGCGGAAGGTTACATCTAATGCCAATCTCTTTATTCGATAGCTTTCTTCGTAAGTCTGCATATCTATAGTACTCAAATATAGCGATAATTTTTTACGATTTATGTTTATCTCCATATCATCGAGTAATTGGAAAATATGGCCCCACAAAACTTTGTCTAACAGTGTTACACGTTCGCTTAATTTTGGTGTACTGCTCCAATACTTATAATTTTCAGCATTTAGAGGCATCCATTTATTGATGCGATATACCTTTTCTTCTTTTAAGATTGTGGGTTTCCACGTGGCATTTCTTAATTTACCCTTAAGAGGATAAATCTTTTGTTTTATGCTCAATTGATCCCCTGCTAAGGGTAACCAGAGTTGTACGGCTTTAGCACCTCTACCTATACCGATTATCTCCGCTTTTTTATGCCATACCTTGTATTGTACAAGCGGATAACGCCGGTACTTTTCTTCCTCATCGCCTTCCTTATGGTTATGGAATACATCTGTTGAAACTCCTGCTGCTTCAAATACTGCTTTGTGTTGCAAAACACTTCCCATCACAGAACTTCTCAGGTTGGGCACATGAGAATGTGCCAAGGGTAATTGTAGGTTTAAATACGTAATTGGGATGTTTTCCATGTGCAGTTTTCCTCAATTATAAGGAAGAATTGGCTATTTGCAAATAACCTATAGCTAGAATGTAAAGGGAACATCGAATTACTCTAGGTTAAATGATGTTCCTTGCTACTCCAAAGCTAAGACTTACCTTTAACTAAAGGGTGAAATAATAAAGTTAACTTCTATTTAAGCCAGTTATTTTTTAGATACCCTTCAAGATAATAAGTCTTGAATAGTAGAATCTGACCTAGAGCCGTGGTAATTCGACCTCACCACGGCTCGTAAGATGCTCTCCTAGATCTTTATCAAAAATTTTAAATTCTAATACAATGAAAGTCGCAGTCACTCCTTTTCCAAGCGGCTCGTAAGATGCTCTCCTAGATCAAGATAAGCTTCTAGCGCTAGAAATGCGCGTTGGTCGTAGTCACTCCTCGTAAGATGCTCTCCTAGATCTTTTACTTAACTAAAATTTATTCATATGGAAAATGTCGCAGTCACTCCTCGTAAGATGCTCTCCTAGATCAAATGAATCATTTTCAAAAGAATCAAAGTCAAGTCGCAGTCACTCCTTTTCCAAGCGGCTCGTAAGATGCTCTCCTAGATCTTATGAAACGAAAACCTATACCCATCTTTAGGTGTCGCAGTCACTCCTCGTAAGATGCTCTCCTAGATCATTTTAATAGTCATGATCAGAAATCATGTAAGTGTCGCAGTCACTCCTTTTCCAAGCGGCTCTTAAGATGCTCTCCTAGATCCATGAATGCAAAAATTTTTAAAATCAACTTTAAGTCGCAGTCACTCCTCGTAAGATGCTCTCCTAGATCTTTAACGTATTTTACAATGATAACAAAATTAAATGTCGCAGTCACTCCTCGTAAGATGCTCTCCTAGATCATTTTAATAGTCATGATCAGAAATCATGTAAGTGTCGCAGTCACTCCTTTTCCAAGCGGCTCGTAAGATGCTCTCCTAGATCATTTTAATAGTCATGATCAGAAATCATGTAAGTGTCGCAGTCACTCCTTTTCCAAGCGGCTCGTAAGATGCTCTCCTAGATTTTTTATATCATGACTACTAAACAAAAAATCGGGTCGCAGTCACTCCTTTTCCAAGCGGCTCGTAAGATGCTCTCCTAGATCAATTATTAAAAAAATGAAAGAACTTATTTCATGTCGCAGTCACTCCTTTTCCAAGCGGCTCGTAAGATGCTCTCCTAG